>Ga0163150_10000107_pt1 | contig 142857 bp, 110 predicted proteins | sample OliLakLV19P2IB_FD_148628 | JGI IMG/M metagenome (GOLD analysis project Ga0163150, IMG submission 148628) | Freshwater microbial mat bacterial communities from Lake Vanda, McMurdo Dry Valleys, Antarctica - Oligotrophic Lake LV.19.P2.IB | ecosystem: Environmental > Aquatic > Freshwater > Lake >... | reverse complement strand
ATTCCCCAACCCCGCGCCTCAGCGGGCCCCGTCCGCCACAAACCCAACCCCCGTCAACAACATCAACGCCTGATCGGCGGTGACGGCCGGGTTGCGGAAGACGAGGTACACGTCGTGCCTCCCGGTCACCCCCTGCAGTTCGACCGTCGCCGGCGGCTCGGCCGCAAAAAACATCGGCCGCGATGGCGCACCCTTGTCGCCGCCGCCAACACCCTGGCCGGCGTCGACCACGGGTTTTACGGCCGGCGCCCCGGCGAGCGGACCGTCCGGCGCGTCCAGCCGCACCTCCACCGTCCCGCCCTGGAAATGGGACCAGGTGTAAAACCGTGTCATGGCATGGACGTCGATCCGAGCCACTCCCGTCAGGTCGATGTCCCGGAAGCCGGCGTACGCCCCGTCCCGCGCGATGATAAACCCTGGGTCCCGCGAAGGGGTGTACGTCACGCCGTCGGAGATAACGTCGGCCGTTTCGGGGGGGATCAGCGGGTATCGGAGGAGATGGGCGTCGCGTGCAGTCAATGCCGGCACCCCGCTGGCCCCGTTGTCCGTGTACTCAGCGCGGATGAAATACGACCCGTGTTGATCCACCTGTTGCTGACCATTCCACCCGCCGGCCACCTTCGGAGGCTGCGCCAGAAACACGCCATTCTCCAACAGCATCGGCCCCGCGGCCGGCTCGGCGAGATCCAATACGTACCGCGCCAGTATGCCGGCCTCGACGGGTGACAACGCTGGATGCGCCGGCATCGGCAGCTCGCCCCACACGCCGGATCCGCCCATCACAATCTTACCCGCCAGGTAGTCGGGCGCGGCATCATCTCCCGTGTACTTCTGCGCGATGGCCCGAAAAGCCGGCCCCGCGCTCGGGGTGTCGATCGTATGGCACGTCCGGCAGTCACTGCTCGCGATGATGGTTTCCGCCTTCACATGCCGCACGGATACCTGTGGCTCCATCTCTGCGGCCTCCGCCGCCTCTGCGGGCGTCATCCCCGCCGGCACATACTCATACGTCACGGAAGGGCTCAGCCCTCCTCCATCCTCCCGGTCTGCCGCATTGACCCGTACCGCCACCGACGTCCCCGGGAAATAAAACGTCTGATTCCCCACCACCTCCAGCGATACCTCGGGGGGTTCGTTGCCGGCGATCAGCACCAGCGAATCGATCCCGACAGCCCCTGCGGGGTCGGTGGCCGAGAGGTAGGCCGTGTACACCCCGGGCCGGTCGAGCACGACCTTCGGGATGCCAAAGGTGGATTCGTGGACCACCGCGCCGGCGGCGTCGATCACCCGCCATTGCGGCGTCAGCGGTTCGTTGTCGTAGTCGGTCAGTCGGTCGGTGGTGAACTGAACCTCAAACGGCACCGCGCCGGCTGTGCGTGCGGCGGCGAGGCGGACGATGGGCGCACGGTTGCCGGCGTTATAGAAGATCCGCGACAACCGCGCGTCGGTGTTGCGCTGGAACCACTGGGTGCCATACTCGAGCACATACAACTCGCCGTTGGGGCCGAAGTCCATGTCGATCGGACTGCTGTACCGCTCTTCCGGGAGGAAGCGCTCCATCGACACTACCTGCGTCCGCGCCTCGTCCATCTGGATGGCCATGATCCAGTTGCGGACAAAATCGACGATGAACCACCGGTCCTCGAAGTACGCGGGGAAGACACTCGTCGCGCCGGCGGAGAAATCGCTCTGGTGGAAGATCGGCCCACCGACCGCGTTCCGCCCGCCGCTGTTCATCTGGGGATACTCCTCGGAGACGCCGTACGGATACGCCAGAAACGCAGGCTGTGCGGGAGGCAGTATGCCTAGTCCGTTATTGTTAGGGGAGGGGTTGACGGGAAGAGTGAGGTCGAACGGGGCGCCGTGGGTCCCGGTAGCGTAGTCGTACGTGTGGTAGGGTAGGTTGTACCCGATGCCGTAAGGCCAGCCAAAGTTGCCGGCGGATTTCGCGATGTTGAACTCGTCGTACCCGCGCGGACCAATGCCGGCCGAGTCCGCGCCGGCGTCTGGGCCGACCTCGCCCCAGTGCAGGTAGCCGGTTTTTGAGTCGACCGACAGCCTCCATGGGTTGCGGTTGCCCATGATGTAGATCTCGGGGCGGGTCTGCGCCGTGCCGGGCGGGAAGAGGTTGCGATCGGGGATGGTGTAGGTCCCGTCGGGCTCGGGGTGGATGCGCAGGATTTTACCGCGCAGGTCGTTCGTGTTGGCGGCGGAGCGCTGAGCGTCCTGGCCGGCGCCGCCTTCGGCCGTCCAATGGATGGGGGTGTACTGCGTGGCGTCCGAGTTGTCGCCGGTGGAGAGGTACAGGTTGCCGGCGGCGTCCCACGTCATCCCGCCGCCCATGTGCGAGCCGCGTTCGTAGGGGACGCGGAGGAGGACGACTTCGGAAGCGCGATCAATCGTGTCGTCCGCGCCGAGGGTGAACCGGGAGAGGTGCATCGCGCCCTCGCCCGGCGCGCCGAAGTAGAGGTAGAGCTGCCGGCTGGACGCAACGTCAGGCGCCAGTTGGATCCCGAGCATCCCGCCCTCCCCGGTGTGGTCTGTCGGGATGACGCCGAGGGTGCTCACGGCACCATCGTACCGCCGCACGCCACCCTTCCGCTCTACCCAGTACACCCGGTTCTCTCCGTCGAAGTCCATTTGCATCGGCTCGTCGACGTCCTCAACCAGGACTTCCCGCGTGAACCGGTTGGTCTCGGGCGGAGCGACAGGTTCGAGGCCCTGCGGCGTCGCGCAACCGGCGAGGACGAGGATGAGGAGGAGGGATTTCACGAAGGTTGTTCTGTAAAAAATGTGATGTCAACTCGACCGGACCCCCGCGATTGCGGGGGGAAGCGGAGAGACCCCCCGAAGAATAGCACATCCCTGCTTTAGGAGGTTTCTCCGCTTCATCGCCGGCAAGCCGGCGCCTTCGGTCGAAATGACAATACGTTTTCGGGTGGTTGTCACTCCGGCAACGCAAACGCCACGATCCTTCCCGTCCCGCCGGGCGCCTTCGACTTCCCGCCGGCGGCGGCGATCACCACGTATTGCTTCCCATGTACCCGGTACGTACTCGGCGTTGCCGTCCCGCTGAAGGGCAACTTTGTCTGCCAGAGGATCTCCCCGGTCTTTTTGTCGAACGCCCGAAACATCCCATCCGCCGTCGCGCCGATAAACAGGAGGCCGCTGGCGGTCACCACGGGGCCGCCGTAGTTCTCGGTACCCGTGGGAGGGATGCCGCGGGCGGTGAGTTCGGGGTACTCGCCGAGGGGCACCTTCCAGAGAAGCTCCCCGGTGTTCAGGTCGACGGCATTGAGCGTGCCCCACGGCGGTTTGATCGCGGGATACCCTTCGGCGTCGAACCAGCGTTTAAAGCCGGCGAACGTGTAGGGCACGGCGTCGTCCAGCTGCTGGTGAGGGTCGATGGATTGATCGGCGGGCGGCGGCGGTGGAGGGGGTACCTCGACGCCATAGAGGAAGTCGAGCAATAGTTTTTGTTGATTTTCTCGCAGGGTAAACGCCGGCATCCGGCCGAGGCCACTCGTTAAGACGGCGGTCACCTCATCGCGTGTTTTTCGGCCTTCAAGATCAAGCAGAGAGGGAAACCCGCTGGCGGGATCGCCGGTGCGGTCGAACCCGTGGCACGAGGCACAGTTGGCCATGTAGGTCATCTCACCGGGCGGGACGGGACTGCCGTCGGGCCGCTTCGTCTCGATCATCTGCAAAAACCAGGGGATCTCATTGACGTTGGTGTAAAAGATCCCGTCGAGGTCGGCCGCGGAGCCGCCCCATTCGAAACCGCCGTCATATCCCGGGAAAAAGATCGACTCCTTCAGTTCGGGCGCGGCGAAGGGGCCAAATGACCCGGAAAGCGCGAGGCGTTCCGCCGTGAGCGCGGTCGCTTCCGGGGAGATATTCGAGATGTCGTCGGCCGTGTACTGCTGGCGCATGAGGGGCGCCGGCCAGGTAGGGAACGGCTGCGTGGGCCACAGCTGTTCGCCGGGGAGGGTGCTCTGGGGCACGGGGCGCTCCTCGATGGGCCACAGCGGCTCGCCGGTCACGCGGTCGAACACAAACAGCAGCCCGTGTTTGGTGCCCTGGGCCAGGGCGTCGATCCGCCGGCCGTCGTGGGTGACGGTGAGGAGCGTCGGGGGCGACGGCAAGTCTTTATCGAGCACGTCGTGGTGCACCACCTGGAAGTGCCACAACCGTTTGCCGGTGCGGGCGTCGAGGGCGACTACCGAGTTGGCGAACAGGTTCATCCCGTGGCGTTCGCCCCCGTAGAAGTCGGGGCCGGCGGTTTCGGTGGAAGCGTACAAGATGCCGCGGGCCTCGTCGAGGGCGGAGCCGGACCAGTCGGATCCGCCGCCGATCACTTTATGCGCCTCCGCCGGCCAGCTCCGGTAGCCGTATTCACCGGGGCGCGGGATCAGGTTGAAGTGCCACACCTTCTCCCCGGTCCGCGCGTCGTAGGCCTGGACGGACCCCGGCGAGCGTTCGCCGACGGTGGGGGAGACGATGAGCAGGTCTCCGTAGATGACGCCCGGGGTGTTCTGTGTGAACGGGATCGAGCCGTTGACGCCGAAGTCGGATACAAGCTGGCCTGTACGCGCATCGAGGGCATACAGATGACCGCCGGCGGAGGAAAATATCCTCCCGTTGACTCCGTCGTTGTAATACACGACGCCGCGCTGCCGGGAGCCGAGCGGGCCCGGATGCACCGAGGTCGGGTTGAAGCGCCACCGTTCCAAGCCGGTCGCGGCATCCAGTGCCAGCACCTGCCGGCCGGGCGTGGCCGTGTAGAGCACCCCGTCGATGACGATGGGGTTTGCCTGGAATTCGCTCTGTTCACCGGTGTCGTACGACCAGGCTACCTTCAGGCTGGCGACGTTTTCCGGGGTGATCTGGTCGAGCGGCGAATAATGCGTCCGCCCCTTATCTCCCAGATACACGGCCCAGTCGTCGGCATGGGGCATCAGGATCTTCGTGTGGAACGAGCGTTTTTCGGCATCGGGCAGGGCCATCGGGCCAGAGGTCGTGGCGAGGCGTTGGAAGGGGGCATCGGAGGCACCGAAGGGGACCCACGCCGGCAGGCCACGGCCGTTCGGGGCGCCGGTCTTGACGAAGTTCACCCAGTAGGAGGACACCTGGTCCGCTACCTGGCGGTCGACAGCCTCCCAGGGCCGCTTCACGCGGTCCAGGTTATTAAAGACATACGGCATCTCGCCGGTGTGGTACGCGCCGAATCGGGGAAACTCGGGCCAGGGCATCGCGCGGTCGAAGTAATACAGATAGGCCGGCGTTTTGGCCGTTTTGGCCCGTTGTTCGGCCCACAGATACATGGCCATCACGCCCTGGTCGCGGCTGCTGGCGAGCTGCATGGCGCCGGCCTCGGCATCGTCTGAAAAAGGATACAGCGCCATAAACGCGTCGGCATCGCCGCCGTAGCGGTTACGGAGCTGGGTGCGCCACTCGGCGGCGGGGATCCGTCCGTACGTGGGGGAGGAACTGCCCTCGTCGGCGTTGAGGCCAGTGAGGGTGGGCACGTCGTTCTGCCGGCCCCGCGCGAACGCGCCGGGAATATCTTCCTGGATAAAGTGGCCGTCGACCACCGGGCGGAAGCGGATGGGCGGCGCGCCTTCGTCTACCTTCATCAACTCCTCTGCGGTCAGGGCACGAAGCCGGGCGAGCGACCGGACGCCTTTCGATTCGGCGAAGCGGATTCCCAACGCCTCGCCCTCGGCCAGCGAGCCGCTGGTGGTCCCAACCCGCGAGCCGCTCTGGGCGATCGCGCGCTGGAAAAGGCCGGCCGCCATCGGCGAGGCAGTGAGGTAGTGGACGGCGGAGGCGCCGGCGGACTGGCCGGCGACGGTGACTTGCGCCGAATCGCCCCCGAACGCAGCGATGTTATCCCGCACCCACGCCAGGGCGGCCGCGGCGTCCATCAACCCGTAATTGCCCGAAGCGCGGGCCTCCGTCTCGCCGGAGAGTTCGGGGTGGGTGAAAAACCCGAAAAGCCCCATCCGGTAGTTGATGGTGACGACGACGATCCCTTTTTTTGCGAACGCCTCGCCGTCATAGACCGAAATCTCGCCGGATCCCTCGACAAACGCGCTGCCGTGGATATAGACCATCACCGGCCGTTTCTCGTTCGCGCGGCGCGCGCCCGTCCAGATATTCAGAAACAGGCAGTCCTCCGACACCTCGTTTTGCACCATGAACTCCTCGGTCCAGGGTTCGCGGCTGCGCGTGAGCTGCTGCACGCAGCTGGCCCCGAACTGATCACCGGGCCGGACACCCTCCCAATCGGCCGGCGGCTCCGGGGCCCGCCACCGCAGGTCGCCGACAGGCGGGGCGGCAAAGGGAATCCCTTTGTAGATGCGGACCGAACCGTCCGAGCCCGTCGTGCCGGCGACGAGGCCGTTTGTGGTGCGGATCGGGTCGGCGAGGGATACCGGAGAAGCAAGAGGGGCGGCGAGCAGGGATAGAGTAAACGCGGCGAGCAAAAAGCGATACGGCATCGGAATAATCTCTGATAGGGGTGGTTGCGCTGCTAATCTAGGAGATCGATGTTGAATTCGCTACCGTGAGAGGCGCCCTGTGTCGTGTTTTGCGTCGTTATGGCGCCTATGGGGATGAGGGCCTTGCGGACAGGATGCAGGCCATGCGAAATCCGGCGTACGTTGAAGCCGGCGGCGCCCATCAAAACGCAACTCGCCCACAAACACCTTGAATACCCAACACACCTCGCACACGCGCTCGTTCAAAACCGACCTCGTGGTCCTGTTTATTGGCCTCGGGCTCACCAGCTTCGGGTGTAGCGGCACCGAAAACGAAGTCGATGTCTGTGAGGGACTCACGAACCAGTTCGTCGGTGAAAGTACTTCCCGCGGCGGATGCGAGGCGTCCGACCGCGGCGAGTTCATCGAAGGCGGTTGCTACTGCCACGCGAGTAGCTAGGGCCTCGACGTCACCGATGCGCGACCAGTCGGCGGACTGGCGCCATCCGCGCGCCGGACACTTCGACCATATACAGGCCGCTCGCCAGGTTGGCTCCGGTAAAGGTGAGTGTCAACGGGCTGTTCGCCGGGACCGAACCGGCGTACAATGTTGCGACACGCCGGCCGAGCATGTCGTACGCGACTATCTGTACCTCCCGTGATGAACCCACGGTGAGTATCATCCGGGCCGATTCGGTAAACGGATTCGGGTAAGCCGCGCCCAAACTGACGGTATTCTCCAGGAGGGTCTCGACGGGTAGCGTCGTCACCGCCGGCAGGTTCTCGTCGATCCAGGCCATCCGCGTCTCGACCCACCCTTTCAGGTAGTCCACCTCCTCTGCGTAAGTATTTCCGACAAACCGGTTCGGCCATACGTACGTCCCGAGAACGGGCCACCGCTCGAAATTCCGGTCTGCTGCGACGCCAAGCAGCGCCACCTGGCCATCGATAAACTGAAGCAGCGTGTCGGTATGCAGAACGGTGGTGCGGAGGCTGTCCCACCGGCCCCGGATCCGGGCGTTCATCGCCGGCTCTTCCCATAATTTTTCCCACCAGAACGGAGGCTGTAACCCGTCGGAATCCGGGATCAGGGTCTGCGCCTGGAAGCCGGCCTCGAGGCCTCCGTCGTAGTAGTCGGCATTGCCGAAAGCGAGGTTGAAGTCCCATGCCGGGCCGAATGTGAGTTTGCCGCCGTTGCTGTCTTTGTCTTTATGGATAAAGGTGCTGAGCCGGTAGCCGTCGACATTCCGTCCGATCTCGTTGAGAATGTAGAAATCCACGGCCGCATCGACATCGATGTGGGCGGCGTAGCCGGTGATGGGATCGGCATATCCAGCGCCGGCCATTGTGTCTTCGAAGCCGGCGATGACTTGCTGGATGTAGGCCTGCTGCTCCGGTACGATGTCGGAGGCCTTCGGCTCGTCGTACTGGTAATACACGACGTGGTCCAGTCCCGTCCTGGGCGGATAGGGCGACGCCCAGCCGCCGTTGTCGCTCCCCGTCCACTTGTCGATCTTCACGATGTACCCGCCCGTCAGATCATCCCCCTCGATTTCGTCGGGGTCGAGTTTAGCGATATCGACCCGGTTGCCGTCTCGCTTGATCTTCTCCATCGCCACATACACGCCCTGGTAGCTGCCGTTGAGGATCAACTCGACAAACCGGGTGCGCGAGCCGTAGCGCCCCATATGGTTAGAGAGATGAAAGATGAGGACATTCCGTAGAAGCGATTTATCGCTGTACGGTCCGTACAAAATCCAGTCTTCCTCCTCGGGGAAGCCCAGCCATGCGATGTCGATCCCTTCCTGCGCCTCGTCCCAGGTTTCGAAACCATACGAGAGCTTCGGAAAGCTCTGGGAACTGGAGCCGCGCCGTTCGATCCCGATAAACCCGTCGTAGCTGTTGTAGGTGTCGGAAAGCCGGTTCAAGGCGCCCGGTCCATTGTCGATTACCCCCATGCGCCCCATCAGCTTGGGGTCGTCGGGGATGTCCTGACCTTCTGTGTCGATCACCACGATCGGGAGATGCGTGGTAAGGGTGTCGATGGGCTGGGTGGATTGCCCAAGCGCCGGCGTGGCGATCAATAAAGCAAAGAGCACGGCCCACTTCAGGGTCGCCGCTGTCCGTTGACGAGGTACAAGCATGAGGTATATGGATGAAATGCCGGCGAACGTTCAACGCGCGAAAGTTACAACGCACTCAGCTCCACCTCCAGCTTCGAGAGCAACTCCGGGGTGAACACCTCGGAGGCGTACGGGGCGATTTCGCGAATACTCATACTCATCGCCTGGTCGAGCCGGGGGTCCGTCGTGAAGCCCGGCATATGGCGTTCCAAAACCTCGGCGGCGCCGGGGTGGGCGATCAGGGTGGCGATGGTACTCCCCGTGCTCAGGCCGGCGCTGCCCTTCACCGGCGCGGCTCCTATCGAGCCTTCACCCGATTCGAAGGTGGCTGTGAGCAGGATCATGATGGGCTGCTCGGGAGCCGCCTTGTTGTTGCGAAAAACGAAAAAGACATACTGTTTGCCGGTGGTCGGCTCGATAACGGCCGACAGGCTCGAAGGATTGCCAAACCCCGGTGCGGGCGTGATCGCGCTACTCGTTCCGATCAGCCGGCCCTCCGGCGAGCCCGTGCGGACTTCGATCGTTCCGCCGGCCGTTGGCAGGCCCTGCGACGGCGCGATGGCGGCGAAGACGATGCGCCGGATGTCCGTCAGATCGATGCCGGAAAAGCCGACGTGGGCCCCCGAGGTGGATCCAATCACGATCTCACCCGCGTTGGGCGGTGTAAACCGCATCACGCCGGACTCGATGCGCGCCTCGTTGATGTTTATCGTCGGGCTGCGCAGGACATGGACGGCCTCGGTCGATGACGACCCCACGCCCGGCGCGCCGGCATCGGTGTAGGCCGCACGGATGATGACAGCGCCGGTCCCTCCTACGGGAATCTCGGGCGTATGGGAGCCGGAGGCCGGCAGCGAGGCTGTCGCCGGCGCCTCGTCGAGCGTCAGGATATACGCGACCATCCGATCGACCTCGGCGCGGGTGAACTGGGGATGAGGCGGCATCATCACCGGTCCCCAGGCGCCCGATCCGCCTTCCAGAACTTTCACGGCCAGCTGTTCCTGCGCACCGGGATTGTCTTTGTATTTCTCGGCCACGAGACGGTAGGCCGGCCCGATCGACGGGGTATCAATCCCGTGGCACGAGCGGCAGTCGCTACCCTCGATCAGCCGGCGCCCGGTAGCCTGCTCGGCCGCGGCGTCCGCCCCGCGGTGGCCCTGCTCGGTGGCTACCGGCTCGTAGTTGGCCTGATAGGCGATGGACACCGCCACCTGATCCGCCGCGATCTGTCCGTCCGCGAGGCGGCCGTCTTCGGCGTCGCGGACATCCACCCGGTACGCGATGGCCTTGCCGGGGGCGAAGAAGGTCTGGTTGCCGGAGGTAAGGGCGATCTCCACCGTCGGCGGCTCGTTGCCCGCCATAAGGGACACCGTCGCCCGGCCGTCGGTGCCGCTCGGGTCGGTCACCGACAACTCGGCCACGTACACGCCCGGCTCAGGGAGTGTAAGGGCAGCGGTGGCGTCAGTAAGGGTTTGAACCGCTGCGCCCTGCGCGTCGGTGATCCGCCAGGTGTAGGTGAGCGGGTCGGAGTCGAAGTCCATCGACCCCTCAGCGCTAAGCATCGTGGCGAAGGGTACCGGGCCTGCGACGCGGTCCGCGCTGGCGGACGCCATCGGGGGCCGGTTGCCGCCGTTGTACGAGATGCGCACAAGGCGGGCGTCGTCGTTGCCGCGGAACCAGCCGCTGCCGTATTCGAGCATGTAGAGCGAGCCGTCGGAGCCGAACTCAAGGTCGAGCGGACTGCTGAACGTATAACTCGGCATGAACCGCTCCATCGATACGAAGTCGCCGGCTTCGTCCATAGTCACCGCCATGATCCACCCCCGCATGAACTCGTAGATGAACAGCTTGCCCTCGTAATAGGCCGGGTAGGCGCCTTCCGCGCCGGCGAAATCTTCGGCGTAAAAAACCGGCCCGGCCATGGCGGAACGCCCGCCGCTGCCCAGGATCGGAAACTCGGGCGAGGCGGCGGCCGGATACCAGATGAAGGCCTTCTGCGCCGGCGGCAGCTCCGAGCGGCCGGTGTTGTTCTTCGAGGTATTGACCGGGCGTGCCGCGTCGTACATGGCGCCCGGCGTCCTCATGGTGAAATCATAATCGTGATACGCCTTGTTGTCGCCCGTGAAATACGGCCAGCCGAAGTTGCCGGCCTGGCGCGCCTGGCCGAACTCATCGTGGCCGGCCGGGCCACGGTCCAGCGAGTCGCGCGAGGCATCCGGACCTACATCGCCCCAGTACAGGAAGCCGGAGCGTTTGTCGACCGAGATGCGGTAGGGATTGCGGTGCCCCATCGTATAGATCTCGGGGCGTGTATCGGGTGTGCCGACTGGGAAGAGATTGCCGGCCGGTATGGTGTAGCGGCCGTCGGGTTCGGGATGGATCCGCAGGATTTTGCCCCGCAGGTCGTTTGTATTGGCGGACGACTTCTGGGCGTCCCACGGCTCGCGGCCGGCACGCTCGTCGATCGGGGCGTAACCGGTCCCGTGCGGGTTCGTGTTGTCGCCGGTGGACAGGTACAGGTTGCCGGCGGCGTCGAACGCGATCGAGCCCCCCGTGTGGCAGCACTCGAGGCGCTGGACGGGTACGTCGATGATCCTGACCTCGGTGGCTAGATCCAGCACATCCCCCTGGAGAGTGAAGCGCGACAGCCGGTTCACGGCCAGGTCGCCGACAGGCGAATAATAGAGATAGATCCATCCCGTTTCGCTGAATTCTGGCGCCGCGGCGACCCCGAGTAGCCCGTCTTCGGCGACGGCGCCGCCGGCGTAGGTAGTGCTCACCGCTAGCCTGGCAATGGTCTGGATGGCATTGGAAGCCGGGCTATACAGCCGGACGCTGCCCGGGCGTTCGACAAAAAGGACCCGGCCATCCGGTAGGGCGGCCAGTTCGAGCGGCTCATCGAGTTTCTCGCCCAGGATCTCCTTCGTAAAACGGTTCTCCTCCGGCATACGCTGCGTACGAGCGCGCGCGAAGTCTACGTTCCTATTGCCCATCGCATACTGCAGGCCACCCTGCAGGTGTTCGAGAAACATGGGCTCTGAGAAGGACTCCAGGGTGTGCCCCATGTTCGTGTAAAACGCGCGGCCACCGTCGTACTCGTGCCACCACGACATCGGGTGGTTGTCGCCGTTGGTCCCGCCCCGGTAGGTGCTTTCGTCGATGCGGACGAGCACGTTCACGGCCGGGTTCATCTGTTTGAACGCGTAGAACTCATCGGTCCGCGTCCACGGCTCGGGCAGGTTGGCCATGCCGGGAAAGTCGCGGCTGACAATGTGGAATGTGCCCTGCTGGACGTTGTCCGGGTTGGGATGGTTGTCGAAATACGCGCCGGCCAACTGCCCGTACCAGTCCCATTCGTATTCGGTGTCGGCGGCGGAGTGGATGCCGACATAACCGCCGCCGGCCTGGATGAACCGCTCGAAGGCGTTCTGCTGGATCGGATCCAGCACATCTCCCGTGGTGTTGAGGAAGACGACAGCACGGTAGGCGACCAGGTTCGTCTCCGAGAAGACGCCCGCATCTTCCGTCGCATCGACGGCGAAACCGTTAGCGCTTCCGAGCTTCTGAATGGCGGCACTGCCTGATTCGATGGAATCGTGCCGGAAACTGGCGGTCTTCGAGAAGACGAGCACCCGCGGTTGCGCGAGGCTCATCGATACGAAAAGAAGGGATACGATCAGGAGCAGGCCGGTTAACACCGTCCGCGGATAACTGGTAAGCGGCATAGGAAAAACGTACGTGTTGAAGGGATAGAACGACGCAAGGTAAATCATACCGAGGAGAAAAACTGAATGGTCGGAACGTATAGCGGGCCCGACGGCGACGGCGAACAGCTGACACCGGCCGGGATGATCGACGCAGCCCATGAGCTGGCGAATCGCGATCCCGCGCTGCGGAGCATTCTGGAACGCCATGGCCTACCGCCGTTCTGGGCGCGTACGGAGGGGTTTCCAACGCTGTTGCACATCATTCTCGAACAGCAGGTCTCGCTGGCGTCCGCACGGGCGGCGTACGATCGGCTTGCCGCCGCGCTGGGTGGTGATGTAACGCCGGCTACGTTTCTCCTACTAGACGATGAATCGTTACGCCGCTTCGGGTTCAGCCGGCAAAAAACGACGTATGGTCGGCATCTGGCGCGGGCCATCCAGGCGGGTGCGCTGGATCTGGCAGGATTGGCGAGGCTGGATGACGAGGAGGTTCGCCGCCGGCTCGTCGCCCTTCCCGGCATCGGTCCGTGGACGGCGGACATCTATCTGCTCATGGCGCTTCGCCGGCCGGATATCTGGCCTCGGGGCGACCTCGCGCTGGCCGTAGCGATGCAGCGCATCTGGAAGTTGCCGGCGCGGCCCTCGCACGCGGCGCAACGAGACCGCAGCGCGGTCTGGTCGCCCTGGCGTTCTGTCGCGGCCCGGTTGCTGTGGCACAACTACCTGGGCGGCGGCGGGTAGCGGGTGGATCGACACCCAGGTTCATGCGTACGCGCGAGCAATACGTCGTCATCCGCGATCGTCCGGTGGCGCACCTTCCGTATGGGAAGTTCGGTAGGGGGCCAACATCTCAACAATCCTGGGAATGGTCCGTTCGCAAAACAGGTTGAGCATATCGCGCCCCTCCTGCATCGTGGCCTGGCGCGGGTCGGGGCCCCAGACGCCGTCGTCATCCAGCGTGGGCTCCCGATCCGCCGGAAGCCGCTCGAGCGCAACGACCGTAGGATTAAACAGGAGTTGGAACGACGTCTCGCCGCGGGCGGCGTGGTTGGAGGGGTAGGCGTCCTTGATCGGCTCGAAGGAAGGGACGAGCCAGACGCTCGCATCGCTGTGGCGGGTCTGAAACGTCGTGCACGTTTCGCTGAGCGCCCGGATATGCCCGCTGCCGGAATGGCCTGTCACGATGACGATCATCCGAAACCCCTCGTCGACCAGTTGCTCCAGGTATTCCATGCACAGCAGCCGCACGAGGGCCGGGCTATGTTCGAGCGTATGGCCAAACCCTTTTAACGGCTTGATGGTGTCGGTGCCGACATACACCGGGGGGAGGACGACGCCGCCCGTCCGCATGGCCAGGGCCAGGCATTGCCCGTGCGCCTGGGTGCCGTCGAGCCCAATCGGACAGTGGTAACTATGCCATTGCAGCGCGCCCCAGGGGATGTAGGCCAGGGGTGTTTGTGTACGTATCGATTCGATCTGGTCGGGGCGCAGTCGTTCGTACGGTCCCCAGGCGGGAGTATCCATAGGTGGCGTGCCAGAAACCTTAAATCTGGACCCACGTCGGGCAGTGGGTCCCTGCGCCGGCCCGTAAATACACACGCGTACGCCAGGGAGGGCGCACTATTCCGTGCTCAACGGCGTGTACCGCGTTCAGTGGCCATCAGCGTCGACATCCGCAGGGCCTTTGCTACGTTGGCTACGGCCGCGAACTGGTTGATGGTGGCCGACTCGTCCGCACGTAACAGAAGGGAAGTGCGGTCGCCCTTTACGTCGCGAATGGAGTTGAGGAGCGCTTCGCGAGGGACCTCCTGTTGCTCGACAAAGAAGCGGCCGTCATCCGTGATGATCACGGTCACATAGTTAGGCTCTGCCGGCGCCGAGGCGTCCGCATTGGGGAGATCCACCCGAATCCCGAACTGGGGGATAAAGCTCGACGTCAGCAGGAAAAAGATCAGCAGCAGGAGCACGATGTCGGTCAGGCCGGCAAGGCTGAACTCGCGAATAGGTTTCCGGGACGAAGAAAACTGGAGCGGCATACGGGGACCGTGGAGTGTGTGGCGCTGGCCGGTGAGAGAACCGGATCAGTAGGCGCGTTCGGAGCTACGGGAGGCCATCGGGACGGGCTCCTGCAGCAGGTCGATAAAGTCGGTGGCGGAACGCTCCATATCGTTGACCAGCCGGTTGATCCGGTTGATCAGGTAGTTGTAGAGCAGGATCGCCACGATGCCGATCAGCAGTCCGACGGCTGTCGTCACGAGCGCCTCCCAGATACCGCCGGCGAGCACGCTCGGGTTGACGTTCCCCTGCAGGTTCTGGATCTCCTGGAAGGCGGTGATCATACCCGTTACCGTCCCGAGGAAGCCGAGCATCGGGGCGATGCCGGCGATACTGGCGATGATATCCGTCCGTTTCTCCAGTTCGTACGCCTCGTATTTGCCGGCAGCCTGCACGGCGTCCTGGATCTCGACGATCGGCCGGCCAAGGCGCTCGAGGCCCCGTTTGAGGATGCGGGAGATCGGGTTGTTCTGTGCCTCGCAGAATCCGATAGCACCTCGGACGTCGCCGGCCTGGACGTAGGAACGGGTGCGATCCGTAATCAGGTACGGGTCGGTCTGCGCCTTGAGGAGGGTTCTAAACCGCTCGACGAAAATCGCGATGGTCACGAAGGAGAGGATGATCAGGGGAACCATTATGAGGCCCCCCTGCATCAACATATCCACCATGCTGGTGGTCTCGGCCGGCGGGACGCTCTGTGCGGCCCCCAGCTGAGAGCCGACGGTCTCCTGCAAATGAATGAAAGTCATGAGTTCGTACAGTACGACCCGTAGCTAAAGTGTGTATGTCAGGGAGGCTGGATCCCGTAAAGATCCTAGCGGGGGATGGAAGTGACCCAGGCATCCGTGGGGAGCGACGCAGTGTGTTGCGCCATCGCCGCCGTAGCGGCCTGTGTCGAGGTGAACTGTCCAACGCCAACCCGGTACCGGGGGGTCCCGAAATCGTCGGTGCGCAGAATATCGACAGGAAAACCCTGATTGGCAAACACCTGCGCATACCGATTGAGGAGCGCCTCGGCCTCCGCGACACTTTCGCGGGACGACACAACGATCGTCCAGCCGCCGCGCGCCGCCACAAATCCGCCAGGCGCGACTGTCTCGGTAGGCAGTGCGGTCGGCGTCGGCGCGGTGGGCGTTGGGGAGGCAGGCGTGGGGTCCGTGGCGCTCGGTGTAGAGGCAGCGGCGGGGTCGTCGACGGGCGGCGTCCCAGGGTCCACGGCAGGCGGCGTTTCGTTGGTCGGTGGGGTCGTGGAAGTAGGAGGAAGCTGCCGGGCTACGGGCGATGCGCCCGGGCCGAAGGGCAGCATACCCTGCATATAGGCGTAGCCACCGCCGGCCACAAGCACCACGAGGCCGATCAGACCCGCCCACAGCAGGCCCGCCCCCCCGGCGTTTGAGCGCCGGCGTTCGTAAGGTCGACGGTCGGGGCGTGCCGCCGCGGCGTGCATGCCGCCGGCCAGCGCAGCGGCGGGCGCGGCGTCCACAGCCTTTCGATCCAGGGATCGCGGCGTGCGCTCCATCGACTGCTTCTCCCGTTCGTCGGGGGGTAGGAAGATCGTTTCGTCGGCGTCCGAGACGGTCGCATTACTGAACAACTCATCCTCCGAGAACAGGCCTTCGTTTTTCCCGCGGCTTCCGGGGCCTGATGTGGTCGAGAACAACTCGTCGTCGTCGCCAAACTCGTCCAGCGGGCTGGGGCGTGCCCCCCGTTTGCCGGGTTTGTCTTCAAAAAACGGGGCGTCTTCCATCGGCGAACTGGCCCAGGTGGCATCCTCCGGCATTTCGTCGTCGAACGAGGCGCCGAACAGTTCGTTGTCGCGGTCGGACTCAAAGAAAAACTCGTCGTCGTCCGTGCGGTCGCCGGCAAACGGCGAAGCGGGCGGCTTGGGCGGTTTCGCCTCATCCCAGACGGTGTCGTCGAGGTCAAGCGGCGAGTCGACCTCGAATTCCACGCCTTCAAGTTCCTCGAAAAACGGGCTCCATTCGTCTTCGGATTGTGGGCCGTCATCATCCGTGAAAAGCGGCTTTTTGGGATCGTCTTCTTTCATGGAAATAGCCCCTTTCTCGCTCGGAATGGCGGATTCTGGGGAATTGGTGATGTCGTTGGAGGTGTTGGCGGCAGGAAACAGGACCGAGAAGTCGGCCTCTTCGAATGGGGGCTCGGACGCTTTACCCAGCGGATGCTCGCCGGCATCGTCCGGCAGGCCCTTCCAGAAGGCGGAGTCCAGCGAGTCTCCCATCAGCGTGTCGTCGACGTCATACCCGTCGAGGTCGGGAAGTGCATCCTCGAAGTCCGGCAAGGTGTCGCCGGAAACCGGGTGAAACCCGTTGTCGGCCGGCCCTTCGTTTGTACGATCGGCGGCCGGGCGAGGGGGGGCCACCTGCACGGTTTCGGTTTCAAGCGCTGCAAATCGGTTGTTGACGAGCATCGACAGGCCGGCGTCCGGACGAAACAGGATCGCTTCGTCCGTCGCGTGCAGGGAACCGACGCCGCGTATCTCGGCGCGCTTCTGGGAGTAAATGTCTGCCTTCAGCTGTTCGATGAAGGTAAACAGGGCCTCGCTCGCCTGTTGCCGGTTGACATTCAGGTGGCGGGCAAGGTGCTCGATGAGGGGAAGAGCCATGAGTGTCGAGGCTTAACGCACCGAAAGGCGTGGGTGCAGGTGCGATCGGTTACTGAAAATCGGGAATGAAGACGACTTCATCGCGCGGGGGCTTCATGACCAACGCCCCGTCGGCGTCTTCGGTCATTTCGCTGGAGCGCCGCTCGACCCGAAACGTGCCCAGACCGGGGATATCGACCTGTTCGCGCCGGATCAGCGCTTCGCGGATCACATTGCCGAGGGCTTCACTGATCTGAAGGGACGGTGCGTCGGGCATATGCCGTATCGAGTTGGTTGAGAGCGGCAGCAAATTGAGTAAGCGAACGGGAGACACGGGTCAAGGTTCAGCCAAGACTCAGCGTCTCATGTCGTGCAACGTGTTCTAATGCACAAGATATACACTACTTAGGACAAAATAAACGCGGTTATAATGGCGAAAAACCAAAATAGGTTCCTGACAGCTTACCACAGCACACGCAAACCGGCCGAAAGAGTGAACGGAGTCTCGGGGTAATGCTCCCAGTACTCCAGGTCGCTGCCGAGCAGATTGTTCAACCTGATGATCATCGCCAGGCCCGGATTGAACTTGTGCGAAAGGGACAGATCGAGTTCCAGGTAGTCATCCAATGTGATGCTCTCGAGCCGGCTCCGATGGCGAGGGCTGTGGTAGGTGCCAATCCACTGGATGAGCGTCTGTCGTTTGTTGAACAGGTACGAGATCATCCCGCGGCCCTCGACGGGCGAGAAGTACGGGATCGAGGCGTCGTCGTCCTTGAAGCGGCCGTCCCGGTATGTGGCGCCAACTTCGGCCTGCAATCCGAACGGGAATACCAGCGAGACATTCCCGCCACCGTGGTAGATCTCCACTTCCTCATAAAAAATCGGGAAGATGCCGCGCCGATAGCTGTATCCGGTTGCGACACCGTCGCTCTCGGTCTCGAAGAACTGAAAATTCGGGATATACTCGTAGCCGCCACGAACACCCAACTTGAAGATGCCGGCGAACCAGTTGAATCCGCCCACGGCGTTGACTGGCCGCAGCGTGGCCTGAAGTTCGGGCCGATCCACCAGAAAGGGATTGACCTGATACAGATCCCAGAGGCGGTTACGGATGACATCCGGGCGGTTGTGGGCAAAGATGTGCAGGCCGCGTCCGGGATAGAAATCCAGCAACACGTCCCCGGTGGGATACGTCGACAGTTCGCCCTCCACATCCGAGAACCCGAGGAAACGGCCGACCAGCGTGACGCGGAAGCTCCGGGCGAGGTCCAGCCGCAGGCCGGTGCCAAGGTTGAAATCGTACAATACGTCCTTGTCGAACTTGCCGTCGATGCCGGCGGCGCTGGCGTCGGTGTGCAGCAGGACGGATCCCAGGCTGAACGGGATGTCGAGCTTGCCGGCCCATTCCGCGCGGTTCTCCGTGCGTTCCAACTGGCTCAGCGGTTCGAGGTTGTTGTCGAATATCTCGGTGCTGAACCGGGTGCCGCGCATCGAAAGCTTGAGATCCAGCCCGAGCCTGGCTTCAGACTGAGACTTGAGCCACAGGAAGGTGGAGCCCATACGGCCGTTACGGTTCGGCAATACGATCGGCGTCGCGATGGCGCCGGACTGAAGCAGATTGGTGCCGGAGAGGGTGTAGGCGGCTACGGCGCCGTCCACCCCGAGGCCATACGCAAACCGGGGCCCCATCCGCCGCACGCCGATCTCGCCGCTGCTGACGTCGTACGGGTTCTTGAGCTCGTTGAACTCGTCGGCTTTTTGTAGGGCGTGGCCTTCGGTGCCTTCGTAGTCCACCCGCGCATGAACTGAGGCCCGCTGGCGGATGGGTATATGCAAACGCGCCGCGATGTGCCGGCTCAGGTAGCGCCCTGCGCTGGCCTCGAGTTCTCCACTCAGCGGCTGCACGCCGCCGAGGAAGGATACGCGGGGCGGTTCCGGCCGGCTCACGGCGGCGCCGGGAAGATCGGCCTTGGCTTGCTTATAATTTTCGGACAGTGGCTGACGGCCGGCCGGAATATCAGGTACGCGTGGCGGCGGGTTAAACCCGATCATCGGCTGGCGCTGGAGCGACGGGAAGCTGATTTCGAGCTGGCCGAGGATCTCCACCTCACGTGGGGAGATGTCCGGCAGGATCGTACGCGTGGTGTCGACCGTCTGGGCCAGGGCGCTTATGCCCGGCGTTAGAAAGGCCATCAGCAATAGGATGCGAATCATCGATCGGGCCATCAGATAGCGGCTTTTTCTTTAGCGGCACGATCAGCATAAATCGTGCCTCGGAATTCTTCAAGGACGCGGTCGTACATCTGGCTGGCGTCGCCGCGTTGGCCCATGGCCATAAACGCACGTCCCTGGGCGAGATAACTCTCGGCCAGCCAGTTGGAGTAGCCGTTGAACAACACGGACATCCGGCCAAGTTCATCGACGGCCGCCCGCGCCTGGCCCTGGCGGATGAGCAGGTCGCCCAGGCGGAAGAGGGCCTCGGCGCCGGTTTCATCCGCGCTGTCGTTGGAAATCTGGCGGTAAAGCTGGATCGCTTCCTGTCCCCGGCCAGAGGTCTCGTATACGCGCGCAAGACCCAACAACGCCGGCCCCATCTGGGTTCGGTTGGTGTTGGCGCTCGTCAGTTCCGTCAGCTGCCGCTCGGCCTCGCCGTGCCGGCCGAGGTTCATCAGGGCCTTGGCTTGTCCGTAACGGGCCTGAGCCATCACCTGCGGATCCGCACCGCGCATGGTCTCCAGGTTTTTGAACAACTCCAGAGCATCTTGATTGCGGCCCTGTTCGAGATAGATCTGGCCGAGCGTGAGCGTCGCCTGCGGCCGGCGCTGGCTGTCCGGATACCGCGTCACGAGCTGCTGCAGATACGTCTCGGCCTCGGCAGGTTTGTTGTCCTCCGTAAGGATCGTCCCGATATAGTAATAGGCGTCGGGTAGCAGTTGGATGTTGTCGGACTCGCGCACAAACCGCTGGAAATCGACCAGCGCCTCGCTCGTACGGCCCGTCTGATACTTCACCTCCGCCTGCCGGAAGCGCAGCTGGTCGGCCACCGGAGACTCGGGGTTCGCCGCCGTGAACTCCTCGATGATCCTGGAGGCGCCGGCCGTATCGTCCAGGGCGTCGAGGGCAAGCTGGATGCCGGCGGCGGCGTCAGACGCGAACGGGCTGGTCGGGTAGTTCTTGAGCACGGTTTCGTACGCCGCGACGGCCTCTTGAAGCCGATCGGCATTAAACAGCGCATCCCCGATCCCGTACTGGCTCTTCGCCGCCAGGATGTCGCGTGGGTAGTTCCGGATCAGGGTCTGGTAGGCCGTGATGGCCTGCGGGTAGTCCTGGTTCAGGAAGTACAGGTAGCCGAGGTTGTACTGGGCTTCTTCCTTCCAGTCGCTTTCGGGAAAATCGCTGAGCAACCTGCGGAACGTCGCGATGGCGTCGAGCTGCTCGCCGGCGTTATTATAGGCCTGGCCGATCTGATAGAGCGAATAGTCGTCGCTATCCTGTCCGCCCACCTGCTGGTAGGCCTGGATGGCTTCGGGGTAACGCTTGAGGGCGTAGTAGCTGTCCGCCAAGCGCAATTGAGAGTCGGTGCGGTAGGGGACGAAGCCATCCGACTCGCGGTATTCCCGCAGGAACGTCCGGAATTCGGTGATGGCGTCCTGGTAGTTGCCCTGTTTGAAGTAGGTCCACCCCAGGGCGTAATGCGCGGCGTCCACGTGTTTGCCGCTACGGCCGCCGCGCAGGTACTGCCGGAACAGGCTGGCCGCGCGGTTGAAGTCGCCGGCCTGATGGTAACTCTCCGCCGCCCAGAACAGGGCGTCGTTGCCCCAGGTGGAGGTTGGCGCGCTGTCGTGCAGGCTCATGAAGGCCGGCGCGGCGTTCGCGTAATCCTCGTACCGGTACTGGAGCCACGCTTTCTGGAAGATGACCTCGTTCTTCAGATCCGCCGGCGCCGCGTTGAGCGCGATGGCGCGGTCGAAGTTGCTGAGCGCCGCATCGAAATCGCCCAGCGCGATGAGCGCGCTGCCGCGCCGGTAAAACGCCTCGCCTAAAAGCGCCGAGTTCGGGTGGTCGTTCAACAGCCGGGTGAGGGCGTCGCGGGTCACTTCCCAATTACCCAGTTCGTAGGCTGTCATCCCGTATTCGTACAACACGGTGTCCGCCATCGAAATCCGAGGAAACTGGTCTACGGCTTCCCGAAAGAGGTTGAGCGATTCGGGCAGATTCCGGGCGAGTTTGGTGTTGACGGCCTGGTAATAGGCCGACTTGCCGGCGAGCGCGTCGCGGTTGTCCTGCTTGGCCAGGCCGAAGTTGTCAGCCGCCCACTGGTAGGCGCCCTGGAAATGGTAATTCCACGCCAGGCCGTACAGCGCGTTTCGGTAGTAGGGGCTGTCCGGACTGTTTTCGGTGAAGCGCCGGTAGTGCACAATAGCGAGGTCGCTGTTGCGCAGCTGGTTGTACGACTCCGCCAGTAAGAAATGACCTCGGTCCTGCGAGTAACTGTCGAGGTTCGGCATCCGCCGGTTCACTTCGTCGATCGCGCGCTGGTATTCGCCCTGCTCGTAATAGACCTCGGCGAGGGCCAGCCCGAGACCCTGGGTGTACGTCGAGTTCGGGTACCGCGCCGTCAGTAACTCGAAGAACCGCGCGGCGGCCTCCGGGTCGCCCTGTTCGATTTGCAGCGTCGCGATGGCGTAGAGGGCGATGGGCGCCGTCGTCGTCTCCGGATATTCGAGCGCCGCACGCTCATAATACCGGATCGCCTCGGGCATGTTGTTCAGATGCGTGGCCGATTCGCCCATCCAGTAAAGCGCCTTGGCGGCAACTTCATCCGGCGGGGACTGTTGAATAACCCGTGCCAGCGTCGTGATCGCCCGGTCGTAGTTGCCTTCCGCGTAATAATACGTCCCCAGCGCCAATCGCGCGTCATACGAAAGGGGATGGGAGGGATATTGATCCTCAAAAAGGGTGAACAGGGCGATGGCCTGCTCCTCGCGGCCCACGATCAGCGCGGACTCGGCCTGGTAATACAACGCTTCCGGCGTGCTGATGTGGTGCGGGTACCGGGTGCGAAAGTCCTCAAACGCATCGATCGCCTGCACATACAACTGATCCGCATACAGCTTGAAGGCTTCGGAGTAGACCCGCTCGGGTGTCGCGGGCGCAAACTGAGCCGAAGCCGGCAAACAGAAGGTCAGCGTCAGGATAAGGAGGCCGGGGAGCCATCGAGCCGGGACAGTCGTCGAAGGGCGATTGGCAGTTAGCATGTAGACGAGCAGGATATAGCGGGGATTCCGGTATCTTCTATGGATAGCGTTCGGAATATACATCCGAGCCAAACTAGAGACGACCATGAAAAAAACAAAGCAAGCATACGAGCCGCAGACGACGCGGCCGGCCCCCGGTGAGAAGCCCGGCATCGTGCCAGAGGCTTCCGTACGAAGCGACGAAAAACAACCGGAGGATGAGGCCGTCCTCGAGGCGATCCTCGACGACGCCACCCGCTGGGTGCGGGCGAATCAGACCGTCGCGCTGCTTGGCGCGTTTGGTATAGGCGTGTTTCTTGGCGTGTTGCTCCGCAAATAGCGTAGTTGCGGTATGGCACATGATAAGAATCTCCGGTAAAGCAGTTCCCTTTCCCCCCAATCGAACTTAAACTCACGATCATGAACGACCTCCATAGCAATACATCGCCTTCCGAAGAACCACAAGAAACCATCACCCAGGAAGCGACGGCGCGCGCCAGGGCGCTGCTCGATGAAGCCCGCTCAGCTTACGCCCGCGCCCGCCAGGACTTGAGCGAGGCCACGGAGCGGTTGCGCGGCGAAATTCGGGACTTTGACGCACGTGAAGCCGGCGAATCGGCTCGTCAGTGGGTCCGCGAAAATCCGGGGTTTTCCCTGCTCCTCGCGGCCGGCGCCGGCGTCCTTCTCGGCAAAGTCCTGACGGACGCCCTCCACAAAGACCCGCCCACGTTCACGGAACGTCTCCAGCGCCGTGCCGGCCGGTTTACGTCGGAAGCCCGTCGCATGGCCGATCATGCGGCCGACCGCGCTGCCCGCCAGTTGGCGGAATCGAGCGACTATGCCGTCTCCCGCGCCCGCACGCTCGGTGGCCGGGTCCACGAGCAGGCCGGCGACCTCTCGTCCGAACTGGCCCGTCAGGCTTCCGAACGAGGCGCCGATAGCCTGCGCCGCGCCAGCGATTGGATCGCCTCCCTCTCGGAGTCCGCCCAGAATGCCACCCACTCGCTCCAACATGCGGCACGCGAAGCGTCGGCGGCCGTCGCCCAACGCGTACCCGCTCATAGCTCGCTCCGCGATGGACTTCAGAAAGCCGTGCAGACCATCATGGGCGTCATCGCATTCAAGAAGGTGTCGGATTGGATCAAGGAACGCTATTGATGGGTTTGCTGGCCGGTTGCGGGGATCGTCCCCGCCTTGTTACACATGGACCGCCGGCTAACGGGCCTCGCCAACGCGTCGTCACGGGCTGGAGAGCAGGGCTGACCCTTGAGTATCCTGGCTATCGGAACCGTCGCGTTCGACTCCATCGAAACCCCCACCGGGTCGGCTGACCGCGTCCTGGGGGGAAGCGCTACCTACATCACCCTGGCAGCGCGCTTTTTCTGCGAGCCGGTCCGCCTCGTCGGTGTCGTCGGGGCGGACTTTCCCGCACCCTATATTGAGTCCTTGCGGAGATGCGGGATCGATCTGGACGGCCTGGAGGTCGACCCAGACGGGGCGACCTTTGCCTGGGCCGGCCGGTACCATGCGGACATGAACGGCCGCGATACCCTCGCCACCCACCTCAACGTCCTCCAGACGTTTTCTCCGATATTGCCGGCGCGCTTCCGCGATAGCCGCATCGTCTGCCTGGGCAACCTCGACCCCTCCATCCAGATGCAGGTGCTCGACCAGATGGATGCGCCGGAACTGGTCATCTGCGACACGATGAACTTCTGGATCGATCACACGCCGGAAGCCCTCGAGGCGCTCCTCGGCCGGATCGACTGCCTGATGATCAACGACGAGGAAGCCCGTCAGCTGGCCGGCGAATCCAACCTGATGCTCGCCGCTCGCGCCATCATGGCGAAAGGTCCCCGGATCCTGGTGATCAAGAAAGGCGAACACGGCGCCATCGTGCTGGACGAAACATCGGTCTTTGCTTTCCCGGCCTTCCCCCTCGAACACATCCAGGATCCCACCGGCGCCGGCGATACCTTTATGGGGGGCTTTGCCGGCTATCTCACACGCCATACCACCTTCACGAGCGACAGCATCCGTCGCGCTATCATGTACGGCAGTGCGCTAGCCTCCTTCACGGTCGAGCGCTTCGGGCCCGAACGCCTCCTCCACCTCCGCCCGGAGGAAATCAACGAGCGCATGGCCGCCTACCGACGAATCACCCATCTGCCGGATGTCCAACCCCTTACCTGGACCAACGGATCATACCACGGATAGGAGCGTGCGCGCGTGTACGATCCACGTCCCTTCGATCACCCCCTGTTCCACGCCCAGGATCGCCGATACGGTGCGAACATCCGCTCGTCCCCACCGCGCCACCTGCTCGACCGATGTGTAGCCAAGGTCGTTCAGCGCGTGCTGCAACCGGGCGTCCAGGCCCGGAATCTCGGCTAGCGTATGGCCCGCCGACGCCTGCGATGATTCCATCATATAAAAGGATAATGGCCGAAATTCCGGCATCGAATCCCCCGAAATCGTGACCGGCCGGCTGAACGATGTGGTCGCGTTCACCGTGTACGCCGGACGCACGGCCTCACGGACCGCTTGCCGCTCCTGCCGGCGTTGCTCCAATGCCGCTTTTTTACGCTCCACAGAGCGGGCTCTCAAATAGAAAAAGACGATCACTACGCTGGCGATTCCCAGCGGTATCGCTACAGCTGTAGAAAGGAGGGCAAATAAAGACATGCTCACTGGAATGCTGTGTTTTGGATTCCAAGCGGGATCAAGATCGGGGAATGCGTTCCGCTCAACGGGCAAACCCTGCCGCTTCGCGCGCGCCATGGCGGCGCGAGAACGGACTCCGTACTGGATTCAAGGACCGATGTATGCCGGCCTATTCGGCCGATGAACAGGGCGCGCGGCCCGGTTTCTGAACCCGGGAAGAAATACCGCTTCCGGTCATGCGACACACTTCGTGCCGTGACAACTCGGGGGCACTCCATACGATGACCGCTCGCGGACATTCGTATCCGTACGTCACGGCCGACCCGTTCATGCCACGTAACGTACGGTGCGCCGATGGAATCTTCGGTAAGTTCAAGCTTAAATCAGATGCGCCAATTGCGCAAGTGTGCACGCGTGAATTAGCCACAGCTCCATACCGTTTCTGCCGATCGCTATCCGCCAATCGCTATCTTTCGCCGGCACGCGCAACGCACTCGCTATCACATACACTCTGGGGATTGGATCATGGCCACTGGCACCGTTCGGCTCATCAACGCCGTATTTTACGCCCATCACGGGGTAATGCAGGAAGAACACCGCATCGGAGGTCGGTATGAAGTCGATGTCTCGATGGAACTGGATATCGAAGCCGCCGCCCGCGAAGACAATCTGGCGAAGACGGTGGATTACGAAGCCGTCTACCGACTCGTTCAGCGGATCGTTACCGAAAACCGGTTTTACCTCATCGAAAAACTGGCGTTTTTGATCGGAGAAGAGGTGCTGACATCCTACGGATTTATCGACGCCGTCGAAGTCGTCGTCCGCAAGCCGAACCCGCCCGTGGGAGGCACCTGCGACCGCGCCGAGGCCTGTTACCGACGCCAGCGAGCTGCGTGAGCCGATGACGAAGCCGACAAAAGACCTCCTCGTGGATCGCGACCTGAGCTGGCTTGCGTTTAACGAGCGGGTGCTGCAGGAAGCCGCCGACGTACGGGTGCCGCTCGTGCAACGCCTCCATTTTCTCGCGATCTACTCCTCGAACCTCGATGAGTTTTTTCGCGTGCGTGTAGCCTCGCTACGGAGTCTTGTGCGTCTCAAGCCGAAGCGGGCGGTGGCGCTGGGCATCGCGCCGGCGCGGCGGCTGCGCGACATCAATCAGATCGTTCTCCGCCAGCAGGAGACCTTTGGCCGGATCCTCCGCGATACCCTGCTGCCGGCGCTGGCCGAACAGGGCCTCGTCCTCCTGCAGCCTTCAGAGGGTTCGGCCGAGACGCTCGCCGCGTTGCAGACCTACTTCTCGGAAGTCGTCCGCCCCCATCTGCAGCCGACACTCCTCGGCGAAGAGACCGGCGACTTGACGCTTAAGAACCGGACCTCCTACCTCGTCACGGAACTCTGGGGCGACGGCGACGAGCCGCTTCACGGCGTGCTCGAAGTGCCGGCGCCGCCGCTCGATCGCTTTATCCTCCTCCCCGAAAGCGGGGGGTCACAGGGCGTCGTGTTCCTGGACGACCTGCTCCGTCGCCACGTCCCCGCCCTCTACCCGGGCTACTCCGTCGGGCAGACGTTTGCCGTCAAGCTCTCGCGCGACGCCGAGTTGTATCTGGACGACGAGTACGCCGGCGACCTCGTCGAGGCCATCCGCAAAAGCCTCGGCCGCCGTGAATCCGGCGCCCCTTGCCGGTTCCTTTACGACCCGGCCATGCCGTTCGCGCTCGCGAACCGACTCAAGGAACGCCTGGCGCTCGACGACGAGGACATGGTGCCGGGCGGGCGTTACCACAATCTGCACGACCTCTTCGCCTTTCCGACCGCCGGCCGGGCCGGCCTCCTCTACGAGCCGCAACCTCCTCATCCCGTGCCCGCGCTGGACGCCGCGCCCAGTCTTATGGCCGCGATCGAAGCAGGGGATCGGATGCTGCATATGCCGTATCAGTCCTACACGTATGTCGTCCGTTTTTTCCAGGAAGCGGCCACCGATCCGACCGTCGACGCCATCTGGGTGTCGCTGTATCGCCTCGCCTCGGATTCGGCCATTGCGCGGGCGCTCATCGACGCGCGACACCGGGGCAAGGAAGTGACGGCGTTTGTGGAGATCAAGGCTCGGTTCGACGAAGCCGCGAACCTGCACTGGGCCGATCGGATGGAGGCGGCCGGCGTACGCGTGCTCTACAGCCTGCCTGGACTAAAAGTCCACGCCAAAATCGCCCTGATCCGCCGCCGCATCGACGGTGAAACACACCTTCAGGCCTACCTCGGCACGGGCAACTTCAACGAAAAGACGGCGCGCCTTTATGTGGATGAAGGACTGTTTACCGCGGACCCGCGCCTCACCCGCGACGTACGCCTCGTGTTCAGCTACCTGGAGGGGAAGAAAAAACGGCCCAAACTCGATCATCTGCTCGTAGCCCCGTTTGCGCTTCGCAACGGACTCTACCGGTTGATCGATCGGGAAATCGAACATGCCGGCGCCGGACTTCCCTCGGGCATCATCCTCAAGCTGAATAGCCTGGAAGACGCAGACATCATCGCTCGGCTCTACGCCGCGAGCCGAGCCGGCGTCCCGATTCGCATCGTCGTCCGAGGGATCTGCCGGCTCGTGCCGGGTGTGCCCGGGCAGAGTGAGACGATTGTCGTCACGAGCATCGTCGACCGCTACCTGGAACACGCCCGCCTATTCGTGTTCCACAACGCCGGCGACGAGGCGTATTACCTCGCCTCGGCGGACTGGATGGAGCGCAACCTGAGCCGGCGCGTGGAAGTCGCCTTCCCGGTCTACGACCCCGCGCTCCGTCGCGAACTGCGCACGGTACTCGACTTCCAGCTGGCCGACTCGGTCAAGGCGCGAATCGTCGACGCCGGCCAGACGAACGCCTACGTCGCCAACGCCAATCCCCCCGTCCGCGCCCAGTATGCGTGCTACGCCTGGCTTACACCGCCAGCGTCGCCCACGGCCCCGTGATCGCGAGCGTGAGGCCGTCGGTCTGGACGTTCACGAACAGCGTCGATCCATCCGGTGAAAACACCGAGCCGGCCAGTTCGGACTCACTCGCCACGTTGGTCGCGAACCGAATGACGTCGCCGGCCGGGGTGATGCGCAGCAGGTGCTGGCTGCCCGGCCCGTCTTCGCACACCACGAGGTCGCCCCAGGGCGCAACGGTCAGGTTGTCGGCGTTTTCGATGATCGAGCCGTCATTGGGCTCGACAAAGAGGGCGAGCGTCGCCGGCTGTTCGGGCTCTCGGTGCGTCCCTTCAAAGGGGCTCGGGACGTATTTCCAGATCTGCCCTTTTTTCTCCCGCCCGCCGTTGGTGCACGCGAAATAGACCGTTCCGCTGGCGTACCACATGCCCTCGCCGCGCGCGAACCGCGCCGCGCCGGCGGCGGAGCCGCGCGTCCGCAGGTCGTCTTCCGGCGCCTCGACATTGTCCAGATCAATCCAGCGGACGGCCATGGGCGCGTTGCGCTGCACCGGCGCCCCGCCCTCCTCCCAATTTCGAGTGTCCAGCGAAGGTTGGTCGACAACCACCAGCGCCTGAAGCCGGCCGCCGCGGTCGAGGCGGCCAGGCTCGGTCGGGATAAACCGGTAGATGAGCCCGTCATGACGGTCCTCCGTCTGGTAGACGACGCCGCTGGCGGGGTCGACGGCGATCGCCTCGTGGTTGAAGCGGCCCATGGCCTTGAGCGGCACGGGAGGCGTGAGGCGCGGCGTGGCCGAGGCCGGCACCTCGAAGTTGTAGCCGTGGTCTTTTTCGTTGACATCGCCGGCGCGTTCGACGGTCTCTTCGCACGTGATCCAGCTGTTCCAGGGCGTCGGGCCGCCGGCGCAGTTGCGCTGGGTGCCGGCCAGGGAGAGGTACTCGCGCACGACGGTCTGCGTCCGCGTGTCGAAGACGAGCGTCGACGTTCCGCCCAGCGAGGGCTTCGCGCCGAAGCCAGCGTCGTACACCAGGGCCGGGTCGATCTGAGAGAACCGGGCGTTGCCGGCCCCATAGGCGCCTTCGCCTGGCGTGAGGGCCGTTTCGTGGTTGCGTAATAGAATCGTCAGGCCGCCTGGCCCCGGGAACGCCGCCATGCCATCGGGCCGTGCCGGGACGACGAATCCGTCCGCCATGGGGTCCCCGGCGCGGGAAATCACCTGGTAGGAAAAGCCGGGGGGAAGATCGAGGATCTGCCGCGGATCGGGCGTCAGCGAGGGGTTGTAGCGGCGGGACTCGGCGGCCAGAAGGGGATCGAACAACCGATGTAGGCCGGCGAAACCCAGCGAAACGGCGCCGGCCTGACGCAGAAAATATCGGCGAGAGCTCATGAAAGCAGAAGAAGGGGTGGATGAAGTTCCGTGCGAATGGTATCCTGAAGCAGGGCGGTGTCGCGCAATATACGATGACTCGCGCCCCACTCGCATGAGGAGTGCATGAGCGTTTTCATCTATAATCAAAGCTTAATCCTATGCCCCGGCTACGACCCACGGCCAGCGGCGTGTACGGACTGGATTTCCTACGCCATCGCCTACCCATCGTCCTCGCCAGTGTGGTGCTGGCGGCTCCTTACGCCGGCGTGAGCCAGGCCCAGCCGGCGCCGCTGCACCGGGCCCACGCGCACAACGACTACGAGCATCCACGCCCACTCCTCGATGCGCTGGACCTCGGTTTTACGAGTATCGAGGTGGATGTCCACGAACGGGACGGTGCCCTGCTTGTCGGCCACGATGCCGAGGACGTGCGCGCGGACCGCAGCCTCGGCTCCCTCTACCTGGATCCAATCGCCGCCCGCGCCGCCACCCACGGGGGCCGGCTGTTCACCGACACGACCTCCCTGCAGTTGCTGGTGGACTTCAAAACCGATGCGGAATCGACGTATCGCGTGCTCGAGCAGGTTCTGGCCGGATATCGCCACCTCCTCACGCGCTACGAAGACGGCGTGGTGTACGCCGGCCTCGTCACCGTCGTCGTTTCGGGCAACCGCCCCCGGGAGACGATGCGGCGGCAGGCGGTCCGCTATGCGTTTTACGACGGTCGGATCGACGATCTGGGGACCACGCCGCCGGAGTCGGCGACGTTTATGCCGCTCGTGAGCGCCAGCTGGCAAAGTGTGGCGCCGTTTTCAGGCGCATCCGTACCGCCGCCCAGCGTCCGCCGGCGCATCCGAGGCCTCGTTGAACAGGCGCACAGCCAGGGCAAAAAAGTACGCTTCTGGGCCACGCCGGAATCCGAAGCGTTGTGGGTGTTTCTGTACCGCGCCGGCGTGGACTATATCAACACGGATCGTCTGGCCGACCTCGAAGCGTTCCTTCGGTCGCGGTGATGGGGCTGTAGTGACAGGCGATCAATACAAAAAGCCGAACGAAAGGGTGAATACGCCCTGTTCCGGGGACACGCCGTACGTACTCGAAAGCACGACCGCATCGAACATATCCACCCAGAGCCCGCCGCCGTATCCGGGATGCCAAAGCCTGCCCACGTGCGCATCCACCTCGGTCCACACCCGCCCCACGTCGAAGAAGCCGAGCGCCCCGAGGCTACCCATCGCAACGTAGGTGGAGAAATCCAGCAGCTTGACGCGGAGTTCGGTATTGGCGTAGGCGCTGGTGCGGCCGGCAAACCGATGGCTCCGCCAGCCGCGCACGGTGCCGCTTCCGCCGATCGTATTCGCCTCGTAAAACGGGAAGTCGCCGATGGTGTGTGCGGCTCCGACTCGAGTAGCCAGGGTGACCTGGGGGGATAGGGAGGGGGAGTAATAGATCGTAAGAGCGGTTGAGAGCCGGGTAAAGGGCTTTTCGTCGCGCAGGACGCCGGCGCTCACCCGGGCGTCTGTCACCCAGCGTAGGCCCTGCCGGGGGTTGATGGCGCGATCCGTTTGTTCGATATCCAGCACGGCATCAACGCCGACATGTACCTGATCCTGGTTTTCATCGCTATCCAGCCCGAATTGCGTGAAGAAATCGCCGGAGGAGTCCTCGATTTCTGTGTAACGCAGGTGACCACCCACCGACACCCGGGCGCCGGGATTGCCAAAAACGAATGCCGGCGCGAGCGTGGCCTGCTCGAAGCGGGCCTGATAAAACCGGTCATCCGGCTGGATCCTCGGTGTGGCGTTCCCGAGGCCGAAGAAGTTGCGGATGTTGCGCGGCGAGCGGACGGTGGCCTCGAGCGCGATGTCGACGCTGTTGATGATGTCGACGAAGTGACCCTCATACACCACGTTGTAGGCGCCTGTGCGTGCGGCGGCGTTCGCCACGAACCGATGGTTGGCGGCGTACGGCGTTTTCCGGAAGCCATGGAGCTGAAGCATCATCCCGCCGCCGACATAGAGCCCGTCATCGTCGTTGTAGCCGAAATACACTTGCGGCAGTTTCGCGTTGTATTGAAAGCCCAGCGGGTTATAGGCGTTTACGGCGGGGTCGTCCGAGCGGACGATGCGTGAGCTCGGGCCGGCCGTGGCGACGGGCGCATTGGTCCGCGTGTCGTAGAAGATGGCCTTGTCGCCACCCATATGCACGAGCGAGCGGTCCACAAACGTATCGTCCCCTTCACCGCCCACCACCCGTATGGCGATGCTCGTCCCCACCTCGCCGGCGAACATGAACCGGTCGTCGCCGTCGAGTCCGTACAGCACCACCTCGCTGGTCTCGCTCCGGTGGAACGTCCGGCGGTACATCTCCGAGCGTTGCTCGCCCTCCTGAGTGATTTTGTAGACGACGATCTCGGTGGTCTCGTTGTCGATTCGGTTGACCTCGAATTGCTCGTGTTTGAGCGAACCGAAGAGATCGACCCGGCGGGAAGCGATCCGGTAGAACGCCTCGGCGGCGGCCGGCAGACGGTCTCGCCGTTTTTTGAGGGTCTCGACAAGCGCTGGGCCGTGGAAGTCGATCACGGCCTGCGGAAGAGCGGCGATACCGGCCTCGATGACCGCGTCGGTGAGGGCGGTCTGGATGACCGCCGCCTGTTCGATCCATACGGACCGATCGGCCGGGCCGGCGAGCCGGCGATCCTGCGGCAGACCATTCAGCGTTAGCCCCTTCAGGTTGCCAAAGTCGTCCTCGAACGGCTGGAATTTGGGGTCGAAACCGATCCGAACGAGAGTCGGGAGCACGCCATCGAACCGGTTGAATGCCCAGTCGCGGTCTTTGGGGACGGGCCGGTAGAGCTTGCCCTGGCCGTCCGAATCGTCGAACTCGGCCCAGAGCCACTGGTTTTTGTGCCGGTCCCAGTCGCTGAGCAACATATCGAACAGCCGGGCGCGGACGAACGCCTCGACATCGATCCGGTTGTCGTTGTCTTCTTCGATCTCCTCATACATCTTCTCGACGCTCACGACGTCTTCGGAGGAGCCGACATTCGGGTAGTCGGACATGTCTTCGTCCGGTCGCAGCTCGAACATCATGAGCTGGTTGCCAAAGGTCTCCCGGAAGACGCCCAGGCGCGGGTCGTCCGGGACGAAGACGAGGCGGGGTTCGGAGTGGTAGACGCCGGCGGCCCGGGCGAGTGGGGGGATGGCGAAGGCGCCGTAGGGATGGATCGAGGCGATCTGGTCCTGTACGATGTCTCGGGCCACGGTCTCTCGAAGCGCCGGCGGGAGCGATACGGACGGATCTTTGTCGATCGACCGCAGGCTGTATTCCCGTCCGTCGGCGCCCAGGAGGCGCAGGGAAAACGTCTGCATCCCACCGCCGCGCTTCATGGGAGTGAGGCCGCCGGCTTCTCGGCCGAGGTCCAGGTAGGGCACGGTGACGGGCAGCGCCCAGACATCCCGGTTGTGACGGCCGAGGAGGAGTTCGTGCAGAGGGCCCTTTTTGTAGTTAGGGTTGGCGGCGAGGGTTTGCGTGCTGTCCGTGTAGTCGGGATAGGATGTGGCTTCAGCCGACGGCACGCCGGGGTCCACCGCTTCGCGCGTCGGTCCCTGAATCTCGGTTCGAAACACGACGCTGTCGTCGGGTGCATCCGGTTCGAGGAATTCCATCCAGACCGAGCCGTCGGAGTAGTAGTGCAGGGTGACGAACCCGGTGTTCGAGTGTGCAAAGCCGGCCTGGCCACCGCGAGCCACGAATTCAGGCCTCGCCCCGCCGCCGCTCACGATGAAGTCATGCAACATCCCCTTGAAGTACTGGAGGCTGTGTTCATGTCCGGAGGCATAAATGACCGATTCATGTTCGCCGAACGACCGTTCAAGCCCCGTGCGGAGCGCCCGGTAGGCGGGATGCGCAAGGTCCTGCCGGCTGCCGAAAACGCGGATGAAGAGCGGGTAGAGCGAGCCGACGAGCGGGAGGGGGAGATAGGCATTTTTCCAGAGGGCGGTGAGCGGAAAAAGGTGGGTTTTGAGCGGAAACCGGCCGGCGTGGGAGCCATTCGAATACAGCGGATGATGGCCGACGACCAGTACGTGCCGGTCGTTATGCTCGGCCACCGTCTCGCTGAGCTGGAGGAGCACGTCGCCCTCCTCCTCGACATCATAGTCGCCGGCGTCACCGGTCGGCCGTCCCTCTTCCGTCAGCCACCACTCGGTATCGAGGGCGACGAGGGTGATCTCCGGCGTGAGTTCGACCACCGCCGGCCCCGGGAAGCCGTCGTCTGGCAGAAAGACATTGCCGCGGTCCAGGTAGGCCTCGACATAGGCTTCCTGGCGCCGCAGGGTGGCGAGGCCCCCGGGGGCGGAGTTGTTCCAGTCGTGATTGCCCGGGATAAAGACCACACGACCTGGGTGGGCGCGGACGGCATCGAGCTGCCGGCGAAGCCGCGCCTCGGCCGTCGCACGGCCGGGGTCGGAGGAATCGGGCAGGCCACAGCAATAAATAGTATCTCCTAAAAAAACGACGGCGCTGTGTTCGCCGGCGGCTTCCATCCGGGAAAGCAGGAGTGGCAGAGGGTCCTTGTACCCTTCCCGCGCCGGGCTGCCGGCATCGCCGATGAGAAACACGCGATAGGCGAGCTGCGTGTCGGGGGGAGGCAAGAGGGTCTCCCACCCTTCGTACGTCGAAGCGACGAAGGGACGGGAGGCCGAGCAGCTGGAAACCAGCAGCAGTAGCAGTCCGATGCCGGCGTGGATGACGGTAGACATAACGGGAGCAACGGGTGTGTGGGTACGGAGCCGCCTAGCGCGACATGAAGCGAAGCAACGTAGCGCGTCCTTCGCCCCCTTCGTTGGCGATATACAGATCGCCGTTGCCGGTGAACGCCATGCCTTCCGGTTGTCGGAACAGGTTATCGGGGATAGGCACCGCGGCCATGAGGTCGCCCTGTGGGTTCAGGACAACCACGCTTTTTAACACGGATGAGATGAGATACATCTGTCGGTTGGCGGGGTGAATAGCGAGAGCGGCCGGCTTGAAGGCGCTCGCGTCGAGCAATGGGCCTAGCGCGAGACGGATCACCCGGTTGAGCGGATGGCTGTCGAGGTGAGCGATGGCCTCGAGATCGACCAGATAGACAGGTTTTGGAGATAGAGCGCCCGTCGCCAGGTCGTAAGCGTAGATCGCCCGTTTGTTCTTCAGCCCTTGGCCGGCGAACTCCTTGCAGGCGATGAGCAGACGGTTATGCGCGGCGTCGTAGGCGAGTCCTTCGGTGTCATGTCGGGCGGAGAGGCCGGTTTTGATGGGCGTGGCGTCGAGCGTCTCACTGCGCCAGTCGGCGATGTGATGGAGCGTGCCATTACTCTCCAGGATAAACAGCCCTTCGGGCGTCAGCTCGAGATCTTCGTAATCGCCGTCTTTTCCAAAGCGCGTTTCGCGAACAATCCCCCCTGTTTCGACATCGAGGATATACAGGTGCCCCTTTTCGTCCTGGATGGCGCCGAGACGTCCTTCTTCCAGGACGGTCAGGCCTGAGATTTCGGTGAGCGACCGGGGAAGTTCGAACACGGCGTCGGGGCGCTCCAGGTCGTACGCGGCTGCCGGCGGCGCCTCGGGTTCGGCTGCCGGCTGCGCCCGGGGATGTTCGCAGCCGGACGCCATCGCCAGCGCGATGACAGCGATGGCGGGGGCCATAAAAGCGTTACACATGGGAGTACGGGTCGGATTGGGTGGAGATCCGGGGCATGTTTTTCCGCAGCCTGGAGCCCGAGAACGACGCACCGCGCCGGTTGGACGCACGAGAGGAAGGTAGTACATTACACAACGTACATCATAGAGGACCCTTCGCGATGTCCGGAGCGATGACCGCCGGATCGCGCTGGGCGCGCACCAACCGGGGACGACCCGACGACGGTCGCGACGTCGGGGCCGGCCAACGACCTATGCACGAGAAAAAACGCAAGACAGCCGCTTTGGATTCACCCGACGAGCGAGGCGCCTTTCTGGCGCCGGCCGGCCACGACGAAAACGACGTGCTGGAAATGTCCGGGGTAGTGGACGACGACGGCGACGCCTGGAGGGACGAGGCGGGAGCCGGCGATCTCAAACGGGCCAAAAAGAAGAAAAAAAAGAAGGGCAAGAAGCCGGAACAGGTGAAGGAGGTGCCGGCGTCCGGTTCCGCTCGGGGCATCGAGACGCTGTTCCGCACGTCCTATCGGACAAATATGGATCTGAGTTCGCTGGCCGACACGAAGGCGAACATCATGATCAGCATCAACGGCATCATCATCTCTATCATCCTGGCGTCGATCTCCCCTAAAATCGACGCCAACCCATGGCTGATTCTGCCGACGACCGTGCTGCTGCTGAGCTGCCTCGTGTCGATCGTGTACGCCGTGCTGTCGGCCCGGCCCCGCGTGCATAAAAACGTAATCACGCTGGAGGAAGTGCGAAATAATACCGCGAATATCCTCTTTTTTGGCAATTTTGTCAGCCTGAGGGAGCGAGAATACATCGTGGGTATGAAAGAACTGCTGCAGAATTCCGATACCTTGCGCGAGCAGATGATCAAGGATATTTATGGCCTGGGTCTTGTACTGATCAAGAAGTACGAACTCTTGCGCGTTTCGTACACCGTTTTCATGTTCGGGCTCATTTCGGGTGTGCTCCTGTTTAACCTGGTCTACCTATGGGTTGTCTTGTTTCCGCCCGCACGGGGTGGATCGTTGGTGCCGTAAGGAGGGAACGGGGGCGTAGCATGATGACGTTGTACGAAAGGACAAACCCGATGACGGTATGACGGTCAAATTCTGGGGGGTCCGAGGTTCATTCCCCACGCCGCATCCCCACATGCTCCGGTACGGCGGCAATACGTCGTGCGTGAGCGTTTCTGTCGACACGGGCATCGTAGTGATCGATGCCGGCACGGGTGCCCGTCAGCTGGGCAAGGCGTTGCTCGGCGCCACGCAGCCTATTTACCTGCTGCTGACCCACCTGCACAACGATCACATCGAAGGATTCCCGTTTTTTACGCCCCTTTACCACCCCGGCCACCGCGTCCATCTCATCGACTACCGGCAAGACCGGCAAGCGTGGTCCCCACTGGCCATGCTGGATGGCGTCCACTACCCCATGCGGCCTTCGTCGATCGTGGCGGATTATGTGGCGGTTTCGGAATTCGGCCCCGATTATCTCTGCGCGCGCGGGCTCGACGTCTCGGCGGTGCCGGCCAATCACCCCGGTGGCGCGTACGGGTACCGAGTGGCGCACCGGGGGCGAGTGTTTGTCCATATACCGGACAACGAACTGAACCCGCCGGACTCCGAGCATACGGTCCCGTACGCCGAATTTGTCCGTTTCTGCCGCGGCGCGGATGTCCTTTCACACGACGCCATGTACACGAGCGATGACCTGCCGGCGAAGTGGGGGTGGGGCCACAGCCAGCTCGACCAGACCTGCCAGCTTGCGATCGACGCCGGCGTCCGCCACCTCGTCCTCTTTCACCACGACCCCGAGCGCACCGACGACGCGATCGACACGCTCCAAGACCGCGCCCGCGCCCGCCTGCAACCCCACGGCATCGAGTGTACGGCCGCGTACGAGGGGCTCACGTTTAATCTGGGGGGGTAGCGAGGTTCTATCGGTCCCGCAGCCACAGCCTCGCGTTCGTTTGATTGCGGATGTCCTGCGTGGTTTGTGGCCGTAAGACCAGCAGCTGGCGGAGGTGGGCCGTGCCGGATTCGGTGTCGCCGGCATCGAGATAGGTCTGCGCCAGCTCGTGATGCACGAAGGGATTCAGGGGGTCCAGTGCGGCGGCCCGACGGAGCAGTTCGATCGCCTCATCGCGTGAAGCCGGGGGTACTTCGCCGTAAAATAGCCGCGCCCAGGTTTGCTCGACCCACGTCAGTCCGGCCAGCTCACGGTACAGGATCCCAAGTGATATGTAGGGATAGGCCAGCAGCGAGTCGATGGCGATGGCGGCGCGACTGTGGTGCTCGACCTTCCGCGCCAGCATGATCCGTTCCTTGCCACCCCTGAACTGGGCCAGGTTGCCCAGTGTGGCGGCCATCATAAAATGGGCCACCGCGCTTTCAGGATAGGCGGCCAGCAATCGTTCGGCGCTGGCCACGGCGAGGCGGAAATGGGTTTCGGAGGATTCGGTCCCGGATCTGGGCCCGGGCTCCGCGAGCAGGTCGAGCCCGATGTCGTAGTGCGTCCGCGCCATGCCCAGATCGATGGCGAATACCGCAGCGCCGGCGAGCCGGCTGGCCTCTTCGTAAGAACTCAGCGCGGCTCGAGGCTCATACCGGGCGTAAGCGGCTTCGGCGGCGGCAAGGGGTCGGGCATAGGGCGGCGTCTGGGCCTCGGCCTGGCCGGATAACCAGACCGCCAGGAGCGTGATGCCGACAAACGTGTTATTCCAGCCGAAGCTCCTGCACCCGCAGTTCGGCCTTTTCGAGCCGTTCCTGGCAGTGGCGGACCAGTGCAATACCCTCTTCATAGGTTCGGACGGCCTCCTCGATCCCTGGAGGGTCGTTTTCGAGTGTTTCAATGATCTGTTCGAGCCGCTGCAACGCTTCTTCGAAGCTGAGCGAATCATGGGCCTGAGCTTCGTCGCTGGACATCGGGTCGGATCGGGTTAATGGCGAGGGCAGGGCTACATACCCCGCCGGCCGCGATGGGTTCTTGCTCACCCTACTCGCGAGTCGCACAGAACGTGTGCCGCTTCGATGCGTACGAGTACCCCTCCACCGAATACAAATAGGAGCTCCTCCGAACCAGCGATCTATCGGGCAACCAATCTGGTTTTCCCTTTTTCCTTTTTCCTTTTTCCTTTTGCCATGAACCTTCGTCTTACCGGAAAAACAGCGATCGTCACAGGCGCCAGCCGTGGGATCGGAAAAGCCATCGCGTTGGAGCTGGCGCGTGAGGGATGCCGGATCGTGCTTTGCGCCCGCGAGCCCGGCCGACTTACGGAAGCCGCCGAAGACATCACTCGCCAGACGGGTACGGCCGTAGAGCCGGTCGCAGCCGATATCACCTCGCCCGACGCGGCCGCCCGACTCGTTGAGGCGGCGAAGCGCCGGTTCGGGGGGATAGATATCCTGGTCGGCAACGCTGGCGGCAACCGCCGCAAACCCCTGGTGGATACGACGGACGAGGACTGGTCGCAGCTCATCGATCTCAACCTGATGGGCCATATCCGGTGCGCGCGGGCCGTATTGCCGGCGATGAAACAGGCCGGCGGCGGGTCCATGGTGTTTGTCTCCAGCATCTTCGGCCGCGAAGCCGGCGGGCCGGGACTATCGATCTACAACACCACCAAGTCCGCCCTGATCAGCATGGCCAAGATTCTGGCTATCGAGGTGGCCGGCGATGGGATCCGCGTAAATACCGTCGCCCCCGGCTCGATCCGCTTCCCGGGCAGCAGCTGGGACAAACGCTGCATCGACGACCCTGAGGGCATGGCGAAATTCGTCGAACAAAACCTCCCCATCGGCCGCTTCGGAACGGCGGAGGAGGTGGCGGATGTGGTGACGTTCCTCGTCAGCGATCGCGCCAGCCTGGTAACCGGCGCATGTATTACGGTGGATGGATCCCAGTCGCGCTCGTTGATTTGAGAAGAGGCTTAGCTCGACTTTGTCCATGCGAAATAGAGATATTGCGCTCTAGAATTGGCCTTTCGAAATAAATCTGATATTTTTCAATGTCCTTTGTTGGGTGCGACATTTAAAAAATACATCCTCCGCATCGGGGAAAACTCCGGGCCGGCTATGAGAGGGCGTCGCTACGCGACGCGCGCCCGCGCCAGTATCTGTAAACTGTTTCGAGGGCAACTCCTCAACGTGCTTCTCGGAATTGGGCAAAGTCGAGCTTAGAAACTGTAGAGATTGCCACAACCCATTGCATTTACTGATGGCTTAATTCATCGTTTCTTTCAGATGATCCGATAATCGGAGCGACAATGCGACGAGCGTCAGGGTGGGGTTAGCTGCTCCCGCAGTCGTGAATGCGGCGGCGCCGGCCACGTAGAGATTCGACAGACCATGCACCTTACAGTTGACGTCAACAACGCCCTGTTTGGAATCCTCATGCATACGCGTGGTGCCCATGTGATGCCATCCGGTCCCCAGGAAAGGAGGCCACACGTCGTCCGGTTCTTCCACCCAATCCATGATCATAATGCGGCCGAATCCATGCCGGCCAACTTCCTCGCCGAGGGTATGATAGAAGTCGCGGATGGTGCGTTTGTCCAGATTGGTTAATTGCCAGTTCAGTTGCACACGCGGAACTCCCAGCTCGTCCCGCTCAGGGCCTAATGTGATTCTGGAAGCAGGATTTGGCGCCTGTTCAATACGGGTGAACAGGCGAAAAATCGTGCTTTCCGTTGAAATGGTCGGGGTTTTTTCCCCGGCTTTTATCCGTTCCAGATTGTCGTCGAACTGATCCTTAAACACTTTTGCATTCGGATACTGGCGCTGAATGTTACTACGAATATCCGCCGTCTCCGTACTGGTTGCGGGATAAAGTCCGGCCGTGATATTTAGAATACGCAGTTCCTCCTGAGTGGCCCGGTTCAGCGTGAGTTCGCCTCTGTAGTTTCTCGATGCGAATCCCAAATTCTGCATATACAGATCCAGGTTTCGCGTCTCGGGAATCGCCAGAAAGGCAGAACTCACCTCCGGGTGGTCCATAAAGAATCTCCCTACAAGATCCAGGTCGTTTCCCAGTCCGTTGCGAGCCTGTCTGTTCGACGCCAGCAAGAGGCGAGCATTCTGAATCGTTCCCGTTGCCAGCGCATACACACGGGCCTTCACGCGGTGTTGTTTACCGTTGAGGCATTTAATCTCCAGTTCATCCACCGAAGAGACAGATTCATTGGCGGCGATGTTTGTGACGGCCGCATACGTGTACAGATGAATGTTTTTTGCCGAGACGATGTCTTCTCGATACCGGGTTCCGAACCGCGTCGGGGGGCTCAGTTGCCACATCTTCGTGTAGACTTTCGCCTTGTCGAACGGAAGCTGTGGCCTGATCGGCTCCTTCTTTTCCCAGTATTCAGTGCTATATTCATACGGCCCGAGTTCGAGCCATTTATGCGCCCGAGCGTAGAAAACATCCAGGTCCTTTCGCTGGATCGGCCAACCGCTATGCGGCACCCAGTCTCGCTTGATAAAGTCGACTTCATCATACGGCGAACACATTCCCGCCCAGTGGCCTGTAGTCCCCCCAAACATGTGCATGCGCGTCGATTGGAGTAGATGATAGTCGCGGCCTGTAGTTTCGCCGGCATATCGATCCTGCATCTCCGTGTCGTAATCAAATCCACCTCCTTCCAGGAGAATGACGTTGTAAGGGGTGCCCACGCATTCGAGCGCCATACTTATGCCGGCGGCGCCGGCTCCAACAATACAGATATCGCCTTCGATGAGCGATCCATCCTCGAGTGTTCGGGCATCAATGTGCATCGCCGTTTAGTCTGGCTATAGTTCGTGTGAAAGCGTGTAGCTCACAAAAGTCACTTCCCGACTATCGGGCGACCAGGAAGGGACGTTGATCGTTCCCTGTCCACCAAAAAACTGGGCGAGTGCGCGGATCTCACCACCACCCACGGGCATCAGCAGCAACATTACACCTTGATTTGCCGGAAGCCCTTCGACGTGTGGATCGTAGGAGAGGAACACGATCCACTTCCCGTCCGGTGATGGATGGGGAAACCAGTCATTGAGGCGTCATGAGTCATTTGTTCTTCTTCGCTTCCATCGGCTTTCATTCGGTAGATATGAATGGTGTCCGTGCGGACGGAGTTGAAGTAAATGTACGCGCCATCGGGGGAGTAGTCCGGCTCATCATCCAGCCCGGGTGCTTCTGTTCGTGTAGTCCGGTTCGCTGTAGGAAATGGTGCCGGGGATGGCAATATCTCCGATGTCTGTGTGGCCCTCGAATTGACCGAGTTCTGACGTACACGATGCCAATAACGTGACAGCAATTAACACTAAACCAGTTCTTAAATGGGGTTTCATGGTGATGGATGTTGGGGTGTGAGCATTCGATTGGACCGTAAGCCGTCCGTGTAACACGTGAATCACTACTCTATTTTTCTTTTTGTAGGGTTATCAGGTAACCGCATCCGTAGCGCTTAGGGTAAGAAGCACGAGCTGTCCGATGCCTGCAAAGACCCCTTCCAGGAGCCAGTCCGTGATCTCAATTTCACCATCATCTTGCAGCCAATGCGTTCGGCAAACTAAGCACCTTTGTCAACGGGTCCGCCGCATAGCAGGCCCACTGATGTAGGTTCAGGGGCGTCTAGCCGGCAGCGAAGCCCGATAACGCGTTATGTCGGTCAATAGCAGTCTGGCCTGCGTTCCCCAGCCGCCAATGAGAACATCCGTCTTGCCGTCTCCGTCCAGGTCGCCCGATCCCATGCTCCAGCTGCGCCCGACCGTGATGCCGGGGACGACATCGAGCGTGACGTCCGTGAAGGTCCCTTTGCCATCGTTCTGCCAGGCTCGAAGTTGGAGAGGGACGAAGCCGGGGACCTGGATGGCCCCCACGAGGAGATCTGGCGCACCGTCGTTGTTAAAATCGACAACGCTCGCGGCCCAACTCGAGAAGGTGTGAGCCGGCAGGCGCTGCTCCGTTTCATCGCGGAAATTTCCCTCGCCATCATTTACCAAAAGGCGCGTCTGGGGGTCCTTGTCCCACGCCTGATTGTTGCTGGTGATGTTGAGGAATACGATGTCGTTGTTCCCATCCCCGTTGACGTCTAACACATGTACCTCGCGGGTCTCCATGGGCACGCGCAGATCTAAACGGTCGGACGCATCGGTGAAGTGACCGTCCCCGCTATTGATCAGCAAACGATTGGGATAGGAAGGACTGGCGATGACGAGGTCGAGATGGCCGTCCCGGTCCATGTCTGCCAGGGCCAATCCCTCGGTCTGGTCGTCGGATTGCGGCAGGTGCGTTCCGGAGGCGTCGATGAAGTGACCCGGACGATCCGGATTGTTGAGAAATAGCAGATTGTGGGCAGGGTAGAGCTTCATGCCGGGTCCGAAGCCCTTCTCGCCGGTGCTGCCAACCACAATGTCCGGCCGGCCGTCCCCGTTGACGTCGCCGACCGCAAGCGCATTGCCCTGGCTCGTGGCGGGCAATCGATCGCTGGCATCTTCGAAGCCGCCCTTACCATCACCCAGAAACAATTGATGGGTCTCGTCCGACTCCGCGACAAAGACAACGTCCATGTTTCCATCCCCATCGAAGTCTGCCGCCCCCACATGTTCGTTGTCGTGACTGACGATCCCAAACGCGTCAGGCTGGTAGCTCAGCTTTCCCGTGCCGTCGTTCATATACAGCCGGTTCACCCCGTGCTCGACGGACACCGCTACATCGAGATGCCCGTCGTTGTTGACGTCGACGAAGACAGAGTGAGAAGAATGCAGGCTCGGCGCAAGGGGCACGTGCGTCGAAGTGGCATCCACGAATAACGACGAGGGTCGTTCGGGAATCGGGGTAAACGCATCCGTGGCGGGGTCGCGCACCGTCAGCTGCTGAGCTTCCGCAAATGGTGTAATCAAAAGGGCAGACAGAGCAAATAAGAGGCTGGTCCAGAGGTGGTGTCTCATCGTGAGCTTTACCCGTTTAGGTAGAATGGTGAATGAGCGGCATCTTTCACGTATCGGGTTCCGACCCCGCTTACCTGATCGACCGCGCGGCCTCGGGCAGCGCGAACGCTATGATCGAGTCGCCGTGCTTTGTACCCAGTTTCCCTCCGCCGCCGGCCGCGATCACGACGAACTGTTTGCCGTCGATCATGTACACACTCGGCGTCGCGTAGCCGCCGGCCGGCAACTGGTACTCCCAAACGACCCTGCCGGTATGCTTATCGAAGGCGCGGATTTTCTCGTCGGCGGTGGCCGCTATAAAGATCACATCGCCGGCCGTCACGACCGGGCCGCCGAAGTTCTTGGACCCCGTGTTGCGGATCCCTTTCGCGACCAGTTCGGGGTATTCACCGAGAGGGACTTTCCAGAGAATCTCGCCTTTCGCCAGGTCCACGGCGCTGAGCGTCCCCCACGGGGGCGCGATCGCCGGATACCCGTTCTGATCTACGAAGAAGGGAGCGATGTTGGCGTAACGCGGGCTCTTGCCTGTGCCTCCATCGCTGGTTGTGACCGCTGCCGTTTGTTCGGACGCCTTTACCCCTCCGGCCGGCTCCGATTCCTGAACCGCGCTCTTCAGGAAAGCCGTGAGGTCGCTTACCTGCCCATCCGCGAGCTGGGGGAAGGGCGGCATCATGTTGCGGCCGTGACGGATAACGGTCACCATCGAGTCGTTGCTTATGGCGAGGTTCGTAAGCGGAGGGTGGGCCGGCGGATTGCCCTCTCGGTTGAGCCCATGGCATGCCGTGCAGTTCTGGTCGTACAACGCCCTACCACGATCGACGGGCGAACTACTTGCGACGTCCACGTCCGTTAAGGGCTTCAGCGTATGGATGGTGGGCGCTTCGTTGGCATTGACAAACATCACGTTGGTCCGAGGGTCGAAGGCAGCGCCTCCCCACTCCACACCTCCCTGGTGGCCGGGCAGCGTGATGACGCCTTTCAGTGACGCGGGTGTGTACAACCCCCCGGTCTCGTATTTCCTGAACTCGTTCAGGACGTACGCATGGGTCTCCGGGTCAATATTGCTCAGCTCTGATTCCGTCAGGTGCGTCCGAACCAGAGGCGGCGGCCTGAGAGGAAACGGCTGGGTCGGCCATGCTTCCTCACCCGGCACCGTCGAGGCCGGCACGGGGAGTTCGACAACCGGGAAAACAGGCTCCCCCGTGTCCCGGTCCAGGACGAACGTCAAGCCCTGCTTCGTCAGCTGTACGACGATATCTCTGGGCGTGTCGCCGGAGTTCACCGTCGCAAGGATGGGCGCGGGAGGACTGTCGTAGTCAAAGATGTCGTGGTGGATGGTCTGGTAGTGCCACTTCCGCTCTCCGGTGGTGGCGTCCAGGGCCACCACGCTGTTGGCAAAGAGGTTAGCCCCTTTCCGCGTGCCGCCGTAGATAAAATCGCCCGCCGCCGACCCGGTAGCGAAGAACACCCAGCCCCTCTTGTCATCAACGGTCAGGCCGCCCCACGGGTTGGCGCCGCCGTACATCTCCCCTTCCTCCCATTCCCACGTATCGTACCCGAACTCGCCCTTTACGGGTACCGTGTGGAAGATCCACTTGAACTCACCGGTTTCCATGTCGTAGGCACGCACATCGCCTGGTGTTGAATCGTGCTCCTCCGGTACGCGGGAGCCGACGATGAGGAAGTTTTTGTACGCGATGCCGGGGGTCGTCACCTCGATGGATGCCAACTCAGGTGCAATGGGAAGATTCTTGCGCAGATCAATAAACCCCCCTTCCCCGAACGACTCTATGAGTGCACCCGTCCTGGCGTCCAGCGCATAAACCCTGTCCTTCACGAAGTTCAAGATCCTTTTCTTCCCCCCACTGGCGCCTTCCCAGTAGACCAGGCCACGGTTGCGGCCGTGAAATACTCGCTCCGAGTTGATGTACTTCGAAGGCACAAATTTCCAGACCTCCTCTCCCGTCGCCGCATTCAATGCAATGGCGTTGATTTCGGGCGTGGTAAAATACAGTAACCCGTCCACTATGATAGGGTTGCTGTACATCCCAGGGCCCACCGGATTGCCGTGTTTGTATTCCCAGGCCTTCTCCAGTTTATTGACATTGCCGAGGTTGATTTGCGAGAGCTCGGAGTACTGTATGGCCGTCTTGTCCCCCCGGTAAATTGCCCAATCGCGGAAGTTATTGAGCCGGTCCTCCCACTCCGGCTCGGGTGGCGCCGTACGATTATCCGAGGGTATCAGGTCGTTGGCGTCAATCCCGTACACAAACAGCGACAGAGCCAACGTGCCTCCGAGGAGCGCGACAGCGGGAATGCGGCGATGTCTCATGGTAGTACGAAGCCCGTGTAGGTTAAACGCGTAGAAAATCGGCTGCTTTGGTCAATTCGACGTGGCATACTCCGTCCATGCGCGCGATAGCTCGATGTGGTCCAGGTTGCCGGTGTAAGCCAACAGACGGTACCGGAAGGTTTTCGCCTCACCCCTGGCGAGCTTCCAATCCCCCATGATCTGCAGCGACGGCCCCACTCCCAACTCGCCGTCGACACGCCAGGAAATGGGGAAGCCGGCATTCTTGGGGTGATCGAAGAAGGCTATGTGCGCCGGGTCGTTGCGCCCCTCCACCCGTATGCCCACATCGGTCCAGATCGCACGCTGAGCCTCGGCCTCGTTATTTCGCTGACCCGCCGCGTTAACCACCTCGCCTACAGACTGCTCGTGCCAGGGCATGCGGAGGAACAGCCCTCCGACGAAGAACTTGCCAAATGTGATGTCGGTCTTGGCCTCGCCTACCCATGCGAGATCGAGAACGTACCTGCCGTGCACTTCCCGCATGGCCCATGTCTGTGTTTCGGTAAGCGTGGTGTTTCCGTTCTCGTCCAGAAGATCGTATACCGTCTGCCACTTAACCTGCTCACCCGTGCCCACGAGCACGCCGGCCGAAACGCGGCGGTAGTAGTCACTCTGAGACCGGCCCTCGATGCAGCAGGCCATGAAGTAGTCTCGGCCATTCACCAACTTCAGGCCCCAGTACAGGCCCGTTTGGTGCCTGTGATGTGCCGGCCTGTACTCCGTGAGTACGCCTCGCCCATCCGGAGCCACTATCGGGTGAATGTAGGGACGTGCATCCTCCTGAGCGACCTGGGTAAGGATAGCCTGCGCCTCTCCATAACGAAAGATAGAAATGGTGCCGGCCTCCTGATCATGCTGGATGCACAGTGATCCAGGAACACCCGCTCCCGGTGGTGTGCAATCCGCAGAGCCCGGGTCGCCTAGCCCGGCGCTGGCAAGGCCTGCAAGAAGTAGAGCGACGCTCGCTAGCCGCATCTTAGTCGACCTCCTTGATCTTGATGCTTCGATAGGACATGTCATCCGCCACGGGACGGATCAGGATATTCCACCTGACGCCCTCATCCGAATTTCGCTGGTACTCCAGGATGTGAGCCCCGTTGAGCCAGTACTCCGTTCGACCATTGGACATCATCCGTATGACCGCGCGATTCCAACGATCCGGTATCGCCTTCTTGGATGCCAGGTGACAGAAGGTAAGCGCATCGCCACCCTCGCCTGACCCAGGCACATTTGACCCAGCCTCTGCATAACCGAGGCCGCAGACGGCGTCATCCGTTGCGGACATGAACTCAAATTTCAGCTCAAACGGCACGGACGGGGCGTTGGTGACGAGCTGCTGGTCACTGGGAGCATCCGGGGTGCCTGAAGCGCCGACGGAGATGGCGCCGTCAACGATCTCGAAGCCGGCGTTTGTGTCCCCCGTCCATCCATCCAGGCTCTTACCATCCCATAGCAGCCGGTAGCCGTTCTCCTTCTCCTGCGGAGAGAGGTTGTTGGGGATCAGGTTCGTCACGAACAGGTCGTCAAACGGCGAAGGCTGCAGGTCCGTTGTTTTGATCCGGAAGTTTCGCCACCTGATCTGCCTGGCTCCTTCCGGGTCGATGTTGGGCTGGTTGGCGTGTAATTGCAGGCCGATGAAGCCCCTCGTGGTCAGATTGTCTTCCAGGTTGGCCGTGGGAATACCGTTCACCCAGACCCGGTTGGTGGTGCCGATGGCCTCGATTCGGTAGCTATTCCATTGATTGTTGACGAACGCCCTCTTGGATTCAGGATGTATGTCCGTCGTGACAAGCCATCCCCTCCGCGCTTCGTCATAGATACTGCCGCTCCACTTTTGCGGCTTGGTATCTATTTCCGCCTGGTAACCGTGAACCCTTCCTTCCTGGTATCCATCGTGGCTGAGGCTCCGAAATTGGACACCAGAGTTATTCATCAGCAGGTCCGACCTGACTTCGAATTCCAGGATAAAGTCGCCGAACTCTTCCTCGGTGACCAGGAATCCGTTCGGCTCACCCGGAACGGTCGTCCCGACGATTGCTCCGTCCTTGGCCTCGAAGATGTGTGCGCCGTTCAGCTGCTTCCATCCCGTCAGATCCTCTCCGTTAAAAAGGCTTCTCCATCCGCTACTCGCCCCGTTAGTCATGTCCTGCGCCCTGGTAGTGGATGCAGAGATGAGCAGGCTCATGGCAAGTGCAATGGAGGCGTAGGATTGTCGCGCTGGTCTCATGTCGAATCTCTACTCGTTTTCACACATTGTTGTGAAGCGGTGCCGCTCCGAACGCGAGCGGAGTGTCGATCTGGGTAAGGGTGTTCGGAAGTGTGGCCATGACCATGGTTTCGCACTGCTGGCTTCGCCTGTCACTCATCGCTGAGCTACACCATCTACATTATAGTAACACGACCTTCTCGACACGCTCAAAAACCTCCTCCAGAAGTTCTTCCGTTATCTCGATCTCGCCCTTATCCTCCATCTGGGCGAGGACCTGAACCGGACCCGCGATAAATGCATAGTTCACATATCGCATTAAAGTCCCTTCAAATCGTTCCAATAAGCCCGGAAAGCAAGCCCTGATCATTTCGGCTTCCATGGCATCCTTCCGAGCTTCCATCTCTGGTCTAAGAACAGACGATATTTCACACTGTATCTTGACGGTAGCAGCATCACGATGATTGAAATACCATCTCGCAAAGCCAAACCAGTACGCTCGCAGACGCTCTTTCGGCGAATCCGCCAGACCCATATTGGCCTTACAAGATCCAACAAACTCGGCTACAATCTCCACGTAGAGCTCGTTGAGGAGCTGCTCTTTGGTCTCGAAATAAACGAAGAGCGTCCCATTCGCGACCCCAGCCTTCCGCGCGATGGCTGCAGTCGACACACTTTGTAGACCATTACGGGCAAACAATTCGGTCGCAGCTATGAGGAGTGCGGCTCGTTTATCTGTAACACCGTTCCGTGAGCGAGTAAGGGCTGTGGAGAGGTCTTCCATCAAGATGAAGCTCGATACTTGGGAAGGAATATATTCTGTATATACGATTGACTGATCGATCAGTCAATCGTTGCCTTAATTTATTACAAGATCCGCAGTAGCTTACTGCGCGGAATCTAAATTGAAAATGCTGTTTTCTTGAAGCTTTCTTTTGAGAATCAACGACCACTGTCTCGGGTGGTGGTTCTTTTGCGTGGAATGCCCTCGTTCTTTGATCCAGTCTTTATGTTAGCGCCGCACAGGGTAATGGGTTGGTTTGACACCGCTGCCCCTACGCATACGTGGTTGAGTGGAGACGCCTATTGAAAGATACCCCCTATGCTGATTGACCGTCTTCCCCAAGATTATGGATGACGGACGAGTCGGTGAAAAGAGCCGACCAGGATATTTGAAGCATTGATCTTCAGCGACGTGCTGCTTGTCGAGGGAATCAAAACGCCTTGCCAGTTCCTGATGCTGTGTTGTGACAGGCAGGAGGACGTGCTTGCAAATCTACTCAAACGCCATGACCGTCGCCACGAGCCGGCGCTGGCGGTCTTGCTTCCGGTTCCACTGGATGAGGATGGGGCTCTGGTAGGTGCCGTGGAGTATAGCCGGCTGGTCGGTCTGTTGCGGATCGGCGACGAGGAAGCGGACGGAGCGCTTCATTTGGAGGGCGCGCGCGGCCTGGGCGGCGAGCACTTTCTGGATGCCGCGCCCAAACAGGGAGGTGCTGAGGCCGAGGCGGTCGAGCGTGCGGTTGACGACGTGCACCAGATCGTACTTGGCGTAATTGAGCATCTTGTTCGGCACGGCGCGCGGGTCCTTGAGCATGTGCCAGCCCTTTTGGGCCATGAACCGCATGGGATTGTGGAGCACCTCGGCGAGGTCGTACTGCATGAGCAGCGTCTCGTATTCGTTCACCGTCAGCGCGGCGCCCTGTTCGTCGGGCGCGAGGCTGATTTCGATCCGCCCCTGCTGGATCCCGAGCCGGCGCACCTCGTGGTCGAGCTGGTCCATCAACCCCAACCGCGGGTCCTTCAGGTTGACGGAATCCACCCGATGGCCCGACACGGGCACAATAAGGGGGATGGTGTGGACGGGCACCTCGCGGTTGTAGCCGATGACGGTGGTCTTGCGCCGGCGCTTCGTCCCGTCACACTCGCCATCGAGGTCGACAAAGTACACCGGCATCTCCCCCCGGTGCTTGTAGGTGACACAGTTCTCGAGCCCGGATCCGATGTAGGTCAGATGGGAATCCCCGTTCAGGGGTTCGGAACGCTTCTGCTCCTCGGTGAGCTCGGTACGAAGGTGCAGCTTGTCGTGGCAGTAGTTCGCGAGGGGCGGGAAGAGCTCGTGGAAACCATCCACGTAGGCCCGGAGGGAGTCCGGACTGTGATTCAGCCGGTCGCACACGCTTTGTTCGAAATATCCGGCCGTGGTATGGAAGGAACAGTAGAGCGCTTTTTCGTAGGTGCGGAAAAAGGCCTCGTCGTGTTCTTTCAGCCGGGAAGAGATGTCGATGACGTCGAAACGCGACGACGGCGTAAGCTCTAAGCTGATTGCAGCCATGTGGACTCGGTATCAAGGACGAAAATTCGGTGAAGGCTACAGCGAATCCGTCGAAATGTCAATCGTCGTGGAGCGATAGGGTGGATCGCGTGGCGGGTGGATACGCGAACGACTCGTTTTACGTTACACCGCGCGTCCGGTTCGATGACTAACCAGCGTTGAACGTTAAACCGTTGAACCTTAAGAGACTGTTGAGATTTGTGTATTTCATAAGGAGCAAGTCATCCCCGCGCAGGCGGGGACCCAGAAAAATGCCAGTTTGATGGCTGGATCCCCGCCTTCGCGGGGATGACGATGCCTTTGATTGTGGAAATCTCAACAGTTTCTAAACCATTTCACGTCTCATCATCAAGATCGACCACCCGGGCGGCTTTTTTACCGTCCCAGAAGCGCAGCGTGAGGTCGCCTTCTGGCGCAACCTCGCCTGCGGAGAACAACCGCCGGCCCTCCTGTTCGACGACCACATAGCCCTGGCGGAGCGGCCGCGAGGGGTCCAGCAGGGTCAGGCGATGGTGGATCGAGGCGAGGCGGGTTTGTTGGAGGGCGATGGCGCGAGGGGCGGTGCGCTGGAGCCGGCGGGCGAGTTCGTCGATTCGCTGGCGGTGCTGGTCGAGCAGGTACACGGGTTGGCGGAAGCCATAGGCGTTGACGAGAGTCCGAAGGCGTTGCCGGCCCTCGTCGATCCGTTGCCGGAGCAGATCCGCCAGCCGGCCCTCGACACCGCGCAGGAAGGCCTGGAGCTCGCGCTGGTCGGGCGCGACGATCTCGGCGGCCATCGACGGCGTGGCGGCGCGGACGTCGGCCACGTAGTCGGCGATCGTGAAATCGGTCTCGTGCCCCACGGCGCTCACGATCGGGATGTCGGAGGAAAAGATGGCGCGCGCGAGGATCTCCTCGTTAAACGCCCACAGGTCCTCCGCCGAGCCACCCCCGCGGCCGACAATCAGGACGTCCGGCCGGAGGGGGTCGTCTGGCGGGATGCTGTTAAAGGCGGCGATGGCCTCGACGATGGTCTCGGCGGCTCCGATGCCCTGTACCTGCACCGGGCAAACGAGTACTTCGAGCAGGGGATACCGGCGTTCGAGGATGGAGAGGAGATCCTGCAGGGCCGCCCCGGAGCCGGAGGTGACGATCCCCACCCGCCGCGGGAACGCCGGCAGCGGCCGTTTCCGGCCGGCGTCGAACAACCCTTCGGCGGCGAGTTTCTCCTTGAGCGCGTTAAACGCCTGCTGCAACGCCCCCTCGCCCCCCAGCCGCAGCGCCCGGGCGACGACCTGCAGGTCTCCGCGTGGTTCGTACACCGACGCGCGACCGTACAGCTGGACGAACATCCCATCCTGTGGCTGGAAATAGACGGCCCGCGCCTGCTGCTGCCACATCACGCACCGCACCTGGGCGTCGGCGTCCTTGAGGGTGAAGTAACAGTGCCCGGAGGTGTGCCGCTTGAAGTTCGACAACTCCCCTACGATACACAGGTCGCCAAACGCTGTCTCGATATGCCGACGCGCCTGGCCGATGAAGTCGGATACCGACCACACGGGCGTCCGGCCGGCTGTCGCTCTGGGTGGTTCTGCCATGGGTTACCTGCTCGTGATGAAGATGGAAACAAAACGCCCGCCGCGGGTTCTGGCTCCCGGGAAGGAGTTACGGGTTGGCATGTTACAAGTTGGCAGGTTTCGTAACATCAACCAACTTGCCAACCTGTAACCAACACACCTGCAAACCTATGCCCCGCATCCTCTTCGTCTGCATGGGCAACATCTGCCGCAGCCCCCTCGCCGAGGGCGTTTTTCGCCACCTCGCGCGCGAAGCCGGCCTGGAAGATCACTTCGAGATCGCCTCGGCCGGCACGGGCGACTGGCACGTGGGCCATCCGCCCGACCGCCGGATGCGGCAGACGGCCACCCGACACGGGGTGTCGCTCGAGGACCAGCGGGCGCAGGTGGTGACGCCGGCCCATCTGGATACGTACGACCTCATCCTGGCCATGGACGCCCAGAACCTGCGCTACCTCCAGGCCATGGCCCGCCGGCCCGAGCATCACCAGAAACTCGCGCTCTTCCGCACCCACGACCCCATCCCCGGCGACGGCGCCGTCCCGGATCCGTATTATGGCGACGCCGATGGGTTCGAGGAGGTGTATGGGATAGTGCACCGCACGGCCAGGGCGCTTCTTCAATCGCTGCGCGATGAATGAGCGCCGTTATAAGATGTAAACTGCAAGGTTTAATGACGTCTGATGCCTTTCGCCTGCCCTGCCTTTAAACCTTAAACCCCGAACCTTAAACCTTCAGCCATCCCCATGCTCCACCCCTGGGAGGTCCCTCCACTCCCGCATCGGCTAACGCCGCTGCGTTTGGTTGGGATGACAGGCCTGGTATTTAGAACACCACTCGGCGCCAGGGTGGATACCTCGTATCGCATGGGTTACAATTCGATGTGGAGTTTGACGGTGTGGGTGTCGGGGAAGCGCCGAGTGGTGTTTTCAGCATACGGCCTGTCATCCCGACCGCACGCGTGGGCGCCAGCCGATGCGGGAGCGGAGGGACCTCATTGGAATGGGCAGTGTTCTGGCCGAGATTACAGTGCATTCTTTCAGAATTGAGCGACCTGCGTAAACGAATGCAGGCCGCCCTGCCCTTAAACCTTAAGAAACTGTTGAGATTTGCGTATTGCACAAGGAGCAAGTCATCCCCGCGCAGGCGGGGACCCAGAAAAATGCCAATCTGATGGCTGGATCCCCGCCTGCGCGGGGATGACTATGCCTTGGATTGTGGAAATCCCAACAGTTTCTAAACCCCGAATCTTAAACCTTCAGCCATCCCCATGCTCCACCCCCACATCATCGTCCGCGAAGGACCCCACGGCCTGGGCCTTTTCGCCTCGGCGCCCATTCGGAAGGGCGAAATCACCTGGGGGGCGGATGCAGGGTGGGACAGTCCGGATCGGTTATTCACCGAGGCGGAGATCGCGATGTGGCCCGAGGAGCGCCAGCGGGCGTTTTTCTTCCACTCTTACAAAGTGGACGACACCCACTGGGTCGGTGGCGACCAGGAGGAGGATCCGTCGCTCTACATGAACCACGCGTGTGACCCGAACACCTGGTTCGTGTCCGACACCCGGATGGTGGCGATGCGGGACATCGCCGCCGGCGAGGAGATTACCTACGACTACGCGACCAGCCAGGACGAAGACACCCTGTTCGACTGTGCCTGCGGCTCGCCGGCCTGCCGCAAACGCGTCACCGGACGCGAGCACCTGGAGCCCTGGTTCGCCGAGCGATACGCCGGCCACACGCTGCGGCACATCGCGGAGAAAATGCCGGACGTTAGCTCGCCAGCACCACCTGTTCGATAAACGCGTCCGCGTCGCTGAGGTCCTCCAGCATCAGATCCGGGCCGTGCGAAACGAGGAAATCCCGCGTGTGGTGCCCGGTGCAGACCGCCACCGAGAACACATTCAGTGACCGGCCGCAGAGGATGTCGTGTTTGGTGTCGCCGATGATGACGACGTCCTTGCCCTCGAAGCGGCGCGACGTGTGTGCCTCGGCGCGGTCGAGCGCGAAGGGGGTGAGCTGGTAGCGGTCGGCATGGTCGCTGCCGAAGGCGCCGAAGGGGAAGTACTCGGCCAGTCCGATGGCGCCGACCTTTAGGTAGGCGGTCGGCTGGAGGTTGCCGGTGAGGAGGGCGAGCTGCACGTCATCGCGCTCCGCCAGGCGTTTCACCAGCGTGTCCACGCCCGGGAGCATGGTGGTATCGCCGGGTGTGATGAGATCGGAGAAGTGTTCGACGAACAGCGTCAGCGTTTCAGTGAGCAGCCCCTCGACTTCCGCATCCGGGACGCCGTTGAGGAGCAGGATATCCCGCATGATCTGGGGATCGGTGCGGCCGGAGAAGTCGACGCCCTGCGTCGTGACCGGCCGGCCGATGAGGTGCTGGATGCTCCGTTCCATCGCCCGCCGGCCGACGCCGCGGGTGAAGAGCATGGTGCCGTCGATGTCGAACAGAAGGAGTTTCATGCCGTTGCGGGTGGGTGTTGAGATCCGCCCCCAACGACGCGCGGGGGGAAAGGTTGCCCGCGCCAGACCTTTCGGGTCTTGGAGACCCGAAAGGTCTCCTCGACGTAAAACCGAGCGGCTGTAAAAACTTAATAGGCCGGCGTCTTGCTTTCTGCTGGGAGGGGGGAGTATTATGTTAGGTAATGCAACATACTGTGCCTTATCTGTACTCATGTCGTTTCGGGACAAAGGAGTAGATAACTTCTCATCTCTCATTGTATTCTGTGACCCATGCATCCCTGCGAATGAGAACAATTATACGATATGCCCGATCACGGCCCATCATAGCAATTATGGTATGCTTCGCTGGTTGTTTAATATCACAAAGCGCCATATCACAATCAGGCCAGGTTCCTCAATTCAATCCACAACGATGGTTTCCGCTTGAGCTAGGGAATTATTGGCACTACCTTAGTGAAGATGGGTTTGGCAATACAACAGACGTTATACTTGCAACAACGCGCGATACTGTAGTCGGAATGGCAAGATGGACTGAAATTGATACAGCATACTGCGGTGTAGGCCCATTCTGCCCGAAGCCTCCACTCTGGTATCACTTCACCACAGACCACTATCTCTTGCTCAATACGAAGCCTGACCTCGTTTCGGCGGACACGGTGCTCATCACGACGCCACATTCCGTATTCCTTGTCACGGCGTGGACGGATACGCTAAAGACTCGGCGAGCCTTCGATCCCGTGGTTGTAGAGCTTTTGGATAATCCGGATGGTCAGCCAGAAGATTCAACAAATTTTTTACTGTCCATTTATGCGGATGTCTTATTCGAAGGCCAGTACATTTACCAGATTGGAAAGGGGGAAGGGCTCGTCGGTGCCCTGGTGAACGGACGGGAGTATGCGGACACCGGACTTATTCGAAATGTCGTGTTAACCCAGTCCGCTCCACGGCCAAGTTTCGATGAGGCCTCCGTAGATGTGTACCCTAATCCATCGCACGGAAATAGAACATCTATCGTTGTGCAGTCCGGAGAAACAGGTTTGTACCAGATTGATGTTTATGACACCCTCGGGCGGTACCTGTTTAGATCGATGCAGCTCATGCCTACCGACCAGCGCTGGAATGTAGAAATTGAGGAACGGAGTAGTATGACTTCCGGTGTTTATTTCATTCGACTGAGCCGTGATGGAGTGCCGCTCAGAACTCAAAATTGGGTTGTAGCTCCGTAGCAAGATTGGTTAAACGGTATGTTGAATAAGCAGCTTTGTAGACCTCAGAATATTGGTAGTACCGCCAAGGGTTTTAGCCGGAGAATACTAATGAAACATGTAATTGTTACTGTAGGGATGATCATGATCATTGCCACACCTTCTAGCGTAAGTGCGCAATCAGCTGGGGCATTACAGCGCCTATTCGGTGACGTTTGATGCCGGCCGGCTCTCCAGCGGCATCTACCTCGTCCGCGCCCGATTCGTGGCGGGTGACGGCCGGATGGAGACGCAGAGCCGGACGCTGACGCTGTTGAAATAAGGCAAAGGGTAAAAGGTAAAAGGCAAAACAGTGTTTCTTTTTCCTTTTCCCTTTTGCCTTTTCCCTTTTGCCTTGCCCCCTCACTCCATCACAAACCCCGACCCCTCCCGCTCCTCGTGGCGGATTTCATCCACCGGACCGCGTTTGCCCTCGCCGGCGTACAGCCGGTTCGGGCAGTTCACCACCAGCGCGTCGACTTCCCCGATGTTGCGGTAGGCATGCACCACGCCGGGCGGGACGATGGCGATGATTGGATGGGCCTCGCCGACATCGATAACGGTGCGGACGCCGTAGGTGGGCGACGCCTCGCGGGCATCCCACAGGTAGAGGCGGAATGTGCCGCTGTAAAAGAGGAAAAGGTCCGTCTGATCCACATGTTCGTGCGGCCCCCGCGCCACGCCGGGGCGGGTGAGGGAGAGGTACCCCATCGCCGGGTGGAGGCCCGCCGGCAGCTCGTCATGCCGAAAAAACTCCCCCAGCCAGCCCCGGGAATCGGTGAACTTCCGGAGGGGAGTTAGGGTGATGCCGGCGATGGCGCCGTCGGTCCAGGAGGTCATGGGAGGTGAGATCGGATATTGCTCGGCTTAAGGAGGTCTCTCCGCTTCGTCGCCGGCAAGCCGTCGACTCCGGTCGAGATGACATTTTTTTGGGGGGCTTGAGTACTGCTTTCGCATAAATCGCTACTCATGCGAATCAGGAGTTGAAAAGGTTGAACCAATGGTTCCTACTACTCGGTTCGTCATCCCCGACCCCGATCGGGGATCCATAAAACAGTTGAGAATAGCTCACTTGCTGTTCCTTGCTCGCAACTTCGCCATCAGTGAAGCTCGCATGGTTCCCCGCTTTCGCGGGGATGACGGGATTTTTGATGAATTTGAATTGTTATGTGGCCTGAAACCACGGAAAATATGTAATCCAACTCCTGATTCGCATTACTCGCTAATCGTCTATTCGCTAATCGCTACTCTCCCAGCTCTTCATACACCAGGTCCCGCGCCAGCTCGTTGGCCTCGTGCCACCCCTCCAGCGTGCCGGCATCGCCCCACCAGCCCTTCAGGACGCCGTGCGTGAGCCGGCCCTGGCGCACGTAGGCGCTGCTCACATCGCTCACCTCGTATTCGCCGCGGGCGCTCGGTTTGAGGGCGCGGATGATGTCGTACACCGTGGCGTCGTAAAAATAGATGCCGGTGACGGAGAAATTACTCGGCGGCTGCGCCGGCTTTTCGATGATCTCGATAATCCGCCCGTCCTCGAACCGCGGGACGCCGTAGCGCTCGGGGTCATGCACTTCTTTGAGCAGGATCCGCGCCCCGCCGCCGTCACGCGCGAGCTGATCCCGGTACGCCGCCACTTCATCCGTGATGTCCTCGGCGAGGATGTTGTCGCCCAGGATCACCAGGAACGGGTCGGCTCCGGTGTATACCTCACACAGCGCCATGGCCTGGGCGATGCCGCCGGGTTCGTCCTGCACGCGGTACGTGAGGTCCAGCCCCAACGCCCGGCCGCTGCCGAGGAGGTTGACCACGTCGCCCATGTGTTCGGGGCTCGTGACAATCGCCACCTCGCGCACGCCGGCCCGTCGGAGCCGCATCAGCGGGTGGTAGATCATGGGATACAGCCCCACCGGTAACAGGTGCTTGTTCGTAACCTTTGTCAGCGGATAGAGTCGGCTGCCAGTCCCGCCGGCGAGGACGATGCCTTTTAAGGGGTTCAAATTGGTTGGCAGGTTTCAGGTTGGCAAGTTGGCAGGGGATACGGGTAACAGGTGGCACATGATTGCAGTATAATAACCTGCAACCTGAAAACCTGTAACCTGCAACTACCTACCTCCCGTGGTATTGCCTGGTGTAATACTCCAGGTACGATTTGTCCACAACGGCCGCCAGCCAGTCCTGGTTTGCCAGGTACCAGTCGACCGTCCGTCGCAGCCCGGTTTCGAGGGTGTGGCGGGGTTTCCAGCCCAGGGCCTCGGTCAGGCGCGCGTGGTCCATCGCATAGCGGAAGTCGTGGCCGGCGCGGTCGGTCACGTAGGTGATCAGGCGCTGGCTGGTGCCGGCGGGTGAACCCGTGAGTTCATCCACGAGATCCAGCAGGAGCCGGACGAGTTCGATGTTGGGCCGCTCGCTGTCGCCGCCGATGGCGTACGTCGCGCCCGTTTCGCCATGGAGGAGGATGGTTTCGATGGCCTCGGCGTGGTCCTCCACATACAGCCAGTCCCGCACATTTTTCCCCTGGCCGTAGACCGGCACCGGTTTTCCGTGCAGCGCGTTGAGGATAAACAGCGGGATGAGCTTCTCGGGAAACTGGTACGGGCCGTAATTATTCGAGCAATTGGAGAGGACAACCGGCAGCCGGTAGGTGTGGTGGTAGGCACGCACGAAATGGTCGGACGCCGCCTTGGAGGCTGAGTACGGCGAACGGGGGTCGTAGGGGGTCGTTTCGCTGAAGGAGCCCTCGTCGCCGAGGCTGCCAAAGACCTCGTCGGTGGAGACGTGGTAGAAGCGGTAATCGCCCCCGTCCGTCCAGTGCCGGCGGGCGGCCTCCAGCAGCGCCATCGTCCCCATCACGTTCGTCCGCGCAAACGCCAGCGGGTCCAGGATCGAGCGGTCCACATGCGACTCCGCCGCGAGGTGGATCACCGTCGTGAAGCGGTGTTCGTCGAACAGGGCATGGAGCGCCTCCAGATCCCCGATATCTCCCTGCACGAAGTGGTAGTTGGGCGCCGTCTCGATGGCCCGCAGGTTCGCCAGGTTGCCGGCGTAGGTGAGTTTATCCAGATTGACAAACACCACCTCGGGATGCCGTGGCACCAAGTGAAGCAGCAGGTTGGACCCGATGAAGCCGGCGCCGCCCGTCACCAGGACGCGCTCTGGGCGATGGGTTGTATTCGTCTGTCGCAAATTCCTTTTCCAGGCGTCATCCCCGACCCCGATCGGGGATCCAGCCGACTTGCAATTCGTCTGGATCCCGCATCGAGTGCGGGATGACAAGTTTACATTGGGAGGATTCTGGCCAAAACATAGGTGACTCTCCAACGACGCTAGCCCGGTTCGGGTTCGGTGCCTGCCGCAGGCTTAGAACGGGGATTCATCCGGCTTGCAATTCGTCTGGATCCCGCTTCAAGTGCGGGATGACGAGAGGGCGATTCGCGAAATCCCACGGCCCCTTCGTACATTGCCTCCCCGTTCCACTCGACCAAGCTTCCGCCGTGGCCACCAACAACACCCTCTACCTTCTGGACGCGATGGCCCTCGCCTATCGCTCGCATTTTATCTTCATCAGCCGGCCCCTCATCAACTCCAAAGGACAGAACACCTCCGCCACCTACGGCTTCGCCTCGGCGCTGTTGAAACTCATCGAGGACCACAAGATCGACCACATCGCCGTCGTGTTCGACGTGATGGGCGAAGGCGGCACCTTTCGCGACGAGCTGTATGGCGACTATAAGGCGCACCGCGACCCGCCCCCCGAAGAACTCCTCGCCAACATCCCGGTCATCAAAGCCCTCGTCCAGGCGTTCGACATCCCGGTCGTCGAACGGGAAGGGTTCGAGGCGGATGACGTCATCGGCACGCTGGCCCGCCTCGCGGAAGCGGACGGACAGAAGGTGGTCATTGTCTCTCCCGACAAGGACTTCCAGCAGCTCATCTCCGAAAAAATCACCCAGTACCGGCCGGCGTACCGGGGCGAGGAGTTCGACCCGATCACGCTCGAACGTTTCCGCGAGAAATTCGGCGTCGAGCCCATCCAGTTTATCGACATCCTGGCCTTGATGGGGGATACGGCCGACAACGTCCCCGGCGTGCCAGGGATCGGCGAAAAAGGGGCCATCCAGCTCGTGCAAGAATACGGGAGCGTCGAGGCGCTCGTCGAACGCGCTCCGGAGATCAAGGCCAAACGGGCGCGCGAAGGGCTCATCGAACACCGCGAGGCGGCGCTGCTGAGCAAGAAGCTGGTAACGATCGTGACGGATCTGGATGTGGATCTCGACTGGCACCAGCTACGCATCGAGAAGCCAAACCTCACCGAGATCGACCGGATCTGCCAGCTCATGGAATTTGGAGGCCTCCGTGAAAAACTGCTCACGAAGGCCCGGATGATCCTCGGCGAAGAAGACGCCGGCACCCTGTTCGCCCGGCCGAAAGCGCCGGCGGAGCCCGAGGTGGGGCAGACCCTCTCGCTCGACCTCGGCGCGCCCGAAACCCTCCGCCGCCACGACCCCGCACGGGCCCGCTACCAGATCGTCCGCAACCGGCAGGAGCTGGAGGGAGTGGCGAAAACCCTCGCCGCGCAGCCGCGGTTCGCCTTCGACACCGAAACCACCTCCGTCGACGCCATGTCCGCCGCGCTCGTCGGGATGTCGTTCGCATGGGAGGCCGACCAGGGCGTCTTTATCCCCACGCCGCTGCCCGACGGTACCTCGACTCCAGATATCCTCGCCGTTATTGGTCCGTTATTGCAAGTTAAAAAAGAGAAGATCGGTCACAACTTGAAGTACGACATCACGGTATTCCGCCGGCACGGGGTGGAGGTGGTGGGGCCGTATTTCGACACGATGATCGCGCACTACTTGCTGGCGCCAGACGAGCAACACGGGCTCGACTTCGTCGCCCAGGCGGTCCTCGGCTACAAGATGATCCCGATCAGCGACCTCATCGGGACCGGCAAAAACCAGATGTCGATGCGCGACGTCCCGCTCGACCAGATCGGGCCGTATGCCGCCGAGGATGCGGATATCGCCCTGCAGCTGGCGGACATCCTCGCGGCGGACCTGGACCGGGAAGACCTCCGGAAGATCGCCGACGGCATCGAATTTCCGCTGATGGATGTCTTGGTGGAGATGGAGATGACGGGCGTTCGCGTGGACCGCGACGTGCTTGCCCGGCTTTCGAAGCAGATGGAGATCGACATCGCGGCGTTCGAGAAGCAGATTTACGAGGCCGCCGGCGAATCCTTCAACATCGGCTCGCCCGTTCAACTCGGTGTCATCCTGTTCGATAAACTGGGCCTGCCGGTCATCGAAAAAACGCCGAAGGGCCAGGCCTCGACCCGTGAGCGCGTCCTCGAGGAGCTGGCGACCGAACATCCGCTACCGGGCCTCATCCTGGACTGGCGCGAGCTGGCCAAGCTCAAAAGCACGTATGTCGACAGCCTGCCCGAGCTCGTCAACCCCGAGACCGGCCGGATCCACACGAACTACAACCAGACGATCGCGGCGACGGGCCGGCTCTCGTCCACCAACCCGAACCTCCAGAACATCCCCGTCCGCACCCCGCAGGGCCAGGCTGTCCGCAAAGCCTTTATCCCCATCGAAGGCCATGTGTTGATGGCGGCGGACTATGTCCAGATTGAACTCCGCATCCTCGCTCACATGAGCGGCGACCCGGGGCTCAAGGCCGCGTTCGAGAAGGGGGAGGACATCCACACGGCCACCGCCGCGCTGGTCTATAAAATCCCCATCGACCAGGTGACGAAGGACCAGCGCCGGAAGGCGAAGGAGGTGAACTATGGCATCCCGTACGGCATCTCGGCCTTTGGGCTCGCCCAGCGGCTGCGGTGCCCGCGTGCCGAGGCGCAGATGCTGATCGACCAGTACCAGCAGGCTTACCCGGCGGTCGCCGGCTTTCTGGCGGCCCAGGTGGAAAAAGCCCGTGAAAAAGGGTATTGCGAGACGCTGCTCGGGCGCCGGCGGTATGTCCCGAACATCAACGCCCGCAACCGGAACGAACGTTCCTCCGCCGAGCGGATCTCCGTCAACATGCCCATCCAGGGCACCCAGGCGGACATGATCAAGCTCGCCATGATCCGTATCTACAACCGCCTCCACGCCGAGCAACGCGCCGCCCGGATGATCCTGCAGGTGCACGACGAACTGGTGCTCACGCTTCCGCCGGCGGAAGTGGATGCGATCCGGGGACTCGTAGAACATGAAATGGTCAATGCGCTGCGTCTGGATCTGCCGATCGAGGTAGACATCAACGTGGCGAACAACTGGCTGGATGCCCATTGATCCGTTCAGCGGACTCGAATAAATCGAAAAACGCGCCGTACGGATGTAATAAAACGCCTCTTGAATACCGGAACCCGGGGTGTATTCTCTTTTGCTTAGCCCGAGACGCGCGATGGCCGGGAAAAGCCTGTGGGGAGAAGCCATCGCGTGGCCTTACGGTACCTTCATATAAATTGATGTCGAAATTTGTTGTATTTCTGCTGCTGTTGAGCGTGACCGGGCGACATGTGGGAGCTCAGGAAGTGGGCGGGGTGCTGGAGATCACGCGCCTGACGGAGGCCGTTAACCTGGACGGAGTCGTGGACGAGGCGGCATGGGACGCCGTCGCACCGCTGCCGCTTACCATGTAAGAGCCGAGCTTCGGTGGGGTGAAAACCGAACACACGGAAATCCGCATTGGATACGACGATCAGTTCCTGTATGTATCGGGAAAGATGTTCGACTCGGAGCCGGCCGGCATCCGGGCGAACTCCATGTACCGCGACCTGTACAGTGGGGACGATACGTTCGCGCTGATCGTGGATACCTTCAACGACCGGGAAAACGCGTTGTGGTTCATGACCACACCCAACGGCATCCGGCTCGATCTGGCGATTTCGAACGATGGTGAGATGGGGGGCGGCGGCACGAACCGAGCAGCGCCTTTCGGGCGCAACGTCAGCTCAAGCTGGAACACCTACTGGGATGTCGCCACCACCCGAACCGCCGAGGGCTGGTTCGCCGAAATGCGTATCCCGTTTTCAAGCCTCGGTTTCCAGGACCGCAATGGCGTGGTAGAAATGGGCATCAGCGCCCACCGGTATATCGCGCGTAAAAACGAACGCCACGTATTTCCGGCCGTACCGCCTAATTGGATGCAGGCCTTTCTAAAACCCTCCCTGTTCCAGGCTGTCCGCCTCCGGGGCGCTCGTAGCCAGCGGCCGCTATACGTAACGCCGTACGCCGCCGGCGGGCTCTCGCAGGTGAATGCCCTTAATCCGGACGGAACCGCGTACGTCCGCGGCGATGACGCCACCGGGGACGTGGGGGTGGATCTCAAGTATAACCTGACCAGCAACCTCACCCTCGACCTGACCGTTAATACCGATTTCGCGCAGGCCGAGTCCGACGACGAGCAGGTGAACCTCACCCGGTTCTCGCTGTTTTTCCCCGAAAAACGGCAATTCTTCCAGGAGCGAGCCGGCCTGTTCGATTTTCGAACGCAGGGCCGCGACGACCGCCTCTTTAACACCCGCCAGATCGGCCTATACGAGGGCCAGACCATCCCCATCATCGCCGGCGCACGCATGGTGGGCCGGGTAGGTAAGTGGGATATGGGCCTCATCGACATGCAAACGGCCCGGCACACCCTGCTGCCGTCGGAGAATTTCGGGGTGTTCCGGTTCCGGCGGCAAGTGCTTAATGCCAATTCGTACGGGGGCGGCATGTTCACCTCACGCCTCGGAGAAGATGGCAGCTCGAACTACGCCTACGGGCTCGACGCGATCGTACGCGTCGGGGCAGCCGAGTACATGGAGATCAAGTGGGCGCAGTCCTTTGACGACTCCACCAACAACGGCCGCGGGTACGCCCCTTCCCAGACCGGATACGGGCGCGCCCGGATCGAACGACGCGGAGTGATTGGCCTGTCCTATATCGCATTGGTAACCTGGCAGGGGGCCGACTTCAACCCGGGCATCGGGTTTGTGTCGCGGACCGACTTCGTGCAGCCCTTTTTTCGGGTGTCGTATGGCTGGTTCGCCGGCGAAAGCTCCCGCATTCGCTCGCTGCGGCCCGGCCTCTTCGCCAATACCTATGTACGCAACGCCGACGGCGTCCTCGAGTCGGGCATGTACCAGGCCGAATTCGAGATGCTCATGAAGTCCGGCGATATGCACACGTTACAGATCGAAACCGCCTATGAAGACCTCCGCGAACCGGTCGATTTTCCTGAAAATACCCTGGTACCCGCCGGTGACTACCTCTATCCGTCGGTCCAGTGGGAATTCCGGATGCGTGACGGCAGTCTGCTCCGCACCAACGCCCAGGTGACGGCCGGCGCGTTTTTCGACGGCTGGAACGTAGGCATCCAGGCCGAACCTACCTGGAACGTGTCGCGCTTGCTCGAGTTGGGGGCCACCTACCAGTTTAACCGCGTTCGATTCCCCGAGCGCCAGGAGGAGTTTTATGTTCACCTCGCCCGCGTGCGTGCACAACTCGGTTTCACGACGAGGATGTCGCTGAGCACCTTCTTGCAATACAACACATCCACGGATTCTTTTACCAGCAATTTTCGATTCCGGTATAACTTCCGCGAGGGGAGCGACCTCTGGCTGGTGTACAACGAAGGACGATTCACGGACCGCTACGCCGTGACGCCTATCTTGCCTGAACTGGACTTCCGGACAGTGCTGGTGAAGTACACGTACACGTTTATCCGGTAACGAAAGGGGGATTGATGGTCGATTGTTCATGGTCGATGGCAGAAAATCATCCATCAACCATCTCCCTTCACCCATCCGTACATCCCGCCTCGACCGGGAAACACGTCCGCAGGCCGGCGACGAATTGCAGGATCAGCGCGGCGTCAAACGCAGATACGTCGCCATTTCCGGATACATCACCCACGGCCAGCGAAGCCGGCTCGAGCAGGATCTGCCCGACGGCGTGGATGAGAATCTGTGAGGCGTCCAGCGCGGAGATCGTACCATTCAGCGACACATCGCCCAGCGCCGGCCCACCGCCTCCGCCTGCGTAGAAGAAGGCCGTGGCCGGGATCTCGGTTTTCGAAAAGCCCGGTCCGGCCCAGCTGGTGGATAACGCGGCGTCGCCGGTGCGCTCGAAATAGCCGACCGTGATGGCGTGCAGGCCGGCCTTGAGCCCGATCGTTCCGCTGCGTTCCTGAATGGACTGGATGCTGTCATTGTCCACCACCAGCCGGTCCCCGATATACATTTGGCTACCGTCGTCGGAGGCGGTGTAGAGCGTGTACTGGCCGTCGTTAGGGGCGTTGAGGTAGCCGGTGAAGCGGAGGAGGTAGCCGTCGGCGATGATCGACTCGTCCAGGTCGATGTCATCTGTCACACCCGTCGCGACTGGCGTCAGAGCGTCGAAATCCCCCAGAAAATCCCAGGTCTGCTCATAATACTCGAACGCGATGCCCTGCACGGCGCCGGCCGGGTTTTCGGGCTCGCGCAGGTCGCCCACCGTCCCTTCGTTCTTGTACGTTGCCGTGATAGACACGTCAAACGCCGGCATCGTGAGGGTCGTCGTCGCGGCCAGGGCGTTGGCGAGGTGCGTCGTGGCGCCGGTCCACCGATCGAACACCTGGTCGGCCGGCGCGGCGTCGGCGCGGACCGTGATCGTCGTTCCCGGCGGGTACGTGCCGTCTCCCGTGCCATTTACCACGGTGAGCGAGCCGCTGCCGCCTCCGGCGCCTTCTTTTGGCGATTCCGGGTAGGTGAGATTCTCGGGATCGGAGACGCCCGAGCTTTTGTAAATGTGGATGCGGTCCACACGGAAGTTGTTCGAGCGGCCGGACAGATAGACGGTGTTGACGCCGGCGGCGAGATCAAACAACGGGCTGGTGAACACGCCGCCACTGGGCTCCATTACGGTGTGGAACGTGAATCCCTCGTTCATGCGGCCGCTCGGGTGAACGGCTTTGTCCCAATCGCCGTCGTTCACCTTCAGCCAGCAGTCGTTTTCCTGGTCGCCGGCCGGCGCCCCCAGATGCGACATGCGGAGCTTGACAAAGTACTCGCCGGGATCATCCACCCGAAACGAAAGGGCGAGCGTCCCGTTGCCGGGTGTGTTCAGGGAGTTCGGACCGTCATATCGCAGATAGCCACTTCCGGTGTGGCCGGCCTCGGAGGACTCGATTACCCATTGGCCCGTCAGGGGCAGCGACTCGGCCTGCACCACTACAAGGCCGTTCTGCGGCAGATACACCGCGCCCTGGGCGAGGGTGTAGCGGGGCCCGGCAACGAGGGCAACGAGCGCGAGAAATAGCGCCGGCAGGCGGCTGGCGAAATGTGAAGCGGATGGCGTGAACGTCATAGGGCTGTACGTGGGGGATGGGGCGGAAAGCAAAAAGGCATTACCCAAGGAATATGCCAGATCCTACCAAAAACATAGTTATGCGCCAAAAGCGCATGCCGCGATACGCCATACCTCCCGACTTTCGACCCGCGAGACCCCTGGCGGAGGTTTGCCGCCTTCAGCCGTCCGACGGAAACAGCGGCGAGAGGCTTCGGTTAGACGACAGGAATCTCCCCATCCCTGTTTCGATCTCACGCTGAACCGGATTCATGTCCCACTCTTCCCATGACGCGCCCACGCCGCCGGCCGGGTTCCGTTTTGTCGAAACCTCCGGCGGCGTTTCGCACTACGTGCTGGATACCAATGGCCTTACGGTCCTCGTCCTGCCGAACGCTGCCGCGCCCGTGGCCACGTTCATGATCACCTACCTGGTAGGCAGTCGAAACGAGTCGATTGGAACTACGGGCGCCACCCACTTCCTCGAACATCTCATGTTCAAGGGTACCGAGCGCTATAATAAAACGGCCGGCCTGACGATCGACCGTGCCCTCCAGCGCGTCGGCGCGCAGATCAATGCGACGACCTGGAACGATCGCACGAACTACTACGAGTTGCTGCCGCGCGAAAGCCTCGGCCTGGCCATCGACATCGAGGCGGATCGGATGCGGGGGGCGCTGATCGATCCTGTTGAGATGGAACATGAACGTACTGTTATTTTGAACGAGTACGACCGGGGGGATAACGAGCCGTTTCGGAAGTTGTACCAGACGGTCTGGAGCCTTGCCTACCTTGCTCATCCCTACCATCATCCGACGCTCGGCTGGCGGTCCGACATTGAGCAGGTGACGCCGGCCGGCCTCCGCCAGTTTTACGACACCTACTACTGGCCGAACAACGCGGTGATCTCTGTCATCGGAGATGTGGATACCTACGACGTGCTCCGCCAGGTGGCGGAACGCTTCGGCGCCATCCCCGCTTCACCACATCCCATTCCCACACTTCGCGTCGATGAACCTGAGCAGCGGGGCGAGCGGCGTGTCGTCGTCAAAAAGGCCGGCGAACTCGGCTCCCTCATGCTCGCCTACAAAGCTCCCGAGGCCCGCCACCCGGACGCCGATGCGCTTGACGTCCTCTCGGTGGTACTTGGCAGCGGCAAACGAAGCCGACTTTTCCAGCGGCTGACGGATCGTGGCCTCACCACCAATGCTTCCGCCTCGATGACCTCGTTCCGCGACCCCGGGCTGTTTTCCCTGTACGCGTTTCTGGCGCCAGATTATACCCACGCGCAGGTGGAGTCCGCTCTCCGGGAAACCATCGCTATCCTCAGGAAGGATGGGGTCACCGAGGATGAACTGGCGCGCGCAAAAAGTGTTATGCACGCCCACGAAGCGTTCGGCCGGGATGGTCCGTTTGCGGTTGCCTCTCACCTCAACGAAGCCATCGCCGCCGGCGATTGGAAACTGTATACCTCGTACATGGAACGCGTCAACCAAGTGACAACGGAAGACGTTCACCGTGTCGCCCAAACCTATCTGATCGACGACCGCTGCACCGTCGGATACTATGTACCGGAAGCGGGGGAGAGTGGCGATTAGCGATCAAGAAGTAGCGATTATCGATTGGAATACGACCTGTTTTTCCTTTTCTCTTTTTCCTTTTTCCTTTCCCCATGCGTTTTCAAGATAGGATTCACGAGCATTCCATCGGGTCGGGCAAGCTCTACACGTTGCAGACCGGGATCGAGGACGTCGTCTCCTGGCGGGGAGTGATTGTGGCGAATCCGGTGTTTGATCGGGGGGATGAGATGCTGATGCATCTCCTGGTCGCGTTGCTGGATAAGGGCACGAAGCGGCGGGATCGATTCGCCATCGCCGATGTGCTCGAAAACCGCGGGGCCCAGCTGGGCTTCAACGTCAGCGGGTTGCGGATCGGGTTCTGGGGGCGCGCGCTTAAGGGAGATGTGTCGACCGTTCTGGGCGTCATGGCCGAGCAGTTGCGGGAGCCGTTGTTTGACGCCGATGAATTTGAGAAAGCCCGGCAACGGCTTACGGCGTCCGTGCGTCGTGGGATGGAAAGCACCGGGCATCAGGCTTCGAGCCAGATCCTGCGCCGGCTTTATCCGCCGGCCCACCCGAACTACAGCCTGTCGTCCGAGGAAGAGCTCGACCAGTTGCGGCGCGTCCAACGCGAGGAGGTGATCGCGTTTTACGAGCGCCATGTGGGCGCGAACGAGCTGCTGATGGTCATGGTGGGCGACCTCGACGAGGGCCAGGCGCTGAACGCCGCCCGCGAGGGGCTCGAGTCGTGGGAGGGGCGCCCGACGCCGGCCGGTTATGCTGCAGAGGCCCATCCGACAACTGGCGGCGCCCGCCTCGTGCATGCCATGCCGGACCGCATGAATCTGGATGTCCGCATCGGCCACGCGCTCCGCCTACGTCGCGATTCGCCCGACTACGCGCCGCTGTATCTGGCCAATCACATCCTGGGAGGCAACTTTTCATCTCGCCTGATGGACATCGTGCGGGACGATATGGGCCTCACGTACGGTATCCACTCGACCATTGCAGGAATCTCCTCGCGGTACGACGGCCACTGGAACATCTCCGTCACCCTCAGCCAGGAAAACCTCGAGCGTGGCATCGCGGCCACCCTTGCCGAGGTGACCCGTTTCGTGGACGAGGGCCCGACCGCGCGCGAGTTAGAAGAAAACATCACCACGATTACCGGCTCATACAAGGTCAAGCTTGCCACGACCGGTGGGTTGGCCGATGCCATCCTGGGAGGGCTAAAGATCGGGGCCGGGACAGGGCATCTGGACGCTTGGCCAGAGCGAATCGCGTCGCTGACAGAGGCCGAGACGCGCGCGGCCATCGCCCGGTATTTTGCGCCCGATCACTTCGATGTCGCCATCGCCGGCACCCTGCCCGACAGGAGCGTTATCCCTCCGGAATAACCACCGCGAGGATGATGTAGAGGATCAGCCCGGGAAAGCCCACCATGATGAAGCTGAGCAGCACATAGGCCACACGCACCAGGGTGGGGTCGATTTCAAAATAATCCGCCAGCCCGGCGCAGACGCCGGCAATCATCTTGTTGTCCATCGATCGATGGATTTTTTTTTCGCTCATGGTCCGCCTCGTTTGCTTGGGAAAGCGATTAAAAGTCAAAAATTGGACATTACAGACGATGATTGATCAGGTAACTGCCCAATCATCGTAATTTCCACTTTCCACTTTTCACTTTTCACTTTTCACTTTTCACTTTTTAGTGATCATCCCTGATCCCGAATGATGGTGATCTGTTTCTCCCGGGGGCGGGATTCGGGCTTGGGCATCACGGCGGAAAGAATAAGGTAAGCCAGGAGGAAGCCGCCTTCGGTGACGATGGTACCGATCACAAACGCGATGCGAACCAGCGTGGGGTCGATGCTGAAATATTCCGCGATCCCGCCGGCAACGCCGGCCACCTTTTTATCACGCGACTTCCACAGTTTCCGCTTCTCCTTTCCGGTGACCTCGGGGGGCGCCTCGGTTTCGATGGTGCGGCTGGCTACCCGGACCTTGACCTTGCTCTTTTTCTTTTTCGGCCGCCACGAGAGCACGCCGAAGCCGAGCAGAATGATCAAGATGCCGGCCAGCCAGGGCAACATGCCCACGAGGGCGTCCAGGTTCGGAAAGCCGATGCCCTGCCACCCGAGCTCCTGCAGAATGTAGGCGATGCCCACGAGAATGAGCGAGAGGCCGGCGACGGTCGGGAGGTTAAATATCCCCTCCTTCTTTTTGGGCTCGTCCTCGAACAACAAGCTCTCCAGTTCCTCATCCGACAGCTGTTCGAGGTTCAACTCGTTGTTTTCGGATCCGAAACTGAGATGGTCTTCGTTCTGTTTTCGTGTGCGTGTCTTCATGGTACAGGTTGCTAAACAGGTACCCGGCCGTTACGAGGCCGATGACCGGGATGTTGCGTCGATTTTAGGAGGGGTGTTACGCATCGACGGGAGTAGAGACACAAAACATCGTGTCTCCGTACAGCCCACGCGTAACGTTCACTCAAGAACGCGGAGTAGACGACTTTCCGTCGCAAGATACGAAACCGGGATGTCATGCGGTTCATGGGGTAGTAGATCAACCACACACGCATCGAATACCGGACAGACGACCGTCGCACCGAGGCCGGCCAGGAAGCTATCGTAATATCCTTTTCCATAGCCCAACCGAAAACCCAGCAGATCCGCTCCAAGCGCTGGCGTCAGAACCAGGTCGATCGCCTTATCTGGAACGGTTTTGCCCTCCATGGGTTCATGCACGCCCCACGGACCCGGTTGGAGCCGATCTTCGCCTTCAAAGAGGCGGTGTGTCATACGGGGCGTCATACGGGGCGTCATAACGGCGCCCTGGCTCGATGTGACCGCCGGCAGCAGAATTTGTTTTCCGGCACGGTGGCCGGCGAGCAGAAGCGGGCGAATATCGATTTCGCCGCGGTGGACCATCGGCCAGTAGGCATGAATACATCGAGCGGACCGGTATGCCGGCAAGGCCTCGATGCGTTCGACAATGGCGGCTGAACAGACGGCGTGGGTATCGGCGCTCAGACTACGCCGATAGGCATCAAAACGGGCGCGATAGCTGTTTTTTTCGTGCTGGGCTGTGGAGGTCGTCAAGGTGGTAGGCGCAAAAATGAAGGCGTGGCGAGGGACGTGCGTTCCCTAACTCGTCAAAAATTCGATGTTTGTTCAGAACGTGAAAGCGTCGGCGACGTTGGATTAGCCGTTTGTATCATCTATTTTGGCCTTTCTACGCTGTAGAGTAAACGCGCGATGTAAACGAAGCGAAGGAAGCGAGCCATACGTTAAGCGCCAATGAATGGGCCTGGCACCTGCGAGCTCACTGATCGCACGCGCTGAATACATCACCTGGAAATCCCGGAATGTTCGAAAATCTGAGCGACAAGCTGGACGTTGCGTTAAAGTCCCTCGCGGGGCAGGGGCGCATCAACGAACTCAACATCGCCGAGACGATGCGTGAGATCCGGCGTGCATTGCTCGATGCGGACGTCAATTATCAGGTGGCGCGGGAGTTTACGGACAAGGTAAAAGACCAGGTTCTCGGGAGCAAGGTGCTCAACGCGGTCTCGCCGGGGCAGCAGCTCGTGAAGATCATCTACGATGAGCTGGTGGACCTGCTCGGGTCGGTCCAGGTAGAGATCAAGACGTCGGCCAAGCCGCCGACGGTGGTGCTGGTCGCCGGCCTCCAGGGCTCAGGAAAAACGACGTTTTGCGGTAAACTCGCCGCTTATTATAAAGCCAAAGGTTTTGCCCCCATGCTCGCCGCGGCGGACGTATACCGTCCCGCGGCTGTGGATCAGCTCAAAACCCTCGCCGCCTCCATCGACGTGCCGGTGTATGCGATCGTGGAGGACGGGGTGGTTGTCCGCGATGCCGTTCGCGTGGCCCGTGAAGCGCTGGCTGAAGCGCGTCGGACCGCGCGTAACCTGCTCATCATCGACACCGCAGGCCGCTTGCATGTGGATGAGGAGATGATGCGCGAAGTCGAGCAGATCAGGGACGCCGTTTCGCCTACCGAGATCTTGTTCGTCGTCGACAGCATGACGGGTCAGGATGCCGTCAATACGGCGCTCGAGTTTAATAAGCGGCTGAACTTCGACGGCGTCGTGCTTACGAAACTCGATGGAGACACCCGCGGCGGCGCTGCGCTCTCTATCCGCTCGGTGGTTCAGAAACCGATCAAGTTTGCCTCGACGGGTGAGAAGTTAGACGCGCTGACGCCGTTTTATCCGGATCGGATGGCGCAGCGGATTCTGGGTATGGGGGACGTCGTCTCCTTCGTCGAGCGCGCCCAGGAGCAGTTCGATGAGAAAGAGGCCGATAAACTCCAGCGGCAGATCCGCTCGGAGGATTTTAACCTCGAGGATTTTTACGAACAGCTGCAGCGCATCAAGAGCATGGGCTCGCTGAAAGATCTGCTCGGCATGATCCCTGGAGTCGGCAAGCAGGTCCGAGACCTGGACGTGGACGACGACGCGTTTAAACACATCGAGGCCATCATCAACTCCATGACCCCCCTGGAACGGCGCAAGCCGGATCTGCTTAACGGTAACCGTCGCCGGCGCATTGCCGACGGCTGTGGCATGGAGGTCAAGGACGTCAATCAGCTCATCAAGCAGTTTCATGAGATGAAAAAGATGATGAAGACGATGTCCAAGTTGATGGGTAAAGGTAGAAATGTCGACCTCCAGGGGCTCCTGGGGGCGCGATAGCCGTACGAGCACAACACGAGTTCACTTCGTAACCAAGAAGCGATACAAAGGAGAGAAGCAAGGTGGCAGTAAAACTCCGTCTACGCCGCATGGGGCGTAAAAAACACCCGATCTACGCCGTAGTGGCGACCGATGAGCGCAACCCCCGCGATGGTAAATACATCGAGGACCTGGGCCGCTATTATGCCGTCGATGAGCCGGTTCGTGTTGAACTTCAGCGCGATCGGATCCTCTACTGGCTCTCACAGGGCGCGCAGCCGACCGATACCGTGCGCAGCATCTTCAGCCGGCATGGCCTCATGCTGGCGGCCAACCTGCGCCGAAAGGGCAAATCCGAAGCGGAAGTCGAGGAAGCCGTCCAGGCGTTCCTGACACAGCGCGCGGACAAGCAGCCGCGTAAGCGCACGGTCGCCGACCAGCGTCGCGACGCGCTCGCCCTCGAACGCCAGGAAGCCTCCAAGCGTGAAGTCGAGAACGCAAAGGCCCGCGCCGAAGCCGAGGCGAAAGCCGAAGCCGAAGCCGATGCCGCGCGCCGAATGGCCGCTGAAGAGCGTCTGAGGCAGAAGGAAGCCGCTGCGGCCGAAGCCAAAGCCGCGCAGGAAGCAGCCAATGCGGCTCAGGCCGGCGCGGAAACGCCGGCTGAAGCAGCGCCTGCCGCCGACGCTGCCGCTGAGGCGCCCGCAGAAACGCCTGCCGCTGATGAACCCGCGGCCGGTGAGACCAACGCCAGCTGACACGCGCCAGAGGCCATCCCATGTCAGCTACGGACGCGCATTCGTTACGCCGCATCGGGCGGATCTTACGCGCGCACGGCGTCCTGGGGGAGCTGAAGGTATTGCCGTCGGTTGCGGATATCGAGGGTCTGGCGACACTCCCTCGGGTCTGGATCGGCGGAGCGCCGGATCAGGCAACGGCACACGCCGTGGAGTGCGTCCGCTTTCAGCATAACGCGAAAGGCCGGCTCGTTCTCCTGCGAGTGGCCGGAGTCGTGGGCCGCGAGGCCGCGGAGGCGATGCGTGGTCGCGAGGTATTCGCGGCGGCGGCAGACCTACCGGTATCCGATGGCGAAGCATACGATCGCGACCTGCTGGTCGGGCTCGAAGCCTTTGCCGACGGCGCGCCCATTGGCCGTATCCACGATGTGCTGGAAATGCCCGCGCATCACGTGCTCGTGATTGCGCGGGAAGGTCGGCCCGATGCCCTCGTGCCGGCTGTGCCAGCGTTCATTGAAACGATTGATCTTGCCGCCGGCCGTCTGGTCATCCGGCCCATCGAGGGCCTGTTGGAAGACTGAGGCGAGCGCATACCGGGTTCCGATCCGTGCGAATCGATATCGTCACCGCACTGCCGGACATCGTCCGCGGTCCGCTCGAACACAGCATCATCCAACGCGCCCGCGCTGCCGGGATCGTGTCGATTGTTGTGCACGACATACGGGACTTCACGTTCGATAAGCATCGACAAGTGGACGATTACCCGTTCGGCGGAGGCGCCGGCATGGTGCTCAAGCCGGAGCCGATCTTCGCCTGCATCGAAGCGATCCAGGCGGAGGCGGAACAGCGCGGCGAACCGGTAGACGAGGTAGTGTACCTCACGCCGGATGGCGAAGTGTTCCAGCAAGCGATAGCCAACCAGCTCTCCTTGCGGCGCCATCTGATCCTGCTCGCCGGCCACTATAAAGGCGTCGATCAGCGTGTGCGCGATGCCCTCGTTACCCGCGAGATTTCGATCGGGGACTATGTGCTGAGCGGTGGTGAGCTGCCTGCCCTCGTCCTCGTCGATGCCCTCGTTCGGCTTGTGCCGGGGGTGCTCGGCGATGCGTCGTCGGCGCTAACCGATTCGCACCAGGACGGCCTCCTTGCGCCACCCGTCTACACCCGCCCCGCTTTGTATCGCGGGCTCGAGGTGCCGGACGTGTTGATGTCGGGAGATCACCGGGCTATCGATGCCTGGCGGGACGAACAGAGCCTCGCGCGGACGCGCGAGCGCCGGCCCGACATGCTCGACGCGGCGGATTGAGATCAATCGTAACGAAGTGACAAGTGAGGGTCGAAGTTATTCGCTCTCGGCTTCCCCGCGAAAGCGGGGATCCATGCAACCAGTCGGTCTTGCTTGGATCCCCAATCGAGTTGGGGATGACAACTACCTGTGGGACCCAGTTTTTGCTGATTCCCGCGTACATAAAAGAGTACTAAATCGATAAGCGGAGGTGGCCCATGGCTAAGGACCTGATTGGGATCATAGAAGCGACCCAGTTTCGCGACGATGTCGTCGCTTTTACGCCCGGAGATACGGTCAATGTGCATGTGCGCGTCGTCGAAGGCGACAAGGAGCGTATCCAGCAGTATCAGGGTGTCGTGATCGGCATCCAGAACAGCGGCTCCAACCGCACGTTCACCGTCCGCAAGATTTCGAACGGCGTTGGCGTCGAGCGTATCTTCCCGATCTTCTCCCCGAAGGTTGCGAAGGTGGAAGTCGTTCGTCGCGGTAGCGTCCGTCGCGCGAAGTTGTATTACCTGCGCAACCTGCGTGGTAAGGCGGCCCGCATCAAAGAGAAGATGTACGATCGCGCCCACTGATCCCCTCGATCGATCCACGATGCGCATTGCCATCTGGGACGAGCCGGCACTCGATGTATTTGCGGTGGCGATGGAGCAAAGCGGACGCTTTGCTCCATCGGCTATCCGCAGGGGCACCCGCGCCCAGTGCCGAAATTGGATCGTCCTCGGTGAAGTGGATGTGGCTCTCGTGCCCACCCTGACGTTGTTCCGGGAGCAGGCGCTTTTCGATGCACTGCCGGCGGTGGCCATCTCGACGTGGGAATCCACTCTGGTGGAGATCGTGCTCAACCGTCCGCTCGGCGAAGGCGTACGCACGGTCAGCTTCGATCCTCGCTACGCCCAGGAAGTGCTGCTAACGCAGATCGTGCTAAAAGAGCATTACCAGACCGTCCCGGTGTTTAGACCGGTCGATGCGGAGTCGGTTAACCAGTTGCTCGAAGCGTCGACGGATGCCGCCATCCTGGTTAATGCCGCCTCCGACGCTGGCGCGGCGGCTACTTACCGGATGGACCTCGGTCGGGAGTGGTTCGAGTTGACGAACTACCCGATGGTATGGGGAATCTTCGTCACCCCTCGCGGGGCCGCGAACAGCGATCACGTGCGCCGGCTCACGACGTATGCCGGCATGGCCGAGCAACTCACCGAGTCGTGGCTCGCCGATCGCGTGCTGGACGAACGTCGCGCGGCCTTCTACCGATCCCACATCCGGTACCGGTTGGACGACCTCGCCGTCGCCAGCTTCACAGCCCTCCAGGATTACCTCTACTTCTACCTGGCCACCGACGACATCGCCCCGGTTTCGTTCTACCAGGTCCCGGAGTCCGAAGCCGACGATTCCGACGACATCCCTCTGTTGTGATTGCGCCATGAGTGAGGAGATTAAAATCGTTGCTTCCAACCGCAAGGCGCGCCACGAATTCAGCATCGAGGAGTCGCTCGAAGCCGGCATGGTGCTCCATGGGACCGAAGTGAAGTCCCTCCGCGAAGGCAAAGTCAACATGTCGGACGCGTTCTGCATCGTCCAGGGCGGCGAGATGATGCTTTTGAACTGCCATATTTCGCCGTTTAAACACGGCGGGCACTTCAACCACGAGGCCGTCCATCCGCGCAAATTACTCCTCCACCGCAAGGAGATCGAGAAGTGGCGCGAGGCGATCGAGCAGAAAGGGTTTACGATCGTGCCGCTCAAGATCTACTTCAAAGCCGGCCGCGCGAAGATCGAGATCGGCCTCGCAAAGGGTAAAAAGCTTTTTGACAAGCGTTCCGACATCGCGGACCGTGAATCGAAGCGCCGGCTCGAACGCGTCATGCGAAGTGGTAAAGACGAGTAGCGCCGATATTCACGCCTTCAGTCGCTGTTATTAGCCTCTAATATCCATGTTTTTACCCGTCGACGAACAGCTTGCGCACATCCGCCGGGGCGTCCAGGAAATCCTCCCCGAAGCGGCCCTCCGCGAGAAACTTCAGCGCTCGTACGATACCGGTAAACCCCTCATCGTTAAACTCGGGTGCGACCCGAGCCGGCCCGACCTCCACCTCGGCCACTCCGTCGTCCTCCGTAAGCTCCGCCAGTTTCAGGATCTCGGCCATCAGGCCATCCTCATCGTGGGCGACTTCACGGGCATGATCGGCGACCCGAGCGGGAAGTCGAAGACCCGCCCGCCCCTCTCCCTCGAAGAGACCCGCCTCAACGGGCAGTCGTACTACGAACAGGCCTCGAAAATCCTCGACGGCGGCAAAGCGCGTATCCTGTACAACTCCGAGTGGCTGGGACCGATGAGCTTCCGCGACGTGATCCAGCTCGCCGGCAAATACACCGTCGCTCGGATGCTCGAACGAGACGAATTCGAGCGGCGCTACAAGGGCGGCGAGCCGATCGGGGTGCACGAATTCCTGTACCCGCTCGCCCAGGCGCAGGACTCGGTGGCCATCCAATCCGACATCGAACTCGGCGGCACCGACCAGAAATTCAACCTGCTCGTTGGTCGCGACATCCAGATGGCGAACGGGATGCCGGCGCAAGTCTGCATCACGCTACCGCTTCTCGAAGGCACGGATGGGATCGAGAAAATGTCGAAATCGCTCGACAACTACATCGGCATCTCCGAACCGCCCGAGCAGATGTACGGGAAAACGCTGTCCATCCCCGATACGCTCATCTACCGGTATTTCGAACTCGCCACGGATCTGTCCACGGACGAGCTGCCGGCGCTCAAGGCCTACGCCGAGCGCGACCCCCGGAATGCCAAACACGACCTCGCGCTGCGCCTCGTCCAGATGTACCATGGTGCCGAAGCCGCCCGCCAGGCCCGCGCTCATTTCGAAAAGACCATCATCGGCGGGGGAGTGCCGGACGAGATCGAGTCGTTTACGCCCGAGGCGGAAACCGGCTCTTCGATCAATCTCGTGAAGCTGATGGCACAGGCCGGCCTCGCGTCTTCTAACGGCGAAGCCCGCCGGCTCGTGCAGCAACAGGCCGTCTCCATCGACGGCGAACGCGTCGACGACCCGCAACTCGAGATCGACCTCGCCGTCCGCGCTCCGTTTGTGGTGAAAGTGGGCAAACGCCGCTTCGTTCGGATTATGTGGAAGGGCTAGCTTCACCAGTCAGACGAGCACCTGAGGCCAATCGTACTCGATCCACGTCCATCGGATGACGCCGTCCTTCAGGTGTTAATTATTTAGCACTAGTGCTTGACAGGCGCCCGTCCGTCCGTTATCTTTCTGCTAAATATTTAGCACGCGTAACCCGGTGGAGCCGGGGGACGTACGGACACACCAGGAAGGTACGCATGACCACGCCCCAGCACGAACACCTCAGCCGCCGCGAACGGCAAATCATGGATGTGATCTATCAAAAGGGAAAGGCGACGGCCGCCGAAGTGATGGATCAGATCCCGGACGCCCCCAGCTACTCTGCCGTGCGTGCGCTGATGCGCATCCTGGTCGAAAAGGGCCACCTGTCGTACGCCCTATCGGGGAATCGGTACATCTACAAGCCGACCGTGTCGCGGCAGACCGCCAAGCACAACGCGCTACAACACGTGTTGTCGACATTCTTCGAGGGATCCGTTTCGCAGGCGATGGTGGCGTTGTTGGATCTGACGGACGAGTTGCCGGAGGATGAACTGGAGCGCCTGTCGGTGTTGATCGAAAAAGCCAAAAACGAAGGAAAATGACCATGGACAACCTGCTCTTCTCGCCGGCCTTCACCCGTGAGGCCTTCGTCGTGCTTTTCGACTACGCACTCAAGGGCGTGATCATTCTTTTGTTCGCCAACCTGCTCGTCTACCTGCTTCGGCCGGCCTCCGCGGCGATCCTGCATGCGATCTGGACCGTAGCGATGGTGCTGCTGATCCTGGTGCCGATCGCGCCGCGACTCGTGCCGGGTCTGGACCTGGCGATCCTCGACCCGAGGGCCCTGCCGGGGGTGAGTGGCGCCACGGGATTGGCTGGTGAAAATGCGCCCGAGGATGCGGTAGTTGCCTACTGGCCCTCGCAAGGCGACTCATATGGGGTATTGAACCGGAATGTGCAGGAGCAGGCTGCACTGGAAGAATCCATGGCCGCGGTGAGGGACAAACAAGGCTCGGGTGACGCATACATCGTCCGTTCGCCTGACGCCGGCTACCGGATCGAGCCGGCCGCGCCCATTGCTCCTTTGCTTCGAACGCAGACGGCCATGCCTGTTCTGGACGCTGTGTTGTTGTTTGGGATGACGGCGGGATGGTCGGACTGGATGCTGCTCGTCTGGCTGGGCGGCGTGGTGTTTCTGATAGGATGGATGATCTCGGGCGTCGTGGGGCTGTTCTGGCTGCGCCAGCGGTCGACTCATCTGATGGGGGAGGACTGGCAGGATCTCATCGATGAAATCTCCGAACGATATGCGTTGCGTCGGCCAGTAGCCCTCATGACGAGTGGCCGCATCGCGATGCCGATGACGTGGGGGGTGTGGCGTCCGGTGGTGATGTTGCCCGTCGACGCGGAGGACTGGCCGGCGGAGCGGCGGCGCTCCGTGCTCCTACACGAAGTGGCCCACATCGCGCGCTGGGATTACCTGACCCAGAGCCTCGCCTATGCCGTGTGCGCCGTAAACTGGTTCAACCCGCTGGTGTGGCGCGCCGCCGGCCAGATGCGACTCGAACAGGAAAAGGCGTGTGACGACCGGGTGTTGTCCCATGGCATGAAGGCGACCGCGTACGCCTCGCACCTGATGGACCTCGCCCGGACCGTGCGCTCCGCGTTTGTATCGCCATCCGCTGCGATGTCGATGGCGCGTCCGTCTCAGCTTGAAGGCCGGCTGATCGCCATCCTGGACGATCGGCACGACCGGCGGACCCCCTCGTGGCGCCGGCTTGTGGGGACGGCGGCGGCATCTTTCGTGCTCATTCTACCGCTTGCGGCGATGCAGGTCTGGCGCCCAACGGCAGAGACCGTTTCCGCGAAACCGGCCCGTTTCAGCATGCTCGCGCCGGCGCCCGAGTATGAAAAGATCGCGGAGGACGCTTCCCTTGCCGCGTTGGCAGAACTCGAGGCCGTACATCTCAACCTGGAGGCGTTGGAGATTGCGAACCAGGAGCTGTACTTCACGCTGGATATCTCCACGGACACCACCGATGAGCAGCGAAAAGCCGCGCGCCGTAAGGCGATTGTCGCGCTACGCAGCGCGCTGGACGACGAAAACGAGGCTATCCGGCGCGACGCCGTGATCGCGCTGTATCAGATCGGCGGGGCCGATGCCGTCGATGCCTTTGTTGAGGTCGTCCGCAACGACCCGAGTGCGGACGTACGCCGGCAGGCCGTCATGGCGCTTAGTCGGGCCAGGGGCGAAACCGCGGAGCAGGGTCTGATCGCCGCGTTGTCCGACGCCGACCGGGATGTCCGGCGCGACGCGCTGATCGCGCTGAGCAGCCGGGAGGTGACCGAAGCGACGCCGGCATTTGAGCAGGCGTTAAAGGATGAGGACGCCATGATCCGCGCGACGGCCGTACGGGCCATGGCCGCCCATCCGGCGGAAGGGACCGTCGATGCGCTGGCGGATGTGCTCGCCAACGATGCCTCGCGCGACGTCCGTATCGCGGCGGTGCAGGGGCTCGGGATGATGCGCGATATCCGCGCGGTGGACGCGCTTTCCGCCGCACTGGAGGATGAGGATGTGGATGTGCGCCGGCTGGCAGCCCAGGCGCTCAGCCAGCTCAACTATGGGGGGGATGAGCAGGTTCGGCGTACGGTGGGTCGGGCCTGGGGCGGCGTCCTGGCGCCCGGTCAGATTCGGAGTGGGGCAGGTCCGGGGACGATTTTTTCATCGGCGGAGGCGCCGGCCGTCTGGGGGTATAGCCGGGGCTTGAACGACAGCGCGCGGGTGATGGCGTATTCGGATGATCTGGCGCGTGTTGGATCGCAGGCACGGGACAATGAGCATATTCAGTTGTTGAATGAGAAGGCATTATGGGAGAACGAACGCAAGCGGGAGGCCATCGAACAAGAAATGGAAGCATTGCGTGGATTCATAGAGCGCAGTCAGACGGAGGGCGGGGGAGAACAGGATAGTCGCGAACTTATGAAACGCCTGGAGGCGCTGCAGATTGAACGGGATCTTTCGGATTCTGCACTTGAACACCGACTCCGAATATCTCGATGGCCGCAAGCCGGCGAGACCTTCACTGCAGCCCCCGGTGCTTCGCAAGAGGAATTGAAGGAAGCACGGATCAGCGAGATGATCCGGTTCATCGAAGAGCAGCCGTCGGGCCCTCGGTGCAAGGAGTATGTTAAGCTGCTCCAGGACATGAAGGACAGTAACCCGCGCGCGAAGATCGCCGTGGAGACCCTCAGCTGCGAGAAAGAATGACGTCGTAGTACGCGAGGGCGGCCGGCGTCGCGACGAGGCGGGTGCCGTTGAGATCGACTTCGAAGAGGGAGGCCTGGCGGGTTTGCCGGGCCTTCCATGTTAACATTCGCTCCACGACAACCTGGACGGCGCCGTCATTGGAGCGTTCCGCCAGCGCCGGCCCGTCGAGCCCCAGCTCGTCCTGCATGAACACGAGCCAGCTGCCGTCGGACAGGACGGCGCGCACATGACCGTCCTGCACATACAGCTGGCGGATGGCGCGGGCCATCACAGGATAGATGTGATGATGCAGCCGGGCTGCCGGCACGGGCCGGCCGCGGGCTTGCAGCGAAGGAAGGCGAGGCATGAGGACACGGGAGTCACGCGGCGAGGAGTTGGGTAATGGTTTCGAGTAGCTGTTTCTGGGTGAAAGGTTTGCTCACATAGCCGTCGAACCCCATGTTGAGGAACCGGTTACGATCTCCGGGCATGGCGTAGGCAGTAAGCGCGATGATCGGAATGGATGCGTAATGACCCTTCTGGCGGATCATGTTGAGCAGATCGATGCCTGTACGCTCTTCGCCGAGGTGAATATCAACCAGGAGCAAGTCAAACGTATGCTGCGTTGTCAATTGCAGCGCCTCATCGATTTTGCACGCGATGTCGATTTTGTATGAAGCCTGCAGAAAATACCGCAACAGGATCTGTGTGTCGGCATTGTCTTCGACCACCAGAATATGGGTAGCTGCCGGCTTTATACTCATCGTTCGCTCTGGGCCTCATCTATGCCTCAGCTGCGGGCGAAGGCAAAAGTAGATAGTGATAGGACTATGAATCGTGCTTCCAGCGTAGCTGCATGCGCACCGTGCGGAACCGAGGGCCCTCGAACAGATCCGGCCCGCTGCCGGCCCGACGATCCACCGGGTACGACGCACGCTCGAACTTGACTTCAAACGTCAAGGCAGGGCCTGCCCGGTAGGACATCAGAATATAAAACCGATCGCCATTCCCCGCATACTGTGCAACGATAAAGCGTGAATATACATCGTCCTCATAGGCAAAAGCCGTCGCGTCCGCACCTGTGGATGCGAACGAGGCAAACCGGGTGGTGAGGCGAAGCCACGTCGCCGGCCTCCAGGTAATGTCGCTATACAGCAGGACCCCGCGCTGGCGCTTGCCAGGCCTGTCCGCCAGGACCCAGTCCGCCCGCATACGAAGGAGCAACGCGGGGCTATGCGTGTAGCTGGCGTGGAGGCGGAAGGTGCGTCTCCGTGTGGCATATAACCCATCGACCACGCGACCGGCTGCATCCACATACATGCCGCCGGTTTCAGTCTGTTGTTGGCGGTATTGGAGGTAGCCGCCGATGTACGGCGCCGGCTCGACATTGAGGCGGATACTGGCTTCACGGCCCTGACCGGGGAGGGGGAGGCCGGTGCGTGGCCACGGGTGCCCGAAACGGTCGATATACCCGGCCATAGACCACCGCCGCGACGGGGTGATGCGTATCGCGAGGTAGACGCCCTCCTCGTTCTGAGGGATGGACCCCGCGGCGCGAAAGGCATTGCCATACAATGGGGCGAACGCCGGCTGGAAGCGCCGCGCCACGAACAGCGCTTCGAGGCGCGGATCGGGCACGATCTGGCCTCCGACAATCAGCCCATCGCCACCTCCGGCCGTGCGGCCATACTCGGCGAACAGGTGGGCGGATCGGGAGCCATACCTCGCGAAGGCGCTGGAGGCGGACTGACGCCTGCCCCGGAAGTCGAAGGCCTCATAGAGGGCGTCGCCAGCAGCGATGGGCATGTCGAACTGGCCGAGGACATGCACGATCCCGACGCTCCACGAACGGGCGGCGGCAAGCAGGCGGAACCCGGCCGTATTCGAACGCAGAACGCCGCGCCGGGCGCGTTCGGTGGCCGTCCTGTGGAGGCCGGTCCGGTTGATGGCCCGTACCTCGGCCAGTGGGCCCGTATCGGTCAGGACGGTGTCGATCGAGGCGGCGAGTGCGCGTCGGGAAGCAAATACCAGGAGTTGGGTCCCACGTAGCGGAGCCACTTCCACGGCCGCGCCACGGAAGAAGGCGCTTTCGCCGGCACTACCGTACGGGCTGAGCCCGCTGCCCGAAACAAGCGGATCGAGGGTAGGCGCGGCGCCGGCGATCGCGCGATATGGCGCCCCGAGGAGCAATCCGTGCCCGGCCTGCGCCAGGTAATCCCCCACGACCAGGCGACGAAGCCAGCGGCGGCCGGACCACGAAATGCTGCCAGCAACGTGATCCATCCCCAGGACTCCCCGGTTGGGCTCCCAGCTCAGTGCCTCGCCGGCGTCTTTCTCCATTGCAAACCGAACCGAGGCGCCGCCGCGATCGAGGCGGAGGCGCGTATACGCCGCCAGCGGCGACCCCGAAAAAGCCGGCCCGATGGAATCGCCGGGATCGGAACGGAAGCCGCTGCGGAGGTCGAGGTCGCGGCTGAACCGTTGCAGGATTTCGATGCGCGTGCGGGGCGGGCTCCTGTCAGCTCCTGGTGTCTCCGGGTCAGTGAAAGCCACGAAAGGGGCCAGCCGGCGGGCGGTATCGGCATCGAAGCCGGGGAGTCCCGCCAGAGCGTCGAGGGACGCGAGAGCAGGGGATAGCGAGAGTCGCGCGGTGAGCGCCGCTTTTTGTATGGCGCTCAGGTAGGGCAGGCGGTCGACGTCGCGCACGGCGGCGGCATCCAGTAAAAGGGGCTGTTCGAGAAGCGTCTGCCAGAAGTGGAGGAGAGCTTCCGCATCCGATTCGTCCGTCGGGAGGGATTCCAGCAGGTCGTCCCATCCGGCGAATAACGACTCGGGCGTCTGTGCCCTGGCCGACGTTGCGGACATTCCGCAGAGCAGGATCAGGCAGGCAACAAGTAGTGACGAAGGCATGGTACGGGCGGCCGGAGGAAGGGGGCTCTACCCGTACTAGACAGTTTTTGGAGATCAGGCGTACCGTCTGTCGCGCATATTTTTTGCGAGATAAAAGGCGAGGGCTCCGAAAAACGAGACGAACCAGACGACGAAGGTCGCGCCGAAGAGGAATCCCGGCCGCCCCGATGGAAGGGCGAGCAGCACCTCGAATCGGTGCGCGTACCAGGCGCCGATGGCGTAAAACAGCCAGTAGAGCGACATCAAGGCGGCGAAGGCGCCGGCTTTACGAGAGATCGCGTTGGATGTGGGCGTCATAAGCGAGGCCAGGAGGCGGAGGGTCATGGGAGCGGGGGCGAGTGGGAGCGGAACCGGTTACAAGAAACGAAACACGCGGGCAAGGACGGGGTCGGGCGCACGCAATCCACACTCGCCTTTGGCGCGGCTTATATGCTACAATGCGCCACGTCCATGGACGTATATGGCCACGGCCGGCGTCCACCCCAGCGCATAGTGCCGTTCGGCGGTGGCTTCGGCGTGAATCCACGTGGTTCGGACGGCCACGCCCGCCGATAGCCGCCATGGTTCCCCGGTCGCGCCGGCGCGCAGCGCCAGCGCCCGCACAGGACGCCACTCGAGGCCGGCATGGAGCGACGTCGACGCGCGGCCGCTCCGTCGGAGGGCGAGGAGGAGTGCGGTCTCGGGTGTCGGCTGGTACAGCGCGCCCAGGGCAAACCGCCGGGACAGGGGCTCGCCCGCAGCCCATCGGGGGCCATTGACGTTCTCCGCCGCCGCGCCCAGGCGGAGCGTGGGGACGACATCCACCTGCCAACCGGCGGAGAGTCCAATGGCCGTGGCGTTGCCGTAGTCCTCGATCGTAACCCGGTGCAGGGCGATACGGACGCCCATGGCGATGGGGCGATGGGTGCCGGGGAACAGGGGTCGCGCCACGCCGGCCAGCCAGCTGGATTCGCGGTAGGCCGCGTCGCCGAAACTGGCGGCGCCGGCCGCGACGACCGTCCGCCCAAGCGGCACCGCGACACGCGCGGCGCCTTCGCGTAGCTCGGGAAGACCAAACCCCTCCGCGGCAAAGAAGCCCGCCGTCGCCGAGCGAATGGCCGCCCAGGACGCCGGGTTGGCGATCCCCCAGAGGTCGCCGCCGAGAGCCGGCGTGGCCCCGCCCAGAGCGATGGCGGCCGCGCCTTCACGCGCCGGTTGGGCGCCGGCGGCCCGCATGGGAAGGAGCAGAAGAAGGGCGATCACGCCGCGCAGTGCGGCGGAAGCTGGAGGCGAAGTGTGCATCGGATACGATAGAGGCTGATGGACCGTTTCTCCTACTAGACGTATGTGCGTGCTCCCGCATACCGTCCGACACAGCCAGTGCCCTCGCCGGCTGGAAACAGCACCCGCACTCGCTCGTAACAGCCTCGATTCGGAACCGTCAGTCTATCCTAACCGCATGCCGAACCCAACCCGACGCACGTCTCGCTTTTCTTCTCGCCTTATCCGCTTCCTGCTTCTGGGGTTGGGGGTTATGGTAGGGGCGCCGGCTACCGCGCCGACGGCCCACGCACAGGAATTTAACTGCCAGGTCACGGTCTCCATCGCCCAACTCACGGGCTCCGAGTTTACGTTCTTGCAGGAGCTTGGCGAACAGATCGAGCTCTATATGAACGAGCGGTCTTTCACGCAGGACCGGTACCTGGATGTCGAGCGCATCGACTGCCTCATGCAGGTGATCTTCGAGGAAGCGGTCACCCTCACCAGCTTTCAGGCCCGGATCGTGTTATCCAGCCGGCGACCCATTTACGGTGTGCCGCAGGTCTCGACGGTCCTTCAAATCAGCGATACCGGCTGGCAGTTTAACTACGCCCAGGGGTCGCCGCTGGTATTCGATCTCGAGAAGTTCGATCCCCTGACGTCGGTGCTCAACTTCTACGCCTACATCATGCTGGGCTACGACTACGACACATTTGCGGAATTTGGAGGCTCCGCCCACTTCGAGCGGGCGCGGCGCATCGCGGCGCTGGCGGAGTCCCAGAACGCGCTCGGTTGGGTCGATCTGGGTGACAACCGGGGCCGGAAAGATCTGATCGAGCAGGTGCTGGATCCCCGCTTTAAGCCACTCCGGAAGGTCTATTTCGACTACCACTACGCCGGCCTTGACGCCTTCGTCTCGGAGAATGAGGCGGCGCGAGGCAGTATTCTCGCGGCGATTGAGAGCCTGGACGCTCTTTATGATGAGATGTCGCGATCGTATGTGTTCGACATCTTTTTCTCAAGCAAAGCCGAGGAGATCGCCGCGGTGTTTGACGACTCTCCCCTGAGTTCACAGGCGTACGATGTGCTCCGCCGTGTCGACCCCGCGAACCTGTCGAAATACGATAAGCTGGTGAACTGAGGTAGTTGCAGGTTGGCAAGTTGGCATGTTGCAGGTTACGACCGATCGGAAACCTATCTACCTGCAACCCGCCAACCCGCCAACCTGCAACCTGCCAACCTGCAACCTGCCAACCATTCCATGTGCGAAAGGGGGGACTCGAACCCCCACTCCCTGAGGAACTAGATCCTAAGTCTAGCGCGTCTACCAATTCCGCCACTCTCGCATGAGCGAAAATGATATGGCGCTGCACCCCTGGAGGTTCCGATGCCGCTTCGGCGGCGCGGTGGCCGGCCGGCAATGATGAACTATTTTCCCACCCAGACTACGACGTTATGATCACTGGTATCGAGGCCCGCGGAAAGAGCCTGCTGGGCCTTCTGCTCTTGAGCGGTACGTTGCTTTCCGCTCAGGCGCAGCCCGAGCAGAACGACCCCTTGAAAGCGGGGCGGTTCGACAATGGGAAGATGTGGACGTTCGACTATCCGCCGGCCGACTACTTCGAGGAGGCCTATGGTTTTTCGCCGGATGAGGCCTGGTTCGATCGGGCGCGTCTGGGGGCGCTTCGCATCCCGGGCTGCACGGCGTCGTTCGTTAGTTCGACGGGTCTGGTGCTCACCAACCACCATTGCGGCCGCGGTCCGGTGGCTCAGGTGACGCAGGCCGGCGAAAACCTTTTGGACGATGGCTTTTATGCCCCCTCGCTGGCCGAAGAGCGGATCGTTCCCGGTTTCTATGCGGATCAGATGATCGCCATCGCCGATGTGACCGACGAGGTTTTCGCGGCCCAGCAGGGCATGGAGACCGACGCGGAGCGGGCGGCGGCGCGCGATGAGGCTGTACAGCGCATCCAGGACCGCCTCACGACGGAAGCCGGCGGCGCCGAAGCCGGCATCGTGGTCGAGGTCACCCCCCTGTACCACGGAGGTCGCTACTCGGCCTACACCTTCCGCCGCTACCCGGATGTCCGCCTCGTGATGGCGCCGGAACTCCAGATGGGCTTTTTTGGCGGCGACGATGATAATTTCACCTTTCCCCGATACGCGCTCGACATGACTTTTTTCCGGGTGTACGACGACGCCGGCGAGCCGCTCGAAACGGAGCACTACTTCACCTGGAGCCTCGAAGGCGTGCAGCCGGGGCATCCGGTGTTCGTCATCGGCAACCCGGGTAGCACGAGCCGCCTCGAGACTGTCGCCCAGCTTGACCTCCGCCGCGACGTGACGGACAAAAGCCTGCTCGCGTTTGTCTCCAGCCGCCTCGCCGCCCTCGAACGGTACCAGGAATCCCTGCCGCCGTCGCAACGTTCGGACGCGACGCGCAATCAGATCTTTTCGCTGCGGAATGCCCAGAAGGCGTATACCGGGCAGCAGGCCGCACTGGTCGATCCCGTGGTGGTCGCGCGTAAAAAAGATGCCGAGCGCGCGTTTATGGAGGCGATCCGGGCGGATGCCGCGTTGACCGCCACCTATGGGTCCGTGATTTCGGAGATAGCCGAAACCCAGACGAGCTTCCGCGAGCTCGGCGCTGAATACGGCGCATTCTTCGGCCTCACCAGCGCCGCCTATTCTTCGGCGCTGATGCGGCGGGCGATAGCCGCCTACACCTACCTGGAACGCCGGGCAGCTGGCCAGCAAGGCGCGGCCCTCGACCCCCTTGAAACGCAGATCAACGGCATCGCCGATCAGCCCGAGGGGCTCGCCCGTGAACTGCTCGCGACCCGCCTGCACGATTTTTTGACGTACTTCGGAACGGAGGACACAGTGGTGCAAACTGCGCTCGCCGGCGCCTCGCCGGAGGACCGCGCCGCGGCGCTCCTCGCGTCGTCCGCCCTCGCCACCGCCGAGAAGACACAGCAGGCGATGGCAAATGAGACGCTCACGATGGAGGATCCCGCGGTGATCCTGGTCGGCGCCTTCATCCAGCGATATCGTGACTTTCAGAGCGCCTCGGCCGGGCTCACCGGCCGGCAGAACGAACTAGCCAGCCAACTCGGCCGGGCGCGCTTCGCGGTGTATGACACGGACGTTCCACCCGACGCCACGTTTTCGCTCCGCATCGCCGACGGGGTCGTCGCCGGCTACCCCTACAACGGCACCTTTGCCTCGCCGTTCACCAGCTTCTACGGGTTGTACGATCACTATTATTCCTACGGAGCAGGCTCCGCGTGGGACCTGCCGGCGCGCTGGCTCAAGCCGCCGGCGACCTTCGATATGGGGGTACCCATGAACTTCGCCTCGACGAACGACATCATCGGCGGCAATTCCGGCTCTCCGGTCTTGAATCAGGACCTCGAACTGGTGGGCCTCATCTTCGACGGCAACATCGAGAGCCTCGCCGGCGAGTTTATGTATCTCCCCGAGAAAAACCGCGCGGTGTCTGTTGATGCCCGCGGTATACTGGAGGCGCTGGATGAGATCTACGATGCGGATCGGATCGTCCTCGAACTCACGGAGGACGAACTCGTCCCTACCGAGGACGAGGCCGACCGTAGCCGCGGCAGCCAGCGCTGAGCGCGCCGCCTGCCCCCTCGATAGCGTTTGAACGATAGCGTTTGAACGATAGCTTTTGAACTATCTTAGCCGATGATTTTCATGACAGCATTCGCGCGCCCAGCACTCGTCGCCCTCGCCCTGGTTCTGATGACCGGCTGCGCCACGACGACCAGTGAGATGGCCGTCATCACCGAGCGCCCCCGGCCAGCCGCGCCCCCAACCGTCACGCCGGCGGCCGACGTGACGACGCCCGCCCCTGAAGAGACCATCCAGCCCGGCCGGTTTGATGGCGGTAAGATGTGGACGTTCGACAACCCGCCGCTCGAGTACTTCCGCGAAGCGTACGGTCTCGAACTGAATGATCAGTGGTTTGAAGTCGCCAGCCGGAGCGCTCTGCGTTTCGGCGAGAGCTGCTCAGCCTCGTTTGTCTCCCGTCGCGGCCTTGTGATGACCAACCACCACTGCGCCCGTGAGAGCATCACCAAAGTAAGCGGCGCCGGCGAGTCCTTGCTCGATGACGGGTTCTACGCGACCTCCCTCGACGCCGAACGGAAAGTGGAGGACCTGTATGTCGATCAGCTGCTGTTTATCGCGGACGTGACGGATAAGCTTACCGATGACATCCCGGACTATCAAAACGACGAAGAGGAGGCCGACGCGCGCGAGCGCGCCATCGAAGCACTCGAAGAGCGGATGACCCGCGACGCGCGCGGTCAGGATACCACGCATATCGTGCAGATCGTCCCGCTGTACAACGGCGGTAAGTATTCGGCCTACACGTTTAAGCGCTACAGCGACGTGCGCCTCGTGGTCGCGCCTGAGCTGCTGATGGGCAAGTTCGGCGGCGATCCGGACAACTTCACGTATCCGCGGTATTCGCTGGACATGACGTTCTTCCGGGTGTATGGCCCCGACGGGGCGCCCATAGAAACCCGCTATTTCTTCCCGTGGAGCACCGCCGGCGTGCAGGAAGGTGACCCCGTTTTTGTGGTCGGTAACCCTGGCTCCACCAGCCGGCTCAATACCATCAGCCAGCTGGAGTATGAGCGCGACTTCGACCTCCCGCAGCAGCTCGAAGTGCTGACCGCGTTCGCCGGCATCATGAAGACTTACCTCGATACCCAGCCACCCGGTGACGCGAACGGGGACATACGGAACGATTATTACTCGCTCTCCAACTCGATCAAGGCGATGGAGGGCCAGCTTGCCGGTCTCCGCGATCCCGCGCTTATGGCGCGCAAACGCGCTGCCGAGCAGAACCTCCGCCGCGCCATCGACGCCGACCCGAAGCTGAAGGCCGACTACGGGAACGTGCTAGATGACCTCCTTGCCGTGCAGGCTTCTAAGAAGGCAACGGCCCGCCAGGCCGGCGCGCTCACCTTTTATGGCTCCGCGCTCGGGTCGCGCATCCTCACTCGCGCACTCTACGGCTATGCCTACACGCTCCTCAAACAACGCGGCGCTACGCAAACAACCCTCGACGAGCTGCTCAAGGACGCCAACGAACTGAAAGATTACCCGCCTGAAGTGGAACGCAGCCTCATCGTGGCCCGCATCCGTCAAATGGAAAGATACCTCGGCCGCACGGACCCCACCATTCGTGGCATGCTCCAGGGCCTCACGCCCGAAGCGTTGGCGGATACCCTGGTCGCCACCTCCGCCCTCGTCGATTCCGCCCGATTCGTCGTCCTGCTGGATGGCACCTACCTCTCCAGCAAAGACGCGTCGGTGCCCGTCATCAACGCCCTCGCGCCCCTGTATTTTACGCTCGGCCAGCAGATCGGAAGCTTTGGCGACCGCGAGGGCAATCTCAACGCCGAACTCTCCCGCGCTCGCTTCGCCGTCGACGGCTTCACCAGCCCGCCGGACGCGACCTTCTCGCTGCGCCTCACCGATGGCGTCGTACAGGGTTATGCCTACAACGGAACAGTCGCACCGTACAAGACGACTTTTTATGGTGTTTACGATCACTATGTGACCTACGGCCCGAACTCCGAGTGGGATCTGCCCGAAGCCTGGAAGCGTGTGCCTCCTGGCCTCGACCTGTCTACCCCGCTCAATCTGGTTTCCACCAACGACATCACCGGCGGTAACTCTGGCTCCCCGCTGCTCAACAAGAATCTAGAAGTGGTGGGATTGATCTTCGACGGCAATATCGAATCGCTGCCCAACGAGTATGTTTATACCGACAAAGCCGCCCGCGCCATCTCGGTTGACGCTCGCGGGATTCTGGAAGCGCTGGATGAGATGTACGACGCCGATCGGATCGTCCTCGAGCTGACCGCCGGCCAGATGACGGCGACAGAGCAGGAAGCGGATGCGGTGAGAGGGGAATGACCCCTCACCCCCACACCCCTACCTCTGCCTTTCCCACTCCTCGAATTTCTTGATTTCCGGCCTGAGAGCCTGGTAGAGGAGCGCGATGACCGTTGCGTCATCCAGATAACCGATGCCGGGCAGGAAATCGACGATCAGGTCCATGGGGCTGATGAAATACAGCAGGCCGGCCGTGATGAGCACCAGCGGAGTCTTGGAGAAGCTGGTGTATTCCCCACGCAACCACCGATAGAGGAGACGGGCGAAGGCGCCGACTTCGGTGCGGAAGCGCGGGAGAAGCGCCGGCGTGTGGCCCATCTTGTCGACCACCTTGCGGAGCAGGTTCCATAACCTCACTCGCCGGCCGATCAGGCCATGCGCCTTTCCGATGCTTCGCCGCAACAGGGGTTTAAAAACCTTGAAGAGAAGCGCCGGCGCGAGTCGGCGGGATCCGGCGGAGCGATGATTCATGGGGGCCCTGGGAGGTAAGCTTGCAGATCAGCCATAGAATAGCGATTCTGCGGCAAAAATCACAGCCCGGCGTCTTTCTTCAGCCCCCGGCCCTTGCTTCTGAGGGGCAGACACTGTTTCACACGCTGCGGCCGACACTGCGGCAGACACTGCGGAAGACACTGTTTCACACACTGCGGCAGACACTGCGGCAGACACTGCGGCAGACACTGCGGCAGACACTGCGGCAGACACTGCGGTAGACACTGTTTCACACACTGCGGCAGACACTGCGGCAGAAACGGTGGACCGACGCGGCGTTTCCGGTAATGGGGAGACGTCGGGACGTACACGATCGAGGTGACTCGGGAAGGCGCGAAGGCGCGCGAAACGCTCGTGATTGAGGCCGCCGTCCGGCGTTGAGAAAAAAACGTGTCAGTGTCGTGCAGAAGCGCTATTTTCGCCCTATCCACCAAACACGCCAGACGCGCGACGCGGTACATGCAAGGAGAAAAAGATATGGCGCCGATCCGGGTGGTCCTCGCGGACGACCACCCGCCGCTCCGCGCCGGCATCCGGATGCGTCTCGAGCAGGAGCGAGACATCACCGTCATCGCCGAGGCCGACAACGGCCGCGACGCGTTGCGGCTGGTACGCGATCTCAAACCTCATCTGCTGGTGCTGGACATGGAGATGCCCGACATGACGGGGTTGGATGTCGCTCGACAGTTGCGAGAGTCGGACGATACGATCCGCATACTCATCCTCAGCGCCCACGAAAACGACGACTATCTCGAGCAGCTCTTCGAGAGCGGCGCGGCGTCGGGTTATCTCACCAAACAGGAATCTCTCGAGACGATTGTGGCCGCCGTTCGCGGCGTGGCGCGTGGTGAGGAGGGCTGGCTGAGCCGCGAGGTGGCGGCGGCCATGATGAAGCAGCGCCGGGGCGGATCGCACAAGGCGGACCCTGCGATGCAGGAGTTAAGCCGGCGTGAGATCGAAGTCCTCAAGATGGTCGCCCGCGGTTTCAACAACATCCAGATCGGCGATGAGCTGTTCATCGCGGAAAGTACCGTCAAAAAACACGTCAGCAACATCTACACAAAGCTCGAATTGGGCTCGCGCGCCGAAGCGGCGGCGTGGGCCTGGCGGCAGGGTCTGGTCGAGAAAGACTGATCCAGAGTACGAATCATTTCGGCACAGTGTTTGACAAAGGATTTTCAGAAATCGAAACTCTGTGGTCACGCTGCGCATGGACCCTTACGTGCACGGATGACGCATGGAACGCCGTAAACGGCGCCCCTGACCATTCGCTTTAGGTCTCGCGGGCGCATCGCTCTGAAAGGCCTTGTTGGATAACGTTCACCTCGTATCGCTTGTCGTGCTCCTTGCGGTTTGTGCGATGGGGTGCGACAGCGCGCTGATGCGGGAGGTCGCCTACCACGAACGTGTCGGTAACCTGGAGGAAGCCCGTACGGCCGCCGAGCGCGCCGCCCAGTCGGATCCTGCGAATAGTGAAGCGCACTTCTTACTTGGCCGCACCTGGTTGGCGCAAGGAGCGTACCCGGAAGCCCACGCCGCCTTCGAACGCGCTAACACCCGCACGGCCCGGTATGCGGACCAGATCGCCTTTTTGCTTGAATCCGCCTATCGAACCGCGATGGCGGAGGGGGCAACGGCCTATGGGATGGCCCGTTTCGCGGACGCCGCCGCCCACTTCGCCGCCGCTACCCGCGTCGATACCGTCGCCCTGGATGCGTATCGCGCGCTGGGCCACGCCTCGGTCCAGGCCGGCGATCGGACCTCGGCCATTGCCGCCTACCGCACCGCCAGCCCCCTCGCCCCGGCCGACGTCGAACTGTGGAATAACCTCGCCGAACTGACGACCCTTGAAGCCGATTACGAGGCCGCGCTCGTCTACTCGCGCCAGGTGCTCCAGCTGGATCCAGCCTTTCGGCCCGGTCTGCGCCGGCTGGCCTACGTCGAAGAAAAGCTGGGCCATGACGACGAGGCCGAGGCGCACTACCGCCAGCTGGTCGACGGCGGCCACACCCAGGCCGACGCCCGCAATTTTGCCTTCTTGCTATACAACCGTCAGAACTACGCCGAAGCGCTGCCACATCTCGAGATCCTGGCGGACCACGGGCAGCCCGACTGGGACGTGCTCAAGGTGTTGTGCGAGAGTTATCTGGCTGTTGAAGACTTCGCACGGGCAATCGATATAGGCATCCTGCTGCACGATCGCCGGCCCGAAGACCGCGACGTGGTGAGTAATCTGATCCTGGCGTACGAAAAGGTGGGCGACAACAAGCACGTGGTGCTGTACCGCGAGCGTCTCGCGCGCATGGAGGACGAATTATGAAGCATCCTATCCACCGGACGCGCGTTGCCCTGATCATCGGGTGCCTGGTTATCGTGGTGGGCCGTGACGCCGTGGGTCAGACGCTGCTTCCGGCGTTGATCGAGCCGGCGCCGTACTCGGCCAGTAGCCTGCCGTTTGATCCCATTCGACTGACCTTCGACACCCCGATCGACACGACCAGCTTCGCGACGGCGGTCTTCCGGGTATATGGCAGCCAGACCGGCCTGTACGAGGGCACGCTTTCGTACGACGAGGCGACCCTCACCGTCATCTATACGCTTCCCTGCGCCCTCAAGGAAGGGGAGCGCGTTTCAGTCACGGCGGCGGGGATACGGTCGATGTCCGGCGGCGTGCTCGCGCCGTTTCAGTGGCAGTTCATCCCGGCGGTCGTCTACGGCAGCGGCCGGTTTGAAGGGCCGGATCAGTTCGACCTCGGCCTGGCCGATGCGCCGGCGTTTGTGTTTGCCGGCGACCTCGATGGCGACCTCCTGCCGGACGCCGTCGTCGCCAACAGCGGCTCGGGCTCCATCGGCATCTACCTCAACCAGGGCATCCGTGCGCGTCGGTTTGCACAGCGCACCGATGTGCGCGTCGGCTCGGGTCCGTTTGCGATCTCGGGCGGCGACTGGAACGCCGACGGCCGGCTCGACCTCGTCGTGAGCAACCTGCTTGAAAGCTCGCTCACCCTGGTCGTGAACGACGGCAACGGCCTGTTCTCGACCTCGACGATCGAAACCGGGGAGCGCCCCGTGCGCACCGCGGTAGGCGACTTCGACAACGACGGCGACGAAGATATCGCGGTGTCCGCTTTTGGCGTCGATCTGATCTACGTGCACCTCAACAACGGCGACGGCACCTTTGCGTTGCCGGCGACCTATCCCGTAGGCGCGTCGCCGGCCGGCCTGGTGGCGGGCGATTTCGATAACGACGGCGACCTGGACCTCTACGCCGCCAGCCTCGGCGATCAGCGGTTGGATTTTCTTCGCAACGATGGCGCGGGCGCGTTCGGGGTCTCCGTCACGACGCCGCTGCCGTTTTCGCCGGCGGCCATCGAAGCCGCCGACCTCCTCAGCGCCGACACCACCCGGTACAGCGACTCCCGGCTGGACCTCGTCGTCTCCGCCCAGGATTCGCGGGAGGTGCTCATCCTCCAGAATACCGGCAACGGCGCCGCGCTCCAACTGGCCGCGCCGCTACCCGTCGATTCGTCCTCCTCCCAGGCGCTGGCCCTCGTCGTGGCCGATATCGACAGCAGCGATGCCCTGGGGGCGTTCCGCGGTCTCGGGCAGGATTTTGACCTCGATATCGTGACGGCCCACCTGGCGGCCGGCGAGATCCGACCGTTTATCAACACCGCCGCGCAGGGCTTCGAGCGCGGGTTGCCGGACGTGTATCCGACCGCCGCACTCGCGCAGGACCGTAATCCGATCTCAATCGCCTCCACGGATGTCGATGGTGATGGCGACCTGGACCTACTAGTAGTGAACGGGACGTCGGGCAATCTGGCTGTCTTTTATAATATCGGGGGCCGCGAGGCGCCCGTCGAAGCGTTCCCCCCGATCCTCAGCTACGGTGAACTGTGTGTGGATGAAGATTCTACCCAGACCGTGCAGCTGCGCAATACCACCAACCATCCCATTTCGGTGGAGATCAGCGTCCGCCCGGACGCCGGCGTCTATTTTCCGGACACCTCGGCGGTCGTGCTCGCTCCCGGCGAAACGCGTAGCGTGGCCGTGCGGTTCTCGCCGCTGGCGGCGGAGGACTACTTCGCCGAACTTGTCCTCCGTACCCGCATCCTGGCCGAGTTGTGCGGGATCGACGCCCAGCAGAGCATCGTCGAAGTGACCGTCCCACTCGTCGGCCGCGGCATCGCCACCCGCTTCTCCGCCGTCCCCGATACGCTCGATTTCGGGATTGTTGTCGTGGGCGACTCACTGGTGCGCTCGTTCGACCTGCTCAATGATGGCAATATCGGGGGCGATATCGCGAGCTTCCTCTCGGGCAATCCGCTCTTCACCGTCCTGGCGCCTCTCACGCCGCAGACCGTCGCGGCCGGCGGCCGGCAGCCCGTAGACGTCCAGTTTCAGCCCCTCATCGCCGGCGTGTACTTCGATTCGTTGCGGGTGGCTACGGTCGATTTGTGCGGGCGCGACACCCTCACCGTCTACCTCCGCGCGCGATCCGTCGACCCCTTACCCGATCTCCTGCCGCTGAACCTGGCGTTGGTCGCCGGCCAGACCCTCACCGGACTGCGGGTGGGGGATGCCCTCGATGCGCAGGTCGACCTCCAGAATCAGTTTTACGCCGTGCCCGATACCTTCCTGAGCCGGTTCGTGCTCATCCGCCCTGACGGCGTCAGCCAGCCCGCCGGCGACATTATCACGGAGGGGATAGGCGTGGAGACGATCGTCGGGCTGTCTAGCCCGGCGATTACGCTGACCCAGCCCGGCCGGCACCAGCTCTGTTTCGATGCCGACGCCCTCGACGCAGTCCTCGAGGCCGTCGAGGATAACAACCGCCTCTGTCTGGAGGCTTTCGACGTGCGTCCGCTCCTGCCGGATCTGCTCGCTGCCGACCTCGTTCGCGCGGACGGCATTACCGACGCCATCCGGCGGGGGCAGACGCATGACTATACCGGCACCGTCCGTAACATCGGCGATCAGGACGTCGCCGCACCGTTTCAGGTCGAGATCCTGCTCAATGACCTCGTCGTCGAGTCGCTGACGCTCGAAGGGCTGGCCGTGGGCGCGGAGGCAACCTTCACCGCGGCCGTGGACTTCCCCGATGTGGGCGCCTACACGCTCATCTTCCGGGTGGACGCCGGCTTCGGGATTGATGAGATCCTGGAGGATAACAACGACTTCATCCTCGGCCCCTTCGATGTCGAACTGCCCGACGCGCTGCCGGTGGGTCCGAACCCCTTTACGCCGAACAACGACGGTTTTAACGACCGCGTGGCGTTCCGCATCGAGGAGTTCGGGCTCGCCCAGCCCGTCGTGCGCATCTTCAGCTTCGAGGGCCGGCTTCTGCGCACGTTCGACGAAGTAGTGGAGGGCGCACTCGCCTGGGACGGCCGCGATGACGAAGGGCGCGAGCTGCGGCCCGGCGTCTATCTCTACACGGTGGAAGAGGCGCGCGAAACCGTCGCCACCGGTCATATCACGCTGGCGAGGTAGCCGATGGATAGCCGCATGAGACCTCAACGCGTGACCCTGCGCCGGCTGCTGGCCGCGGCCGGCCTGGTACTTTTTTACTGGTCCGGGGGGACTCCCGCCCGAGCGCAACAGCCCCTGATGGGGCCGTCGCTGAGCATGGAAGATCCGATGGCGGTGTTCGCTAATCCCGCCATCCTGTCGTTTCAGCGCGCGCGCCTTGCGCTGGGCGCCAAGGCCTATCACCTCGGCGTGAGCGAGGCCGGCGGCGTGCCGCTGCGCCAGGGGGCGTTTGTGCTCTCGACGCCGTTTTTGCTCTCGGACCGCTTCGGCGCCGGCGCCCTGGTGCAGTACTTCGACAGCCCCATTTTCCAGCGGACCTCCATCGGCCTGGGCGTTTCGGCTCGGGTGCTCCGCTTTGTGTCGGTCGGCGTCCAACTCGCCGCCTTCAACCTGTCGTACGACGCGGCGAATTTCATCGAGTTCGATCCGGCCGACCCCGTGTTCGCCGGCGGCTATAGCCGCACCGTGATCAACGCCTCGCTGGGCGCGTACGCCCAGCCGTTGCCGGCGCTGAGCCTGTCTCTGGGCGTGCGTAATGCGAACAGTCCCGATCTATCGCTGGTGGGCGACGGGGTCCTGTTATCGCCCGAGCCGTTTATCGGGGCCGGTTATGCCGTCGGGCCCGTGCGGGCGCTGCTCGAGCTGGTCGGCACCCCGTACGGCGCCGAAACGCGGTGGAGCGTCGAAGCCGTGTCGTTGGCCGGCTCGTACCTCCGGTTCAGCAGCAACACGGCCTTCGACCAGGCGCGGGTGGAGGGGCTGCTGCATGTCGGCGGCCCGATCAGCGTCAGTTATGGCTACGAACTACCGTTCGGAGCCCTCGGCGGCGCCACGAACGGATCCCATACCGTGAGTGTAGTCTATGAGTTCGGCCGCACGCCCGATCTGCCCGACCCGATCGTACCGCCTGCCTTCCTGTATACCACCGAGTTGCCGGCGCTCGACCCCGTCCTGAGGCCAAGGGTCTATACCAGTGCGACAAGCGACTACCTCCGCTATTACGAGCAGATCATCGTTCGGCAGATCGACAGCGACGTGCCTGATGAGGCGTTGCGGCAGCTCACCGAGGCCGATCTCGGCGCGCTCGATAGCGTGCTCGTGGCGCGTCCGCCGGCTTATGCACCGGCGCCGATCTACGACCCGAACGAACGGGTGGTGATGACCGGATCGTATTCGTCTCAGTATGAAGCTTCATTGCGGGAAGCCGGACGCGTTGTGGGACGTGACGAAACACAGACCATACGGGTGACGGCGCCATCGGGCGACGTGCTGCGCGCCACGGGAATCCGTAACCGGCTTGTGGCACAGGGAATTCCCGAGAACCGCATCGAACTGTCCCCGGCGCCGGCGGATTCGATGCTCGAGCCGGCAACACAGGAGAGCTTTTTGCCAGAGGCTTACATGCTCCGACTCGAACCCGCCGAGACCGTGCTGTATTTCCTCGGCGCCAATCAGGATAGTGCCGCCGTGGACTGGGAAGTGCGGGTCGAAGACGCCGACGGACGGGTCGTCAGGTCCTTCTCTGGCGCCGGCGCCGTGCCGGACCAGCTGATGTGGGATTGGATGGACGAGACTGGAGCCGTGATCGCGCCGGGCGTCTACCAGTACCGGATGAGTTGGACCGACCGGCAGGGCGAGCGCCACGTGTCGAACCGGCGCACGCTGTATGTCCAAAAATTCCTGAGAAAAACGACCGTCCGCGTCACCCGCGACCCCGAGGCGCTGCGGCGGGAGGCCGACCGCATTGAACTACGTATTCAACACTAGTATCAAACACGAGCATCGTGAGATCCATGAACCGACTACTGCGCATTTTCCTGGTGATTGTTGCCGCCGGCGTGCTGGAGGCGCCGGGCGGCGTCGGCCAAACGGCCCTCGCGGCCGGCGTGATGCCTCAATCCGTACCCGAGGGGACGGCGGAAGGGTTTACGATGAGCAACATGTGGACCCTCACCGAGCAGGCCGGGCCGCTGCGCTGGCCGATCTTTGGCGTATTCATCATCGGCATGTTTCTCGTTTGCCTGAAGTGGTTCGAGTTGATGTCCGACCGTCGGGAGTCTCGCACGCTGGAGCACATCGACTTTCGCCTGATGGGGTTGCCGCAGATCATCAAGACGATCTCCGGCCAGAAGGACAGCATGCTGGCCCGCCTGCAGGCGACGATGCTCAACGTCTTCCAGTCGCAGCAGTCGCAGGCCGATCTGCACGACGAGATCGCAAACTACATCCGGTATCAGCAGGATCGGTTCGACACGTTCAAGCGGCGGGTGGATTTTATGTCCGACACCGCCGGCGCCCTCGGTCTGCTCGGCACCGTCTGGGGCATCTTTACGGTGTTCTCCCAGGGGTTGTTGGACGATCAGGTCATCCTCACCGGCATGGGCTTCGCGCTCATCACAACGTTGATGGGCCTCGTCGTGAGTATCATCCTGAACCTGAGCTCCACGGAGGTGTTCGGCTTTTTCAACCGCCGGCTGGAACGGATCGGCGGCAAGTCGGACGAACTGCGCTTCCGTCTCATGGAGCTCGCCCTCCCGCAACAGAAAGGCGGCGGGGATACGCATCTGGACATCGACACCATGCTCACCGAGACCCTGGCACCGGTGGTGTCGGTCTCGGGCAGCCCGGTCGTCAAAACCGAATCCATGCGGCCGGCCCCCGAAGGTAAACCCATCGCCCATGTAGAGGCCGTGTTGCAGGATCGTTTTTCGAACAGCCTGTACGGCGACTCGGGCACCTCGGCACTTCGGAAGTCGATCCAGTCGGCGACCGTCGACGTCACCCGGGCGCCGTACGCGCTTCGTGTGCTGAACGCGCCCAAGGAAGAGGCGGCGGGGCGGACGGTGAAGCATGTCGTACTGCAACTCGTGGATGAAGCCGATGGCCCCGTGGCCGGCCGCAAGGTCGTGGTGACGGTCGACAAAGGGGAGAGCAGCCTAAACGGGGGCGAGCCCGAGGTGTCGGCCACGACGGACGAACGCGGGGAAATCCGGTTTGATTGGAATCTACCTCAACGCGCCGGCCTGCAGACATTTACCGCCAGCGTGCCTGGCGCCGAGGCGCCGGGGCTGTCGATCAAACACACCATGATGGCGCGCCCCGGTCTGCCACGCAAACTCAAACAGTTTGGCAACAATCAGGGAGGCCCCGCCGGCGAAAAGCTACCGAAGCCGCTCAAGGTGCTGGTGCTGGATGAGTTCGAGAACCCGATCTCCGATTGGCCCGTCGTGTATGTCGTGGAACTGGGCGATGGCTCGTTCGACAATGGGAAGCAGGAGATCAAAGCGAAGACAGACAAACGCGGTGAGATCGGCATCACGTTTCGCGTGGGCACCGAGCCCGGTTTCAACACCGTGAAGGTGACGGTCGATGGCGTCGGGCGGGACCTGAAGTTCCAGGCCATGTCCATGTCGTGAGCCGGCCCTCCCCACACACCAACTGAGCGATGGAATGACGAATTCCGGTTTCATCATGCGATTCGTCGATGTGGTGCTGATCATGTTGTTCGGCTTCATCACCATATCGAACCTGCAAGATTCCGAAGTCGCGCTCCCCGAAAGCGGCGAGACCGACTTGCACCCCATGGATACCGAGGAAGTCGAGTTTATCGGCATCCTGCCGGACGGCACGTTTCTAATCGAGGACGAGCAGACGCTCATCAGCAGCGTCGAGGCGCTGCGCGGGTTTCTGGCCCAGCGCCGGGCCGCGGCTGGCGTCGCGTCGCTAAAGATCCGCATCCGCAGCAGCTGGGACGCTCCGGTGCATTATGCGCTCGATGTGGCGGCGCTGTGCGACGAACTGGGCCTCCAGAAATCGATCGAAGTCGAACTCAACCTCAACGGCGTCTAACGACTCCACGAAGCAGGATGCAACGCAAAGGATATATCATTCGCTTCATCGACATCGGGCTGATCATCCTGTTCGGGTTTTTGATGATCAGCGACCTGACCGTGATCTCGCAGATCCAGCTTCCGGGAAGCGAGCAGGATCGTCCCGCGGATCCACCAGACGACAACACACGGATGATTGGCGTCGTAATCGAAGAATCGGGTCTGTACCGGATTCGCGAAATGGCCACCGATGTGCCGTTATTTGTAAATGTCGAGCAGATCGCGGATCTCGAAGTCCTCGTTCGCCGGCTCGTCGAGGAGCACGAGGCGGTGGGGGGGGCGATCGAAGTCGTGATCGAGCCGCATCCGAATGCCGTCATGCAGCGGCTGGTGGATGTGCACGACCTCTGCGAACGGCTCGGCGTCAAAAAGAACATCAACACCGCGATCGGGCGGGGCGGGCCATGATATTACCGGAACCCAGAGGCGACACGGCCGGCCGACGCGGCCGCGCCTTGCTGACCACGGTCGTGTTTAGCGGGGTCTGTTATGGCCTGCTCGTGGCTGCCTCGTATTCCATCGATAAGCCCACGCGAGAACTCTTCCGCGAGGTGGATTTTGCGCTGTTCGCGCCGCCGGCGCCCGTGCTCGCGCCTGAGCCGGCCGCTTCCGAGAGTGAAGCGCCCGAGACGGCGCCCCGCGAGACGACCCGCGAGCCAAATGCCTCGGCGGTGAGCGCGCTGGATCAGCTGGATCTGAGCGCCTTCTTGCCGCAGGAGCTGGACTTGCCGGTGGAGGATGCGCCGGAGGCGACGCGCTCGCGCCAGCCCTCGGCCGGCGCCGCCGGCGTCGAAACCGCCGACGCCCTCTCCGGCATCGGCGACCTCAGCGCGCTCGATGGGCTCAATACCGCCCAGCCCACCGGCAGCCGCGGACGCGCCGGCGCCGGTAGGACCGCGGACATCGCGCTGGCCTCGGGCGCTGGAGGAGAAGGGGGGACCCGCCTCGGCGAACAGGTCGGCGGGGACACCCGCGTGGTGGGGGGGCAGCAGGCCCGGCAGGTGACCGGTTTACAGCAGGGGCCGGCGGTCGAGCGGATCTCATTGGATGCACTCGGCGACGCATATTCGAACCTCGAGGTCCGCGAACTCATCGATTGGATGAAAAAAAATCCGGCCGAATTGCCGATTGGCATTCGTCAACTCGTGCGTCACCGCCCCTCGTTCCTGTCTTCCGTCGCTTCGTTTTCCATCGATGGGAAGGCCTACGAGCTCTACCTGATGTGCAAGGAAAGCCTCTATGAGGTACACATCGTGCTGGTGGAGCAGGAGGAGGCCACCTACCTCGTCGACCGTAGCTTCCAGAAACTCAGCACCTATCTCCGGGAGGGCGGGGTGCGCCGCGACGGGCGCGATATTGTCGCCGTCAACTCCCGGCGCGATGCCGCCTCGAGCGAACACTCGCGTGAATTTTATGGTCTCTTTCTCTCCTGGTGGGAGCAGGCGCGCACGGAATAGCGGCTTCGCCGTGTTTCGAGCGTCTTACTTTTGGTATGCCATCTGACCCCGTACGTATGATAACCCTTTCTCGTATCGTCCTCGTCGCCAGCCTGCTGCTGGCCGGCTGTTCGGGCTCCCGGAACGCGACGCGGCCCACCGGCCCGCCGCCCACGGCGGAGGTGCTCGTCATTCCCGCCGGCGTCGACAGCACCGTCGCTGCCTACGCCGACTCGCTCAGCAAGGCTTCGTTTGTCTCGATCCCGGATCAGGAGCAGGCGAGTGGCGCCCGCGAGGAGGCGGTGACGTGGACGGCCTTCAGCGATACCCTCTGGGAATACCTCGAGCTTGCCGGCGACAGCGCCGGCCGGGTGGATGCTCCCGCCGCCGACGCCGCGTTGCGCGCCGCCAACCAGGCGGCAGGCCCGCTGAACGAGTTGATCCAGCTATCCCGTGCCGGCGACCTCGATACCGAGCAGGGGCTCCGCCGGCAGGGCGTGTTGTTGGATCAGGCGCAACAGGCCCTCGAGGCGTCGATCCGGCTCAACCCGTTCGACGAACAAACCCAGAGCGTCCTGGCCCGGGTGTATACGGCCCAGGCGCAACGCCTCGGTCGCGAGGATGCGTATGATGCCTCCATACAGGTCCTGGAAAAGCTGACGCGTCTGCGCCCCGATCAGCACAGCCTGTTCCTTGCCCTCGCCAACAACTACTACCAGACGCGCCAGTGGGGGCCGGCGCTCCAGCACTACGAACGCGCCGAGTATGTCTACCTTGCCACGTACGACCTCGTGCCGGATCCGGCCGAGGCGGCGCTGGACTCCATGTTGCTCTTCCAGTACGTCACCCGCCAGGCCGACGTCCACGTCTGGCGTTACGACGCGCCGGCGGCGCTCGCCGCGTACGAACGCGCCCTCGCGCTCGCCAGCATCCCCGAGGACGTCGATTTCGTCCGTGGCGAAATGCAGTGGATCGGGTGGGATAATGGCAACATCGCCGCCAGCTTTGCGCGTGATTCGCTCGTCATGATCGAGCAGGAGGGCCAGCTTGTCGAGGCCGAGCGCGGGTTCAGCCGGCTCCTGGGAGAACTTGCGACCCAGCCGGCGCGCGACGAAACCGAGTGGCGGCTGGCGGCCGTCCAGTATAAAAACGGGAATGGGGACGAGGCGGCCAACCGGCTCTTGGGCCTCGTGCAGCGGACCCGCGTCGATGCCGCCGGCGTGCCGGTGGATACGCTTTCTACCCGGTATTTCGACACCTTCGGGACGATCTGCTTCAACCAGGCCATGATTTATCTGGGAGAAAAACGGGATAACCGGACGGCCCTCAAGTACCTCGAGCAGGCGGCGTCGATCCCCTGGCAGGACCGGCCGCGCGCGTACCTCGAGAGTGCGAAGCTGCTACGGAGCAACGTCGCCGAGGCCAAACGCCGGGCCGAGAGGGCGCTGGAGGAGGTCGAACGGCTCTCCGGCGAGGACCAGAAAGCCCTCTACGGCCTGCTGGCCACCTTCCATCGCACCGAAGGGAATTTCGCCGAGGCCCGGAAGTACCTCGAACTCTACCGCGCGATGTGATCAGGCGCGGTCAGGCCGCGCACGCACCCTTTTTGTCGACGAATCGAGCCACCGACATGACGACGTCCATCCAACCCTTTGCCATTACCGCGATTCTGGCGGGCGCCATGCTGGCGGCTGCGACGCCGGCGTTGGGCCAGGCGCGGCTCGATTTTAGCCAGGTCACGCGGCCCGTCGTTGAAGTCCAGGATCCCCAACTCGTCGCCTTCCTCCTCGATGCGCTCATCATCCTTACCGAAGGCGAGACGACTTCCCTTGAAGTGATCGACATCACTCGGAACGGCTTCGGCCCGGACGACGTGGTCGTCGTCCACCCCTCCATGGAAACACACAAGCTGCCGCCCGTCCTCCCGTTAGATGTGCAGGACCTCATGAACGGATGGGAGCTCGAGGCCAACACCCAGTACGACGGCGCCAACGACCGCGCATCCGTCTATGACCCGGAGCGAGACCCCGAACTTCGCACAAGCCGGCAGAAGGCCGAACGCGCCGTGTTGTACGACCTCCTCCGCTCGCTCGAACGCAACTACCGCGACGCGCCCCTGAGCATCCTGTTCGAGCGCAACGAGGAGGCGTTTACGTTTCAGATGTGGGACTACAACGAGGACGCCCTCGCTTACACTCCGCCGCCTCCGGCCCAGCCGGACACCGTCAACGCCTACGATATGCTGTTCGTCCTCCGCCAGGATTCCCTCATCATCGCGGACACCGTACTCTACGACCTATTTTATCTCCAGAAAACCGTCGAAGAGATCATCTGGATGCCCGATATCCCCGAAAACCGCACCGGCCCGACAGCTGCACGGTTTGTCGATTCGCCGTTTCGCCGGCAGTGAGGGGGATCCGTGTCACGTTGCGCGTTTTTGCGTTGAACGTTTTGTGTGTTGGTACGCGCTATCTGGCTGTAGAGCGTGATTCCAGGATGCAACACATAACGCGCAACGGATCAACGCGTAACGTTGGTTACTTCGGCAGCCCGAACATATCCTCGATCGCGTTCCGGACCATCGGGTCGTAGCTGACGCGGTGGATCAGGATGATGCTACCCTGGTGGTACACCTCGTAGAGCGCGAGCGTCTCCGCAACGTTGGACTCCTTTTTGGCCTGCTCTTCGTCCCGGAAGAAATACACATCGACGATGTCCCGCTCGTTTAGCAGCAGCCGCTCGCCAAAAGTGGACGTGATGGTCGTCTCAGAAACCGGACCCTCTTCACGCGCCGTGATGCCCTGCATCGAGAGCTGCTGCATGAAGTCCGACAGATGAAGGCGAGATGGGTTCTGCCCCGTTTGTTTGAAGCTGGCGCAACCGTTCATGATCAGTAGCGCGATGAACGAGGCGGCAAGCGTAACCAATGAGCGATGTCGCATGGAGCAGAGGAGATGAGTGGATGAACTCGTTGCGCCGGCCCTACCGATAAACTGGACCCAACGGTAGGATACGATTTTCTCCGATGAACTCATATCTTACCAGACAAACCACGGCCGGCGGGGTTGCCGAACGCCATTTAAGTAATGTCGCTGAATAGCCGATCCCCTATGCATCCAGGCCGCGCTCGGCGATTTGGCGCCTGAAGTTCGATCGGCGGCCTGTCAGCAGGAAATCTCGGGGCAGAAGTTTTTCCTCTTTCTGGAGATATTTTGCCCCGCGATGATACTGTATGATGAGAAAATGATGAGCGTTTAAAGTTTCTCGTTAGCCATCCGAATCCACCATGGTCCACGCTAAAAAGCTCTTTCTACTCGGCGGTCCGCCGGTCGCCGGGAAATCCTATCTCATGGACAAAATCCACGCGGGGGGACTCCCCGGCATCGTCAAGGCGCTAAATCTCGGCGACCCGGAGCAGCTTGTGTATGCCCGCGCCGCCACCTTGAAAGATATCGCCGAGCCGGTGGTCGAGCGGCTCGTCCTGCATTATGACTTCCTGGGGCCGTTCGTAAACGGCAAGCAAGAATACTTTGCGCAGGATGCGCTGGGTCTCATCGCGGACTCGGACGAGGTGGTGTTTGTCACCCTGTGGGTGCCGCAGCCCGTGCTTTCGAAGCGAATCCACGAACGACGCGTGCGCGAGACCATCGCCTTCATGCCGAAGCTGGCGCTCGGTAAGGAGGGATTCTCGCAACAGATCCACAAGCTGAAACGGTTCAAGATGATCCAGGATCTGTACGATAGTCCGGAGCGTCTCGGTCTGCAGTACGCCAAATGGTTGACCTTCTGCGCCCAGTACCCGGGCCGGCCGCATCATGTACTCGTCAACATGAAAAATGAAGAGACGTTGTTGCCGATCGAAACGTGGAATGAGATCCAGAAAGATTACAAACACGTCATCCGGTCACACCGCCCCATGGCGACCAGCCTTGTGATGTGATTTCATGTTCACGTCTCGGTCTCGTGGCGTATCATGAGGGCATGGTTTGGCCTTCTTCCTCGTTATAAAGACACCCATGAACGTGTCCCACGCTGCTGCCTGGCTTCTCTTCCTCTGCCTCGCGCCGGGATCGGGGGCTGCCCAGCCGACGGCCTCGACCGATGTGGTGGCCCGTAGCCTGGCGCTACACGATCCAGGCGGCGTATGGTACCAGCGTGCCCATCGGCTCCAGCTCCGAGAAACCCGGCCGGAGGCCGAAGACCGATTGACGGAGGTCGTCCTCGACTATCCTGCCGGTCTGTTTGTCATGACCACCGTACGCGAGGGCCGGCGGATAGAAATGCGCCTGCAGGACGAAGGGGGATGTGTTGCCACGCTGGACGGCTCGACGGAAATCGCGGAAGTCGACCGGAAGAAGTACCGGTTGGATTGCGAGGGTGTCGCCTGGTGGCGCGGGTATCAGGAATACTTGTACGGGCTACCGATGAAAATTCGAGACGCCGGCGCCACGCTCGAAGCCGAGGCCAAAACCGCCACCTTCAATGGCCGCGAGGCCCTCTCCGTCCGCGTCACCTACGACCCGACCGTCGGCGGGGACGTCTGGTATTTCTATTTCGACCCCACCACGTTCGCGCTCGTCGGCGCCCGATTCTACCACGACGAGGCCAAAAACGACGGGGAGTACCTGTATTTTGAGGAGCAAATCTCGGCCGGCGGCATCACGCTGCCGCGAGTCCGCGCGTGGTACTACAACAGCGACGATCGGTATCTGGCCAAAGATATCATCGAATCGTACGAGCAGGTGCCATCAGGCCAGAATTGACCCCGGCACGCCCGTAGAGACGCTCCTGTGAAGCGTCTCCTTCCCGAAAACCGATCGCCAGTTTGTGTCGTGGCCCTACGGGAGCAATGGGGCGAGATCAGCCTTCATCTTCTCGAACTCCGGCCGTAGCGAATCGGGCAGGGGTTCGGCCGTGTCGGGCAACTCTTCGCGGAGCGGATCGACCTGGGTGCCGTTGCGCCAGAACCGGTAACACAGGTGCGGCCCCGTGGCGAGCCCCGTGCTGCCGACGAACCCGATCACGTCGCCCTGCTTGACGAAGGCGCCGGCCTTCACACCGTCCGCGATGCCGGAGAGATGCAGGTAGCCGGTGGTGTAGGTGCTGTTGTGTTTGATCTTGACGTAGCGGCCGTTGTTTTTTGTGTACGCCGCTTCTTCGACGACCCCATCGGCCGTGGCGCGTACGGGCGTGCCGACCGGCGCGGCGTAGTCGGTGCCGAGGTGCGCCCGGTACAGCTTCAGCACCGGATGGAACCGGTTGCCGGAATAGCGGGAGCTGATGCGGGAGTAGGAGAGCGGTGCGCGGAGAAACGGCCGGCGCAGGCCGTTGCCGTCTGCATCGTAATAATCCACCCGGCCCTCGTGTTCGAAGCGGTAAGCGGTATACGTCCGGCCCTGGTGCACGAAGCGCGCGGCCAGCACCTTATCCACACCGATCGACTCACCCTCGATATACTGCTCTTCGTACACCGCGGCGAAGGAGTCGCCCCGCATGATCCGGTAGAAGTCCACCTGCCAGGCAAACACATCGGACAACGCGACGGCGAGTTGTGGGTCCTTGTCCTGGTTCTGTAGCGTCACATACAGCGACCCGTCGATCGCTCCGCCGGCCTGTTGGCGGCGAACGCTCACCTCGCGGTGGCCCTCGAGGATGCGGAGACTGTCGGAAAGGTCGAGGACGACAAAGTCGATCGCGTTCTTCGCGTATACGAAATAGCGAGGCGCTTTGGGGGCGTCGGGCGCAAAGTAGAACCGATAGGCATTGCCGGCGCGCATGCGCCGGTCGTCGAGCATGGGCCGGGAGGTTTCGGCGATCGTGTGGATGCGATTAGAAGCGACGCCGTGCCGGGTGAGGAGGTCGGAGAACGTCTCGTTGCGCTGGACCCTGCCATCCGTTATCGCAAAAGCCCCTTCGCGCATGCCGAACGCGTCGAACATGAGCGGCAGGCCGGCGGAGGTGAACGGTATGGGCGGCGCGCCCGTGGTCCCGATCGAGGCGGTCGATCGCGGATAAAACAGGAAGAGGCAGACAAATAACAGGTAGGTGCCCAGGAGGGCGAGCACAGAACGTCGTCGGTGGGGCATGCGAAAGTGCCTGATAGCGCCTGTAGGGGGATTACACGGCGTTGGAGGGAGTTTCGTTGACGGGGCGGGTGTCGAAACTACGAACGGCCGGCGAGAAAAGCACCTCCCGGGCTTTACTTCATCCAGGGATCCAGGGCGTTTCGCCCGAGCCATCCCGATGGTTGGCCCAGCGGGCGAGAACGAAAAGGAAGTCCGACAACCGGTTCAGGTAGATGGCCGATTGCTGGTTGACCGCCTCCTGCTCGGCGAGCGCCACGACCAGTCGCTCGGCCCGGCGGCAGACGGTGCGGGCGACATGCAGCGCCGCTCCGGCTGGCCGGCCACCCGGCAGGATAAAGTGCTTGAGCACCGGCACCTCGGCCTCGTACCGGTCGATCTCGGCTTCGATGCGAGTAACCTGATCGGGCGTCGTGCGGGGCACGGATGCCCTGGCTTCGAGCGGCGTCGCGAGGTCGGCCCCGAGCGTGAACAGGTCTTTCTGGATACTCGTCAGCACCTCGACGAGTCCATCCGCCTGTGGATGCCCCGCGGCATGGGCGATCGCCAGGCCGAGGAAGGAATTCGTTTCGTCGACCGACCCGTAGGCTTCGATGCGGAGGTGGTGTTTGGAGACGCGGCCGCCGCCGAAGAGGCCCGTTGTGCCGTCGTCGCCCGTTCGGGTGTAGATTTTCACAGAGGTAGGGTTTGATGAAACAGGATGGTAGGGCGCTGCGCGGCATCGAGGGCGACGTCCGCCTGCATGCGGAAGACATCGGCGAGGAGGGTCGGCGTGAGCACCTCCGCCGGCGACCCCTCCGCGGCCAGGCGCCCATCCTGGAGGACAAGCACGGCGTCGGCGAAGCGGGCGGCGAGGGCGAGGTCGTGCACGACGGCCAGGACGGTTTTGCCGGCCTGAACGAGTGCTTCGAGCCGGCGCATGAGGTCGTACTGATGGTACAGATCGAGGTGTAGTGTCGGCTCATCGAGCAGCAGCACCTCGGTGTCCTGCGCCAGGGCCTGGGCGAGGAAGAGACGCTGCTGTTCGCCGCCGCTGAGGCGGGTAGCCGGCGCGTCGGCGTAACGCGTCAGGTCCAGCGCATCGAGCAGGGCATCCACCTGACCTTTCTCGGCCGGCGACGAACCACCCAGCCAGGGCCGGTGTGGGGTCCGGCCGAGGGCGACGAACTCGCGCGCCGTGAAGTCGAACGAAACGGCCGCCGACTGACGGACGAAGGCCAGCGTGCGGGCCAGTTCGCGGGCTGGCCACGCGGCCACCTCGCGGCCCGCGAGGGTGAGGGATCCGCTATACGGTAACAACCCACCGATCGCCCGAAGCAGCGTCGTCTTGCCGCTGCCGTTGGGGCCGATGAGTGCCGTGAACTTCCCGGGCGCTACCTCGAACCCCGGGCCGGCGAGGACCGTCCGCTGGCCGAGGTGGACGTAGAGCGCCTCGGCGGCGATGCGCGGTGCGTTCATCGGAGGAGATCGGCGAAGGAGGCGTCGAGCCGGCGGTAGAGGGTGTCGAATGCACGGTACCGGTCCGTATACACGGCGTGTCGCTCTGCATCGGGTTGGCACACGCGGTCGACCGCGAAAAGGGCGTCTAACGCCTCCCGCGGGATGGGTTCCCCCACAGCTTCCCAGCCGAGGATGCAGGCGCCCAGCGCGGAGGCATCGCCTGTCGCGAGCAAGTGGACCGGTTGGCCGAATACGTCGGCCAGGATTTGCGTCCACAATGGAGAATGGACGAACCCCCCGGTGGCATGGAGTGCCGTCACGGGCGGCGCGTTCGCGGCGAGGCGCTCGGCGATGGCATACAGGGTAAAGATAACCCCCTCGAGCGCGGCCCGGAGGAAGTGGGCGAGGGTGTGCTGGATGCTGATCCCGAAGTATACGCCGCGCGCACGAGCATTCCAGTAGGGGGCCCGCTCGCCCAGGAGGTAGGGGAGACACAACAGGCCGTCGGCGCCGGCCGGCAGGGTGCCGGCTTCACGGAGCAGCGTGTCCATGTCCAGGGGAGATCCACCCGGAAAGCGCTCGGCGAACCACTGGTAGACGATGCCGCCGTTGTTGATCGGGCCGCCCTGGATGTAGGTCGTTTCGTCGAGGATATAACTGAACAGCCCGCTGGCCGTGTCGAAGTCCGCCCGCTGTGTGGCGATACGCACCGCGCCGCTGGTGCCAATCGTCACGGCCAATCGGCCCGGCTCCAGCGCATCGACGCCCAGGTTGGCAAGGCAGCCATCGCTGGCGCCGACGATGACGGGGGTGTCGATGGGAAGCCCGATGGCGGCCGCGGCGGCGGGAAGGAGCGCGGGGATGCGGTGCCGGGTCGGGACCGGCGGCGCGAGCCGGCCCGCGTCGATGCCGGCCAGGGCGAGTGCGCCGGCATGCCACTGGCGCGTTCGGATATCGAACAGTCCCGTCGCCGAGGCGAGGGAGGCGTCGGCGGCCAACTCGCCGGTGAGCGCGTGGAGGACAAATTCCTTGATCGAGACGAAACGGTGGGCGCGGCGGTGGAGGTCCGGGTGATCTTCCCTTAGCCAGATCAATTTGCACAGGGGCGTCATAGGATGGATCGGCGTCCCCGTTGCGGCGTACACGCTGTCGCCGGCGGGTGTGCCCCGTAGGGCGTCGGCCTGGCGTCGGCTGCGTGTATCGGCCCACGTGATACACGGCGTCAGAGGGCTTCCGTCGGCATCGAGCGCGATCAGGCTGTGCATGGCGCTGCTGAATGACAGGCCCCGGATAGGCGCCTCGGTTAGCGAGGCCACCAGTTCGCGCAGCACCTCGAACGCGGCATCGCGAATGGCGATGGGGTCCTGCTCCGCCGTGGCGTCGTCCGGCGTGAGGAGCGGGTAACCGACCTCCCGCCGGCCCCGAACGCGGCCGGCCCGGTCGATGGCGACGGCCTTGGTGCTCGTCGTCCCGATATCGACGCCAATACAGACCTCATCGCTCGTCAACCCTACCTTCGTTTCCATACCCATGGTACCCGTCCTGTCCCGCGACTATCGTATGAAACTCATCCGTATCCTGCGCGCAGGTGTCCCGCGTAGTGGTGCCTTCTGTTTGTGTCTGGCGTTGGCGCTGGCCGGCTGCGACACCCAGGAGGCCCAGGAGGAATTCGTGGATGACGCCAATCAGCTCCCGGCCGGGGCCACCGTCATCCTCGACGACAGCTTTGGCGGCGCCATCTGCCGCGAAGACGCCGACGACTGGCGGATCGCGCCGGTCTACAACGGCGTCGTGTTTGTCGATCGCCCGCCGGCGCCCAACCCGGTCTCCAGCGCCCTGGTAACCGTCACCCTGCGCGTGTTGCAGTTCGATCGCGTGCGTGGCGGACTCGTCCTCCGCGCGTTCGGCGCGGCCAATACGCTGCTTGTGCTCGATACGATCCTCGATGCCGGCGCGCCAGGCGAGTATATCTTCCAGTTCAGCCCCTCGCTGTTGAGCGAAAACGGTATACATCGGCTGTACATTTTCGATTCATTCAGCGAAATCGTCTCCTACGGCGATCTCTTCGTCGTCGCCCAGCCGGCGCCCACCTGCTCCGTCGCGATCACGCTGATCGGGGGATAATAGGTTTCACCCCTTAGCCGCGCGCTCCAGCCGGTCCATCAGGGCCCGTCCGATGCCCTCGGGCTCGACGCGCTGGCAGTAGATCGTCTCGATGTCGGCCCGATCCGAGCGACGGAAAAACTGGAATAGGAGGCGGGCGTAGGCCGTGGTATCAGCCGGCGTTTCGTGCAGGCCCAGCGCCTGGGGGCGGGCATGGGTCGTGAGGCCGATAAAGGCATTGCCCTCGTTTACCGGGACCTCTGCTGGCGTGTCGATCAATACAACGCGGGCCTGCGGGGCGTAGTGGCGATGGCGGAGACCCGGGCTGCGCACCTCGGTGAGGCGGCTCAGATCTGCGTACCGGATGCCGGGCGCCACCGCCTGCAGGTCGGCCAGCGTAACGCCCCCGGGGCGGAGGATCAGCGGCTCATCGGTGGTGCAATCGACCACCGTCGACTCGAGGCCCACGTCGGAGGGGTCCCCCTGGAGGATGCAGGCGATCCGGCCCATCATGTCCGCATAGACATCTTCCCAGGTCGTCGGGCTCGGCCGGCCGGAGCGATTGGCTGACGGGGCCGCGACGGGCGTGCCGCACGCTTCGAGGAACGCGCGGGCGACGGGGTGGCGCGGCATGCGGATGGCGATGGTCGACAATCCGGCGCTCACGCCCGCCGGCACGTCGGCGCGGCGGGGCAGGACGAGCGTGAGCGGCCCCGGGAATAACGCCTCTATCAGCGCATGGGCCACGGAGGGGACGGTCTCGGCGAGTTGCTCGATCTGCTCGATGGAGGCGATGTGGACGATCAACGGGTTGTCCGCCGGCCGGCTCTTGGCGCTGAAAATGGCCTCGATGGCCGCCGGCTGGAAGGCGTCGGCGCCGAGGCCGTAGACGGTCTCGGTCGGAAAAGCCGCCAGCTGGCCGCGCCGGATGAACGCGGCGGCCTCCTCGGGCGACTCGGTGACGACGGTGGAAAGCGGTAGCTGGAAGGTCATGCCCCGCATCACGCCCCATCGCTCGATTTGATTCGCGCCGCGTACCCGACCCGCCGGCTCCACTCCCGCAAGTCGTCCAGCACGATGTAGATCGTGGGCAGGATGATGAGGGTCACGACGGTCGAAAAGGTCAGCCCGCCCACGATGGCTCGGGCCATCGGGAAGTACGGCGGACCGTCGCCGCCGATCTGGGTCGATCCAAAACAAAGCGGGATGAGGCCGAGCACGGTCGTCGCGGCCGTCATGACAATCGGGCGAAAACGGTCGTGGCCGGCCTGGAGGATCGCCTCCCGTCGGGCCAGTCCGGTGCCGCGGAGGTAGTTGACGTGGTCGATCAATACAATCCCGTTGTTCACCACCACGCCAATCAGGATCAGCACCCCGATCCACGCCATAATCTGGAGGGTGGTGTTGGTCAGAAAAAAGAACCAGAAGACGCCCACGATGGCGAAGACGATGGACGACCAGATCGCGGCCGGATGGATGAGCGACTCGAACAGGGCCGCCATCACCAGGTAGATGAGCATCAGCGCGAGGACGATGTTGATCAGCATCAGCTGCTCGCTGGTCGCCTCGTCGCTCCGTCGCTGGGTGTAGCCCCATTCGTAGCCGGCCGGCAGCTCGTAGTTCGCCAGCACGGCCTCCAGACGCTCCCGGCCCTCGTCCTTGGTGAGGCCGACGAGGTTGACTTGCACACCCAGCATCGTGATCCGGTTTTCGCGTTGGATCGACTGCGGGCCGCGGCGGGCGTCGAGCCGGGCGATGGAGGCCAGGCGGACGGAGGCGTTATCCGGCCCCTGAACAGTCAGGTTTTCGAGATCCTCCAGGCTTTCCTGGTCGGTCCGCTGGAACGCCAGCCGCATGTCCACCTCGCCGTCCGGAGTCCGGAATCGCCGCAGGTTGTACCCGCGCATCGCCGTGGAGACGGTGCTCGCGATCTGCTGCGTCGAAAAACCGTACTGCCGCGCCCGTTCCCGGTCCACTACCACCTGAATCTCCTCATCCCCCCGCGCCGCTTCGGAACGGACATCCACGAACCCATCCACCCGGCTCAGGACGCGCGCGACTTCGTTCGTGATTTCGACGAGCCGCTCGCTGGATTCACCCGAGATCATGATGCGGAGCCCTTCTTCGTCGTTGCCGCCCTGCCAGCTGAAGGAGGGATTGGCGATGGCGAGCTTCGGGAGGCCGGCGCGAATCGAGTCCTGTATGGCCTCAAGCGAGCGTACGGACGAGTCCGCCGATACCAGTAGGAGCGAAGACTCGGCGTAACCAGGCTCGAAAAAGGTGTAGACCGATTCGATCTCAAACGCTTCTTTATTGGCGAACAGGAACGCTTCGACCTGTTCGACAGCCTCTTCCACCCGTTCCAGCGTGTACGAGCCGTTGATGTGGTAGTGCAGGTCGATGCGTCGCTCCGTGCCATCGTTGTCGGGGAAAAAATCCATCGTGACGAACCGCGCCGGGATGACGACGCTCACCAGGGTAGCCAGGGTGATGCCCACCGCGGTCCAACGCCGATCCACCAGCCACTCCAGCACCCGGTCGTACACGCGAACGACGGCATCGATCGCGGTTTTTTTCTCGACCAAATCGGGCGACGGCTTGAGGCGGGCCATGAGCAAAGGCACGACCGTCAGCGACATGAGCAGCGAGACGCCGAGTGCGATACAGATGGAGATCGCGACGTGTTTCATGAACAGCGTCACCTCGTCGGCCGGGCTGACGATGAAGGGGAGGAAGACGATGGCGGTGGTGAGCGTGCCGGCTGTCACGGCCAGGGCCACTTCCTTCACTCCCCGCCGTGTCGCCTCAAATGGCGCATCCGGGTCCATCACCTGATGTCGATGCACACTCTCGGTCACCACCACGGCATTATCCACCAGCATCCCCACGGCTAACATCAGTCCCATCATCGACAACACGTTGAGCGACAAGTCAAGGAAATAGAGGGCGCCGAGGGTGATGATGATCGATATCGGGACGGCCAGGGTGACGATGAGCGTCGTGCTCATCCGACGGAGAAAGATGTACAGCACGATGAGAGAAAGCACGGCGCCGATGACGCCGCTCTGGAGCAAATCCGTGAGCGAGGAGATGATCCCGTCGGCGGCGTTTTCCATGTAGTAGATGTTGACGCCGAGCAGTTCGGGATCCGCCTTGATCGACTCGATCTCCGCCTCTACCAGCCGGCTCACCGCGACGGTGTTGGCGCCGGACTCCTTCTGGATGTTCATACCGATGGCGTAGGTCCCGTTAAGGTGCCGGCCTTCCGTCCGCTCCGGCTGCTCGAAGGAGACTTCCGCGATGTCGCTGAGCCTCAAGCCATCCGGGTTGAGCACGAGATCGCGGATCTCCTCCAGCGTGTGCAGTTCGCCCAGCGGCCGCAGGGTGAATCGGCGGTTGCTGTCGGTGATGCGGCCGGCGGTCAGCGAAAAATCGCTCTTACTGAGCTGGTCGGCGAGGTCGACGAGGTTGATCCGGTGCGCCGCCACCCGGTCCGCCCGCAGCTCGATTCGCACCTCGCGGGGATACACGCCATACAACTCCACCTGCGAGACGCCCTCCACGCGCTCTAGACGCTGCTTCACCTTGCGGTTGAGCAGTTCGTAGGCGCCCGAGAGATCCTGCTCCGAAGAGATGCGCATCATCAGGATCGGCATGTCCGACGTCGAGAACTGGAACGTGTAATACCGCTCTACATCCGACGGCCACTGCCGCTGGATGCCATCCAGCTTCTCGCGCACCTCCAGCCCCTTGAGCGTAGTCTCTTCACCCCAATCGAACTGGAGGAATATATCCGCCCCGCCCTCGTGCGAGGTGGTGCTGAGCGCTTTCAGCCCGCTGATCGTGGCCAGTACTTCTTCCGCGGGCCGGGTGATCTGTTTTTCAACTTCCTCCGGCGTGGACCCCCGGTAGGGTACCTGGACGAAGATGCCCGGGAAGTCCACCGACGGAAAATACTCCAGCGCCAGCAGCCGTGCGGCGATGAGGCCGACGACGACGAGCGACAGGTACGACATGACGACCGTCACCGGGCGCCGCAACGAAAGATCGGTGAGGCTCATGTGGGTTCGGTGGTCGGCGTGGCGTCGGGCTTGCGGTCGACGAGGGTGTACATGACGGGGATGACGACGAGGGTCAGCAGGGTGGAGACCGACAGGCCTCCGATGACGGTGATGGCCATCGGGGCGCGGATCTCGGCGCCATCGCCGATGCCCAGGGCGAGCGGCGCGAGGCCGAGTACGGTGGTAAGCGTCGTCATCAGGATCGGCCGCAGCCGCAGCCGGCCGGCTTCGAGCACGGCTTCCGCGCGCGGCATCCCATCTTGCCGAAGCTGATTGATGACATCCACCAGAATGATGGCGTTGTTGACGACGATGCCGGCGAGTAAGATCATCCCGATAAAGACGACGACACTGATGGTGGAGCCTGTCACCCAGAGCGCCAGCACGGCGCCGATCAGGGCCAGCGGGATGCTAAAAAAGATGATCAACGGGTGCAGCAACGACTCGAACTGCGACGCCATGATCAGGTACACCAGGAAAACGGCCAGCACGAGGGCAAAAAGGAGCGAGCGGAAGCTGCGTGTCATCTCCTCGCTCTGGCCGCTGAGCCGCACCGACAGTCCTGCCGGCATCGCCACACGGCCGATCACCGCGTCTATCTCCTCCGCTGCCGCGCCCAGATCCCCATAGGCCAGGTTCGCCGAAACGATGGCCACCCGTTCCTGCCCGACCCGCCGGATCTCTCCGGGGCCGACATTCACCACCACCTCGGCGACGGCCGACAGCGGGATGGGGCGGTCGCTTTCCGGGTTGATGATCAGCTCGCGGATCCGGTCGATGTCCTGCCGATCCCGCTCCTGTACCCGTACGAGCACGTCGATCTTGCGGTCGCGCCACGAATACCGCGTCGCCACATCGCCCCGGACGCTGCTTACGACGCGGCGCGCCAATTCGTGCACAGGCAGGCCGAGCGCCGCGGCGCGGTCGCGGTCGAAGAAGATCTGGACCTCGGGGTTGCCGGTCTCCATGGTGGATTTGACGTCGGCGAACCGATCCGTGTCGGCCAGGCCGGCGGCGATAGCCTGGGAGACCTCCTTTAGCCGCGTCAGGTCGTAGCCCGAGACCTCGATTTCTATCGGGGTGTCGAACGTAAAGAGGGTTGGGTAGCTGAATTCGTACTGTACCCCGGGCTCGCCGCGCAGCGAAGTGCGGAGGGCGTCCATGGCCGTGGCTTCGCCGTCGGAGCCGGCGGCGGGGTCCAGGGCAATATGCACCTCGCCCCAGTTCTCTCCGCCCTGATCCGGGTTGGCGTCCATCCGGTTGCCCGTGCCGGCGACGGCGAAGGACGATTGGATGGCCGGCACGTCCAGCGCGGCTCGTTGCATCCGGGTCAGGACCTGATCAGTCTGCTCCAGCGGCGTTCCGGGCGCGAGGCGGAAGGACACGTTGAATTCTCCCTGGGTGAGCTGCGGGATCAGTTCGATCCCCAGCCGGGGCACCAGGGCCAACGATCCCCCGAATGCCAGAAGCGCGAGACCCAGCACGACGGCGCGGTGACCGAGCGACCACCGGAGCAGGGGGAGGTACCGCGCGGCGAGGAAACCGTACCCCGCGTTGAAGCCGGCCACGAGCGGAGAAAAGGCGATTCGCGCGCCCCGCGAGACCAGTCTGAAGAAGCCGTACACATAGCGAGCGACGGCGTCTGGAAACCGCTGGAACACCGCCAGCCGCGCCGTCCGCATCGCCCGGCCGAAACGCGTCTTCGGCTCTTTAAGGACAGGTACCGGCGGCGGCTCCGCTACGCCCGTTTTTCGGAGCGACGCCATCATTGGAATCAGGGTAATCGCCACGAGCAACGACGCCAGCAGCGAAAACGTTACCGTAAGCGCCTGGTCGCGGAAGAGCTGGCCGGCGATGCCCTGCACAAAAACGAGCGGGAAAAAGACGGCGATGGTCGTCAACGTCGAGGCGACTACGGCCTGCGTCACCTCCGTTGCCCCGGTTCGCGCGGCCTCAACGGGGGAAGCGCCGAGTTCGCGATGGCGCGCGATGTTTTCGAGCACGACGATCGAGTTGTCCACCAGCATGCCGATACCCAGCGCGAGGCCGCCGAGGGACATGATATTCAGCGACAGATCGAAGCCGTACATCATGTTGAAGGTGGCGATGATTGACACCGGGATCGAGACAGAGATGATGACCGTCGTCCGGAAATCCCGCAGAAACAGATACAGGATGAAGATGGCCAGCAGGCCCCCGAAGAGGCCGGCGTTCACCACCTCGTTGACGGCGCTTTCGATGAAGGTCGATTGATCGTATACCTTCTCGACCGCCATGCTCGACGGCAGACTGCTCTGGATCGCCTCCAGCCGGCGTTCGATGTTGCGGGCGACGTCCACCGTGTTGGCGTCGCCTTCTTTGTAGATGGCGACTTCGACGGCCTCCCGACCGTTGATCCGGGTGATGGCCTCGCGCTCTTTATAGCCGAGGTTCACCGTGGCGATGTCGTGGAGGTATACCGGCGCATTCCCGTCCGGCACGATGATCACGTCGCCGATTTCCTCGACGGTGCCGAACTCGTTGACCGTCCGCACCAGGTATTCCTGTACGCCTTCTTCGAGCCGGCCGCCCGAGAGGTTGACGTTCTCCGCGCTCAGCACCTGGACGACCTGCCCGGTGGTGAGGTTGAGCTGGGAGAGCTTTTTCTGGTCGAGAAGCACCTGGACCTCGTCTTCCAGCCCGCCGCTGATTTTCACGGCCGCGACGCCGGCGGTCGATTCCAGGTCCTTTTTGAGCTGCTCGTCGGCGAATCGGCGAAGCTGTTTGAGTTCGCTGTCGTTGAACGTAGGCTCCTCGGTCGCTCTATCGTCCCCGGCCAGGGCGACTGGCGTGGCGCCGGCGTCCGCCATGAGTGGGGCATCCGGCTTACGGAACAGCCCGAAACGCATGATGGGATCCAGGCTCGGGTCGAACCGGAGCAGCACCGGTCGCTCCGCTTCGAGCGGGAGCTGGAGCGCGTCCAGTTTCTCTCGGACTTCCATCCGCGCCACGTCGATGTCCGCCCCCCAGGCGAATTCGAGGACGACATCCGACTGCCCCGTGCGCGAGATCGACTCGATCTTGACGAGGTTCTTCACGACTCCGAGGGCCTCCTCGACTGGCTTTGAGATCAGATTTTCAACCTCCGCCGGCGCCGCGCCGTCGTAGGCGGTGCGGACGGTGAGTGTCGGAAACGTGAGGTCGGGCAGCAGGTTCAGCGACAGCCGGCTCAGGGAAACCCCCCCGAACAATAACACCGCCAGCGTGAACATGGCGATCGTGACCCGCCGGCGGATGGATAGGTCGATCAGGGACATGAGAGGTTGAGGGTTGGCAGGTTACAGGTTGCAGGTTTGCAGGTTTGCAGGTTTGCAGGTTTGCAGGTTGCAGGTTTGCAGGTTGGCAGGTTACAGGTTGGTTTTATCGTCAGGGCAAGGGCAGCGCCTTCATCTTGAGAAACCTGCCAACTTGTAACCTGCCAACCTGCAACCTATTGCCAGATCACCTCCACCTTGCTGCTGTCGCGTAGGCTGGACTGGCCGGCGGTGATGACGGTGTCGCCCTCGGCGAGGCCGGCGAGGATTTCGTAATGCTGCGTGTCGCCGTAGCCGCGCTCGATATCCAGCCGGAAGGCTTCGCTGTTACGCACGACGTAGACGGAGGCGACTTCATCTTCCACGATTACGGCCTCTTTTGGCACGAGGAGGGCGTTGTCGCGGGTGTCGTACACAATCTGGATCCGCCCGAACATGCCCGGCTTGAGCTGCCGGCTCGCATCCCGCACCTCGATCGTCACCTTGAACGTCCCGGTCGCGGGGTCGACGATCGGGCTGATGCGCTTGATCGAGCCGGTGAAGACGCTGCCACTCATGGCGTCCACGCCGAGGCGCGCCTCCTGCCCGACACGCAACTTGCCCAGTTCACGCTCCGGCGCGTGCATAACGGCAAGTAGCGGGTCGAAATCGGAGATATGGAAGGCCGGATCGCCCACCCGCAGGCTATGGCCGATCTTGATGAACCGCTGGGCGATGATGCCGGCGATGGGGGCGGTGATCATCGTGTAATCGAGCTCCAGTTTCGCCAGGTTATACGCCGCCTGTTGAGCCTCGAAGTCAGACCGGATCCGCTCGTATTCCTCGACACTGATGAGTTGCTTCTCGTACAGCCCTTCGTTGCGCAGGTGTTCGCGTTTGAGTTTGTTGAGATTGACCTCCGTGCGGGCGAGCTCGAGCGCGAGGCGCTCGCCGTCCAGCTTCGCAAGCGGCTGGCCGGCTTTGACATACTGGCCTTCCTCGACAAACAACTCGGTTACGACGCCACCGGCCTTTGTGGCAACACTGGCCTCTTCTTCTGCTTCCAGGGAAGCGGTGCCCGTGTAGTAAGCGGATATGGTCCCGCGAGAGGCCGACACGGCTTCGACGGGGATCGTCGTTTCTTCCGCCTTTTCTTCTTCGGGGGATTTGGATTGAGCTTCGCCGCTGCAGCCGGCGTTGGAATAAGAGAGCAGGGACAACAGCAGGACAACGGCGGTGGATTCTACGGCACGCATGGACGGCTCCAGGAGAATGAAAGGCGAGATCGGAACGACGGGATCTACGGATGCCGCGCCGCCGATGTTACAGAGGGGCCGTGGTTCGGTCGTCCCCCGTCGTAGAGACGCAATACATTGCGTCTCCATCGCGTCGCCGCCATCGCGTCGCCGCCTCACGTCGCCGCCTCACGTCGCCGCATCATGTCGCCGCATCGCGTCGCCCCATCGCGTCGCCGCATCATGTCGCCGCATCATGTCGCCCCATCGCGTCGGCCCATCGCCCCGGCCGTCCATTGGAGACGCAATGTATTGCGTCTCTACAAGGTCACGTTCACACCGGCCTGGATCGACCGGCCGGGCGACGGCTCGAAAAACCGTCCGCCGAAGGCATTTACCACCACCGAGCCGGCGTATTTCCTATCGAAAGCATTGGCGAGCCGCACGAACGGCGTGGCCTGGACCCCTCCTGCGTCGATGCGGGCGCCGAGGTTGAGGTCGATGAGCGTATAGCCGTCGTTTTTCTGCGTATTGGCATCATTCACGAAGTATGAGGTGGCCGTTTCGGTTGTCACCCGGGCCCACAGTCGGCCGCGGGCAAAGCGGGCGGAGGCCATGAGTCGGTGGTCTGGTATGCCCGGCAGGCGAGAGCCGGCGAGGTCGTCCTCGTCGTATTCGTAGATGCCGCCGTTGTAGGTCACCGACAGGGCGATCGCCGGCGAAACCGGGGCGTTGAGGAATACCTCCACGCCCCGGTGGGTATTGGCGCCGCTATTCCGGTAGAACGTGCGGTCGCCGCCTTCCTCGGTCTGGTACGGCGCGAGGCGATCTGTGATGCGCATCGAAAACAGCGCGATGTCGAACCGGGCGCCGGCCTGGCCGATGGCGCCCCGGGCGCCGGCCTCGAAGCCGGAAACGCGCTGCGGGTCGGCGTCCGGGTTAAACCCGCCGGTGAGGTCGGGCCGGTTGACGAGCTCGGTCGTCGTGGGCGTCTCGAAGCCGGTTCGCACGTTCCCGTAGAGCTGCGTTGCGCCGAGGCGGTAGGCGAGGGCGATGGAGGGGCTGACGGCCGAGAAGGTGCGGTCGCCGGACTGGTCGCCGTTCGCGAGCTGGCGGTCATCCATCGTGAAGACCACCCGGTCGCCGCGCAGGCCGAGGCTCAAGTCAAGGGCCGGCGTCAGGTGCGCCGTCAGGAAGCCGTAGGCAGCGACGCTCGAAACGTCCTCCTGCTGATCCAACGACAGCGTTTCCCCGGGCCGGCCGGCGTCGTTGTTGCGGTTGATCCGGTCGTCCGACTGGAGGCCGGCGTCGGCGCCGACGCCCATCGAATAGCGGTCGGTATCGCGTTGGAACGAGAGCCGGGCGCCGCCGGCGACGCGTCCGAGATCGACATACGCAAACGTGAGCGGGTTGTCGAGGTCGCGACGGATGCCGTAGAGGGTGAGCTGGGCGACGCCGACCGGGGTCTCGTGAAAGAGGGTGCCGCCGACCTGAAACTGGGTGCTCCGTTTGGCGGCCTGGGCCGGCTCGTTCCGGCTATCCGCCATGCGGGGGTCCGTTTCGAATTGTTCGAGGGTCAGGGCGCCCGGGTTCTGCGCGTCCTGGTCGGCAAAGGCGCCCATCAGCTTGAGGCGTGTCTGCCGGCCTACGGCCACGTCGCCATGCAGAGAGGCGCGGGTGAGCCGGCTTTCGCTGTAGTCGCGGAAGCCTCCGCGGCGGTTGTCGGACACAAAGGCGTGGACTCGGTGTCGGCCCGGCAGGGCCACGGCCTCGGCGGCCAGCTGCTGGAAGCCGTCGCTGCCGCCGGCGGCGCGCAGGCGGGCATAACCTTCCCGCGCGGTGTCGTCGGTGGAAAGAAAGAGGACGCCGCCGCTGCCGTTGCCCCAGAGGAACGAAGCCGGCCCGCGGACGATCTCCGCACGGCGGATCATGGACGGATCGATGATGTCCGTGATCGCCTGGCCATCCGGCATGGTGAGCGGGATGCCATCTAGCAGCACCTGGATGCCGCGCACGCCAAACGCCGTGCTCCAGCCCATCCCACGGATAGACATCCGTTCGCCCAGCGAGGCATTATTTCGGTCGTTCACCCACAGGCCTGGCAACTCGCTGAGCACATCGTCGAGGCTCGTCGCCGGCTCGTAGAGCACCCGTTCGAGGCGCGAAATTTCCATCGCGGCAAGGGGGGCCTGGGCGGCCGGGGACCGGGTGGCTTCGATGGCGATACCGGGCAGGGTTACCGAAAGTGTTTCCGCCGGCACAAGCTGAGCCGCCGCCGTGGGGGCGAACAGGAGAAACACGAAGAAGACGAGTACAAAACTACGTGGGGCCAAGGGGTAGACTGGTTCAAAGGTGGTAGGAAAGGCCGTCACCAGCCGATCTTGCGGCGCGCCGTTTTTCTGGCGGTGCGCGCCGACGAGGGAGCCGGAGCCTGTCCCTCGAAAGCGATGGTGGTGGGCCCTACTTCTGGGGTAGGCCGGGGTTGCGTCCGGGTCACAGCCTCGGTTGCCGGGCGAGTCGACGACCGGTCGGAAGACAGCCCGAGGGATTCGGACGTCGGGACGACCGCGCCGTCGCCGGCGGCCACCAGCTGGTCCGGGTTCTGCGGGACGTTGACTGTCGCGCCGTCAAAATAGTGCGCCAGTATCTCATTGTACAGCTTCCCCTGGCGCGATAATTCAAGGGCGCCATACTGGCTCAGCCCGACGCCATGCCCATAGCCTTTTCCCTTGAAGATGTAGGCGTCGTCGGTACTATCCAGCTCGAACAGGGTGCTCCGCAGTTTATCCTTCCCGAACCGCCGGTTGACGGTAAGCCGGAAGGCATTGCTACGGATTGTTCGCCCCTCGCTGCCGCTCTGGAGTAGCGTGATTTCCTGCACCCGTCGATCGTCCCCGATCGCTCCCGTACGGATGCCGGTCACCTTGATCTCATTGTCCTCCGAGAGCGCTTCGAGCAGTTCGCGTTTCGGCAACTCGATCGTCCAGTCCGTATAGGGCGAAATGGCGTCGGTCGGATCCCTTCTGCCGCGGAGGTAGGGTAGGACAAGCTGGGCATCCCACACGTCTTCGTGATTGGCCGTGACACCGCCGCTGGAGGAATGATAAACGGCCTCGATGAGGTCGCCGCTGTACGTCAGAACCTGCCCTTCGGTCAAACGCGTCGCCTCGCGCGCCGTGCGAGTTATTGGCCCGATGCCGTGGTAGACCTGCCAGATATCGTGGTCGGGCAATTCGTAGTCCGGCCCGTTTTGCAACAGGCTCCGCCACGACAGCGTCCGCACGCAAATCGCCATCGCCTTGGACGCCTCCATTTCCTCGAAACCAAACTCACTCGCCAACACGCTGGTAACGTAATCCTCGATCGCCACCTGGTTGACCATCTTGACAGTCGATGCACGAGTGGGGTCGACCTCTAGCTTGAGGATGCCCTCATAGCGATGCTCCCGCGTCGGCTTCGACTGTGCTTCGGCCAGTTCGATTTGAAGATGGCCATCTTCGGGCTGGCGAAGGGTCATCCGGATGGCGTAGATGCCGCCGGCCTGCCCGGAGGTAAAAAACAGCCGCGAGCCACTCGTCGTGATCGTCATCTTTTCATTCGCGGCCAGGCGTAGGAGGGGATTGGGTTCGTTGGCCGAGTATACATCGAGCCCCTTAGAGCCGCTCACGACGATCGTCCGCGGGATCGCGCTTTTCAGCAGGCGGACCTGCACCGAGTCGAACGGGGTGGGGGCCGCGATCCGTTGAGGGTCCGGGGAATAATCGACGGGTGGCCGGCCGTTGGCCGGCGCAGCGAACGCGCTCACGAGGAGCAGGATCGATACCCAGCGGCGTGCGTCGTGCTGCGGCATGTGAGAGCGACGGAATGGTGGATCGACACGCTAGAATAACGGAATATACCTGCGCTCATCTGAAAAAGCTCCTCCGTAGGATATTTTTTGGCCGCCGGCAGCGGTTTTGGCCCGGCAGGAAAAACGGTCGTCACTTTTTGAGGTCGACCATCAGGCGGTCCTTCAGCACCTTCGAACGCTCGCGGCTTGCTATCACTTCATGCCCGCCGGTCAGGATGAGTTTATACCGCCCGCTGAACCAGGGGATCATCTCTTTGATGTGTTCGATGTGAACGATCGCCGAGCGGTGGACGCGGATGAAGGTGCCGGGGTCCAGGTGTTCCTCCAGCTGTTCGAGGGTGTAGTTCACGATGTGCTGGCGGACGCGGTTCTTCGACGGGTCCGTCGGTTCGGTGATGATATACAGCCTCGTGATGCTTTCGTTGATTTCGGCGGAGGCGAGGCGCTCGATGGGGATGACGAGGATCCGGTCGCGATACGGGATCGAGATCTGGCGCATGAACGGCGCCGGGGACCCCGGCAGCGGAACCGAGGCCCCGGTGCGGACCGTCTGGTTCTCCATCCAGTCCAACAGCCTGGCCAGCCGGTCGTCGTTTTCCTGGCGCTCTTCGTGGGTGCCGGCGGCGCGCTCGGCGCGGGCGACGGATTCCTCCAGACGCTCCCGCTCGATCGGCTTGAGCAGGTAATCGATGGCGTTCGCCTCGAACGCGCGGAGCGCGTAGTTGTCGTACGCCGTGGTGAACACGACGACGGGCATCGAGGCTTTTTCGATGCGCTCCAGCACCTCGAAGCCGTCGAGTTCGGGCATCCGGATGTCCAGGAATAGGAGATCGATCGGTTGTTTCTGGACGATCTCCAGCGCCTCGACGCCGTCGCTGGCCTCGGCCACGATATCCAGCCGGCCCTCGGCGACCATGCCGGCGAGCATGGTGCGGAGGCGTTTCCGGGCCGGTGGTTCGTCATCTACGATCAGCGTGCGCAACATAGGCGTAGGCGAAAAGTGCGAGTCCGTGGCGTCAGACGCCGATAGCGGGCGGCATGTCGAGGGGGGCATCGACCAGGACCGGGGGGCGCGGCAGCCGCAGGGTGACGTGGGTGCCGCGCTCGGGGTTGCTACGAATCTGGAGGAGGTCCGTTTCCCCGTACAACTTTTCCAGCCGCGTGGCGATGTTCTGGAGCCCGATACCGTAAAATCCGTGCGGTTGTTCGCCGGCGTGCGCCTCGAACAGGTCCCGGATACCGACGCCGCTATCAGCCACTTGGAGCTCGATCCCGCCGGCATCGACGCGGCGGCCGGCGATCCGCAGGCGTCCTACGCCGCGTTTCTTCTCGAGGCCGTGTTTGACGGCATTTTCGACGATCGTTTGCAGTGCGAACGCCGGCACGGGGTGGCCGCCCAGCCCGGGAGCAATGTCGATCTCCACCTCCAGTTGATCCCCAAAACGGGCTTTTTCGATGCTCAGGTAATGATTCACCAGGCGGTGCTCTTCGTCCAGCGTGACAAAGGGCCGGCTGCTCGTGTTCAGGATGTGCCGGAATATGGCCGCGAGATGCTGCACGGTCGCCTCGGCTTCGCTTGGGCGTTCCTCGATGAGGGCGATGATGGTGTTGAGCGCGTTGAAGAGGAAGTGCGGGTTGATCTGGGCGCGGAGCGCTTTGAGTTCAGCCTCGGCGCTAACGCGGATGAGCGTTTTTTCCCGCTCGACGAGCACGAGCCGCTCGATGCCCAGGGCCAGCTGGCCGCTGAGGCCGCGGAGCAGATCCAGATCCTCCAGATTATACAACGCCCGCCGACGCGTGCGCTCGCCGATAAGCAGCAACCCCTCCAGCCGGCCGGCCTCGCCGATCGGGATGGCCAGCGCCGTCCCACGTTCCTTGAGCAGCTGGTGGATGTCCGCCGGCAGCGCGCTTTCGTTGAGCTCCGGCATCACCGCCCAGATCTTCCCCTCGGCCTCGAATGCCGGCCACACCGTCGATGCGATACGCTCGGTCACATAGGGCGTCTGCGGTTTAAACGCAGCCGAAATCCAGCTGGAGGCGGCCTCGTCAGGCCGGATAAAAAACACCGCCCAACGCGCGTTAAACGCCTCGCCGACCGTCTGCGTCGTCTGTCGGGCGAGGGCGTAGAGGTCGACGATCGTCCCCATCTGCCGCTGGTACTGGCTCAGCGTCTGACGCAGGCTCTGCCGCTCGGTCGTAAAAAAGCGGGGTGCGTAGTACCGCAGCCGCTGGACGATGCGCTCGAATACAAACAGGAGGATGACGACATAAAAGCCGGCGAGCACTTTCTGGGACACGACGAAGTCATCGATGTATTTCTCCATGATCTCCATCCCCCCCAGAAAGGCGAAAAAGATAACGCCGAGGAGTGAGACATAGGTCAGGGCCCGGTTGAGCACCTGGTCGATCTTGCCCTGTTTCAGGGTGGCGAGCGAGACGAGGATCATGGGCCCGAGCGAGAGGAGCTGGGCGCTGACGATGAGCCAGCCGGCGGTGACATCCGGCGCCGACCCGAACAGCGGCAACACCCCCAGTACCAGCAGCGCCATGGTGAGGGCCACGATCAGCGTCAGCGCGCTGCCGGTCCGGCTCCAGCCGCCGACCATGTCCTCCGCCTCGTCCCCCTTGATGCCATACAGTGCCAGCACCAGCGCGGCCGCCAGGGCGACATAACAGGACGCGTACAGGAGCAATGTGGCAATCAGGCTGTCGAGCGAAAAAGGTCCCAGGTTGCCTTCAACCGTCGCAATAATCGCGGCGAGCGCGAAGATGACGGTGGGGAGGTAGATGAGGTGCCGGATGCGCCCGAGCCGGCCGGCGCCGATCAGGTGCGCATCCCCCAGGACCTTCCGCAGCAGGATGGCCGGGAAGATGAGCCAGCCCAGGATGCTCAGCACGGTGAGCATCTGGAAGAGGAGGTCGTACGCCCCGCCCGTGATTTCCGCGGGGCCGACGGTCTCGACCAGCAACAGACGCAGCCAGTTGCCGAAGATCCAGAACGAAGAGGTCAGGATGAGCAGCAGCGACAGCTGGGCCCGCTTGGCTTTGCGGTTGCGGATGGCCAGCGGCGCCACGATGAGCAGGCCCAGGATGTGGAGGAACGCTGCGAGCGCGAAGCTCCAGATCGAAAACTGCCATAGCGACGAAGATAGCGGGTAGAGAAACGCCGGATACCGGGTGACCCGCACGCGAGCCTCGACCACCTGTTGATTCGCCCCCCGGAGCACCACATACCCCCGCGAACTGCCGGGCGTGATGCCGTTGATGGCCTCCTTGAGGTCCTCGGCGTTGAAGTATTGCTGCTGGTCGAGCGAAAAAAAGCTGTCGCCAACCTGGATGCCAGCCCGGGCCGCCGGCCCACGCGGCGCCACGAATGTAGCCACGATCCCCCCCTCGACATCCTGCCACGAAACCCAGTCGAACCCCCGCTCCGACGCCCCCGGCCCGTCGAGCGGGACGATGCGGGCCAACTGGATCCACTCCCACGCCACCGTCCCGGCCGGGATGAGGACCAGGATGGGCACGAGGATGACAAAAATGGGAGCGATTTGAAGGAAACGTTTCACGCCGTGGCAGGTGTTTGGCGCAAGATACGGAAGTCTGAGATTAGCGATTCGTGGTTAGCGAATAGCGATGGGGCCAGGCGATTAGCGATTAGCGATTCGTGGTTAGCGAATAGCGATGGGGCCAGGCGATTAGCGATTAGCGATTCGTGGTTAGCGAATAGCGTCCAGGCGATTAGCGATTAGCGATTCGTGGTTAGCGAATAGCGATGGGGCGTTGGCCTTCATCATGCGAACAGCGTGCATTACCCATTGATCGCGACCCACTTTTCATTTTTCATTTTTCATTTTGCAATGCTGATAGACGCCCATTGCCACCTGTACCACGACCGCTTCGAGTCCGACCGCGACGCCGTTGTCGCCCGCGCGCGCCAGGCGGGCGTGGAGGTGATGGTCCTGCCGGCGATCGACGTCCCGTCCATCGAAAAGGCCCTTGTCCTGTGCGACCGGCACGCCGGCGTCCATGCCATGTCCGCCCTCCACCCCTCCGACACGAAAGAGGCCACCGAGGCCGATTTCGAGTCCATTGCCACCTTTTGCGACGACCCCCGGGTGGTGGCGGTGGGGGAGTCGGGCCTGGATTATTACTGGGACCGCTCGTTCGACGCCGACCAGGAGCGCTCGTTTCGCTTCCACATCCGCCTGGCGATGGTGAAGGACCTCCCTCTGATCCTCCACACACGCGACAAGCAGGGGCGGGAGGAGGTGTACCGCGACACCGTGCGGATACTAAAGGAAGAGGCCGCCGGCGACCGGCGTCTGCGCGGCATCTTCCACTGCTTCGGCGGGCCGGCGTGGCTGGCGGATGAGGCCATCGAGCTGGGGTTTCTGCTCGGAATTGGCGGGACGCTCACGTTCAAGAACAGCGGCGTCGCGGCGCTGGTGAAGGAGATCCCACTGGAGCACCTCGTCCTGGAGACCGACGCCCCGTTCCTGGCGCCGGAGCCGCACCGGGGGCAGCGCAACGAGCCGGCGTACACCCGGCTGGTGGCCGAGAGGCTTGCTGAGGTGAAGGGCCTCACGCTGGAAGCCATCGCTGAGGCCACGACGGTCACCGCGCGGCGGTTGTTCGGGATTTGAATAAAGGATATGGACCATTAAGAAACTGTCGAGATTTGCGTATTCGATAGAGAGCAAGTCATCCCCGCGTAGGCGGGGACCCAGAAAAATGCCAGTCTGATGGCTGGATTACTTCGTAAGTCGATTCGCTCGTTTCCCGCCTGCGCGGGGAACCATACCAGTTTTAACTTTGGCGGAGTTCCGAGCAAGGAACATCACGCGAGGTATTCTCAAGCCTTCAATGGGTCCCCGCGTACGCGGGGATGACAGGGTGTTGTTGGTTCTTACACCACTCTGCGCTGGGATCGACTACGGCAGCGCCAGCAGAACGTCAGAGCTGTGCATTCCGATCCCGGTCGTTCAGATACTTTCCGAGGCGCTCGGACAGGTCTTTTCCATAATGATGCTCGACAAAAAGGAGATCCAACTCCCGTTGGGAAAGGTCCGGGTTCGAGCGCTCAAGTGCTCTGCGGGAAAGGAGGAAGGCCGTGCGAGTCAACGAGCGGATCATGGCGAACTTTTTCGCAGGGCTCGTAGCGCGGAGCAGGGCGATGAGTACTTTTTCGGCTTCTGGGTGGGTGTCGGCAGACTGGGTCTTCATGAGGCACAGGATCCTGGCAGGTGTTGAAGCGGGTTGGAGATGGCCTTGAGCCGAGGGGGAGCCTTCGTGTCTGAAGGTACGGCAAGTGGGTCTAATACACGAAGTTGACCTCAGCGTATGCCGCGGCTTTTCCATTCCGCCCAGGCGACGGCGAGGAAGATGGCGATCAGGGCCACGCTGTACTCGACCCCATTCCGCCCGCCGCCTACCACGAACCATCCCTCCGGGGCGTGGATCAGCGCGATGCCGGCGGCCAGCTGAACCGAAAAGAAGAGCGCCAGCGGGATAACGAATCGCCTGAAAGCCAGCAGCAGGGCGCCGCTTCCGCTTCCTCGACAGCCAACACGCCCTCTGTGGCGCCCACCTGCTCCGAGAGCTGATCGCGATGTCGGAATGGATCCATTTCAACGAGACCAATCACGTCGGGCCCGGAGGCGATGCGGCCGGGGCGGATGCGATGATCGAGCTGCTCCTGGAGGCGAACAAGCGGGTGGCCGAGCGGCAGGTGCTCGATCCGGCTATCTATCAGGCGAAGTACTTCACCTACCAATTCAAAGAACGCTACGTTGCTCTGCTGCGTGTCGGGTTAGCGACCCATGCGCCCTACGTGCACTTGAAAGGACAGTTTGGCCGCAAATACCGAGGCAAGGCACGTTCGCTGGTCAAACGGCTCATCGATCATCATCAGGCGGTCTGGGCCTTTGCCCGCTATGCCCATGTGCCCTTCACAAACAACCAGGCGGAGCGGGACATCCGCATGGTCAAATTAAAGCAGAAGATCAGCGGCGGCTTCCGGACGATCGCCGGCGCGACGATGTTCGCGCAGATCCGGGGCTTCTGCTCGACGGCACGCAAACCGGGCTTGTCGGTGTTCGGGGAGCTACAGCCGGCCTTCCGGGAGTCGGCGTACGTCATCACGTTTCATGTGGTACCTAAATAGTTACGTTTTAAGGCTCAACGCTGAACGTGCAACCCACTATCGCGCAACGTCAGTTAAAGAGTCGGCCGCTTCGATGACGGTACCGAGATGGAATGTGGCGCTTTTTGTAATGACGGGTTATCTTATCAAATCGTCAACACCCGTTGTCCTGTTACGTCGACCTCAATAACGATGCGCGATTTCATCGTCAGCTTTCTTTTTCTATTAGTCTGCCTTCCAGCTCGCGGCCAGGATCTCGTCTATCCAAGCCGGTTCACTTTGCGCAGCTGGACAACCGTCGATGGCCTGTCGGCAAATTATCTGGGTGGATTTGTTCTGTCAGACGATGGCCAACTCTGGATCACCTCATTTCATGGCATAACACGGTTTGATGGGAGCCAGTTCACTACCAATTCGGCCATAAACACACCAGGGTGGGACGACGATAGTCGCGTAATTTATGCCTGTAAGACGGAAGCCGGCATCTGGGTCCACATCCAGTCCAGAAAAAACGGACTTTATCTGCTCAAGCCGGGGCCGGAGGCAACCCTCGAAAAGAAGGGAGATGACTGGCTAAGCGTCTCCTGTACCGATGCTGGTGCGGTGCTCGCCGTCTCGAGTTCGAGATTGAACGCAGATTCCTTATATAACGTTTATCGTGGCGATCGCTTGATGTGGTCGAATGCCTTGCAGAAAGGGGAGTCGGTGCTGATTGATCATTCCGGGCAGGTCTGGGTCGTTTCCGAAGATCGGCTGTACCAGGATACAGAATCGGGTCGTGTCCTTGTGACCAGAGATGCCGTGCTCAAGTACGGCGTCCATGCCATTCGCCGACTCGGCGACGTGCCCTACCTCGTGTCCGACGCCGGTATTTTCCGGATCGAAGAAAACCACCTTGTTAGGGAACGTCCCTCTCAGCCCATCTTCCTCGTATCGGACACAGCCTGGTCGCCCCGCGATGCCCTCTGGCTTTCCACGCCTGAGGCGCTGATTCGATGGACGCCGGCGGGCGAATCGCATTATCCTGTGCCTAATCTGGGCTATCGAGGGACCGACAACCAGAAGAGCAATTCGTACAAGATATTTCATGACGACCTATTCAGTATCACCTGGGTGGGTGGCTGGGAATACCGCCTTTTACGTTATGACGCTTTGCGAGGGTGGCACTCCATGGGCCTGGAACGGGAGGGAGTGAAAGCTATTAACGGTCTGGTTCAGGATTTGGAAGGAAGCGTCTGGGCAGCCACCGATCAGGGGCTCCATCAGTTTGTACCGAGGGCGGTAGAAGTGTATGGCGTTGACGAAGGTCTGGCCGACCTATTTATCTACGCCGTGGGAAAAGATGCCGAGGGGTACCCCTGGGTAAGCACCTGGACGCGAGGTGCACAACACTTGATGGACGGACGGTGGCAGCATTTGCATACGGGCAATGGGCTGCCTGATGATCACGTCTCGGTGTTTTATGTGGATCCCGAAGGGGTTTTCTGGATTGGTGCGATTGGAGCCGTATCTCGGGTAGAGGAGGGTCGCGTCGTGCAAGTTTATCCCCTCGTGGATGGCCACGTCCAGGTTCCGCGCAGTATTTACCAGGACCGTCATCAAAGGCTCTGGGTAGGAACCATCAATAACCTGTACCGCCACAATGCTTTTTCGGGAAAGTTTGAGGCCCTTTTTCCACTCGCTCCTAGCATTCAATACAATGGTTTTCGTGAGGATGACGCCGGCATGCTCTGGGTCGCAACGTCGCGCGGGTGGATATACTCGGCCGATGGGAAGACATGGGCGAGCGATTCCGTCACCGCCGGCATACGCATCAGCGCGTTCCATTTGGACTCGCTAGGGACGATGTGGATGAGCACCCTGGGGGATGGATTGATCCGTCAAGACGGGGACCGGATCTTTCGTTATACCGCGCAGCACGGACTGCCCAGCAACTCGACCCACTATGTGCTTGAAGACCGTCAGGGTGATCTCTGGGTGGGGACGGAAAGGGGAGTTTTGCGCATTCGGCGTGCCAGTCTCGACGCCGTCATGGCTGGCCACGTCCGCCGGCTCGACGTGCTCTTGCTCGACGAGAATGAGGGGCTTCCGTCAGGCGAAATGATGGTCACCGCCAACGGCGCCTTTCAAGACACCACGGGCCGACTCTGGCTGGCCACCTCGCGCGGGGTCGTGGTGATAGATCCCACCGCGATCGAATTCGGGATTCCGACCATACAGATCCGCAGGTTCGAGCTCAACGAAACCTCATATATCCTTTCCGAAAACATGCGTTTTCGACCAGGACCTGTGAACCGGATCACACTCGTCTTTTCGAGCCAAACCCTGCGTCCGGAGCACAATGTGACGTACCGCTCTCGACTGTGGGGACTGGAGGATCAGTGGAAGGCTGACCCGCTTCACGAACGGCATTTCACCAACCTCAAGCCGGCCACCTATACGTTTGAGGTGTATGCGACTGATCATAACGGCGTGAGGAGCAAGGAGCCGGATCGGATGATGTTCACCATTCTACCGGTATGGCACCAATCCTGGTGGTTCAGAGGGCTGCTGGTGTTTTTCGTGATCGCTGGTGTCTTGCAGTTCTTGCTACGGCGAGAACGACTGCGGCAGGTCGTTTTTGAGGGCATGCGGCTGCGAGACCGGCTGGCGGAACGTGAGCGCTTCTCAAAAGACACGCACGACAGCGTTCTCAACAACCTGGTGATCCGAAAGAAGCAACTAGAGCGGTTGCACAACGAAGAATCGTTGTCCAATGCAGGGACTCTGCTGATGGAGCGTGAGATCGAAGCGATAGATACGTTGATTGCGACCCAGCAGTACCACGTGTGGGCTATTGATCCGAAAAACGATCGTCTGGATGCACTGGGAAGCCGGATGGGCAAATACCTGCGGTCCGTGCCGGCCCCGATTCAAGTCCATCTCACTATGTCGCCCGACGAAGGGTTGCCCGAGATTCCCCTGGACAGCGAGCGACGCAATCATGTGTTTCTGCTCTTTCAAGAAACCATCTGTAACGCTGTAAAACACGCTGCATGTGATCGTATCGAGGTGTCGATCAGCTACGATGCCCCGTGGTTTCGATTCATGGTCCAAGACAACGGCAAGGGCTACGACCCGCATTCGGCTCACGCCGGCAATGGGCTGGGAAATATGCGGTATCGCGCCGGCGCGGCCGGGGGAGAAGTCGATGTTTCAAGCCGGCCTGGGGATGGGACGATGGTGGCGTTTCAGATGACGGTTGGCCCATTTATTTCCCATTGACAACGGATAAGGTGTTTCCCTGACTCACGGACTGGGGAAATGGCGTCATGCGTGCCGCGAGTTACCAGATTATCATGATGCACTGTCTGTAACGTCGACATCGTCAGGAAAACTATGCAAACAAAACCTTCAATTGTGGTATGGTTGGTCGAAGATGCGGAGTCCTACGCGACGTTGTTCAAAAGCGTGATCGGCCAGTTTAACGGGATTGATTGCCGGCGCGTGTTCTCGTCCATGGACGAGATTCTGGCAACCTTGCGAATGTTTGAAGAGCGCCCGGATATCGTACTGGTGGACATTGAGATAGCCGGCACAATGACAGGTCTTGAGGGAGCTCGACCGTTGAAAGAGCGGCTTCCGCTCACACCTATCGTAATGCACACCGTCAACGATACGGCTGAGGCCATCTTTGAGGCGCTGCGAGCGGGATCATCCGGATATATCAGTAAAAAATGGCGATTCGAGGATATTGCCGCGAGTATTCGTTGTGCCGTGGATGGAGCGCTGCTCTTTGACCCGGAAGTGGCGCGGAAAGTCCTGGGGTATTTTAAGAAACAGGCGAAAGCCCCACCAGATTACGACCTCACGGATCGTCAATTCGACGTTCTACGCTCTCTGTGTGAAGGTCTCTCGCAAAAAGAAATGGCAGACCGACTTTCCATCACGCAGCGTACGATAGACAATCATCTCCGAGCCATCTACCAGAAAATGCACGTGCATTCGGGAATTGAGGCGGTGGTAAAGGCATTCAGGGAGGGGTTGGTCAGCGCGTGAGCCCAGGGGAGCGGGCGGATGAGAGGGCGTAATTCTAGGGGATAATCGTCATTCACACGATTCACCCTGTACCTATACTCCTGATGAATAATCAGGCACTTAGGTTAGAAGGCCCTATGTATCAGGTGTTTACGGCTTCAGCCGGCCAGGTAGTCTCCTCCGCTGCCGGCGGCATGGTCCTGGGACTTGTGTTAGCCGTTGGTTTTCTCGCCGCCTTGCCGCGCTACATGGCGCTCTGGCATCGACGGTTCGCGTGGGCAGGCTGGCAACGGGTCTTGGCTGTCATGTCGGCCATGGTGTTATTCGGTTGTGTGGCGACGCTTGGCGTGTGCCGGGGGCTGCAGCGATCGTCCGATCAGATCGCCGTGGCGCTGGCCGGTCATATCACGGCCCATCCAGGGCTTGCCAGGCTTGAGCAAGAGATCGAAGTCAGAGCCGCCGGCCTGGATCCGGCGTCATTGATGCAATCCTACGGCGACGCCGCAACGAAGCTGCTGGAAGAAGAATTTCCCCTCGTCGCTACCCACCTGACGGCCCACGTCAAGACCATTGTCGCATCGGCGGTTGAAGGAGGTGTCGCGACGTTTGATGACGAGCGGTCTTCGATAGCCGATTGGGCTGTGGAGGTATGGCGTAATATCGCCGGTGCCTGGATCGGGGGCTTACGAACGGTCACGATAGTCGTCCTGATCGGTTCGCAAGGTCTTTTCCTGGGACTTATGGGCTTTATCGGATACAAAAAGAACGAACCAACCCGGAGCTAAAGAGCAGTATGGCGGAGAATCATGTTGTGATCGGACTCGGTGGGACTGGCGGCAAAATCATTCGCTCGTTGCGGAAGATGATCTATCAGACCATGCGGCAGACGGAGCCTTCGCACGTAAATATGCGGTATCTGTATGTCGACTCCGACGCCAGCATGATGGGGATCGATGACGATTCCTGGAAGATCCTCGGGCAGAGTGTACAGCTTGGAAAGGAAAGCCAGCTTCAGATTGCCGGGATGAATCTGAAGGATATCCTCGAAAACGTGAACGACTATCCTGGCATCAAACCATGGATCGGCGACCGGGACCAGTGGCGTGGCATTCTGCAGTCGGCTCAGGGGGCCAAGATCAACGGGGCCCAGAAACGCCGACTCGGGCGGTTCCTGCTTGCCAGCAAGCTGGGTGATTTTCGCGATATGCTTTCCAAGTTGGTGAACAGCATGGTGATGGGCGGGCAGAACGGGGTCGTCTTTCACGTTTGCGCCGGCCTGGCGGGCGGAACAGGGAGCGGTACGGTGATCGATATCGTGACGCACATCAGGCATATTTACCAGGATCAGAATAATCGGATTCTCTTGTATCTCCTCCTGCCTGACGAACACCCCCATCCAAACTGGGCAGGTCCGAATTACCACGCCAATGGCTACGCGGCGCTTGCTGAACTCAATGCGTTATCCGTTGGTCAGTTTGCACCGCATGACCTGACCGGGCGCCACTCGGGCGTCGATTCGAACGGACATGCTGCGCGGATCGAGGTGCAGGATCCGTTTAATGCCGCGTATGTGTTCACAAACGAAAACGCAGCCGGCTATACGGTCGACGTCGATCGCGAGCTACCCGATATCGTATCCTCATTTTTGTACAATAAAGTGGTTACCGTGTCCGGAATCGGGCAGGATAAAGTGAATCAGCTTCGCCGTCAGGAAACGTACGAAATCGGTGCACAGGCTATAAATGGCGAAAAGGAATTCGATGAGGGTGCTGAAACCCGCAGCCGGCGGTTCTTTAGCTTTGGCATTAAGCAGATATCCTATCCTGAGGAAGAGATCCACGAGTATCTGGCCTACTCGTTTGCCCAACAAGCTGCACTGCAACTTCGCTTCAACCACTGGGCGGATGGCATCGGATTCCAGTCGGAGCCGCGACAACAGGCCTTCGATACGTATATCCGAAATAAGGATATCCAGAATCGGTGGCGGATTACCGATGAGCATCTGATGCTGTCGATCGGCATCCTCCAGGAAGAGATCGAAAACAAGCGTTGGAAACCCATCGCGCAGGACTGGTCGACCGCACTCGGCAGTTATGCAACGCTGGTGAAAGACCAGACCAAGAAAGACGACGAATGGTTGCCGAAATTGCATCAAATGTGCGAAAAACGGTATGAATCCGAGTACAGAGGGCAAGGAGTCGTGCCGTTTTTTACAAGCCGCGCCCAGATCAAGGCCCGGCATGCCAGGCAGATTCGGACGATTATCGAGACTGAACTCTTCGAAGCCTGGACATCCGGTACCCAGTCGATCCACGAATTGAGCCAGATCCTTGCTGATCTGCGTCGAGAGATCGAGGAACGGCGCAAGGGATTCGACACCCAGGTGACGCGGCAGCAAGAGGTAATCGAACAGTCGCACGCCAAACTACAAGATATTCGCCGGAAATGGTCGCAGATCGGGCCCCTGGGCAAGGTGATGGGGCAGCATATCCGGCTATGGACCGAAGCAACGGCCATTGAGGAGATCCACTTCGCCGCGCGCACTCAGGTGCAAGGGCTTGAATTCGCCAAACGCCTCATCGCCGATGTGTTGACAGAGATCGACGAGTTCAAAGGCCAGGTAGATGAAGCCGCCGGCCGCCTCTTACAGGCTATCGAACGTTTTGAGGAGGGCATAGCCGCTCGCTGTGCGGATGAGGGTTTGGCCAACACGGAGAAGCAGGTCGTACGATTTTACGACCCTGCCGCGGTTCGACAACTCGGCGATCTGTTTATCAAGAATGCCGATGAACAAAAAACGCAGACGGCCCGCATCCGGAGCCGGCTGCTGGAGGAAGTGGGCGTAAACCCCAACTTCACCCGTCTAAATGAGCGACTGAGCGTGCGTCATATCCTGGACGTGTTTGCGCGCCAGTCTGCCGACAATGCAATGATCGCGCATGAAAACCTACGTGTCGGAAGCGATGGCACGGCCGCATTGCTTGGCGTCAGCATCATCGACAAGCTCTTCGAACGGTTTGCCGGAAACGAGCACGAACTTAATAAATACATCTATGAAATCGTCGGCAAAGCGCGAACTTACTCGCGTTTCGACGATGCTCAAAAGACCAAAATGGGCCCGGGCATCCCGACCGGTCAGGCTGCTTTCTCTACCTTTACCGTCATCTTGCCGCAGAGTGAGGAGCATTCGGAATTTCTGGAGACGCTTAAGCGCGCCTTCAGCCGTTCCATGGCGGATGGTGTCGATCCAGATTTCGTCCTCTCGCCGCATCGAAAGAATGAAATTGTGATCATGAACGTCACGAGCTCGTTCCCTCTCCGGTTTTTACACCAGACAGGGTTTTTGAAGAAACGCTACGAGCAACGAATTGCGGAATCTGATGGGCGTGCCGCGTTGGAGATTCACACGGAAGGCTCGTCTGGATTATGGCCAAGACTATACCCTCCGGAGAAAGGAGAAACCGACAAGAGACCTTACGCCTTGTTGGCAAAAGCACTGGGTGTGTTGACGGAGATCAAAGACCGCGCTGGCCATGTCGTTGACCTTCAGTTTATCATAAAAGACGATATTGGTCTGATACTCGAAACGGTAAAGACAGGCGTTGCGATCGAGTTGATGGCCGAGCAACTAACGCCCCGCCAATTTACGGGGCTCAGGCGCGCCGTAAATGAAGAGATTCGCGAGCCGGCGTGGGATGATTCAGAGCGCCGAGCGGAAGCCCAGAAACACATCGTCTCCGAGGCGAACGCCATCCAGGGGCGATTGCGAAACGGCCAGGGGGCCGGCTGGTCCGAAGCTGCCCGAGAGGCGATCGCCATGCTGAATGCCGGCGGGCGGTAACGGTAACCCGAGGTTCATGAAGAGGAGATATGCAGTACGGTCAGTGCACGAATATCGATTTGCCTTGCCCCCGAGTGGGACAAAAAATCCAGCTCCAGGACTGGGATGAACTCATATGTCCCGAACCGGAGTGTCGACGGGAATTGATGCCCGTTTCGAGTAGATCGCAACGGCCACAATGGATGATCGTGTTACCGGTCGCTGTCCTTGTTCTGGCGGGGCTGGCTTTGGGCGGGATCAAACTATTCGCCAGCGGACCTGAGTCAACCATTCCAGAGAATACATCCTCGCAGGCAGCCCCGGCCACGTTTAATGGCGCCGCGGAAATCCTTTCCAGGCGTCTCCCGGAAGGTTTCGGGCTGAAGGGAGACCTACTCGCCGAGGGAACGGCACATGCTGGCTTTACACACCGCTTTTCGGTTACGCTGGCGCCCATTCAAGCGTATGGCGTGCCGTTCAAAGAAATAGACCCACCGGCGGATTGGCCGGCGGGTCTTCGCTCCCTGGCACCGGAATTATCAATTGATCGTCGTTCGCCTCGCGGGCAGACGTTTGCCATCGAGAACGCAACCAGATTAGATGATGGCACTCTCGTCCACGCCGTCTGGCACGTGAACCTGGTACAGGGCCCAACGGAGTGGGTCATCGAAGGACGCGATTCTCTGGAAGTCGCTCTTGTGGTTGGCCAGACGCAGGTAGAGGAACAGGCGATTCTGTCGGCAGAGGAGCTTGAGCGCTTTCCTGCTCGCGAAAAAGCGGTGCTTGTTTCGATTCGAACGGCCTGGGGACGTGTCGAGGAAGACATCGCCACGTTCGAGCGAGAGGCCGCGCGTGGAGTCCCGCCGGCTTGTACTAAGGACCTGAGCCCCATCATTCGAGAGGTAGTTCGGCTTAGCACAGCCTGCCCCAGGATACAAGAGGAAAACGAGCGTAATGCCTGCTTCATCAACCGGGACCGGCTGAACAGCGAGATCGGCGCCTGCGAGACGCAAACCAAACTACATGAGGAGGGGCTGGCCAGGGCTCGACAAGCAGCAGCGCCTTATGCCGAAAAACGCATAGCCACGTTCCGCGAAGAGCTTCAGCTCGACTCATGATCCTGAAGACCAGTAGAGTCACGATTATAACCCCATATAGCCATGAGAAATCGTATGTCGACAAGAGTATCCTCAATCATGATGGGCCTTGTAGTCGTAGGTGTCCTGCTCTCCGGTTGTGCCACAACGGGAGGGGCTCCACGTGTGGCAGAGTGTAAGAAGTACGTGGGTATCGGGGCGCTGGCAGGCGGCTTGGTCGGGGCAACCCTAGGTGCAAAAGTAGCCGGAGGTGATAGCACCAGTACGAAAGAGCGCGTAGCCGCTGGCGTTGTGGGCGGTGTTTCGGGAGGCGTGGTAGGATATGCCATCTGTGCGGCCGTGTGGCGGCAGAAACAAGCGCTCGAACAAGGGCTCCGGGCGTTGGATCAGCCCGCGGGCCCCGTCTTGGTCGATGCATCGCCGTCGTCAGCAGATAGCGACGGAACGCAAGAAACCGGAAATGCCGTACAAGGCATTCAAGTCCTCGATGATCGTGCCATCCGGCTGGATTTGAACTCTTCCTTCCTCTTTCCATCTGGCAAGAAAGAGCTCCAGAAGAATCCCAATGATTACCTGGATGTAGTTGCCGAGAGCCTCAACGAATACGGCCAGAGCGATGTGATTGTGATCGGGCATACCGACGACGTGGGATCCGAAGCGAGCAACCAGCTGCTCTCTCATGAACGCGCCCGAACGGTAACTGCCTACATGGAGGGCCGAGGTGTCGATCCGGCGCGCATCCAGACGGTAGGGAAAGGAGAGAGCGAACCCGTTGGGAGTAACACGACAGACGAGGGCCGCGCCAGCAACCGACGAGTGGAGATTGTTATCACACACAGGGGCTGAGGGTTTATGAATGGCTTATAATCATTTCCAATTTTGAGGTATTTACGCTATAGACACTTCTGCATTATTCTGGTACCATGGCTACGCCCCTCCCTGATAGGCCGGATCGATACCGGATTTATTATCCCACTTCATAGTGCGCAACGTACATGTGTAGTGCTAAGGCCATCGTGCTGCTCTTCACGTCGCTGTTAATAGTAATCGTACCGTCGGCTGCACAGGAGCGAAATCGATTTGAAAACTGGTATACAAACTGGGGGATAGGATACCCGTTCATCACCTATCCAGACGAATTGTCTGGAATCGATGATGCAGGGCTGGACAACGCATCCATCATGTTAGACGTGCTCGGTTTCTACTGGCCTATCAGCGAGCAGACCATTTTAGGAGGGACGGTGAACGCCTGGGGCGACCGGTACGCCGCGGGTGGAGAAGATCTGCAAATCAATGCCTATACCTTTGGCTTTAGCGCCATGCATTTTCTGCAGAATAGGGTGGGCGATGGTGTTTTCTTGCGTGGAGAAATTGGTCCATCGCGTCTTGTGATCAATGGGTCGGTGTTCTCAACCAACATTGAGTCTGAGTGGGGTTTGGGAGTACTTATTGGCGGTGGATTTGGTATTCCTGTATCATCGGAAACCAGAATATTACTGCATTTGAATTATGCAGTGCGGCGCATTGAGGGGGAGCAGTATAACAATCTAGGTATAGCCGTAAGCGGGTTATTCTAGCGATCAATTTTAACGAGACTATTGCCCCTCGAATTGCACCGTGTTCGTTAATTCCATACATGCTAACGGACCTGGCCAACCACTCGCAACTTGTTGATTAATAAGAGGAATCATAATGTGCAAGCGATTTAAGCAGATCTATACCCGGCCCTTCATCGTCGTGCCAATGCTAATGCTAATGGTTTTGCTTAGTGGCTGCGTTGTCGCAAATACAACTAAACTATCAGGTGCATCCTATCCTCCTGTTCCTTCGGACCAGGTTACCATTTACCTCTCAGAGAACGATATTCCCGGGGAGTACATCAAAATTGGGCTCATTAATGCCCAGGGAAATCATGGATGGACAAATGAGCAGCAAATGCTCAATAAGATGCGTGATGAAGCCGGCAAGATGGGTGCCAACGGCGTCCTACTAGCGGCGATTGATGAGCCCGGTACCGGAGCAAAGATTGCCGGCGCCGTGCTCGGCGTAGGAGTTAATCGAAAAGGGCAGGTTATTGCCATTCTTGTAGGCAATGACACAATCGGTTCCGTTGAAGCCATGCAGCAGAAGCAAAAAGAAGCACGAGAGAGCATGCCGGCTGAGCGTACGTGCTCAAATCCAGATGAGGCGATGAAATCGACTCTATATCGAGTGACACAGGATAAAACACCCATTGTGAACACATCGGCTGTGCGTGCGGAGACGCTCGGCATCCTGAACAAGGGCGATTATGTGCTTCGTGTGGACTCGTTTGGCAAATTCGAAAAGGTCTGCTTCAATGAGAACAACGGGTATGGCTGGATTAACAAAGCACATCTGGCACCCGGATGAGTCATGAGTCTATGTGATATAACCTAATCACGGAGAATAGTATGAAAAGGTCAAAATGCCAATTCGGTATTGTGGAAGTCCTATTTCTTTTATTAGTCCTGTTCATTTCAGGTTGCGCATCGACGAAATCAGCCAAGCTTGGTGTGGAAATCGAGCAACAAGGAGATCATTTTCGAGCTGCACAGTTGTACCTTGATGCTCTAAATAAGAACGCAAGACAGAAGGATGCTGTAAACGGTATTGTTAGAGTGGCGGAGTCGGCCTATCAACAGAAGCTGAATCTGGCACAGAACCAGGTAGATCAAGGCAGTCATGAGACCGCCATACAGGAATTCACGCAGCTTCAGCTTTTTCTCAACCAGCTGCGGACCCACAATGCACTGAGCTTTTCTACGATCAATGTAGGTGAAGCCATTGGAAATGCCCGTCAGGCTACAGCGGAAAAGTATTATGTGCTTGGCGAGGAAGCCTATGCAAATAGCAACTACCTTCTCGCTGTGCAGGAATTCGGCAGGGCACAGTCCTTTGTAAGTGGCTATAAAGAAGTGTCGATCCGATTAGCCTCCTCTCATTACAAGTTGGGCAACGGAATGGAGAAGAGTGGTGCGTATCGAGATGCCATAAAGCAATATGCTAAAGCGAATGAGATTATATCTGGGTATGAGGATGCGACGCAACGAATTGGGAGTATCTATTACCATCTAGGGGACTATTTCTTGATGAACGGTCAGTGTCGACTGTCGGTTGCTGATCTTGGACAGTCGATGGAGTGGGGACACGCCGCGTCTGACTTACCCAACAAGCTAAATGATGCTCGTGAATGCGGGACCACACGAATCGCATTCGTCGAATTCGAGAACCGCACCGGCCGCGACCTGGTGGGAATGGATCTTGGCGATGTTATCTTCGAGGAGATCAAGACCAAAACCCAGCAAGGGGCAAGTGATTTCATTCGAATGATGGACCGTGAGCAACTAAATATGTTGTTGAGAGAGCAAGATATAAACGAAGGGATGTTGCGACAAGGTTCGCGGCTGCCCAACACACTTGAAGGCGTGGATTATCTTGTTTTTGGAAAAATAAACCAGGTTCATGTTGAGCAACCTGAACTAAAAACGTCTGTTCGTCAGGACGAATACGAATACAAAGTCGAGCGCCCGTATACGGACGACAAGGGGAAGCAAAAGATTAAAACAGAGTGGATCAAGCAACCTCTTGCTTATCGTTTTAACGAACAGTCCATCACCATCAACTTGTCGGGTTCTGTAAGCGTGGTTGACGCGCATACCGGCGAATCGGTAATCAATTATCAGATCGACGAGCGCGCCTTCGATGAGATTGGATATGTGAAAGACTACCAGGCCCGTCACGACATCAACGATACGAAGCTGACCCGGATCAGCGATGACTTGCGTGCTTACAACAAGGCCCGTAAAGAACTACGCGACATGAACTCGCTCGTAAAAGAGAAGATCGATGTGATCGCTGCCGCAATGACCGATAAGATCCTCGCAACGCTCGATCAGCCGACTCAGTATCCGGATCCGACGACCTTGCCGATCGAACTACCCGTGGTTAGTGCGGGAGGGAAATGAATACAGCACATACTATCATAGGATTGACGTGACTATTTAGGTACCTCTTACTTGAGCGCCTGATTACCCTCACGTAGGCTGTGGCATGCAGGACCTCGACGCCTATATCGCCTCGCTGAAGGCGCATCCCGATCTGGTCGGGTTGCTCGCGCCTCTGTTTGTCCTCATCCAGCGTCAGGCCACCGAGATTGCTGCATTGAAGGCTGAGGTAGCCGATCTGAAGGCCCAACTCAACCAGCGGAGCAGCAACTCGAACAAACCTCCCTCAAGCGACGGCTACGTCTGTAAGCGCCGGTTGTAAATTTCCGGAAAGTGCCGACCGAAAATGTCCGGGTTCATGATCGCGGCCGGACGTTCATCCATCAGTGGAGAGAGTCCGGTCTAACCTTGAACTTGGGGGTTCCTCATCG
>Ga0163150_10000106_pt1 | contig 143021 bp, 102 predicted proteins | sample OliLakLV19P2IB_FD_148628 | JGI IMG/M metagenome (GOLD analysis project Ga0163150, IMG submission 148628) | Freshwater microbial mat bacterial communities from Lake Vanda, McMurdo Dry Valleys, Antarctica - Oligotrophic Lake LV.19.P2.IB | ecosystem: Environmental > Aquatic > Freshwater > Lake >... | reverse complement strand
GCGTAGAACCGCCGAGCCGCGATCGCAACGCGTCGCGGACGCCCACCCACACCCCACGCCTCGCCTCGCCCCGCGCAGACCGATCGACTGCTGCGGTTGCTCCCGGTTCAACCGGAACGTAAAGCCACGCCGTGCGCCTCCGCGACGCGTTGCGATCGCGGCTCCATATCCGCGTCACCCCCCGAACCCCGCGTCCTTCAGCATCTGCACCGTCAGCTTCTCGCCCTCATCCTTCTTCGTCTGCAAGTTCAACCAGTGCACGATCGTCTTCGCGATCGTGTCGCACTCGAGGTTGACGGCGTCGCCTGCCTTGAGCGCACCAAGCGTCGTCACCGTCAGCGTCGTCGGGATCAGCGCGACGTCGAACGTGCGCTCCTTCGGGTTCACGGCCGCCAGCGTCAGGCTCACGCCGTCGACCGCGACCGACCCCTTGGGCACCAGGTATTGAACGAGCGCGCTCGACGCCTGCGGCACTTCGATCGTGACGACCCATTCCATCTCGCTCAACCGCACCGCTTTCACGGTGCCGACGCCATCAACGTGTCCCTGCACGAAGTGCCCGCCCAGCGCCGTCGTCGGCGTCACCGACAGTTCCAGGTTCACCGCGCCGCCCGCCTTCAATCGGCCGAGCAAGGTCTTGTCGAGCGTCTCACGGATCACATCGAATGCGAGAAGTCCTTGCGACGTGTCCTTTCCGGGGGCATGCGTCAGGCAGCAGCCGCTCACACTGACGCTGTCGCCGGCCACGGGGAACGCGGGCCACGCCTTCGTCTCGCCCGGATCAATGACGAGGCGCACGCCGAACTCATTGGGCGTCAGCGACACAACCGAACCCTTCGCGGTGACGATGCCGGTGAACATGGCGGGAGTTTAAGGGAAAGGCTCGGAGATTGGCCATTGACCATTGCAAAGTAATTGGTCATTGGTCATTGGACATTGCCTCCTTCCAAGGCGGACGCACCCGCTACACTGATTCCCATGGCCGCACCCGCCATCCGTACCACCACCGTCGGTTCCTACCCCGTGCCCGACTGGCTTGCCGCCCTGCCCAGCGAGCAGGCGGTGCTCGACGCGACCCGCGTGGTGTTCGCCATCCAGCGCGACGCGGGCATCGACCTGCCCACCGATGGCGAGCTTTACCGTTTCGACATCAACCACCCCGACACCAACGGCATGATCGATTATTTTGTCCGTCCGATGGCGGGTGTCCGCGCCCAGGCCGGGCGCGGCGACTGGGAGGCGTACGCGAGGAAGCAGTCGATGGCGTTTCGCGCCAAGCCCGCCGGCATCGTCGAGGGGCCGCTCGGCGAGGGCGGCCTCAACCTGCTCGCCGATTGTCAGCGGGCCTCGAAGGTCGCCGGCGGGCCCGGGGTGCCGTTCAAGTTCACGGTCACCAGCCCTTACATGCTGGCCCGCACGCTCTTCGACAAGCACTACGGCAACTTCGATAACCTCACGCTCGCCATCGCGCAGGTCCTCGCGCAGCAGGTGAAGGGCCTGCCCTGCGCCTGCGTGCAGGTCGATGAGGCGAACATCCCCGGCAACCCGGACGATGCCCCGCTGGCGGCGAAGGCGATCAACCTCGTGCTCGACGCGATCGACACCGAGCGAGCCGTCCACCTCTGTTTCGGCAACTACGGCGGGCAGGCCATCCAGCGCGGCACGTGGAAGCGGCTCACCGATTTCCTTTCCTCGCTGCACGCGCACCACCTCGTGCTCGAGCTCGCGCACCGTCCCGCCGAGGACCTCGACGCCCTGCGCGACATCGACCCGCGCATCGCCATCGGCCTCGGCGTCGTCGATATCAAGGTGAACCACGTCGAGACCGCCGACGAGATCGCCGCCCGCATCGAACGCGCCGAGCAGAAGCTCGGCGCCGGCCGGGTGAAATGGGTGCACCCCGACTGCGGGTTCTGGATGCTCAAGCGCAGCATCGCGGACCGCAAGATCGCGGCGCTGGTGGCGGGACGGGACAAATATCTGGGGCGGTGAGTGGACTGGGAGATTGCAAATTGACCATTGCAAATTGCAGAGGGGCGGTGCCCGGCTTCTCCGTCTTTCAATTTGCAATTTGCAATTTGCAATGGTCAATGGCCAATTTGCAATTTGTCGTTGTGGTTGAACGAAAGTCACACATGCGAATCAAATTGATCCTCATTGTCGTCATCCTCCTCGCCGCCGCCGTCCATGCCGAGACCGGTCCCCCCAACATCGTCATCCTCTTCGCCGACGACATGGCTTACGCCGACCCCGCTTGCTTTGGGTCGAAGGTCAACGACACGCCCAACCTCGACCGCATGGCGAAAGAGGGCACGCGGTTCACCAGCTTTTACGTGGCGACGCCCGTCTGCTCCGCCTCCCGCGCGGCGCTGCTCACCGGCTGCTACCCGCCGCGCGTCGGGATCACCGGCGTGCTCGATCATCGCTCCGTCCTCGGCCTGCACCCCGATGAAGTGACGATCGCCGACGTCGCCAAGAGCAAAGGCTACGCCACCGCCATCTTCGGCAAGTGGCACCTCGGCCATCAGCCGGCTTTTCTGCCCGGGAAACAGGGCTTCGATCGATTCTACGGCACGCCCTACTCGCACGACATGTGGCCGTTCCACCCGCACGCGCCGCAGCTCTATCCCGACCTGCCGCTGTATGAGGGCGACAAGATCGTGCAGACGAATCCCAGCCCGACGGTGCTGACCGAAAGCTGCGCCGAGCGCGCGGTGAGGTTCATCGCCGAGCACAATGACAAGCCGTTTTTTCTGTACGTGCCCTTCAACATGCCGCACGTGCCGCTGGGCGTCAGCGCGAAGTTCAAGGGCAAGAGCCGCAACGGGGTCTACGGTGACGTGATGATGGACATCGACTCGGCGGTCGGCGGCGTGCTGGCGGTGCTGCGCGAGCACAAGCTCGACGGCAACACACTCGTCATCTTCGCCAGCGACAACGGGCCGTGGGCGGAGTATGGCAATCACGCGGGCAGCCAGGGGCCGCTGCGCGGGTCGAAGGGCTCGACATGGGAAGGCGGGATGCGGGTGCCGATGATCGCGTGGTGGCCGGGCAAGGTGCCCGCCGGCGCGGTGAACGACGTAGTGGTGGCGACGATCGACGTGCTGCCGACGGTGGCGAAGGTGATCAACGCCGCCTTGCCCAGCGACCGCGTGATCGACGGCCGCGACATTAGTCCGCTGCTGCGCGGTGAGGCGGTGGGGAAGTCTCCGCACGAAAGCTATTTTTTCTGCATGGGAAACACCATCCGGGCGGTTCGCTCCGGTACATGGAAGCTGCATGTGCAGGTGATCGAAGCGAAGGGCGCGGCGATCGAGGTGAAGCCCGGACAACTGTTCGAACTGAAAGCCGACATCGGCGAGCAGGTCGATGTCGCGGCGACAAACCCGGAGGTGGTGAAGCGGCTGACGGAAGAGGCGCGGCGATTTGTGGAGGAGCTGCGGAAGAACTCGCGGGCGCCGGGGAAGCTGTGATCCTTAAAGTATTGATGCCACTGGCAGTCCGCTGCCAGTGCCTTGGTTCTCGGTGATCCTGAACGGCTGGCACTGGCAGCGGACTGCCAGTGGCATCACCGCGAGCCCCTCCGTTTACTGCGTCACGCCCACGAACCACATCCCGACCGGCAACCAGAGCGGGGCGGTGATCAGGCAGATCACATTGGTGGTCAGGATGACGCGCATGGCGGTGGGCGTGTCGCCGTGGTAGTGCCTGGCCATGATGATGGCGAAGACGCCGGCGGGCATCGCGGCCTGCACGACGATGACGCGTTTGAGCTCGATCGAGCAGGGTAGAAACCGCGCCGTCAGCAGGAACAGCACGGGGATGACGCCGAGTCGAAGCAGGTTGGCCGCGGCGATGATGCGCAGGCCGTGACGCAGGCCCGCCTCGTGCAGGTGGTCGGTCACGGTTGCGCCGATGAGCAGGAGCCCGAGCGGCAGCGATACTTTGCCGACAATGTTAAGCGAGTCGATAACCTCCACAGGAATGTGGTCCGACATGCCCGACCAGTTGCAAATCAGACCCACAACGATGGCGACGCTGGGCGGGTTGACCGCCTTCAACAGCACGGCCCCGGAGAAGTGGCCGGTCATGACGAGCACGCCGACGGTCCAGAAGGCGAGGTCGATGCCGGTGTTGTGGAGGAAGAGGACGCTGAGGGTTTCATCGCCGAAGAGGAGCAGGACGATGGGGATGGGGATGTAGCCGTAGTTGTAGACGCCGGTGGTGAAGACGAAGGTGCGCTGGGCGGATGGCGACATGTTGAGCCAATTCCGAAACGCGCGGACAAAGGCGGCGGCGACGGCGAAGCCGAGGATGATGGACATGAACCCGACGAGCGGCGGGGTCATGACGCGGAGCGGGTCGCGCAGCTTCTCGTTGCCGGCAACGACGCTGAAGACGAGGGCGGGCATCAGGCCGCGGACGATCAGCTTGAGGATGGCGCGATCGAACGCCGGCCGCAGCACCCCCAACTTGCGGGCCGCCGCACCGATCAGCAGGAGCACCGCCGAGCCGAACATGGCGGAGAGGATGGTGGGCAGGTGTTTGAACACAGAGGGGAAAGGATAGCGGCGGAGAACGTGATGGGGATCGGCGAGCACGAATGCGGGAATGCTTGATTCCTTTGAGCGGCGCGCCTGGTTCAGCGTGAACGACCCCGTACCTGGCTAGAATGAGCTTCAAACCAAGCCCGATCCAGTTACAATCACCGCAGGCCTTTCAATCGGAGCATCGAGCCATGAAACACGGATCCCTCGCGGTCTTCGCTCTCGCACTGTTGCTTGCCGCGGTGATGTCGGCTGGGGTCGTGGGCGGCAGTCATCTGTTCGCCGCCGATGCGAAGGCGGCACCCAAGCAAGCCCCGAAGAAGGACGACAAGAAAAAGGTCCCCGCCGCCAAGTGGCGCGACGCGGCCGACCCGCTGCACGTGGCTGCCTTTGAAGGTGATCTGGCCGCGATGAAGAAGCTGCTCGCGGCCAAGGCGGTCAATGTCAACGTCCCCCTCGAGTTCCGCACCTTCCCCGGCTACACGCCGCTGCACATGGCGGCGCTCGAGGGGCAGTCGAAGGTCGTCGAGATGCTGGTCGCGAAGAAGGCGGACCTCAATCTGACGGAGAAGCAGAACAAGCGGACGGCCCTGCACCTGGCGGCCGCCAACGGCCACGTGGCGGTGGTGCGGGCGCTGATCAAGGGCGGGGCGGACCTGAACCTGAAGGACAAGTTCAAAAACACGGCCCTTGGCCTGGCGAGCGAGAAGGGCGTGATCGCGGAACTGACGAAAGCGGGCGCGGCGAAAGAGTGATGCAGCAAAGGCCCCCGAATCACCACGGAAGCGCCCCCGCCGAGAAGCGATCTGCCGATTGCTCCGGGGACGCCACCGCCCAACCTGCAAAAGCTGTGACCTGCTGGACCGTTATGCCGTGCCGGTGATGCCGGCGGGTCGCCGGGGTTCCCCAACGATTCAGAGTCTCCGATGCAAAAGTTTTACCTTGCATTACTCGCAACCATTGTCGTTTCCATTTCGATGATGCTCGGCTGCGAATCGGTCCGGCAGGCCCAGACGCCGGCGCCGACGCCCGCAACACCGTTCCAACCCACCGCGATCGAGGACCCATCGATCCACAACTTTTACCAGGTCACCCCCCGCCTCTACAGCGGCTCGCAGCCCGAGGGTGATGCCGCGTTCGCAGAACTTCAAAAGCTCGGCGTCAAGGCGATCATCAGCGTCGACGGCGCGATCCCCGATGTCGAGGCCGCCAAGGCGAAGGGCATCCGGTACATCCACCTGCCCATCGGTTACGACGACGTGCCGCGGGAGCAGGCGCTGCTGCTGGCAAAGGCCATGAACGAGGTCGCGGGTCCGGTCTTCGTGCACTGCCACCACGGCAAGCACCGCGGGCCGGCCGCGGTCGGGGTGTGCGCCATCGCGGATGGCACGTGGACGAACGAACAGGCCGTCGACTGGATGAACAAAGCCGGAACCAGCAAGGACTATGCGGGCTTGTTCGACTCCGTTGGCAAGTTCAAAAAACCCGAGGCTGCGACCCTGGCGAAGGTGACCGGCCCGCTGCCGGAGAAGGCGGCCGTGCCTCCCATGGCCAAAGCCATGGTCACAGTCGATGAGCGCTGGGAGCGCCTGCTGGCGGCGCGGAAGGTCGGCTTCAAGAACGTGCCCGGCCATGCCGACATCGAGCCTTCACACGAGGCCCTGCAGCTCGCCGAGTTGTTCCGGGAAATGGCCCGCCAGGCCGATGCCCAGGCGCTGGGCGACGACTTCACGGCCCGCCTCGCGCAGGCCGACGCCGAAGCGATGGAGCTTCACACGGCGATCAAGGCTTGGAAGGAATCAAGATATCCGCCGCAGTTGCTCACCGTCGTCGAAGCCAAAGCGGATGTCGTCGCCAAGAGCTGCAAGACGTGCCATGTCCGGCATCGAAATTGACGTGAAAGGCATGCGCCAGGCGCCGGCAGCGGACTGCCAGTGGCATCCAACCACCTCACCTCGTCACAGCCTGCTGCTTGTTGGTCATCAAGCTCACCACCACCAGCACCAGGAACGCCAGCGGGATGGTCACCAGGCCCGGCTGGCTGAAGGGCACGACCGCGTCCTCCGGCGGCAGGCCGTAGACGTCCTTGTAGGCCTGCGAGCTCAGCAGGATCCACGCCAGCGACGACACCATGCCCACGATGATCGACCAGGTGATGCCCTGCTTGGTGGTCTTCTTCCAGAAGAGCAGCATGATGATCGACGGCAGGTTGGCGCTGGCGGCGATGTTGAACGCCCAGCCGACGAGGAAGCTGACGTTGAGCTTCTCGAAGGCGATGCCCAGTCCCATCGCGATGACGCCCACGACCACCGCGGCCATCTTGCCGGCGCGGACCTTGGCGTGGTCGTCCCACTTCATCTTCAAGAAGTTCTCCATGATGTCGTGGGCGACGGCGCCGCTGGCGGCCATGATCAGGCCGCTGACGGTGCCCAGCACGGTGGTGAAGGCGATGGCGCTGATAATGGCGAAGGGCAGCTCGCCGAAGCTTTTGGCGAGGAGCGGGGCCGACATGTTGGTGTCAGTGGGGTCGAGCATGCCGCTGACCATGGCCCCCAGGCCGAGATAAAGCGTGAGCACGTAGAAGAAGCCGATGGAGGCGATGCCAACGACGGTGGACTTGCGGGCCGAGGCCTGGTCCTTGACGGTGTAGTAGCGGATGAGGATGTGCGGGAGCGACGCGGTGCCGCAGAAGAGGGCGAGCATCAGCGAGATGAAGTCGAGCTTCTGGATGAACGAATCGGAGCGGACGCCGGCGAAGGTCGGGTGCGAGCCGGGCGTGAGGGCGTCGCTGCCCTTGGTGGGGATCGGGTAATAGAGCGTGCTGGTGACGCGCGGACTCTCGACGATCTTCTCGCTGCGCCACAGGGCGATGGTGCTGTCTTCGAGCGTGGCGAAAAACTCGAGCGGGCCGACGCTGCCGGTGGTTTGCTTGCCTTCGGGCAGCGAGATGACGGAGCCGACGGGCAAAAGGTCCTGCTCGCCCTCGCCTTTGCCGCGGACCTTGCCGTTGACGTACTGCATCACGTTGCCGGTGGGGTCCGTGGTGGTACGGGCGACCTGGGCCCTGGCGTATCGCCCATCGGGGAGTTTGCGCCAGACAACCGGGTGCAGCGGGTTGGCCGGGTCGATCACGCGGATGTAGGGCTTGTCCTTCCACGGCCCGTCGGCGGGCAGCACCTTGACACCATCGCCGGTGAGCACCGGGTCATCGGCGGAGACGATTTCCACCGGCGCGGAGCCGGCCCGTGGCTGCGTCGTCAGGCCGCGGTTGAGGATCGCGACCGTGAGGATCGCGCAGAAGACCACCAGTAGCGATCCTTTGATGAACTGCACCCACGTCGTCGACACCATGCCCGCGGTGACGACGATGAGGATGACGATGACGCCCACGAGCAGCACGCCGGCCTGGTGCGAGAACCCGAGCAGCGGCTTGACGAGGGCACCGGCGCCGACCATCTGCGGGATGAGATAGAAGATGCTGATGACCAGCGTGGAAATGGCGGCGGCCATCTTGATGCCGCGCGAGTTGAACTTGCTGTCGAGCGCATCGGCGAAGGTGAACTTGCCGAGGCGCTTGATGGGCTCGGCGATGACGAAGAGGGCGACGATCCAGCCGGCGAGGTAGCCGATGGAATAGAGGAACCCGTCGTAGCCGTAGAACGCGATCATGCCGCAGATGCCCAGGAACGACGCGGCCGAGAGGTAGTCGCCAGCGAAGGCGATGCCGTTGACGAACCAGTGGACGCCGCCGTGGGCCGCGTAATAGCCCTTGGCGCTTTTGGCCTTGCGGCCCAGATAAAACGACAGGCCGAGGACGACGGCGACGAAAAAGGCGAAGACGGCGATGGCGGTGGCGGAGGCTTCGTAAATCACCGGCCGGCCTCCTTGTTGATGGGCTTCTCGACGCCGCCGGTGGGCCGGCACAGGTACATGTAGATCGCGGCGAGGAACAGGGCGCCGAAGATGAGGCCCATGCCGTAGAGGATCGCCAGGTTCACACCGCCGAAGGGACGCTCGGCCATCTTCTGCGGGGCGAAGGCGCTGAGCAGCACGAAGCCGCCGTACAGCACGAGGTAGATGGTGAACAGCACGAGGCCATATCGGCTGTTGCGGGAGATCATCTCGGGATGATCCTCGTGGTGCCTTGAGAGCGGGTCGCCCGGTGGGGTTGGCGGCGTTGGCGGGGTTGCTGGCGACACGAGAGCCTGCCTTTCGACACGCGGAAATGCGGCTTGCGGAATCTAATGGCATGGGCGTTGGGGTGCAAACGGAGAACCCGGTGCGGCCACCGGAGGCCTGACAGATGGCCGGTCCGCGCCGCTAGAGTAGTACCGAGGCGCTGCGGCGCCTGCCTCAAGGGGTTCATCGATGAAAGACTGGCTTTACAACGTGCGCGAACGCCTGACCGCCGCGGGGTTTGTTCCCATCGAGGGCGTCGAGTTCGAGGGCCGCAGGTTCCCGCTCGTCGCCCGCCGGACGCGCTTCGAGATCACCAAGTTCGGTTTCTCCGAGAACTTTTTCACCTTCCAGGAGTTCGACACACTCTCGGTTGACGACATGAAATCGTTCTCGGCCGCGGCGTTTCGCTGCGCGAACAAACACCGCAAGGTGCCGTTGCCGCGCGGGCTCGGCGAGAGCGTCTGGTCGTATGCGGTGGCGTATGCGCTCAACCCCGACCCGCGGCTGCTCGAGTTCGTGCGCAGCGAGACGCCGCCGAAGCACTGGGCCGCCGCGGAGATCCCCGTCGTCTACGAGCCGGCCCTGCGCAAGCTCACCTTTTTCGAGAAGACCCCGCTCTGGGGCGCGGCCTATTACGCCGGGTTCCGCAAGCAGATTCAGCGCGTCCTCGCCGGTTGATGGCGACACTTGCATGTAACATCAGCCGCACGGGCGCCGCACCATGGGGCGCAACCCGTGCTCATGAACTCCCCTTTCGTTCAACTCGCGCTCGCTGTCGGCCTCGGCATGCTCGTCGGCATGCAGCGCGAACGCGACGGCAGCGCCATGGCGGGCGTCCGCACTTTCGCGCTGATCGCGCTCTCGGGGTCGCTGTGCGCGGTCCTCGCCGCGACCGTCGGCGGATGGGTCGTCGCCGCCGGCATGCTCGGCGTCGTCGCGATGATCGTCACCAGCAACCTGCTCAAGGCCAAGCGTGACGAGAAGCCCGACCCGGGCATGACTACCGAAGCAGCGGCGCTGGTCATGTTTCTCGTCGGTGTGCTGCCAGTGGTGGGCAAACAGGAGATCGCGGTGGTCGTCACCGGCGCCGTCGCGCTGCTGCTGCATCTGAAGGACCCGCTTCACAGCGCCGTCCGCCGCATTGGACAGAAGGAAGTGAAGGCGGTCATGCAGTTCGTGCTGATCGCGCTGGTGATCCTGCCGGTGTTGCCGAATGAGGAGTTCGGCCCGCTCAACGTCCTGAACCCGTACAAGATCTGGATGATGGTGGTGCTGATCGTCGGCATCAGCCTCGTGGCGTACGCGGCGATCCGATTGCTGGGCAACCACGTGGGCGGCCTGCTCGCGGGAATCCTGGGCGGCCTCGTTTCGAGCACCGCCACCACCGTCACCTACGCCCGCAAGTCGCGCGAGTCTCCCGCGATGTCGGCGCTGGCGGCGTCGATCATCCTCCTCGCGTCCACCAGCGTCTTCTTCCGCATCCTCGCCGAGGTCGGCATCGTCGCACCGGCGGTGTTGCCGGCCATCGCCCCGCCGCTGCTGATCGTGATGGCGATGATGGGCGCGCTGGGCGCCGTCATGTTTATGCGGGCCCGGCACGACACGCCCACCGAGCCGCTGCACGGCGAGCCGGCGGAACTGAAGACCGCCATCGTGTTCGCCGCGCTTTATGCGGTCATTTTGTTCGCGGTCGCGCTGGCCAAGGAAAACTTCGGGCAGGCCGGGCTTTACGTCGTAGCCACGGTCTCCGGGCTGACCGACATGGACGCGATCACGCTTTCCACCGCGGAGATGATCAAATCGCAGGGACTGAACCCGGCCACCGGCTGGCGGCTGATCCTCGTCGCGGCAATGGCCAATATGGTGTTCAAGGCCGGCGTGGTGATGATGCTCGCCGCGCCCGCGCTGCGACGGCGCATCGTGATGGCGTTCGCGATTGTGCTGGTGGGCGCGGCGGCCGTGCTGGTGCTCTGGCCCGATGCCGCCATTGAGGGCGCGACGCCCAAGCCTACCGCCACGACGGCGACGACAACCGCCACAGCGGCGACGCCAGCTCCGCCGGCTCGCTGAGGGCCAGGCTCAGATTCAGCGACAGGTCCCAATCGGCGTGGGCGTCGTGCGCGGAGGCAGGGCTTGCATCCGATGTCACCGCGATCGAAAGCGACGCGGGGAACAGCGACCATGCCGGATCATCGGCGCGAGCCGCCACATGCGTATCGCTAGTCATCGATGCACGATGAACCACCCTGGGCGAAGTGACATCAACGGTGCGAGAAGTGGCCTGCGCCGTCCGCTTCGGCATTTCTGCTTCCGGTTGTCTCATCGTCACCGCGCCGACCGCGATCGCCAGCGCCGCCGCCGCCGCAACGCCGCCGGCGGCCGACCACCGTCGCCGCGCATCGCGCTGCCGCAACGCCGACAGCACGCGCTCCGCCGACGGCCCCGCCGGGCCGCGCTCCGCCAGCGCCGCGAGGTCCGCAGCCATTTCGTTCTCAAACGTGTCGTCGGTATTCATGGTTTAACCCGCTTTCCCGCGCGCTCAAGTATTCGCCGGCAGCAACGATCCGACCCCGAGCATCACCCGCAGCTTGCCGACCGCTTCGTGGCTTCGCCGCTTCACGGTGCCCTCCGGCAAGCTTAAGGCCACCGCCGTTTGCGCCACGCTGAGCCCCTGCTCGAAGCGGGCGATGACCACGCACCGCAGCGGTTCGGGCAACCCCAACAACGCGTCACGAATCAACGCCAGCCGATCGGCATTGGCTTCGGCGCCTTGCGAAACCGTGAGCCGCATCGCATTGGCGTGCCGCTCCCTCCGCCGGCGGCGCGACAGTGTGCGCAGGTGCTTGCGGCAATGATTGAAGACGATGCCGATCAGCCACGGCCACAGCGGCGTGTGCTGATCCGTCCGCCCCGCCGCGTCCCACGCCGCCAGCAGCGCGTCCTGCACCGCGTCCTCCGCCGCGTGCCCATCGCCCAGGTGAAGATAAGCCGCCCGCGTCAGCGCGCTGCCATACATCCGCGCGAGCTGTCCCAGCGCCGACTGATCGCGTTGCCGAAGCCGGGCAAGCAGGCTCGCGGGCTCGGCGTGGGCCGGGCCCTGGGCGGGGATCGCAACATGATGAGCGAGTGACGTCACAGACCCATCATAGTACCCGTCACTGGCGTATCGGTTCGCGCATCGCGGACGGAAAGCAATCGGAGCGATGCCACGGGTCGGCTTGGCGACCCGTGATGCGCGAGAACGCCACACGGATCGCCAAGCCGATCCGTGGCACCATCCTGCGGTGGGATTGTGTTTGCTCTAAGCCCGGAAAGCCTGCACCGGCGCGAACGCCTGGCCGAGAACCGCCTTGCTGTCGGCACCCAGCCATTTCTCCAAGACCGCGGCGTAGATCTGCCGGAAATCGGTGTGGTGCTTGAGGTCGCCCTCGTCGAGGTCCGTCATGCTCGGGTGCTTGCCGATCGCTCCCGCCTTGACCCTCGCGCCGGCCAGGAACATCGGCGCCGCCGCCCCGTGATCGGTGCCGCGACTGGCGTTTTCCTTCACCCGCCGGCCGAACTCGCTGAAGGTCATTGTCAGCACGCGCTGGTCGTGGCCGTGCTCCTTGATGTCCTTGAGGAACGCGCGGGTCGCGTCGCTCAATTCCTTCAGCAGCCCGGCATGGGCGACCGCCTGGTTCGAGTGCGTGTCGAAGCCGTCCATGGTGACGTAGTAGATGCGCGTCGACAGCCCCGCATCGATGAGCTGCGCGACGGTCTTGAGCCGATGGCCCAGCGCCGCGTTCGGGTACTGCACGCTCGTCTTGTACTGCTGGATCGCCTCCTGCATCCGCTTGCTCGAAAGCAGCGCGGTGACCGTGCTCTGTTGAAGGAAGCCGAGCAGGTCATCGCCCTTCGCATCAGCGCGCTCGGCCTTGGCGGCCGATTCGATGATCGGCGCGAGCTGGGGACTATTGCCCGTGTGCAGCTTGAAACCGTTCACGTCGGCGACGGAGGGCACGCGGACATTCTGGGCGACGACCGCCAGCGGTTGCCGCTCCTGCCCGAGGTGCAGCGCGCCCGAGTCCCCGGCCGCGCCCGCGTAATACTTGTCGAGGTAGCGGCCGACCCACCCCGTCATCCGCCGCATCTTCTCGATGTCGCGGATCGCCGTGTGCCAGATATCCATCGACGAGAAGTGCGAGCGGTCCGGGTTCGGATAGCCGACGCCCTGGAGCACTGCGAGTTGGCCTTCCTGAAGGAGCTCGGAGTAGCCGGTCATCGACGGGTGAAAGCCGATGTAGTCGTCGATCTTCAGCACCTGCGGCTTGTCGATGCGCGTGGTGAAGCGGTTCTTGTGATAGACATCGTCGCCGTAGGGGATGACGGTGTTGATGCCGTCGTTGCCGCCGGAGAGTTGGATGACGACGAGGATCGTCTCGCCCTTGGCCGCGGCGGCGGCGTGCGAGGTGTTCAGCAGAAAGTTCGGCACCGTCGGCGCGAGCGACAGCAGCGTGGCGGTGCCGGCGGAACGTTTGAGGAAATCGCGGCGTGAGGTGTTCATTTCAAATACTCCAGCGAGCCGGGGCGTGTCGCCCCGCCCGATTAGCACAACTGAAACTCAGGCAGCGCGCCGACCGCATGCACCACATTCGCAATCGTCCGGCTGCGATCGCCGTTCGTCTCGGCCACCTTGATCAACCGCTCGCGCACCTCGCGCGGCAGATCGACCGCGACGAGTAGCGAAAGCAGCCAATCGACGATGGATTCCGCGCTTTTCTTACCGTGCTTTTCTGCCAGGTCACCGAGCGTTGCGCCGGCAAACACCGACTCCTTCATATCGACGATGCTGCGCACCAGATTCGCCCGGCCGAGCAGCGTCGACGAATTGATCCACGTCCTGCCCGCGTCCCAGCCCTTCACGTTCGGCGGATAAAACACGGCCTGGCCCAGTTGCTGAAGCCTCTGCGCCACGCTGTTCATGTTCGTGCGCGCTTCCAGCGCCCGCAGCATGCCGATCGCCAGCGACACCGGCGACTTGATCATCCTTCCCACCGCGTGCCCGCTGAAGAACACGTTACTGGACAACATGCGATGGATCACCGGCTTCACGTCGAATCCGTTCTCGCGTAGTTGCTTGGCCAGCGGCTCGACCACCTCGGCTGAAAGCGCCGGTTCCTCGGCCACGAAGAACTTCACCAGCTTGGCGGCAATGAAGCGCGGCGCCGCGGGCTGCTCAAGCACGATCTTCACGGCATCGTCGCCGTTGAAGTTGCCGGTCTTGCCGAGGAACGACTTGCTGCCTTCATCGTGCTGGTACTTGTTGAATCGGAACTCGTCGCGCACGACCTCCCAGCCGGTGAAGGCTCGGGCGACCTGCTTGATGTCGTCTTCGGTGTAGTGCCCGACGCCGAGGCAGAAGAGTTCCATCAGCTCGCGGGCATAGTTTTCATTCGGGCGGATCTTGCGGTTGGAGGCGGCGTCGAGCCAGAGCAGCATCGCCGGGTCGCGCGAGATCGCCTGCACGAACGGCTCGAACTTTCCGAGCGCGTGGCTTCGCAGCAGCTCGTTGTGCTGCATCATCAGGCGGGCATCGTCGACTTTGGCGGCGCTGGTGGCGAAGTGGCCGTGCCAGAAGAGCGTGGTCTTTTCGAGGAGTTGATCCGGCGTGAACAGCATGCGGAACAACCACCATGACGAAAGCGCCTGCGGATTACCGGCCGCCATCATGGTGGAGCCGAGCGTCGCCATCTGCGATTCGAATTTGTCGGGCGCGGTGTTGTCCGCGCGCGCCGCTGAAGCGGCCGCGCCATGGTTGGGGTTGAAGAGCTGGGCGATCGTAGCGGTATAGCCGTCTCTAACCGCGGCGTCGATCTCCGCCGTGGTCGCGCCGAATCCAGCGCGGCGGAAGAGGTGGGCGGCGAGACGGGCGTTCCACGGCCGCGTTGCGTCGGGTGTGAACGGCGACCAGGCCCAGGCGGGGTCGAGGTTTTGAGGGGTGAGAGTCATGGTGAGATCTTGTCTTACTCCCCTCCCTCTTAGGGAGGGGCTGGGGGAGGGTCGGGCGCACTATCAACGAAGACGCCAGATTAAATCGAACACGTGCGGTCGGCGGGCTCGACCCTCACCCGGCTCGCGGACTCGCCGACCTCTCCCTGGGAGGGAGAGGTGCGGAGCGGCGGGCATCACTTCGGCAGCGACAGCTTGATGTCGAGGTCGACCGCCGCCCACTTGTCCTGAAAGCTCATGCTCATGCCGAGGCTCTTGATGTAGCTCACGAGGTCGAGCAGGCCATCGATTTCGGCGAGCGCTTCCTCCGGCGTGTGGCCCTTCTCGAGCATGTTCTGGGCGACGAGGTGCTCGCGGTTGTCTTTGAGGATTTGCAGCACCGGCCCTGCGTCCATCTCCAGCAGCGTGTTCTGCGGAATGGCCTCGTCGGTTTTCTGCTGCTTTGTTGCGGCCATCAGCTTCTCGGCGAGGTCCTTCGTGCTGCAAATCATGATGCGGTCGCCGGCGATCACCATCGAGGGCGAGAAGTTGTAGACGATGTCCGCCTTGTTCTTGTCGGTCTTCTTTTCGTCCACGATGTACTTCGACGAGAGCAGCGTCACCCCTTCGTATTTGTCGATGTCGGCGACGAGCATCGGCTTGCCTTCCTGCGCGCCGCCGAGGTTCACGAAGGAGAGGATCGTCTGGAACGCGGTCTTGAACTGCGTCTGTGTCGTTTCGTCGTTCGTCTTGGTGCGCAGGACGATGCCGAAGGCGGGGAGCTTGATGGCGGGGATTACGTCCTTGTACGTCGGGCGCGTCACGATGATCTGCGCCTCGGGACGGAAGGCGGCGAGCACTTCGGTGGTGAACGGCCGGCCGGAGAAGAAGAGCGTGAGTTGCGAATCGGCCTGCGCGATGCCAGCGGCGACGTTCTCTTCGAAGAGGTCATCAGCGCTGCGAAGCATGGTGCCGAAGTCGCGGTAAGCCGTGAGCGAAAGGATCGTGCCCTCGGGCTTGAGCGGCTTGGGCGCCGCGCCTTTGCCGGGCGGCGAGAAGAAGAAGCCGCGGGCCGGGCTCACATCCTCCGGGTCGTGCGGAGCGCCGAGCGAGAGGCGGACCTGATCGTTCCTCAGCCGCAGCGCGGAGGTGATGTACGGCGTGTGCTTGAGCGTTTCCTGGAGACCGCCGATGAGCAGCTCCGCGGCGGCGTTGTCGCTCTTGTCCTTGAGCAGTGCATTCATCAATCCGAGATTGCGGATGCCCGCGACGCGAGCAAAGGCCCATGCGGTCGGGGCATCGCTCGACGGCACGTTCCTCGCCGCGGCGGCCTTGAACTCCTTGTCGGTGGCGAGCGAGTCGGACGCGTCATCGAGCATATTGTCGAAGAGCTTCTTGCCCAGGTCCGCGTTGTTGACGAACACCAACCACTTGCCGACGATCGCGAATCCGCCCTTCGCCACTTTCCATGTTTCGATCTCGCGATACGTCCGCCCCTTCTGGATCGCGCCGCGGCTTTTCTCTTCGGTGAACTTCACCACGGCGTCACGGAGGGTGGCGAGCTTGGCGGCGTCCGTGGCTTTGATCAACAGCGCCACGCCAGTGGTGTTGGCGTCGAAGGCGATATAGATACCGCCGCCGGAGGTGGACTCAATCGCGTCGCGCCACTTCATGCCGACCTGTTTCTCGAAGACGGCGAGGCCGTTCTGAAGCGCCTCATACTGCGGCGACGCGAGGAACTGCTTGTACTGATCCATGCCCTCGAGCTTCTTGCGGAGCGGGTGGTCGAGGATCAGGGCGAGCAGCTTTTTCGGATCGCCGAGCTCCGCGTAGACGAGGGTGGTGTTGGGCAGGATCTGGGCGGCGGTCTTGGTATCGGCGTTGGGCGCGGCGGCGAGGTGCGACGCGGAAAGCAGGACGGTCAGTGTGAGAAGAAGCGACGTGGTGCGTTTCATCGAGGCGCCTCCAAGCGCGGGGCGTTCAGCATGAAATGCTACGTTTCCCGCTGCAATCAGCTTACCGGAAGGTGCCGCAGATGTTGCAGTACGGGCGCAAAGAAAAACGCGGGCCGAAGGCGGCCCGCGCTGGGTGGCAATGGATGTTTGGATCGGCACTGCGAGGCTGGGTGGCACTGACAAGCGCAGTCTTCGGAGCTTGTCAGTGGCGGAGTCTCCATGTGTACAACCACACTGACAAGCTCCGCGGACTCCGCTTGTCAGTGCCACCCGCCGACCATGTCTCCTTTATCACTTCCGCGCCTTCAGCGCCTCGGCGATGCACGCCGCCGCGCGGTCCGCCACCAGCTTGTTGCCGGCACCGTTGAGATGCACGGTGTCGCCGGTGAGGATGCCGCGGTCCTTGTTGTCCTTGTTCTGCTCCTTGAGCGTGTCGATGAACGCCTTGCGCAGGTCGCACATCAGGACGCCGTCCTCCTTCGCGACCTTTCGGCTGATCTCGGAATACTCCTCCAACATCGCGTCCATTTTGTTCGAGCCGTCGTGCTTCTCGCCGATCACGCTGGGCGTCGCGAGCACCACGATGGCGCCGGCTTCCTTGATGCGCTTGATGATGTCGTGCAACCCGGCTTCATACGCCTCCTTCGACGTGCCCTTGCCATTCTGCGAGTGCCAGACGTCGTTGATGCCGATGTAGATGAACACGATCGTGGGCTTCTTGCTGGTCACATCCTTGTCGAGGCGCTTCTGAAGATCGGGCACCTTGTGGCCGGAGATGCCGGCCTTGACGAGCTCGATCTTCTTGTCGGCCTGCTTCTCGTTGATGGCCTGTTCGATGAGCCAGAGGTAGCCGTTCTTCCCGGCGCCGCCCTGCGTGATGGAGTCGCCGAGGAACGCGATGCGGTCGCCGGCCTTGAGCGGCGAGTCCTTGCCGACGAGCGCCTCGATGCCGGGCGAGGTGTGAGCGGCGGGCGCGGGGGCCTTGTCCTCGGCCAACGCGGCGGACGTGGCGAGCAGGAGAGCAACGGCGAGCGGGAACGCGTTTGACATGGTGGGTCCAGGTTGGGGGAAAGAACGAGCGGCTGACGGCATTACAGCGCCGCCGGTGACATTGTTCGCGGACGTTCATCGGTAACGCGTTAAGCGGCACAGTCGATTCAACCGATAAATCCGATGTAAACCGCGCCATCAGCGCAAGGGGGCCTGCGATGACCACACCATGTGAACGCCGCCGCGACGCCCGCCTGCCGCTCGACCGGCCCGTGAAGGTGCAATGCCTGCACACCGGCCGCTACCTCGCCGGGCACACCTTCAACCTCTCGGCCAGCGGCGCCCTCGTCGAGATCGAGCACCCCTCGCTCATGATCCCCGGCCAGCGCATCAAGGTCGGCGTCGCGCAGACGAAGCAGAATGTGATCCTGCAAAGCGAAGAAATGGCCGACGCGACCGTGGTCCGCAGCATGGGCCACCGCGGCCGGCAGACGGTGGCAGTGATGTTCGACCACCGGCAGGAGCTGGCGGCGACGGGGTGAGATGCACTTCATTTGGCCGGGATCACCTTGATTGAGGTCGGCTTGTCCGGCAGCGTCGCCTTGAGCCTGCCGGCGTTGAGCACGCGCAGGAGGCGATTGAGCTCACGCTCGGAAAAGCCGCCGGCGCGGGTGATCTGTCCGTGACCATCGATGCGGCTGCGGACGACGGCCGCCATGATGACACGGTCGTCGAGCACCACGGTGAGCATCCGCCCCTGGTTGTTGTGCGTCATCGCGCCGAGCAGGTCGCCACCTTCCTTGTTCAGCCTGAACACGATGGCGGGTAACCCATCGACATCGGAATCGCGGCCTGCGAAGTCGAGGCGCCACTGTGGCTCCGCTGCTCCCAGCCGCTCTCCAAGCCGGTTGCTCAAAAGCAGATAGTGCCCGCCGCGGAACGATTCGCCCACCAGCCCCTGACGGGCGAAGAATTCGTGGGCCTGCTGTTCCAGCTCCTTCAACTCGTCGGGGCCCGAGGCGAACGCGGCGAGATCGTCCACCTCGCACCAGAGATAGTCCTTATCACGGCTGGCGTCGGGGCCATTGTTCAGCAGCGTCTTGCGATAGTCCCGAACGTCGGCGGTGGGCTCCGCGGCAAACCGGAACTCAAGTTGCCCGCGGCCACGGAGGAAGGCGATGACCTCCTCGGGATCGAAGGCGGATCCGCGGGCTGCTTCATACTTATTGAACGCGGCGACAACATCGCGCAGGGCAACTTTGCGCTCCGGGTGTCGTTTCATGAGCGACTCCAGAGCGGCTTCACGAGAGGGCCCCGATGGACTGGAGATGGAGCGCGGGCCGAAAGCTTCCGCGGCGGTCATGCGCTTGAATCCCGGTTCCCGCGGCAGCGCGAACACCCGCTCCACTTCCGCGCGGTGAATGTCGTCGGCCATCACCGCCGACAACGCCGCCTCATAAGCCTGTCGGGCGCGGAGATGCTCTCGTAGCGGCCCGGTCGCGGCGGCGCGGGTGCTCTCTTTCTCGGCTAGTGCACGCGCACGCTGCGCATCGGTGGCGTCCGCACCCAGCGTCTGCTCGGCCTTCTCGGCGCGATCGGCGGCCGCTCGCGCTTCATCGGACTTGACGGCGGACGCCTTCCGCTGATCAAACGCACCAGCCAGCGCCGTCAGCTTCGTCAACCGGCCGGGATCGCCGCCGGCCAGTTCCGCCAGCCGCTCGCGGCGCTGCGGGTCGGGTTGATCCAAGACCGTTTCCAGTGCCGTCTGGTCCAGGTGCCCTTCCGTGAGACCGGCGAGCAGCGTCAGATAGGACTCCCGCATCTTCCAAACCTCCGGCGAGGGCAGAGGAACGCGGATGTCGATGCCGCTGTCGCCGCGGCGCGAAAAATGAATCTCGCGCACGCCCTCCGGATCAAGCCTCTTCCCAAGCACCACGATGACCTGATCGATCGCGCGGCCCACATCGTCACCGTCGGCAACGGCGACGTCGTACGAAAGCACGAAGCTGCCATACGATGGCCACGGCGCGGGCACCGCGACCTTCGGCGCAGGCGCGGGGCCACCATCTGTCGCTGCGCGGTCGTCCCCACCGCAACCCACAACGGCGAGGCAGATCATCATCGCGAGCGCAGTGCAGAGTCGAGGCGTCATCGGTACCTCCGGATTGGTCATGGCCCCATAGTAGACCCGGGTTCAACCGCCCGCGATCGCCCCTACCACCATATAGAGTTCCTTCCCTTCGGCGACCTCGTCGGGCAGCGGCGCGTCCATCGGCTCGTTCGACAGGTCCTGACCGCACGCAAAAAACCGAATGAATGGCCGGCGTTTGAGCGTGACGTGATCGCGGATGGTGCCGCGCAGCATGGGATAGCGCGCTTCGAGGGCATCGAGCACGGAGCGCTGCGTGACCGGCGCGGCGACGTCGATCGCGACTTCGCCGTCAACGCCGGAGAGGGTGCGGAGGTGGAATGGGAGTTCGAGGCGGATCATTTCAGCACATGCACTTCCACGCTCAGCACCGGCGGCAAATCGCGCACGATGGCGTTCCAACTGTCCCCGCCGTCCGCCGAGCAGTAAACCTGCCCGCCCGTGGTTCCGAAGTAAACGCCGCACGGGTCCAGCTTGTCGACGCTCATCGCGTCGCGCAGGATGTTGACGTAGCAGTTCTCCTGCGGCAAACCTTTCGTCAGCGGCTCCCAGCCCTTCTCGTCCTTGCCGCCGGTCTTGCTGCGGTAGACGCGGAGCTTGCCCTCGGGCGGGTAGTGTTCCGAATCGCTCTTGATCGGGACGACGAAAACGGTGTCCGGCTGGTGGGCGTGGACATCGATGGGGAAGCCGAAGTCGCTCGGCAGGTTGCCGCTGACCTTGTACCAGTTGTCGCCGGCGTCGTCGCTGCGGCAGACGTGCCAGTGCAACTGCATGAAGAGCGTGTCGGGCTTCGTCGGGTGCAGCGCGATGCGGTGGACGCAGAAGCCGACGTCGGTGTTGGGGTCGGGCATGTACTTTGATGTCAGGCCCTTGTTTTTCGGGGCCCAGATTTTACCGCCGTCGTCGGAGCGGAACACGCCGGCCGCCGAGATGGCGATGTAGAGGCGGTGCGGGTTCTTGGGGTCCTGGATGATCGTGTGCAGGCCCATGCCGCCGGCGCCGGGCTGCCATTTCTCGCCCTTGGCGGCGCGCAGGCCGGCGAGCTCGTGCCACGTCTTGCCGCCGTCGGTGGTGCGGAACATCGCGGCGTCCTCGACGCCGGCGTAACAGGTGTCGGGTTCGGTGAGGGATGGCTCCAGGTGCCAGACCCGCTTGAACTCCCAGGGGTGCTGCGTGCCGTCGTACCAGAGGTGCGTGCCCAGCGGGACGCCGGTCTGCGGCGACGCGTCGTACACAAACTTGTTGCTCTCGCCCATGGGCATGCCCTCGGGCGACTTCGCCTCTTCACCGGGCTTGGTGCCGGGCTGATACCAGGATTTTCCGCCGTCGTCGGAGCGCTGGATGATCTGGCCGAACCAGCCGCTGGACTGCGACACGTAGATGCGATCGGGGTCAAGCGGCGAGCCCTTGAGGTGATAAATCTCCCAGCCGGCGAAGTGCGGCCCGCTGACCGTCCACTTCTGGCGCTTGCCGTCGGAGGTGAGAACAAACGCGCCCTTCTTGGTGCCGACGAGGACTCGGACTCCGCTCATGGTGGTGCTCCGTTGATCGAGTACGGACGACAACAGCGACACGGCAGGGAATATACCGCGCTCGTTCGGATTGCGAATGAGCTTCAACGCGGCTCGCGCGCCCGGATTGTGTTTACAGCCTCGGCCGTCGGCAGGTGACTCAGGCGGCGGGCTTCTAAATGGTGGCGCGGACAGAACCACGCCATGCCCGTGGGATGGCCGCAGACCCCGGGCGGCAGCGGCTGGAAGTCGGCGAAGTTCACGGTGTCGAACGCGGCGCTGTCGCTGGATACCGGCGATGGTCGCTGGAGCCAGCGCAACCAGCGTGAGCCCTTGGGCGCTGGCGGCGCATCGCCGGCACCCCGCCCGCATGCGGCACAGATCGGTGGTTTCATGTCGTTCTCGGATTGCCAACGAACGTTGTTCGGCGTTGGTCTCGATCAGCACCCCACCGCCGGGTTGAGCTTCTGCCACGGTGGTTTGCATCGCCGTAGACAAATGCCGATCCGACACCCCTATATTCACAGGGAATACCCCCCGGCGAATGCAGCATCCCGCTCATTCGATTACACAGGAGCGCATCATGTCCCTTGCCCCTTTCCTCGCGGATTATCTCTATATCGGCGGCGGCGTCGGCCTGCTGATTCTCATCATCATCATCGTGTTGGTGATGCGCCGCTGAGCGCGCACTGGTCCGCAAAACAAACGATCACTTCCCCTTGTCCTCCGCCGCCTGCGACCGTTGCAGGGCGGCGCGCTTGATTTGGTCACGCGCCTTCTGGAGGCGCTGCGGCCACTCGAAGGTCGGCGCCTTGGCCGGGTCGTAGCCGGCCATGTGCCCGGTCAGGCGCGTGGCGGGTTTCGTGTAACTCAACTTGGTGTCACCGAATACCTCGCGGCACATCGCCGCGAGGCCGGCGTCATATTCCACAAGCTCGGCCCGTGAGTTGACGTGGTTGTGGTCGTGATCGTTCTCGCGGTTGTTGTCGAACCACGACTGCACGCCCTCGGCAAAATATTCGTGATGGTTCACGCCGGCGTACTTGCCCTTCCACAATCCAGCCTTCATCGCGGCGTCATAGGTCGCCTTGAGGCGCGTGTCGAAGGTGGGATCGACGTTGGTCATGCCGCGCAGATGGATGTTGTGGGCGAACTCGTGGATAAGGATGTTTTCCTTCTCGTAAGGATCGCCGGAGTAGCCCAGTACATTTTCTTCCGCACAGGTGCAGTAAGGATCGGTCGGGCTGCCGCCGGTGCCGCGGGCTCTTGCATCCCACCAATCCTTGGCCGACACGTCTTTGACGGTCGGATCGGGAGCGCGGCCGTTGCCCATGCGCACAAACTCGGGCAGGTCGGTGGTGAACTCGTTGTGGGCGATGATGCACAGACGGGCACCGCTCTTGATCATCGCGTCGCGCACATCGGGCCGCTTGGCGAGCATCATGTCGCAGATGAAGGCCACTTCCTTCAGCGCGTACGGGTTTACGTTGGCGGAGGCGACGATGGGGAAGCCGCCCGCGGTGGTCGACTGCGTGTAGAACGCGGGGACGCCGGTCGTGCTGGGCGGGTCAAAGCGGAAACCCTGAACGATCACCTCGCTGGTGACGGCCGCCTCGACCTTGTCCTCGCGGCCGACGACGGCGAAGCGATGGCCGAGCGTGGTGGTGATGACGGTGTCCTTGCCGGGCGCGACGGTGCCGTTGGGCACGCGCTCGCTGTCGGACTTGAGCCAGAAGATGTCGATCGTCTGCTTGCTGCCGTTAAGGATTTGGAGGCGGGGGCGCGGCGGCTCCTTGGCGGGCGCATCGGCGGCGTGAGAGCGCGGCCAGGGGGCATGGCAGAGAATTGCGATCAGGACGGAGGCGAGGGCGAAGCGACACGACATGCAATCCCTTTCAAACGAATTCGTTTCAAAACCCAGGACATTGACCACGGATCGCACGGACAGCACGGATAAGTCTGGTATTTAATGCATCTGACCCACAGTGCTAACCGTGTAATCCGTGGTAAACCGATTGGACCCAGTTGATTTCTATAAAGTAGCAAGTCTGGACGGCCTGGCCGCAGCGATGACTTCCTCCATACCCCAACTTCCAAATCACAAATCTTACTTCAGAGCCGGTTCGCTCCTTCCGGGAGAATCGGCGCGCACTTCGCCGAACTCGCCGTCGATTCGCCGCATTCTCTTACTGCGCCACCGCCACCGGCGACGCAACTCCCACCAGCTTCGGCGACCGCTCCTCGCGGGCCTCCATGTTGTCCAGCAGCATGATCTTCTGCCAGACGCGCCGGGCCATCCCGCCGGTGAGGTCTTCGATTTCGTCAACCGCGCCCAGCACGACTTCATCATCCGAGTCCTGCCCGTACAGCACGCACACCTTGCTGGTCAGCGAGAATAGCTCCGAGCAGTAATCGAGATACCTGCCCAGCAGGAATGGCGTCAGGGTTTCGCGCGGCGACGAGGCGGTGTTCTCAATCGCTTTGCGAAACGCCCGCTCCGGGTCCTTGACCAGTTGGTGCATGTCGATGATGTGAGCCAGCCCGCGCAGCTCCTGGATCGCGCTCAATGCCCGCTTGCGCTTGATCCGCCGTTCCAGCGACACCACGAAATACGTCGCGCCGCCGAGGAAGACGAGGCTGCTCATTGAAGCCTCAATGCCCTGCATCATCTGCCAGCCCTCGCCCTCTAGCCTGAAGGTCGAGCGGGTGATGATGAACGCGACCAGACCGAGCATGGCGAGAACGAGCAGCAAGGCCAGCAATCGCAGAAGCACCTGCGGCCTGCGGATGGCGGCGGCGCGGCCGGCGGACCTGTGCGAGATCTGCGTGAGCGTCCCCGCCACCTTCGAGAGCCCCGCGCTCGGGAACCGCTCGACGATGCGCTTCTCCAGCCGTTCGATCGTCGCGATCAGCTTCGAGGCGTCGAGCACCTGTGGCATGATGCGTCCTCCTTGATGAATCGTATTGTGCCACAAACGCGGCGTCCGCGGCCTCACCTGTTTCACACACTCGGCAGCGCGCAACCGATACCTTGAGCGCCGAAATGGCTTGGGGGCGCGGGGTGGAGCGGAAGACAGGGAAAGCGAGCTACCGCGTGCCGATCGGCAGATGCACGGGGTGGGCGTAGATGGGCGTGCCGCCGGGCCGGGGGATGCGGGCAACCAAGGTGACGGCGGAACTGGTGGGCGGCTTGCCGAGCCAGTCGAGTGAGAGGGCGTACTGCCAACCGACGAGCACCTTGCGGCCGGAGTTGTTGATCTGATTAGCCGAGAAGCGCCAGACATGGAACGGCTCGGCGTCGGCAACCTCGGCGTCCTTGATGTTGCCCTCGTAGAGTACGAACTCGATCACGCCGGTCTGCAGCGCGAAGGCGAGCGGTTGCTCAAGGTTGTAGAGGCGCAGCGTGATGCTGACGCCGTCGGGACCCGGCTTGTCGTCGAGGTTGACGACGGCTGGACGTGAAGCGAGCTCGATCTTGTCGACGCGCGGCGTGGGGGCGATTAGCGGCGCGGTAGCGGAAACATCGGGGTTGCCGATGCCGGGCAGGCCAGACTTTGCGGAGGTCGTTGGCTCGGTGTCCTGCTGGGCCGGGTCGATGTTGGTCACCTTCGGCTTGGCGGTTTCGTTCGACTGACAGCCGACGAGGAGCGTGAGCACCATCAGCAGAAACATCGGACGGATGACACGCGTGAACATGCGAAGCTCCCTGGTCGCGGCGGCGACGAATCATCATAGCCCCATTAGCCCCGGGCTCCGACCGGGGTTCCACCCGATCCCGCGTGATCACCGACCGGGGTCCCACCAGTACTCTCTTGTAGTCACTGCCGGGCTCCACCGAAGGCCTGCGAAGTCTTGGCCGCCGTGCCTCGTTCCTACTTCTTCCCCTTCACGGTCACGTCGTAAACCTCAGTCGTTGGCTTCGTCTTGGCGGTCGGATCGGCGGCGCCGAAGTCAGCCGGGGCCGCGGGCTTCTTCTTCGCGCCGCCCTGGAGCGGGGCCTTCTCGGGTTCCTTGAGCGGGCCGTTACCGTTGAACGGGATTTCGATGGCCTTGCCTGCGTCCTCGAGCTTCAGCTTCTTCATGATCTCGAGGCGTTCCTTCTCGAGCTTCGTGATCTCCGCCACGTCGCCCGGCTTATACAGCACGCGCGGCGTCAGGATGATCAAAAGCTCGGTGCGGGTCTTGGTGTGGCGCGACGACTTGAACAGCTCGCCCAGCAGCGGGATGTCGCCGAGGATTGGCACCTTGTCCTCGCGGTGGTCATCGGTCGAGGTGATCAGGCCGCCGACGACGATCGTGTGCCCGTCCTGCACGGTGACCTTCGTCTCCGCGGATCGGTTGTTGATGATCGGTGCGGTGACCGCTTCGGAGACCTGCACGCTGGAGGTGCTCAGCGAGCTGACCTCGGGGCGGACGTCCATGTTGACGAAGCCGTCGTCGGAGATGCGGGCGACGACGTTAAGGATGATGCCCACGTCCTGGTACTGGATGGTATTCACCACGTTGCCGGTATCGCTGACGCTGCTGTTGGTGACGAACGGCACGCGCTGGCCGACGTTGATGTTGGCGGGCTGGTTGTCGCTGGCGAGGATCTGCGGCCGGCTGAGGACTTCGATCTTGCCCTGGCTCTGAAGGGCGCGGAGGAAGAACGTCAGGTCGCCGCCGGTAACCGCCACGCCCATGCCGCCGAACTGGTTGAAGCCCTGCTGCACGCCGAAGTCGGTGCCGGCGGTGAACTCGTTGTTGCCGATCTTGCCGGAGTATTGCCACTCGAAGCCCAGGTCCATCGAGTCGTCCAGCGTGACCTCGGCGAGCAGCACCTGGATGAGCACCTGCGGCTTCGGGTCGTCGAGCTTGTTGACCATGCCCTTGATCTGATCGAAGTAGCGCGGGCTCGCCGAGATGAGCAGCGAGTTGCTCGCGGGCTCGGCGACGATGGAGACGTCCTGCTCGGAGAGGCGCTGGGCGGCGCCGATCTTGTCTTCGCCGAGCGTGGTGGTGAGGCGCTGGCGCTCCTGGTCGAGGAAGTTGCTGATGGCGGCCTCGATGTCGAGGGCCTGGCCGTTGCGGAGGCGGAAGACTTCCGTCTTGCGCTCGAGCGCCGGGCTGGCGTCGAGCTCGGCGATGACCTGCGAGGCGAGGGCCACATGGCGAGTGCCGCCGCCGACGTAGAGCGTGTTGGTGCGGGTATCGACGGTGACGCGCAGCGAATCCTGCTCGGCGGTGCCGAAGGCGGCCGAGGCGAGGGCGTTCTCACCATTGAGACTGATCATCTGCTTGGATGGAACCAGCGTGTATTCGACGGCCTTGGGGTTGGACCCGGCGGCCGCTTCGAGCTTGAAGAGCTGGGTGAGGATGTCGGCCGTGCGGGTGGCGTCGGCGTTGACCAGCTTGAAGGTCTGGATCTCCGCCTTCTTCGGCGAGGTCTGATCGAGGCTCTTGATCAGCCGGGACAAGAGCGGCATGTAGTCGAGCGGGGCGGAAACCACCAGCGAGTTGCTGCGCTTGTCGGCGCTGATGAGCACGCCCTCCTGCACCGCTTGTGCGAGGAACTCCTTGCCGTGTTCGTTGCCGCCGATCTGGAGCAGTGTCTGTTTGGCGACGCCGGCGGCGGCACCGGTGGTGCGCGTCGGGTCGACGGGCGACTTCGTCAGCACGTCGGTCAGAATCGTGGAGAGCTCGACGGCGTCGGCGTGCATCAGCGTGAAGATGCGGATCTCGGTGACGCGCTTGACGTCGTGCGTGTCAAGCTGCTTCACCAGCGCGCTGATGCGATCGAGGTCGGCGGCGCCGGCGGAGACGATGAGATAGTTGAGCCGCTCGTCGACGCTGATGGAGACGCCGCCGGCCGAGCCGTTGGCGGCGGCGCCGGTGCCGCCGGGGGTTGTCGCCGTGCCCGTGTTCGTCTCGGAATAAAGGCTCCGCAGAGTCGCCGCCACTTGCAGGGCATCGGCCTTGAGCAAGGGGAAGAAGCGCACCGTGGTGGTCAGGTCCTTCGGCTTCACGTCGAGCTGCTTGATCAGCGCCTCGGCGATCACCATGTCTTCACTGCTGGCGCCGACGACCAGCGACTGGCCGCGAGGATCGGCCAGCACGGTCACGGCGTCCTTGGTGGTGCCGCGGACATATCGGGCGTCGAACAGGCTCTTGAGCATCGGCTGCAGCGCGTTGGCGGTCGCGTGCTTCAGCTCGAACACCTTGAACTCGGCCGCCGACGTGCCGCCGGCCACGTCGAGCTGTTTAATCATCGTCTCGATCGCCGCGAAGCTCTCCTTGCTGCCGGTGACCAGCAGCGTGTTGGTGCGGGCATCGGGGATGACGCTGACCGACAGCGCCCGCGCCGTCGCGCCGTCCGGCGAGGCTTGCGCCTCGGCCGCCTTCTTGGCGTCGAAGAACTGCTGGAGCGTCGGGGCCAGGCGCGTCGCGTCGGCGTGCTTCACCACGTACATCCGCACATCGCCGAGCAGGCCGAAGTCCTTGCCCGAGTCGATCTGCTTCACGATCTCGTCGATCACCGCGAAGTTCTCCTTGCTCGCGGAAACAACCAGCACGTTGGTGCGGGTGTCGACGGCGAGGGCGACCTTCTCGCGCGCCTGCACAGCCTGGTTCTGACCGGTGGCGGTGGCGGCGCCGGGTTTATAGAGGCCATCGGCGATCAGCTTCTCGAGCAGCGTTGAGACGCGCGTCGCATCGGAGTTGAGCAGAACATACATGCGGACCACGCCGGTCTGCGCCGGCGGCTCGATGTCGACCTTGGTGAGTAGTTCCTGAATCAGGCCGTAGTTGTCCTTGCTCGCGGAGATCACCAGGGCGTTGGAGAGCGAGTCGGTTTCGATCGTGACCTGGTCCTGCGGGGCGGCCTGCTGGCCCTGCACGGCGTTGGCGGCCATGCGGGCCTGGAACAACCGCTGGATCGACGGGCCGACCACCCCGGCGTCGTTGTGCTTCATGCCGACGACGAACAGGCCGACGGCCGGGTCCTTGATCTTCACGTCCATCTTCGTGAGCAGCCCGGTGAGCACCTTGGTGTCGTCCGCGTTGGCGGCGACGAGCAGCATGTTGCTGCGGAGGTCGGGCAGGATGATCGGCTTCTGCCGCTGCACATCAGGCGTCGCCGCGGCGGCGTAGCGCTGATCGAAGAGCTGCTGGAGCGTCGTGCTCAAGGTGCCGGCGTTCGCTTGATTGAGCGCGAAAAGCTGGATCTGGCCACTGAGCGCGGGGCCGGCCTCATCGATCTGCGTGGCGATCGATTCGAGGAGCTTGTAACCCTCGGGCGAGCCGCCGACGATCAGCGAATTGCTGCGGGCATCGGCGACGACCATCATCTTCAGCGACTCGGCGTCCTTCACGCCCAGCGAGGTCTGCCGGGCGACGCGGTCGTCCATCGCCTTCTGCAAGGTCGGCGCGAGGGCGGAAGCCTCGGCGTTCTTCAGCTTGATGAGCTTGATTTCCTTGAACTCAATCGGCGTCTTCTTGTCGAGCTGCCGGGTCATCGCGTCGAGCATGAGGAACGTCTTGTCGCTCGCCGAAACGATCAGCGCGTTGGTGCGGGTGTCGACGGCGACCGTGGGCACATCGACCTCGCGCACGTTGGTCGCATTAACGCCGGTGTAGAGCGAGTCGATGACGGTCTTGACGCGGGTGGCGTCGGCGTTCTCAAGCGGGAGGAAGCGGACGAGATTGGCGGCGCCGGCGCTGGGAATGTCCAGCGACTTGATCACGTCGCTGATCAGCGGCATCACATCGCTGCGGGCGGCGACGACGAGCGTCTGCGTCGTGTCATCGGGGCGGATGGTCAGGGCGGATCGCGTCTTCGACACCGTGCTGTCGACGAACTTGCCGTCCTCGAGCACGGTGCGCAGGCGCGTGACCTGCGTCTTGACGCCCTCGGCGCCGTTGCCGGTTGCGCCGGCCGCGCCGCCGCCCTGCTGCTGTGTTTCCGCGAACACCTCTGAGAGCATCGGGGCGAGCACGGAAGCCTTGGCGTGCCTGAGCGGGAACAGCTTTACCTCGGTGACAAACTGGCCGGCCTCGCGGTCGAGGTCCTTCGTGATGTTCACGGCAAGTTCGAGGGTCTCTTCACGGCCGCTGAGCACCAACGAGTTGGTGCGGGCGTCGGCGGAGACGTTAAGGGGATTGACCAGCGCCTTGCCGGTCGCCTCCTCGGGCTCGGCCTTGCCGGCGGCGCTGGTGCCCGGCTTCCCGGACAGCTTGGCGCCCTGCGCGAAGATCTCGGTCAGCGTGCGGGCCACCGCTTCCGCGTCGGCGGTCTTCAGGTGCACGAGCTGAACCTTCAGCGCATCGGTCAGCGGAACGCGGTCCATCATCTCGACGAGGGCCGCGAGGCTTTTGAGGTTGTCCGGCGTCGAGCTCAGCAGCAACTGGTTGCCGCCCTGCTCGCCCGCCTGAAGCGGGTCGGCGGTGATCTTGATCGGCTTCGTGAGGTCGAGCTCGATCTGCTTCTCGCCCTTGGCGTCCATGATCTTCAGCAGGCGCACGTGCTCCTGGAGCGCGCGGGCCTCGGGGGTGACGGCCGCGGCATCGGCGGGACGCAGCATCGAGTTGAGCACGGTCGCCATGCGGGTGGCGTCGCCGCGCTTGAGCTGCACGATAAGAATCTGGGCGGAATCATAGGCCGGAGCCACGTCGAGCAGCGCGATCATGCGGGCGACTTCATCGATGCTGTTGCTCTTGCCGGTGACGATCAGCGAACGGGTGCGCTCCTCGGCCTGCACGTCGGCGGCCGGGTCCTGACGGATCAGCTCCACCTTCGCCATCAGCAGCTTGAGCGTCGGCAGCACTTTCGTCGGCGTCGTGTTCTTCACAGGGAACACTTTGAAGTCCACCTGCGGGTTCACATTCGGGTTGTCCAGCGTGGCGATCATCGCCTCGATCTCGGGCATCTTCGTCGGGGATGCGGTGACGATGACCGCCTGCGTGCCGGCCAGCGCCGCCACGGTGACGCGGTCCTCCTGCTGATTGGCGGCGGCGCCGACCTGTGCCTGCAGGTACATCTGATTCAGCGTGGTGGCGAGCCGTGTGTTGTTCGCGTTCTTAAGGATGATCACCTTCGCCTGCCGCTTGTTGGCCTTGGCGGCCTCGTCCATCGCGGCGGCGAGCTTCTGGATCGCTTCGAAGTCGGCGTCGTTCGCATCGATCAGGACCGACTTCTGCGAGGGGACGGGCGTGGCGGTGACGCGGCCGGTCTCGGTCGCAGCGCCGGTCGTGGTGGAGCCGCCGGCATCGGAGCGCGGGCCGCCCTGGTTGCCGCCGCGGTTGCCGCCGCGGTTGCCGCCGCGATTACCGCCGGGCTGGTTGCCTTGGTTTCCGCCGGGCTGCACGCCTTGGTTGCCACGGTTCTGATTGCCTTGGTTGTTGTTCCCCTGATTACCGCCCTGATTACCGCCCTGGTTCCCCTGGTTGTTGCCGCCCTGCACATTGTCGGGCGTCCCGCCGTAGATCGAATAGATCACGCGCTGAAACTCATTGGGGTCGGCGTGCTGAAGGTTCACCACACGAAGCTGGCCGCGCTGCGGCGTGATCAGCTCGAGGTGGTTGATCATGAACTTAAGCTGCGTGCGGATGTCGGGGCTGCCGACGACGATGACGGAGTTGCTGCGGGTGTTGGCCTCGACGCCGAACTTCGTCGAGCCGCTCTTGGCGGCGCCGAGCTGCGTGAGCATCACCTTCTGGAAAAGGCTGGTCGTGGTCGCGGCGATCTCGGTGGCGTCGCCGTTGCGGATGGGAATGATCTCAATGCCGGTGTCGTCAGCGCCCTTGGACACATCCATGTCGCTGGCGAGCTTCTGGAACTTGGCGACCTCGATGGAAGGGCCGGCAAAGGCGATGATGTTGGTCGATGCGTCACCGGAGATGGTGACATTGTCGGTGCGGGCGGCGACGTTGCGTCCCGCGCCGCCGACGGCGCTGCCGCTGGCGATGCGCTGGAGAGTGGTGGACATGGTGACGGCGTCGCCGTTCTTCACAAGGTAAATCGCGGTGGTCTGCCCGCCGCGCGTTTCGCTGTCGAGCTGGGCGATCAGGGCCTCGACCTTCTTGTGGTTGTCCTCGCTGGCGGTGGCGATGATCTGATTGGAGTCGGGCTCGGCGACGATGATGACGCGCTCGCTGGCGTCGGGCTGGGCCGGGGCGACGCCACCGGGTAGGCGGAGGTTGCTGGGCGTGGGCTGGGCGGCCTGATTCGTTCCGCGGAACGCCTCGGTCAGCGCGGTCGAGATCGAGGCGGCCCGTCCGTGCTTGATCTGATAAATCTTCTGCGTCAGCGCGCCGGCGGGGCTGGCCACATCCAGCTTCTCGGCCATCTCCTTAATCTTTTCAAAAGTTTTCTCATCGGCGCGGACGACGATCACCTTGGCGTCGCGGTCGCCGTCGATCACAATCTGCGGCCGGGCGTTGCGGCCGACGAACTGGCCGAACTGCTGCTGGCCGCCGGACTGCGTCACGAACATCTTGGTGAGCAGCGCGGCCAGCGACACCGGGTCGGCGTTCTTCACCGGGACCAGCACGATCGGCTGGGCGTCCTGCTGGGCCTTGTCGAGCTCGGAAATCAGCTTGGCCACCTGCTCGTGCTCTTCCTTCGTCGCGCGGACCACGAGGGAATTGCTGGAGGTGTCGGCGACGATGCGGAGCGCGGGAGAAGACGCCACGGCGGCGTTGCTGCCGGGCGCGATCGTCGTGCCGGCCCCGCGCGGGTTGCGCAGAAGCTGGAGCGCGGCATTGCTCGCCTGGTTCGCGCCGCCCTGACCTGTCGAGAGCATCGTATTAAGCGTATTGGCCACGCTGGTCGCCTCGGCGTTGCTGATCGGGTAGACCTTGATGATCAATTCGTCGGTGAGCTGAATCTTCTCGATCTCGTCGATCACCTGGGCGATGGTCGTGTGCTGGTCGGGCGAGGCGGAGACGATAATCGTGCTCGCCCCGGCGTCGGCGGTGATGACGACCCGGCCGGCGCCCTGAGGCCCGTTGCCCGTCATCAGCGGCGCGAAGACTTTCTGAAGATTGCCGACCGTGGACATCAGGTCGGCCTTCTTCACCGGGTACATGCGCACCGACGGCACGCTGGTGGCGCCTTCGGACTGGTCGATCTCCTGGATGATCTCGGCGATGATGCCCATCGCCGCGCCGGGGGCCGCCACGACGATCGAGTTCGTCTGCTGGTTGGCGGCGATCGAAAGCACCGACGCCATGTCGACCGGCTCCCTGCTGCCGGTTTCTTCCTGAATCTTCTTCTCGAGCCGGCTCTGGATGAGGACGCCGCGGGCGGTGGGCGACGAGGCGGTTCGCTTGGTGATGAACATCTCGTTGAGGTTCGAGGCGACCTCGCGGGCGTCGGTGTTCTTGAGCGTGAAGACGCGGACCTCACTGGCCAGCGATGTCGTGGTGTCGATCTGCTTGATGACCTGCTCGACGAGGTCGAGGTCGGTGGGCTTGCCGCGGGCGATGATGCGGCTGGTGCGGCGGTCGGCGACGATGATGACGGTGGGCACGGCGGCCTGCTGCTGCTGCTGGCCCCGGGCCGGCTGGCCGCGGGTGTTGCCGGCGCCGGCGGCGGCGTTGCCGTTGTCCTGTCCGCGCCCGCCGCGCGACGAGCGACCGCCGTCATCGCCGCCACCGTTGATCCCGGGGATGTTCAGCCCCTGGTTGAGCAACTGCTGCTGCATCATCTGGAACAATTGCTGCTGTTGCGCGCTGCCGCCCTGAATGGCCTGCTGCTGCTGGAGGAAGCGCGGGTTGAACAGGCTGTTCAAGATCTGGCCGAGCACCTCCGGGTCGCTGCTCTTGACGGGGAACACGCGGAAGTCGAGGTCGAGCTCGGTGGCGCTGGGGTCACCGGTGAACTTGGTGATCAGCGACTTCATCTCCGAAATCTGTTTGCGCGTGCCGGAAATGATCAGCGAGTTGGTGGCCTCATCGACGGCAATGACCACGTCAGGCAGCGGCTCGCCGGGCTTGGGTTCGGGGACCTCGACCGTTTTCACATTCGGGTCGGCCGCGGCGGCGACGAACTGCGCATCGTCCGCTTCGACCAGTTCCGATTCGACCAGAACCATCGCCGTCGCCTCGACATCGAGCGACCCATCACCGCGCCGCGCGGCGGGCTTGCCGTCCTTCTTGGCATCGGGCTTGGGCTCGGCGCCGTCCGGCTTCGGCGCGTCGGGGGCCTTGGGGCTGTTGCCCGGCGTCGGGAGCTTCTCCGTGACGATCACCTTGCCCGCGCCGGTCTGCGGGTAAACGTTCTTCAGCATGTCCGCCATCTTCCTGGCCGACATCTTCGGGAGCTGGATCACCTCGACGATGAGGCTGTTGTCCTCGGCCGGGGCCTTGTCAATCTTGCTGATCAGCTCGCGGATCTCCTTCATGTCCGCTGCTTCGGCGATCACTGTCAGCGAGGCGGCGATCCAATCGGGGCTGATCACCGGCTTGTTGGTCTTGCGGTCGGCGAACAGCTTCTCGAGCTGCTCGGCCACGTCGTCGGCGTCGGCGCTGGTCAGCGAGAAATACTCGGCCTGCCGATCCGGCTGCGGCTCGTCGAGCTGCCGGAGCACCTCCTCGACCAGCGCGAAATAGCTGGCGGTCGTCGACACCACGAGGCTGTTGGTGCGCTCATCGGCGCCGACGCTGAACGGCGGCGGCTCGATGCCCTTGGTCTTGTCGTTCTGCTGGGCGATGATGCTTCTGAAAAGCTGCTCGACCGTCTTGGAGAGCTCGGCCGCTTCGCCGTTCTTCAAGCGGTAAATCTTCATCTGCGTGTTGCCGGGCGTGCTCTCGGAGTCGAGCCGCATAATCGTCTTGATCGCCTCGGCGACCTTGTCGACTGGGCCGCGCACCAGCACGCTGTTGGAGTTGGGCTCGGCGGAAACGGTGACGCCCTCTTCGGCCTCGGCGCCGGCGGCGGCCGGGTCCCGCCGGGCGTCGAAGATGGCGGTGACGGCCGTCGCCATGCTGCCCGCCTGGGCGTTCTTAAGCTGCACCACTTGGATCACCGCGTTCTTCGTCGCCTCCGGGTCGTCGAACGTCTTGATCAGCTCGCCGGCAAGCGCCAGCTTGTCGGCCGAGCCCTGCACGATGATGTCGTTCGTCGCCGGCAGCGCGGCGACGCGGGTCTTCTGCGGGTCCTTAGCGGCGGCGACGGCGCCGGCGGCGGGCACGTCGGCGAGCATCGACTCGATGACCAGCACCACCTCGGCCGCCTTCGCGTGCTTGAGGCGGAAGGTCTTGGTCACCGTCGTGATGTCCAAGGTCTCCATCACGTCCTTGATGACCTTTTCGATCTGAACGTACTGCGCCATGGTGGCGGCGATGATGAGCTGATTGGAGCCGGTGTCGGCGTCGAAACGCGGCGGCACTTCGGCGCCGGGCTGGGCCTTGGGGTCGGCGGGGAAGAGTCGGGTGAGCGTCGCGGCAAGATCCCTGGCGTTCGACTTGGTCAGTGCGTAGGTACGGACCTGCTGCGTGGCGGCGCCGTCGGGCTTGTCCATGCTGCCGACGAGCCGCGTGATCTCCTCGATCCTCTGCCGCGGGGCGTCGATGACGAGCATGCGGTCGCCCGGGGCTGCGGCGACGATGACGCGCTCCGTCGGGTCGGAACCCTTGCCGGTGGCCGTCGCCGGATAAAGCTGCGCCAGCATCGGCACCATCGCCGAGGCGGAAACGTGGGCGACGACAACCGACCGCTGCTCGCGGGCGTTGACGAGCGTCTTCTCATCGAGCTGGGCGATCAGCGTCTCGACCATCTTGCGCTGCGACTCGGGGGCGCGGACAAGCACCGCGTTTGTTGCCACGTCAGCGGTCACGGCGATCGGGTGATCCTTTGCGGCCGGGTCTTTCGCGAGCATCTCGTTGAGCGTGGCGGCAAGTTTGGCGGCGTCGGCGCTCTTAAGCGTGACGATCTGGATCGGGTCGACCTTCTCGGTGGCCTCGACGTCGAGCTGCGCGATGAGCTCCGCGATCTTCTTCTGATCGTCCTCGGCGGCGGAGATGACGACGCTGTTGTTGCGCTCCGAGGGCGTGATGATGACGGGCGTGCCGGTGCTGCTCGTGCCGATGACGGCGACAGGGGCCGGCGCGCCGTCCTCGGAATAACGACGGCGGCGCTCGACGACCGCGGAGGACCGGGTGCTTCCCGCGCCGCCGGCGAACACCTGCTGAAGCGTCTCCGCCATCTCGATTGCCTTGGCGTGCTTCAAGGTCACGATGCGCGTCACCGGCAGGTTGGCCGGGATCGTTGCTTCCTTGATGTCGTCGACCAGCTTCTTCATCTCGACCCACTGCACGGTCGAGCAGGAGATGAGCAGCGTGTTGCTGGCGGCGATGGCCTGGATGACGGGCATCACGGCGGGCGACGCGGCCTTGCCGTACTTCTGGGCGTAGAGCGCCCCGAGCGACTGCGCGATGTCGGCGGCGACCGCGTCCTTGGGCAACTGCACAATGCGGACTTCCTTCGCCTCGTCCTCGCTGGGCTTGTCGATGTCAGAAATCATCTTCGCCGCCGAATCGATCACCGCGGCGGGGCCGGCGACATAAATCACATTGGTCGCCGGGTCCGCGGTGACGGCGATGTTGCCCATGGTCCGGCTGCCGGACGTGTCCTTCGGTATGAGTACGCCGCGCAGAACCTCGACGATGGCGGTGGCGGTGGTGTTCTTCAACGGGAACGCGCGGACGTTGTTGAGCTCCTTGACGTTCTTCTCGAGCTCGGTGATGAGCTTCTCGACGACCGGCATCTCCTCGATGCCGGCGCGGACCAGCACGGAGTTCATGGTGGCATCGCCGTAGACGTAAACCTTCTTCTCGCGGCCATAGAACATGGTCTGGATCGCTTGCGCGACATCCTTGGCGCTGGCGGTTTTGAGGCCGAACACCTTGACGCCCTCGCTGGCATCGATCGTGTCGCCGTCGAGCATCAGCACGAGCTGGTCGGCCAGCTCGAGCATGTCCTTGGTGCCCCGCAGCAGCAGGATGTTGGAGCGGTCGTCGGCCGAGGCGTAAATGACCGACTCGCCGGCACGGCTGGTGGTTGGGGCCGACGAACGTTCGCCGCCGCCGCCCTCCGTGCGGCGCTGCCCGCCGCGCAGCAGGTTGTTCACGACGTTGGCGGCCGTCCCCGCGGCGGCCCGCTTGAGCTGATACGACTTGAGCTGGAGGTTCGTCTCCTCGTCCGCCTTCTGATCCATCAGCGCGATGAGCTGCCGGACGCGCTTGATGTTCGTGTAGGTGTCGGTGAGGAGGATGCCCTTGCCGCGCGCCAGGGGCGCGATCCGGCCGAACGTCGAGATCATCGGCACGATCGCCTTCGACGCCGATTCCACATCCATGTGCAGCACCGGCACCACCACCGTGATGATCTCACCGGGCCGCGGCAGTTCGCCCTTGACCGCCTCGATGCCGTCGAGGATCGAGGTCGGCAGGATCGGCGTCGCGGTGCCCAAGTCATTCACCGGCATCAGCCGCAGGAAGCGGTCCTGCTCTACCAGCACGCTGCCGCGCATCACGAGGATGAGATTGAGCGTGTCGAGCGCTTCGTCGTAGTCGTAAGGCTCGGCATCGAAGAACGTGAGCGTGCCGTCGATCTTCAGCTCGCCGAGGATCGGCTTGCCGGCCATCTGGGCAAAGCGGCGGATGACATCCGCCATTGGGATGCCGTCGAACTGAAGGCGGATGCTCCGTTCGGATTTGTTCAGCGGCTTCGCGGGCTTCGCCTCGACCGGCTTGGCGTCGGTCGTCTTCGTGTCAGTCGTCTTGGGATCGACGGGTTTCACTTCCGGCGTCTTCGCATCGGCCGGCTTGACCTCGCTCGTCTTCGCGTCGGTGGACTTCGTCTCGGTGGACTTCACGTCCGCGGTCTTCGCGCCCGTCGTCTGTGCATCGCCCCCCGTCGGCTCGGCGGCCTTTGAATCGACAGCGGCGGTCCCGGGCGTCGCTTGCGTCTTCGCGGGCGCCGGCGCAGCGTCGACCTTCTTCAGCGCCGCGGCGTCGTTGCTGTCGTCGAGCAGTTGATCGGCGGCCGTCACCGGCAACCACGCCGATGTCAGCACACCCAAAGTGAGGATGAGGACGGAGAAATTACGGAACATGATCTGTCTCCTGCGAAACCGCTTCGCTGCCCGTGGGACGGGCGGCGCCGGTGCTGGATGAATCCGAAGTTGAACGATCGAGCGGCGAAGCGGGCGGCGTGGCCGGCGCGCTGGCCGGCTGTTGTGATCGCCTCAATGAATCGGGCAGGCGGTCGCCCGTTAACACGTATTTGTCGGTGAGGAATTGCCCGAGTTCCACCGCCCAGTAATCCCTGTCGACGCGAACGATCACCCGGCTCGTCGAGATGATGAGCGGCTTCTTGGGCAGCGGCAGCGGCCGGTAATCGACCATGACGATCTCGCCGCCGATGAGGTCCTGGCCGATCTTGTAGGTCGTGCTCTTGAGCGAGCGCGTATCCTTGACGACGACCTCGGGCTCGTCGTTCCAGGTCGGCAGGCCCACCAGTTGGTAAGTCGCGGTTGGCGTGGGCGGCGGCGGCGGTGGATCACTCGAACGCGTCGGCCCCTTGCTCGGCGGGTCCGGCTGGCGCACGATGACCGGCGGCCGCTTGATGTACGGCCGGAAAATATCGCGGTCGCTGATCAGCCCGTACCAGCGGCGCTCCGGGCTGTCGATCTTCACGGTGTTCTCAAGGGGCGCGGCGCTCTGCGCCGGCTTCGCCAGAAGCGCCAGCGGCTTGGCCATCATCTGCGCGATCCGCTCCATCGTGTCCCGCGGCACACGCGGCGCCGGCGGCTCGACCGCGTCGAGCACCAGCGTGGCGAACCGCGCCTGAAGCGTCAGCTCGTTGCTCCCGGCATTGGGCGTCCAGATGACGCCGTCGAGCTTGTGAAGGTGCGGGTCGGCACCGACGACATAAAGGAAGTTGGTGAGCTTGTCCTGCGTACCTTTCACGCGCACCGTCCAACCGACTTCGCGGCCGCCCTTCACGTTGCGGCCGGTCACCGGGATCATGCTCAAACTCTCGCCGGCAAGCCCCGCCTTGGCGACGAGCTTCACCAGGTGGGCCCGCGACATCTCGGCGGCGGTCGACGGGTCGTCGCCGTACGACCGCTTCGTGCTGTCAACGAGAGTCTCGCGGTAGAAACCCTCGCGCCGGTTCTTCGACTCGAGCTTCTCCACCTCGATCGCGATGGCCACCGCCTGCGACCGATACTCATCGGTGGGGCCGAGGATCACCTTGGTCGCAATGAACGCAACCAGCAGCAGGCCGGTGACGGCGAAGGCGCTGATCGCCAGGATTCTTTCACGCGGGTTCATCGGCGCTCACGGCTCCTGTCGTCGCGGCTGCGGGAGCCGCTCGACTTGCTTTTATCATCGGTCCGCTCGCGATTATCGGACGACTTCTCACCGGCGGTCCCCACCCCTTTTGCCGAATCGGACCCACTCTCGCCGCCGCGAACCGGCTCCGGCGTCGCGGCGGCCTCGGTTCCCTCCGGCTCGGTGGACGCCGGCGATTCCTCGCCGCCCGAACCGTTCGTCGCCGGGGCGATATACCGCGCCTTACTGCGCAGGATCTCGATCGAGCCGTCGTCGGCCGGACGCGGATCGACCCGCAGCTTCGACAGATCGACCTTCTCCTTCGATTCCATCGCGAGCCGGAACGAGGTCGAGTAGCGGAAACCGAAGTCGTCGTTCTGCACCGTCTCGGCGCCGAGCTTCACGTCGTACCCCGCCTCGCGCAGGGACTTCGACAGGTCGGTGATCACCCTGCTGGTGCGGGCCTTCACGTTGAAGGCGAACGAGCCGTCGGGGTTGGTCTTGAGCGTGGTGATGTAGGCCTCGGTGGCCGGCGGGAACGCGGCGCTGATGTTGGCCCAGTGGTCGAGCCAGTTGTGGGACTCGGCCTTCCATTCATCAACGGCGCCGGCCCGCTGGCGGAGCTTCTCAATCGGCTTGTTCTTCTCTTCCAACTGCGTCTTCTGGCTGCGCAGCGCGGCGAGCTTCGCCGCAGCGTCGGCGCGATTGATCAGGCCCCACGCCAGCGCGCCCAGCAGCAGCACCGCGAGCGATGCGGCGGCGGCAACGTTGCGGATCCGCTTGAGGTTCCGCTCGACCGGCGGGTTCTTTGGGTTCAGAAAATCGAACGGCATGCGCCCGGTCGTGTCGGCGGCGCCGTGCGCGATGGCCAGGCCCAGCGGCGTGATGAACCCGCGGCCGTCGATCGTGCTCTCGATCTTCATCGCGGCCGCCGGGTCGAGAATGGCGCAGGGTGTGCGGAAACGCTCGGCGACGATCTCCAGGATCGCCTGCTCCTGCCCGGTGTCGCCGGTGATGAACACGCGATCGATCTTGCGGCCGCGGTGCGCCGACAGCGCGCTCTGGGCGCTGCGGGCGATCTCGACGACGAAGCCGTCGAGGATCTCACGTGCGGTGAAGACGCGGCCGTCGTCATCGTGCTGGCGGATCGCGCCGCTACGGCTGAACGCGAGGCCGCCCTCGATGAGCAGGTTGATCTCGACCTCACCGGGCAGCACGTGCACGAGCAAATTGTTGAGCTTCAGGTCGTCGGTGCTGAGGCACGCATCGAGACAGCGCACATCGGCGTACGGTCGCAGCCCGAGCCGGTGCAATCGGAAGCCGCCGGCCTCGGCGACCTGCTGATGATGCTCGACGACCGAGCGCTGCACCGCGGCGACGAGCACGTCCATCGTGGTCGGCTTGTTCTCCACCGCCGTCGCTACCGATTCGCCGTTCGCCACCGTCTGCGGCGCGTAGTGGCTGTCCACCGTGAAATCGATCACCGCTTGGTCAAGCGGGAACGGCAGTTCCTTCTCGACCTGATAGCGCACCATCGCGGGCAGCTCGCGCTCGCTCTCGACGGGCGGCAGCGTGAGCGTCTTGAGCACCGCCTGGCTGCGCGGCACGTCCATCAGCACGCGCGTCGTGGGCAGGCCGTGTTGCTTGAGCGCAGCGGCGATGAACCGCCCCACCGCCTTTGCGTCCTTCACGTCGAGTTCTTCCGGCGCATCGGCGACCGCCAGCGTGCGGAACCGCGGCAGCCCGCGGTGCGGCTCGGCGAACACGATGCGCAGCCGGCGCCCTTCCATGTCCAGCGCCACGAACTTCGGCGGCGGCCCGGCGGTCAGGAACGACTTCGTTTTTTCGAGCCATCGGTGGGCCATAAATCACTCGATCCGTATTGCCGCAAAAAGTCGCAAAAAGCACAAAATGAAACTCCAAGTCGTCAAAACAGGTGGTTCGTTCATGTTGCGTTGCCTTGGCTGCTCAATCCCCTTTTGTGCCTTATGTGCCTTTTTGTGGCCATCTCTCTTTTGCGGCTTTTGCGGCTTCTCGCGGCTCATAATTCCTCCGCCTCGGGGTCCAGCGGGAACGGCAGGCCCAGGCGCGTGATGTCGCGCTGGTAAAGCACGCGCGGCTGCGGGCCGGCCACGTCGAGCACGACCTCGAAGATGCGGTACCGTCCGCACGGCACGCCGAAGCCAACGATGCGCAGGCGGTACTGAAACCCCTGCGTGCACAGCTTCGGCGCGACGGCTTTGTAGGTGTCGGCATCGACGATGCCCTGTGTGACCAGCCACGCGGTATTTGATCGCGTCTCGGCATCGAGGCTGCCGCGAGCTTCGACGATCTGCTGGGCGACGGCGCTGTCGATCCCCGGCAGTGCGGCCAGCGCGGGAATGAGCGCGGTGTTGACGTTGAGCAGTCCCATCGCCGGGGCGCGGCCGCCGCCGGGCGCGGTGGTGAAGTTCGCCATGATGGCGGGCATGTCGTCGACGGTGACGCCGGAGGTGATGGTGTCGCCGGCGCGGGTCCCGGGCGCGCCGCCGCCTTTTCCAAAGCTGCCTTTGCCCTTGCCTCCACCGCCGCCACCCGCGTCCTTCTTCAACTTGTAGGACATGTTGAGCAGTTCGCTCGGGTGCTTGAACCGGCCGCCATCGGCGCGGAAGCGTTCGACGAACTGCGTCGTCTGCGCGGACAGGCTTAGTTCCTGCATCTTCGCGCGGGCCCCGCCGGAGTTCAGGTCCGTCTTCGCCGCGCCTTCGGCGCCGAGGTCGGGGCCGTAGCTCGCCACGGTCGCCGAGCCGTACAGGCCCATGTCGAGGACGCCATCGTTGTTGTCGGGCGGGAAGTTTTCGTCGCCGTCGTCCTCGTTGGGTTCGAGCAGCGTATTGAGATTCGCGTCTTCACCGTAGACGATCCCGCCGGTGAATCCCTTGATGAGGAGGAGCTCTTCAATGGACATGAGCGCGCCGTTGCGGACGTTGTAGGGTTGCCCGAGCTGGTCGTAATAATCCTGCTCCGCGCCATCGGTGCGGGTGTCGGCATCGCCGTCGCGCCAGTCGAGCAGCGCGGCGACGAGCTGCGGCGTCATGCCCGGCAGCCGGGCGATCATCTCCTCGTCGGCGGTGGCGAGGTTGATCTTGCCGCTCTCGTCCGTCAGGCCGAAGCGGACGGTCTCCTTCGCGACAGTATTGACCGAGTAGATCGAGAAGTACCAGCGGTTGGCGCCGTCGTCGTGGACGAGCTTGTTCTTGAAGAGCGTCTCGTTGTCGTACCACTTCGTCGGGTCGCCGAGGATCGCCGGGTTTGCGAAGGTCGTCACCGGCAGGGCCGTGCCATCGGCGGCGGTCGGCTGCTCGGCGGGCGGCGAGAGCAGCGCGATGACGGTCTGCAAACCGCTCATCGCCGACTGGTACGCCTGCTCGCCGTTGGCGGATGCGGCGCTGGCGGCGGTCTCGGCGTGGACGCGGAAGAGAACCGCCGCGGCGACCATCGAGGCGAGCACCGTCACGACGAGTACGGCGGCGAGGATGATGCCGTGGTTGCGAACTCCCCTCCCTCTTAGGGAGGGGCTGGGGGAGGGTAAGGCGCACCAGAACGGTGACCCACTAGCCGTTGAATCGCTGCTCAAAGGTGACTTCGTTGAGGTTGTCGACGCGACCCTCCCCCTGCCCCTCCCTAGGAGGGAGGGGAGCACGACTGTCGCGCTTTGTGCACTCGCTTCGCTCACGGCTGCGCACCCCCGCTCAATCCCTGAATGATCGTCCCACTCTGCGACGTCGGCGCGCCCGACGGCAGAAACACCACCCGGCGGATCATCTCGTGCGAATAGAGCAGCGGGTCCTCGCCCTCGGGCCACTCCTGCTCGCCAATGACAATCTCCACTGCCAGCGGCGGCGTGGGTTTTTCCTTCCATTCGATCTGCCACTGCGTGCCGTCCCAATATTGGAAGCGCACGAAGCGGAACCGCGGCGACATCAGCGTCGACTGGATCTGCTGGCCTTCCTCGATCACCTTCGGCGAGAGCAGTTTCTGCACCTGCGACTCGAGGCCCGCGATGTGGCGGACGCCCTGCTCGTCTTCGTAGACCAGCAGGCCGTAGCTCACCTGGCGCAGGTCCTGCTCGGCCGGCGGCGGGGCCTCCGTCAATTTCTGCGGGGTCCATACGGACCGGCTCGGCAGCGAGGCGGTGATGAACGACACGCGGTCCGTCGAGCCGTCCATCGCGCCGGCCTGGCCCGGCAGCGCGACGGCGTTACGCAGGTCCATCGTGATCCGCTCCATGATCTGCCGGCGCGTCGCGATCTCATTCGCGGCGGCGGAGACAGTCAAACGCACATCGCCGGCGTGGCGGTAGAACCAGAGCGCGGTGGTGATGAGGCCGATCGAGAGCGCGACCGCGAGCACGACTTCAATCAGCGTGAAGCCGCGGCAAGTTGAACGGCGGATGGCGCGGGAGGCGATGTTCACGGTGCGCCTCCCTTCGCGCTGCTGCCGCTCCGCGAAATCGGGTTCCCGTCCTCATCGAGCTCGGGCTGCGGCGGGAGTTCGTTTTGTTTCGGCGGCGTCGGGGCAGGCTGCTTGCCGTCGTTGCGAGGGAAGCGCGGCGTCGCGTCGGGAGTCTTGCCGTTGCCACCGCGCGGGGGAATCCGCGGCGTCGCATCGCTGCCTTTGGTGTTGCCCTCACTCGGTGGGAAGCGCGGTGTGGCGTCGTTGCCTTTGGCGTTGCCGCCGCGTGGCGGGAACTGCGGCGTGGCGTTGGCGGCGCTGGGGCGCGTGCCGGGATTGCCGCCGCCGGTCGCGCCGCCGGGCAACGTTGGTGCGCCGCCGCCCGCGGCGGCTCCCGCGCCGCCAAGGATGTCGCCGGCGAGGCCGGACTGAAGCTGCTCTTCCATCTGCTGCGGCGGGTTCGGGTTGTCCCAAACCAGGTGCGTGGTGCGGTACGTGAACGCGTTCGCGTCGTTGCGGACCACCACATGCACCCGCTTGAGCTGCGGCATGTCGGTCAACTCTTCGACCGGCTCGACGATCAGCTCATACGTCCAGCCCTCGGCCCCCGCGAACGCCACGCCCACCGGCCCCGCGTTCTCCAGCGGCGTCAGCCCCATCTGCACCTCGCTGAACGTCGTCACCGCCAGGTCCGTCGCGTCGGCCTCGAGCTTGATCGTGCTCACCCCGCGGATCGAGCTGTTGAGCCCGTCCATGATGAACACACCGGCGACGAAGAACAGCGACAACGCAATCACCACCTCCATCAGGATGGAGCCGCGGCGGCGCGAAGACGCAAGCGTTGTCGTCGATTCAATCATCACTCAAATTGCTCGCTCTGCGACACGTTCATCTGCTCGTACCACTGCGCCAGTTCCGTCGCCCCCAGGATCTTCGTTGAAATCAGGTAGTTGAAACCATCAAGCTCGATCACCGCGCGGCGGAGGTCGCCTTCGTCGCGCGAGGCGAACTCGAACCACGCCGAGTCGCACGAGCCGTCGGGATAGAAATCCACCAGCGCCGTCTCGCCTTCCTCATCGCTCCCCATCTTCGATGTATCACCGAACACCAGCGCGTTCATGTCCGCATCGCTCGCGCCGGTGCGCTTGGAGTTCACGACGCGGATCGTGTCGTTGGGCACCAGCTTCACCCAACTCGCCCCGGTGTGCTCCACGAATTGCCCGGGCTGCGCCAAGGGCTGCGGCTCCCACATCACCACCAGCCGCTGCTCCTCGCCGCGCCACACCAGTCTCAACCGGCGGCCCTGATTGGCGGCCTCGGCGCGGGCCATGCGAAGCACCGTCTCCAGCTGCTGCGAACCCTCATCGAGGTACTTCTCCTTCACGCCGCCGAACATGTTCACCGTCACCACCGCGGCCAGCAGCGAGAACACCGCGATCGCGAGGATGACCTCGATGAGCGTGAACCCGGCGGCTCCTGCTCCCCTCCCTCCCAGGGAGGGGCCGGGGGAGGGTTGCGCGAACTGCTGCCGGGTGCGCATCACCATCGCGTGAGCCCGACCCTCCCCCTGCCCCTCCCTAAGAGGGAGGGGAGTAAGGCGCGCACCGCAACCGCCCGGTCGTCGCCGAAGCGACGCGCGAGCGGTTGCCGATCGGGGCTCCGCGGTCAAGCACTTCAACCGTTATCCCTCACTGGTTCAGGTGCCTTCGGTCCAATTCTTGATGTCGTCGTCCGTGTTGCTCTGGCCGTCGGGTCCGTTGGACCAGACCTTGAACTTCGCGCCGCCGCCGAGCACGGTGCCCGCCTCGACCGGCTCGTAGTTGAACGGGTTGTTCCAGGCGTCTTGGAGTTCCGCGTCGCGGACGTACGGGCCGCGCCATTTTTCCTTGACCTTCTCGTCGGCGGGCTGATCCTTCAGCGCATTGAGCCCGCCGTCGGCCTCGGTCGGGTACCGGCCGATGTGCAGCATGTACTCATCGATGCGGCCCTCGATCTTCTGGAGCGAGAGCTTGGTGGTGTCGATCTTGGCGCCGTCGGCGCGGCCGCCGATGGTGACGATGAGCACCGTCGCGAGCATGCCGATGATCACGATCACCAGCAGCACTTCGATGAGCGTGAAGCCGGCGGCGCGGCGGGTTGCACGGCGCGTGCGGCGGGATCGGGCGGTGAGACGAGGCTGTCCTTGCGTGTCCATTCCAAACGGCTCCTTAAATGAGGCGGCGATTCACCGCCTGCGTTTTCTTCTTCCCGCGGAAACCTACCGGTGAGTGGGGATCGGGTTTCGGGATTCGAGTTGCGGGGGTCGGGTAGTCGGCTAGTTCCAAATGAGTCCAACGCTCAACGGGGGGTTTCCTTGCACCCGAAACCCGAACGCCGAACCCCGAAACCCGGCGTTATCGGATCGTCCGGGCCATCGTAAAGATCGGGTAAAGCAGGCCCAGCGCTACAAATAGAATCACGCCTGCGAGCAGGCACAGGATGACGGGTTCAAGCAGCCTCACCGCCGCGTCAACCTGCTGATTCGTCCGCCGCTCGACGGTGTCGGAAATCTTCAGCAGCACCTTTTCCAATTGGTTCGATTCCTCGGCGACGGCGATCATTTCCAAAAGCTGCGGCGGGAACAGGCCGCTCGATTTCAAGGGCGGCGACAGCCCCTGGCCGCCGCGCACGCTCTCGATGGCGTCATCGATGCTCTTCGCCAGGCTCGGCAGACCCGCCGCGTCCCGGCTGATCGACAGCGCCTGAAGCAACGGCACGCCGGCCGCCAGCATCGTGCCCAGCACCCGGCAGAACCGCGTCAGGCTCACCATCTTGATCGCGTGACCGACGAGTGGAATCCTTAGCTGCACCCAGTGGAACGTCTTCATGCCGGTCGGCGTCTTCATGAACAACGCCAGCGCGATCAGCCCCAGCACCAGCCCCATCGCGGTGATGTGCCAGTAAACCGCAACCGCGTCGCTGGCGGCGAAAAGGACCTGGCTCGGCAGCGGCAGGTCCATGCCGGAAAAAATCGGCTTGAACTGCGGAACCATCCAGATGAGGCAGCCGATCACCACCGCCGCACCGACGAGGACCAGCAGCGCGGGATAAATCATCGCCCCGCGCACCTTCGAACGCAGCTCGTCCTGTCGTTCGAGATAAGTGGAAAGATCGGCGAGCACCGCTTCAAGAAATCCGCCGCGCTCGCCGGCGCGGACCATCGCGCATTGAAGAACGGTGAACACCGTCGGCTGGTTGCCCATCGCCTCTTCAAGCGCCTTGCCGCTGGCGACGTCGTCGTGGATGCGCTTGACGACGCCGACCGCCCGTTTGCTGGCGTTGGTGCGCGAGAGCGTGTCGAGTGCCCGCAGCAGCGGAACGCCGGCGCGGAGGAGATCGGAAAGCTGCTCGTAGATCGCGGAGAGTTCGCGCACGCTCAGCCTCGGGCCTGCCGCGGCGCTGCGCGACTCCGCCTGCTGCGTCACGCGGACGGGGAACAAACTCTTCTCATCGAGGGCGCGCACCGCGGCCGCCTCGCTGGCGGCTTCGAGCATGCCGGTCACTTTCTGACCGGCGTGGGTGCGGGCGATGTACTGGAATTGGGCCATGTCTGATTCCCCTCCCTCTTAGGGAGGGGCTAGGGGAGGGTCGGGCCGGCGACATACGACGACCGTCCCAATGTTTCGACTCGTCTATCGCGCGCTCGTTCACAACTGATGATTGGACGCCGACCCTCCCCCAGCCCCTCCCTAAGAGGGAGGGGAGTCAGACTTCACAACTTCGTGCAGCGGATCACTTCCTCCGGCGTCGTCTCACCGAGCAGCACGCGGCGCCAGCCGTCTTCGCGCAGCAGGCGCAAGCCTTGCTGCCGGGCGATCTTCTCCACCTCGTGAGCGCCGCAGCGCTGCATGACGCGCTCGCGGATCTCGTCCGTCATCAGCATCAGTTCGTACAGGCCGGTGCGGCCGCGGTAGCCCGAGTTGTGGCACTTGCGGCAGCCCGCGCCCTTGAAGAGCTTCTGCCCCAGCGGGATCTTGAAGTCGCGCGGAAGCTTCTCGTAATCGGGCTCATACTCGACCTTGCAGTTGGAGCACACCCGCCGCACCAGCCGCTGCGCCATCGCGCTGTTGAGCGTGCTGGTCACGAGAAACGGCTCGACGCCCATGTCGATCAGTCGCGTCGCCGCGCTGCACGAATCGTTCGTGTGCAAGGTCGACAAAACAAGGTGCCCGGTGAGCGACGCCTGGATCGCCGCCTCGGCGGTCTCGAGGTCGCGGATTTCACCGATCATGATCACATCGGGATCGTGGCGCAGGATGGCCCGCAGGCCGCGGGCGAAGGTCATGTCGATCTTCGACTGCACCTGGATCTGGTTGACGCCCTGAAGGTGATATTCAACGGGGTCTTCAACGGTGATGCACTTGATCTCGCCGTTGACGATGGCGCTGAGCGACGCGTAAAGCGTGGTGGTTTTGCCGCTGCCGGTCGGGCCGGTGACGAGGATGATGCCGTGCGGCCGCTCGATCTGCTCCTTGAACACCGCGAAGGTGTCCTGCGCCATGCCGAGCTCCGGCAGCGTGAAGAGCACGTTCGCCTTGTCGAGGATGCGCATCACGATGCCTTCGCCGAAGAGCATCGGGATGACGCTGACGCGGATGTCGATCTGCCGGTTGCCGAGCGTGAGGTTGATGCGGCCGTCCTGCGGCAACCGCTTCTCGGCGATGTTCAGCTTCGCCATGATCTTGATGCGGCTGATGATCGCGTTTTGAAAACGCCTGATCTCCGCGGGCACCGAAGCGTCCTGAAGCACGCCGTCGATGCGGTACCGCACCTTGAGGTCGTGTTCATAAGGCTCGACGTGGATGTCGCTGGCGCGCTCGTTGATGGCCTCGAGAAAAATCTCGTTGACGAGCTTGATGACGCTCGCCTCCTGCGCCATCTCCATCAAATCTTCGGCGCCCTCTTCGACCTGGATCGTCTGCGTGTCGGCATCGCCCATCAACTGGTTGATGGTGTCGCCGCCGAGGCCGTAGTAGGTCTTGATCGCCGTGTTGATCTGGTCTTCGAGGGCGAGGACCGGTTGGATCTCCAACCCGGTGAGCAGGCGAAGCTCGTCGAACGCGTAGAGGTCGAAGGGGTCGCTGGTGGCGACCTTCAGCGTGCCGTTGAACCGGGCGAGCGGGAGGAGGTGCTTCTGATGCACCATGCGCGAGGGCATCGCGTCGATTGCTTCGCGCGGGATGCGGACGTTGGCGAGGTCGGTGAAGGGGATGAAGAGCTGCTCGCTGGCGATCTTGAGGATTTCTTCCTCGTCGATGAAGCCCATCGAGATGAGGGCCCGGTCGATGCGTGAGCCGTCCTGCCGGGAGCGGGCCTGGGCGTCGGCGAGTTGCTGCGGGGTGACCCGCTTCTTTTCGATTAGTGCGTCAACAACGTTCATCGCCGGTCCGTCCATCCATGGTGTTGCACCGAGCCGTCAGCCGTGTTCGATTGCAAGGAGTCGCCGCCTCAACCGCCATTACTGAACCCTCATCGACCGAATCCGGCGGCTGGTTTTCTGGCTTTGACTCCTTGGCTCGACCACAACGCATTCCTAGTTGGCTCAAGCGCTCTCGATCCCGTTCCTCAGGCAGGCCCTGCCGGCCGCACGGTGATTCAATGTAGGCCTAACGCCCCAGAGGCCCACTTATTTTCATTCGGTCCGCAAAGTTTTTCTGCATCCCGCCCGCGGCCGGCTCGGTAGGTTGTCGCAGCGGCGGGTCTTATGTTCCATTGTCGAAATAAATCCAGGCGTTACGTTTGATCCGCCTGCCTGTTCCTAAGTGCTGATAAATCGGGGCCTTCGCCCCATCTGAAACTTACCCCGCGACAACCGCCGGGTTGCACGCCCTTCTGGAGAGACTCTTATGAAATCGTTTTGGTCCTTGGCGGCCACCACCGCCCTGCTCGTCACCGGTACGACCCTTTCTTTCGCCGCCGACGAGGCGAAGGACACCGATGCCAAGCCCGCCGTCGAGAGCAAGGACATCCCCGAGCTCATGAAGGACACGATCGACCCGTACGTGCCCGGCACGGAGCGCGGGCTGTTCCTCAAGGCCGCGGGCGTCGACAGCGAGCTCGACGAGGCCGAGTTCGAGGCCAACGCCAAGGCCGAGGAGCCGTTCGTTCGCGTGTTCGACAAATGGGGCGCCCTCGCCCGCTTCGACAAGAACACGAACAAAAAGATCGACTGGTTCGAGGCCGACGCCTACCGCCGCGACTTCCGGGCCCGCATGCTGGCCGAGTACGACAAGGACAAGGACACCAAGCTCGCCGGCGCCGAGCGCGACGATGCGAACAAGGCGCTGGCGGCCGGCAAGCTGCCCAAGGTGCTGCCGCAGAACACCGCGCCTCGCGTCGACGGCGGCAACGATGATCCGCGCCCCGATCGCCCCCGCCGCGGCCAGCGCGGCGAGGAGCGCCGGCGTGAAGCGCTGGAGAAGTTCGACAAGGACGGCGACGGCGAGCTCTCCCGCGATGAGCGCAAGGAGCAGGCCGCGACCATGATCTTCGACGGCCGGTCGCGGCAGGTCCGCAAGTGGGACGAGAACGGCGACGGCGTGCTCGATGAGAACGAACGCGCCAAGGTCATGGAAGACGAGCAGGACCAGTGGTGGCTGCGCTTCGATGACATCGGCATGAAGCACTTCGACGCCGACGCCGACGGCAAGCTCAGCGAAGGTGAGAGCCGCGACATCGTCGCGTTCGGCGAGCAGCTCGAGAAGGTCGGCAAGGGCTGGGAAGTGAAGCTGCTCGACAACGACGGCGACGGCGAGGTCAGCCCCGACGAGCGCCGGGCCATGCAGTCGCGCATGCAGATCATCGGCATCACCATGCTGCCCGAGGCGATGAAGTGGGTCGACACCGACGGCGACGGCCGGCCTAGCCGCGAGGAACTCCAGGCGGTTGCCGTCCGCGCCGCCCAGAAGGGCAAGCAGGAGCTCGACAAATGGGTCAAGAAATACGACGGCAACGGCGACGGCCGGCTCGACGGCACCGAGCGCGGCAAGTTCATCGGCGGCGTCGATGAAGACATCGCCGCCCGCTTCAAGCGCAACGACAAGGACTCCGACGGCAAGCTCTCCGACGGCGAGATCCGCTCGATCCTCGAAGAGCTCGCCGAAGAGTACGACGTGAAGCCGAAGAAGCAGGCGTTCTGATCCCACTTCAGGTGCCACGGGTCGGCTCGGCGACCCGTGACGCTTGACTCACCGCACGGGTCGCAAAGCCGACCCATGGCACCTCCGACGAATTGACTACCACTGGATCGAGCCCGCTCGTCCCGCAAACTTATCGCAAACGGCACCGCCCTCTCGGGGGGGGTGCTCCCGCAAAGCCCCCAAGGAAAGTTGGGGGCTCTTTTTTGTCGACCGCCAATGGCTTGATGCCACTGGCAGGCTCGGCTGCCAGTGTCTTTGCTCCCGTAGATAGCAAGTGACAAAGGCACTGGCGGCGGACTGCCAGTGGCATCGGACTGTGCGACCTGGCATTCACAACAGCGGCGGTAGCGGCGCGAGCTGCTTCGGCGCCGCCTCGCCGGACTGATCGCGCTGCCATATCCTGACCCACCGCTTCCACGAGATCGGTGCGTGGCGAAACAGTGCAGGCGAATGGCCGGGGGCAATGACCGTGCAAGGTTCGACCGGCGCGGGCGGAATCGCCTCGTCCTCCGGCGGCGCGGCGTGGCCGTTGCTGCTGGGGGCGGGTTCGCGGACCAGCGGATAAACCAATTCGGCGCCGGCGGGCTCGATCGGCCAGACGACGATGCCGCGCTCGTCAACGTCGTACGGCCGGTCGCCCACGCCGATCATCGCCTCGACCTGCTCGCGCACGATGTCCACGGCTGCGAGCTTGTAGAAACCGCTGAGCGCGGCGCGGAACGCGTCGAGCTGCGTCGGCGACAGACGGTTCAACCAGCCCGCTTGAGCGAGTGACGCGACCAGCCAGCCCGACTGCTCCTCGAAGATGATCTCCGCCGGCGCGGAAGTGGCTGCATGCGATGATGCGGCATGCGACGCCGCGCCGTGCGCGGCAGCGGCATCGTGATGCGACTCACCCTCTTCAAACGTGATGCTCACACGGTTGCCGCCCAGATGCACGTGCCCCACCTTGATCGGCTGCCCACCCCACGCCTTGCTCTGCTCCAGGAGCGTCACCAGATCGCGCTCGGCGAAGCGGTGCACGGCTTCCTCCACATGATGCAGCGCCAGCCGATGCTTCCGCTCGGCCTTGTCCGGCGCGGTCCACGCCCGGCGGCGTTCGAGCTTGCGCAGCTTGCCGTACAGCTTGGGCACCGTGCCGGAATGGAACCCGGGCCGCAGCAGGCCGAGCATCGACTCGCCGTGGTGGCCGATGATCACGGGCTTGAGTTTCGCCGACCGGTTGGCGCGGTAGAGCCGCCAGTTCTCTTTCAATTCCCACGCGAGAAAGCCAAAGATGCCGGGCACGAGCCACACGACCGAGCCCACGAAAATCGTCGCCTCTTTCATGTCGCCATCGAAAAGCGGCGCGACCCATTGCGCGAACATCGGGATGAGGCCGAGCATCACCTTGTGCGAAACGGTGACGACCGGGAAGTGCTTGATCGGGTTGATCTGCGGCTCGATGAGGAGCGTGATGGAGAACACGACGAAGTAGGAGACGAAGAACCAGAGCGTGCCGGTGATAAGCTTGCCGATGAAGGCGACGCGGTTCTCGCCGGTGCGGAAGCGGAGCCACTCGTCGATGTTGTACCGGAGCTCCTCGAAGGCATCGAGGATGCGCTTGAAGATTTCGACGATCCACTGGAAAGCGCCGACGATCACTTTCCATCCGAATCGCCGCCAGGCGCGGGAGACGAGATCGCCGCTGGCCTCTTCAATGCCCCGGCCGAAGCGGGTGTTGAAGAGAAGGTTCATCACGATGAAGAACACCAGCGCGTAACTCAGCGAGAAGCCCCAGTCGAGGCCCCAGGTGTGGCAGATGAGCCAGACGAGGCCGCCGAAGAACGCGGGCTTGAGCAGGTAGCGATAGAGCAAACGGACCGCGCGGTTGGTGGCGATGCGCTTGACCCATTCGAGTCGGAGGATCTCACTGGGCAGTTCGATCACAATCCCGTAGAACCGGTTGAACCCCCACTTGATCGCCTTGAAGAGGGCTTCGCGGATGCGGGCGGCGTGGAACAACCAGAGCAGGACGGTGCCGCAGATGAGGATCGAGAGCGGCGTGTTGAGATGGACGCCCTGCCGATCCGCGGGCAGCGGCACGGCGTCACCGGCCAGCCAGTGACCGGCGCGCCCAACATGCACCGGCGGGTCGGGCACAAACATATGCACGATGTGCTGCACGGACTCCAGCAGCAGGAACGCGCCGAGATACGGGATGATGAAATACTGCGTGATGAACCGGCCGAACTTGGTGCCGAAGGCGAGCGAAGAAAGGCGCTGCGGCACCCGGCGGTAGATCTCGCCGCGCCGGTAAACGCCGTCGAGCAGCCGGGCGAGCCGCTTGTCGATCTTCAAGAGTTCGTCGCCGCGGATGAACGCCTCTTTGGTGAGGTCCGGGAGCTTGAGCTGGTTGCGCGAAATCGCGTCGCGCAGGTCGCCCATGGTGATGAAGCCGCGCTCGACGATGCGGTCGAGCAGCTCGGCGACCAGCTTGCGCCGCGCCACCTCCTCCGGCGGGCTCGTTGGGATCAGGCCCGCCTCTTGGATTGCCTGCTCGATCTTGGGCCCCAGGTCGTGGCGCACCTGCTGCTCGACGATGTGCAGCTTCGGTTCGAGCATCGTCAGGAGCGTCGCGCGGACATCGCCGGGAAAGGCGGCGCGGTGCAGGCGATCGACCGCTTTGCTCAAGTGCTGGTGCAGGCGCACTTGCCGGGCGGCGGGAAGTGCGCGCTTGATGGGCACCTCGCCGCGCGACATGACCCATGCCATCAGGTCGAGCTTGAAGACCTGCTTCTCGTGGTCGATGCAGACGGCCTGAAGGTCGTAGAGCAGCCGGGCGCCGGGGCTGCGCCAACCGACATCGGTAGGGTCGAGCAGCCCGGTGAGTGCTTCGGCAAGCGTGCTTCCATCGGCGAGATCGAGCACCCGGCAGAGGCGGTGGGCGAGCTTCTCGATGTCGGGCCGGACGACGTTGCGGGCGTGCGGCTTGTCGTGGGGGAAGCGGAGATGGACGGCGCGGTTGCGGACCGTGGCGGCGCGGGCGTAGTTGCCCAGCGCCGCGGCCTTGTCGGCGCGGCGGATCAGGCGGTCGTACACGGCGGCGGATTCGCGCTCGTCCTCGATGGGCTTTGCGTGGGCCGCGGCAGGCGCCGTTTCGGCAACCGCCAGGGCATGGGCGGCCGTGGGGATCGGGTCCTCCGCGCCCGGCAATCGCGAGACCTGCAGGATCGCCGTCGAATCGATGTCGATCGCAATGATCTGATCGATTCGATCGAACGAATCGATCGACGGAAAATATATCGGCAGGGCCCCCGGCACGAAATGCTTCAGTTCCAGGTAGACCGCGACGAACTCGCTGTAGACCCGCACGTTGTCCGTCGGCGGGAGCAGGAACCGCTCTTTGTCGAGCACGGCGCGCGCCTCATCGAAGGCCGCCTGGCCAATGGCGTGGATGCGCTCGACGGCGCCGGCGGGCGTCAGGCCGCCACCCTCGGCGAGGTCCATCATGTGGGCGTCGACGCGGACGTGAAAGAGCAGGCGGGAATACTCGAGCAGCACCTGCGACGCCGGCAGGGTCGCCACCTTCTCCGGCCGCGGCCGCTGGATCAGCAGGACGCGCCTGCCGAAGACATGCCGGCCGTCGAGGTCGAGCTCGTCGCGGTCGACGTAACGCAGCAGGTCGTCCGGCGCGATGACCAGTGTCTTGCGGTGCGGCGTCTTGCGGAAGAACCCGCCGGCGCCGGTGTGCATGCGGATGATCCGGCGCAGGATGTGCGGCGGCGCGAGCACCACGTCGGGCTCGGCGGCGCGGAGCGTCTGCTCGAGTTGGTGCGAGCTGATGGTGGCGGCGGCGGCGTGGTCCATGCGGTGAAGCACACTGGCGGTTGGCGGGCCGCATGGATTCTACCGATTGATTGGCGACACGCGATGGCGGCAAGTCGGACAGCCCATGTGGACGAGCGCAGACTCGGCGGTGAACTCACGGTTGAATGACCACGTTGGCCAGGTAGGTCGCCTCCACATTGTTGGTCTCGATTGCTTCGGCCACCGCACCGCCGTGATCGGCCACGAGTATGACGAAGTAAACCCCGGTCTGGCTGTTCGTGATGCCGAGCGTGCCCAGGTTGAACGATCCGTTGAAGTTGAGCGACGAGCCGGCGGCCAGGGCGTTGAAGTTGAAGGCGCCGAGCACGATATCGGTATCATCGACAGAACGGTCTTTCGAGAGGATGGCCCGAATCTGGAAGCCATCGCCGGTGGCGGAATCTCCCTGGTTTCTGACGGTGCCTGAAACCGCGAGCAACGGGCCGCCGGTGCCCAGATCAAAAATCATCGCTTGATTCGCCACCGACAGCAGCACCAGGTCCGCCCCGGCAGCGGCGACGCCGTCAGCGATCGTCACCGTGCCGGACGAGGCGGCGGCGTCCACCGCGTAGAACGAGCTCGCCGGCAGGGACACGATGACCGTTTCGGGCACTTCAACGGCCGTTCCAATCAGCGGCTTGATGTCCAGGTCGATGAACGAAGCCCCCGCGGGGATCGTGACCTTTGTCGGGAGCTTCAAGTAATCGGCGCCGCCGGCCGCGGTGCCGGCAATTTTAAGCGTGACATCCAGCGGCAGCGTGGTCGTGCCGGTGCGGCTGATGCGCAGCCTGCCGTTGTTGGCGTCGCCGCCGGGCTCGGCCGCCGTCGCGTCGACGACGGTGATCGAGACCTTCGGCTCGTTGTCGGCGATCGTCACCGTGGCGGCGCGGTCGGCCAGGTCCGCGTCGAGGTTGTACGACTTCGACGCCTTGCCCAGTGTCAGGATTACGGTGTCGGCGGCGCCCGGCTCGGGGATCGTATCGTTGACCACCACCACCACCACATCGACGAAGGTGGCGTTATTCGGAATGACGATCGAACTGGCCGTGACCAGTTGCCCGTTGACGGTGATGAAATAATCCGAGGTGGCGGCCGTGCCGCGCCTGGCCGTGCCGGTCAGCTTGAAGGCCACGCTCATCGGCGGCCCGGCGGCGGTGCGGCTGATGCGGAAGCGGGCGCCGTTGGAGGTCTCGCCGGTATTCGTCTCGGCGGCGACCGCGTCGGCGCCGGTGAACCCGGCGATAGCGACGCTCACGAACGGCTCGTTGTCGCCGAGCGTCACCGTCGCCATCTGGTCGGCGAGGTCGGGATCGACGCTGTAAATCTTCGTGTTGGCGGCGATCTTCAGGATCACGCTCTCATTCGGCTCGACGGTCTGATCGTTCACCGGATCGATGAACACGTCGATGTGGTCGGAGCCCGCCGGGATCGTCACGCTGGTCGTCGACGTCACGATGCCGTTCACCGTGACCACGTAATCGGTGTTGATCCTTGCGGTGCCGGTGCGGGAGAACTTCACCACCATCGGCGCCGCCGTCGAGCCGGTCCGGCTGATGCGGAAGAAGGCGCGGTTGCCCGCCTCGCCGTCGTCCGTCTCGGCACCGGCGTTGTCCGCGCCCGTGAAGCCGACCGACGCCACGCTCACGATCGGCTCGTCGTCGGCGATCATCATCGACGCGCTGCGCTCGGCCACCACCACCGGCAGCGAATAACCCGTGCCGGACGATAGCGTCATCGTCACAACCTCACCCGCATCGGGTTTGGTGTCATCGTTCACGTTGACCGTGATGTCGACGAACTCGGACCCCGCCGGGATGGTGACCGCGGTCGTCGTCAGATTGGTGGGGCCAAGCGCGAGCGTGTAATCACCGGTGGCGGCGCCGAAAGTCGCCTTGCCGCCGCGCTTGAACTTGACGATCAGGTCCGCCGCGGTCGAGCCCGTCCGGCTGATGCGGAACACGCCGGAGTTGGCGACCGCGCCCTCGGCGAGGTCCGCGTCCTGCGCCGCGATCAGCACGCGGACGATGTCGTTGTCGGAAATGGTGACGGTCGCCTCATCGTCGTCGTCGAGCACGTAATCGTTGTGTTCGGCAAGGCCGAGGATGACGGTCTCGTTCACCTCGCTGACCGCGTCGTCGGTGGGCGACACGTCAACCGTCGCGGAGCTTTGGCCGGCCGGAATGACAACGGTCAGAGGAATCGTCGTGTAATCGGCGCCGCTGGCCGCGCCGCCGGAGACGAGCAGGTGAACGGTGAGGTCGCTGGTCGTCTCGCCGGTGCGGCTGACGATAAACTGCCCGGCGCCGCCGGCGGTTTCCGTGGCGGAGGCGTCGGAGGCGGCGATAGAGATGATGGGCTTGTTGTCGAAGATGGAGACGGTCGCGGGCCCGCCGGAGACGGTGTAGCCCGCCGCCGCGTTGAGCGTCATCGTGACCGTCTCGATGCCTTCGCTGCCACCGTCGACGAGCGGGGTGATATCCACATCGACGAAGCTCATGCCTGCCGGGATCACGGCGAATACGGGAATCGCAGTGAAATCAACGCCGCTGCCGGCGCTGCCGCCAAGGGTGTAACCAATGGCGAGGGCGTCGGTGGTATCGCCGGTGCGGGTGATGCGGAACCTGCCGATGTTGGCGTCCTGCCCGCCGGCGGGCTCGGCCGCCTGGTCGTCGATGGCCTCGACGCCGACCCCGTGGATCGTCACCGTGAACGTCTCGTCGTGCGTCCGGCCGGAGAGGTCGGTGACGCGCACAGTGACGTCGCTGCTGCCGGCGACCCCGGCGGCGAAGGCGAGGTCGAGCTCGCCGCCGTCGACCGTCGGCGTGACCAAAGCGGCGTTGGTGTTGCCGACGACGCTGAAGGACAGGTTGGCCACCGTGGTGGCCGTGAGCAGCTTGATCCAGTTGGAGTCCTGCAGCGCGCCGCCGGAGTAGTTCCGCAGCGGCAGGTTGGGGAAGGTGCCGCCGTCGGTGTAGAGCGGGGTGGCGGCGATGTCGTCGACGACGGCCATGCCGTTGCCGATCACCTCGCCGAAGACGGTGAATCCGCCGTTCTGGTTGTCGAGGTTGGCGGCGTTGTCGCCGAGGTTGAAGAACCACTCGCTGGTGGCGGAGTTGACGACGTTGCCGGTCTTGGCCATGGCGACGGTGCCGCGCTGGCTGGAGACGCCGAACTCGTTGACCACGGCCGGATCGGTGGCGATGTGCGAGGCCGGGAGTTGCGGCCGGTAGCCGCCGCCTTGCACCACGAAGGCGGTGACGACGCGGTGGAAAATGGTATTCGTGTAATCGCCGTCGGTGATGTACTTCAGGAAGTTGGCAACCGTCTGCGGGGCCCGGCCGTTGAAGAGGTGAATGTCCACCGCGCCCAGCGAGGTGACGATGCGGGCGATCGTGCCGGTGATGTCGGCGTCGCTGAAGAGCGGCGCCAGATCGATCGACTGATTCGCCGCGTTACCGAGCGTGATGTCGCCGATCGTCCCGGTCGGGTTATCGTCGACGGGCGTGACCTCGACGCGGATCGCCTCGGCATCGCCGACGGCAGTCGTCCCGTTGAAGAGCTTCACGGTGAAAGCGTTCTGCGTGCGATTCACATTGGCGCCGGGACGCCAGACGAGCGATTGGCCGCTGCTGATCGTGGTCACGCCGGGCTCGACGAGCACGCCGTTCTTGAAGAGCTGGCCCGACTGCACCGACTCGACGATGTACGCACTGCTGCCGCTCTCCTTCATCGCGCTGTTGAGCGTCGCATGGGTGATGACGAAGTCGGTGTCCTCCACCGCGCCGACGAGGCGGTTGGCGATGCCGGTGCCTTGCACGTCGAAGGTGTAGGGGTTCTCATCGGCATCGTCGCTGGCGATCGAGAGGGTCGCCGAGTGGGCGCCCAGCCGGCTGGGGTTGAAGGTGACCACGAAGTCGCGGAAGGCCGTCGCCGAGCCCGAACCCGGCAGGATCGGCGAAAGGGGCTGCTGCACGATCGAGAACGCCGACTTGTCGGGGCCATCGATGGTGATCGGGCTGGTTCCCGGGAGGTTGAGCGCGCCGGTCGTGCTGATGCGGAAGGTCCACTGCGCGGCGGCGCCGCCGAGCGTGACGGGGCCCATGTCGGTGTGGTCGCTGGTCGAGGGCGTGGTGTCGCCGTCGGTGATGGCGATCACCGTGCCGCTCTGGGGAGACCCAACGGATATTTCGCCGGCCACCCGTTCGACCTCGAAGATCAGCGTGGCGTTGGCGGGGATGCCGCTGCCTGAAGGCGGGTTGGCGCCGTAGGCCAGCGGGCCAGGCACCACCAGCGTCCGCTTCTCGCCGACCTTCATGCCGACAAGCCCGAGGTCCCAGCCCTGGATGACCGAGCCGGCGCCAAGCTTGAAGCTGAACAGGTTGCCGCCGACGTTGCTGTCGAACTGGGCGCCTGTCGTCAGGTAGCCCGTGTAGATCATGCTGACGCCCTGGCCGCTGACGGCCCCGCCGCCGGTGCCGGCCTCGAGGATCGCGACCTGAAGGCCGTTGCCCGAGGTGGTCGTCACGATGCCGGTGCCCGCGATGGCGAAGTCATACGTGGCCTCGTCGCTGTCATCGCTGACCACGGTGACCGTCGCGGTGCGCAGGCCGGCGGCGGAGGGATTGAACGCGATAGTGAACGTCGTGCTCGCCGCGCCGGCGATGACCGAGGTCGCCGGCTGCGTGATGACCGCGAAGTCGCCGGCGTTCGCGCCGCTGATGACGACCAGCGGATTGCCGCCCAGCGTCAGGCTGGTGCCGCCGGTGTTGCGGATGGTGAACGTGCGGGTGACGCTGGTGAGGCCGCTGGAGGAGACAGGCACCTGCCGGAAGTCTGTAAAGTCCTGCGTGCGCGGCGCGGCGTCGCCATCGGGGACGCTGGTGCTGTTGCCTTGGATGTCGATTTCCGGGTTGACGCCGGTGCCGGAGACGGCGAACTCGTAAAGTGCTTCGTCGCTGTCGTCGCTGAACACGCGGACCGTCGCGGTGCGCAGGCCGGTCGCGCTGGGATCGAACGTCACATCGAAAGCGGACGAGCCGCCCGAGGCGACGGCCGCGTCCGGCTGGAGCGTCACGCTGAAGTCCGCGGCGTTCGTGCCGATGATCTGCACCCGCGGGTTACCGGTGAGGTTGAGCGCGGTTGAACCCGAGTTGTGGATCGTGTAGGTGCGCGTGCGGGTGGCGCCGGTGATGTTGACGTTGGCGTAACTCGTGTGGTCCGCCTCGGCCGGCGCCGCGTCGCCATCGACGATCGAGACCGCGTTGCCGCGGATGTCGATTTCCGGCTGCTGCGTGCCGATGCCTTGGATGGCGAAGTTGTAAAGCGACTCATCGGCATCGTCGCTGAGCACCTCGACCGTCGCGGTGCGCAGGCCGGCCGCGGAGGGATTGAAGGTGATGATGAACGACGTGCTGCCGCCGCCGCCGACCGACGCGACCGCCGGCTGCGTCGTGACGGTGAAGTCCCCCGCCGCCGCGCCGGCGATCTGCACCCGCGGCGAACCCGTCAGGTTCAGCGGCACGGTCCCGATGTTCTCGATGGTGAAAGTCTTCTGCACCGTGGCGCCGGTCACATCGAGCGAGCCGAAGTCGGTGTTGTCGCCGGCCGTCGGCGCGGCGTCGCCATCGGCGATGGGCACCGCGTTACCGGTGATCGAAATCTCCGCGAAGGTCGAGTCGACTTTCACGTTGTCATCGCCCACGACGACGTTGCTGCGCACGACCGGTACCGCGATGCCGCCGCCGCTGAAGGTCACCTGATACGTGCCCGCCGGGACCGCGAGCTGCCAGCCGCCGGCGGTCATCGAGGTGGTGTTGAAGCTGCCGCTGGTGCCGTTGATCCCCAGCACGTTGACGCTGACGCCGGCCAGACCTTCGCCGATGTCGTAGAAGCGGTCACCGTCGCCGTCCTGATACGCCACGCCGAGGATGAACGGATTCGCCACCGCGTTCACCCCGCCGAAGTCCTGCGTGAGCACCAGCGGACCGACATCGGTCGCGCCGCTGTTCTCGGCCGTGATGCGGATGCCGACCTCACGGAAGTCGCTGCTCATCATGTTGTCGCGGTGACCGGCCGGATTCTGGATCCCGTCGATCGCCCCGCCTGCCGCGTCGCCCCAGTCGATGGCGAGAGCGGCGTGCCCGTGAAACACCGATTCGGTGAAGGCGAAGATGTTCTCACCGATCGTGGATTGAGAGCTGTAACCCTGATTGTTGAACCGGGTACGCAGGCCGTCGCTTGCGAGCGGCGGCTCGCCGGGCGCCTCGTGCGACTGCACGTCGCCGGCGATCATCGCGGCATTGTGTGCGTCGGCCACATTGATCAGCGACTCGTTCCACGCCAAGGGGGCCGCCGCCGTCAGCGCCGCCCACTGGGCCGCCAGCGTCGCGCCGTTCACATTGAAGAAATCCAGCGCGCTGTCCACATCAGGATCGGTCGAACGCGCGGGCGTTCCCAGCGAACTCGTCAGCCGGGCAAGCTCGCCCGCCGGGTCCATGCGCATGCGGTTGAGCAGCTCGAGCATGAGCTGCTCGCTGGCGGTGGGGTCGAAGCTCATGAGCACCCGGGCCTCGAGCGACTCGAGGAAGGTGGGCGCTGCGTATCGCGGCGACAGCGCTTCCACGCTGCGCTGGATTACATCGCCGGGCGCGTGCTGCTTCCGTCGCCGATTGGAAATGGCGCGAAGCATTCTCCTGAAAAGACTTTTTGTCATAAACGGACCTCTCCGACCCACCACGGGAGTTCCGTCTAGTGTCCTCCAAACCGCGGGCGTTTGCAACGTAAATGCAGCGCGGGACGAGAAAAACCAGATTCCCCATCTTATGCCCCTCCCCCAACCGGCCTCACGCCGGCTTCGGCTCCGGGTGCCGGCCGGGGTCCACCCACTCCGCGTGCTCCTCCGGCACGAAACGCGAACCCGTTTCCATCGCGTAGGCCTGGGTCAGCTCCGCCCCGAAAAACAGGATGATGCTGGAGTAGTAAACCCAGATCAAAAACACGATCAACGACCCCGCCGCCCCGTACGCCGGCCCAAGCCCGCTGTTGCCCAGATATAAACCGATTGCGAATTTTCCAAGGACGAACAGCAGCGCCGTCGCGGCCGCACCGAGCCAGACATCCTTCCAGTCGATGCTCACGTCCGGCAACACCTTGAACATCACCGCGAATAACAGGGTGAATACCGCGAATGAAACGACCACGTTCACCACCTGCCAAACCCACCCTTCGCCCGAAATGATCAGCGACAGGCCGGCGCTGATCCCCAGCGACACCAGAAGCAGGAACAGGATCACCAGCAACAGCCCGAACGTCAGGATGCGTTTGCGGACCCAGTTCCAGACGCCGCGGCCCGGCTTCGCCTTGACGTCCCAGATGGTGTTGAGGGCGCTCTGGAGCTGGGCAAACACGCCGGTCGCCGAGATCAGCAGCGTGACCACGCCGATGATCCCCGCCAGCGACCCCAGCGAAGGCCTTTCCTCCGCGTTCTCGATCACCATGTCGACCGCCCCCGCCGCCGACGGGCCGATGACGCCGCGCACCTGGTCCACCACTTTGGCTTGGGCGTCGTCGCCGAGGAACCCGGCGACCGTGAGCGTGATCACCATCAGCGGTGCAAACGACAGGGCCGTGTAGAACGCCACCGCCGCCGCCTGCGTCACCGCGTCGTCCTCCGAAAAGTCGCCCGCCGCGCGCTTCACGATCTTCCACAGGTTCGCGGGGAATCGGTTCATCGGTCCACCTCTGCGTGCGGGGATCAAATCGAGTTCACGCCGATGGTAGAGAGCACGATCGAAAGGTTGGCTCCAAAATGCGCCGCCCGGCGTTCGCGTCGCAGATTCAGGAACGGCCTGACCCCCGCCTGGCAAACACGCCGATCACAGGTGGGGTGCGAGCATCCCCGCCAGGCTGTCCAGCACCCGCCGCAGGAACGAGCGGTTGTCCCAGTTCTCCAGCGTGACCGGCGTCGAATTGGCGATGTCGTCCTTCAAAATCCTCACCTGCTCGGCGGCGAAGCCCGAGTCGTACACGTTCAGGTTCGCCTCATCGTTCAGGTGGAACGAGCGGTTGTCGAGGTTCGTCGAGCCCACCGAGGTCCACTGCTCATCGACCACCATCACCTTCGTGTGATACATGCAAGGCTGGTACTGGTGGATCCTCACGCCCAGCTCGAGCAGCTCGCCCCACTGCGACCGCGAAGCCGCGCTCATCACCTGCGAGTCGATGTGCTCCCCCGGCACGATCACGTTGATCTCCACGCCGCGAGCGCGGGCCGCCTTCAGCGTGCTCATGGTCATGGCGTCGAGCACGAAGTACGGCGACGCAAGGTAAATCGACTTCTCCGCAGCGTTGATCGAGAGCAGGTACATCAGCTGCATGCTGGCGCTGCCGCCCGATGGCGAGCTGATGAAGACCTGCGCGTAAAGATCGCCCGCCGGTTCGAGCCGCGGGAAATACGGTTCGCCGTCGAGCACCTCCCGCTTCGCCTCGATCCAGTTGTCGGCAAACGCCCCCTGAAGGCTCGCGACCACCGGGCCCTCGACCTTGTAATGATTGTCCCGCCAGTGTTTCGGATCCGTGGCGTTGCCCCCCCACTCGTCCGCGATGCCCACGCCGCCGGTGAAGCCGACCTTCCCGTCGACGACGAGGATTTTGCGGTGCGTCCGGAAGTTGAGCTTGTCCCAGGTCAGCGGCCCGATCGGGTGGTAATCGACGACATCGACGCCGGCCTCGCGAAGCTTGTCGCGAAAGGCCACATCGATCTGCGACGAGCCGAACCCGTCGATGATCAGGTGCACCTTGACGCCCGCCCTGGCTCGCTCCGCCAGAGCATCGGTGAACGCGCCGCCGATCTCGCCGGACCAGTAGATGAAGGTCTCCAACGTGATCGTCTGCTTCGCGGCCCGGATCGCCTCGAGCATCGCGGGGAAGATCGCGTCGCCGTTGACGAGCGTGGTGATCTTGTTGCCGTCGAGCAGCGGCGGCCCGAGCAGCCGGCCGATCGTGCGCAGGAACTGCGGGTCGCGGACCGCGTAGGTGTGCTTGAGCTGGTAATCGATGGGTGTCGGTGCTCCGCAGCCGGGCAGAGTCAGGCACAGCGCAGCGACGAAGAGCAGCGTCAATACTTTCCAAATGCACAACCGGTCAGACATCTGCAACACTCGCGAGAAGCGACGGCCGAAGCGGCCGACCTGATGAGTATTGCTGTGCTCGACACCTATTTGGCGCACGGCATAATCAGAATCTTTACTCACCCACGGGCAAACAGGTCCATCGCCGCCTTGCCCTTGCCGTCTTCCGTCGCGTAGAACGGCCGCTTCTCCACGTCGTACGCCGTCCTCGGGCTGATGCCCATCGCGGTGAACACCGTCGCGTGCAGGTCGCTCACGCTCATCGGGTTCTTCACCGCCATGAACGGCCGCTTCGGCGCCGACTCCCCGTACAGGAAGCCCTTCTTCACGCCGCCGCCCCACATCACCACGCAACCCCCGCCCGTGAAGTGCCGGTGCTGGCCGTAGTGCTTCATCGCCCCGAACGCGTTGACCGGTTCCGTCGTCTGGTCGTTCGCGTTGGAGCCCGGCTTGCCTTCCATCAGCATGTCCCGACTGAACTCGCTCGCCAGCACCACCAGCGTGCGGTCGAGCATGCCGCGCTTCTCCAGGTCCAGGATCAACTGCGCGATCGGCGAGTCGATCTGCTTCTTCATGTCCACCAGCATGGTGTGCCCGTTGGCGTGCGTGTCCCAGTTGAAAAATGGCACGTATTCCGTGGTCACCTCGACGAACCGCGCCCCGGCCTCGACCAGCCGCCGGGCGAGCAGGCAGCCGCGGCCGAACCGCCCGGTGTCGTACTTCGCAAGGCTCTCCTTCGGCTCCAACGAGATGTCGAACGCCTCGCGCTCCTTCGCGCTCAAGAGCCGGTAGGCGTTGTCCATCGCGCGGATCATCGACTGCTGCTGGTGGTCGCTCATCACATTGCGGTGGGGCGAGGCATCGACGATCTTCTTGTAGAGCTTGTTGCGGTTGACGAAGCGCTCGCGGTCCATGCCCTTGGGCGGACGCACCGACTCGGCGGCCTGCTCGGGGTACGGCAGGTTCATCGGGCCGAACTCGCTGCCGAAGAAGCCGGCCGTGGTGAACGCCTTGAGCTCCTCCTGCTCGCCGACGCCTTCGAGCCGCTGGCCGATGTTGATGAAGGGCGGGATCACCGGGTTCTTCGGGCCCAGCACCTTCGCCATCCACGCCCCGATGTGCGGGCACGCCACCGTCTGCGGCGGCACGTAACCTGTGTGCCAGTGGTACTGGTGCCGCGAATGCAGGATGCTGCCCAGGTCGGGCTGAAAATGCGAGCGGATCAGCGACGCCCGGTCCATCACCTTCGCGACGTTCTCCAGGCCCTGCGTGATCTTGATGTTGTCGACCACCGTGTCGATCGCGGGGAAAGTGCTCTCGACCTCACCGACAGGCCCGCCGACCCTGAACGGCACGTACTTCTTGGGGTCAAACGTGTCCGGCGCCGCCATGCCGCCGCCCATCCAAAGGAGGATGCACGCGTCGGCGGTGGCTTTGGGATGCACGATCTTCTCACCGTCGGCGGCGGAGAGCAGGCGCGGCTCACCGGCCATCAGCGCGGCGACGGAGCCGGCGGCGAGCTGCTTGAGGAAGTCGCGGCGGGGTTCGATGGGGTTGGACGTGTCGATGGTCATGATGGAATCTCGTACTCGTGCCGCGAAGCGGCAACTCTTTCAGAGCCGGGCTTTGCAAGCCCGGTCGGTTCGCAAGGCCCGTCCGCGGGCCGCGGCGAACCGTTTCGCGCGGCGGTAGAACGGTGTCATCCGACGGTCCGCCGCGCAAAGCGGATCGCTCGGCTTCGAGCCTCACGATCCGTCCGGGCTTACAAAGCCCGGCTCTGAAAAAACCCGGCTCTGAAAAACCTCAACGCACCATCTGAAACTCCGGCAGCATGATCACCGCCCACAGCGCATCCTGCACGCCCTGCTCCGACAGTTTAGGCCCGAGCGCTTCGGTGAACGCGGCGAGCTCGGCGGCGCTGGGGTCGCGGCTTAAGGCGAAGCGGTACAGCCACGTGACGAACTCGGCGGACGTTGCGAAACGCGCGGCGAGCTTCGATGAACCCTTCGCCAGCGCGTCGGCGAGGGTCTGGCCGTTGGAGAGGTCGATCGCTTCGAGCGTGGAAAGCTCCGCGGGGCGGACGCTGACGATCTGCTCGCGGTGCGGCCGGCCGAGGGAGCGCATGAGGAAGTCGTTCTTCATCAGCGAGGCGCGGACCATCAGCCCGCCGGAAGCGCCGGTTGATGCGGGAGCGCCGCCGCCGGCGAAGCCCTGCTCGATGAGCGCCGCCACGCGGCCGGTCCACGGGTCGGCTGTCACCACCGCGGCCGGCTGCCACTGCGGTACCTTTTTGAATTTGCCGTTCTCGGGCACGGCGGCGGTCGACTTCCACTGCGTGTCACTGGCGATCACCTCGACCGCGCCCTTCGCATCGACCAGCCGCATTTCAAACCACAGCCCGGCCGGGTTGGGGCCGGCGCCGCCGTTCTTCGCGACGATGAGCAGCTCGTTGGCGCCGGCCTTGAAGCCGGTCATCGCGACGGCATCGGGGGCCTCCCAGTTGTCGCCGTCCTTCACGGGCTTGCCGTTCAGGTAGAGGGCGTAGCTGTTGTCGCAGGTAATGACGGCTGTTGCCGAAGCGGGGACTGCCTTGAGATGGAAGACCCGCTGGAGCGTGACGGTTTCGCCGGCGGCGGCGCCGTTGGTGTCGGCCCGCGACCAGATCCATCGGCCGCTCGGCTTCACCACCGGCGCGGGCTTCGGCTTCACGGCCGGCGCCGCGCCGTCGCTTGACGGTTGAGCGCGCTGCCCGCGCGTCACCGGGGCATCGATCTTCGTCGGCGCGCTGCCGGTGATCTGCCAGACAGCGTCCATGAACTGCTCGGCCGTGAGCCGCCGGGCGCGGGGGCCGCCGTAGGTGTAGTGCGTTTCATCGGGCTCGCCGACGATCACCTGCGCTGCGCTTTGGTAGGCGTGCGACGTGGCGATCAATTCGATCGTCGCCTTGAGGTCGTACTTGCTCTCGACGAGGTGCTCGGCGAGGTAGTCGAGCAGGTCGCTGTTCCACGGCTCGGTCTGCATCGCATCGGTGGGGTGAACGATCCCGCGGCCCATCATGCGGTGCCAGAGGCGGTTGACGATGGTGCGGGTGAAGCGGCCGTTGTCGCGGTGGGTCATGAGGCCGGCGAGCTGCTTGAGGCGCTCGTCGCGCGACGCTTTCGCGTTGATGGTGCCGAGCTCGGGGAAGAGCCACGCGGCGGTGGCGAGCTTGCCGGTGGGGATGTCGCAGCGGTGCAGCTCCAGCGGCTTGTTCGCGTAGATGGCGGCGAGGCTGTAGGACTCCTCGAGCGTCCAGCGGTCGATGAAGCTGTCGTGGCAGGAGGCGCACTTCAAATTGATGCCGAGGAACGACTGCGTGATCGACTGCGCGAACTGCATCTCGTTGGTCTGCCCGGCCGAGACATCGCCGCGCCAGCGGATGCCCTCGATGAAGCCGACGGATTCCTGCGAGGGCGGCGCGATCAGCTCGCGGGTGAACTCGTCAAACGGCTTGTTGGTGTAGAGGGCGTTGTAGAGCCACTTACTGACCTGCTTGCGGCCGCCGGTGATGAAGCCGGTGCCGGAGTAGTCGTTGCGGAGGAGGTCGTTGAAGAAGGTGAGCCAGTGCTCGGCGTAATCGACGTCGCGGGCGAGCAGGTCGCGGACGAGTTTCGCGCGCTTGTCAGCGGACTTGTCGGCGAGGAAGGCGTCGAGTTCCTCGGGTGTGGGCAGCAGGCCGATGGTGTCGAGATAAACGCGGCGGGCGAAGGCGGCGTCTTCCACGGCGGCGGGCGGCTGCTTCTTCTGCGAGGCGAGGTACGAGTCGATGATGCGGTCGACGGGGTTTGAACGCGCCGGCGACGCAGCGGGCGGCAGCACAACCTTGCGCGGCTTGAGCGGCGGGTCGTAGGCCCGCTTGCCGAACGTAAAACCCTTCTCCCACGCGACGCCTTCGTCGATCCATTTCTTGATCAGCGCGACCTTGGCGGGCGGGACGCGCGGGCCCTTCGGGGGCATCTGCTCATCGGGGTCGGCGCTGGTGAGGCGCTTGATCAGGTCGCTCTCGGCGCTCTTGCCGACGACGACAGCCTTGCCGGTCTCACCGCCGACGAGGAGCGTCTCGCGGGTATTGAGCGACAGGCCGCCCTTCTTTTCGGTGCCGGTGTGGCACTTGCCGCAGTGCTCGCGCAGGAGCGGGACGATGTCGTGGGAGAAGTCGACATCGGCGGCGCTTACGGAAGCAGCCGAGGCACAGAGAAGGAGCAGGAACACGGGGGTCTTCATGAAGGAAATCCAAGCGGGGATCGGTCCTTCAATCATACCCGGCGATCGGGGCGGGCGGCACTGGTGAAGGTGGCTTAGCGGTCGGGCCGGAGGCGCAGGCCCACCGGCGGTGGCGCGGGAGAAGCCAAGTTGAGGTTGGCGCGGGATTGGATCGGGCGGCCCTGCGCCGAGCCTTCGGGCCGACCGCTAAGCGGCGGAGGGATGCCCACGAAGCGGTCACGCGCGCAGCCGTCCGCGCTTGGCGGCGGTCTCGCCGAGGTCGAAGGTCCACAGGCCGGCCAGGCGGTTGAGGGCGACGCGCGGGGCGGGCTTCAACTCGGGCTTCGCCGCGGCGCTCTGCTGTTGCTCCAGGTGCCAGAGCAGCGCGCCCAGCGCGCTCAGGGGCGAGGGGAGGCGCGGCGCGGCGGGCGATGCGGCGGGCTGCGACTCGGCCGGCTGCGAGACCAGCGCGAGCGTCGTCGCCGGCTCCTGCGACAGCGACAAGAGGCCCTGCGGCGGCGTGCCCGGCGTCGGGTCGCCGGCCGGCAGCGCGGTGAACTGGAGGTTGCGCACGGCCACGACATCGTCGCCGAGGATCGAGCCCGAGCCGTTCACGTCGAGCTTCGGGTCGTAGTTGGCGCTGGCGGTGGTGCGGAACTGGGCGTTGCGGACGAGGATGACGTCGGCGCCGAGCACATCGCCGCTGGCGTTGACATCGCCGGGCACGACGTTGAAGCGGAACAGGAAATCGCCGCCGGCGGAGCCATCGCCCGACGGCAGCGCGGAGTCGCCGGTGGTCCATTCGCCGTCGAGCGCGTTGCCGGCCGCATCCTCAACGAGGTCGAAGAGGTGGACCATCCACTTGTCGACGCCGAGCGCGGCGCCGAAGGTCCACGTGGCGGTGAAGGTCGCGGGGTCGTAGCTGAAGCCGGCGATGCCCGCTTCGGTGGTGTTGACGCCGCGCAGGGCGAGGTGGTCCTGCGCGACGATGACGTGCTCGGTGAAGCGGACGGTGAGGGTATTGAGGTTGGTCCAGGTGATGGGCAGGAGCTGGTTGCCGCCGGTATTGAGCGCGGCGCCACCATCGCCGAAGCCGTGGTCGCGGAGCCAGTTGATGACGGCGGGGTTCCAGCCGGTGCCGAGGAGTTGCACGAGGGTGACGCGCGGGGCGATGGCGTCGGTTGGCGCGATCGACCCGGGCGAGGGCGGCGCGCCGGTGAAGCTGGTGGAGAGGCTGCCGTGCGTGGCCGGCAAGACGCGGTGCAGCGACTGCCCAGCGCCGGCCGCGCCGGTGGGCCAGGGGGCGTTGTTGTCGTAATCGGCCTCGTCTTCGTAGAGGCGCGGGATGAACAGCGGCTCATCGGCGGGCGGCTCGTCGGGGCGCTGGAGGTTGATCGTTTCGCCGCCGTTGCTCAGGTCGCCGATGAACGGGCCGATGAGCGGGACGCTCGCGGTGATGCCGTAGTAGCTGCGGAATGCGGCGAGCTTGTCGGCGTTGAGCGGGTCGGCGGGGTCGAAGGAGATGATGACCCGCGTCTGCCCCGCACCGATCGTCGTGCCGGCGGCGAAGTCGAAGTCGATGCCGCCGCGGATGCGCCAGTCGGTGAGGCTCACCGTCGCGCCGGTCGGGTTGTGGATCTCGATGAACTCCAGCGCGGCGGCGGTCATGCCCACCGGCAGGTTGCCCGGGTCGACCGGCTGATACATCACCTCGCTGATGACGACCGGCCCGACACGCGGGGTGCCGTTGGCCGTGCCCAGCGAGCGCTGGGCCATCGGCGTCAGGGCCCCGCTGCCACTTGGGAACCGGCCCCACGATTCGCCGTTCGCCTGGGCACCGAAGGACACATCGTCGACGAAGCGCTGGAGCTTCTGCGTCGAGGGATCGGCCTGCACGAGGTAGGCGTCATCGCCGTGGGCGGCGTTGAAGGAGAAGTCATTGGGCTGCGCGCCGCCGCCGGGATTGAACTGGGTCTCGTTGAACACGAGATACGCGCCGGGGCCGATGAACGTGTTGGTCGGGATGCGGAACTTGGCGAGGTTGGAGGCCGCGTCGCTGATGAACCAGCCGCCGATGTTGATGGCGGAGGCCGTGGTGTTGTAGAGCTCGATGGAGTCGCGCAGCGGCAAGTCGGTGTGGGAGAGAACCTCGTTGACGACGACGCGGTTGTCGGGGCCGAGGCCGGCGGCGCCGGGCGTGCCGTTGTATTCACTGGACGCCCGCCAGCGGTCGGGGTCGCCGTAGTTCACCGGCGTGACGACCGGCGTGTCGAGCTCCAGCGAGGAGCCGTCGCCGTCGGGCCGGCCGGGCCAGTCGCCCGAGTCGCCGTAGGTGATGTCGGCGATGATGCCCAAGGCGCTGTTGACCAGCGTCAACTGCTCGCCGGAGTCGGCGAGCTGCCCTTCGTATTCGCCGGCGAGGTTGTGGCCCGTGCCGTAACGCAGCTCGAAGGCGGCGCGGTTGGAGACGATGATGGCGCGTTCGCCGGGCGCCAGCGTGGTCACGTCGGAGTCGGTGAAGCTGAAGGTGATGCCGGCCGTGAAGTGGACGCCGAACAGGTCGAGGGCCTCGGGGCCGACATTCATGACCTCGAGGTACTCAAACTCGTCGGGGTTGAGCATCGGGTCGACGGCGAGTTCGGCGGCGCTGGCGACCGGCGGGTGGTAGTGCAGCTCGGTGATGACGAGGTTGGTCGCGTCGGGCGGCGTGTTCACGAGGAAGACGGCTTCATTGAGGGCGGACCACTCGGCGCCGCTGCGTGCACGGGTCCGCACCGCGCCGGAACTAGTCAGCACCACGGCGTCGCCGGTGAGCACCTCGGCGGTGAGCTCCAGGTCGAAGCTCAGGTCGGTGCTGTTGCCGACGTTCTGGTGCACCTCGACAGCGATCGTGTTGGTGCCGTCGACAAGCAGCGCCGGGTCGAGCGAATACGTGATGAACGCGCCCTCGGCGATCAGACCGAGTGCGGGGGTGGTGTAGGTCACGTCGTCGGCCATGTTCGAGTTGATCTGTAAACGCTGGCCGTTGAGGTAGACGGCGGCGCCATCGTCGTACATCAGCCGCATCGACAGCGAGGACAGGTCGGAGGCATCGGCGATGTCGAAGGTCCTGCGGAAGTAGGTGGTGACGTATTTGTTGGTCTCGTCGGGGCCGAAGCCGACGATGGTGGCCTCGTCGCCGTCGCCGTAGCCGAGTTGGGCGGGGCCGCCGAGCCACGACGAATCGATGAAGCCGGGGTGGCGCCAGGCGGTTCCCTGATCGCTGCCGTTGTCGAGGTATTTCCAGGTAGCGCCGGCGGCGACGAGCGTCGTGGTGCTCGTCGAGCCGTTGAACGGGAGCGCGCTGGGATTGAGCGCGCCGCCCGGGAGGCGCGGGTCGCTGCCGTCGAGCGTGTAATAAATCTGCCCGGCGGCGGCGGTCATGGTGAGCTCGAAGTTCTCGCCGACGATGCCGCCGTGCACGTTGAACTGCGGGGCATTGATGGAGGGGAAGAGCGGGGCCGAAGCGCCCGAGCGCAGCGTGGTGGTCCGCAACTGGCTGAGCACGATGTCGTTTCGCTGTGGGAACCAACTGGTGAGCAGGTCGTTCAAAGCGGTCTGCCAAGTGTCTTTGGTGAACGGCGTGGCGACCTTCGAATCGCCCCAGCGGGCCGACTCGGCGATGATCGCGGACTCGATCTCGGCGGCGCGGTCGAGGAAGCGCTCGACGTTGTTCTCGATCGTGAGCACGCCGTCATTGAAGAACGCGGCCTGCACGAGGTCGGCGAAGCGCACGCGGTATTCCGGGTGGAACATGAGCTGCTGGTGCAGCCACTGCGGGTTGCTCTTATCGAAGGTGTCGCCGGCGGGGAACGGGCCGTTGCGGTTGGTGTTGACGTTGGAAACGAGCAGGGTGTGCTCGCTGTCGTGGGCGAAGAACTTGAAGCCCGAGTCCTGCGTCGTGTGATTGTAGACGCCGTACCAGTTGTTGGGGCTGGTGTTGCCGAGGAAGTTGGAGATCGGGGCGTCGAGGTTGCCGCCGTAGAGGATGCCGATCATGTAGCTGGCGAGGCTGTCGACGTCGAGATAAACGGGCAGCGCGGGGTTGCGGGTGCCGTCGGGGTTGCGGCCCTGGGCGGCGTAATATTTCGCGTTGGTCTCGAAGCCCGCAACGCCCATGTTCCACAGCGTCTGCCATGCGGCGAGCGTGCCGTCCGTCGCGTTGATCGTGTACGGCCCGGCCTCGACCTTGACAACGTCATAATCCTCCGGCTCGCCGCCGAAGTAGGTGGCGGCGTATTTCGCCTCGGAGCGCTCCTGCGTCTGGTACAGACCCCAGTATTGCCCGTTGAGATAGAGGTGGTAATACCGGCTGCGGGTGTAGGGGTCCTCCATGTCGCGCTGGAGGTCGCGGAAGAACACGTCGCGGTTCATGATGTTCTGCGGGTCGCCGCCGAAGGCCCACGAATAGTTCTGCGAGGTGCGGAGGTCGATCTTGTCGTACTCGTCGGCGCCCTCGTCGCCGAACAGCGCGTACTCGAGTTTGCTGTCGCCGTACTCCTCGCGGAAGAAGAAGCGGAAGGAGTGCTTGGGGTTGCCATCGGCTCGGCTGAAACCGCCGCGGATGCGGATGCCGGCGTTGATCTGGAAGCCTTCTTCGAGACCGGCGGGATCGATCAACTCCAGGGACGTCGGCCGCTCCCAGACGACGCTGTCCTCCGTCGCGTTGACATAGATGCCCGTCGAGGCGCTGAAGAGGTGGGCGTTGTCGGTGACGATCGACATGCTGGGGATGTCGGTGAGGGCCGCGGCGAGCTGCGGGCCCCAGACCGGGCTGTTCACGATGTCCGGGTCCATCCCGTAATCCATGACCTGCCCGTTGACGTTGCCGGAGGGGAACCCGGCCGCCACCGCCGTCGCGGCGGACTGCTGGAGGATGTCGGCGACGAAGAAAAAGGTCTGCGTGTCGATGTTGGTTGGCTCGAAGCCGGTCTTGTAGGCGATGGCGCGGATCACGGTGGTCTTGTCGATCGTGACAGGGCCCGTGTAGAGCGTGCCGGTGGTGGGCGTGGGTGCAGAGCCGTTAGTGGTGTAGCGGATGCTGGCGCCGGCCGTGCTGGTGGTGATGGTGAGGGGGAAGGAGGCCGAGTAGAAACCGCGGTCGTGGCTGAACTTGGTGTCCTTGACGAACGCGAGGACGCCGCCGGCGTTGGTCGCGTTGGGGGTCGGCGTGCTGAAGTATTGGAGCGTGCCGCCGGTGTTCCCGGCGGAAATCTCGGGCAGGATGATGAAGTCGGCGTCGGCGGCGGAGCTGTTGAGGCCGTGGATCGCCAGCACGTTGTTGCCGGCGACGAGGCCCGAGAGGAACGCAGTGATGTTGATCGACTCGAAGAACGCGGCATCGGCGGTGAGGCGGTCGGTCGCCGGCGACGACGCCGAGTTCCACAGGGGCGACGCGGGCGCCCGGCGCTCGGCGACCTTGACGCCGTTGAGGTAGGCGACGAAGCCGGCGTCGTATTTCATCTTCAGCGTGAGCACGTCGTACAGCGAAGGGTCGGCGACGTTGAAGTCGATGCGCGTCCAGAGGGAGGCGTTGACGTTCTGCATCGCCGCCTGCACGTTGGCCTTGATGTCGGGGGCGAAGCCGGCGACTTGCAATCCGCCGTTGGCGGTATCGCCGACGAGGTCGAAGGCCGCGGCGCTGAAAGTGGTGAGCTCGCCCTCGGCGGCGAAGAGCTCGACGCCGCTGCCGCCGGTGCGGTCGAAGTGGACGAGCCGCAGGTCGTAGACGCCGGCCACGGGGGCATCGAAGACGGCCAGCGAATCGGTGGGCCCTCGCACGGCGGGCCACTCCATGTGGAAGCTCGCGCCGTTGCCGGTGATATCCATGCCGAAGCCGTCGTCGCTGTTGACGCCGAAGGTCCACTTTCCGGCACGGGGGATGAACACCTTGGTGGTGGAGCGGGTGACGTAATCGTCGACATCGACGCCGTTGGTGGTGCCGGGCAGGGCGAGGTCGCCGCCGTAGCGCCCGGTCGAGACGGTGTTCATGAAGTTGACGACGTCGAACCGGCCGGTGGCGGAAGAAGTCTGCTGGCCGGGCGTGGCGATGACGCCCTCGGCCAGCGCCAGCGTGCTGACGGCGATGTTGGCCTTGTAGTACGTCACCTCGAACCCGGAGCCGGCGCCGCCGGCGCTATAGCCGATGCCCGTCGTTGCCGGCACCACGCTGCCGGGGAACGGGACGGTGAGGCCGACGTTGGTGTTGCCCTTCGTCGGCGAGCCGGTGAAGGCGAAGTTGCTGCTGGTGTTGCTGTCGCTGGTGCCGGTGCGTTTGATGGAGTTGGTGTTGGTGCCGCCGGCGGCGGCGCCGGCGCCGCTCCAGGGCAGACTCGCGGCGGTGATGTTGCGGCCGTTGATGGTGACGTTGAAGGTGGCGACCTGCGCCGCGCTGAAGCCCCAGGCGACGAAGTCCACGACGGCACCGGCGCTGTTCATCAACAGGACCCACCCGGTGCCGTTGGTGGACCAATTGATATTGGAGCCAAAGTAGTTGGCGGTATCGGCCGCGTCGTCGCTGAAGTATTTCACCTGCCCCGCGTTCAACTGGGCGGGCAGGGCCTTGGGCGTGCCGTTAACGACGTTGATGTTGGAATTGTTCTCGCTGGTGGCAACGATCCAGCCGGTCGTGTTGACCGCTTGTCCCGAGACGTTTTGAATCTCGAACCAGTCGGGAACGCCGGTGGCCGCCTCGGTGATGAGAATGGTGGAGGCGCTCGACCCGACGGTGGTCGCCCAGGCCGCGTCGTCGAACGCGGGCTGCGTCCAGGTCGTGCCCAAGCCGTTGTCGGCGAGGGTGGGCACCCGGTAGCTGAGACCGGCGCCGACCGGCAGCAGCGTGTCGGCGTCCTGGCTGACACCGTAGGACACGTCGTCGAACTGCTCGGGGTAGGGGTTGAACTGCTGCTCGATGGCGTTGTTCGGCCGCAGTAGTTGCAGCAGCTCGCCCTCTTTCGCCAGCTTGAAGTTGGTGTGCAGTTGTGCGGCCGGGTTGGTGCGGTTCTTATCCGAGGCGAAGACCACGATGATCTCCCCGGCCACCAGCGTCTTGCTGGGGAACGTCCAGGTCGCGCTGGTGTCCTTGAGCTTCCAGCCGTTCAAGTTCAGCGGGGCGCCCGAGATGTTTTGCAGCTCGATCCAGTCGGAGAAGGCGCCGTCGACATCGGTGAGCGTCGACTCGTTGGAGGCCATGAACTCGGTGATGAGCAAGTCGGTGGCCATCAGCAGGCGCGACTCGAGCGGCTCGAGAATGGCGGGGGCCGTGGCGGGGCGGGATGGCGGGGCCGTTTGCGCGACGTGCCGGCGCAGCATGCGCGACACACGACGGAGGCGTGAACTCAACCTGGCCACGATGTCTCCCTTCAACACAGAACTCCCACGATTCCGCTCTCATCCGCGCGGGCCTCTCAACCCGCGAACGCCGCCCTGCCGCCCAGCGTCCCGGCCTGCGTGAACTTCGGGGCCCGCAGCCGGGTGACGCACCTGACGTACTTGGGCACCGACTGCCGCTGAAGCTCGAAGCGGCGCACCAGTTCGGCCATCCACAGCGGGAACCGCTGCGTGAACTTCAGCTCAAGGATCACGCCCTCGATCGGCGAGGGGCACCAGCGTTCGGTGCTCGCGTCGCAGAGCCGGCCGGTCCAGTCGCTGCCGCGCACCTCGCGGTCGAAGGTGAGCCGGGCGGTGTCGTCGCCGATGCTCATGTAGGCTTCGCGGCGGTAGGCGACGAGCGTGATAGGCCTTGCCCCCAGCTTGTCGCGCAGGTCGCAGAAGGTGCCCAGGTCGGTCATCGCCTTGGCGGAGGCCTTGAGCAGGTGGTCCTCGCGGGCCCCGGCGCCGGCGATGAGGTCGGCGGCGGAGGCGCGGTTGACGGCGGCCCGCGACTTGAGGATGGCGTCGCTCACCCGCCGCTTGATCTCGAAGAAGACGGGGCTGCCCGGCTCGTAGTCGTAATAGCGGATCCGCAGCTTGAAGCGGTTCTTCTCGCCGTCCTCCGTCGCCTTGCAGAGCAGGAGGTCCGGCGAGTCGAGGTACAGGCTGTAAACCATGTAACCGTTGGGCTGGCGCGGGTCCATGTACTCATCGGGGCCCAGGTAACTGCGGACGAAGTCGCGCACGGCTTCGGCGCGGCCCTCGTCGATCATGTACTTGAGCTCGAACCGGTTGCTCTGGAGACGGTCGCTGGGCAGCATCGAAAGACCCCATGGGGCGCAACACTGCGCGAGGAATGGCGGAGAAGAACCGATGCGCCGTAGGGCTTCAGTCCGCGAGGACCGCTGCGCCGTGAGGCCGCGCGACACAAATCAGGAGGGAGGCCGGAGCCGGGGGTTTCTGCGAACGGCTGGTCATGTTAACATAGTGTTACAGTTGCGTTAAATGAAAGTTGCGTGGCCCGACGATCGCTCACCGGTGCCACGGGTCGGCTTTGCGACCCGTGCGAGACGACACGGGTCGCAAAGCCGACCCGTGGCACCAGCACCTGCGATTGTCCTGGCGGGGCAGGCCCGCGGCAGCACCACCGCCCGTTCATCGAGGTCTTTTCGATATGGAAGGTTTTTTCGACGCCCTTCTGCACGGTGACCTCTATCCCACCGCCGGCAGCCCCGAAACGGCGCTGCTGATGATGCTGCTGGCGTTCTGCCTCGGCCACGTCGTCGGCTGGGTCTACATGTGGACCCACTCGGGCCTCTCCTACTCCCGGATGTTCGTCAACTCGCTCGTCGTCCTGCCCGTGATCGTCTCGGTCCTCATGATGCTCATGTCCGGCAGCGTCTTCGTCGCCATCGGCCTGCTCGCCGTCTTCGCCATCGTCCGCTTCCGAAACGTCCTCAAGGACACCCGCGACACCGCCTTCATTCTCTGGGCCATCGTCATGGGCATGGCGGTGGGCACCCTCCGCTTCTCCACCGCCCTCTTCGGCTGCGGCTTCGTCAGCCTCGTCTTCATCTACCTCCGCTTCACCGCCTTCGGCACCCGGCTCCGCTTCGACGTGGTGCTCAACCTCCGCCTCGTCGGCGACCTCGTCGAGGGCCTCCAAAAGCTCCGCCAGGTCTTCCACCGCCACACCTCGCGGGCCGAACTCGCCAGCGAACGCAACCTGACCAACACCGGCCTCGAGCTGTCCTACCGCCTGCTGCTGCGCGACCCGGCCCGCAGCCACGAGCTGGTCGCCGAGCTGCGCGACACGCCCGGCATCGAGCAGCCCGCCCTCTACAGCCACACCGAGGAGTCGGAGGTGTGAGGATGGATGCCGCTGCCGGTTCAATGCCCAACGTTGACGGGTATTCAATGACTGTTAAGGAGGCGCTGAATAACCCGCCGCAATGCCGCAGGAGCCTCTAAGGAAGCCAGGAATCCAAGATAAGCCTTGTTTCCATGCTGTTTCTTTTCCTGGATTCCTGGCTTCCTTAGAGTCAGATCCGGAATTCAGTGGTGCCATTAGACATTCGACTTTGGTCCGCGTTGTCAGTTGAGAGACCATGACATCGAAATCGAGCCGTATCGCCGTTCCCTTCGGGCAGCAGTTGCGCCGCGCCCGCTATCGCCTCCTGCCGCTGCTGATCTTCGGCCTCGCGGTGGCGGGGACCATTTTTCTTTGGGGCCGGCAGAACGCGACGCCCAACGCCGTCGGGGCCGTCGATGCCGTGCGCTACGACGTGACCAGCGAGATCGACGGCTGGCTGGTGTGGGACGACGCCAACACGATCGAGCTTTTCGAGACCGTCGTCGCCGGCCAGCCGGTGGCCCGGCTCGATGAGCGCCCGACCCTGCATTTGCTGGCGTCGCTCAAGGCCGAGCTCGCCGCCGCCCGCATGGAGGTCGTCGCCGCCGAGGCCGACGCCAAACTCGACGACACCATCCGCATCCAGGACCGCGTCGTCGAGTCGCGCCGCCTGGCCCTCGACATCGAAAGCATCCGGCTGACCGTGCTCGACCACAAGACCGAGCTGGAGTCCGAACGCATCCACCTCCAGCGCCGCAGCGAGCAGGTCGAGGTGGCCAAGAAACTGCTGGAGCGTGGCGCCGCCACCGAGCTCGAGTTCCTCGAAACGAAACTCGAGCGCGACGTGGTGGCCGAGCACATCAAGGGACTGGAGTCGCTGGTGGCCGAGGCGGAGTCGCAGTTCAAGGCCGCCCAGGAGCGCGCCAAGGGACTGCCCGAAGCGGCTAGGGCGGACCTCGACGCCATCACGGCGCCGCTGCGCGAGGCGGCGGCGGTGAAGGAGGCGCTGGTGAAGGAGCTCGAGGCCCGCGTGAAGGCACTCGTCATCCGCGCCCCCTCGGCCGGACAGGTGACGGCCATCTGGCGCCGGCCGGGGCAGTCGGTGCGCCGCGGCGAGTTCATCGTCACCATCGCCGACCCCACCGCCCGCCGCATCGTCTCCTACCTCCGCGCCGACCAGCGCATCGACCCCAAGCCCGGCATGACCGTCGTCGTCCGCAGCCGCATCGACCCGAGCAAGGCCCACCGCGCCCAGGTCTCCGAAGTCGGCACGCAGTTCGAGCTCATCCCCCTCCAGCACCTGCGCAACCCGGCGTTCCCCGAATGGGGCCTGCCGGTGGGCATCGAGCTGCCCGCCGGCTCGCTGCTGCGCCCCGGTGAGATCGTCGACCTCGCGGTCCGGCGATGAGATGTTCGGTGCCACGGGTCGGCTTGGCGACCCGTGTGACAAGACACGGGTCGCCAAGCCGACCCGTGGCACCGTCGAGCGGCTACATGCGATTGCCCGGACCGGTGTCCCTCTCGGCCCCCACTTCCAACCGCCCGTCCGCTATTCTCAATCCGCCGTGACCATCGCGTATCTCATCAATCAGTACCCCCAGCCCAGCCAGAGCTTCATCCGCCGCGAGATCGCCGCGCTCGATGAGCACGGCCTGACGATCGCTCGCTTCACGCTGCGAAAGATGGAAGGCCCGCTCGTCGACGAAGCTGACAAGTCGGAACAGCGCCGCACCCGCGCCGTCCTCGGCGTCGGCGCTCTCGGCCTCATCGGGGCGATGACGAAAGTTCTCTTCACCCGTCCACTCGCCTGGCTCCGCACCCTGCGCCTCGCCTGGCGCATCGGCAAGCGATCCGACCGCGGCCGCCTGCTGCATCTGGTCTACTTCGCCGAGGCCTGCGTGCTGCTCGGCTGGCTCCGGGCCGCCAAGGCCCGCCACCTGCACGCCCACTTCGGCACCAACTCCACCACCGTCGCCATGCTCTGCCACGCGCTCGGCGGCCCCACTTACAGTTTCACCGCCCACGGCCCCGAAGAATTCGACAAGCCGCAGTCCCTCGCCCTCGGCGAGAAAATCCGCCGCGCCGCCTTCGTCATCGCCATCAGCGAGTACGGCCGCAGCCAGCTCTTCCGCTGGTGCGGCCACGAGGACTGGCCGAAAATTCACATCGTTCACTGCGGCGTCGACGCGGCGTTTCTCGAAGCCGGTCAGTCGCCGATCCCCGCCTCGCCGCGCCTCGTCTGCATCGGCCGGCTTTGCGAACAGAAGGGCCAGCTCTTGCTCGTCCGCGCCGTCGCCCGCCTCGTCGCCGAAGGCACGCCCGTCGAGATTGTCCTCGTCGGCGATGGACCGCTGCGGGCGCCGATCGAAAAACTGATCGCCGAGCACAAGCTCGAAGACCACGTCCGCATCACCGGCTGGGCCAGCAACCAGCTTGTGCGCGAGGAGCTGCTCGCCGCCCGCGCCATGGTGCTGCCCAGCTTCGCCGAGGGACTGCCCGTGGTCATCATGGAAGCCCTCGCCCTCGGCCGGCCGGTGGTCAGCACCTACGTCGCCGGCATCCCCGAGCTCGTCGAGCCCGGCGTCAGCGGCTGGCTCGTCCCCCCCGGCAGCACCGACGCCCTCGTCACCGCCATGCGCGCCGCCCTCGCCGCCACTCCAGCGCAACTCGAAGCGATGGGCCGGGCCGGCACCCAGCGCGTCGCCGCCCAGCACAACATCCGCACCGAATCCCGCAAACTCGCCGACCTATTCGAGTAGGCTCCGCTGTGCGGACCGAGCGCATCCAGCTTCTGCCGCTCTTTCGCTCCGCGTTCTTCCGCCCTGCCCAAACAATACCCCCGGCTGGACTCGAACCAGCGACCTGCGGATTAGAAATCCGCTGCTCTATCCAACTGAGCTACGAGGGCAAAATCGATGTGAGGTCCGCTCGGACTGTCGGCCGCGATTCGGTGCATCACAAGCGTATCGCCCTCCCCGAGCGCCGGCAAACGCCTGGACGCCGGTCGATGCGGGAGCGATGACGCCCGGTAACGCGGCGGCATCGACTCCGGCTTGAGGGTTCGGCAATCCTGCCGGAAAGAACGCACGATTTCGCAAATTCGCCTTGCATGACCTCCCAAATGGATTTACGATTTGCCTGCGTTTGCTCGAACACATCTACCCGGAAGGAGCGTCTCATGCGTCATCATCTCCCGGTCCTCGCCATTGTGCTTGCCGCGATTCTGCTTCAGCCCGCCACCTCGCAGGCGGCCCTGACCCTCAACAACATCCAGCACTTCTCCGATGCGGGCGGCGTTTGGAACAACACCAACCCCGGCAACTGGGCCATCTGGGTGTCGCCCGACAGCAACCCCGACAGCGCCAACCCGCGGCCGTTCCTCAACGAGCCCAACCCGCTCAACAACCCGATCGCGCTGCCATACGGCACTTACACGCTGACGCTCTACAAAAACGAGTATGCCTCGATCGATCAGGGCACCGTCTTCACGTTCCAGGACGGCGCCAACGTCGGCAACATCGTGATCAACTCCGGCGCCGCTTACCTCAACACGAACGGCCCCGTCCCGCTGACGCCCGGCGCCACCGTCATGCTCGGCAGCCAGAAGGTCAGCATCCTTTCATTCGGCTGGTACGAGGAGAACGTGTTCCTCCAGGACTTCGTGGGCCAGCAACAGAACCTCGGTGCCGGCGGCGGCTTCGACCACGTCGCGGTCCTCACGATCCAGGCGCTGGTCCCGGAGCCGGCCACGATCGGCTTGGCGCTGATGGGCGGCCTCGCGATGCTCGGCCGTCGCCGCCGGGTCGCGTGATTCAACAACGATTCTTAATATCCATGAATGGCCCCGGCTTGTGCCGTGGGCCTTTTTCATGGGCGTTCCAATCGACCACCTCATCGCCGCAACTGCCTCACCACGGCTGCACATTTTCGACGTGGTCGGTGTGCACGCCGGGCAGCGGGCCGCGGTGCAGCTCGAAGAGGGGCAGGTGCGGCGGGCACAGGATGCGCAGGGGAATCCAGGTTTCACCGATGCCGCGGGAGACGACGCCGAGCGTGTCGCGGTGGCGCAGGACACCGGCGCAGAGGTCGCCGGGCAGGTCGCAGGAGGTGTAGAGCGCGAGGCGGCGCGGGAGGCGCCATTGGCCGCCGTGGGTGTGGCCGGAGAACATGATGTCGACGTCCAGCTCCGACGCGATGGGGAGCATGGTGGGGTAGTGCGAGAGGAGGAGGCGCAGCGGCGTCGGCGCGCCGGGGCGCGCGGCATCCTTGCGCATGTCTTCGAGCAGCTTCAGCGTGTCGGGCGTTTTGTGCCGTTCGTTCTCGAAGCCGAGCAACTCGACCGCGCCATCCGCCACGCGCTCGATCTCGTTGTTGAGCCAGCGCACGGGCAGGTCGCGGGCCATGTCGCGCATCACGTGCGTGTCGTGGTTGCCGAAGACGCCGAAGGTGCCCAGGCGCGGGTGCAGCCGGTCGCAGAGGGCGCGGAGCACGGTCATGGCCGCCGGCTCGTGGCCGGGGTCGCTCATGTAGTCGCCGGTGAGCAGGACGAGGTCGGCGTCGAGCTGATCGACCGCTTGAAGCAGGGCGCGGAAACGCCCGCGCGGCCGGCTGACGTGCAGGTCGGTCAGGTGGGCGACACGCAGCCCTTGGGCCGCCGCCGGCAGGCGGGGCAGCGTCAACGGGACGGTGTGAATCAAGTTATGGGTCGCGGTGGGCATGGGGGCGGAAAAGCAGAAAAGCAGAAAAGCGCAAAGCCGATCGATTAGTGCGACACCCTGGATTTGAACTCATACGTTGTTGGTCGGCCGTGGGAATGATCTCGGCAATGGCGAAAGTCCGATTTTCTGCTTTTCTGCTTTTGTGGTTTTCTGCTTTACAGCACTCGCCGCCGCCCCGCCTTGCCACCGCCCGCCAAAGTACTTAAACTACCATCGTCCAAGAGGATGCCCCGGTTCGGTGCTCTGCGGGCTTTTCTCGCATCGACCGTTCGGGCGGCCGCAAGTCGTGTGATGATCCATTCTTCATTGACCTTTCATAAGGGTCCCGTGCCATGGCCAAGATGTTCTACACGCTCACGGAGACGGCGGAAAAGCTCGGAGTGAAAGAGGCCGACGTCAAGCAACTGGCGACGACCGGCAAGCTCCAGCAGTTCCGCGACCGCGACAAGCTGATGTTCAAGCGCGATCAGGTCGACTCGCTTGCCTCCGCCAGGGCGGACGACGCCGAGCTCGGCGTCTCCTCGGGGGCGATCCCGCTCGACGAGACCGGCCTGTCCACCGGCGAGATCCCCATGGCCGCGTCGGGCTCCGGCGACCAGATCGACCTTGCCATGGACGACGACCGCCTGCCCGGCGCCAAGAAGGGCAAGGGCAACAAGAGCGAAGACTCGCGCATGGCCACGGGCATCAGCGTCTTCGACGCCGGCGAGATCGAAGAGGCCGACCCGCACACGCAGACCATCGTGAAGCCCATCGACGACGAGGAAGAGCTCGCGCTCGAAAGCGTCGGCTCCGGCTCGGGCCTGCTCGACCTCACGCAGGAAAGCGACGACACCAGCCTCGGCGCCGAGCTGCTCGATGAGATTTATCCCGGCGGCGAAGGCTCCGACGCCAAGGTCCAGGTGGCCGGCAGCAGCGGCGCGTTCGAGCCCGCGGCCTTCGGCGGCTCCGGCTCCAGCGGCCTCGAGTACGCGGCGGCCGGCGGCGGTCCCGCGGTGTATGTCGAAGCCGTCGAAGAGGACGACCCGGCCGGCAACGGCCTTGCCATCGGCATGATGACCGTCGCCCTCGTCGCCGTCGTCGTCGCACTCATGGTCGCCATCTCCTTCGCCATCGACCGCCCCCTCGCCCTCACCGAAAAAATCGCCGGCCCCGGCGGTCCCGACGATAACACCATCATGATGTACGCCGGCGGCGCCCTCGTCGCCGCCATCCTCTTCGGCGTCATCGGCTACTTCATCGGCAAGAGCAAGAAGGCCTGACCGCGATCCGCACGGACGCCTTCATCCCGCGAAGCAAATCAAGTCGAAGATCAGTTCGTCGGTCGCACCGGCACGCTGATTTTCGACTTTTTTGTTGGAGATGAGAATCAGGCCGCCGACTGAAACTACAACCATGAGTACGTACTCGACCCCTTCTAAGATTTGATGTCACGCCTGCTCCTGACGGGCGTTGGGTATTGACCATGATCCTCAGCCCGCACGGAAAGCCGCAGTACGCCGTCATCCTCATCAGCGCCGCGCTGCTGGGCGCCACCTTCATCTACATCGGCCTCTGGTGGGTGAGCATTATCGTCGGCGTCACCGCCCTCGCCCTGCTCGCCTTCTTCCGCGACCCCGAGCGCATCGTGCCGGTGCGGCGGAACATCCTGGTCTCCTCGGCCGACGGCGTGGTCAGCTCGATCCACGAAGTGGAAATGTTCGAGCCCTTCGGCGAAGGCGCGGTCTGCGTCCGCGTGTTCCTGAGCGTGCTCGACGTACATATCAACCGCTCGCCCTGCCACGGCGTCGTCGGCCCGATCGTGAAGAAGCCCGGCAAGTACCTCAACGCCCTCAAGCCCGAGTCGGCCGAGCAGAACGAGTGGTGCACCTTCCCGCTGCTGCACCCCGCCCGCAAGACGCCCGTCGCCGCCGTCCGCCAGGTTTCGGGCATGATCGCCCGCAACATCGTCTGCGCCGTCAAGGAAGGCACAACCCTTCAGCGCGGCGAGCGCTTCGGCATGATCAAGTTCGGCTCCACCACCGAGGTCTACGTGCCTAAAAGTTTCCAGCCGAAGGTGCTCGTCACGCTCAAGCAGTACGTGTGGGGCGGCAAGACGGAGATCATGGAAGTGAGCCCGCCAAACGAGGCGCCGGTGGTGGGGACGTACACGGCGGGGAAAGTAGGATTGGAGTGATCACCTCCCCGCCTTGCGCACGATCTCCCGGTAGTTCGCCCGGAAGAACGCGGTCCAGCGCAGCTTGTCGCGCAGTTGTGCATCGGGGTCGTCCGCGTTCCGCCAGCGGCCGGTCATCTCGCTCGTGAATTTCTTGAGCCGGTCCGCCACCATTTTGTGTTGTGGGTGCTTCGCGTCGTTGGCGATCGCCCACCAATCGGCCGGTAGGCCATCGACTGTCAGGCCGGCCGGCATCGTGTCGAACATCGCGATCAATTCGCGCCGCTTCGTCTCGTCGCTGCACGAATGAATCGCAAGCCAGGCGGCCGACAGGTCGTCATGCACATCAATCGCCATCGCGTGCGCCACCGTCGCCACCGTGCGGTAAAAGTCGGGAATCGCCGGCGGAAACGCCTTCTGATCGCGGAACGGATGGATGTCATCCGTCCAGTGCTTCATCTCCTCCGGCGTATACATGTCCTGCCTGATCGGTTGCCGGCGCAGCTCGAACTTCACCGGGCCATCGTCGGTGCCGAGCTTGCGATTCCAAAGCCGCTGCCCTTCCTTCGACAGCAGCCAGAGCACGAAGTCACGGGCAAGCTCCGGACTCGGCGCGCCGCGCAGGATGCTCACCGGGTCGGCGTTCTGCTTGGTCATGCCCGGCGGGTCGACGTAGCCGAGCCGGTGGGCGCCGTCGCCGCGCTTGCCGACCACGGCGCTGGCCTGGAACCGGCCGTAGAAATCGATCGACATCCCAGCCGCCGCCTGCCCCGCCGAGACGTCGACGGAAACCTTCGTGCTGGTGGATGCGAAATACCGGCCGTTGGCGAACACCCGTCGCAGCACCGCCCACCCTTCGTGCCAGCCGAGCCGCATGAGCACCGCGTTGTAGGCCGCGCCGATCGAGCCGGAGTGCGCCGGATCGGCGAGGGCAATCTCGCCGTGATATTTCAGATCGATCAGGTCGGTCCACGTCGTCGGCGTCGGCAACTCGAGCGCCGCGAGCCGGTCGGTGTTGTAGACGATGCCGAAGCTCGCCAGCACCACGCCCACCCACTTGCGCGAGGGGTGATACAGCCGGGCCCCGGAGATCTCGGCATCAGGAAAGATCGCCTTCAACTCCTCATCGCTGATCTCCAGCGGCACCGATGGGCTGAACTTGAGCGTGCGCGTTTTGTCCTCGTCGTCGGTGATGCTGATGTCGTCGGCGAGGCGGTTGTGGTCGATGTCGCCGCCGCCGAAGAAGAGGTCGTAACCCACGCCCGCCACCTCACGCTTCTCGCGCAGCGCGTTGCGGCCCTGGGCGTCGAACTCGGCGACGACCTGCTTGATGAGATCGCTGGTGCCGCCGGACGAGCGGAAATCAAACACGACCGCCGGCTTCCCGATCTTCGCGCGGTGACGATTGAACCCTTGCGCCACCTCAAACCGAATCTGCTCATTGTGCGGCGTAATGACGACAAGCTTCTCGGCCGCCGCTTGCGTCTTCGCATCCACCGCTTGCGGCCTAGCGGACTCATCCTCCCCCGGCTTCAGCGCCAACGGCACCCCCACGATCACCGCGAGCAGCCCGACAATCACGATGCGGCCGACCGAGTCGTTCATGTTCCACCTCACAACCGCATGCCTTCATGACCATCACATTCAGCGCGACACCGAACGCCACATCGAACCCCGCACGGATGACCACGATGCACAGACAGTGTACAAAGGCGGCATGGACGCTTCGCCGACGCCAGTCGATCTCGCCATGATGCAGCGCGCCCTAGCCCAGGCCCGCCGCGCCGCCGAGATCGGCGAGGTGCCCATCGGCGCGGTGATCTATCGCGGCGACGAGGTGTTCGCCGAGGCGTTCAACCTGCGTGAAACCAACCGCGACCCCACCGCCCACGCCGAGATTCTCGCCCTGCGCGAGGCGGCGAAGAAGTTCGCGTCGTGGCGGATGGAAGGCTGCTCGATCGCGGTGACGCTGGAGCCGTGCCCGATGTGCGCTGGCGCTTTGGTCAACGCCCGCATGGAGCGGCTGATCTACGGCCCGCCCGACCCGAAGATGGGCGCGGTGCACACGCTCTACGAACTCTGCACCGACAGCCGGTTCAATCATCAGATGGACGTGATCGCGGGAGTCGAGGCGGCGGGCTGCGTGGAGTTGTTGCAGACTTTCTTCAAGGCGCGGCGCGGAACGGAGAAGCCGCCGAAGCCGCGGGCGATCTGATGGTGAAGCTGTGGCCCCTGCGATTCGACTCGACGAAAATCCTTCGTAGCCGCGGCGTGCTCGCCGCGCGTGCTGCGTCCGTGAAGAACGCGCAGCGAGGACGCCGCGGCTCAAAAAAGGGGGTCGCGGTGTAGCTGAGTGCGGGGAGCACAAATCTCGATGTTCGCCTTCATCTTCGCGACGATGCCCGCATCAGTTCGGCCACATTCTCCTTCATCCACGGGACGTAATTCCAATCGCTGGTCGCCCAGCCGTTTGGATCGGTGATCGGAATCCGCAGCATGCGCGCCCCGGTTTCCTCCGCAACAACGGCGAGCATCTCGGCCAGCGCGGAGTTGCTCTTGCTGTCGACTGCGATGACGCCGGCTTTCACCGCCTTGGCGGCCGACGACAGCGTTGCCTGATCGCTGGCGGTCGGCTGACGTTCGGCATCCAGGTCGATGCGCACGACGGTCATTCCCAGCAACCGACCGAACTCGGCGGCGATCGCGTCATTCGTGATCATGGGCGCCCGCGCCGGCTTCTCCCCGCCTTCAATGAACCAAAGCAATTGCTCTTGCTCGCGACCCCACCCATTGCGGCCGGCTTTCCACTCATAGTCGGCGCGATGGGAAGGATCGTTTAGACTCAACGCATCGGCCACCTGCCTCATAAAAAGCCCGAAGCAGCGCGGGTCGACCCACGCTGTGCCCGTCGGCTCGGAAGTTCCGCGCATCGCCGCGACCTCCGAATGCTCCGCCAGCCGAATCACTTTCCCGTTCGCACGCGCCGCAATCGCTCCGAGCATCGCGCCTTCGTACCCCGCGTCGATCGCGAACACGACATCGGCCGCCGCGATCGCCTGCACATCACCGGCATGCAGATCGAACGCCCCCGGCAAATCGGTTGGCTGCCGCAGGCAAACCACATCGACGTGGTCGCCGCCGATCCGCGTCACCATCTCGTGCAACACAGGCACCGTCGTCACCACTTTTAACCGAGCCTTGGCGCCGGGCGCAGCCGCATCCTTCGCGCCATCGGTCTCGCCGCCGCCGCACGACACCAGCCCGGCGCAACCCATCACCGCGGCGATCCATCGACATGCACTCGCGAATCGGACCATGCGTTCAAGTGTAGCGGCGATCCCTTCGTCGATTTGCGATACCACCGCCATCGCAGCCGGCGGCGGTGACGAGGCCGGTGGCGCCGATGGAGGCACATCGCGATCAGAGCCGGGTTCTGCGAACCCGGTCGGCTCGCGAGGCTCAACGCCGAAGCGAGCCGTTTCGCGCGGCGACCGCTCAATCATGCACGACGCTCGCCGCCTGAGGCAGACGCACTCGGCCCGCGGACGGGCTTCGTGCGTCTGACCGGGCTCACAGAGCCCGGCTCGGAAAATGCAAAGGCCGCGACGTTGGTCGCGGCCTTTGTTCATTCGATATTCACCGACCTCACGCCTGCACCGGCTTGCCGATCAGCAGCTCCGCGATCTGCACGGCATTGAGCGCCGCGCCCTTCCTGATCTGATCGCCGCTGACGAACAGGTCCAGGCCGACGTGGTTGTCCTGCGACCAGTCCTGCCGGATGCGCCCGACAAACACATCGTCCTGATGTGACGCGTCGAGCGGCTCGGGGTGCTTGTTGCTCACGCGGTCGTCGGTCACCGTCACGCCCGGCGCGCTCTTCAAAATCTCGCGGGCCTCGGCCTCCGTCATCGGCTTCTCGAACGTCACGTTGATCGACTCGCAGTGGGCCCGCAGCACCGGCACGCGCACGCAGGTGGCCGTGACGCGGATGTTCGGCTCGCCGAAGATCTTCCGCGTCTCCTTGAGCATCTTCGTCTCTTCCTCGTTGTAGCCGGTGGCGACGTCGATCTTGCTGTTGTGGCTGAAGACGTTCCAGATGTACTGCCGCTTGAAAATCTCGCTGGTAATCGGCTGGCCGGCGGCCCACTGCTTCGCCTGGTTTTCGAGCTCGCTCATCGCCTGCGCCCCGGCGCCGCTGGCGGCCTGGTACGTGCTGATCACGAGGCGCTTCACCCGCGCAACCTGATGCAGCGGCCAGATCGGCACGTTCATGATGATCGTCGAGCAGTTGGGGTTCGCGATGATGCCGGCCTTGCCCTTGACGCCCACCTCGATGCCCTCGAGCGCATCGGGGTTCACCTCGGGCACCACCAGCGGCACGCCCTCGGTCATGCGGAACGCGCTGGAGTTATCGACGACGACCGCCCCGGCCTCGACGGCCGGGTGCGCGAACTCCTTGCTGATCGAGCCCCCCGCCGAGAAGAGCGCGATGTCCACGCCCTTGAAACTGTCTTTCTTCAGCTCCTCCACCGTGTACTTTTTGCCCTTGAACTCAATCGTTTTCCCCGCGCTCTTGGCGCTGGCGAGCAGCTTCAGGCTTGAGAAGGGGAACTGGCGCTGTTCGAGCACGCGGAGAAACTCCTGGCCGACCGCGCCGGTGACGCCTACGACGGCGACGTTGAGTCCGGACGATGAGGACACGGAACAATCCTTCCTGAAAAGTGTGGAGGAGAAACGGTTGCCCGCGCATCACGCCGACCGCGGGCAACCCCGCATTATATCAGGTGAGGTTGCGTGAGCAGCTTGGGAGGGCGAGGCTCCCGCCGAGCCGTTTGTTTGCGAAGGCCCGCCGCGGGCCGGAGCAAACAAATCTAGCGCGGGCGCCCGACGAACAACCCGCCCGGTCTGCCGCGCGGGTTTCGATTGCTCGGCCTTGAGCCTCGCCATCGAACGGCTCGGCGGGAGCCTCGCCCTCCCCGCCGCGACATCAGACTTTGTTTACGGCTCTGCGTTCCCGGTGTCGTTGCAGCAATTCCAGAATCGCCGGCATCACGGTCCAGCACGCGAGCGTGGTGAGCGCGATGCCGACGGTGAGGACGAAGCCGAGGCTGGCGACGCCGCGGTGGCGGGCGAGCATGAGGGTGCCGAAGCCGAGGACGGTGGCGAGGTTGGTGATGGTGATGCCCTTGCCGGTGCCGTCGGCGAGGCCGAGGGGGCGGGTGGTGGGCGACTGACGGTAGCGATGGATCATGTGCACACCGGCATCGACGCCGATGCCGAACATGAGGGGGAGCACGATGATGTTGGCGGCGTTGATCTGCATGTCGAGGAGCCACATGATGCCGAACGTGATGGCGAAGCCGATGCCGACGGGCACGAGCGCGAGCAGCGCATCGGCGAGCTTGCGGAAGTCGAGGTAAACCAAGCCGAAGACGACGCCGAGCGCGAAGAGGCCGGCGACGGTGTACGACTCCTTGATGAGCACGCCGGAGCGGTAGATCTGCGGGGCCGGGCCTGTGATGTGCGGGTCGACCGATTCCATCTCGGCGACGTAGCCGGGGAGGAAGGCGGGGTCGAGCACGCTGTCGATCTGGCTGGGCAGTCGCGGGTAGACCTCGAGGGCGACCTTGCCGTCGGCCGGTGAGATGTAGGGGGCGAGCAGATCGTGAGGCACATCGGCGGGCGTCAGCGGAGTTGTGTCGAGCATTTGATCGAGGCGCGCCGCCACCGAGCGCCGCCACTCATCGAACTCGCGCTGCACGCGCGCCGAGGATTGCAACCGCGCCTGTGGTTCCATCGCGTCGAGGGCCGTCACCAGCTTGGTGAGCTCATCGCTCAATTGCGTGAGGGCTTCGCGGATCTGCGGCGGCATTTCGCGGGCCAGGCCGAGGGTCATCGCCAGTTGCAGGGCCTGGAACGTCGGCGTCGGATCGGTCACCGGCGGCTGCGGCCCATCGGCGCGGGCTTTCTCGATTAATGGTCCAAGGGTATTTCGCGCCTCTGTCGCCAGCGCCGTCTTGCGATCATCCTCTTCGGGGAAGAGCAGACCGATGCCGCCGAAGCCGGCGACGGTGGGCTTGTCGCGCAGCAGCGTCGCGGTGGCGCGGGCCTCGTCGATGTCGTTGCAGACGCTGACGCCGAAATAGATCGGCCGGCCCGCCTGCGACAGCCGCGTCTGCCAGTCCACGCTCTCGACGTTGCGCGGGAACAGTTCGAGCAGGTCGAAGTCGAAATACATCCGCGTGATCGCCAGCAGCGAGGCCCCCGTCATCACAATCGCCAGCCCCAATGACAGCCACGGCCGGCGGACGAACGGCATCGACCAGCGCTCTTCAAAGAAGTGAAACTCGCGCTTCGCCATCGGCTTCACGTGCTTGCGCTTGTGCCGGTAGATCGACAGCAGCGCGGGGAACACGCTGAACATCGCCAGCAGGCAGAGCCCGATGCCGGCGGCCGCGATGTTGCCCATCTCGGCGACGCCCTTGAAGTCGGTGAAGACGGTGGTGACGAAGGCGGCCGCGGTGGTGATGGCACCGGTGAAGACGCCGGGGCCGACGGTCTCGATGGTGTCGCGCAGCGTGCGCAGGAAGCCGACGTGGCCGCGCTGGTAATCGTGGCGCACGAGCTCGATGCGGGCGATGATGTGGATGCCGTAGGCGATGCCGAGGCTGAGCAGCATGACGGTGAAGACGACGCTGATGACCTGGAGGTGGCCGACGGCGAGGGTGGCGTAGCCGAACGACCAGGCGATGCCGATGAGCAGCGACAGCACGGCCAGCAGCGGCGTGCGCACGCTGTAAAACGCAAGCATGAGCAGGCCGAGGATGAGCGCGACGGAGACGATCGACGCGATGGTGGAATCGCGGGTGGCGATCTGCGTCTCGTCCATCTCGATGACCGGGATGCCGGTGAGGCCGATGCTGTGGCCGTGGGCGGCGGCCTCGTCGCGGTGGGCGTCGATGATGGTGCGGATGCTGGTGATGGCGGTGGCGAACTCGTTGAGCGAGCCCAGGTCTTTTTTCGGCGTGATGCGGATGAAGAAGAAGCGGTCGCCCTCGGTCTGGTAGCTGTCACCGGCGAGCGGCGGCTCAATGAGCGCGGCGAGCGTCGGCGAGGCGTTGTCGGCGGGCGCGGTGAGACGCGTGTGCAGCGAATGGATGACGCGGTGAAGCTCCCCGATCTGCGCGATCGCCTGCATGCCCTGCGCGATCGCCTCGGTCGCCGGCTTCTGCGTGTCCACCTTCTCACTTTCGCGCAGTCGGCGGGTGATGGCGCCGATGAACGCCTGATAAGTCGGCGACTCCAGCAGGTCGCGCGACTGATTCACCTCTTCAACCCGACGCCGGACCTCCGGCAGCGGCGCCAGCCGCACCGCCTTCGGGCTGAACTCGTCCCGCCGGAACTTCCACTGCACCCGCAGCACGCCGTCTGATGCCGCGATCGCCTGCCCCAGCTTCTCCACCAGCGCGATGATCGGCGTCGGCTTGCCCCCCGTCTGCCCGGCATCGACGATGACGATCAGGTCATCCTTCCCGGGGAACCGCTGCTGCCATTCGATAAAGGTGTGATTCCACGGCAGCGACCGCGACAAAAGGTCGTTGCGGTCCGGCTGAAATTGCAGGCGAGCGGCCGTCAGCCAGATGCTCGCCGCCGCCACGGCCACCGCAATGGCCAGCACCGTCCGCGGCCACCGGCCGACCAGATGCGACCAACGTCCCAAAAGCCTGTGTCGGAGCGTGGAATGCATGAGATAAGCGATGGTAGAATCGCGAATTGGCAGGTGCAAAGGGGAGGAGGAGGCAGGCGGCAGACGGCAGGAGGCAGGCCCGGCGGGACCCTTCCGTCTGCCGTCTGCCGCCTGCCGACTGCCTCCTCCCGCCTCCCTCCCGCCTGCAACCCTCTCCCCCCTCAACGGTAAGCCTAGTTGGAACAGCGGCATGAGTGGTGCAAGTCAGCCATTTGGTTCCGCTGCGGGAAATGCCCGAAGTGCCGACCCCCGCAGTCTGGACCCCCGGACATTGGACCCCCGGACCGATGGCGACCTTGCCCGGCTTGTGGCCTCTGGCGATCAGTCGGCGGCGGCCGCCCTGATCGTCCGCTATGAACGGCTGGTGCGATCCTTCCTCCGCAAGATCACGGGACGCATCGAGACCGCCGATGACCTCGCCCAGGAGACCTTCATCCGCCTGCTGAAACACGCCGGCCGATACGACGAAAAGTACCCGATGCGGACCTGGCTGTTGACGATCGCGAGGCGGCTCTCGATCAACCACTCCCGCCGATCGGACCAGCAGGTGGTCAGCACGGAGTACGACGGCCAGCGATCCACCTTCGACGGGCCCGGCGCCCAGGTGGAGGCCCAGGACATGAAACGCGTCACCCGCAGGATGCTCGACGATGCCCTTGGACAACTGACCGACCCGCAGCGCGAAGTGATCGTGCTGTTCCATGAACAGGAGCTCTCAATCGAAGAGGTCGCGCAGGTGATGGAGATGCCGCTGGGCACGATCAAGAGCCACCTGCACCGGGCACGGGCGGCGATGCGGAAGATCATGGCGCCGAAGATGGAATTGATCGGGCAATGATGGCTGGAATGACGAATGAAGGAATGAAGCAATGACGAATGATGACAGTTCGGGATCGTCGATGGCGGCCGTGGCCGGACAGCTTCCGTCATTAGGCATTAGACATTGGGACATTAGGCATTCATTAGACATTCGATGATTAGGCATTCGACATTACTGATTCGGCATTCATAAGACATTCCGTCATTCGGCATTCGACATTGGATCAAGGGTGACACATGAATCAACAGCAACTCAACCAACTCTGGGACGACCACCGCGACGGCACGCTCTGCGATGCCGACCGGGCGGCGTTCGAGGCGCACCTGCGGACGCACGAGGCGTCGGCGGCGATGTGGAAGGCCGAGTCGCAGTGGCTGTCGATGCTCCGCGAGGAAGGCGCCGATGGGCAGGTCGGCCGGCCGACGCAGGTGTTCGTCGACGGTGTGATCAGCGCGTGGCGGTCGCAGCCCGGTGACGCGGCGAGCGATGTGGTCGGCCGGATCGGCTGGCGGCGGTACACCGGCTGGATCGGCGCGGCCGCCGCGATGGTCGCCGTCTTCGTGCTCGGCGCGGTGTACTCCAACATGCTCGACTCGTCGGCAACGCCCCCCGGCCCGCCGATCGCCAGGGTCGCCCCGACGCCCAAGGCCGCGCCCGATGCCATCGGCCTGCTGATGACCAGTGCCCGCGATGGCTACTCGCTTGCCGCCGCGCAACCCGCCCGCATCAGGCAGGGGTTCACGACCACCGCCGCGATGCTCGATGTCTCCGGGATCGCCGACCTCTTCGACCCCGGGGTGCCCGACCCGGCGAAGTTCGTGGAGCCGAAGACGGGCGGATAATCGGCCGCGAAAAGCCGCACAAGGCGCAAAAATGCAAAACTGAAAAATGATCAATTTTGAAGAGGCGGATGACAAACGCAAAGGGGCAGAGCCCGCGGAGGTCAATCCCGGTATTTAATTGCGAGGTTCGCGTTTCATTCTATTTTTTTCGTCTTTTGCGACTTTTGGCGGCAATCGGTTTCGCGGCAACGGAAAGGATCGACATGCGACGGATGTCTCGCCAACTCGTCTGGTCCCTGTGCCTGGCGATCCTGCTCGCCGGGTCGGCCGCGATCGCGCAGGAGGCGGCGAAGCTCGCCCCCGCCGGTGCTGCGGTCTTCATCGAGATCAACGACCTTGCCACCCTCCGCAAGGACTGGGCCGATGACCCGCTGGCGAAGTTCCTGCGCGACAACCTGCCGATGGAGCCGAACCCGGGCTTCGAAGAGGTGCAGAAAGTCATGGGCATGACGGAGGACCAGATCATCGATCGGTTCTTCGGCGCATCGACCGCGCTCGTGATCATGAAGCCCGGCGATCAGGACCCCGGCATGCTCATCACCAAGGTGTCCGAGGCCGACGCCGCGATCGCCATCGAAAAGCTACAACTCAAACTGATCGGCTCGGTCGGCGCGCCAAGCAAAATCTACCGGAGCTTTTCGTCGCCCGATGAGAAGGCGAACATCGTCATCGGCCAGGGCTGGGCGGTGGTGTCGCAGCCGCAGTATTCGAAGTTGGCGCAGGCGGTGCTCGAAGGGAAAGAAAAAACGCTGGCGGACCACCCGCAGTTCAAGTTGTGGACCGCGAAGCTGCCGGCCGAGGGCGGGCGCGTCGCGACGGTGTTCGTGCACCCCGCCGAGGATCAGGTCCACGTGCTGGGTGTCTACCGCAGAAAGCGCGACCTGACGTTCCAGTACCGCGGCAAGTCGCCGGAGGTCAGCCAGCTCGTCTCGCAGCTTGGCGATGGCAAGGCGCTGGACTTCGGGCCGCTGCCCGCATCGACCATCGCCGCCATCACCGCCAACATCCGCGCCCCGCAGGCCGGCGAGATCAAACAGCTTGACCGGCTGTTCCCCGGCAAGAAATTCAGCCGGGACATCCTGCCCCGGCTCGCGGCACCGGCCGTGTTCTTCCTTGGCGAAGTGCCCGGCGAGAAGCTCAGTCCGAACCCCGGCCTCTCCATCCCCGTCGGCGGCTTCGCGCTGAAGCTCAAAGACGCGAAGGTCGCTGATGACCTGACGAAGGCAATTGATGGCCTGATGATCGTCGCCAACTTCGCCGCGTCGAAGTGGGAGGTGCCGATGGTCGAGGTGAAGGAGCTGTCGCACAAGGGCTCGACCTATCGCGCCGCCAACGTCGGCGCGGCGCTGGCGCAGCGGGCCGGCCGCGACGAGTTCAAACCGATCACACTCACCTATGGCCGCGTCGGCGAGTGGTACATCGTCTGCACGCAGGACACGTACTTCACGCAATGCATCGACGCCAACGCCGACCCGTCGCTGGCCTTTGCGTCGAGCAAATCGGTAGCCGCGATGCCGCTGAAGGAGCACGCGGGCGCGGTCGCCACGGCCGTGCTCCGCCCCGCCGCCCTCTCATCGCACATCGCCACCTGGCTGGCGCACTGGCAGCAGGTCCGGCCCGAGGTGGTGAAGTCCGCCGCCCAGACCGACCCGCCGACGCCCGAGGCCCAGGTCGTCCGCGGTGCCCGCGTGCTGTCCGGCCTGCTCGATCACTACCAGTCGATGAGCCTCCAAGCCTACCGCGATGGCGACGGCATCGCGGCCCGGGCGGATGTGGTGAGGAAGTAGCGACGGAGAGTGGCAGTAGCAGTGGCAGTGGCAGTGACAAAGTGAACCGACAACTGTCGCGCACTGCTGCCCCTACTGCCTCTGCGTCCGCCACCTGCCACTACCCCTCCCACTGCCACTGTCACTCTCCCCTTCCCCCGCCGCTTGACCAAACCCACGTCTTCATTGATACTTGCAAACTCCTGAAGATGGCGGCAATATCGCGCCGTCATCGCTGCCTCCGACGTCAGTCCACCCGGAGTTTTCCCCCATGACACGTCCCGCGGCCTGGCTCCTTATCGCCGTCATCTGCCTCGCCCTTGTCGGCTGCGCCACCGATGGCGCGGCGACCTCGAGCAACACCGGCTCGCCCACCTCGAGCACCGGCGACAAGAAGGGCCCGCTCGAGCTCGGCAAGCCCACCGGCCTGCTGATCGAGCCCGTCGATGCGCACCGCCTGGGCTATTCGATCCAGTGGGTCACGCACACCAACGTCTCCAACCCGAATCAGATCCTTTACGTCGAGCCCGCCGGCGACCTGCTCCTGACCGTCGAGCGGCCCAACAACCTGCTGACCGCCATCGCCATGAAGGACGGCAAACAGCTCTGGCGCCAGCAGGCCGGGAAAGCCCCCTACCGGGCCTTCGCCCCCAGGCGCGTTGATAACAACATCATCGTGAACACCGAGACGCAGCTCTACGAGTTCGACGCCACCAAGGACGGCCGGCTGATGGACCGCTCCGACCTCCGCTCGGCGGTGGTCACCGCGCCCGCGTTGATCGGCGAGATCGCAGTGTTCGGTGGCGCCGACGGCATGGTCTTCGGACACGACACCCGCGTGGGCTACGCCAAGTGGAGCTACAAGATGCCCGGCCAGATCCTGGTGCCCGCGCAGCCCAGCGGCGCCCAGGTGTTCGTCGGCGGCATCGACGGCCAATACGCGCTCTTCATGGGCCGCACCGGCGAGAAGCTTTGGGACGGCAGGACCTTCGGGGCCATCGCCTCGGCGCCGGTCGTGCACCCCTCGGGCATTTATGTCGCCTCGAAGGACCACACCCTCTACGCCCTCAACCGCTCCACCGGCGAGGACCGCTGGCTGTTCCGCTACACGGCCGACCTCACCGAGTCGCCCGTGGTTCTTCAGAATGCCGTGTACCAGCCGCTGCCCAGCGGCGAGATCGTCGCCCTGAAAGTTGTCGACGGCAAGGAAATCTGGCGGCTGAAGACCACCGACAAGCTCATCGCGCAGGACACCCGCGGCCTCATCTTCAGCAGCGCCGCCAAACTCACGCTCCGCGACGTCAACTCCAGCAAGGTCATCGAAGAGGTCCCGGTGAAGGGCACGCTCAAGCACGTCGTCCCCACCGAGGACGGCGGCCTGATCGTCGTTTCCCCGCAGGGGCGGATCATGAAGCTCGCGCCGGTGAAGTGATGGCTGGGTTCAGGGTTCAGGGTTTAGGGTTCAGGGTTCAGGCCCGCTGCCGTGAACCGTCACCGAACGACACCCTGTTTCCCTCCACGCTGAACCCTGAACCCCAAACCCCGAACCCTAACCACGCCATGCACGACCTCATCCCCGTCCGGCGGGCGCTGATCTCCGTCAGCAACAAGACCGACCTCGTCCCCTTCGCGCGGCGGCTGGCCAGCCGCCGCGTGCAAATCATCTCCACCGGCGGCACCGCCAGGGCGCTCGCCGAGGCCGGCATCGCCGTCACGCCTGTCGATGAAGTCACCGGGTTCCCCGAGATGATGGACGGCCGGCTCAAGACGCTGCACCCGCGCGTGCACGGCGGCCTGCTCGCCCTCCGCGACAAAGCCGACCACGTCGCCGCCATGCAGCAGCACGGCATCACGCCCATCGACCTCGTCTGCGTCAACCTTTACCCGTTTGAGAAGACCACCGCCGACCCGCACGTCGAGGAAGGCCACGCCATCGAACAGATCGACATCGGCGGCCCCAGCATGGTCCGCAGCGCCGCGAAGAACCACCGCTACGTCGCCGTGCTCACCGACCCGGCGCAGTACGACTCGATCAGCGCCGAGCTCGACGCCCACGACGGCGCCACCACGCTGCCGCTGCGCAAAAAGCTCGCCGCCGCCGCCTTCGCCCGCACCGCCGCCTACGACACCGCCATCGCCCAGTGGATGGCGGCCCGCGACCCGCAGACGCCCAACGAGCGGCTGTTCCCCGACCCGCTCATCCTCCGCCTCGACCCGCTCATGGAGCTCCGCTACGGCGAAAACCCGCACCAGGCCGGCGTCCTTTACGGCGATGCCCGCATCCGCGAGGCCTCCGTCGCCTACGCCAAACAGCTCCACGGCAAGGAGCTCAGCTTCAACAATCTCTACGACGCCAACGGTGCCCTCGAGCTCGTGAAGGAGATCGATGTCCAGCAGGCCTGCGCCGCGGCGGTGATCAAGCACGCCAACCCGTGCGGCTTCGCCGTATCGCAGCGCAGCGCCGCCGATGCGTTCGAGAAGGCTTACGCCGGCGACCCGCTCGCCGCCTTCGGGGGGATCGTCGCGTTCAACTGCCCCGTCAGCCTCGCTGCCGCCGAGAAGCTGGTCGAGGGCAGCAAGTTCCTCGAGGTCATCGTCGCGCCGTCCTACGGCGGCGACGCCTTGGCGCTGCTGACCGACCGCTGGAAGAACGTGCGAATCCTCGAGACCGGCCCGCTGCCGCCGCCCGACCGCCGCGAGCTGCGCGAGATGGACTACAAAAAGATCACCGCCGGCCTGCTCGTGCAGCAGCGCGACCTGATCAAGATCGACCCCGACAGTTGGCAGCACGCCGCCGGCCCCGCGCCGGCCGAGAGCGATATCGATCAACTGGTCGTCGCCACCCTCGCCGTGAAGCACATCAAGAGCAACGCGGTGTGCATCGTGAACGACTACGCGCTGGTCGGCGCCGGCGCGGGCCAGATGGACCGCGTCGCCAGTTGCCGCATCGCCATCGAGAAGGCCGCCGCGCGGGCCAAGGGCGGCTTCGTCGGCTCCGATGCGTTCTTCCCCTTCCGCGACGGCCCGGACCTGCTCATCAAGGCCGGCGTCAAAGCCATCGCCCATCCCGGCGGCTCGAAGCGCGACGACGAGACCATCGCCGCCTGCAACGACGCTGGCGTCACACTGATGATCACGGGCAAACGACATTTCAGGCATTGAGCAGCGACAACGCTCATTGATGGGTGGCACTGACAAGGACTGCTCGGAGGCCTTGTCAGTGCGTTGCACTTTCATCACCCCCACTGACAAGCTCCGCGGACTCCGCTTGTCAGTGCCACCCATCGACCGACCGAGACTCATCGCTGCCGCGGTCGCATCACAGCGCCTTGCCCAATCTCCTGCGGAGGTTGAGCAGGTCGGTGGAGTTGATGTCGCCGTTGCCGTCGAGGTCGAACTCGAAGCTGTACCGCGGCTCGCCAGGCTTGGACCGATAGTGCAGGTTGAACAAAGTGAGGTCGGCACCGGTGACCGCGGCGTCGCCGTCGAAGTCGGCGAGGTAGCGGTGGAAGGCGACGATGTCGCCCTGACATTTCCTGCGTCGTTGGTTGAGATGTTCAGGGGTCGGCGATCAAGCCCGGCGACGGCGGACCGCGAGGCCGGCCAAGGCCAGAGTGCCAAGCGTCAGCGTCGCCGGTTCCGGGATGGCGGGCGTCGTGACCTCGGGGACGGTGATGACCTGCCGGGCCGTGCCCGTCACGATCGGCACGAAGTCGAACACTTGCTCACCGTCGAAGAAGAAGAAGAACGTGCCGTCTTCGGCGAAGTTCCCGATGCTCACGGCGTGCTGCGAACCCGCGGGCAGACCGCCGAGGTTGACGTTCAGCACCCCCAGCGTGTGCGTGCCAATGGCGAGATTGTCGACGCTCGCGTCCACCGGGACGAAGGTCACCACGCTGTCGGTGGGGAACCCCACGAACGAGTCCCAAGTGGCCACGGCCGCATCAGGCGTGAACGAGAACCGAAAGAAATCCGGCGTCGTCAGCGAAGCGTCGCTCTGCGACACGTCGAGCTGGAACCCGGCAATCACCGCGTTCGGATTGTCCGTGTCGCTGAAGTTGATCGAAACTTCAAGCTCCGCCTGGCTGCCGTTGATGACCGGCGGCCCGAGCGTGACGACCACCGTCGGCACCGCCTGCACCGTCGCGGCGGTGGCCATCATCGCCCCCGCCAACGCAAACCCCGTCAATCCCCGAAGTGACATAACCATAGTGAATGTTCCTTCCTTCCCTTCCGCTCGGGCCCACCGGCGCCGATTGGTTGTGCAAAGAAACTACCTGAAGACCCGCCAGCAGTCAACAAAAAAATACAGCGGTGGCGATAGTCCCGTCGTTCACAACCGTTTATTCCGTCTGGCAATGCAGACCCGAGGCCGCCGCGATCCCACGCCGGACGCTCAATGCCCCACGGCTCCATGCCTGGCGATGCCCGGCTGCGGCAACCCCGCGCCAACAAAAAAAGAAGCGGAGACGCTTGCGCCTCCGCTTCTGTTCGACCTCGAAAATCCCTCGCCCCGCTCACTTCACGCTGATCGAGAAAAAGTGCACGACCTCCACCTGCCCCGGCCCCGCGCTGCCCACCACCTTCGCCTTGTGGTTGGCGACCAGCGGCGCGTTCGGGGCCGCCGAGAATGACACCATCGTCGTGCCGGCCTCGACCGTCGTCTTCGACGGCGTCGCCGTGACCCCCGAAGGCAGTTCAGTGATCGTCAGCGTCACCGGGTTCGAGAACCCGATGCGGTTGACGGCGAACTGCTGCTCCTGCGGCCCGCCGCCGCGGGTCAGGATGAGCGAAGGCGCCGTGGTGACCGTGAGTTCTTTGCCGCCCGGCGCCCGGGCGTTCGTCGACTCACAGCCAGCCAGGGCCAGCACGCACACCAGCGATAGACTTGAAATCAGTTTCATGGTCGGCTCCGTAGGGTGAAATGTTTACGCCTGTCAGAGACTAGGCGTCGCACGCCCCCATTTGCCTACGGAAAACACGCGCAAGGCATCAGGCATCCATCGCAGGCATCACCGCCGCCGGCCAGCGATAGTTGCGCGGGCTGGCGATCGCCATCGCTACATCGAACTTCGACCAGCATTCGCGCCAGTAGCGACGAAACCCGAAACCACCGGCCCGCAGCGCGCGACGGTGATTGCGCCAGACGATGAGCACCGCGCCCGTCATCAGTGCGCGATGGATCCCCGCCCGATTGAATTGCGTGAAGCCGCTCCGTTTGCTGCGCAGCATCGCGAGCCGCTCGCACTGAAACCGCACGTGCTCGTCCTCGTCGCGTAAAATCTGTCCGCAGATCGCCCGCAGGATCGGCGAGCGCGTGGCGTCGCGCAGCCCTTGGTAGTAAACCTGCGCGATGACCTCGGCCGTCACCAGCACCGTGATCGCCAGCTCCAGTTTCGACAGGCTGCGGATGGTGCGAAAGATGGAGTCGCCGATCGTGCGCCCTTGGCGCGCCAGGCCCTCCAGGTCCATCAACCGCCCGAGGTCCCGCGCGTGCCGGTGCTCCTCCGCCAGGAAGACGCCCATCGTCGGGAAGTATTCGAGGTCGCCGCTCCGCTGCGCGTACTGCCGGGCGAAGTGCATCACGTGCTTGCCCTCGCCGCTCTCGCCCAGTTGAAACTCGGCGATGCTCGCGGCGATCGCCTGCTTCTCCACCGCCGTCATCGTGGCCCCCGCCTCCCACGGGATGGGCATCAGGTTGCATTTGTTGCGTGCAAAGTAGTCGGCCCACTCGGCGGTGGAAACGACCAGGCCCGGCTCCGTTGCGACCGGCGGCAGGTGCTGCGACATGCGTGGCTCCCGAGACAAAGCGATCGCGCCGGCCGCGGCGACTGCCGCGCCCCGATGTGGCGCTCTCGCTCCTGTGAAGGTGTCGCCTCGTGCTACGCCGGGCCGCGCCCAACGGTTCGACGCATTCTTTTGCCGTTCATTCAGGGCGGGCCGATGTCTGGTCGATAATGCGGAAGTCGGACCACCATGGGCACGCTCCTCTACATCATCTGCAAGCTCGCGAAAATGGTCGATGAGCCCAACGACTGGGTGCACCTCACCCAGCTCGTCGCCCTCGACTCCATCGCGTTTGTGCTGCTGCTGCATTGGTGGCAGCAGCGCCGCAAGAACTGAAATGACCGAAGCTACTTCGGCTTTTCCTTCCGCCACCAATCCCTGAAACTTTTCGCCGGCGGCGTCGGCATGTCGCGCTCGCGCGTCCAGCCGTGCGCCTGCCCCGGCATCTTGTCCACCCAGCCGCGCGATGAATACGGGTCGCTGCTCTTGAGCGTGCCGTTGCGCTTCGCCTGCATCCGGAAGAACACCTTCTGCGCCCAGCCGCCCAGTCGGTAGGTCAACGTGTTGCGCAGCGACCACGACCACAGCTTGAACACCGCGCGGTCGGTCCACTTGGTGATCTTCTGCCCGATCATGTCGCGGCGGAGTTGGATCAAATACTTCGGGATGTTGATCTTCACCGGACACGCCTCGAAGCACGCCCCGCACAAGGACGAGGCGTGCGGCAGGTCCTTGTAGTTCGCCAACCCCTTGAAGACCGGCGTCAGGATCGCGCCGATCGGCCCGGAGTAAACCGAGCCGTACGCGTGGCCGCCGACCTTGCGATAAACAGGACACGCGTTGAGGCACGCCCCGCAGCGGATGCACCGCAGCATCTCGCGCGTCTCCTCCTTGAGCACCTCGGTCCGGCCGTTGTCCACGAGGATGATGTGAACCTCATCCGGCCCATCCGGTTCATGCCGGCGGCGCGGGCCAGTGGTGAAGCTCGTGTAGACCGTCAGCGGCTGCCCCGTCGCGCTGCGCGTCAACAGCTTCAGCAGCACCGCCAGGTGGTCGAGCGACGGCACCAGCTTCTCGATGCCGACGAACGCAACGTGGATGCGCGGCGCGCTGGTGCAGAGCCGGGCGTTGCCTTCGTTGGTGACGAGCACCAGCGTGCCGGTCTCGGCGACGAGGAAGTTGCCGCCGGAGATGCCCATGTCGGCCCGGCGATACTTCTCGCGCAGATGCTTGCGGGCGATCTTCGTCAGCTCGACCGGGTTGGTGGTGTACGGCGCGCCCAGCACCCGCGTGAACGCCTCGCCGGTGGCGACGCGGTCCTTGTGGATCATCGGCTGCACGATGTGCGACGGGGCATCGTTGTCGATCTGCAAAATGAACTCGCCCAGATCGGTCTCGACCGTCTCGCAGCCCATCTTCTCGAGCTCGGGCACGAGGCTGGTTTCCTCCGTCACCATCGACTTGCTCTTGACCGCCAGCCGGCAGTCGTTGCGCTTGGCGATGTCGAGGCAGATGCGGTTGGCCTCATCCCCGTCAAGCGCGAAGTGGACCTTAGCGCCGGCCGCGGTGGCCCGCTCGGTGAACTGCTCGAGGTAGTAATCGAGATGATCGAGCGTGTGCTGCTTGATCGAGCCCGCCAGCTCGCGCATGGCGTCGTAGTTGGCGCCGAACGTCGCGTTGCACTGCTGCTTGCGAAGGTTGTCGCGGGTGAGGGTGGCGTGGTTGACGAACTTCTGAAGCTTCGGGTCCTGTGTGGCCGCATCGGCGCGGGCGTGCATGTCGTAAGGCAGCGGCGGGAAGAGCAGCGCGTGGCCGTTGACGGTGAGGAAGATCGGTTCGAGGAACGGCGCGGCGACGGCACCCAAGGGATCGACCTCCGGCGCGGGCGCGGTCACGTCGCCGCCGGGCATGCTCGGGCTGCCGGGCGTACCGGCCGTTCCGGGCGTACCGGGGGCGACTCGCGTGGCGTTGGGATCGGTGGCCGTGGACATGGAAACACGATAGCGGACAGCGATAGATCGGTCACGTTGCCCCGCGTATTGGCGACCGATACTCGGCGATCGTTGACATGCAGGCACGCGACTTCTAAAATGCAGGCATGCAGTACACGATCCGCAACATTTCCAAGCGGCTGGACAAAGCCCTTCGGACCAAGGCGAAGGCGGAGGGCAAGAGCATCAACACCGCCGCGATTGAAGCGCTCGAAGCAGCGCTCGGCGTTGCGGGTGACCGGCCGAAGCGGCGCGACCTTGCCTTTTTGTCGGGCACATGGGTCGACGATCCGGCATTCGATAAGGCGATCAAGGAACAGCGCCGCATCGACCCGGAGCTCTGGAAGTGAAGCTGCTGCTGGACACCAATCGCTACACGGACCTGGCTCGCGGCGATGAAGCCCTGCGCGAGGCGATGGAGCACGCGGAACAGGTGTTGGTCCCCTTCATCGTCATCGCGGAGCTGCGCGCCGGCTTCGCCCATGGTTCACGTCAAGCAGCGAACGAACGATTGCTGCAACGCTTCCTGTCGGAGCCTGCCGTCGCACCGCTCTTCGCTGACATGTCGACGACGCGGGTGTACGCCGAAGTAGGCGCCTCGCTCTACAAGCAGGCGACGCCGATCCCCACCAATGACATCTGGATCGCCGCGCTCGCGCTGCAACACGACCTCGTGCTCTGCACGCGCGACGCACACTTCAAACACGTGCGCGGTCTAAGCATGATCTGACGTCAAGGGCGTTCGATTGAGGTGCGCACCTCGCAATCTCACCCCCGCTCCATCAACCCCATCCCCTCCGCGATCACCTCCGCCAGACTCTTGAACTGAATGTCGACCCCCTCGCGCCGGCACGAGCCGCTGATGTTCATCGTGCACCCCGCATCGTTGCTGATGATCGTCGGGCACTGCGTCTCCTTGATGCACTCGACCTTGTCGCGCACCATCGACCCGCTGATCTGCGGGTACTTCATGGCGAAGGTGCCGCCGAAGCCGCAGCACTGCTCCGCCTTGCGCAGCGGGACGTACTCCAGCCCGTCGATCTGCTTCATCACCTGCACGGCCTCGTCGGTGACGCCGATGCCGCGGAGGTGGCACGAGTAGTGGTAGGTGACCTTGCCGTCCCATTTCACGTTGAACTTCGCGAGGTCGACGTGCAGCACCTTCACCAGGAACTCGATGAACTCGTAGGTCTTGCCGACGAGCGACTGGCAGCCGTGCTCGTAGGCGTGGTCGCCGTGGAAGAGCTCGGGGTAGTAGTCGCGGATCATGGCGGCGCAGGAGCCGGACGGCGTGACGACGTACTCACTGTGCTCGAACACCTCGATCATCCGGCGAGCCAGCTCGCGGGTGTCGTCGTGGAAGCCATTGTTGAACATCGGCTGTCCGCAACAGGTCTGGGCCTGCGGGAAGTCGACCGTGCAGCCCAGCTGCTCCAGCACCTTGACAATCGCAATGGCGGAGCGCGGGTAGAAAGTGTCGGTCAGACAGGTGACGAACAGCGAGACGTTCATGGCGGGAGTTTAGCAGGTCGGGAAAAAGTGAAGCGCCCTCAAGCCCGATGATGAGGCTTTGCGAATCGTCGGGGTACCGGTCTGGAACTGAATGCTGTCGATTGTGCTGCCCAAGGATTCGGCAGACCTCATCCTCGGGCTTGGCTCGAGCGCTTGATGCCACTGGCAGTCCGCTGCCAGTGCCTATCGCCACGGTCGTTCACAGGGCCCAGGCACTGGCAGAGGACTGCCAGTGGCATCAATGCACGCAGTTCAGCGCTTCGCCAGCCCCGCGCGCACGCGCTTCACCGGCAGCTTCGGCAGCGCGGCGATGAACTGGTGGCCGTAGCTCTTGGTCGTGATCCGGCTGTCGAGCACCACCACGGTGCCGCGGTCGGTCTTCGAGCGGATCAACCGGCCGAAGCCCTGCTTGAACTTCAGGATCGCCTCCGGCAGCGAGTACTCGCCGAACGGGTTGCCGCCGCGGGCCTTGATCCGTTCGATGCGGGCCTCGATCAGCGGGCGGTCCGGCACCGCGAACGGCAGCTTGGTGATGATCACGTTCCGCAGCGCCTCGCCGCGCACATCGACGCCCTGCCAGAAGCTGTCGGCCCCCAGCAGCACGCTGCGCGGGTCGCCGCGGAAGCGGTCGAGGAGCTGCGTCCGCTGCTCGCTCTCGCCGTGTACCAGCAGCGGCATCCCGCGCTGCGCCAGCGGCGCCCGCAGCCACTCGGCGCAGCGGCGCAATAAATCGAAACTGGTGAAGAGCACGAACGCCCCGCCATCGCTGCGGTCGATGTGCTCGAGCACGCGCGGGCACAGCCGGTCGAAATAGTTCGCCGCGTTCGGCTCCGGCATGTCGGCTTCGATGATCAGTTCCGCCTGCGTGGCGTAATCGAACGGCGATCCGAGTTGCAATGTGCCCGCATCGTCGCAACCGAGCCGGCGCGAGAAGTGGGCGAAGCCCGGGTTTCGCGATTCAGGCTTCGGGTTTCGGCGTTCGGGTTTCGGGAAGGCATCAGATTCTGACGCGAAACCCGAGTCTTCATCGACATACGTCTGCGGCGCCTTCTCCTCCCGAAACCCGAAACCCGAACCCCGAACCCCGCTCTCATCGAACCCCGAACCCCGAACCCCGTTGTCTTGAGTCGCCAGCGTCGCCGACGTCATCACCACGCCGACCGGCGCATCCTTCGCGCTCTTCGCATTGAAGAGTCGCTCGCGCATCAGCGGGCCGACATCAATCGGCGAGCAGGTCAGCGTCACGTTCCGCCGCGTCCCCTGCCGGCCGCCCGCCTTCACTTCCATCCAGTAAACGCAGTCGACCATCGTCTGCCCGAGCAGCGACGCGACCACCGCGCCGATCTCCTCGCAGCGGTTGATGTAGCCCGACAGCTCGAACTGATCGGCCTCGCGGTCGGCGTGGTCCTTCACCAGCTTCATCGACAGCGCCAGCGCCTGCATTGCCGGCGTCAAAGGGTTGTCGACGATGCCCGGCTCACCGATCCGGCCGTTGCTGCGGCCGCGGTTCTGCTGGTAGTCGAGCAGGTCATCGAACAGGCGGTTCGTCGCGTGCTCCGCGTCGACCACCGCATTGCACGCCCGCACCAGCATCTCGTGGTTGTCGACCGATTCGAGCGAGGCGAGAAACCCCTTGCCGCGCTGCGGCTGGAAGAGCACGCTCAAGAGGAAGCGCACCTGCCCCTCGCTGGCGCGCAGGCCAAAATGATCGCTGGCGACATCCTCGACCGTGTGCGCCTCATCGAGAATCACGTGGTCATACGGCGGCAGAAAGCCGACACCCGCCGCCCGCAGCGCGAGGTCAGAGAAGAACAGCGCATGATTGGTGATCAGCAGGTCCGCGTTCTCCATCCGGCGGCGGGCGTTCTGGTAGAAGCAGCTCTTGTAGGTCGGGCAGCGCTTGCCCATGCAGTTGCCCGAGTCGCTCTGCATGTTCTGCCAGATGCCCGGCCGCGGCAGCGGCGGCAGCGAGGCGAGCGTGCCGTCCTCGGTCTTCTCCAGCCACTCGCCGACGATGTCGAGCGAGCGCATCTGCTCGGGGTCGCCGAAGAGCTGGTTGGCGCGATCGGCGGCGCTCCTGAACCTTCGCCGTGAAATGTAATTCCCGCGGCCCTTCACCAGTACCGCCGAGAACTCATCGGGGACCACCGCGCGGAGCAGCGGGATGTCCTTGTTGATCAGTTGTTCCTGCAGCGCAATGGTGTGCGTCGAGATGACGACACGCTTGCGCTTCACAATGCCTTCGTTGTCATGCGATGGATCATCGCCAACGATCGCGCTCAGCGCCGGCAATAAATAAGCGAACGACTTGCCGACCCCGGTCCCGGCCTCGACGAGCAGCTTGCCGCCGGTCTTGAGCGTTTTGCTGACCGCGTCGACCATCGCGCTCTGCTGCGGCCGCAGCTCGTACTGCGAACCCAGCCGGCGGGCGATGGGGCCATCGGTGGCGAGAATCTGGTGCGGGTCCAGGGCCATGAAGCGACATGATAGTCGGGGGGTGCGGTGCGAACGGGTTCACTCGAACAGAATCCCCGCCGTGGTGCGATCGCCGCGGAGTTCGGCGATCGCGGGTTTCACGGGGAACTTGAACACCTCGTAGGCCTTGGCGGCCGGGGTCACCGTCACCTTGGCGGCGGCCGGCTCGCTGAGCCAGACGAACTGCGGCGGCGGGCCCTTGGTCTTGAAAAGGTACGGCTCGGCGGTCAGGCCGGTCGCGCCTTTCCACTTCTCGCCGGCGGGGAAGGTGCAGGCGTAAAAGTTGCTCTTCACAGCGCACCACCCGATCGTCGGCGGCACGTCGCAGCCGATGAAGTTGCACGAATCGATCACCCGCCATTCGTGCCGAGACGGGCCGCCCGCTTCGGGGAAGGTCATGAACGTGAAGGAGCAGTTGCGGAACTGAAAGCCGTAGTCGACCTCGGTCAGCCTCGGGAACCTGCACTTGTGCAGGATGCAGTTGGCGAAAACCCATTTGGAGGAAAAGCCCGCGAACCACCCGCCGCCCTTGGTGAACGTGACGTTCTCGAAGACGGCGTGCTCGGCGGTGAAGGAGGCGCTGAGGTCCTGGATGATGACGACGTCGCGCAGCACGACCGGCTTGTTCGGCTCGCCCTTGATCCGCAGGTGGCCGTGGCGTTCGAGGTTGATGGTGCCGCCTTTGATCTCGACGCCGGGGCCGACGTCGATATTGATGTGCTCGCCCGCGGTCACCCTCATCCAGCTCTCGATCAGGTAGGGCCCCTTCGTCCCCGTCATTTGCAGCGGGCCCGCGATGGCGTAATCCTTGAGGCGGTACGGCAGGCCCGCGGGACCGTCCTTATCATCACCCGTTGCCCCGGTCGGAGGCTTCACCGGCTGGGCTGGTGTCACGGCCGCCACCGTGGCGGCCGTTGGAGGCGGCGCCAACTCGCGCTCGATCGCCTGGACCGTCACGCCCGCCTTGAGCCGGGCGGTGTCCTGGGCGCTGTGCAAGGCGAGGAAGCGTCCGTAGGCCGAGACGGACCGGCGGAGCATCACCGGCCTGGCGACGGCCGAGGACTTGGCGGCGAGCCCGTGGTACCACTCGGCCAGCGCCAGCGCCTCCGCTTCGCTTAAGTCCGCGACCGGCCGCTGGGCCGCGGTCACGTTGGCGATCAGGGCCGGGTCCTGCGTGAGCGTCAGCACCTTGCCCGCCGCGCCTGGGGCGTCCTGCTCGACGACATAGAGTTCGACGAGCGACACCGCCGTGGCTTTGTCGGTGGCGTCGGCGAGCAGCCGTTCGCGCAGCGCGGTGATCCTTTGGGCGACGCCGGCCTTGGCGGCCAGGGCCTCGATCTTCAGGCGGATGTCCTTCACATCGGGGTCTTTGATCGACAGGCCGGCGGTCAGGGCCTGGCGGTAAAGGCTCGTCGCCTCGGCGGGGTCCTCGTCGGCAACGGTGTCGCCGGCGAGCACGGCTTCGTGGATGAAAAGCTGGGCGGCTTTCTTGCGCTCCTCGGGCGTGCCCCGCAGCGAGGCGGACTTGAGCAGCTTCAGGACGCGGTCGCGGCTGTCGGCGGCGCGGGCCGGGTCGGCCACGGCCATGAGCTTGGCGGCGGCGATGGCGGTGGCTTGGGCCTCGGGGATGGGGCTCGCCAGGTCGCAGGCTTTCTCCGCGAAATAAAGCTGAATGGCCTTGTCCTGGGTCAGCGACTGGGCGGCCTCGACGATGGTTGCCGCCAGGGCGGCGTCGTCCGTCTTGAGGCGGGTCGCCTGGGCGGCCTTGAGGCGGGCCGCGAAAAGCTGGTCGAACAGCGCGGCGGGGTCTTCCGCTCGCGCAGCGGGGATCAGCGCCATCGCCAACGCCATCGCCACGCCCTGGGAAGTGATTCGCATGTTCGATTCCCTCCGAAGAATGGCCGCCCCGAGGCTCGCAGCGGCCTTCCGGGCCCACGGGGTCCCGCGGTCCGCGCGACGCTGGAGTATACCGTGTGGTGGCAGTGATGCTGCTGATCTTCGACCAGGGCGGTTGCATGTAGCGCTCGATGGTGCCACGGGTCGGCTTTGCGACCCGTGTTTGGTGGTAAGCGTCACCACGGGCCGCCGAGCCGACCCGTGGCACCGGTACATGCGATTGCCCTGATCTTCGCCCGTGAGACATCGTGCCCAACATCGCCAGTGAATCCAACCGCCGGCGCATCACAATCAGTTCGTCGTCGCCGACGCTTTCGAACCGTGTAGCTATGAAGAAGCCCTGCGTTGCGGGGTTTTGCGAGCGAGCGCGAGGCCGCGGATATTGGACAAGCAAGCCCGCATGGATTCGAACACCCTGAAGCCGTTCCATGCCCATAATGAGCCTCCTTGCTGCCACGTGCTCGCACGTGGCCGTCAATTGCCCTACTGCTCTTCCTCGCTTCGGTCCCACGCGGTGCCAGCCTTGGCGATGAGCCTATAGACGCCGGCGACGACTGCGATGGCGGCAAGGACGGCGAAGATATATGCCAGCAGTCCGGCGATTTGAAAGACGGCGTCGTTCTTTCGCTCTGCGTATCTATGCAGCCAAACACATCCGAACGCCAGCAACCCCAGCGCCGCGCCGGTACACCCGAGCCAGATGGGGTTCTTCGAGATTCACCGAGCAACATTACGTTCGTTCGCCTAATTCATTCCACGATCATAATCGGCGGCGCGGCGTCTGGCCAGCAATATTCATGCTGCCAGCAATAAACAAACGCGACCCGTGAGCGGTCGCGTTTGTGAAGGAGACAACACAGGCATGGGTGCGGTACTCCCGGCCGGTCGCATTTTCTGTGCGATTACGCCGCCCGCCCCCGCTCCTGCGTCCAATGCGGATCGGCTGGATGGCTGCGAAATATGTAATCCCGCGATCGACCGAAAACTTCTGCGAAAATCTCACAAATATTCTGTTTGTTCCAAGGTATCCGGTAGTGTTCCAAGGTGTGCCAAGAGTTGCATATCTGCGCGCCGGTTGTGGCAATGGATTCTCTAGATTTCCCGGCGTTTCGTGAATGTATAGCTAAATTGTGGAGAACCCGACGCTGATTGCGGCGGGTATTGGCGGGGTATATACAACTCGCCTCGGGCCGCTGGCTTGATCACCAGCGGAAGGCTCGGCCGGACACTTACGTTTCGCCTTCGCGAGTGTTCCGGCCGGGTCGCCCGAATTAGAAAGGCGAATCATGTCACGCGCGAAACCGAATCGCTCAACAAAAAATTTGTCCCAGCTCCAGCGGGCGCTTGATGCCCAAGACGACTGGCTTCGTGGGCGCGGTGGCGTTGGTGCTCCCGCATCTCCTGCGGCGAGCAATCCCGCGTCACCTCTCCCGCGTCAGTTCGCCGCTCAGTCCTCCCCGGCACAGTTGACGGCCTGGCTGATCGACGAGGCCCTGCTATGGGGCAGGCAGGCAGCGGCGCCGGGCCCTAATCCGGCGGCGACGTACATCGTGCTCGTCGCCCATCGCCACGCCCGCGGCCTCAGCCGCCCCGATCAGCCGGCAATGATCGAAGGTGAGTATTCGTTTGCCGACGCCGTGCTCGGTCTGGAAGAACTGCACGCGGGGCTGTCGGCGCGAAGCTCATCGCCGGCGCCAGTCCCGGCAGGCATGCCATGCGTTGTGCAGCCAGCCACAGAGCCCGACGCCCAGCCGGTGGCGCTCATGCCGTCTCAGCGGTTGACCATCCAGACGCTGGCGGGGGTTGACGCGGCAACGCGGGGTCGGGCCTGCGGCGGCGGCAGACGGGCGGCAGGCGGCGAGAATGAGTATCGGAGCGGTCAACGACGATGGCCCGCCGACGCGTCCGGCCGCGTGATTCGCACAAGGCGTAACCAGATTGCACAATTTAGCACTGTTCTATGGGGAACATCAGGAGCACGAACATGGCGAAGAAGAAAGGCGAGGTCGGGATTGTCGAGGCGCTACGTGAGGCGGTGCGGGACGCGGAGCGCCGCGGGGTGACGCGATACCAGATAGCGAAAACGAGCGGAGTTGCTCGAGCAGGGGCGAGCCGGCATGACTCTCGTGTTTCGGCGCTGACAAGCCGCTGCGTGATCTGACCGCCGACGACGCCGACGCCTTCCGCCCGCACCTGACGGGCCGGGGTTTGAGCGAGAGCACCATCCGCCGGCATTGTGGAATGGGTAAGCAGAACCTGCGCAGCACGCGCGAGACTGAGCTCGCTGAAACCTTCCCCATCCATGTCGTCACGCGCTGGATCGGGAACACGGTTCCTGTTGCGGCCAAGCACTACTTGCAGCTGACGGATGAACACTTCGACCGGGCAGTCGGTGCAGTGGCGGTGCAGAATCCGGTGCAGCAAGCGTCCGCAGGGGGCGTCAAGCGTCCGCAACCCGGATCGGCAAGCGAGGCGGAATCGCCGGATTTACAGGCGGTTGCGGTCGGTTGCGGAAGTGTGCGATATCCGAAAGCAAGCCCGCATGGATTCGAACCATGACAATCAGGACCAAAACCTGATGTGCTACCGTTACACCACGGGCTTATGGCTGAAGTTTAGGGGCGGGGGCAGGGGTGTCAAGACGCGGCCACCGGCGAACCTTTGTATCTGAGCGGAGGGTGGCACTGACAAGGACTGCTCGGAGGCCTCGTCAGTGTGGGTGCCCATTGCAGGACCGACATTGACAAGCTCCGCCGACTCCGCTTGTCAGTGCCACCCGTCCACAGGCGATTGCCATTACAACCGACCTGCCGCACTTGGCATTTCAACCGATTCCCGCTACACTACTCGACTCTTCCGGCCCCGCTGCACCGGCGCTCACCTACGGAAGAACGGAGCCACGTTTTATGATCGAGGCACTCAAAGGCGAAGACATCGTCCACCGCGCCGGCGGCCGGTTCAAGCTGACCGCCCTGATTCAGCACCGCCTCCGCGAGCTCATGGATGGGTCGCGTCCGCTGGTCGATCGTCGCGGCCGCAGCGACCTGGAGATCGTGATCCAGGAAGTCGCCGAGGGAAAGATCACGCTCGAGATCGAGCGCGACGGCAAGAAGAAGACCGCGGCCGACGACGGCGATGAATGATCGCTGTCGCCCGCACCGTCGGGGTTGATCGCATGTCGTCGAACGCCGAACAGCCCGCCGTCGGCGACCCGCGCTGGCGCGGCCGCAAGGTCATCGTCGCGCTCACTGGCGGCATCGCCTGCTACAAAATCGCCACGCTGATCAGCCGCTTCGCCCAGGCCGGTGCCGATGTCCGCGTCCTCATGACGCCCGCCGCCCGGCAGTTCATCGCCCCCCTCACCTTTCAATCGCTCTCCGGCAAGCCCGTCGTCACCGACATCTGGGAGGCCGTCGATTTCCACGACTCGCAGCACATCGGCCTGTCGCGGTGGTGCGACCTGTTCATCATCGCCCCCGCCTCGGCGGACAACCTCGCGAAGCTCTCGGCCGGCATCACCGACGACATCGTCAGCCTTACCGCCAGCGCCCTGCCGCGGGCCACACCGGTGCTGCTTGCCCCGGCGATGAACGCCGAGATGTGGGCCAACCCCATCGTGCAGCGCAATGTCGCGACGGTGCAGCAGGTGCTCGGGTACAAACTCGTCGGCCCCGGCGAGGGTTGGCAGGCCTGCCGAACGAGTGGCGCGGGGCGGATGAGCGAGCCGGAGGAGATCATGGCCGCCGCGGCGGCATTGCTGCCAAAGTCGTGATGCCGCTGCTCGGGTGCCACTGACAAGCGCAGTCCGCGGAGCTTGTCAGTGTCGGGCCTGTCCATCGCCCGCCGCCGCCCCACCATTGGGATGCCACTGGCAGTCCGCTGCCAGTGCCTTCAACGTTCAACGTCAAGAAGCCGAACGCGCTGGCACCTACTGCCAGTGGCATGATCAAACTCGCCCTCCCCATCCGCTATGATCGCCGCATGACCACCGCTCCCGTCATGGACGCCACCGCAACCCCCGCGATGGGCGACAGCGCCATCGTCGTCGATCATCTCAGCCACGCCTACACCACCGCACCGCACAAGCCCCGCGCCAAGCGCGGCGCCCCGCCGCCGGAGACGCCCGAAAAGGAAGCCCGCCGGCTCGCCCTCGACGATGTCTCGCTCACCGTCCGCACCGGCGAGATCTTCGGCATCCTGGGCCCCAACGGCAGCGGCAAGACCACCCTCTTCCGCATCATCGCCACCATGCTGCGACCCCATGTGACGACCGGGCCCAACGGCCGCGTCACCCTCTTCGGTCACGATGTGCTCACCGAGCCGCAGCACGTCCGCGAGAAGCTCGGCGTCGTGTTCCAGGCCCCCAGCCTCGACGGCAAGCTCACTGCCTACGAAAATATGCTGCACCAGGGCCACCTCTACGGCCTCGGCGGCGCCGACCTCCAGCAGCGCATCGACGAGCAACTTGCCTTCTTCGGCATGACCGACCGCAAGCACGATTTCGTCGAGCGCTTCTCCGGCGGCATGCGCCGACGCGTCGAGCTCGGCAAGGCCCTGCTGCACAAGCCCCCCCTGCTGCTGCTGGACGAACCCGCCACCGGCCTCGACCCCGGCGCCCGCCACGACCTCTGGCGGCAACTCACGCAGCTCCGCGGCGAGCGCGGTCAGACCGTCGCGCTCACCACGCACCTCATGGACGAGGCCGACCGCTGCGACCGCCTCGCGGTCATGGCGCACGGCAAGGTCGTCGCCATCGACACCCCTGCCAACCTCAAGGCCCGCATCGGCGGCGATGTGATCACCGTCGCGCCGCGCGGCGACGACGACGAAGCCGAGCGGCTGCGCGGAGCCATCGAGTCGCGCTTCGGGCCGTGGCCCCGTGGCGCCGCGCCGAAGCTCGTCGCCGGCCGCATCCGTTTCGAGCGCGCCGATGGACCCGCGTTCATCCCCACGCTGGCCGAGGCCTTCCCCGGGCAGTCCGAATCGATCTCGGTCGGCCGGCCCACGCTCGAAGACGTGTTTCTGCACCTCACCGGCCACACGCTGTGGGAACAGCCATGAGTGATCATGCGAGCCGCGGCGCTTCAAAAAGCGGGAATCCGTGATCAACAGAATGGGTGGCACTGACAAGCGCAGTCCGCGGAGCTTGTCGGTGTCGGCTCGCGTCGCGGCTCTCATCGACTCGAGCGCTATGATGGGTACGTATCGCCGGCTTCGCCGCGGCGAAGCCGCGAGCGATGCGGGTATACTGCCCAGCGATGCGACGCCTCCCGTTCATCCCGCCGCTGATTCTGGTCATTCTTTTGGGCAACGTCCGTCTGCAAGGCGACGCTTCAGCCCCTGCCGCACCCGCCGTCCAGGTCGCGCTCGAACTTTCCGATGGCTCACGCATCATCGGCGAGCCTGTCGACCTCGCCGCCCTCCCGCTCAAAACCGATTTCACCACAATCGACATTCCCCTCCGCCTGATCGCCGAGGCAGGCTTCACCACCAACCGCGCGGCGTTTCAGGTGAAGTTCAAGAACAGCGACACCCTCACTGGCTCACTCATGCTCGAACGCCTGAAAGTGAAAACGTCGTACGGCGAGGCCACCGTGCTGCTCACCCGCGTCGCGAAGATCGTAGTGCGCGAAGCGACCAAGCCATAATCCAATGCTTCGACCCGTTCGCGACGGCATCGACCGTCAGAGCTTGCCCGTCACCTTGCCCGCCAGCACCACCCCGCCGATCAGCGCGATCAGGAACAGGGCGAGGAAGATGAAGAAGATCACCTTGGCGATCGCCGCGAAGCCGGACGCCATGTCGGTGAAGCCCAGCGCCGCCGAGACGACGGCGATGACCGCGAAAATCAGTGCCCATTTGAGCATGTGAAATACTCCCTGCCCCGGACGCAAGGATTGTTGCGCCGATCAGGACGCGGCGGGTATCCGCAAACGACCATGCGGCGGGTCAGCAAGTCGCCAGTCGTCCGGCAAGACGGAAACGGGGTCGGCGACGCAGCCAGAAAGAAATGGATCACCTCGACAACTGCGTGGGGTGCGGTTTTAAAACCGAAGGAATGACCACGCACGGATGACACGGATAGACACGAACGAGATTGGGTTCCCGATCAATTCTCCCATCAGTGCTATCCGTGTTAACCGTGGTCAATCAGATCTGAAACGAGTTGAGTCAACCTCCGCGATTAACCAGCCAGACGAGCACCCCGCCGACGAGCGCCATCCCCCCGATCAGCGCCATCACCACCCACGCCGCCACCTTCAGGCCCCTGCCCTCGGTGCGGTGCCACGCCATCTGCGGCTTATCGCTCTCCATGATCCAGTGGCCGCAGCGCGGACACATGTCACAGAGCGCCGACATGGTTGCCTTACACTGCGGGCAGTGAACGAGGTCGTCGCCCTCCGTGTCCTCGGGAAACTCATCGTCGCCGGCAAAATCCTCCAGCTCGCCGTCTTCCTCGTCCTGTTCTTCGGTGTACGACATCGCTCACAACTCGAGGCCCATCTGCACCCGCGCCGTCTCGGTCATCCTCGCCGGGGTCCACGGCGGATCGAACACCACATCCACATCCACATCGTTCACGCCCGGGATCACCGACACCCGGCCGCGCACCTCCAGCGGCAGCTCCTGCGCCGCGGGGCATGATGGCGAGGTCAGCGTCATCTTCACGGTCACGTCGCGGTTGGCCCCGATGATCACATCGTAGATCAAGCCGAGCTCGAAGATGTTGACCGGGATCTCCGGGTCGTAGACGTTCTTACAGGCATCGAAGACGCGCTCGCGAAGCTGCTCATCGGTGATGGTCGCGGGGTCGGCAGAGGCAGCGGGCGTTCCCGCCGGCGCGGCAGCAGTGGCGGGCGCACCCGGTGCGGCGGGGATCGTCGGAGTCGTGGGCGTCGTGGCGGGGTCGGACATCATGCGGGCTCCTGCGGGTGAACGATTTTAGCCCGCAACGCGGCGAAAAACGCGACTCCGGTTCGAGCCGCGGTGTCCGCACCGCGCGTGCCTTTTTACAACCGCGGTGTCCGCACCGCGCGTGCCTTTGTTTGAGCCGCAGCGTCCTCGCTGCGCGTGCCTTGAAATCCGCCGACGCGCAGCGAGGACGCTGCGGCTCAAAAGGAGGCCCTCACGCCGCCGCTTTCTTGATCCGGCTCAAGATCGATGTGAGCCCGACCGCGCGGTTCATGCGGATCTGCCCGTCAAGCCCCAGCAATTTCAGAAGATCAGACGGCGCACTCGCCGCCTCATCGCAAGGCCTGCCGTCGAAGGCGTCCACCAAAATCGACACAAACCCCTTCACCGTCGGCGCCTCTTCCGCCACCTCCGCCGCAATCTTCAGCTTCCCCGCGTCCTTCTCAATCCACAGAAACACCGGCGTCATGCACTCGTGCACCCGCGCCATGTCGTGGGCCGCCTCGGTCTGATACTGCGCCGGAAGCGCCGGCAGCTTGTTCGCGTAGTCCAAGAGGAGGTCGAGCCGCGTTTCCGCGTCGACGGATTGAAAGGTTTCGATGATGTCGGAGAGGGAAGACAAAGGAAGAGTTTGAATTAAATTCGGTTAAAGGACGCGGCCTATCAGCAAATACGTGCAGCGATTCAAATCACGGCTTCATCTCATCAAGTGTTCGCTCCTTCGAACCAAAAAAGAATGCGATCGCCGCCCTGCTAAAAGGCCAATTACATTCGGCTCCAAAATCGTCGGACAAGAATCCAACAATATCAGCCTCGCTCCATGCACCGAGCGACGCTTTATAGTCCGGGTAGGCATCTTGAATGTCCCGCCAAGAAACGTAAGGCCCTTTGTCGAGAAACATTCGACTCTCGCAATACACGATGTGCGCGAGGATGGATTCCATTTTCTTGTGGCGGCACAATTCCCTCACACCGGCTTATACGTCTTCTCCACCGGCGCGCCCACCGCGTTGCCCCACTCCGTCCACGATCCGTCGTAGTTCTTCACGTTCTTGAAGCCAAGCAGGTAAGTCAGCACGAACCACGTATGGCTCGAACGCTCGCCGATGCGGCAGTAGGCGACGACGTCGTCGCCCGGCTTCAACCCCGCCTCACCGAGATAAAGCTTTTCGAGCTCCGCCCGCGGCTTGAACGTGCCGTCCTCCGCCGCCGACTTCGCCCAAGGCACGTTCTTCGCGCCGGGGATGTGGCCGCCGCGCAGCACGCCTTCCTGCGGGTACTCCGCCATGTGCGTGCGCTCGCCGCTGAACTCCTGCGGGCTGCGCACGTCGATCATCGGCTTCTTCGCCTTCATGTGGGCGAGCACCTGGTCCTTGAACGCCCGGATCGCCGGGTTCTTCTGGCCCGGCTTGTAATCCTTGCGGGGGTACTTCGGCGTCTCCTTCGAGACCGGCCGCTTCTCATCGACCCACTTCTTCCGCCCGCCGTCCATGATCAGGCACTTGTCGTGGCCGTTGAGCTTGAACACCCACATCGCGTAGGCCGCCCACCAGTTGTTCTTGTCGCCGTAGAAGACGACGGTGGTGTCGTTGCCGATGCCGTGCTTCGAGCAGAGCTCGGCGAAGCGCTCGCCGTCGATGTAGTCGCGGACGACCGGGTCGTTAAGGTCGTTGATCCAGTCGATCTTCACCGCTTCGGGGACGTGGCCGGTGGAATAGAGCAGCACATCCTCATCGCTCTCGACGATGCGGTACTTGTCGGTCTGCGAGCGGTTCTTGTCGACCCACTCGGTGGAGACGAGGACTTCGGGGTGCGTGTAGGTGGGGTCGTTGGCCATGGGAGTGATCCTGTCCCTCGGAAGGGAATGGACATAGTAGCGAGTGCATGCAATGAAGCGGGTGCCACGGACAGCGGAGCGAGTCTTCGAGCGCAGTCGTCCGTGCGAAACACCGGGTGCCATGAAGAACACGGACGACTTCGCTCGGCGGACCTCGCTTCGCTGTCCGTGGCACCCCACCGGGCTGATCACAGCACCGATGCCAGAAACTCACCCTCCGGCAGGCGCGACAGCATCTTGCGCTCCAGCATCTGCCGGATCGGCTCCAGCGTCATGCGGGCGAACGTCTCGGCGGCGAAGGCGAACACCAGCATGGCCCGGGCCGCGTCCTTGCCGATGCCGCGCGAGCGCAGGTAGAACATCGCGTCCTCATCGAGCTGGCCGATCGTCGCGCCGTGAGTGCATTTCACGTCGTCGGCGTAAATCTCGAGCTGCGGCTTGGTGTCGATCTGGGCATCGTCCGAGAGCAGCAGGTTCGCGCTCGTTTGTTTGGCGTCGGTCTTCTGCGCGAGCTGGTCGACAAAAATGCGGCCGGAGAAGACGCCGTGCGACTCGTCGGACAGGATGCCGTTGTAGAACTGGTGGCTTTCGCAGTTGGGCTTCATGTGGCGGACGTGCATGAAGTTGTCCAGGTGCTGCGACCCGTTGCCCACGAACAGGCCGTTGACCACGCAGTTGCACCCGTCGCCGTCGAGGGTCGGGTAAATCTCGTTTCGCACCAGGGCGCCGCCCAGCAGCACCGAGTGCGAGTCGAACTTGCTCGCCCGACCGATGCGCGTGTGCAGCGAAGAAACCTGGAACGCCTCGAGCGATTCCTCTTCGATGAGGTAGTGGGCGGCCTGGGTGTTCTCGCAGACGAAGAACTCGGTGACCGCGTTGCTCAAGTACACGCCGCCGCCGGTGGCGACGTAGTGCTCGATGATGCTCACCTTCGAGTTGTCGCAGGCGATGATGAGGTTGCGCGGGTTGGTGATCGTCGGCGTCGCTGACGGTGTCGCAATGCTCAGAATGTGGATCGGCTCTGCGACGGCCTTGCCGCGCGGCACATGGACGAATGCCCCATCGCCGAGGAACGCCGTATTCAGAGCGGTGAATGCCTTCGCGTTGAAATCAGCCAGTTTCCCAAGGTATTTCTCGACCATCGGCCGGTCCGTGGTCATCGCCTCGTGCAGCGTCGTGACGCGCACGCCGTCGGGCAGCTTGCGCAGGCTCGACAGATTCGGCGCGTATCGGCCGTCGACGAAGACGAGGAGATGAGCCGTGAGATCGGGGACCAGAAAGTTGGCGAGCTGCTCGGCGCTCACCGCCGCGCTGCCATCAGGCAGCGCGAACGTCGTCGACGCCAGGGCGCTCAGGTTGGTGAAGCGCCAGTCCTCGTGGCGCGTGGTGGGGAAACCCATGTCGCGGAAGCGGCCGACGGCGGCGTCGCGCATCGCCTTGAAGACCGGCGGGCCGTGATGCATCGCGTGATGGGCGAGGTCGACGAGGGCGGCGACCTGCGGAGATTTTGCTTCGGTGATGACGGGCATGGTGGTGTCTGATTCCCCTCCCTCCCAGGGAGGGGTTAGGGGAGGGTCGGGCCTTGAAACAACTGAAGACGATCAAACACAGCGTGCGCTCAAGGCCGGTTCTACGCCGACCCTCCCCCTGCCCCTCCCTAGGAGGGAGGGGAGTGAGACGGCCGACTTGCGCAATCAATTCGCCGTCGCCGGCTCCGGCTTGCGGGCGGATTCGGACTTCACCCAGTCGTAGCCCTTCTCATCGAGCTCGACCGCCAGGTGCTTGCCGCCGCTCTTAACGATCCGGCCGTCGATGAGCACGTGTACGAAATCGGGCACGATGTATTCGAGCAGCCGCTGGTAGTGCGTGATGACGAGGAACGAGCGCTCGGCGCTGCGCATCGCGTTGACGCCGTCGGCCACGATGCGGAGGGCATCAATATCGAGGCCCGAGTCGGTCTCGTCGAGGATGGCGAGCTTGGGCTCGAGCACCGCGAGCTGGAAGATTTCGTTCTTCTTCTTTTCGCCGCCGGAGAAGCCCTCGTTGACGCTGCGCTTGAGCAGGTCCTCGGGCATCTTCACGAGTTTCATCTTCTCGCGCACCAGCTTAAGAAACTGCACCGCGTCGAGGTCACCCTGCCCGCGATGCTTCCGCACGGCGTTCAGCGAGGCCTTGAGGAACTCGGTGTTACTGACGCCGGGGATCTCGACGGGGTACTGGAACGCCATGAACACACCCTCGCGGGCCCGCTCATCGGTTTCCATCTCCAGGAGGTTCTTGCCGTCGAACAACACCTCGCCCTCGGTGACCTCGAAGGCCTCGTGGCCGGACAGGACGCGGGCAAGCGTGCTCTTGCCGGACCCGTTGAGGCCCATGATGGCGTGGACGGAGCCGTGCTCGATGGTGAGGTCGAGGCCCTTGAGGATCTCGCGTCCCTCGACGCGGGCGTGAAGATTGCGGATTTCGAGTAGTGCCATGGGTTGATTCCAAAACGAGCCGAGAAAAGCGTGCGCCGCGGATTTCGCGGATGACGCGGATGTACAAGACAGAAAATCGCTCTAAACAATTCTTTATCAGCGCCATCCGCGTCATCCGCGGTTGATTCCAGTCCTCAACCAACGCTTCCTTCAAGACTGACGCTCAGCAGCTTCTTCGCCTCCACCGCGAACTCCATCGGGAGCTCCTTGAACACCTGCTTGCAGAAGCCGTTGACGATCAGGCTCACGGCCTGCTCGGCTTCGAGGCCGCGCTGCTGGAGGTAGAAGATCTGGTCTTCGCCGATTTTTGAGGTGGAAGCTTCGTGCTCGACCTTCGAGCTGGTGTTCTTCACCTCGATGTACGGGAACGTGTGGGCTCCGCACTTGTCGCCGATGAGCAGCGAGTCGCACTGCGTGTAGTTGCGGGCATCGGCCGCACCCTTGAGCACTTTCACCTGGCCGCGGTAGACGTTCTGTCCACGGCCGGCGCTGATGCCCTTGCTCACGATCGTGCTGCGGGTGTTGCGGCCGATGTGGATCATCTTGGTGCCGGTGTCGGCCTGCTGCCGGTTGTTGGTCACCGCGACGGAGTAGAACTCGCCGACGCTGTGATTGCCCTGCAAAATGCACGAGGGGTATTTCCAGGTGATCGCCGAGCCGGTTTCGACCTGCGTCCAACTGATGTGCGAGTTGTCGCCGGCACACTTGCCGCGCTTGGTGACGAAGTTGTAGATGCCGCCCTTGCCCTCGGCGTCGCCGGGGTACCAGTTCTGGATCGTCGAGTACTTGATCGTTGCGTCCTTGTGAGCGACGAGTTCGACGACGGCAGCGTGCAGTTGATTCTCGTCGCGCATCGGGGCGGTGCAGCCCTCTAAATAGCTGACGTAGCTGCCTTCATCGGCGATGATCAGCGTGCGCTCGAACTGGCCGGTGTTCTTCGCGTTGATGCGGAAGTAGGTCGACAGCTCCATCGGGCAGCGCACGCCCTTGGGGATGTAGACGAACGAGCCGTCGGAGAAGACGGCGCTGTTGAGCGTCGCAAAATAATTGTCCGAGTAAGGCACGACGGAGCCGAGGTATTTCTTCACGAGCTCGGGGTGGTTTCGCACCGCCTCGCTGACGGAGCAGAAGATGATGCCGTGCTTTTCAAGTTCCTTCTTGAACGTCGTCGCGACGGAGACGGAGTCGAACACCGCATCCACGGCGACGCCGGCGAAGATCTTCTGCTCACTGAGCGGGATGCCCAGTTTCGCGTAGGTTTCCAGCAGTTTCGGATCGACCTCGTCGAGGCTCTTGAGCTTGGGGCTCTGCTTCGGCGCCGAGTAGTAGCTGAGGCCCTGGTAGTTGATCGGGCCGTAGCCATAAGGCAGAAACTGCCAGGTCGGCTCGCGCATGGTGAGCCAGTGCCGGTACGCCTTGAGGCGCCACTCGGTCATCCACGCCGGCTCCTCCTTCTTGGCGGAGATGAGGCGCACGACGTCTTCATTCAAGCCGGCGGGGATCGTCTCGGTCTCGATGTCCGTGGTGAACCCGTACTTGTACTTCTGGTTCGCCAGGTCTTCGCGGAGTTCTGCTTCGGTCGTTGGCATGATGGTTTCTGTAATCCTGAATCACCACGGAGGCACGGAGGCACGGAGCAAAAAATCAACGACGAACGCTCACCGGCACCGCCCGGCGGAATCGCGGTGAGGTCGACTGACTCTTTTCGAGCAGCGTATCGACGGTCACGGCCCGCAGAAAATCGGCGATCTGCCCGTTGAGCTCGCGGATGGCGCCGGTCACCGGGCAGCGTTCGATGAGGTTGCACATGGTGCACGCCTCGCCCGGCTCTTCGTCAGCGCAGCAAGGGGTCAGCCGGGCCGAACCTTCGATGGCGTCGACGACATCCGCGATGGTAATGCGGTCGCTGGGGCGCGCCAGCTCGTACCCGCCGCGCAGGCCGCGGGTCGATTCGACGAGGCCGGCGCGGTGCAGGCTCTTGAGCAGACTCATGAGGAGCTGCCGGGGCAGGCCGTATTCATCGGCGATGCAGCGGGCGCTCAACGCGTGGCCACCGTCGGCCTGCTGCTGGGCGAGGCGGGCCAGCGCGACGAGCGCGTAGTCGGTTTTTCGGGTGAGGCTGAGCATCCGTGGGTAATATAGGTCTGAATCAGTCCTAATTCCAATCGGGAGGTTGCGATGGTGGAATTGAGGAGGGCGCGGGCTTGCCGTACACGAGGACGTGACGGCTCGCGGGGCGCGCTCGGGTTCACGCAGAATCGCCGAATGGATACCCTATACCGCCGGTTCGCCCGCACCCTCCACCCTTTCACTCCGCCATGGACGGCCTCGTTCAATCACCGAAACCGGAGAAGCACGCCCCGCACACGCTGCGCCGCCATCTGCGCATCGTCACCGCCGCGTGCGCGTTCTGGGCGGTGTGGAACTACTGCGTCGCCGGCGGCATCCGCGTGCGCTTCGCTTCGTCGATGGGTATGTCGGAGTTCGGCTTCGGCCTGATGGGCGCGATCCCGCACGCGGGGCTGCTGCTCCAAGTGTGCGCAAGCTACATGATCGAGCGCTACGGCCACCGCCGCGAGATCTTCCTTGTGGCCGGCATCATTCATCGCGGCCTCTGGATCCTCATCGCGGCGATCCCCTGGCTACCGGTGCCGCCGACGGAGCACTGGTGGCTGCTGCTGCTGACGCTGTGGATCAGCACGATGCTCGCGAACCTGAGCGACCCATCGTGGCTGGTGTGGATGGCGGACTTCGTGCCGGACCGGCTGCGCGGGCGGTATTTCGCGCGGCGCGGGCAGGTCGGCCGGTTCACGGGCATGGCGGTCACGCTGCTCGTCGGCTGGATCCTCGACCGTTCCACCACCGCCGACTCGCACACGCTCCAGCGCACCATCTCGATCCTCTTCATCATCGGGGCGATCGCGGGCATGGTCGACATCGGCCTGTTCAAGTGGATCCCCGACGAGCACCGCCGCGATCACCGCCAGCCGATCAACTTCCGCAGGATGCTCACCGAGCCGCTGCGGCACCCCGCGTTCCGGCGGTTCCTCGCCTTCCGCGGCATGCTCTTCTTCGGCATCGGGTACATCGAAGTGTTTGCGTGGAAGTATCTCTTCGACGTCGTCGAGATGGACAACATCGAGGCCCACATCATGCTCGTTGCGATTCCCACGATCGCGACGATGCTGACGTTTCCGATCTGGGGCCGGCTCGTCGATCGCCTGGGCTGCCGGCCCGTGCTGCTGATCTCCGGCGTGCTCATCACGCACGGCGCGATCTCCTGGGCCTTCGTCACCAAGGAGGGCTGGGAAGGCAGCCAGTGGTGGATCGGCTACATGGCGGTGCTGTCGGCGACGATGGCGTGGCCCGGCGTCGAGCTCGCCAGCCAGAACATGCTGCTCTCGATGGCGGATTCCGAGACGAACAAGACCGGCGGCAGCGCGTACGTCGCGGTACACAGCGTGGTCATCGGCATGGCGGGCATGCTCAGCGGCATCTTCGGCGGGCTGTTCGCCGAGCACATGCAGCACTGGCGCGGCGTCATTCTCGGCTTCCCATTCACCTACCACGGCCTGCTCTTTTTTATCTCCGCCGGCCTGCGCCTCGCGTCGCTGGTCTGGCTCATCGGCATGCCGGAGCCGGGTTCACGTACGGCCCGCGAGGCCCTGCGCTACATGCTCGGCAACATCTATGCCAACGTGCAGACGGTGTTCGTCACCAGCCGGCGCGGACTCGGGTGGGTGAAGAAGGTTGTGGTGCGGCGGAGGTGAAGCGCAGGGCGGTCGCACGTCGACGGGTGGCACTGACAAGCGGAGTCCGCGGAGCTTGTCAGTGGCGGAGGATCAACGAGCCCGCCGACACTGACAAGGCCTCCGAGCAGTCCTTGTCAGTGCCACCCTGGGTACATGCGATTCCCATTCATGATTTGGAGAACCCATGGCATCACCCCACGACCATCCCGCGATCATCCGCACCCGGCCGCCGGCTCTTACGCGCGGGCAGAAGTGGGCGATCATCGGCTGGAGCACGTTCGCGCTCGTGCTGATCGGCGGCATGGTGGTCGGGGCGTTCATCTTTATTGGAACGCTCGGCCCACCGCCGCGGTCGGGGAAGCCCGGCACGAATCCGGCATCGCCGACAGCCTCGAACACGCCGCCGACGCGCGGGGGCAGTAAGCCAGTTGAATCAACACTTCCGAGCAAATCGGAAGACGCGCCCAGCACCGGCGACTGGTCGCTGAACAACGCCAGCTTCACCGCTCCGCCCGCTGATCCTTTCGCCCCGCCGATGGTTGAAGTCCTCACCGTACCCGAGTTCCCCGGCTACTCCGCCGTCTGGGGCGCCACCGGCCGGGACCACCGCGGCCATGTCTGGCTCGGTGTCTCCACGCGCGTGTGGGGCGGCGCTCACCTGATCGAGTTCATCCCCAACGCCACCGGCGGCGGCAGGCTCGTCGATCGCGGCAGCGTCATCGATCAGCTCAAGCGCCTCGACCTGCACACCAAGGGCATGACGCAGATCAAGATCCACTCGCGCATCGAGCAGGCCGCTGATGGGTTCCTCTACTTCACCTCGATGGACGAGAAAGGCGAGGCGGAGGACGGCTCGCGGCTGCCGACGCACGGTTCACACCTCTGGCGCATCCGGCCGGATGATCCGGACGAGTGGGAACATCTGGCCGCCGCGCCGCACGGGTTGATCGCGCTCGCCACCGCGGGCCAGTATGTTTACGCCCTCGGCTACTACGGGCACGTGCTCTACCAGTACGACACCGAGGCCGCGAAGTTGCGCACGAAAAACGTCGGCTCGCTCGGCGGGCACACCAGCAGGAACCTCGTCGTCGACCGCCGCGGCCATGCCTACGTCCCGCGCCTGCTCACGGACCTGTCGGACCCTTCGGCCGCGCCGGTCGCGATGCTCGTCGAGTTCAACGCCGACCTGAAAGAGATCGCTTCTTCGCCCCTCGACGGCTACGTCGGCAGCGACATCAACCAGTCGCACGGCATCATCGCCCTGCACCCGCTCGCCGATGGCTCCATCGCCCTCGCCACGCAGACCGGCGTGCTCCACCGCGTCACGCCCGGCAGCGATGCCCGCCCCGCCGCCGTCGAAAAGCTCGGCTTCTTCCACCCGCAAGGCGCCCGCTACATCGCCACGATGTTCAGCTACGACGGCAAACGACACATCATGGGCATCGCCCAGCGCGGCAACGACTGGGATTGGGTCTGCTTCGACCTTAGCACCAAGACCTCGCGCATCGCCCCGCTGCGGATCGAATACCGCGATCAGCGGAAGCTCTTCAAGCACCTGCTCTATGGCTCGGTGACCCGCGACGCGGCCGGGGCCTTCTTCGTCGTCGGCACGGATCAGAATCTGGACCGGCCCGTGGTGCTGCGATTGTCACCGCCGCGATGACGGCAGGACTCGACGGCGAGATGCGGGGCTACTTTATTGCTCAATCGACACGCAATGTCCTGACGATTCGGGGTGGCACGGGCAGGCCGCTGCTCGGAGCGGATTGCCCCGTGGAATCCCGCCACGGGCAAACCGCCGCGGACGGCGGCCTGCCCGTGCCACCCGCTCGGATCAGAATGGGTCCTCACCCAGTGGGCGATCAGTGCCCATCCGCTCCCGTCGTGTCCTTTTCTTCATCCGACAAGCCGGGCCCCACCGCGGTCGATGGTTTCGCGTGCGGCTTGGCCGGCGCCAGCAGCGACGCGACGACGCCGACGGCGAGGATGCCCACGATCACCGACAGCGAGATCCAGGTCGGCAGTGGGTAGTGGTGCGAGATGATCATCTTCACGCCCACGAACGCAAGGACGAACACGAGGCTGGGCTTGAGGTAGCGGAACTTGTCGATCATCCCCGCCAGCGCAAAGTACAGGCTTCGCAGGCCGAGGATCGCGAAGACGTTGGAGGTGAACACGATGAACGGGTCCTCAGTCACCGCGAAGATGGCGGGGATCGAGTCGACGGCGAAGAGCACATCGGTGCTCTCGACGACGAGCAGCACGAGCATGAGCTTGGTGATGGCCTTGCGGCCGTTAACGATGGTGAAGAACTTCTGGCCGTCGTACTCGTCGGCGACGGGGTAGACCTTGCGGGCCGCGCGCACGAGCCAGTTGTTGTTGGGGTCGCCGTGCTCGTCGCCGGACATGAGCATGCGAATGGCGGTGACGATGAGCAGGCCGCCGAAGATGTAGATGGTCCAACTGAACGACTTGATCATGACGGCGCCGATGGCGATCATGACGCCGCGCATGACGAGGGCGCCGAGGATGCCCCAGAAGAGGACGCGGTGCTGGTAAATCGCCGGCACCTTGAAGTAGCCGAAGATCACCGCGATCACGAAAATATTGTCCATGCTCAGGGACTTTTCGATGATGTAGCCGGTGAGGTACTGAAGCGCCATCTGCATGCCGGTAGCCGGGACATTCACCATCTCGCCGGTGGCGGCGTCGAGCTGCTTGACGTAGCCGACCATGTCGAACCAGTGATGCTCGTAGATGAAGTAGACGAGCACGTTGAAGAGCATCGCCATGGCGATCCACACCCCGGTCCAGCGCAAGGCCTCCTTGACGCTGATGACGTGGGCGTGCCGGTTGAACACGCCCAGGTCGAGGGCGAGGAAGATGAAGACGAGGAGAAGGAATCCGATCCAGAGCCAGATCATGGAAAGCTCCGAGGCAGAGGAGGTACAGAAGGTATAGGAGGTAGAGGAGGTTTAGCGTCGCGCTCCTCGCCCGCTTACTCCGGCAAATCTTCCGCGCCCGGCTCGGGCAGCAGGAACGACAGGCCGAAGTTGACGACATAGACGAACGTCCCGACGCCCGCCGCGGTGTAGGCGAACTTGGCGGCCGGGGTGGCGCCGGGAACCCAATCCTGGGCGGCGATGAGGGCGGTGACGGCGGCGAACATGGTGCCGATCATGCGGCCGCCGATGTTGGCGGCGAAGCTCTCGCCGGTGCCGCGCAGGTGCAGGGGGAACACGCGGGGCAGGTAATTGCCCCAGAAGCTGAACTGCGCGACGGTGAAGAACGCCGCTAGGAAGATGCCCACCCACAGCATCGACAAGCTCGTCTGCATCAGCACGCCGAAGGCGATGGGCATGATGACGATGCCCGGCAACACGAACACTCGCAGCAGCTTCCGCCGGCTGATGATGACCACCGCCAGCATCGCTAGCACGAATCGCCCGGCCAGGCCGCCCACTTCCTGGATCGTCGTGGCCGTCGCGGTATGGGCCTGCTCGACCTGCTTGCCGACGGCCGCGGGCACGACCTGTTTGTCGGCCGGCAGTCCCGCGTTCTTCGCCTTCGTCTCCGTCATCGCCGTCTCCGCCTTGGTCTTCACCTCCGGCAGCCCCGGCAGGATCTGCGGCATCATCTGGATCGCGCCGAACGCGGCGCCGAAGCTCATCGCGAACATGAGCGTGGTGATGATCGTAGTGCGCCGCAGTTGCGGCGTGCTGAAAAGCTGCCCGACGCTTGGCCGTTTGAGCGTGCCGGCCGTCTTCTTCGCCTGCCATGCCGGGCTCTCGGGCAGGAACGGGCGGATGATCAAGAGCGGCAGCGCGGGGATCAGGCCGCTCATCAGCGTGTAGCGCCACGCGGCGTGCTGATCCTTGATGGTGCCGCCGACCAGCGGGATCCACTCGGCGTTGATCGGCGGCAGGCTCAAACTCCAGGCGTTGGCGGCGCCGTTGGCCACCGCCACGAGGAAACCGCCGACGGAGCTGAACGCCTGCGTGTAGCCGAGCACCTTCTCACGCTGTTTCGGGTTGGGGAACAGCTCGGCGAGCCAGGCGACAGCCGCGACAAACTCGATGCACACACCGATGAAGACGAAGCAGCGCAGCACCAGCAGCATCTCCAGCGACGTGCTGAACCCGGCGGCAAAGGCGGCGAAGGCGTACAGCAGGATGGAGAAGGTGAGCACGCGGCGTCGGCCGAAGAGGTCGGTGAGGTACCCGCCCAGCAGGCCGAAAATGCCGCCGGCGATGGCGGGGACATAAAAGAGGAGCGCGAACCACTTGGAAAACTCGGGGGTGCCCGGCCGGATGCCGCCTAAGTCCATCAGGGCGTGCCGAAGGATCAGCGGGAGCATCAACAGCTCGTAGATGTCGAACGCGAAACCGATGGCGGCGATGGTGCAGATGAGCCACTGGGTTCGGGTGAGGCTCGGGCCGTTTCCGGGGGTGCCGGCGGGAAGGCTGGGGGTCGGGGGCGTGGCGGACATCGCAGATTCCTTGGGAGGGTCGTCCGATTAAAGGTGTAGCAGCATAGCGGATTTCGTCCGTATGCGTACTGGGTGGAGCGACGTGCAGTGACCTGCCCTCCCAGGAATTGGTAAGTATTCGGCAACGGCTGAATGGGTGAAGAAAGGAAGTGGGCGGCTCTGAATTGGGTGGCACGGGCGGGCCGCCGCTGGGGGCGGTTCGCCCGTGTCTGACGGGTGCTTGATGGCTTGCCACGGGCCAACCGCGCAAAGCCACGGCCTGCCCGTGCCACCAAGGACGTCGAATCGGTCACGGTTCGGATGGGCCAGCAGCGCGGCGGTCACTCGTTCGCCCTGGAAGACCTGGCCCCAGTCGCCGAAGGCGAGGTTGCTGGTGATCAGGAGGCTGGCCCGTTCGTATCGGTCGGCGAAGACCTGGAAGAGCAGTTCCGCGCCGGCGCGGAATGGTGCAGAACGAGTTGGTGCATCACGAGCACTACCAGACCCACGAGGAGGCGAGGGCTTCCATCTTCGAGTACATCGAGGTGTTCTACAATCGCAAACGTCTGCACAATTCGATAGGCTACCTGAGCCCCGAAGCGTTCGAGGCCGGCCTCAACTAATCACTTCCCCGCGCCCACCGGGAGTGGGGAAGTCCATGGCGACACCGATGGAATCGGTGTGCGCTGTGGTGTAATGGCGGGTCGAGACCATGGTGCCAGCGAATCTATTTGAAGACGTTCCATCGGCGCTACCCGTTGAGCTGATCACCGCGCTTGCCGCAGACGGCGGCGTCCGCATCGAGCGGATCGTTTCGACCGGCCATGCGACGCTCCCAAATGTCTGGTTCGATCAGCCGCGGCACGAGTGGGTATTGCTGCTGAAGGGTTCGGCGCGGCTGCGGTTCGCGGGAGAAGAACAGGCGATCGAACTTCGTGCCGGCGACTACCTGAGCATCCCGGCACATGTGAAACACCGCGTGGAATGGACGACGCCGGACGAGCCGACGGTCTGGCTGGCGGTGCATTATGGAGAAGAGCGATGAGTGCTGCGACGAAGCAGGTGTTTGCCCCCGGCCCCTCGCTGCGCAGCGTTCGCGCGGCGGACGGCCGGGTGCTGGCGGTGCCGGACGGATGGGTACTGCTGCCGCCGGGCGATGCGGGGCTGACGCGGCGGGTGAAGGCGGCGGGGGATCATTGGGTGGTCGCCGAGAAGAAGGGGCGGAAGGTGTTCTCGCGCGGCATCTGGGCGGAGGCGGCGATCATCGATCGCATCCGATCCGCGCTTGAAGCCGAGCGTTCGACGGAGCAATTCGCGAAGCGGAAAGAGGCCGACGCCCGCCGGCGCGAGAAGGCGCAGGGTGTTTACGTTGAAGATTTCCTCGCGGCGGTGGTGGCGTTTCTCGCCTTCGATCCGGCTCACCGGGCGCTTGCCGATCGGCTGGCCCGCGCCGTCACCAAGCACGCCACGCCCATCGGCAGCGGCACCGTCGCCCGGACGAAGCGGATCCCCATCGAGGGGCGGGCCGAGGCCGCGGTCATTGCCTGGATGCGGCACCGCACGACCGGCTACGAGGGCATGACGATCCCGCGCATCAAAGGTAAGCGCCGCGAAGTGCGACGCATGCTCGCCCGCCGATCGCAGGAGTTGCTTAAGCGTTATCGCGACGGGCACGATGCGGGTCCGGCCTGTCCGCTGGGCAAGGCGCTATGTACTACGGATCGTCCGAGCCGCGAAGCGGCGATCTGATGTAGCCGGGGGCGTAAGCCCCCGGACAGGACGAGCGTTGGGGGTTGAGCCGCGCAGCGGCGACACCACGCTGGCCGAGTGCCGCCGCTTCGCGGCTCTTCGTGGGCGCAACCCGATCCGGGGGCTTACGCCCCCGGCTAAATCATCCCGCCGCGTTCGCGGCTTATCCCGAGTGCGCTGTGTCACCATCGCGGTCGCCTATTTAGGATGTCGAGATGATCCATAACCTCATGCGCTGCTTCGGGCACTGGCTGTGGGCGATGTATCTGGTCGCGATCATCTTGTGGGGCGTGGCGCTCGCGCTTAGTTTGCGGTTCTATATTGAAGGATTCGCCGAATTTGGGACCGGGCGTGAAGCGAGGCATGTCGTCGGCCTGGAGCACGGCGTGCTGCGAATGACGTGGGTGAGGTCTCACGGCGTGGATGCATCGACCGGCGGAACATTTGTGCTCCCCGGGTTCGAGGCTTTTTGGACACCGATGATCAGCGGGTGGATCGGACAATCCTTTTACGTCGAGACCCGCATCACATTTCAGTGGTGGGCTGTGACGGGGGTGCTGATCGTCCCTTGGCTGCTGGCGGCCATTGTCGCGTTCCGGCGGCCGCGAACGACGACGAGCGGCGGCGGCACCAAGGCCGGCGTCCTCGCGACTATCGGTCGTCTTTGCACCGGCGGTTCGATCTGGTTGATCGTTCTCATCGCGGCGCTGATCTGCATCGGCTGGCAGGATTCGCCGGACGTCGAGATTCGGTGGGGGACGCGACACGGTGCGATGAGCTACGAAACGGGGACCATCTACCTGGCCGCGAGCGATGGCACGCTGCGCGGCGATCTGTACCACAACTATCCCGAGCCCGGCTGGACCGGTCCGGCGTCGATCCGGTTCATGGGTGTTCAGATCGACACCGCCCCCGGCGAGTTCATCGTTCACGTCCCCTTATGGATCGTGTTCGTCCTGCTCGTCGTCAGCCCGCTTCTTTCGCTGATCGCGCACCTTCGTCACCGGCCGATTGAGCCGGGCTGCTGTCAGCGCTGCGGGTACGACCTGCGTGGCGCTGCGGCCGTCGGCGCCGCGTGCCCGGAATGCGGGACGAAGCGGATCGCGAATGGCGCCACGACGGTGGGATGATTGGGCGAGTCGAACGAGAACGAGCGCAGTTTGAGCGCGCATCGCCCTCTTTCACCGCGCATTTCATTATGATCCGGGCATGCACAACCTCGACCTCATCATGACGCTCGGAGGGGGGTTGAGTGCCGCTTTGGTGCTCGGTTACATCACGCATCGGCTTGGCTTGTCACCCATCGTCGGTTACCTGCTGGCGGGTGTGGTGGTCGGCCCCAACACGCCGGGGTTTGAAGTCAATCAGGGCATGGCCGACCAGATGGCGGAGATCGGCGTGATCCTGCTGATGTTCGGCGTCGGGCTGCACTTTCACCTGCACGAGCTGCTCGCCGTCCGGCGCATCGCGATCCCCGGCGCCGTCGGGCAGAGTTTGATCGCGACGCTGCTCGGCGCGCTCGTTGCGACAGCGTTCGGCTGGGACATGACGGCGGGGATCGTCTTCGGCCTCGCCATCTCGGTCGCCAGCACCGTGGTCCTCACCCGCGTCCTGGTCGACAATCGCGACCTGCACACGCCCACCGGCCACATCGCCATCGGCTGGCTGGTCGTCGAGGACTTGTTCACCGTCATCGTGCTGGTCCTGCTGCCGCCCTTGTTCGGCCAGAGCGCCGGCCCGGAGCGCGAAGACGTGAGCGTGCCCTTGGTGCTGGGCCTGGCGACGCTCAAGATCGTGGTGCTCATCGCGTTCACGTTCGTGATCGGCGGGCGGGTGATCCCCTGGGTCCTGGAGAAGGCCGCCGCGACCAAGTCGCGCGAGCTTTTCACGCTCACGGTGCTGGTCGTCGTGCTGGGCATCGCGGTCGGATCGGCGAAGCTCTTCGACGTGTCGATGGCACTGGGCGCGTTCCTCGCCGGCATGGTGGTCGGCCGCAGCGACTTCAGCTTGCGGGCCGCCACCGAGGCCTTGCCGATGCGCGACGCCTTCGCGGTGCTCTTCTTCGTCTCTGTCGGGATGCTGTTCGACCCGCAACAACTGATCGACACGCCGATGCTCGTGGCCGGCACGCTGGCGGTGGTGATGATCGGCAAGCCGCTGGCGGCGCTGGTGATCGTCCTGTGGCTGCGCTATCCGCTGCGGGTGGCGATCGCGGTGGCGGTGGTCCTGGCGCAGATCGGCGAGTTCTCATTCATCCTCGCCGACCTGGCCGTGCAGGAGGGCGTCATGGACCAGACGGCTCGCAGCGTGCTGGTGGCGGTGGCGATCCTTTCCATCACGGTGAACCCGATTCTCTACCGACTCGTCGACCCCGCGGAAGCATGGATCGCCCGCCGGCCTCGGCTGCACCGCTGGCTGACGGCGCGCACCCGGCGCGACGCCGGCGCCGGCCACGCGGCGGCCGAGACCGAGAGCCCGCGCCACCGCGTCATCGTCGTCGGCTACGGCCCCGTCGGCCGCACTATCACCCGCCTGCTCCGCGAGAACGATGTCAGCGTCACCGTCGTCGAGCTCAACCTCGACACCGTGCGCCGGCTCCGCGCCGAAGGGATCAAGGCGGTGTACGGCGACAGCAACCACCGCGACACGCTCATCGAGGCCGGCATCTCCAACGCGGGGACGCTGATCCTCAGCTCGGCGGTCATCCGCGGCAACGAGGAGGTCATCCGGCTGGCGAAGGAGATCAACCCGTCGCTCAATGTGTTGGCGCGGGCGGGGTATTTGAGCGAGCAGAGCCCGCTGATCGAGGCGGGGGCGAAGCACGTGTTCGCCGGTGAAGGCGAGGTGGCGCTGGCGATGACGGTGGCGATCCTGCGCGGTCTGGGGGCGACGCCGGAGCAGGTGGATCGGGAGCGCGAGCGCATCTACATGGAACTGTTCACGGGGAATGCGGCGGCCATCGACGGGAAAGGCGCGCCGCAGGTGGCGACGACGGGTTTGGCGCCAGTGCTGGCGGACGCGCCGGGGGCCGCGGACCCGGTCGTGCCGGAAGCACTAGCGGACCCCGCGACGATGAGGCCGGACATCCCGGGCGATCAGGCGGGGAAATCGCAGTGAGACAGGTTTGCGGCGTTGCAAGATTTGGGTGGCACTGACAAGCGGAGTCCTCGGAGCTTGTCCGTGGCGGGGGATAGCGATGTCTGGACGCTGCCGTGCACGAGGACGTGACGGCTCGCGACACATGAAAACGTGACGGCTCGCGACACATGAAAACATGACGGCTCGCTGGCTTCACCCCTGCGTCCACTTCGCCACCAGGAACGAGCGGTCGTCCTCGGGCAGCAGGTTCGTCTCCAACTCGCCGATGTGCTTCATCACGCAGGCGGCGATCTCCGCCGCGGTGAGCTTCGGCGAGGTACAGATGGTGGTGGCGAGGAACTTGTTAACGCCCTCGACGCCCAGCAGCTTCCCGTTGCCCATCTGCACCTCGGTGAGGCCATCGGAATACATCGCCAGCAAATGGCTCGACGCCATGCGGTCGAGCTGCGGCGTGAACGTCGTCGGCTGGACGCCCAGCGGGTGATGCTCGGCGACCTGGAGCGAGCGGACCTCGCCATCGGGGGTGATGATGGCGACGGGCGGATGGCCTGCGTTGACGCACTCAAGAGCGCCGGTGGCGGGGTCGAGGGCGACGCAGACCATGGTGACGAAGGTGCCGGACTCGAGGTACTCGCAGAGGTGCTCGTTGATGCCGGTCATGAGCGTGGTGAGGTCCGCGTTGTTGCGGAGGTAGGTATGCACCATGCTGTGCAGCGTGAGGGCGATGAGCGCCGAGGGGAGGCCGTGCCCCGCAACGTCGGCGATACCGAAGAAGACGCGGCCGTCCTTCATGGGCACCACGTCGACGTAGTCGCCGCCGACCCATTCGCAGGGCTGGAAGGCGACGGAGAAGTCGACGTTGGCGACGGTGATGTCGCGGGGGACGATGCGCTCCTGAATCTTGCGGGCGCTGCGGAGGTCTTGCTCGATGGCGGCGTTGCTCTGGGCCTCGTGGCGGGCGGTCCAGATGGACTCGGCCTGTTGATACTGGGTGGCGGCGAGGGCGATGATCGCGAGCCACTCGGGCGTGCCGTATTCGGGGGGCAGCACCGCATAAAGCACGTCCATCGAGTTCTCTTCATCGGCGATCGGGCAGGCGACGGCCGCCATGCGTCCGACGGACTCGGGCGCCATCGACATCTCGATCGTCCCCGGCGGCGGCGTCACCGAGATGTTGTTCGCCAGCACCGGTGAGCGGGTGGTGCGGATCGCCCGGATCAGGCTGCGCGAGACGTAGCTGGCGTCGCGGTCGAAGCCCAGGGCGATCTGCGGCTCGCAGAGCACCTGCGGCGGATCGTTGGGGTTGCGTTTGTCGAGGCGCAGGGCCATGGCGGCGAGGCAGTGAAAATCCTTGCGGACCATGAATCGGCAAAGCGTGCGCAGCCGCTCATCGGGGTTCTCGATGTCGACCAGCCGCTGACCGAACTCGGTGAGCGTGGTCAGGTGCATGGTGTCGATCTTGGGCGGCTCGACGTCGGCGAGCGAACTGACCGAGGCCTGGTTCGTGTCATTGACCGGGATTTCGGGCAACGTGGCGGCGGACTGCCTGGGCTTCTCGCTGATGGGGCGCAGGTTCCACAGCTTCAGCTCGTATCGGCCAAGCTCGAACCTGTCGCCGAAACGCAGCACCGCCTGCTTGACGACTTCGTCGTTAACCTTGACGCCGCTGCGGCTATCCAGGTCGCGGATGATCCACCGGCCGAACGGGTCGCGGGCCAGCTCGGCATGGTTGCGGGAGATGCTCTCGCGCGGGAGTTGGATGTCGGCCTTGGTGGACCGGCCGATGATCACGCGGTCGGAAAAAACCGGGGCCCGCGAGAGCTTGCCCTCGGGGTCCTTGATCTGCACGTAAGCGATCGGCTGGTCGGGCACGGAAATCCCCTGATCGTGATCGGCTCACACGGTAGCACACCGCTTGCAACAGTGGCAACCACTCTCGACAATCAGCGACGAAAGGACTTTTTCTCATGACCACCATGACCGCCGCGCCTGCCCGGACCCACACCGCTTACGACGAACTGATGCTTGCGATCCGCGAGGCGAACTTGCTGGGTAGCTCAGCGGCGCTCTTGGGCTGGGACCAGGAGACGTTCATGCCAACAGGCGGACTGGAGCACCGCAGCAGGCAGCTCGCGCAGATGGCGCGCATGGTGCATGGGATGAAAACGGCGCCACGGATCGGGGAACTGCTGGCGGCGTGCGAAGCCGAGGAGCGGCTGGTGGGGGAGCCGGCGAGCGTGGCGGCGGTGAACGTGCGCGAGGTTCGGCGGGAGTATGACCGCAACACCAAGCTGCCCGCGTCGCTGGTCGAGGAGCTGACGCGCATCAGCAGCGTGGCCCGGTCGGAGTGGGCAACGGCACGGAAGGAGTCGAACTTTGCGAAGTTCAAGCCGTGGCTGGAACAGATCGTCGAACTGCTGCGGCAGAAAGCGAAGTGCTACGGCTGGCCGACGGGCGGCGAGCCGTGGGATGCGCTGGCGGATGGCTATGAGCCCGGGTGCACGGCGAAGCAGGTCGAGGACCTATTCAAGCCGCTGCGGGTCCGGCTGGTGAAACTGGTGGGGGACCTGATGGCCTCGAAGAAGGGGCCGGTGAACGCGTTCAACGAGATCAATATCCCGGTCCCGCAGCAGGAGAAGTTCGTCCGCTTCGTCGCGGAGAAGATCGGCTTCGATTTCAATCGCGGCCGGCTCGACATCTCAACGCACCCGTTTTGCTCGGGCACGCACTGCAACGACATCCGCATGACCACGCGGTTCCACGAGAACAACGTGAACGACGCGCTGGGCTCGACGATGCACGAGTGCGGGCACGGCATCTACGAGCAGAGCCTGCTCGCCGATCACATCGGCACGCCGATGGGCGACGCGGTGTCGCTGGGCATTCACGAGAGTCAGAGCCGGCTGTGGGAGAATCAGGTGGGCCGGAGCCTGCCGTTCTGGAAATGGCTGTACCCGAAGCTCGGTGAGTTCCTCGGCGAGGCGACGCGGAAGCTCTCGCTGGAGCAGGTGTACGGCGGGGCCAATATTGTGAAACCCGACCTCATCCGCGTGGAGGCCGATGAGGCGACTTATAACCTGCACATCATGGTGCGATTCGAGATCGAGCGCCGGCTGATCGCGGGGGATATGTCGGTTGACGACCTGCCGGGCGTCTGGAACACACGGTATAAGGAGTACCTCGGGGTCGACGTGCCGGACGATCGCCGCGGCTGCTTGCAGGACATTCACTGGTCGATGGCGAGCATGGGTTATTTCCCGACGTACACCCTGGGCAATCTGTATGCGGCACAGTTCTTCGAGAAGGCGCTGGCGGACATTCCAGACCTCCACGCGCAGTTCGAGCAGGGCGAGTTCGGCGCGCTCAAGGGCTGGTTGACGACGAACATTCACGGCCAAGGCATGCGCTATCACGCCGCGGATTTATGCAAGGTGGTCACCGGCAAAGCGCCGACGGCCGATCCGTTGATGCGGCACCTTGAAGGGAAGCTCCGTCCACTTTATGGAGTCTGAAGTTGGTGGGCAGTCGAGTGCGAAATGTGAAGGTGGAGAACTTAGGCAGGCGAGGCGACTCCTTCGTTCGTAATTGTCAGATAAAATCTATAGATAATTCATATCTGTCCCGATGAAACCGAAACCTGTCGCTTGACCGAAAGCAATGCGATGATAAGTTAGACGACGAGAGAAGGAGACCCACCTCTTCGTCGGGTCCCTTGTTGTCAGCGATTCGTTTTGCGAATTACGGGCCGCTTCTGTCAAGCGGCTGATCGCGTTCTGGACGCGGTTCATTCCTTCCGTGATTCACCGCGCCATAGCTGCGCGCTGTGTGCCGTCGTAACGCCAGGTTTGAAAACATTTTTATTGGCCAAGGAGTCTGGGATGTCGAGCAAGCAGCTTCATCGTCAACGTGTGCGTCGCGTGCTTTCCAAGGGTCTGGGCGTGTCGCCGGTGATGGAGCAGTTGGAGGACCGGCGGATGATGTCGGTGACCTCGTTCGCCTTCGACCCCGATGGCCCGGGTCCGCTGGCCACGATCCCCGATGTGGCCATTCTCGACTGGGGTCCCGACAGCACCCTCTCGGTGGGGATTAAGCAGGCCGCTGACAACTTCGTCGCCAATGGAAACTCGAGCAACGGGCCTCTGCCGACGACCTACACGACCTACGTTCACAGCCGCCTGTCGGTGATCCGCAACCAGTCATCGACCGACGTCACGCCGTCGGAAATCCAGGCGGGCATCTTTGAATACACCATGGTCGCCGGGTATCAGCAGCAGATCACGTCGGTCACCGGCGCCTATGGAACGCTTGGCAGTTCAATCCAGTCGGCGCACACCGGGAGCAGCGGCGCCGGCGTGCCGAACTTTTTCGAGATTTATTTCGACGCTTCCCCCAACAGCGATCCCATGACGGGCACCGGCTACAACGACGGCGTCCTCATCATGTCGGGCGATGTCAATAGCGGAGCCGGTTCAACCCACAGGATCACCGGGCCGTCCCCGTTCGGCCCGAACTTCCTGCCGCTCGATGGCTTTGGCGACGACAACTATGACGACATCGACTCCGTTCGCGCCCTGGGCTCGAGCCAGACGACCATCACGGTAACCCAGCAAGACGACAACTTTGTGATCGACAAGGTACTCGTGATGTCGATCGTGAATGCCGCGATCGTCCTGAACTTCACCCAGGTGGACCCCTCCGAGGCGTTCGTGTTCGCCGCCGGTGGTTCCACCGCCGGTCAGATCGGTAACCTCAACGGTCCGGTCACGGCCGGCGCAGGCATCGGCATTGCTTCGCTGGGCACGGTCAACGGCGTGAACGGTCCGGACATCCAGTTCCAGAATGACTCGACGCAGAGCTTCGTCGTGGCAGACCGCCCGGCCCGCCTCGGCGACTTCGTCTGGCACGACCTCAACGCCGACGGCATCCAGGACCTTGGCGAGCCCGGCATCCCCGGCGTCACCGTCAAGCTCTTCAAGGACGGTGTCGACACCGGCGTCACCGACACCACCGACGGCAGCGGCCTCTACCTTTTCGATAATCTCGTCCCCGGCAATTACAACGTGATGTTCGTCGCCCCCGCCGGCTACATGGTCAGCCCGCAGGATCAGGGCGCGGGCCTTGACCAGGACGCGAAGGACTCCGATGGCGACGTCAATACGCTGATGACCATCGAGACCACGCTGATTGCAGGCGAGACCGACCTCACCTGGGACCAGGGCTTTTTCCTCAAGGGCTCCTTGCACGGCTTCGGCTACGAAGACCTCAATGCCGACGGCATCCTCGATGCCACCGACGTGGCTTGGAACGTCACCGGCGTGTCCGCGAAGAAGATCGACCTCTTCGAGGCCGACGGCGTCACCCTCGTTGGCTCCGCCCTCACCGATGCGGCCGGCCAGTTCTGGTTCCTCGGCCTCACCCCCAGCACCTACGTCCTGAAGGAAGACCTCGGCGTCTTCGCCGGCGACCCCCATGTGATGGCGTCGCCCGACCCCGACGGCGTCGGCGTCGGCGTCCCCGGCGGCGCGGCGTCGCGCACCGTCACCATCATGAGCGGTGAAGAACTCGTTTACGAGACCGGTGCCGCCATGCTCCCCGCGGACGACCTGCGCCACGAAGTGCTCGTCGACGACGGCCGGCTGGTCTTCGGCAACTTCCTCAAGGGCTCGATCCACGGCTTCGGCTACGAGGACATGGACGCCGACGGCAACCTCGAAGCGACCGACAAGGCGTGGAACATCACCGGTCTTCCCGCGAAAAAGATCGACCTCTTCAAGGCCGACGGCACCACCTTCGTCGCGTCCACCACCACCGATTCCAATGGGCAGTTCTGGTTCCTTAACCTCGACCCCGGCACCTACGTTCTGAAAGAGGACCTGAGCGTCTTCGCCCCCAGCTCCGGCGTGATGGCGTCGCCCGACCCTGACGGCGGCGGCGTCGTCCCCGGCGGCGCGGCCTCGCGCACCGTCACCATCGGCAGCGGCCAGGAGCTCGTCTACAAAGACGGCGCGACCATGGACATGCTCAAGGACGGCCAGGAAGAAGTGCTCGTCGATGATGGCCGCCTCGTGTTCGGCAACTTCCGCAAGGCCGAACTCGGCGATTTTGTCTGGCACGACCTTGATGAAGACGGCATCCAGGACGCCGGCGAGCCGGGCATCCCCAACGTCACCGTCAACCTCAAGAACAGCCTCGGCGTCGTGATCGACACGACCACCACCGACGCCGACGGCCTCTACCTCTTCGACGACCTCACGCCCGGCACCTACTCCGTCCAGTTCGTCCAGCCCGGCGGCTACCCCGGCATCAGCCCGCTCAACCAAGGCGGCGATGACGCGAAGGACAGCGACGGCGACACGGCCATGATGCTCATGACCGCGACGACCACCCTCGTCTCCGGCGACTCCGACCTCACCCTCGATCAAGGGTTCTTCATCCCCGTCGTCGAAAACCCGGACATCGACATCGAGAAGTACATCAAGGTCGTGCAGGAACCCGGCGGCGGCGGCGAGGGCCTCACGCCCGGCTACTGGAAACAGGAGCATCACTTCGACGACTGGACAAACTTCAGCCCCACGGACCTCTACAACGTCGTGTTCGGCATCACCAACGAGCCCGCCACTTTCACGCTCCTTGACGCCCTCAAGCGCGGCGGCGGCGAGAACAAGGCGCTCGGCCGGCACGCGGTCGCCGCCATCCTCAACGCGTCGCATGCCAACATCGAGTACGACATGACCGTGGCCCAGATCATCGCCGCGGTGCAGAACGCCTACTCGACCGGCAACTTCGAGCCGCTGAAGAACCAGCTCGACACCTTCAACAACCAGGGCGCCGACCTCTCCAGCGGCGGCGGCACCGGCGGCGGCGGTGGTGGTGGCGGCGGGATCGGCGACGATGCCGACCTGCCGACCGGCCCGATCGTCGTCCCCGGCGACCAGCTCATGTTCACCTACATCGTCACCAACGACGGCGATGTCGAGCTGTCCAACGTCGTCGTCACCGATCGCCTCGTCGATCCCGTGACCATGCTCCCGATCGGCCCGGCGTTCAACCCGACCCCCGTCCTCGACGGCGGCTTCAACATCGGCGATGACGACCACGACAACAAGCTCGATCTCACCGAGGAATGGGTTTACACCTCCATGGCCACCGCGACCGGCACCGGACAGTTCAAGAACCTCAGCGACGTCGCCGGCACCTCGCCCGAAGGCGAAGTGGTCACCGACGAAGACCCGGCCCACTGGATCATCCCCGGTCCCGAGCTCGAGCCGGCCATCGACGTGGAGAAGTATGTGAAGGCCGAGTCGGCCCCGGCCGCTTCGCTTGGCGACGACGCCGACAGCCCCACCGGCCCGAGCATCACCCTCGGCGAGGACGCCATCTTCACCTACCTCGTGAAGAACACCGGCGATGTCGAGCTGAGCAACGTGGTTCTCAAGGACGACAACGCCACGGCGATCACGACCGATGACTTCATGCCGGCCCCGGTGCTCGTGGCGGGGTTCAACGTCGGCGACATCGACAAGGACAACAAGCTCGACCTCACCGAGACCTGGAAGTATGTCGCTTCCGTGACCCCGATGAGCGTCGGCCAGTACACCAACCTCGGCACCGTCACCGCCAAGGCGCCGGACAACTCCATCGTCACCGACTCCGACCCGGCCAACTACATCGTCACCCAGCCCCCGGGCAATTTCGAGGGCTTTACGCCCGGATACTGGAAGCAGAAGCAGCACTTCAGCTCCTGGGTCGGCTACACCACGAACCAGAGCTTTGAGACCACCTTCGGCGTGGTCATCGCCGGCAGCAACTACTCGCTGCTGGAAGCCCTGGGCCTCGGTGGCGGAGGTGTGAACGCCCTTATGCGTCACGCGGTGGCCGCTTTGCTCAACGCCTCCAACGGCGGCGTCAACTACAAATACAGCACCGCCCAGGTCATCAGCATGGTGCAGAACGCCTTCGCCACCGGCAACTACGAGGCGACCAAGAACCTCTTCGAGGCCGAGAACGAAAAGGGCGGCAGCATCTGATTCGGCCCGACAACCCACGATTCAACACGACCGCCGCGAGCACACCTCGCGGCGGTTTTCTTTTGCACCCCCCGCTGCTGACAGGCTGCACCGGTGGCCGATAGATCAAGCATCGGCCTGCAAATGCATAGGCCGGTGCCACGGGTCGGCTCGGCGACCCGGGTGAAGAGACACGGGTCGCAAAGCCGACCCGTGGCACCGATGAGCGGCTACATGCGTTTGCCTCGGCGCTGCCCGCGCCGCAAGACCGAATCCCTATGAACACCAAGCTCTGCTACCTCATGCGCGGCCTGCCCTCCTGCGGCAAGAGTTACACCGCCCGCCAACTCGCCGGGGCCACCGGCGTCATCTGCGAGACCGACGAGTATTTTCACGCCCACGTCGGCGACGACCCCGCTCACTACACCTACCGAGACGAATTACTCGGCCACGCCCGGCGATGGAACTTTGCACGCTTCAAGAAGGCCATTGATGAAGGCGTCAGCCCCGTCATCGTCGATCGCGGCAACAGCCTTTCCGAAGAGTCCCGGGAGTACGTCCGCTACGCCGTCCAGCACGGCTACAGCGTGGAGCTGAGAGAGCCCGATTCGCCGTGGTGGCAGGAGGTCCGCGTGCTGTTGAAGCACAAGAAATACACGAGGCCGGTGCTCGAAGAGTGGTCGAGGAAGCTGGCGGAAAAGAGCCGGGCAACGCACCGCGTCCCCGCCGAGATGATCTTCCGCTGGATGCTCAAGTGGAAGTGGGACGTGACGATCGAGGATATCTTGAATTACGAGGCGAAGCCCGCAGTCACTCCCAGCGGCGCCGCGGCTTAACGTGACTCAGCCTTCGCATTCCCTGCACGCGCGGCGAATCGCGCCTACAATGATCTCGCTCTTTGAAAACTGGGGCCGACTGGTATCGACCGGATAGGGTCGGTCTGTCGTCGCGCGTCGAGGTCGCACGTTGGCCTCGTTAAAAAACGTGCACACTTTAAATGCCAATGACAACAACGTCATCGGTCGGATCGGCTTCGCGCCGGCCCGCCTCGCTGCCTAACTAAGGCGGCATGTCCCGCCGCCGTTTGTCTACGACAGCGGCGGGGCACAATAAAGTAGGCTCGCCCGGAGGTGCCGCCTTGGCGCCCGAGGGTTAAAAAATACCCAGGCTGGCGGACGTGAATGCTGTCGATGGCAGTCACGGCTGTGAGATTAAAACATCGAACACACGCGTAGTGGCGGCATTCCAACTATCACGGGACGCGGGTTCAACTCCCGCCGGCTCCATTCTTGTCAACCGGCAAGAAGCCCGTTAACGCACATTGATGGAGGCGTTAACGGGCTTTGTTGCTTTGGTTCTATGGATTACCCAGCAAAGTTTCGCAACCGCGCGCTGCACGAGATGGTTAGGGCGCAAACGTCAACGAGGCCCGCTCGTCGCGACGGGTGGCAGTGGTTGATGGTGAACAGGCCGATGCGTTGATCGGGCTTGACGTACCGCGCTCTCTACTTGCCGGCGCGGAGGCGCTGGAGTTCCTGGCCGGCGGCCTGCGCGTATTGGCTGGTGCGGTCGTGTTGCAGGTAGCGCTCGAAGGCGGCGATGGCGTGGTCCTTATAGCCGAGGCGCGAGCAGGCGAAGCCGTAGCCGTAGTACGCGCTGGTGTACTGCGGGTTGGCCCAGACGATGGCGGTGTAATGGATGTAGGCGATGGCGGGGACGCCGGCGGCGAGGTAGCGGTTGGCCTCGGCGTACAGGCTGTCGAGGTATTTCGGCTCGGCGGCCAGCACGCGGCCGAGCACGTGGCGGGCGGCGTCGACCTCGTTGGCCCGCAGCAGGGCCTGGGCATAAACAACCTGGCTCGGCAGGTCGTCCGGCTTGCGCTTCACGAGTCCTTCGGCGATCGCGCGGGCGACCTTGGCATCACCGATGGCGATCTCGATCTCGGCGCGGCGGCGCGGGCTGTCCATGTCGCTCGGGTCGGCGGCGCCCGACGCGGTGAAGTCAGCCAGCGCGCCCTTGAGGTCGTTGATCCACAGCTTGGTGAACGCCCGGCCGTAAAGCACGCTGGGATGGCCGGGGTGTTCCTTGAGCAGGCGGTCGTACTCGGCGATGGCTTCCCGGGGCTTGCCGGAGAACTGAAGGTGGGAGGCCCTGGTGAGGTCCACAGTTTTGGCATTCGGTGTGCTCGGGCGCGGCGTGCTGGGACCGGGGTCGAGCCGCTTGGTCCCGGCATCGGAAATGTCCTTGGTTCCGGGAACCGTCCGCGTGGCGCCGGGCGTGTTGCGGGTGACGCCGGGGGTGGGAC
>Ga0163150_10000105_pt1 | contig 143463 bp, 132 predicted proteins | sample OliLakLV19P2IB_FD_148628 | JGI IMG/M metagenome (GOLD analysis project Ga0163150, IMG submission 148628) | Freshwater microbial mat bacterial communities from Lake Vanda, McMurdo Dry Valleys, Antarctica - Oligotrophic Lake LV.19.P2.IB | ecosystem: Environmental > Aquatic > Freshwater > Lake >... | reverse complement strand
CGATCCTACGCGTCCGCGCCAAAGCCGGATAACTCCGAGCACGATGAACAGCAACACACCCGAACCGATCGTGATCCGCCGCAATCCAGCCCAGTCGGCGAGCTCACCCTGCAGCAACGTTCCGAACGGGAACATCGTGCCGAGTACGAATGAGTTCACCGCCAGCACGCGGCCGCGCAGCTCGTCGGGTGCGGATTGCTGCGAGACACCCATGAATGACGTGAACGAGTATCCGTAGACAAGGCCGACTATCGCAAGCGAGATAGCCGCGATCCACAACCTCGGCGCAATGCCGTACAACACCAACGCAGGACACAGCGTAATGACGGCAGCAATCATCACCGGCTGCAGCCCCCAGCGATTGGTGACCGACCCCAACGTGAACGCCGCGGCCACCGCGCCGACGCCCTGCGACGTGACCAGCAGCGACGTCGCGGCCGAGCCGCCACCGAACACGTCGGTGGCCATCAGCGGTACGAAGGCGATGAACGGCGAGGCGATGAAGATCGTCGCGATCATGACCACCAACATCGAACGCATCGCCGGGGTCGTGCGTGCGAACCGAATCCCATCGGCGAGCGCGCCGAAGATTGGACGCCGTACCCCAGGCGGCTGATGGAACGGCACCAACAAAACGGCAACACACACCGCCAGATAGCTGGCCGCGTTGCACCACAACGCCAACTGAATATCGCCGATCGCGATCGCCAGCGCTGCCATCGCAGGCCCAATCACGCGGCCAATGTTCCATTGCGCGTTGGACAGACCGACCGCGGCAACCAGCTGGTCGCGAGGCACCAGAGTCGGCAGAGTTGTTTGGAACGACGGGAACGTGAATGCCGAAACGCTGCCCGCCAGAAATGCGACGACGGCGAGGCCACCTGGGCGCGCATCGCCCGTTCCGACCCATATCGCGATGGCACCCGCTATCACCGACGAACTAAGGCTGCCGATCACCAACACTTTTCGCCGACGCAGACGATCCGACATCGCAGAACCGATCGGACCCACCAACGCAGCGGGAATGAATCCGGCGGCGGTAACGATCGCGGCCGAACTCGCCTTGCCAGTTGTGTGCGCCACGTAATAGCCGAGCGCAACGGACTCCATCCACGTGCCGATGTTCGAGATCAGTGCGCCGGTCCACATCAGCCGGAAGCTGCGCGAGCGGAAAGGAGCGAGTGCCGAAGCCATGAGTCGTGGAGTCAGCTGCGATCAGTGCGGCGCTGTTGCAACGACGCGGTGACGGCTCTACCGTCGGCTTTGCCTCTGCTCGCCTTCATCACCAAACCGACGAGGGCGCCCATCGCTTTGGCGTCGCCGCTGCAAAACTTCTGCCATGCGTCGGGGTCCTCCGCCAACGCCTGATCGATGAAGCGCTCGATCTCGCTGGTGTCGATGGCTTCGAAACCATGCTTCGCGGCGATTACTTTTGCGTCGCCGCCACCGTTGGTGACCAGTTCGGCCAGCACCGTCTTGGCCTGGGTCGCCGTGAGCGCGCCAGACACTTCCATTTGCGTCAAAGCGGCGACATCCGCGGCCGTGACATTCGGCGAATCAGCGAAAGCTTCCTTTACGTAAACCAACGCTCTGCCAGCGTCGCCACCCGCGGCAGCGATGGCAAGTACGTAGTCGTCCTGCCCGCGCTCGACCACGATGGTCACCGCTTCGCTGGTCGCGGGTTGGCCTGTCGCGTCTGCGAGTCGTGCACGTCGCGCGGCGGGCAGCATCGGCAGTGCCGCCGTCACGCGCGCGATCCATTCCGCCGACGGTGCCAGCGGGACGAGATCGGGCTCGAGGAAATAGCGATAGTCGTCGGCGTCCTCTTTGCTGCGCAGTGTGTGCGTGCGACCATCGGTTTCGTCCCAGTGGCGGGTCTGCTGACGGACGACATCGCCCGCTTCAACGAGGTCGATCTGGCGGCGCGCTTCGTATTCGATGGCGCGGCCCATTGAGCGAACGCTGTTGACGTTCTTGATCTCGCAGCGAGTACCCAACGGCGTCCCTGGCTTGTGCACGCTGACGTTGGCATCGACTCGCATCGACCCCTCTTCCATCTTTGCGTCGCTAGCACCAATGGCGAGGAGGATGCCGCGCAGTTCGTTGACATATGAGCGCGCATCGTCGGCGCTGCGAATATCGGGACGACTGACAATCTCGACAAGTGGCACGCCGGCGCGGTTGAGATCGATCAATGAATAGGTCGCGCCGTGCACTCGTCCGCCGGAGCCGCCGACGTGGGTGCTCTTGCCCGCGTCTTCCTCCATGTGTGCCCGCTCGACGCCAACGCGCACGCCGTTGGGCAGATCGAGGAAGCCATCAACGTTTAGCGGCTGGTCGTATTGGCTGATCTGATACGCCTTGGGCATGTCGGGATAGAAGTAGTTCTTGCGGTGAAACGTGCAGGGCTGGATCGTGCAATTGAGCGCCGCACCGATGCGCATCGCCAGTTCGACGGCCTGTTCGTTCAGCACCGGCAGCGCACCCGGCAGACCGAGCGTGACTGGATCGATGTTGGTGTTTGGTTCGTCGCCGAAGCGGTTGGGGCTGGCGCTAAACAGCTTCGTTGCGGTCGCCAACTCGACATGCACCTCGAGTCCAACGACAAGTTCCCACTCGCCGGGGAGGCCGTCGTACTTGCTCATCGCGCAGTCCCGCGCTCGAGTGCGGCCGCGACGCGGAACATGGTCGGCTCCTGCAGCGTGCCGGCGAGCACCTGTACGCCGACCGGCAATCCGTGCGCTCCGGTACCGAAGGGAACGCTCATCCCCGGCTGACCCGAGAGGTTGGAGGGAATCGTGTACGTGTCGCACAGATACATCGCCAACGGATTGTCGCCTTTTGCTCCGAACTGGAAGGCAACGCTGGGCGATGTCGGAGTCAGTAACGCGTCGGCGTTCTGGTACGCGCGATCGAAGTCGTCGCTGATCAGTCGCCTGACCTTCAGCGCCTTGCCGTAGTACGCGTCGTAGTAGCCAGCGCTGAGTGCGTACGTGCCGAGCATGATGCGACGCTTCACCTCGTCTCCAAAGCCAGCGGCGCGGGTTGCGCCATACATCGCGTTGGTGTCGGCAGCATCGACCCGCATGCCGTAACGCACGCCGTCGTAGCGCGCCAGGTTGCTGCTCGCTTCTGCGGGGGCGATGAGGTAATAGGCGGTGAGGCCGAACGTGAACGCTGGCACTTGCACGTCGACGATCTTTGCGCCAGCCGCACGCAACGTGTCGAAGGCGACTTCCAGCCGCTGGACCACATCCGGGTCGGCACCTTCGGGCAGGTCGGTGATGCGACCGATGCGCATACCGGCAACATCCTGCTGAATCGCCTCGCGCAGCGACGGGTGTTCTTGTGGGATGGAGGTCGAGTCCAGCGGATCATGGCCACCAATGACGTCGAGCATCAGCGCCGAATCTTCGACGCTGTTGGTGAATGGCCCGATCTGGTCGAGGCTGCTCGCGAAGGCGATCAGTCCGTAACGACTGACGTAGCCATAGGTCGGCTTGACGCCCACCACGCCACACAGCGCTGCGGGCTGACGAATCGAACCACCAGTGTCGCTGCCAAAACCAATCTGCGAAAAACCGGCGGCCACTGAGGCAGCACTGCCACCGCTGCTACCACCGGGAACGCGGGTGATGTCGTGAGGGTTGCGCGTCGGGCCGAATGCCGAGTTCTCGGTGCTACTGCCCATCGCAAACTCGTCGAGGTTGGTCTTGCCGACGACAATGGCACCAGCGTCGCGCAGAACACTCACGACGGTCGCGTCGTACGGCGGCCGCCACCCTTCCAGGATTTTTGACGAACACGTGGTCGGAATGCCACGCGTGCACATGTTGTCTTTCAGCGCGACAGTGACGCCAGCAAGCGGACCGGGGTCGTCGCCAGCAGCGACCTGCGCATCGATACGTGCCGCATCCGCACGGGCTTCGTCGGCCAGCACCAGGTTGAAGGCGTGGATCTCGGGTTCGCGCGCGGCGATGGCGGCGAGATGTTGCTCGACGATGTCGGCAGCTTTGCGTGATCCGTCGCGCACCGACGCGGCGATCGCGCTTGCGGTCAGCCGCGGTTCGGGTGAAGCGCTCATCACTCGGATCCGATGATCGGTGGTACTCGAAAGCGGCCGTCTTCGGCGGCAGGGGCAGATGCCAGCACTTCATCGCGGTCGAGGCACGGCTGCACGACGTCGGCGCGCAATACGTTGACCAGGGGAAAGGCCTGGGTCATCGGCACAACCGTGGAAAGGTCGAGTGCGTCGATGTCGGCGAAGTGTTCGAGCATGCCGTCGAGTTGCGCCGTCATCCGCACCAACTCGTCGGGCTCGAAGTCAAGCCGGGCCAGGTGCGCCACCTTGGCGGCCACTTCCGGTGTGATGCGGACGGGAGCGGATGATTCGGGCACGGGAAGAAAGCCTACGGCCCGAGTGTCGACGAGGTCGCTGGCATTTTTTCGAAACCTCTACTCGGCGCGCACGTGCAACAACATTCCCGATTCGGGGTGCTGGCGCGGGAGTTGCACGCCGTGGCAAGCAAGTTGCGTACCGGTCAGCGTCAACCCGCTGGCTGGCCACCCGAGCCGGGACCCAGGAAGTGGCACGTGGGTGATGGTGTATCGCGCTTCGGCCATCAAGCCGGGCAGACGCAATGGAGGCGGCAGCAAACTGAGTCCGGTCGTTAGCTGCGCGTGTACCACCAGCGCTTCCCGTCGATCCTCGCTGTACACGCCGTACTGGCGACTGGCGATCGTGTCACCGTTGAACACGGGGTCGAAGCGCACCGAGTCGCCCGCATGCAGCAGCGAGCGAAACCGCTTGTGCAGCGCGATCATCTCGGTCAGCTGCGCGCGCTCTTCGTCGGTCAGAGTCAGCAGGTTCCACTCAACGCCCAGGTGACCGAACATCGCCGTCAGTCCTCGGAACGCGAGCGAGTGAACGCGACCCGTTGTATGCGACCGCGTTGGCCCGATGTGCGCGCCCATCACTTCGTAGGGCAGCAACATCGATGCGCCTTGTTGAATCGTTTGGCGTTCCAGCGCGTCGTTGCAATCGCTCGTCCACACTCGTTCGACGCGACGCAACATCTCCATGTCGATACGACCGCCGCCACCAGAGCAGCTCTCAATCTCCACGCGCGGGTGCAGGACGCGAAGCTCGTCGATCAGCCGATACACGGCGTGTGTCTGTGCGCTACTACCCGCGGCGCCATCGGCACCACTGCCCTGCACATGGCGGCGATTCATGTCCCATTTCACGTATGCGATGTCGTGGTCGCGTAGCAACGTATCGAGCGCGTTCATGACGTGATCGAACGCGTCGGGCCGCGCAAGGTCGACGACGAGTTGATCACGACCAAGCACCGGCTCGTACCCCTCGGTGACCAGCGCCCACTCGGGATGCGCTCGGAAGATCTCGCTGTCGGGGTTCATCATTTCGGGCTCGACCCAGATACCGAAGTCCATTCCCAACGAGCGCACGTGCGCGATCAGCGGCTGCAGCCCATCGGGGTACAGATTGAGTGCGACCGTCCAGTCGCCGAGCCCACTGGTTGTGTCGCGACGCGAGCCGAACCAGCCGTCGTCCAGCACGAAACGCTCGATACCCACGTTCGCGGCGGCAGTTGCCAGTGCCTGTAACTGCGCAGTGTTGTGGTCGAAGTACACGGCCTCCCACGTGTTCAACAACACCGGCCGTGCCGACTGCGGGTGGGCCGCGAGAGACCGTGCGTGCCGATGGAACCCGAGACTGGCCGCGGTCAGACCAGCGTCGGAGTAAACACCGATCAGCGTTGGCGAGCGGTACGTCTCACCCGGTTCCAAGCAGCACTCGCCAGGGTGCAGCAATTCAGCGGCCTGCACATAACGACGACCGTCGGGCAGGCACTCGGCGTACATCGAGTGGTTGCCACTCCACGCAACGTGCACACCCCACACCTCGCCGTGCCATTCGCCGAAGCCGTCCTCGCCAGCGAACAGCAGCGGTGCGTGTTCGTGCGAAGTACGTCCGCTGCGATTTTCTGCCGACCACGAACCGCTGCGCCACTCACGGCGTACCGGTTGGAACTCGCGCGACCAGCGCCCGTCGAAGGTCAGCAACTCACTCGCGTGCGCCGGCAACGGCACGGTCGTGTGCAACCCAGCAAGCAGATAGCGATTGCTGCCCTCATTCGCGATCGCGCAATCGATCGCCAGCACATCGCCGAGTGTGATCGTGGTTGTCAAGCGCAGCTCGGCAACATCATCGACCGCGTGGACGACGACGCCCCCGGGTACATCGTCGACACCCGCCGAGTGAAACCGCGGCGCCCATGCGGTACCGCCGCGGCGATGCCCGGAGAGCCCGGGCCGACCGGGAAAACCGGAACCGTGTTCAGGTACGACACTGATCGGGGCGATCACCGCCAATCCACCGGGCACAGTCGCGCACGTCATCGCCGCAACGACGGAGTCATCCTCAATGTCACCGAGCGGCAAGCCCCAGTGCGTTATCACGGGTGCGCCGGACGACACGTCGATCAATACCTCGGCGCCGCGGCCGAGCAGGTGAATCACGCCCGCCAACGTACCGCGGCCACGCCGATGGTTTCGTGCCGCCTGGTCCAGAACGTAGTCAGATCGCGGCTGACGAGCGACGGGGTCGGGTGCAATGGGATCGCATCGTGACTAACCCCGGTGGTGCCGAGGCAGCGATGCGCTGCGGAACTGTGCTCGTCGTCGATGACGACGCGTTCAATCGAAGGCTGCTGGTGCGCGCGCTCGAACGCGATGGACATCAGACGCTCGAAGCCGCCGACGGAGTTGAGGCCTTGACCATGCTCCGAGATTACGAGCCTGACGTGATGCTGCTCGACATCGTGATGCCGAACCTCGACGGCTATGGCGTCCTTGCTGCGATGAAGGAGATGCCCCGTATCTCCGGTACGCCGACTGTGATGATCTCAGGCGTCGAGACGCAAGAAGCGGTGGTGCGTTGCATCGAGCTTGGAGCCGACGACTTCCTACCGAAGCCAGCCGACGTGACGATCCTGCGCGCACGAGTGAACGCCGGGCTCAACAAGAAGCGCCTGCACGACCTGCAACGCGAACACGTGCGGCTCGTGTTCTCACGATTCCTTCCGGAGGCGGTCGTCGATCAAATGCTCGCTGACGAGAGCGGCGACGCGCTGCTGTCGGCACGGCGCATGGTGGGCACGGTGATGTTCACCGATCTGCGCGGCTTCACGACGTTCGCCGAGAACCATCCGGTCGAGACGGTCATCGATGTACTGAACCACTACCTCGGCGAGGTGAGCGATGCCGTGCTCGACGCCGGCGGCACGCTGGTCGCGTACCTCGGTGACGGCGTCATGAGCGTGTTCGGCGCACCGGTCGAGACGCCGGACCATGCCGACCGCGCCATCGCGACCGCGCGCGAGATCGTCGGGTTGCGACGAGACCGCTTCAATCAGAGGCTGCGCGAGCAGGGCCTCGACAAGGTGTTCGACATTGCGTAGGGCTTAACTCAGGCCCACTGATGTCGGGCAATGTCGGCTCCGCCCGCCGACTCGAGTACGCCGCGATCGGCGACACCACCAACACCGCCGCACGCGTCGAGTCGCTCACCAAGGACTACGCCCATCCGATCCTGCTGACGCAGGCCGTCGTCGATCATCTCACGGGCACCGTCGACGGTCTCCAGTTCGTCGACGAGGTGACGCCGCGCGGACGCATGAGCGCGGTGCGACTCTGGACGGTGTCGTGAGCGCGCCGCTCGCTCTCGAGACGCCGAGTGCCCGAGACATGGCCGCAGGCGAAAGGGAGCGCATCGCCCCACTGTGGTGGGCCGGCGTCGCCGCCGCCGGGATCGTGCTGCTGGTGCTATGGCAGATGGAGCCGGGCACCGAGGCTCGCTCGTGGGTAGCGCGCACCACCGCACTCGTCGCGTCTGCGATCTTCTTCTTCGTCGCCGTGAAGCTGCCACGACGAGAACGGATCGTGTGGCTCCTCCTCGGCGGCTACCAACTGCTCACCGCCCTCACCGACATCGTCTTCGACTACCAGACCTTCACGCTCGGCGAGCCGCCATTCCCGGGCATCGCCGACATCGGCTATCTCGCTTGCTACCCCTTTGCTTTCCTCGCACTCGCGCTGCTCGGGAAGCGGGCGAGCCCGGGCCGCGATCTCGAGGCGTGGGTGGACAGCGGAATCATCGCGCTCGCCACCTTCTCCGTCGTCGGCGTGCTCATCATCGGACCGCTCGTGGAGTCGTACGGCGTGTTCGATTGGACGACGGCTGTCGCAGTGGCGTATCCGTTGCTCGATGTAGTGGTCGTCGCTGCACTCGTAAGACTGCTGATCGTCCCGCGCGCACACAACATTGCGCTGCGACTAGTGGCCTTCGCGATGCTCATGTTCCTTGCGCTCGACCTCTACTACAACTACACCGTCCTCTCCGACTCAACCGGCGACTACGAGGTGCCGTGGATGCTCGCGATAATGACGATGACGCTCGCCGTCAGCGCTCCCGGTGCCGGACGCATCGAATCGGTGTCGGAGGAGCAGTCAGACAGCGTGACACCGGTCCGTGCGCTCGCGCTGACCGCCGGCGTGCTGGTCGGCCCTGTGCTCGTCGTGCGCGAGGTGGCGCAGCGCGACATCAACGCGCTGAAGTGGCTGGCCCCGCTGTCGATCGCCGTGACCGCGTTGTTGCTGTGGCGCACATATCGCCTGCTGCGGACAGTGCAGGCCCAGCGCGCCGGTCTCGCCGCGCTGGTCGAGAGCGAGGCAGCCGCGCGACGCGACGCTGACGACGCGAACGACGCGAAGAGCCGGTTCCTCGCGACGATGAGCCACGAGATCCGCACTCCGATGAACGCGATCATCGGCATGAGCGGGCTGCTCGCGGAGACGCCTCTCGACGGCGAGCAGAGCGAATACGTCGGGATCGTGTCGAGCAGCGCCGAGTCGTTGCTGACGATCATCAACGACGTCCTCGACTTCTCGAAGATTGAGGCAGGGCGGATGGACGTCGAGTCAGTCGAGTTCTCGCTGCACGACTGCATCGCTGGCGCAGTCACGCTGATGGGGCCGCTCGCAGCGCGCAAGGGGCTCGATCTTGTGATGGAGACCGACGGCGGGTTGCCCGATCGGGTCCTGGGTGACGGCAACCGGCTGCGCCAAATCGTGCTCAACCTGATCGGCAACGCGGTCAAGTTCACCGAACGCGGCCACGTACGGATCTCAGTCGCCACTGATCGCTGTGTCGTCGACGAGGAATGCACGGTGACGATCCACGTGACGGACACGGGGATCGGCCTGTCGCCCGAACAGGCGGCGCGACTGTTCCAGTCCTTCAGCCAGGCCGACGTGTCGACCTCGCGCAAGTACGGCGGGACCGGCCTCGGCCTCGCGATCTCGCGCCGCCTCGCGGAGTTGATGGGCGGCGACGTCACTGTCGCGAGCCCAGGACTCGACGGAACCGGGAGCACGTTCACCGTCTCGCTCCGCGCGCGTGTGGTGCGTGAAGCGACACCGGTTGCGGCGACCAACGCGCTCCACGGCTCTACTGTCGTCGTCGCCGACCGCAGCGATGTGCAGCGCCAACTGATCGGCAACATTCTGTCGTCATGGGGAGCCAACGTCGTGTCGACGAAGGGCGGCGCAGAACTCGCGACCGTCCTGGCGGAAAACGAGATCGCCGCCGTCGTCCTCGACTGCTCCGGCGAGGACGCCGCAGTGCGCGCACGAATGATCGCCGCACTGCGCGAACGCGGCAATGCGCCGCCGTTCATCCTGACGTCGTCGGCGTCGCGGCGCGAGGTCATGTCGGATCCGCTCTGGAACGTCGCCGGCGAAGTGGGATGGGTTTCGAAACCGGTGCTCGCGGCGCCGCTCTTCATCGCGATCAGCAATGCTCTCGGGATGGCGCATGTGGACGACTCGGAGGTGTCCGACGCGACAGAGGACGAGCGGCCGGAGCGGCCTTCGCTCACGATCCTGCTCGCCGAGGACAACGCGATGAACCAGAAGCTGGCGGTGACTGTGCTCGAGCGCCTCGGCCATCAAGTCGCTGTGGCGAGTGACGGCCAGGAGGCGGTGGACATGGCAATGGTCGCCCAGTACGACGTGATCCTGATGGACGTGCAGATGCCGGGCGTGGACGGGCTTGAGGCAACGCGGCAACTCGTCGCGCTGCAGGGCGATGCCCGCCCGCGCATCGTCGCTCTGACGGCGGACGTCACTACCGAGAGCCGCGACGCCTGCATAGAAGCCGGCATGCACGACTTCATCACCAAGCCGCTCCGCCGCAGCGAGCTGATCGACGCGCTCGACGCAGTTCAGAAGCGAGGGGTCGAGTCGGCACCGACCAACGTAGAGCAGCCAGCGCGGGGCGGTGTCATCGCTACGCGAGAGGAATTCACGCGCCGAGTCGCCGACCTCGTCGGCGACGAGGACCCGCAGTTCGAGGCCGAGCTGGTGCAGTCGTTCCTCGCCGATGTCCCCGGGGTGTTGGCATCGATCGCAACCGGACAGGAGACGAGCGATCACGCGCTGATAAACCGTGCCGCGCACACCTTGAAGTCGCAGGCCGCAGTGCTCGGTGGCGACCTGCTCGTAGAGGCATGCCGGTCACTCGAGGCCGCCACCGCAGACGGCATGTCGGACGAGCACCTGATCGCAGAAGTCATCACTCGGGCGCACGACGTTGAGGCGGCTCTACGATCGGCATGGCCCGAGCTCCCCGCCGCGATCGCGCCGCACTCGGCTACCAAGTCGGTGAAGGGTTGACATGAACGCTTCGGCGATTCGCGCAGCGCGCGACGAAGTCGGCGACGAATTCAGACTCATGCAATTGGACGACAAAACGTTTAAGGGCAAGTCGGAGTCAGTGCGCGTCTACGCAGTGGAGCGCTGATGGCCAGCGACCGCGTGTTGCCACCGGTGAAGGCGGCGCTACGTAACTCGGCTGTGCGCCGCGTGCTCATCGCGTACTTCGGTTCGGCCATCTCTGAGTGGGCACTGTGGGTCGGCATCCTGATCTACGCGTACGAGCACAGCGGCCAGACGGTCGCAGGATTGGTGAGCATCGCCCTGTTCGTTCCCGGCGCGCTGATCGCACCACTGGCCGGCGCCGCCGCCGACGGGCCGCGCCCCAATCGCGTGCTTGCACTCGTTTATGCCGGGCAGGCGGCCAGCCTCGCCCTGGCCACCTTGGCGGCGTTCCTCGATGGGCCACTGCTGACCGTCGTCGTTCCCGCAGGAGTGGCGCTGGCCTTAATTACCTACATCCGGCCATGTTTCTCAGTGGTCGTGCCCGGTCTCGTTACGACCACTGGGGAGCTGACCGCGACCAACCTTCTTTCCGGTTATTGCGACAACAGTTCACCGTTGATCGGCCCGTTGATCGCCAGTGTCCTCATTGCGGTGAATGGGCCGACTCTCGTGCTCGCCGCCTGTGCCCTACTCGCCGCGCTTGGGGCGATCGTCACGATGCCCCTGATACGCCTAGATCCGGACACGGAGTCGACGCCAGCGCCCTCCGAGCACAGCTCGCGCATCGGCGCGCTGATCGACGGCATGCGCGCCTTGGGCGAGCGCAAGGGTGCCCCGCAATTGATGGTGGTGATCGCCGGGCAGTGGCTGTTGATCGGCGCGCTCGACCTGATGACCGTGGTGTTGGCCGTCGAGATATTCGACCTCGGTTCATCCGGGCCGGGAATCCTCGTTGCCGCCTTCGGAACCGGCGCGCTCGTTGGCGGTATCTTCGCCACCGTCTTGGTGGCACGCAAACGACTGGCGCCACTGCTACTCGTCGCACTTTTAGTGATGAGCAGCTCTCTTGCGCTGCTTGGTGGTGTGGCCACGCTCACCATCGCGCTGATCGTGCTGCCGGCCGCTGGCCTCAGCCGAGCGGTGCTCGATGTCACCGGCCGCATGCTCATGCAGCGCGTCGCCCCGCAACAGGCACTGGCGTCGATCTTCGCGGTCCAGGAGTCGTTGGCTCTCATCGGCTGCGCGATCGGTTCCATCGTTGCGCAGGTGGTCATCGCCACCGCCGGAGTACGGGCGGCGCTGATCGTGATCGGTGGCTTGCTCGCCATTCTTCTCCTGATCACCTCCAAGCAACTCGCCGAGGTCGACGCTTCGGCCGACGCGCCGGTGGTGGCCATTCGTCTGCTACGACGCATCCCGTTGTTCGCACCACTTCCTGGTCCGGCGCTGGAAGGTGTCGCCCGCGCCGCGCAACCTGTACACGTGGCGAGCGGTCAAGTGATCATCCGCGAAGGCGAACTTGGCGACAGCTACTTCGCGATCGTCAGCGGCGATGTCGCGGTCACGTTGAACGGAGAACCGATTCGTACGATGGCACGCGGCCAGGGGTTCGGTGAGATCGCACTGCTCGCTGAAGTACCACGCACCGCAACCGTCACCGCGCTGGGCGACGTTGAACTACTCGAGATCGAACGCGCACCATTCCTCACGGCGGTCACCGGTCACGACGCATCGAAGCAAGCAGCGTGGGGTGTCGCACGCAATTGGCATCCGGTGATCGACGCGGTCAGTACGGCCGACGACTAAGACCCGCGAATAGCCGGTGACTAACCGAGCCGGTAGACAGCGCCCTCGCGCGCAGCAACAACCGACACATCGGCTTCATGCTGAAAGCCGAGTTCGATTGCGGCCACTTCCGCATCCGTGCGATCGGGGTCGTGGTGAAACAACACAACGGTCTTCGCGCCGGAGCGTCGACCAAGCTCGACCGGGTAGTCGACGGCGGAGTGCCCGAAGTCGACGCGCACCGGCAACTCGCTGGCCGTGTACTGCGCATCGTGAATCAGCATGTCGACGCCAGCGCACAGCGCAAGCGCCGCCTCGTGGTATGGACCAAAGCCATCTGTGCCCGGCCCAAGAACACCGGCAGGGCCGTGATCAGAGAGGTACGCAATGCTGCTGGTGCTATCGCTGACGCGATAGCCGAACGTGCGACCGCCTTTGTGTGGAATCTCCCGTGCAAGCACGGTGAACCCCTCGACGGAGTACTCGCCCTCCTCAATGGAGTCAAATGACCACGCGCCGCGCAGTTCGTCAGGCCGAATCGGAAACGCGGGTGGCGACATCATCCGACTCAGCAACTCGAGCGCGGGAACACCCTGCGCGGGCAGCAACACGTTGACGCTCGCTTCCGGACGATCACCGGAGCGGAAGAAAGGCAACCCTTGCACGTGATCCCAGTGCAGGTGGCCGAGCAAGATCGTGCCGCGGAACGGTTCGCCCTGCATCAGCGCCGGGACCGCACGCAACCCGGTGCCAGCGTCGAGCAGCAGTCGCGGCGCCGACTCGTCGTCGTGCGCAATGGCAACACACGACGTGTGCCCACCGACACCAACGAACGCGGCACCGACAGCGGGCGTTGAACCACGCACGCCACACAGGTGCACTCGCATCCCGCGACCTTACCCTCGCTACGATGCCTGCAGCGATGAGCAAGCCGACTGACGAGCCCTCCGATGTCCGCATTGACCCTTATCTCGGCACGGTCGTACACGTCGTTGGCACACGCCAGGCGCGGCCAAACTTGCCGAACACCGGATGCCCATTCTGCGTTGGCGGTCGTGAAGCGCCCGAGCCATACGTGACGCGTTGGTTTGCGAATCGCTGGCCGGCGATGCCCGACGAACGTTGCGAGGTGCTGTTGTACACGCCCGACCACGAGGCCACGCTCGCGTCGCTCGGTGTCGGCGGCGTCCGATGTGTGATTGATTTGTGGGCCGACCGCACCGCCGCGCTCGCAGCCCGCGCCGACGTTGCGTATGTATTGGTGTTCGAGAATCGTGGACCGGAGGTGGGTGCGACGATCGATCATCCGCACGGACAGATATACGCGTACGACCACGTCCCGTCGCGACCGGCGCGATTGCTCACTGCCAAGTGGAAGCCCGACCTAGAGCCCGGCGATCGGCTCGTCGCCGAGCACGGCGACTGGCTGGCATCGGTTCCATTCGCAGCCACATACCCGATCGCCCTATCGCTGGCGCCACGACACCGGGTGCCCGACGTTGTTTCGCTGTCGTCAGAGAGCCGCGACGAACTGGCAGCGTTACTAGTCGACGTGCTCAGTCGCCTCGACCGTCTCTACGACCAACCGTTGCCATACATGATGTGGCTCAACCAAGGCGACTGGTTCAATATCGAGATCGTCTCGCCGTGGCGACGCGCCGGAGTCCCACGCTTCATCGCGGCAGCCGAAGTTGCGTGCGAGGAATACTTCAACCCGGTCATTCCCGAGCTGTTGGCGGAGCAGTTGCGCGATCTCGCCTAGTCACGCGCTTGGGTCGATGGGACCGAAGTGCGGCGATCGCTTCTGCATGTAGCTCGCCACGCCCTCTTTCAAATCGGGCCTGCGCAGTGAGGCGTTCATCAACTCGACCGCTGTCGCCGTGGCTTCTTCCAACCCGCGGTCCCAGTCGGCGTAGACCTGGCGCTTCATCACGGCCATTGATGTCGGCGAAGCGAGGGTCGCCAACTCGGTGGCGTATGCAAGCGCATGCTCAACGACCAACTCAGGCGCCATCGATTCATTGACCAAGCCCATGCGCTCCGCCTCCTCGCCGAGAATGACGCGCCCCGAGTACAGCAGATCAAGAGCATTCGCCATGCCCACCAGTCTTGGCAGGATCCAACTGATGCCGTACTCGGCGACCAGACCACGGCGCGAGAACGCAGTCGTGAACTTCGCATTCGACGCGGCGAAGCGAATGTCGCACATCAGCGCGATCACCAAGCCGATTCCCGCACACGCGCCGTTCACCGCAGCAATCACCGGCTTCGGTATCAGCACCGCCTCGTGTGGTCCCCTTCGGGCCATAGCATCGGGCGCACTACCTGGTCGCTCGCGAATGGCGGACAAGGCGTCCATATCGGCGCCCGAGCAAAAGCCACGACCGGCGCCTGTAATCACGATCACTTTGACGTCGGGATCGTTGGCTGCTTGATCGAGCAGGTTGAAGTAGCGAACGGCCAACTCACCGTTCCACGCGTTCAGCCTGTCCGGTCGATTCAGCGTCAGCAGAGCAACGCCCGGCGTATGAAACTCGTACAGAACAACGTCTTCATTGACTGGTCGCTTACTCACCTGGCACGTTTTCCTGTGCCGCTTCACTCGCGCTGTTGTGTCGCAACCAATCGATCAGCAAGTAGCCAGCAGCGAGCACGCCAACGATGATGGAAACCCACTGGTTCAAGCGCCAGCCGCCGCCTGCGCGTGCGGGATCGATACGCAATCCTTCGATCCAGAAGCGGCCAATGGAGTAGCCGACCACATAGACCGCGAGCAACCGCCCTGGCCGTAGCTTCAGGCGCCGATCGATGAGCAACAACACGCCAACCAGCGACAGGTTCCACAGCACCTCGTAGAGAAACGTCGGATGAAACGTCGTGCCCGATTCGTAGCCAGCGGGTAAGTGCTCGTCGTCGATCTCCAGCGCCCACGGCAGATCCGTCGGTCGCCCGAACAGTTCCTGGTTCCACCAGTTTCCGATACGACCGATCGCCTGAGCCAACGGAATCGCGGGCGCAGCTGCGGTGTACACCCCACCAACGCTCAGTCCCCTACGACGGATCGCCCACCCGGCAACGAGCGCGCCAGCCAAGATTCCGCCGGGAACGCCGAGGCCGCCTTCCCAAACCTTCGGCCAGCGCGATGGTGTCTTCCACGGCCGACTCGCATCGGTGACGATGAAGTACAGCCGCGCACCGATGACACCGGCGAGAACTCCCCACAACGCGATCGAACTCATGTCGTCGCGGGTGCCCTCACCTGCTGCCTCCAGGCGACGACCACTCAGCCAAACAGCAGCGACGACGCCGAGTGCAATCATCAGCCCGTAGGCATGGATATCGATCGGCCCGAGGTGCAACACTCCGTCGGACGGACTTGGAATCGACGCGATCCAGTTCGCCATCAGGCGCTACCCGTCACGCGTTGCGCGAATGCGACCGTCGCTTCGTTGATCAGGTCCTTGTCGTAATCCAAGGTGGCGACGTGAAAGCTGCGTTCAAGGCTGATGCGTTCTACCGGACCGCCGTAGCTGGCAACTAAGAACTCGGACTGCTTTGGCTCGACAACGTGATCTTGCGGCGAGTTCAGCAACAACATCGGCATCTGCATGCCGGCGTATTCACCAGCCAGCGGCGCAAGTCCGTCGACCAGCATCGAGACCACGGCGCGCAACGGCGTTCCGTCATAGCCTGATTCGGTGGCATCGGGGTCGGCGATGTCGCCACGAATACCGGGCAGCACTTCTGTGCCGCCATCGATCATGCCCTGCAGCATTTCGATCACCTCCGGCACCTGCGGCTCGGCGGCAGGGTTGATGCACACGATCCCGACGACCTCTGGATGATTCGCTCCGATCCGCAGCGTCAACGAACCACCCAAGCTGAGACCAACCACGAGAACCTCCTCGACTCGCGCGGCCAGCGTTGCGTACGCGGCCTCAACCTCGCCGACCCAGTCGGACCAGCGAATCGGGAGCAGGTCTTCCATCACGGTGCCATGGCCTGGCAGCAATGGCATCTCGACATCGAACCCTGCGGCGGCTACCGCCTTGGCGATGCCTCGCGTGCTGTCGGGATTACTGGTGAGACCGTGAATGACGAGGACGCCGCAACGCTTCGAGCCCGTTTGCGACCCGACGTGCGACCACGGCTCGGCGCCAGGGATAAGTGCAGTCATGGCAAGCAGTATTGCAGCGGCGGCCTCACAGATACGGATCGTTCGGACCCGTTGGCTCCTGCCACCACTCCGCTGGCGAACCGACCTGCTGCCAATCCTCAAACGGGTAGATGCAGTTGACGGGGCAGGCTGGCAAGCACTTGTCGCAGCCGCTGCACAATTCCGGAATGATGACGACATCGGGGCCGTGGTTGAAGATCGCACCGAACTGTGGCGGGCAGGCGCGCAGGCAAGCATCGCAGTTGATGCATTCCAACATCTCGATCCGCAGCGGCGCGAGTTGCCACTTCGCGTTGCGCGTGCGATCTTCGATCCGCTGCGCACGTGAGGCCGCCATGGGCTTCAGTGTAAAGCGCTAGCTGCTAAGGGTGGTCGACGGAGTCGGCTGTAGCCGGTTCCTGATCGACCATCAACTCCAGAAATGCCGCGACGACGCGCGGCTCGAAGCGCGTGCCGCTGCCAGCAGCTATGTAGTTGACAGCATCCACTTTCGCCCACGGCTGCTTGTAGACGCGTGCGCTCAGCAATGCGTCGTACACATCGGCAACGTGCACGATACGAGCGCTCACGGGAATGGCTTCGCCGGCGCGGCCATCGGGGTAACCGCAACCATCCCAACGCTCGTGATGCGACAGCGCTATTTCGGCGGCCATCGCGCTCAGCTTCGAGTCGTTCCCACTCAGAATCTCGAAGCCATGCACGGTGTGCGTCTTGATGATGTCGAATTCTGCGGAGCTAAGGGGTCCGGTCTTGGTGAGAATCGAGTCGAGAACCGCAACCTTGCCAATGTCGTGCAGCCGGGTCGCCACGCGCAGACGGCCGACGAACTCGGCGTCCTCATGCAAGTGTTCGGCGATTCCAGCCGCGAGCTCCGCGACGCGCAGCGGATGAACGATCGCGTCGTCGCTAGCACCTTCGGCAGCGGCGGCAACGCGCAACAACGCTTCCACGCTCACGACTTCGGCTTCATCAAGGCGTGCCTGCAGCATCGGTTCGATGTTGGCGGTTCGCAACCGCAATATCTCGGCCTGCTGCCGTGTTGTTTCTGTGTCGTGTTGGACTTGTAACGTGGTGATTCGTAAATCGCTGCCGCGGTCGAACATCTTCTCGTTCAACTCGTAGCGCGCCTCTTGATGAACCAGCGCCTGCTCGTAGTCGCCCATTTCCTTGCAGAGACTGGCGAGCTTGAGACGCAGGTTCAGGGCCACCTCCGTCATGTTGGACTGCCGAGCCAGTTCCAAGGCTTCGCCCCACTCGCGAAGTGCCTCGTCCTGCAAGTTTTGCGCGACGTGGAGTTCGCCGCGCGCAATACAAACCGTGACAATGCTGCCGGGCGAAAGGGCAAGGCGTCGGTCGGTGCGATCGCTCAATACGCCATCGGCGTCGTCCAAACAACTGGCAGCGCGATCGAGGGCGGCCAGCGCGACGTAGGCCATCGCCAGGCGAGCAAGGATTTCAGGCACGAACTCAGGCGCGTGTTGGTGCGCAAGATCCAGTGCTGATTCGCCAAGGCTGACCGCTAGCAAGTCTTCGTGACGGTCAGCACGGACCTTGGCCATGTTGGCGAGAGTGACCGCGTCGAGGTCGGGCCGATCGTGACCCTTGTTCGCCATGAGGGCTGCTTCGTAGGTGACGATCGCGCGGTCGGTGTCGCGCAAGCTGTGTTGGATAACAGCGAGCGAGTTCAGCAATAAGCCTTCGCTGGCATGCTCACCCGTCGAGCGATACAAATCGAGTGCCGCGATTGCCGAGGTAAGCGCCTCCGAGAAATTGGCGGCGTGGTACTGCACTGCGGCGATGAGGTTGAGCGCCGAAACCTCCGACATTGAGGCACCGCAATGGTGCGCCAGATCACGGGATTCGAGCGCGACAGCGAGCGCTTCGTTGTTGAGTCCTGACGCGTACGACAGCTCTGCCAAGCGATATAGCGCTTCTGATTCGCCAGCCTGATCGCCCTGCGCTCGCGCGATCACACGCGCTTGTTGTACCAGCGATCGAGCGCGGCCGATGTCGGAACTCTCGATGTTGCGCGCCTGATCGAGAAGGTCGTCCACAGCCAAATCAGGTCCCGGAATACGGGTAGCCGGTGTCGTCAATGTCATGCTCACCTCCTCGCGCGTCAATAGACCTAAACCGTCATTTCAGGCTAGTTATCGGCACTTCTGGCACCGGGGATAGAGGATTCTTCGTATTGTGACGGCGTGAGAACGACGCGCACCCGATCGACATCGCGTCGGAATCTGGATTCGTCGGCAATTGCAGCGCTGACCCCCGTCGTCGCGGTGGCACCGGTGTGGCTGCTCGCAATCCTGGTGTTCTGGTGGCCACTACATGTGGTGTGGCACGTTTCATTTGTCTGGTTTGCCGCTGGCTACCTAGCCGCCGTCGTGGCTTTCTTCCTGCGCCCGATTCAGCTGCTGATCCTGGCGCCGCTGATGGGTGCACGGCGCCCCACGCCAGCGCAATCAGCAGCTTTAGATCTCGCATGGCGCCCGGTGTTGCAGGCCATGAACTTGCCTGGTGGCCGCTACGTACTGGCCACGCTGCCCTCCAACGAACTCAACGCGTTTGCCTGCGGCGGCCACCTGGTGGTCGTGACCTCATATGCCATCGAGGCACTCCCACGCGATGAACTGACCGGTGTTCTGGCGCACGAATTGAGTCACCATCTCGGTTTGCACACAATTGCGCTGACCTTCGTGCAATGGCTCAGCGTGCCCGTCCTCCTGCTCGCCCGCATCGGGTTCTTCCTCCAGAACGTCGCCAGCGCTGCGACCACCAGCTACGGCAGCAACTCATCAGCGCTCACCGTGATCGGCCGCACGTTGGCCGCCTTGCTCACCGCAATCTCGTGGGTTTTCCTGTCTGGATTGCTGCTGAGCAATGCACTCAGCAACATCGTGGGGCGCAATAGCGAGTTCCAAGCCGACATGCGCGCCGTCGAAATGGGGTTCGGTAAACCACTGGCCGCAGCGCTGCGGCGATTCGTCGCCGACTTCGGCGCCGACCGCCCGTTGACATGGCGCGAGCGCTTGGCCAGCAGCCACCCGCCGGCGCGCACGAGAGTTGCCCGAATCGAAGCAACATTGCGGCGCCGTCGGCAACGGCCGGCGCCTGAAGGTGGCAACATAACAACGTGGCTGTAATCGATACGTACCAACTGACGGACCGTTATCGCAGTGATGAAGGCCGGGCGTTTCTCAGTGGATCGCAGGCTCTCGCACGCTTGACGTACGAGCAGTTGCGCGCCGATCGCCTTGCCGGACTGAACACTGCTGCCTACATCACCGGCTACCCAGGCAGCCCGCTAGCAGGCTTCGATCGCGACGTCATGGCCGCAGCCAAGTTGGCGGCAGCCGACGGTTTGAAGATGGTGTATCAGCCAGGGATGAACGAAGAACTGGCAGCCACCGCGGTGATGGGAACACAGTTGGCGGTCACCGTCGACACCTGCCGTTACGACGGCGTGATCGGCGTTTGGTACGGCAAGGCGCCCGGTCTCGATCGCGCCAGCGACGCGTTGCGCCACGCCGTGTTCGCCGGCACATCGGCCAAAGGTGGCGCGCTGGCGATAGTGGGCGACGATCCGACCGCCAAGAGCAGCACATTGCCCAGCAGTAGTGGCGCCACGTTGGTCGATCTCAACATGCCGATCATCTATCCCGGCGATGTGCAGGAAGCAATCGATCTCGGCCGTCACGCAATCGCGCTGTCGCGAGCCTGTGGTGTGTGGACAAGCATCAAGGTCGTCGAGGCGGTCGCCGACGGCACCGGCTCGGTCGAACTGCACCCGGAACGCATTCGCCCCATCGTGCCGACCATGCAGGTCGACGGCAAGTTGTGGGTACCGCACCCGAGCGGCGAGATCATCACTCCTTACACCATCGCGCTGGAGAAGGAATTCCACGAGGTTCGGCTACAGCTCGCTTCGGAATACGGCGTGCTCAACCATCTGAACACGATTCCGGTGCGCGGACCGAGCGACTGGATCGGCATTGCCGCCAGCGGGCACACGTTCCAGGAAACGCTCGAAGCGCTACGACTGCTCGGGTTCCGCACCACCGACGAACTGCGCGCCGCCGGCATTCGCTTGTTCAAGCTGGGAATGCCGGTTCCGCTGGATGCTGGCCAAGTCCGCGAGTTCGCCGAAGGTCTCGTCGAAGTCGTCGTCGTCGAGGAGAAGACGCCAAACCTCGAGTGGTTGGTGAAGGATGCGCTCTATGGCCGCGCCGATGCGCCACTGGTGTACGGCAAGCACGCCCCGAACGACGAAGCACTGTTCCCGTGGACCGGCACGCTCGAGGCCGACTCGATCGCACCTTTGCTGCGCCGCCGACTGGCTACGCGCCTTGCCGATCGCATGACGCCTGAGCCACCGCCGCAGCGGCAAATGATTCCGCTATCGGTTAGCCGTTCGCCGTACTTCTGCTCGGGTTGCCCGCACAACTCGTCCACCAAAGCTCCTGATGGATCACTGGTCGGCGCCGGCATCGGGTGCCACAGCATGGTGATGCTGATGGAGCCCGAACGCCGCGGCAACATCGTCGGCATTACCTCGATGGGTAACGAGGGTGCCCAGTGGTTCGGCATTGCACCGTTCGTCGACACGCCACATCTCATCCAGAACATTGGCGACGGCACGCTGTTCCACAGCGGCATGACCGCCGTTCGTGCGGCAATTGCAAACGGCGCGAACATCACCTACAAGATTCTGTACAACGGCGCGGTGTCGATGACCGGCGGTCAGGAACCGTTCGGCCAACTCGACGTTCTCAGCCTGTGCCGCGTGTTGCAGGCCGAAGGTGTCAAGGAAATCATCGTGACCACCGACGATCTCTCGCGCTATCGCGAATCAGCGGTGCCCACCGGTGTTCGCGTGTGGGGCCGAGGCCGACTGATCGAGGCGCAAGAGCACCTGGCCTTTGTACCCGGCTGCAGCGTGTTGATTCACGACCAGCGATGCGCCGCGGAACTGCGACGCGATCGCAAGCGCGACGTGATCGACCAACCGAAGTTCCGGGTTGTGATCAACGAGCGAGTTTGCGAAGGCTGCGGCGATTGCGGCGACAAGAGCAACTGCCTCTCGGTGCAACCGATGGACACACCCTACGGGCGCAAGACGCGCATCGATCAGGACTCTTGCAACTTCGATCTCTCGTGCATGAAAGGCGATTGTCCCGCGTTCATGACGGTCACCGTTGACTCCGGCGAGAGCCGTAGCTCCAAGAAGGCGGTCCGCAAGACTCCGCCGACGGTCAGCGCGCCGGTGTCGGTCGCCACCGACCTCGACGACTACACGATCCGCATGGCAGGTATCGGCGGCACCGGCGTCGTCACCATCAGCCAGATTCTTGGAACGGCGGCGATGTTGGCGGGTTACCACGTGCGTGGGCTCGACCAGACAGGGCTGTCACAAAAGGCGGGGCCTGTCGTCAGCGACTTGCGCCTGTCTCGGACGCGGCCGCATGCATCCAACAAGGCGACAGCGGGTTCCGTCGATGTCATTCTTGCCTTCGATCAGTTGGTCGCGAGCAGCGACGCAACGTTGCGGACGATGGCTTCCGAACACACCGTCGTGATCGCCAACTCGGCGGCTATCCCCACCGGGTCGATGGTCGTCGACCCCACGCGCCCCTACCCACTGGCCGAGGTTGGTGCCCGGCTCGACGACAACTCCGAAAGCGCGCTGCGGGTCGATGCTCAGCGGCTGACGATTGCGCTGCTCGGCGATAGCGGCAGCGTCAACGTATTCATGCTCGGTGTCGCGGCGCAGACCGGCCATGTTCCCGTAGATGTCGAGTACATCGAACGAGCAATCACGCTCAATGGGGTTGCGGTCGAAAAAAACCTCGCGGCGTTCAGTTGGGGCAGGGCGTGGGTCGCCGATCCGACCGCCACCGAGTCGGCCGCCGGGTTTGCACCCGTCGTGGATGACACGCCGCTACGCGACCGACTGTCTGCGGATCTGGTCGGGTATCAGTCCAAAAGCTATGCGAGGAAGTTCGATGCTGTGGTCGACGAAGTCGGCGAACTCGGTTACGACGAACTCACCGATGCCGTCGCTATTCATCTGCACAAGTTGATGGCCTATAAGGACGAATACGAGGTAGCTCGACTACTGCTGCTGCCCGAGGCGCGCCAGCAAGCGAAGTCGGTCGGCGGCAAGCGCACACGCGTGACGTGGTTGCTACACCCGCCCGCCCTACGCGCTATGGGCATGAAGAACAAACTGCGCCTTGGTCGCTGGGCGACGCCCATCTTCTGGATATTGCGAGCGATGCGCAAGCTGCGCGGTACTCCGTTCGATTTCTTCGGCTGGGCGAAGGTTCGCAAGCTCGAGCGCGAGATGATTCCGGAATACATCGCAGCAATCGATGCGTTACTACCTCACGTGTCGAACGCGACACTGTCCGAAGCTGTAGCGATCGTCTCTCTACCCGATCGGGTACGCGGCTACGAGCACATCAAGTGGGATCGGGCAATCGCGTATCGCGAAGAACTCTCACGGCGCCTCGGGGTGTTCACCGGCGAGAACGTCCCGTCGCTGCAGTAAAAACTCGCGATCACTGTCGTTCGAACCACAGGTCAACGCACGATCGAACGCCGCAATCGCCGCTACACGATCGCCAGCCGGAGGCGGGCATCAGTTTCCTTGGCAGTGCGTTTGGCCTCGCGGCGCAGCACCTCGAGTTTTGCACCGCGTCTTCCGCGATATCGATGCTGCCGACGAGCCGAACGAGGGTGGCCAACACGCGGCCACCCTCGTGGCGGATCATCCGCTCCAGCGGTTCGGTCACATTCCGCTTCTGTCGACGACTAGCTGAAGTCGATCACCGGACGGACCTCGACCTTGCCATGCCATGCACCGGGAATCTGGGCCGCCCAACGCAACGCCTCGTCGAGATCGGCACAATCGAGCAGGTAAAAGCCGCCGAGCACTTCCTTAGTCTCGGCGAACGGGCCGTCGGTGGTGACGACCTCTCCACCCTTGGCACCACCCTTGACGTGCACGGTGGTGGCGGTGGCGGTGGCTTGCAATGCTTCGCCACCACCCATCACACCTGCCGCGCCGGCGGTTGCGCCGAAGTCGTTGTATTCGGCCATGACGCTGGCCCAATCTGCCTCGGTGCCAGTGCCTTCATTTGTTTTGGGTTCGTAGATCAGAGCTGCATATCTGGGCATTTCAATCTCCCTATTGGCTGACGGATGCTGTCACTGAGAACGACGAACCAGCTTCGCGAATTTCGACGGCCGGCGACAGAAATTTCTCGGTCAGACCGCGGCTTCGATGGCAACGTCGGCGAATACGGCATCGAATCGATTGCAGATCTCATCAATGTGTTTGTCGGTCATCACTGTCGAGAGCACGAGCAATCCGCGGGATGCGAAGTAGAGCCCGTGGTTCATGCCAGCCAGGTGGACGAGTCGCATGGCCTCCATGTCGTCGCGGACGAGCGAAGCCGTGGGCAGAACATCACTGAAGTACATGTTGAGCAGCGAGCCCACCTTGCGACACGAAAACGGTAACCCAGCCCTTGCGGCCGAGTCCGCGAGATGGCTCTCGAGTCGATCGGCCTGCATCGCCATCCGAGTCACTGCGTCGGATGTCAGATGCCCGTACGACACAACGCCAGCGGCAGTAGTCACCGGGTTGCCGTTGAAGGTTCCACTGTGGAAGATGCGACCGCGTGTGGGGTCGAGCAAATCCATCAGGTCGGCACGACCGCCGACAGCACCGACCGGGTAGCCGCCACCGATAATCTTGCCCAACGTCGTGAGGTCGGGCGTGATCCCCAGGTTCACCTGATGACCACCGGTGGACAGACGCAGCGTGATGACCTCATCGAGCACAAACACTGCGCCAGCTTTGTGCGTGGCATCGATCACGCGCTGGAAGAACTCGGTCGGCGCCTGCACTAAGCCTGAGGCACCCATCGCCCCTTCCAGAAACACAGCGGCGATCTCGTCGCCCTGTTCAGCGAGGATCGTCTCGAACGCGGCAGCGTCGCCCCACGGCGCAACGATCGTGTGCGGCCACGCCTTGTCGCCGGTGTTGCCGAAATAGCCAGCTTCGAACGCTTCGTGACTGCCGTGATAACCGTGCTCCGCCATCAACATCTTGTGCCGACCGGTGTGCGTGCGCGCTACGTGCAGCGCCAACATGTTGGCCTCGCTGCCGCTGTTACAGAAGCGGACGAGGTCGATCGATGGCACTCGTTCGCAGATCAGTTCGGCGAGCTCGACCTGCGTGTTGTTGCGCGCCGGCCACGCCGTTCCATTTCCGATCACCCGTGAGACCGCATCGACGATCGGCTGATATGCATGGCCGTGCAGCAGGCTGGTGAAGTTGTTCGACAGGTCGAGGTACTCGTTGCCGTCGATGTCGGTCAGCGTCACGCTCTTGGCAGACGCGATGGTGAGCGGGTATGGAGTGTGGTAACCAGCGGCACGCGTGTCGCCGGCTGGCATCACCTTCTGAGCACGCGGCCCCATCGCCGCCGAGTTGGGTGTGCGGATGACGTACTGCGCTTCGATGGTCGACATGCGCCGACTATAAATCAATGGAGAGGCTGTCTAGTCAACGGCTAGGCGAGCAGGTCGCGGGTCACGTCCAGCCACAGGTTGGTGGTCAGACGCAGGCTCTCGACATCGATGCGCTCGTCGTTGCCGTGGAATCGGCGGCCGAAGTCGGAGGGATTGAGGTCGGGGCTGAACAACCCGGCGCCGTACGAGATCGCGCCCATCTGTCGGTAGATCCGCGAATCGGTGAAGCCGACGACCATTTCGGGGACCGGCCGTGCAGTCGGAAATGGCTTGGCAATACTGCGCGCGAGCGCATCCCACAGCGGAGTGTTGGTCTTGCTGATCGACGCCGGATCATTCATCACAACTTCGATCTCGACCTTGTCGTAGAGGTCGCCGAGTGCCGTGCGGAGATGCGCATCGACGTCGTCGGAACTTTCGCCGGGCAACGTGCGCACGTCGACACCGATATCGATGCAGTCGGGAATCGTGTTGGTCTTCATCCGAGTCGGCGAACGATCACCGTCGGAGCCTGGCCCGATTGTGTTGCACGAAAACGTCGTGTGCGTGCATGCATGCAAGTGCGCGCCGGGACCGGGGATCGGCAATGTGTCGAGAAATGCGTCGATGCGGCCCGGGTCGAGCAACTCCCGCTGAGCGTCCTCCGGCAGACCCATTGTCTCGACACGCGTGCGCCACAGTTCGTCGAACCGGGGCGACGGGCGATACTCGCCGATTCGTCCCACGACAGCCGCCGCTGTCAGCAACGCATTGTTCGCCTTGTACGGCGTGCTGCCATGCCCGGGGATGCCGCGAACTCTAATCCGCCGCCATGCCACACCCTTCTCGCCGACGTTGACCCCGATGAAGGGCGCTTCACTGGGGCCGCTGTGCAATCCAGCGCTCTCGGTCAACACGTAGTCGGCCATGATCGCATCGCGCGCATTGTCGGCCATCCACTGCATGCCGTGCGCGCTACCTGACTCTTCGTCGGCTACCGCGAAGAAGATCAGATCGCCCTTCGGGCGAAACCTGGTTGTCGCGAAGTGGCGGAAGGTGACCGCCATCGACGCCGTGAGATTCAACATGTCGACTGCGCCGCGACCCCACACCTCGCCGTCGATCAGCTCGCCACCGAAAGGATCGTGACTCCACCCTGCCTCGTTGACCGGCACAACGTCGGTGTGACCCATCAGGCACAACGAAGGCGCCTTCGGGTCGCTGCCTTCAATGCGGGCGACGAGCGATCCGCGACCGGGTGTCGGCTCGTACTGCTGTATCTCGAGACCGGTCGCACCAAGAAAATCGCGCAGCGTTTCGGCGCTGCGCGTCTCGTAGCCGGACTCGGGCGTGCCGTCGTTGACGCAGCGATTGCGGATGAGCTGTTGCAACAACTCGACGGTTTGTCCGGTCAGATCTGGCGTCGTCACTCGTACCCCTCTTACGCACCACGCGGGTGGTTCAACAGAAACTCCAGTATGACCGTACTGGCGTCGCCCATCCACGAGTGCGGAGCACCTTCGACTGCGACGAGGCGGACCTCCACGCCGTCCTTGCACTGTGTCCAAGAGTCGACTGCGACCTCGCATCCCATCGCCGCGGCGACGGTCTCGACGGAGTAGGCGGCGGATCGGAAGTCGACGTTGGAGACGCTCTTGGCGCCGATGCCACCTTCGATCGGATGGTTCTCGTCGGCCGTGCCATGAAGATGGAACACCGACACCGCCTGCGAGGGTGCGCATTCGTCGATGCCCAGGCTGCCGGCCTGCAGACCGATTGCGACGATGCGATCGGACAACTCGCAAGCGAGGCGATAGGCCATGATTCCTCCGTTCGAGTGGCCAGCCGCGAAGATCCGGTTGGGGTCAATGTCGCGCTCGGCAACGATGGTGTCGATGAGTGCATCGATGAAACCGACGTCGTCGACGTCTTGTTTCACTGCCGTCCCGCAGCAGTAGCCGCCGTTCCAGGTGCGGAATTGGTCGGCACCAGGGCCAAGTCCGACTCCATCGGGAAACACGACCAAGAATCCGTTCGCTTCCGCCAACTCGTCGAAGCCGGACTGGCGTTGAAACTGTGTTCCCCATCCGATCCCACCGTGCAGTGCGATCAGCAACGGCACCGGTCCCGCCGGCAATTCGGAAGGTACATAGAGGTGATACGCGCGCGCGCGGCCATCGCTGGTCACCAACTCGCGATCAAGAGTCGACCCAACAGCGGCGACCGCGGGCAGTACCTCAACTACGGCTGTCGTTGCCGTGGTCGTTGCCGTGGTCGTTGCCGTGGTCGTTGCCGTGGTCGTTGCCGTGGTCGAGTCGGCAACGGTCGTTGCCTTCGGCGCGCAGGCTGCAATCGCGAACAGGCCCACGACAATGAAGGCGCGGGAATTCCTTGCGTGGCAGGTCTGCATACCCCCATTGTCGAGCACAGTCATGAGGAAAGCATGAAGTGCGCAGCCGAAGTCCTCTTCGGCATGTCGCTTTAGGCCCGCTCGAGCCCGGCGGCGATAGCCCTCACGTCGTCGAGGGTTACTAACTCACCCACCGGTGCTCAAGTCAGCTTCTTGGCCAGTCGTAACTTGCCGGTTGTCGCCGGCGAGCCGAGCGCGGCCATCGCGACCTCATAGTCGGGCAGCGAGAACACGTCGCCGTCGTCGTTGATCATCAAGAAGCGATCGAACTTCTCCAGAAACGCCCTGTCGTGGCTGACCGCGATTACGGTTCCCTGAAATCTGTCGAGCGCACCTTCGAGGGCCTCGGACGACTCGATGTCGAGGTTGTCGGTGGGTTCGTCGAGCAGCAGCACGTTGTGGCCCTCCAGTTCCAGGCACAGGATCTCGAGCCGTGCCTTCTGCCCGCCTGACAGCGTGCCGAATTCCTGTCGGGCATTGCCGGCCAAGCCGTAGCGCGCTAACGCCTTCATCGCTTTCTCGTCTTCAAACACGCGGGCTCGCACGATGTCCATGCACTCACGACCCAGAAAGTCGGCGCGGTCGTTGATCTGCGTGAACGTGCCCACCGATGTACGGGGTCCGAAGTTGATCTTGCCGTCGAACGGCGCGATCGTGCCGGCAAGTGCTCCAAGCAGGTGGCTCTTACCGGTGCCGTTGGGCCCGATCAGGCCGAGACGCTCGCCGAAGTGGACTTCGTCGCTGAACGGCAAGAACAGATCGTTGACCGAGACATCCAACAGTTGGACGACCCGTCGCGCCGAGTCCCCTCCGCGCAGCCGGACGTGAATCTGCTGATCGGGCACTGGTGGCGGCGGCGGACCAATCGCGACGAATTTTTCCCATCGCGTTTCTGCGGCGTTGGCCTTCGACGCGTTCTTGAAGTTCAGCGCAGCACGTTGCTTCATGATCTTCATGTGGCGGAACAGCCGACGTTCCTCGTCGTTCCACCGCTTGAGCGCATCACCTAGCAATTCCTGTCGGCGAGCACGGGCTTCGGGGAAAGTGGCGTACGAGCCGCCGTGCACCCACGCGCCGAAACCTTCGATGACGATCACCTTCGTGACAACACTCTCGAGCATTGTGCGGTCGTGGCTAACCATGAGGATCGTGCTCTTGCACGCCTTGATCTGCGCTTCCAACCATACGCGGGTCGGAATATCGAGATAGTTGTCGGGCTCGTCGAGTAGCAAGATGTCAGCGTTCGAGTTCAGTAGCAGGTCGAGTACCAGCCGCTTGCGCTCACCGCCGGACAGTTCGCTGACCAGTCGAGTCGAAAAATCCTCGACGGCCGACTTCACGCTTCGGCGTGCGGCCGCCGCCCACTGCATCTCGAGTTCGTAACCGCCGAGGTCGCCCCAATGAGTGAGGTGTTCGGCGTAGTCCATTCCGCTATCTGCGCCCGCGAGCATGGCCTGCTCGGCCGCGACCATCGCGCGCCCAGCCTCTCGCAGCGCGGTCGGCGCCACCTCAATCAGCAGGTCGCGCAACGTGTCGCTGGGGCGCGACATGCCAACGTCTTGCGTCATGCGCAGCACGGTGCCGCCGAGCGCAAACTCGCCTTCGTCGGCCTCCAGCTCGCCGGCAAGGATACGCAGGATTGTGCTCTTGCCGACTCCGTTAGCGCCGACGAGCGCTGCGACCTCGCCGGGCGCGATGCCGAAGCCGACGTCGAAGAACAATGAGTCCGACGCGGGCGGCGCATATTCGAGTTCGGATACAACGATGCTGCTCACAGACCGACCATCCTGCCCGCTACTCGGGCGCGAAAGCGTGTCAGTTTCGCACACGAGATCGCGCCCAACCCAAGCAAGCAGAGCAGCAGGGATGGGGTACGGTCGCGCTCGGACCGGGGGTGGCAGATGAAACAGCTCAGTGGGCTCGACGCCAGCTTCCTCTATATGGAAACGGCGACCACGTTCGGCCATGTCAGCGGGCTCGGCATCTACGACCGACCATCGCCGGACTTCGATCCGTTGCAGGCGGCGCACGACCGCTTCGGCGCGATGATCGGCCTCGCAGAGCCAATGCGACGCAAGTTGGTGCAGGTCCCTTTCCAACTCGACCATCCGTACTGGATCGACGACCGCGAGTTCGATCTCGACTTCCACATTCGTCACCTCCGGCTCGACTCACCGGGCGACATCGAACAACTTGCCGATGAGGTCGCCGCCATCGTCGGACGACCGATGGATCGCACCCGACCGCTGTGGGAGGTCTACGTCATTGAGGGTCTAGCAAACGATCGCTGGGCGATGCTGACCAAAACGCACCACGCCACGATCGACGGCGCCGCTGGTGTACTGCTGTTGAGTTTGCTGCTCGACACCGAGGCAAACACTCCGCTGCCCGAGCGACACGAATGGAACGGCGAACAGCCGCCAAGCCATGGTGAATTGCTGCAACAAACGCTGCGCCGCCTGGCATTGAATCCAGTGAAGGGAATGCGTGCCCAACTCAGGCTGGTGCGCAATATTGCTGGCGCTCTTGGTCTGACGAGCATGAGCCGTATGGCGTCGCAAGCGCGCGACCTGATCAAGAACGTCGCGGGCGCTGGCGTCGGAGAAACCACCGACAACGAACGTCGCATTCAGCTGCCGCTCACTCCCGCTCCCGACACACCGTGGAACAAGCCCATCACTGCTCAGCGCCGGTTCGCGATGCGCGGCACGTCGCTCGACAGCATCAAGGCGATCAAGAACGCGACCGGCGGCACGGTCAACGATGTGGTGATGGCGATCTGCGCGGGTGCGCTCAGGCAATACCTCATCGAGCACGATGCACTTCCGGATAGGCCACTGCGCGCGATGGTTCCGGTTTCAATTCGAACTGGCATGGAAGACGATCCGTGGACGAACAAGGTCTCGAGCATCGTCGCCGACCTACCCACCAACTGCGCGGACGCGCGCCAGCGGGTGGCGCGCTGTCGCGAGGCAATGGTGGCCGCCAAGCGACAATTCGATCTTGTACCAGCGGACACGCTCAGCGACGTTGCGCAAACCGCCTCGCCGGTCGTTGCCACCGCCGCGCTGCGCTTGATGTCGCGCATGGCCGGTCGAATCAACCTGCCGACCAACCTCACTATCTCGAACGTGCCCGGCCCACGGCAACCGCTGTACTTCGGCGGCGCGCGCATGGAGTCGTACATTCCGGTCTCGATCGTCACTGACGGAATGGGGCTGAACATCACGGTGCACAGCTACCTCGATCGGCTCGAGTTCGGCATCATTGCTGCCGGTGAACTGGTGCCCGACGTGTGGCACCTCGCCGATCTGCACATCGACGAAATCGACAACCTGATGAAAGCGAGTACCGCGTGAAGACTGGCAGCGCAACGATCGAGATCAAGGCACGACCGCGAGAGGTGTGGGACGCGCTCACCGACGTCACACGCGTGGGCGAGTGGAGCCCGGAGTGCCTTGCTGCCCGTTGGGTACCCGATGCAATCGGCCCAGCTGTCGGCGCCAAGTTCGAGGGCGACAATGAGGTACGCATCGCTGGTCGAGTGATGAAACGCTGGACGACGACGTCTGAGGTCACGGCCTGCGAGCCGCCCAGCCGATTCGAGTTCGTCGCTGCTGGTTACACGACTTGGAGCTACGAGCTAGAACCGACGGCCGACGGCACCCGTGTGACAGAAACCTTCAGCTACGAACCAAAGGGGTTTACGGGTGTCGTCTACGAGGTACTGCTCAGGCGATCGAAGATGATGACCAAGGGCATGCAACGCACGCTGACCAAAGTGAAGGCAAAGCTCGAAACGACCGTCGCCCCGACATGACGGGCAAGATCAAGTTCGGATGGCTGTCGCCGGTGATCGGCAACCGGTGGAGCGATCATCAGCCGATCGTCGTCTATCAGGACGAGCACATCTTGCCGACTGCGATGGTGCACTTCGACTCGCTATGGATTGCCGATCACTTCTACGGCTTCGAAGCCAAGACCGATCCGTTCATGGAAGCCTGGACCACGCTCACCTGGCTGGCGGCCCGCTATCCGAATGTGCAGCTCTGCCATCACGTACTGGGCCAGGGTTACCGACCGCCGGCGCTGACCGCGAAAATGGCGGCGACGCTGCAGGTGCTGTCGAGCGGACGTTTCACTCTCGGCATCGGTGCTGGCTGGCGCGAGGACGAATACCGCGCCTACGGCTACGACTTTCCGAGCGCGAAGGTGCGCTTCGAGCAGCTAGAGGAAGTGATCACGATCTGTCGCCTGATGTGGACACAGGACGAGCCGTCGTTCGAGGGTCGGCACTTCCGCATCGATGGCGCGAGTGCGCCGCCGCTTCCCAACCCGGTGCCGCGTATCTGCATCGGAAGTTCGGGCGAGAAGGTCGGCCTGCCGCTCGTCGGTCGCCTCGCTGATATGTGGAACGGTTCCTTCCGCGACGATGAAGTGTGGACGCGGCGGTTGGGTATCGTGCGCTCCGCGGCCGAGCGTGCTGGCCGCAACCCAGCCGACATCGAGGTCAGCACAACCTTCGAGCGCGCGCTCCCGGAGACCGACGCCGACAGCGCGCAGTGGGTCGAACAGTTGCAGCACAGAGCCAACCTCGGCGTGCAACATTTCGTCCTCGACTTCGGCCACCCGAAGTCGGTCGAGCCCATCCATCGGTTCGTCGAGCAGGTCATGCCTGCGGTGTACGCTCCGCGTTAGTCGCTCTGGTCGATCAGCGAACATCGAACATCGAACATCGAGGAGAGATTGCATGGCGTATCCCGCAACATTTGAGGTTCAGACCCCGGCAAAGATCGCCAACTGGCGCGCCATCGGCCAGATCTTTATGGCGATTCCGCACTTCATCATCAACTACGCGCTCACGATCGTTGCCGAAGTGTGTGCGCTGATCTCATGGTTCGCAATCCTGTTCACCGGCAAGATGCCTCAGGGGCTTTCCAACATGATCACCATGGCGCTGCGTTACCAGAGCAGGACAATGGCGTTCGCCGGCTTTCTGCACGATCAGTTCCCGCCGTTTGAGTTCACATCAACGCCAGTCGACCCAGGGACCACGCCGGTGCAGGTCAACCTGCAGCCGTCGCTGGACGGGCGCAACCGGCTGACGGTCGCATTCCGCCCGCTGCTCATGATTCCAGCTGCGCTGTTCATGATGGTCATCGCGATCGTCGCGTTGGTGTGTCAGTTCATCGCATTCTTCGCCGTGCTGTTCACCGGCAAGTGGCCAGAGGGTTTGCGCAACTGGGTTGTGAAGAGCCTGAGCGTCTCGGTGCGATTCAACGCCTACGCGTTTCTGCTCACCGACATCTATCCACCGTTCAAGGCCGACCAGACCGTCTAGACCGTAAATGCTCGGCGCAGAAGGGCGCCGTCGACCATTAGACCCGGGTCGATGGCGCCCTCCGCCAGCAACTGTTGTGCTGCCTGCACGACAGCGCCGTGTGCAATACGCGCCAGCGTGCCACCGACCGAAACACGGCGCACGCCGACGTTCGCGAGTTCCGCAACGGTCGGCCCCCCTGGCCACAGCAGAACATTGACCGCAACGCCAACCGCGGTGACGACGCGTTCAATCTCGCCGAGGTCGGTGAGCCCGGGCGCGTACACCGCGCGGGCACCAGCATCGCGGTAGGCACACAGCCGACGAATCGTGTCGTCCAGGTCGTTGATGCCGTGCAGGTGATTCTCGCAACGCGCTGTCAGCAGCACGCCGTGTGCTGACGCGGCATCGGCCGCCGCTCGCACACGCGCCACCGCATGAGTGATCTCGTCGATGCGCTGCTGCGCCGGATCCCAGTCCTCGATGCTGCATCCCGCGGCGCCGGCGCCTGCGAGAGCGGCGACGGTTTCTGCGACGCCTGGCAGGTCTTCTGCGAAACAACGTTCGGAGTCAACGTTGAACGGCACATCCACCGCCGCTGTCATCGCCGCAACATGCTGCAGCAGTTCGTCGCGCGACACCAGCATGTCGAGTCGGCCAAGCGTGCCCGCATGGCCAGCACTCGTAGTCGCGAGCGCTTCGAAGCCGAGGGCCGCCAGAAGGCGTGCGCTGCCGATGTCGTACGGGTTGGGCATCACGAACGTGCCCGACTTGTGCAACTCGTGGAAGCGAGCGCGGCGCTGGTCTATCGAGGTCATGTTTGGCTGGTTGTGTCGCTGATGAGCACGTCGCACGGAGCATTGCGTGCGACCTGAGTAGCGATCGCGCCGAGCATCCGCGAGATCCCCTGCACGCGACGATTGCCGACAACGATCATTTGCGCCTGGACTCGCGACGCTTCGTCGCAAATTGCAGAGGCCGGGTCGCCTGGGACGACAACGCCGCTCACGGTCGCGATCGGTAGTTCACCCATCAAGGCGTCGAGGAACTGCTCGGCACCCGCCAACCAGTCGACGTGACGGCCAGTTTCCGTGCCGAGGCCGTCCGAACGACCTCGACTAGCCGCCATCACTAGGTGCAAAGGCGCGCCAAGCGCGGTCGCCAATTCCGCGGCCCGAAAGGCCGCGCGGCGCGCCGTGTCGCTTTCATCGACGCCAACAACTATTGGGCTAGTCATGAAAGTCGATGATAGGCGACTCAAACAAGGGCCACGATGTCGTTGAGCAACCCGACGAACGCAATCACAACGACTACAACAAAGCCGCTTCGCAGGACGTTCGGCAACCATCTGACCGAACGGGCCTCAGCTGGGAAATCAACGTCGCGCGTCAAAGCCCATATGCCGACAGGCACGAAAGCGAACGCGAGGAAGATCGCTGCCGGTGGCGCCGCTGCAATGGCGATCAGGGGCAGTAGCCAGCGCCAATGACCTCGCGCCGTCCACGACTCGGGTCTCGCGACCGAGTCGACGACCCATCCCATCGCAATTCCAAACAACGCCGGGACCGCAATGAACAACCCGATTGCCAGCCACGTGGGTTTGAGAACCGTGAAGTCAACCCCGTCGCGATGAATCAGCATCGACCCGGCGACAATGCCCGCTCCAAGGCCGGTCGTCAGCCGCCGGAACCATTGGGGACCAATCAACCACGGCCGCACGATTCGGTAGGCGCCGACACCAATGATGCCCACAACTGCGCCGAGCACCAGCAGGTTGTAGGTGCCAGCGAGGGTCACCTCGCCGATCGTGAAATCGTCGTCGCTCTGCAGACCGTTCACTCTCTCGGGTGATGTCACGCGGATCAGCAGCATCGCCAATCGGCTCACGCCGCCAGCGATCAGGAACCCGACCGTGATGCCAGCGACCGTAATGACCCGCATGCGCTCGAGCACGCAGCTACCCCACTGGCGAAACGCGTCTGCTGAAAGAGTCCGGGAGATGGCCACAAACTGACGGACGTTCTAGACACGCTCATGGGTGACATGGCTCAGACGGGATACACGAGGATGTCGGTCGCCTTGGCCGACGCTTGAATTTCGTCACCCGGTCGCAGTTGCAGCGCTTCTAGCGCGTCCACTGTGATCTCGGCAATCAACGGCAACTGCCCGTCGAGCGCGATTCGGACGCGGTCACCGAGGCGATCGATTTCCGCGATCGTGCCAGTCCATGTGTTGCGCACACTCGACCCGCCACCATTGCGAGCGATGGCGATCGACTGCGGGCGAATCACGGCAAACGATGAACCCGAACGCGCATCTGCGATCACCACGCGCGCGCCCGCATCCGTGGTCAGTACACCATCACTCACGACACCGGTGACGAGGTTGACACCGACGAGGTCTGCGACGTAGCGGGACCTTGGGTGAGCAGTCACTTCGGCAAGCGTGCCAACTTGCACCACCCTGCCCGCATCGAGAATCGCAACCCGATCGGCTAGCGCATAGGCATCGACGGGATCGTGCGTCACTAACACCCTCATCCCTTCGAAGGTGTCCAGGTGACGACGAAGATCGCGGCGCACGCTACCTCGCGTGCCGGCGTCGAGCGCAGCTAGCGGCTCGTCGAGCAGCAAGAGCCTTGGGTTGGTGGCGAGCGAGCGCGCCAGCGCCGCCCTCTGGGCCTGGCCGCCGGACAGCGCATGCGGGCGCTGATCTGCAAAGTCGTTCAGCCCGACCCGCTCGAGCCACTCGTGAGCGGTCCGGCGTGCGTCTGCCTTTGGCGTCTTGCGAGCACGCAACCCATAGGCAACGTTCTCCAACACGGTCATGTGCTCAAAGAGCAGATAGTCCTGAAACACGAAACCGATCGGGCGATGTTCCGGCTCGATGAAGACGCCGTTCGCCGGCTCGTCGACGACGACATCGTCGACTGCGATCCGACCGCCGTCGATCGGTATCAGGCCAGCGAGTGCGCGCAGCACAGTGCTCTTGCCGGCACCGTTGGGGCCGAGCAACGCGAGTAACTCGCCGGACTGCAGGCCGAAGTCGGCCTGCAGATCGAGCGTGCCGAGTCGCAATGCGATCTGGGCGGACAGCGTCATGGGCTTGGCATCGCGATCGGGTGATCCGGGCGGCGGAACCAGCGATCGCGCAACCCGACAAGTACAGCGAACGACACGGCGATCAACAGCAGCGCGAGGATGATCGCCTGTTCCGGGTTCGTCTCCAGTGCGAGGTACACGGCGAGGGGCATCGTTTGTGTTGTCCCCGGAAAGTTGCCGGCAAACGTAATGGTCGCTCCGAACTCGCCGAGAGCGCGCGCCCACGCGAGCACTGCCCCGGCCGCGAGCGCTGGCCGGATGGCGGGCAACGTCACGCGGCGAAACGTGTACCAGCGCGATGCTCCGAGCGTTCGCGACGCATCATCGAACCGGAGGTCGAGTTGTCGCAGCGATGCCTCGACGGTGATCACGAGAAACGGCATCGCCACGAACGTCTGTGCCACGACCACGCCAGCGGTTGTAAACGGGAGGCGGAGGTCAAACCACCGGTCGAGGTACTGGCCGACGATGCCCCGTCGACCAAGCGCGAAGAATAATGCAACGCCGCCGACCACCGGCGGCAGCACCATCGAGAGTGTGCAGAGTGCGCGCACCACTGCGCGACCGGGGAAATCGACACGCGCGAGCAGCCATGCGAGCGGCACGCCAAACACAATCGAAAGCGCAGTCGCCCACAATGAGCACACCATCGACAACCGCAATGCGGTGAGCGAATCGTCGTCGGTCAAGTAGCTCCACGAACTCGACCACGGCGCTCGCCACAGCAGGCCGACGAGCGGCAGCGCGAAGAACACCACAGCGACGATGGCGAGAGCCAACACCGGGATAGGCAGGCTGACCCGCCCGCCGCGGCGATGGCGACGACTCACGGCGCGAGGAATCCGTACGTGGCGAGGATCGCCTGACCCGCATCACTGGCGACGAAGTCGATGAAGACCTGCCCTGCAACGGGATTCGGCGATTCCTTCGTCACCACGATCGGGTAGTTGCTGATCACGTTGACGTCGGCGGGGATTTCCACGCCCTCAGCATCGTCGCCTGCGGCTTTGACATCAGTGACGAACACTATTCCCGCGTCGGCTTCACCAGCGGTGACCTTGGTGACGACACCCTTGACCTTGTCCTCAAAGCTCGCTGGAGTCACCATCACGGCTGCGTTCTCCAGGATCTTGGTGGCGCCCTTGCCGCACGGCACCGTATCGGCGCACAGCACAACGATCAGATCCGGATTCGCGAGATCGCCGAGACCGACGATCCCCTGGGGATTCCCCTTCTCGACGATGATCGCAAAACTGTTCTTCGCGACCGCCACTGGATCGCCGGCGTTATCGCCCGCGTCGGTCAACTTCGTCATGTTCAAATCGTCTGCCGACACGAACACATCCGCTGGAGCGCCCTGAATGATCTGTGTCACCAACTCGCTGGAGCCTGCGAAGTTGAAGACAACATTCGCGTCCGGGTGTTCGGCGGTGAAGGCCTCGGCCATTTCGGTGAAGGCCTCAGTCAACGACGAGGCAGCGAACACCACGACATCACCCGATACGGCTGCAGACGATGAGGGCGACTTGTCGTCGCCGCACGAGATGCCGACGAGGCCCAGTAGGACAGTTGTTGCAATCGCCAGTCGTGATGGGGTGTGCACGTCCGAACTATAGTCACGGGGTAACTAAAGGCCGCCTTCGATCGGCGAATTACGCTCGCCCGTGATGCCAACAATTTCCTTCACCGCCAACCTGCGCCGGCACGTCGATTGCCCGGCTGCAAGCGTGGAGGGCAACACCGTTGCCGAGTGCCTAGCTGCATACTTCGAAACACATCCGCAGGTGCGGTCGTACGTGCTCGACGAGCAAGCCAAGATCCGTCGCCACGTCGCTGTGTTCGTCGGCTCTGAGCAGTTGACCGATCCAACCACACAATCCGATCTCGTCGATGCGTCGACCAAGATCACGGTGATGCAAGCGCTTTCAGGAGGCTGACGATGACGCTGTTGGTGGGAACTCGCAAAGGATTGTTCGAACTCGAGCGTGGCCGCCGCGGTTGGGAGATCGAGCACACACACTTTCTTGGCGAGCCAGTCAACTCCGCCGTCGTCGGGCACGACGGCGCCACCTACGCGGCGCTCGGCACCGGGCACTTCGGTTCACACCTGTGGCGACGCGAGCCGGGTTCGAAGTGGGCGGAAGTCGGCGCGCCGGCGTTTCCCGATCGGCCAGCCGACGCCACCGACGTTTCGCCGATGACGCAAGACCCGTGGCCGTGGACCGTGCAACTGATGTGGACGCTCGAGAACGGGCCGACGACACGGCCCAACGAACTGTGGTGCGGAACCGTGCCTGGGGGCCTCTTTCGTTCGCACGATCGCGGCGCGTCGTGGGAGCTGGTTCGATCGTTGTGGGACATGCCCGAACGGACGCAGTGGTTCGGTGGCGGTTACGACTGGCCTGGCATCCATAGCATCAGCGTCGATCCGCGTTCACCCGACACCATGCTGATCGCAATCTCGTGCGGCGGCGCGTGGATCACTGACGACAGCGGTGCAACGTGGGCTCCGACGCAGGGAATGCGCAACGAGTACATGCCACCGGGCGAGGAGTTCACGCCGATCGTGCAAGACCCGCATCGCGTCGCGCGCTGCGCGGCAGTCCCCGACGTCATCTGGAACCAGCATCACAACGGGGTCTTCCGTTCAATCGACGGCGGTCGCAACTGGACCGAGATCACCGAGCGCCCGCCGGCTGTTTTCGGTTTTGCAGTTGCTGCGCACCCAACAGATCCGAATACGGCGTGGTTCGTGCCCGCGATCAAGGACGAGATGCGTATCCCGGTGAACGGCAAGCTGGTGGTGAGTCGCACCACCGATGGCGGCAAGAGCTTCGACGTGTTCGGCGATGGCCTTCCTTCGGAACACGCCTACGACCTGATCTACCGCCATTCGCTCGACGTCGACGCGACCGGCGATGCCTTGGCGATGGGTTCAACGACGGGTTCGCTGTGGATCAGCGAAGACGCGGGTGAACACTGGGCAACGGTGTCGGCGAACCTCCCGCCAATCCACTTCACCCGTTTCTACTGAGCCGTCTTCTACTGAGCCGTCTTCTACTGAGACGCCTTCTACTGAGACAAGGCCTCAATAGTCGGGAACGCAGTGTCGGCAAACTCCTGAGTTGCATCGCGCAGTTCTGCGATCGTCCAACGCTTATCGCCGCGGATCTGCTTGTCGAGCGACCACGGCTTCATCAGCTGAATGCGCCCACCGTGCACGAAGTACACCTGACCGTTGAGCGGACAGTCCGCCGCGGCAAGGTAAGCAACCATCGGCGACACGTTCGCCGGGTCGCCGGCATCGAACGCACCAGCAATGGGTGTCGAAGCGATCGCCCCTGTTAGTCGCGTGCGGGCCGCGGGAGCAATCGCGTTGGCACGGACTCCGTACTTACGCATCTCGATGTTGGCGATGAGCGTCATCGACGCAATCCCCGCCTTTGCCGGGCCGTAGTTCCCTTGACCGACATTGCCGAGCAGTCCCGACGTCGACGACGTGTTGATCAGCGACCGGTCGGCGGTGATGCCAGCCTTGGACTGATCGCGCCAGAACTCACCAGCGTGACGGGTCGGACAGAAATGACCCCTGAGATGGACGCGCACGACGGAGTCGAACTCGTCCTCACTCATGTTGGCCAGCATTCGGTCACGCAAGATTCCGGCGTTGTTGACCAGCACGTGCAGGTCACCGAACTCGGTGATCGCTGCTGCGACGAGCCGCTTGGCACCATCCCAATCGGCAACGTCGTCGCCGTTCACGATCGCGGTTCCTCCGGCGGAGCGAATCTCCTCGACGGTCTCCTGCGCTGGCGTCATGTCGTTGCCGCTTCCGACGCTGTCGCCACCAAGGTCGTTGACTACGACTCGCGCGCCTTCGGCAGCCATCAAAAGTGCGTGCTCTCTACCGAGCCCGCGACCGGCGCCGGTAACGATGACCACTCGACCGTCTAGTTCTTGCACGACTCACGCTCCATCAAATCTTCGGCTGACTGCATCAATCAGTACACTCTAAATGCAATGCCGTGGACGCGAGACACCATGACCGTTGACGGCGAACTCGTCGACCGGATCGGCGTGCGATTGGATCCGGCTAGAGACGACACGGCAACCCTTCCGATGTCGCCCGCCGTCGTTCGCGCAGGTTCGGTACTTGTCGCGGCTCTGATGCTGGCCGCCGACATCGCTTCTGGAATCCGCCTACACGAACCCGGTGTTGCGCGAGTGTTGACCACGTCGTTCTCGCTGCGCCGCCCCCGCACCGAAACTGTGGGTCCGATCACCGCGGTGTCGACACGTCTGTTCTCCGAAGGCAACCGCTTCGTTGATCGCCTTCGCTTTGAGAACGACTCTGGCGATGTTGTCGCAACCGGACGCATCTCGTTTGTTGTCCGCCGCGGCGATGAGCCGCCGCGAGACGCGCGCAGCCGATACCTCACCGAGTGGGCGCAGCCGATACAGCAACCGCTCATCGACGCCGCCGGCATGCAGGTCGCCGACCCCGCCACGGGCCGCGTCACGCTGCAATCAGCCAACGAGCTCAAGCGCGACGGCGGAATCCTGCAGGGATCGTTCGTCACGCTGCTCGGCGAGGCAAGCGCCCTTGCCCTTGCCGAGCACCACTACAAGGTGCCGGCGATCGTCGAGTCGCTCGATGTCGAGTTCCTAGCTGGCGTCTCCCACGCTGTCATCACTGAGGCTCGGTGGCTCGCCGCCGCGGGCGAGAGCGACATCGAGGTCGTGATCCGCAACGGCACAACCGGTTCAGCGCTCGCCATCTTTGTCATCGGCTGCTGCGCAGCCGGTGAACGCAGATAGGTATACGAGGTATGGCTGCAGTCACCAATCTCGGCAACGCCAGCGTGCTGATTGAGACCGACGACGCGCTGGTCCTCACCGATCCGTTCTTCGGGCGCAGTCGTGGCATCTCCGACATCGCGGCGTTTGCCCCGAACGACGTTCCCGCGTTGACCGCCATCATCGGTAGCCACTGGGCGCAGGATCATTGGGAGATTGACCTGCTCGCGAGCTATCCGCATCGTGAGACGACTGCGGTCTACGTCGCCGACGAAAGCATGGCGGAGAGTGCACGAGCGGCGGGGTTTCGACACGTTGAGACGCTGGCGTGGGGCGAACGTCGACAATTGACCGACACCGTCGAGCTCGAGGTCGTTCCAGAGCACGTGGCAGCCGACGGGATGCGTACCAACAACTATGCGATCAACTCCTCATGCGCGCGCATCTTCTTCGGCGGCGAAGTGCTCGACCTCGAAACCCTGACGACCTACGCGCGCACAGCCGATGCATTCGACTGTGCGATCGGCCCAGTGAACGGCGTGCTGTTCAAGGGCCGACAACTGGTAACGACGGCTGCCGAAATGGCGAAGGTCAGCCAAGCCCTAGGCGCGGCCCGCCTGATCACGATTCACGACGGCCACCTTCCGTTTGAGGGCCTCGTTGCCATCACCTCGTGCGCCGCCGATCTGGCCGAACTCGATCTCGAAGGGCTAGAAGTCATCACACTGTCCTCGGGCGAGCGGTTCCGCGTTTAGCTATGCAGCGCCCAGCCTTGGCGTGCTAGCGCAGTGGCCGGGCGGCCCAGCGCTTCTGCCTCGGCACGCAGTGCGACGACGCGCATCGTGGCGAGGTGCAAGTCGAATTCCTGCGTGAATCCCATGGCACCGCAGTACTGATGTGTGCGCCCGAACACGATCTTGGAAGCTTGAATCGCATGGGTCAGCGCGGCAGCGGCTGCTTGCGGCGTTCCATAGTGCGCGGCTTCAAGGCTCAGCCAACGCGCACCCTCGACAGCAACGGCGCACTCCGCGAGCCCATGCTGTAACGCCTGGAACGAGCCGAGAGCGCGATTGAACTGCTTCCGGTCGGTGACGTACCCAACGGTCAGGTCGGTGGCGAACCGCATTGCGCCCACCATTTCGATGGCGAGCCCGATACGCGCCCATGCTCTGATTTCCTCGGGGTCAACATCGATCATGACGTCGCCCTCGGGAACGTCGTCGAGCTGACCAACCGGCCACCCAAGCCGCGAGACCACGCGCTCGACCGATAAGGGAAGCGGGGCGACAAATCTGACATCGCGTTGACCGATGACGATCAGTGCAACTGCATCGGTCGCGAAGCGCGCCGGCCCGCGGTGCCCCTCGGCGACCACGCTGACCGGCCCTTTGATCGCCTCCGGCAGCGATGGCGCGATGAGCAGACGCGAGCTCGTCGCCGCCGTTCCCAAAGCCAGCGAGATGGCCTCTTGCACCAGCGCCGCGTCGAGACGGTTGGCGCTACCAGCCTCGGCAATGTCGAGGAACCCTGCCCCCTCCAAATGTCGTTCGAGGTCGTGATCGTACGTCGGGTCGTCGCCGCCAAGGTGGCGTAGCCGTGTCGCGCCAGCGTGCCGCGTCAGCAATGTGGCCATCGCGTCGCGAATCGCACTTTGGTCGTCGTTGAGATGGAAGTCCATGGTCAGCCTTTTGGAAGTCCGAGGTGGAGTCGAGAGATGAGGTTGAGTTGCACCTCGTAGGCACCAGCCGCCACGCCTGCGGCAAGCGCCTTGCGTAGTTGATAGTTCGACGGCGACCGATACGTCAGTGTGTTCCCGACGTCGATAGCGAGACACGCTTCAGCAACGAGACGTTCTGCTTGCACCATCGCGACGCGCGCGATGTTCCCGTTCGGTGAAGGGGGAACTTCGCGCGCTCGCTCGTCGATCACTCGATAACTCAATATGCGAGCGGCCTCACACGCTGCCTTGGCAACACCGATCGCCTCAACGGCGATCGCGTCGATCGTTCGTCCTTCAGCGGTCGCGCACTCGATCGTTTCGTCAAGCAAGTAAGCGGCACGCGCCCACCGCGGTGATCCGACGCGTTCGTACGACAGCGCCTCGCGCACGACGGTCCAGCCCTCGTTCTCGGGACCGAGCCGATTTGCTACTGGAACACGCACATCGGTGAAGATCAGTTCGTTGAACGAGTGGTCGCCGACTACACCCGGAATCGTCGAAATTTCCAGTCCCGCAGTTGGCATATCCACCAGCAACACCGTGATGCCTCTGTGCGATTCTGCTTCCGAATCGGTGCGCACCAGCAGGTAACAGTGCTCGGCGACGTCGCCGTACGACGTCCAGATCTTCGTACCGTTGACGATGTAGACATCGCCGTCGCGTTCCGCGCGAGTGCGCAGCGATGCGAGGTCGGTGCCGGCGTCTGGTTCAGAGAAGCCCTGGCACCAAATCACGTTGCCGGCAGAGATCGGAGGCAAGTATCGCGATTGCTGTTCCGCAGTCCCATTGGCCATGATCGACGGGCCGATCCAGTTGACATTCATGTACTGCGCTCCGCGCGGCTCGCCGCGCGACCAGAGTTCCTCACCGAGCACCGCCAACGTCCACGGCGAGGCGTCGTAACCGCCGAACTCGGACGGCCAGTGAGGAGTCAGCCAGCCACGCTCTGCGAGCAGGCCCGCAAAACGGCGCGAATACTCGGTGTTCGCTTTCGATCCGAGAATCGCCGTTTCACCATGCCAATGGTCCGGCAATTCCTTGTCGAGGAACGTCACGAGTTCGGCGCGATAGCCCGAATGCTCGTTGTCCCAGCCGAACTCCATTGCAACCCCTCCGTCGCCCTCAACCCAGTTCAGGACCTAGTTCAGTACACTAAATACTAGTTGACCGAAAGTGGCCATGCCACACCGGCCGGTCACTGGCTGGCTACCAGCCGTGTTTTTGAGCCAATACCCCGTCAGCGATCACTTGCCGTTCGTGGAAGTCCGCAATCTGCGCCTCATCGAAACCAAGCTCGGCGAGGATCTCTGTGTTGTGCTGCCCCATGGTCGGCGAGGGCTTTCGATTCCACACCTCCGGTCCGGCACTGAACCGCGCCGGCCACGAGATATACGGATGAGTCCCGCACAGCGGGTGCTCGACGTTCTCGAAAAACCCGCGGGCAACGAGCTGCGGATTGCTGATCGTTTCCTGAGCCCAGTACACCGGCGAGGCGGGAATCCCGTGCGGCCACAGCGCGTCGGTCACCTCTTGTGCGGTGCGTTCCTCGCACCACCATGCAAGTGCTTCCAGCGACTGCCCGCCGACGAGGTCCCATACGGCAACAGGAGGCACAGCCCACATCGCCGATTCGTCGGGGATCGAGATCGCGACCCACTCGTCGTCACCGGCGCAGCGAAAAACACCCTGCACAATTCGAGTCGATGCATTTCCGTTGCTCGTGTGCAGGGTGCCGCTCGCCGAGTAGTCGATGAGCTGCTCCGCCGCGGTATTGAGTGCTGCGCCGATCATCGCTGACTCGACGACCCGACCAGAACCCGTTCGTGATCGTTCCGCGAGCGCGACCAGCGCGGCGATGGCACCAAAGACTCCAGCAAGTGGATCGCACATGCCGTTGGGAATCACCGGTGCTTCGCCCGGGTAGCCGGTTACGTACGCCAGGCCAGACGCTTGCTCGATGGTTTGCGCAAATCCCACGCGGTCGCGCCACGGCCCGCTGAGGCCGAAGGCGGGCATGCGGACCACAACAAGCTGCGAGTTCCGTTCGCGCGCGGCGTCAGGCCCAAGACCCAATTGATCGACGACTCGCGGCGAAAAGTTCTCCAGCATCACGTCGCTAGTCGCGAGCAGTCGCAGCGCGATCTCGCGGCCCTCAGGCACCGAGAGATCGACAGTCAGGTCGCGCTTGTTCGTGTTCGCTCCACAAAAAAGCGGCGACCACTCCCACCACCTGTCTTCAGTCATCGGACGGATCGAGTTCATCCGAATTCCATCCGGCTTCTTGGGACCCTCAATGTGAATCACGTCGGCGCCAAGTCCGGCGAGGATGCCACCAGCCAAAGGACCCGCCCAGAACCCGGTGAAGTCTGCGACGCGCACGCCTGCGAGTGGAAGTTCGTTGGAACTGTCCGCGACGCGTTGATTGACGGTGGCCCAGTGATCGACATTGCCGGCGCCGACTGCATCCGTCGTTGCCGGGCTCGGAATGGATTCGCCCTCGAAGCGGTAGGGCCGCCGTGGCTGAGTGAAGCCATCCGGGTTCTGTACGAACCACTCCTCGGCGACGAACTGGTCGATTTCGGCCAGGGTTGCACCATTGCCAATTGGGGCAACAGGAATCCGCATCAGCGCGGCAATCTCGACGATCTGTTCGGTTGTCTGGCTACGGGTCCACTCGCGAATCGGTCCGTGCAACTCGTCCGCTCGCAACCGTCGCTCGGTAGCGATGAAGAGACGTTCGTCCTCGGCCCACTGCGGCTGGCCGATCAGTGCGCAAAAGTCGAGCCACTGCTGGCCGGTGATGACGAAGAAGCCGACGTAACCATCCGCCGTTGGTTCGATCCCGGGCACTGGCGTTCCACGACTCGTTTGAAAAGGTCGCTGCGCCATCGAGGCGAACGTCACCGGGTGCATGCCGTGCTCTAGGTGAGTCGCTTCCAGGATCGACACGTCGATGAGTTCGCCGCTGCCGGTTGTGGATCGGCGAGGAAGCACGCCGAGAATGCTTGCGGCCGCGATCACGCCTGCGAACCAGTAGCTCGGCTCTCCCCCAACCATGAGGGGGGCCTCGCCAACCGCCCCGCGTGGTGCCATACCTCCGGCGGCCGCTTGCAGCGTGAGATCGCTCGCTGGTCGGCCAGCCCACGGACCCGTCAATCCGTAGGGAGTGATGACGGCGACGGTGAGATGGGGGTGGAGTTGGTGAAGTTCCGCCCACGGCTTGGGCAGCGAGTCGGTAACAACGACGTCGACTTTGGCAAGGAGACGTTCGATCGCATCAGCGTCGGCGGCGATGCTGCGCTTGCCCGAGTGAAGGTACGCGAAGAGCGGCCCGCGACCTCGCAGCGGATGGCCATCGGGCGATTCCGCAAACGCGACGTCGGCGCCAGCGTCCGCGAGCACCTTGGTGCAGTAGGCGACGTCGATTCCGCCGCTGAGCTGCAGTACTCGCAGGTCGCCGTACGGCGCGACCGTGTCCTTCAAGGCCGTGTCCTTCAAGGTCGAGTCATCGATCACGCAGCGCCTCCGCCAACGCAGTCCATCGATCCGGCGCAACATCCATTGGTGACGCCAGCCGTACGCGAGACACGATGTCGCCGTACCGGTCGTGCAGCTTGTCGGCGATCGTGTCGATGTGTCCGACAACGGCAAACGTGTTCAGAACCTCGTCGTTGATGCCCTCGCCGAGCTTGTCCCACTCGCCCGCCACCGTGCGTTGGTGCAACTCCGTTCCCAGGTCGGACCAGCCGTGATGTTCCAGCACGCCGCGGTAGGCGGGCGTCGAAGCATAGAAGCCCAACTGCTGTCGAGTCTTCGCCGTCGCAATCGCGATCTCTTCGTCGGTCGTACCGGTAACTACAAATGAAGGTCCAACAATCTCGAACCCGTCGAGGGTCTTGCCAGCCCATGCGCGACCGCGGGCGAGAGCAGGCAACGTGACCTCACGGAGATAGCTCTCGGTGTTGAAGCCGTGGCAGATGAATCCGTCGCACACCTCGCCGGCGACCTCGGTCATGCGCGGGCCGACACCCGCCAGAAACACCTTCGGCAGCCCGACCTTCGCAATCGTTTCGTTGCTCGGGGTGAAGAACGGTGTCATCAGTGTGTGGTTATAGAAGTCGCCGCGAAAGTCGAGCCGGATTCCATTGAGCCATGTGTCCCAAATCGCGCGCACGGCAACCACGAGTTCTCGCATGCGCTTGGCTGGCTGCGTCCACGGCATCGAGAAGCGGCGCGTGATGTGCGCTTCGACTTGCGTGCCAAGCCCGAGCAGGAACCGACCATTGCTGAACTCCTGTAGGTCCCAGCCCAAGTTGGCGAGCGTCATCGGGCTGCGGGCGAACGCTACGGCGATGCTGGTACCCAGTTCGATGCTTTCAGTGTGGTCGGCTGCTACCGCCAACGGCAGGAACGGATCGTGATCTGACTCGGCTGTCCACATCGCGTTGTAGCCCGCGTTCTCGAACGCAACCGCGGCCGAGCGAGCGCCGCCGAGATTGCTGTCACGACTGAGCCCCACGTCAACAAGCACGGTCATCCTCCAGAAAGGGATTGAGTATACTCAATTTCCTTCCGCCCGAGAACCGTAGACATTGGACAATGTCCCGACTTCGTCGATCGAGATCTCGACCACAGACCCGGGCCGCATCGGCATCGCGCCAACCGACGTCCCGCACGCGATGACGTCGCCGGGATACAGGGTCATGTCCCGTGAGATGTGATGGACCAGTTCAGCGGGACTGAAGATCATGTCGCTCGCCGGATAGTTCTGCCGCTCGCGCCCGTCCACAGTCGTCCGAATCGTCAACGAAGCCGCGTCGACATCGGTCGTTACGGCTGGGCCGAACGGGCCAAAGGTGTTGAAGCTCTTTGCCCGACACCATTGCGGAAATGCTGCGTCGGAGGTGAGTAGCCCAAACGCGGTCACGTCATTAACGCAGGTGTACCCGAAGATGTGGCGATCAGCGTCCTCGATGGCGACGTTGATCGCCTCGAGGCCGATCACCACTCCCAACTCGCCTTCGAAGAAAACGCGACCGTCGTAGGACGACGGTGGTTCGATGGTTCCACCGGGACGCAAGAAACACGACGTCGGCTTGATGAACCACAGCGGCTCAATCGGATGTTGCCAGTTGTTCTTCTGCGCCGACGCGACGAAGTTGTTCCACAGCCCGATCATCTTGGTGGGCTGTGTCGGCGTCAGCAGCTCGACCTCAGCGATCGTCAGCGTGTCGCCGGTGGGCTCGGGGTTCGCAAAAATGTCGCCGCGATGGACCTCGATGACCCCATCTGTTGCCAGTGGCCCAACGACACGGCCGAACGCAACGACGTCGTTGTGACTAAAACGGACCCAACTCGTCACCACGGCCCGATCCCCAGCCGCTCGGCGAGGCCGATGCGCTGCAGCTTCCCGGTAGCGCCCTTGGGCAATTCGTCGAGGAAGACAATGCTGCGCGGAACCTTAAACGCGGCCAATGACTGCGCGAGGAAGTCTTTGAGTTCGCGTTCGGAGACCACTGCGTCGGGACGCAGCACCACGCCGGCAGCGACGTCTTCGCCAAGCTTGCGGTGCGCGACGGCAAAGGTCACGGCTTGGCCAACGCTTTCGTGACGCAGCAACGCTTCGTCGATCTCCAGCGGTGAGATCTTCTCGCCTCCCCGGTTGATCAGCTCCTTCAGCCTGCCGGTGAGATAGAGGTAACCGTCGACGTCGAGATAGCCCTCGTCGCCGGTGAGGAACCAGCCATGTTGAAACGCGTCCGCGGTGGCTTGCGGGTTGTCCTGATAGTGAGTGACGACCGTCGCCCCCTTGATGGCGACCTGGCCAGTGGAACCAGCGGCGACCGGTGAGCCCGACTCGTCGAGCACCGCCAGCTTGATTCCCGTCGGTAGCCCAACCGAGCGCGGCTTGCGCTGACCGGGCGGCAACGGGTTGACACACATCTGGTGCGTCGCCTCGGTCATGCCATACGCCTCCAGGACGGGTGCACCGAACAAGCCCTCCAGTTGTTCCAGCACCGACGATGGCAGCGAAGCAGACGAAGAACGGATGAACCGCAACTTCGCCGCTGCCGCTTCTGGCCGCCGCTGGCCGCGATCGATGATCATCTGGTGCATCGTCGGTACCGCCGTGTAGTAGGTCGGGGCGAAGGTGGCGAGTTGATTGAAGAACGCGAAGACATCGAAGCCGGCGGTCGCGACGACAGTTGCGCCAACCGACAGCGGCGCGAGGAGTCCGGCCATCAACCCATGAATATGAAACAACGGCATCACGTTGAGCGATCGGTCGTCGGCGGTCAGTGCCAGCGAGGTCGCGATATTCCGCGCCGACTGCGCGAGGTTGCGCTGACTGATCGGCACGACCTTGGGCCGCGACGTAGTTCCCGAGGTGTGCAGCAGCAGCCCGGCACTGTCTTCATCGGGAGTGTCTTCATCGGGAGTGTCTTCAGCCGGAGAGCCTGCGTTGTCCGCGCCAGCGATGCCGAGCGTCAGGCCACCCATTGCGCCAGTAACCGTCGCCACCTTCACGCCGACGGTCGCCGCGGCCGCAAGCACCGCTTCGCCTGAATCGGCTGCGACGATCAGCACCTTCGGCGCAAGATCCTTGAGGTAGAACTCGAACTCGGCCTCGCGGTACTTCGGGTTGAGCGGCGCGGCCGCCGCACGCGAGGCGCTAGCCAGAAATGCGATGGCCGCAATCGGCCCGTTGGGGACTGAGATCGCCACCCGATCGCTGGCGACGACGCCAAGTGCAGAAAGTTCGCGGCCCAATCTGTCGACGACATCGCGTAGGCCCCGGTAGTCGAGGGTTGCACCATCTGGGGCGACCAACGCTGTTGCATCGTCGGCACCGCTGTCGAGCAGCGCTCTTACTGTGTCCGTCATCGTTCATCCTGTCCTCGATTGAGACGTTCGTTCAATTGATTGATGAGTGCGTGGACGGCGTCGATCGCGGGTGTACTCACACCGGTCAGTCGTCCGAGCTCAACGAACACGCCGATTAGCGGACCAACTTCCATACTGCGGCCTTCGTCGCGGTCCTGCAGCATCGATGTTCGGTGTTCGCCTACCTGCTCGGCGCCTTTGATTCGCTGCTCGACTGAAAGTGGAACGCGCACGTCGAGAGCAGCTGCGATCGCGGCCGCTTCATGCATCATGTCGGCTGCCAACTGGCGAGTGTTTGGATCTGCACAGATCTGGCCGAGTGTCGAGCCGGTCAGCGCACTGATCGGATTGAAGGCCAGGTTTCCCCATGCCTTGATCCATACGTGCGAACGAATATCACTGAGCACACGCGACTTGAAGCCCGCCGAGGCAAAGGCATGCGCGATCGCGACGGCGCGATCGGACTTCGAGCCATCCAATTCGCCGACCGGAAAGCGATCACCTTCGATGTGATGAATCACATTGGCGGCGGTCCGCTCGGCGGCCGGATAGGCGATGCCTCCAACAATCCGGCCGGCGGGGATTGCGGAGGCGATGGCGCCGTTCGGGTCGAGCGCACGCAAGTTGTAGCCAGCGTGTGGCCCATCGAAATGGTGGAAGAACCACCACGGAATACCGTTCTGAACGGGCACCACCGCGGTGTCAGTGCCACAGAGGCCCGAGATCGGCTCCGCAAGCGCGGCGATCTGATGAGCCTTCACTGCGAGGATGACGGCATCGAACTCGCGGCCTTCGTCGAAGCGCTCCCCGACGCTGACACTGGTTCGGATGGTCGGCGATCCGTCGGCGAACGTGACGGTCAATCCTTCGTCGCGAATCGCGGTCAACGTTTCGCCGCGCGCAATGACATGAACATCGTGTGCGCTGGCGCTCAGCCGGGCAGCCAGTAGCCCGCCGATTGCGCCAGCGCCAACGACACAGAATTTCATGAGGCAGCTACTGCATTTACGATCGCACCAGCGGTGCGAAGTCAGACACAGCTTTCCAGCATGGGCATGCCGCATCCCACTGGATCGTGCGGTACTCGTCGATGAACGAGTGATCATCGGCGCTGAACGACCCATTGCCACTACCGACAAGTTCGATCGGACCACCGTTTTCGAGTGCGGCGACGAAGTTTTCCCGCGTCAGGTCGTCGGCCGCGCCGATCAGGCCGCTCAACAGCACGGCGAACAAGTCGCAGGTTCGCAAGATGCTGCTGAATTCGCCCGTCTCGACTCCGTCGCGTGGGATGTCGACCGCTGCATAACGCTCGTAGTTCGCGACGCATGCCTCGGCACCGGGGTTATCGATACCGCTCACTCGCTCGCCGACCCGTGTGACCGTCATCGCTCGGACTCCGTCGTACTGCGAAGCAGGGTTCGTCTTGGCTGCAATGTCGGTGGTGTGTTCGGAGTAATCCATGTCGAGGTACAGCGGGTGGTAGTCCTGGCCCTCGGCATAGTTGTACATGTTGGCAGCGCTGGAACCCCCAACTAAAGGCAGGCCTACCTCGACGTCCTCATCGATGAACCGCTCGATCGACAACGTGTCCTCGGCTCCACCGATGCCAATGCCAGAGGTCTCGGTGACCGACACCAGGTTGACACCCGCCTGGTCGAAAAACTCAGTCAGCGCGGTCACGCCTTCCACGATCTTCGTCTCGAAGTACATACCAACTCGCTTGCCCTCAAGTTCGCCGGAGTCGATCGCCCATTGGCCGTAGCTGACGAGATTCGTGGCCGTGTCGGGCCGAAGGGTGAACAGCCACGGCGCGCCGCGCTCGTACAGCGATGGTTCCCCGCCATCGGTATCGATGACAGGCACCTGATAACGAGTCGCCAGACACTCCGCACCAACGGTGAAGCTAATCCCGCTGACGACCGCGAACACCTGATCGTCCTGGGCGAGCGACGTGCAGACGCCCTGCTTCGATTGCGGGTCGACGATGGCGTAAGGGGCAGCGACGAGTTCGATGTCGATTCCTGCTGGCAGCAATCCCTCACGGCGCCAGTTGTCAACCACCGCTTCTGCTTGCAATGCGGGGTCGCCAATCGCAAAGCTCTCGTTGAGTACTGCGAATGCGGCGAGGTCGGGGAACGCGTAGCCAATCTTGATGACCGTTGTCGGACCACTCGCGACAGTCGTGTCGCTGCCATTCGTGTCGCTGCCGTTCGAGTCGCTGGTCTGGGTGCTATCGACGCTGTTATCGGGCTCGGTAGCGGTGGAGTTGTCGCCATTGTCCGAGCATGCAGCCAGGAGCGCGGCAACGGCGAGTAGCCCAGCAATTCGGCGATGTCGGCTGGGTCGAAAGTGGTTCGTGTGCATTCTCGCTCCCCCTCTGAAGATGTATTGAGTGTACTCTAAAGCAAATTGTTGGCCAGCCCAGCACCGTCACGAGAAGTGGAGCGATTTTGACGATCCGGATCATGTCGTCCGACGATCTCGCAGCTGCGCGCCAGATCAACGAGGGCAATCTCAGCGACGTCGATTCGATTTCCGAGGACGACCTCGGACGAGTGCTCGCCGACAGCCGAGTTGCGTTGGTCGCGGTAGAGCCAGAAGGTTCCGTCGTCGGTTTCTGTCTCATCATCGACGAGTCGTGCGGCTATCTGTCCGAACGCGCTGCATGGTCGTTCAGCACTTCACAGTCGTTCAGCACTTCACAGTCGTTCAGCACTTCCGGTTCCGGGTTGCACATCGATCGTGTGGTCTTCGACATGAACTTCTCGGGGTTCGGGCTCGGTCTCGCGCTCTACAACGAACTCGACCAACGCATCAACGCATTGTCACCGACCACGCTGACTTCGCTCGTGCGCACCGATCCCCCCAACACGCATTCGGTCGGATTTCACGACAAGCGTGGCTTCGTGAAAGTCGCCGAGTCTGTGTTCGGCGGGCAGACGTTCGCGCTGACACGCCGCGCTTACTAGCCGCCGAACTCGTTAGAGCGAACACTGTCGTATGCCGCGGTCTTGAAGGCGGTATACAGCTTCCCGCGTGATTGCTGATGAATACGAGCGTGGTCGGGGTGATCGCGCCACTCAACCGCGCCAGACTCCGTCTCAAAGACCACGATGCCCCAGTACAGGAGCCCTTCATTGACGTCGCGCCACAGGATGAACCCATCAAGTGATTCGGCCAATGCCTTCATGTCGGCGACAACCTTGAGGTGAACGTCGTCCTGATCGTGATCGGGACGCGTGGTCTCGAAGTAAACGAGTTGCACTACTACACCTGCTCGTAGCGAGCGCCGAGCGCCAGTTCGATGACTTCGACATCGTCGTGGTCGACGGTGTCGAGTTCCCGTATCGACGATGCGATCTTGAGCAACCTTCCGAAGGGCTTGTGTTCGTCGTGCACCGGCACCAGCTTTGGCGCGTGCAGAAGTCGCGTTGCCTCCAGCATCTGAGTTGCTGTGGCGGTTAGCTGGCGACCCATCAGGTGAACGCCGTTCACAGGACCGATCGCAACGTCGAACGGTGCGTTCGACTCACCGCAGCGGCGAATCGCATCCAGATCGCACACCTCGCCGCCGAAGAAGATGCGGGCGTTCGAACCGATGATCCCGTAGTTGTTGGTCTGTCGGCCGCGGCCAATGTGTTCCTCAAGGGCAAGCAGCGTGACGGTGTCGGTGAGCTTGCGTTCGGCGCCCCACTCGAGCACTTCGACGTTCGTGAAGCCGACCTTGCGCGCCGACTGTTCCATGTTGGGTGCGCTGACAAAGATCGGCGTGGCCTTGTGCGGGTACGCCTGCAACTCGGCCATGCCCCAATGATCCTTCACCCAGTGGCAACCGATGATCGCTGTCAGTTCCGGAAGGTCGTCGACGCCGATCGGCGAACGACCGACAAACGCCCGGCTGTCGACGAACCAGGGGTCCGTGAGAATCTTGGCGTCGTCGATCTCGATGATCGTCATCGCGTTGTGCAGCCGAGTAACCGCCCAGGTGTTCATATGGACTCCTATTCAATCGCGCTGAGGTCGTAGATCTGAGTTGCCGTCGCTACGAACAGCGAGTTGCGTTGCTGAGCCGTGAGGTCGTCGGTGCACTCACGGTAGGCGTCGACCAGGCGTTCATAGGTCCCGAACAGCCGGTCGATCGGCCAGTTTGTTCCGAACATGGCTCGATCGGGCTCAAAGACCTCCACGCAGCGTCGAACCCACGGTTTGATGCTCGCGACCGTCCAGTTCGGGTCAGCGCCACTGGCCAGCGCAGAAATCTTCACGGCCACATTCGGCCGCGTCGAAAAGACGGCGAGTCTTTCCGACCACGCCGCAAAATACTCGCTGTCACGCTCCTCGGCGAGGCCGGCATGGCCAAGCACGATCTGCGCTTCCGGTCGGCGATCGGCGAGTGCACACACGTCGTCGTACTTGGAATAGGGAACGAGCACCTCGAGCGACGCTCCGCTATCAGCAATCGTGTCCCAACCGGCCGTGAACTCCGGTGTGCCGATCGTCAACGGCGAGGCCATATCACGGACGCCGCGATAGAGGCGATTGCCGCTGTTCGCGCTCAGTACCGAGACGAGGTTGGGGTCGGCGACGCGGGCTCTCGCGATGATTCCGTGCACCGCGCCACGCGAATCTGCAAGCGATTGCACCCAGGCACTCTCGAGACCCGGCTCGGCTTCTTCGCACGATTGGACATGGACGATCTTGTCGGGCGTGTACGGACCCGCTTGGGCCGCGAGTTCCGCGTCGGTGAAAGCGGGTGCGTCAAGCCGATGCATACCGCGCAGGCGCGGGTGGTCGAACCCTGCTTCTAGGTAACGCCAGCGCAAGCCAGCTATTGCGTGATCCCAGAAATGGACGTGGGCGTCGACGAAACGAAACGACTCACTCATCTTTGGAGATGGGGCGGTTCGTTCCGTCCTTCGACAGCGACGCACCGCGGGCGTTCCCCATGTACGCCGCGATGACTCGTTCGTCGGTGTCGAGAATCGACGGCGCACCGTGCGCGATCAGTACACCTGCCTCAAGGACGTACAGCCGGTCGACGAGTGATCGCATCATCGGAACATCGTGGTCGATCACAACGACGGCGACGTTGAGTTCTTCACGCAGCCGCGTTGCAATTCGAATGAACGCGGTGACTTCCTGCGGCGTCAGTCCGGCAGTCGGTTCATCGAGCAGGATCACGTGCGCACCAATCGCCGACGCGCAAGCCAACTCCGCCAAGCGTCGACTACCGGTCGATAGGTCACCGATCTGATGGTGGGCGTAATCGTGGATGTCGAGTGAGCCGAGAATCGACAGTGCGGCCTTGCTGCGATGACGGTCGCGTCGGCGCGCACCTGGTGTGCCGAGAATGGCGCGGATCGAGTGAGTCGGTGTCTCGCGCTCCAACGACATGTTGATTGCATCGTGCAGCCGCATGTCCTCGAAAAGCCGTGCCTGTTGGAACGAACGGCCAAGCCCGCGTTTGGCCCGGCTCTGTGGCGACGAGTTGGAGATATCGCGGCCGTCAAGGAAGACCCTTCCGGAGTTCGGGCGTTGGTGCCCGGACAACACATCAAACAGTGTCGTCTTGCCAGCGCCGTTTGGCCCCATAATGCCGACGATCTCGTTGGCCCCAACATTGATCGAAACATCAAGTAGCGCGACCACGCCGCCGTAGGAAACGCAAATGTCGTGCGCTACAAGTGGCTCGGATTCGTCATCAACGCGTCGCACCCGAGACGTTCGCTCGACCACCTCCGGCAGCGCAGCTTCCTTCGGCGTGAGCCAACCTTTCCCAACAGCGGCTTCGACGAGCCGATCGCGGGTCCGGAAGATCAGCGAGGCCAAGCCACCGGGAAGTACCAGCAGCACGAACAGGACACCGATGCCCGACGACAGCAGACCCCAGTCCTTCCCAAGAATGCGGGGAATTCCCTGCACCCACACAGCACCGAGGACCGCGCCAGCAATTGTGGTGACACCGCCGAAGACGGTCATCACCACGAGCGACAACGACTGCGATGCACCGAAGGTTCCATCGATGTCGCCCGAGAAGTTCACGAGCAGTCCGCCGTACAAAAAGCCGCCGAAGGCGGCGATCATGCCGGAGATCATGAAGGCCGTCAGCTTGGTAGCGCCTGGCGAGATACCAACGCTCGCCGCCGACGGTTCGTTGTCGCGCACCGCGATCATTCGCTTACCGAGACCGCTGTGGCGCAAGCGCCGAACAATGAACGCGGTGAGCACGAGACCGCCGAGACAAATCCAGTAGTAACGCAGCTCCGAATCAAAGTTGATGCCGAAGTAGGTCGGCCGAGGAATCGACATTGAGGTGCTGCCGTCGCTGCCACGTCGGTTGAGCCAGTCCTGTTGCAGCAGCCAGCCGCTGGCCGCCACCGAAAACGCCAGAGTGATAACGGCGAGGAATAGTCCGCGAATGCGCAATGCAGGAATGCCGATGATGAGCGCGAAGCCGCCACCGATCAGCGTGGCTATCACCATCGCGAGACCCTGCGGCAGACCGGCCTGATAGAGGCGGCCACCAAATGCTGCGCCGATCGCGACAAACGCAAACTGTCCCATCGAGACCTGGCCCGCGTAACCGGTCAGGACGACAAGCGAAAGGCCAATCAACGCGAAGAGCGCGACGCCACCGAGGAAGAACTGTTCCGATGCGGAAACACGCGTCGGCAGGTACGCCGCCAACGCAACAATGCCCACCACGATGAAAACCTGTGCCCAGCGAATGCGCGCCGCGCGCGCGATCAGCGGCGAGAGTGGGCGTACCGATGCCGCAAGGGACCACGAGCTGGTCTCGGAGCCGCGCACGATGTTGCCCAGCCCCTTTTTGAGGAGGAAGCTGAGGCCGATCGCGACCAGGAACACAATGTCGAGCGCGCCGCCGATCGGGTAGTTCCAGACCACCAGGTTCTCGAGCACCCCGATTCCTAAGCCGGCGACGAAGACTGCGAAGAAGCCGTTCAGACCACCGAGCATTGACGACGTCAGCGCGCGCAGCATGAGGATCGGACCGAGCGCCATGCTGAGGCTGAGCGGTCGCGTTGGCCCAATCAGAATTGCCGAGATGCCCGCCAGCAGACCCGCGATGGTCCAAATCGCGAACGACACCCGTTCGACTGGAATTCCGGCTAGGCGTGCCGCGTCGGAGTTCTCCGCTGATGCACGACTGGCTTTGCCGAGCTTGCTCTTGCCCAAAAAGGTCGCAAGCGCCAGCGTCAGAATCGGGACGACGACCAGGATGGTCAAGTCGCCCGCGGTCAGCGTGAGGTCGCCGATCTTGACCGACCCGTGGAACGGCGTTGGGTAACTGCGGCCAGCGAGATCGGCGCCGCCCTTGGGTAAGAGGGCGCCCGCGAAGAAGAGCAGTTGCGCGGCACCAATGGTTGCCACTAGGACCGTCAGTCGCGATGCCTTGCGCAACGGCCGCACGATGGTGAACTCGAACGCTCCACCGAGAACGCCCGATGCGAGCAGCGCTAACCCGAGGGCGACGGGATATGGCCAACCGAGATTGAGTACGAAGATCGGAACCAGTAGCGCTGGCAGCGCACCCATCTCGCCGTGCGCGAAGTTGATGACACGCGACGATCGGTACACGAGCGTGATGCCGATGCCAAGGAGTGCGTAGATCAGGCCACGGATGAGCCCGATGATCACGATGCTGAGCGGAACCTCAAAGTCGATCAGAGGGATTGTGAAACCGAGGATGTGACCCATCACTGACACGGATTCTTGTCAATGATGAACGCGACGTACTCGTCGAGTTCTTCGTCGAATTCTTCTTCGGTGATCTCCGTCAGCGTCCCGATGAAGTTGGCACTTGCTCGCGGCGCGAGTCGTCCGTCGGTCGAGTCGGGCACCGCGACGCCGGAATCGAGATCGAGCCCATCTCTGTCGACCGCCGCTATTCCTACCTTCGGGCAATAGATCGTGCTCTCGGACGTGTTCTTGACGGTGATTTGAATCGTCGCTGTGGTTCCTTCGACGCGGACACGCGGTTCGCCGATCTTCAGCACCGGCTTCTTCGATGCTTCCCGTACGCCAAGCACAAAGCCCGTACCGGTACCGAGTACCACGATTCCAGCGAAGACGACGCGTTGTACCTTCTTATTCCAGAGCTTCATACACGACCCTCGATGAGACGGCGTGTGAGTGCAGCGGCGTCCAGATTTTCAGCCGGACCGAGTGGCTCAACTACGCCGCGGTCCATGAAGAAAACCGTGTCGGCGACAGCCAACGCGACGCCAATCGATTGCTCGACGAGAAGAATCGTCGTGCCGTACTCGAGTACCTGATCGAGCACGTCGAGCAGTTGGCTAGTGATGGTCGGCGCGAGCCCCAAGCTGAGTTCGTCGATCAGCAGCAGATCTGGGCCAGCGACAAGCGCGCGTCCGAGCGCAACCATCTGCTGCTCGCCGCCCGACAACGTGCCGGCACGTTGATCCAGTCGCCCCTTCAGCGGCGCAAAGATCTCCAAGATTTCTTCCAACCGCCTCTCGGCGAGGTCGTCGCTGCCTTCGAAGGGATACGAACCGAACATGAGATTGTCGCGAACACTCAGCGACGGGAACGTCGACCGGCCAGCTGCCATCAGCGTGATGCCCAGTTTCGTTCGTTGGTCGGGAGGGATGCCGGTGAGATCCTGTCCGCGATAGAAGATCTGACCGGATTGGCCATCAAGGAGTCCGCCGATGTTGGACAGCAACGTGGTCTTGCCGACGCCATTGCGACCAACAAGCGCGTGGCAACCACCCTGCGGAATCGCGAAATCAACGCCGAACAGAACCTGGATGGCGCCGTACGAGAAGTCCAACGACTTCGTCTCCAGCATCGGCCCGTCGCCGGGAACCCACGCTCGCACGGCCTCCGACAACGTGGGCTCGTCGTCGGGTTCGAGAATGCCTATCTCCTCGTGCGACTCGCCTTCTGGGAACCCGAGGCTGGCGAAATGGTCGCGGCGTACCTGGTCGCGGACCGCCCGCGCATCGCGGCCGTAGCTGGCAAGGCCGAGCGTTAACAGCATCAGGCCCGACACGGCCGCCAGCGGCGAGAGAATCAGGAACGTCGTGCGCAAGTTGGTGATATCCGAAAGAATTCCGAAGATGATCGGCGACGCTGCTGAGGCGAGGCTTTGACTCACAGCATCGAGCGACGCTCCGCGGCCACGGAGGTTGGGGTGCAGCACATCGACGCGCGCGGCGTTGGTGGGCGGGATACCAGCGACGAGAAACATGGCGGCGATGGCGAGCGAGAGCAGCGCCAGCGCTATGTAAGGAATGCTGAAGGCGACAAGGAAGAACGGCACCGAAAGCACGCGAGCGAATCCGGCGACGGTGATGCGCGCTGACGGATGCTTGTGCTGCGTGAGATAGTCGGCAAGGTTTCCCGAGACCAGCACGCCAATCAGGCCACCGACCGCGACAACAGCGATGCTGGAGGTCGCTCCCGCGATCGACATGTCGTGGTAGCGGATGAGGAACGTAGGCGCCCACACTCCGATGCCGCCGAAGAACAAACTGCCGGCCGTTGCCGAGATGAGCATCGCCATGTACGACTTGTTCCGCAGCAGACCTTTGTACGGGGCGAACCCCTTGGCGACAATTTGCGGCTTGACCTCGGTCGTGCCGCCGCCTTCCAAGCGCTGATGTTTGCGATCTTGGTTGCCACGTACCGGTTCCTTCAGGCGCCAGACGAGAGCAGCAACGACGAACGCAGGAATAGCGAAGAAGTAGAACGTCGATCGCCAGCCCCACGCTTGGCTCATCGTGCCCGCGATCGGCAGCAGCACGAAGCCGGCGAGCTGGCCCACTTGGTAGACGCCCATCACCTTCGACCGCTGATTGACGGGGTAATAGTCCGCGAGTAGCGATTGCGATGTGGGGTTATCGCACGGGTCCCACATGCCGAGCGCCATGCGCCCGACGAGCAACATCGCAAACCCGTTGGCCATGCCCGTAAAGATCATGGTGATGCCCCACGCCGTCGTTCCCCAAGCGATGATCTTTGTTCTGCTGAAGCGATCAGCGAGCACGCCGAACGGGACGGTGAAGACCGTCACGCTGACGAGATACGAGCCGGCGAGCAAACCCAAACCAGTGTCGGACAGCCCGAACTCACGCTTGAGCAGCGGGAACATCGACGGCAGCAAGAACTGATCGCTGACGTTGATCATGTAGATCACGGTCAGCAGCGCGAGTGGGTACTTGGGAACGCCGACCAGCTTGCGCGTGATGTGGAAATCGGGACGCGGCGTGAGGGTCGGGGACAGCACTGACCGCTTCACATGTTCCGTCGCCGTCACGGCTTGCCCCCTCAAGCGCCGATCAGACGCGGTAATCAGTGTACTTATATCGAATTGACCGTGTCCAGACAGCTCCGGCGTAGGCGGATGCCGATTCAGTGCACTAATATTCTGCATCTATGAGTTCGGAGCCACGCTGCCCGGTTGATTTCGATCACCACTCGCACGCGTTTGCTGCCGATCCGTGGACCAAGCTCCGCGAGCTTCGCGAGACGTGCCCGGTCGCGTACTCCGAGAGTTATGGCGGCTTCTGGGTGCTGACGTCGTACGCCGACATCAAGGAAGTAGCCGGCGACGACGTGCGATTCTCGTCGGCGCAGGGCCTCACCGTTCCCGACAAAAAGAACCGCGGGCAACGCTCGATTCCCGCCGAGATGGATCCGCCGGACTTCTTGTGGTTCCGGCGGATTCTGCACCCGATGCTGTCGCCTGCGGCGGTCGATCGCATGACGCCCGTGATCGAGCGATTCGTGCATGGTGCGATCGACAGCGTCATCGAAACCGGCAGTTGCGACTTCGTGCATGATCTCGCCGATCCGGTGCCTGCGATGTCGACGCTGTACAAGCTCGGACTACCGGTCGAGCGTTGGAAGGAAATCTCCGAGCCGCTCCACCAGGTTGTGTTCATGCGCCAGGACAATCCCAAGCGCGCGGGAGTAATCGCGCAGCTCGGTGCCGTCAGCGATCTGCTGTACGAGACAATCGCCGCGCGCCGCGAGTCGCCACGCGACGACATGATCTCGTACCTCGTCGGCTCGACGGTCGACGGGCGACCAGTTACCGACGAAGAAGTCAAGGAGATGGCGTACCTGACGATTCAAGGCGGATTCGATACGACCGGCTCCGCAATCTCGAACGCGCTGATTCAGCTCGACCGCGATCGCGACGCACGCAAGCGCCTGATCGACGACCCGAGTTTGATGGTCGCGGCAACCGAGGAGTTTCTGCGCTTCGAAGCACCGCAGGTCGCCCTCGCGCGTACCGCAATGGAAGACGTCGTCATCGGCGGCCAAGAGATCAAGGCCGGCGACAAACTGCTGCTTGTTTGGGCGTCCGCGAACCGCGACGCCGCAGCGTTCGAGAATCCCGACGAACTGCAACTCGATCGCTTTCCGAACCGGCACATGACGTTCGGGCTCGGCGCGCATCGCTGCCTTGGTTCAAACCTTGCCCGCCGTCAGATCGAGCTCACACTGAACGGCGTTCTGCAGCGCATGCCCGATTACGAGATCGACCTGGATGCGGCCACGCGCCCCGAGACGGTCGGCATTGTGTACGGCATGTTCGACCTGCCCGCCACGTTCTCACCCGGCATTCGCTGGTTCCGATAATTCCCTTGTACGAACAACAGTTGAAAGCAGCCTCATGAAAATCGTGCGCGTCGAAGCGTTCCCGGTTGATCTGCGCTACAAGCCGGGCAAAGAGTTTCTGGTCTCCTACGGCGTGATCGACGCGATGCAGAATGCGATCATTCGTGTCACCACCGACGACGGGTTAGTTGGGTACGGCGAACTGATGCCGTTACCGCTCAACGACCGCAGCGCGTGCATCGAGGAGTTGAAGCCGGTTGCAGCAGCGATCATCGGCCAGGACCCGTTCAGCCTGCGCGAGATTTATGCCCGCATCGACGCCACGTTCAGCGAAGAGCGCACCAGCCGCGAGTTGTTGCTGAAGGGCAGCCTGGACTTTGCGTTGCACGATCTGATGGGTAAAGCCGCCGGTGTGCCGGTGTACAAATTGCTCGGCGGCAGCTACGACAACGGAGTGCCGATGCACTTCTCGATCAGCATTCGAACTCCAGAAGAAATGGGCGAAGACACCGCCGCCCGTGTTGCCGAGGGATTCCGCACGATCGAGGTCAAACTCGGCCGCTTCCAGGGCGAACTCGACCTCGAGACAGAGATTGCTCGCATCGCCGCGATTCGCAAGGCCGCCGGCCCAGACGTCGTCATCGTTGCCGACCCCAACCAGGGTTGGACCGTCGAAGAAGCCATTTCCGTGCTGCCCAGCTTTGAGGAGTTCAACGTCTACGTCGAGCAGCCGGTGAAGGGCCTCGACGATCTAGCGGTGGTCCACGATGCGATCAAGATTCCGATGATCGCGGATGAAAGTGTCGGGTCCTCTCGCGTCCTGGCCGAAATGATTCGGCGCGATGCGGCCGACCTGATCAACCTCAAGATCCTGCGCACCGGCGGTCTCTTCGAAGCGTGCAAGATGCTCGACATGTGCGAGGCAGCTGGCATCGGTTACCGCCACGACAACGTGATCCAGACTCGTCTCGCCTCAACGATGATGATCCATTTCTCTACCACGTACCACGCATCGCTTCCCGACTGCGGTGGTACGCAGTTCACTCGCACGATCGAAGACATCGTGATCGACGACGAGGGTGTCTACATGGACGGTGGTACTGCCAAACTCCGCAATCCCGATGCGCCGGGTATGGGCGCAACACCAAAGCCGGAACTCCTCGGCGACCCGATCCTGATTGCTGGCCGATGAGCACCCACGACCAAGACGCCGACAACCTAAACGACACGCACAACCTGTACGACGCCGACCACCTGAACGACAAAGCCCGCCAAGAAGTCCTCGCGCTCGAAGCGTCGATTTACGACAACCCGTCGTCGCGCGCCAACGTGGGGCACTTGCTCGCTCCCGAGTTCTGGGAAGTCTCCCCTTCCGGCGAGAAAGTAACCGGCGAGATGGTGTTAGAGCGCATGGCGACAAATCCGATGATCGTCGACGAGTATCCGGTCAACGACACCCGTGTCGACGTGTACGGCGACGTTGCGATCTCAACGGGTCGCACAGTGTTGCGCGGCAGAGTGCCTCAAGAAGACGGAACCGAAAAGCACGTCGAGCGCATCAACCGCTTCGCGCACGTATGGGTGAGGCGCGACGGAAGGTGGCAAACCGTCTTCGCCCAAAACTCAGACGCCGTCTAGCCCAGCGCTCAAACCCAAGATTTACATAAAGTGCGTCGAGCAGTGACCCGCTGTTAGAGGCCGTGTCAGCCTCAAGCGTTTTGACACAAAGCGAAGAGGTCACACCGACCTGAGGTTGCTGGTGTCAGTGGTTAGCCGATCGATCCGATCGACGGCCAGGCTCTTTCGTTGGTGTTGTGTCGACTCAGTTGGAGAGCGCTGCTGGGCGTTCAGCTGGATGCTTGTTGATCGGGCTGGTCCAAACCGAACCCGGGAGGTTCGTACCAACAACGACGCGGGTGTTCGTGCCAGCAAGACTGCGGTGCAGCCATCCTGCGGGCGCTTGCAGCCGACAGCCAGGCTGGACCTGGGTCACGTTGCCGTGTTCATCGGCGAAGGATCCGGTGCCCGAAATCACCCAAGTGACTCCTTCGAACTCGTGCCAGTGGAGGGTCTCGTCGGTCTCATGGACGTCCTCGAACGCCAACCCGTGCAACCCCATGGCCGCGACTTGCTCGAGCGCGTCGCGCTCCGTGATCGGCGCACCTGTCGTGAACTCGTAGCCCATGGCGTTCAATCTCCTTGTCGATTCCGTTGGCGGCTCGGTCGGTCCGGCACCGTTGTCCGCTGCTCATCATCGCACGGTTTCGCCGAGCGTGAAAGGGCCCGACAAAACAACCATCGGCTTGTACCCCCGCCACTCCAAAGCGCTCCAGGGTCGCCAGCGTCCACCGCCGCATGGGCGAAGGGTGTCCTTAAGAATGTATGAGGTTGGTCACCCCCGTAGGACGAGATCAGGTTTTACGTAAAGTGCGTCGGGCTGTGACCCGTTGTTTCCGGTCGTGTCATCGTCAGGCCTTTGACACAAAGCCTGCGGGTGCCATGAAGAGTGTGGGAAATTGCGCACGTCCGTTGGTCGAGGCTAACCACCGATGGCGGCGGTTTGATGGTGGCTACTGGGCACGTGCTGCTGTATATAATTGATGTATGTCAGCCACCAGGACCCAGGTGTACCTCACCGAAGCGCAGCGTCGCAAGATTGACCATTTGTCCACAGCCGAGGGCGTTCCGATGGCGGAGATCGTTCGACGCGCCCTCGACGAGTACCTTCACGACGACATCGACGCGACCGCGGCACTGGCGCATACCTTCGGTGCCGCTCCAGCAGCTTCAGTGCCACCGCGCGATGAGTGGCGTCGTGGCTGACCTTCTTGTCGACACAGATATTTTTATCGACCACCTGCGCGGAACAACTGCAATCAAGGCAGTGCGCCATCGCCTGCACTACTCCGTGATTACACGTGCCGAGTTGTTCGCAGGCAACACCGCCACCGACCTTGTGGCACAACTCCTCGCACCCTTCCGCGAGGTCACGGTCGATCGAGCAATCGCCGAGCGTGCAGGTCGGGTGGCCCGCGAGTTTGGCGTCCGGCTTCCCGACGCCGTGATCGCCGCCACGGCTCTGGAGAACGGATTCGGGCTCGTCACAAGAAACCTAAAGCACTTCAACACCGTGCGAGGGCTTCGAGTTCGATCGATTTAGACACAGCGCTAGATCGGCAAACCGGCGCGCAAGCAGTCGCCTTGAGGGTGTCCTTAAGAGTGTGTGAGGTTGCTGGTCGTGGTGGGAGTCCAAACTGGTCGGTGGCATGGTTCTCCTGACTGTGGCACACCTACCAAGTACGCTGCGCTTATGGTTCGTACGCTTGATCTTGCGCCGTGGGCAGGTCGCTGGGTAGCGGTCGATGCGGCAAATCATGTGCGCTGCGATGCACCGTCGTTGGCGCAACTGCTTGATGCCCTCGCTCTCGTTGACGTCGGTGATGTCGAAGTGATGCGCGCTCCGGCGCCGGGTGAGCCGGTGGTTTACGGGCTTGGCTGACGCCTGGCAATACGGATACACCGATTTCGGGGAAGGCCGCGGTCGCAGCCCACAGCCCGTCCTTCGCGCCGTGGTCGGCGTTGCCGCACCGGGAGCACCAAGCCGCTTCGCCGCCATCATCGACACCGGAGGGCCGATCACCGTCGTCGCGGCCGAGGTGCTGGGCTCCGGTGGCGATCCGGTCGATCGCGGCGAGACGATGATGCTGCGCCTCGGAGGTGCCACCAATGAGGTGCCGCTCTACGATCTGACGTTGGAGGTGCGTCCACCGGCGGACGTCGTTGATGCCACTCCGATTCGCTGGCGAGGCATCGTTGCTGTACTTGAACCGTGGCCGCACCACGGCACGGCCGTGATCCTCGGACAGTCAGGGTTCCTCGACACGTTCACCGTGACCTTCGGCCCCGACGGCTTCGCCCTTCAACCTGCCTCAGTGTTCAGGCGCCGCTTTCCGCCGGCGAACAACTGAATTCAAACGCGTGGCAGGGGTGTCCTTAAGAGTGTGTGAGGTTGTCGGTGGCGGTACGCGTTCTGGGGCTGAATCCTCCCGGAAGCCGAGACAAATCAGCCCCATAAGCCGAAATGGGACAAATCAGACCCAGATTCCTCCCGCGCCTGAGGGTCGTATTAGGAACGTATGAGGTTGTCGTAGTCGGCGGCACTCGCAGACTCTCGAAGGATGGGAAGTGACGCGCGCGCAATTCTGTAACTCAACGAACGTCTGAGTTGCAGCGCGCCTAGCGCGTCACTTCGCTGTATCGCGGCCAGCGACTACGTCGACAACTAGTCGCGTACGGGTTTTGGTTGTGGTGTGATCTTCATTGGTGTCATCGACGCGAGGTCGATGTCGATGATCCACGGGCCACGCTGCGCAACAGCCTTCGTAAACGTGTCCGTGAATTGCGCGACCGATGTGATGGTGGCCGAGTTGATTCCGAACGCCGCGCCAACCGCGGCGAAATCGGGAGTGGCCAACTCGACGCCCGTGCGGCGGCCACCGACTGCCATGTCTTGGATGAAGCGCAGCATTCCGTAACCGCGATCGTTGAAGACACACACGATCAACGGCAGCCCGTATTGCGCGGCCGTCGCCAACTCACCGATGCTCAGCATGAGACCGCCGTCGCCCTGAATAACAACGGTTGGTTTGCGTGTGGCAACCGCGGCGCCGAGACCAAGCGGAACGCCCGGCCCGATCGCTTGCGACGTGGGACGAATCGCCGTGCGCGGTTGCCGAACTGGCAGCAACCGGTTGCCCCACAGGTACGCGGAAATCGTCGCATCTTTGGCGACCACCGCGTCGGACGGCAGCGCCGCAGCAATCGCATCCATGATCGCGGTGATGTCGGGTCCGACGTCAGTGCGGTTCGATGCAACAACTTCGTCGCGCCGCGCCTGGCAGGTGGCGACCCACTCGGAATGCGGTGACGAATCGAGCGGACCAGCGAGCAGCGCCTGCAGCCCGAGACGCGCGTCTCCGATCAGCGCAACATCGGCCGGATGAACGCGGCCGATCATGGTCGGGTCGGCGTCGAGGTGAATCAACGTCCCAGGGAAACGCAGCCACTTGAGCACGTTCGTGTACAGCTGAAATCGCGTTCCGACGGCGAAGACCACATCGGCTTGCGCGAGCACTGCATCCATCGCGGACATGTCGATATTCGGCCCAAGCGCCAGTGCATGCGTCTCGTCAATCGCACCGCGACCCTCGATGGTGGTGAGCACCGGTGCCGACAACGCTTCGGCGAGCTTCGTCAACTCGGCTGCTGCATTCGCGTGGATGACACCGCCTCCGGCAATGATCAACGGTCGCTCGGCGGACGCCAGCATTGCGCGCGCCTTGTCAATCGTCGCGGTCGAGGGCGTACTGCGTCGCGGTGCCGCAGCTTGCAGTTCAACCACCTCCGCGGCAGCGTATTGCAGATCGATCGGAATCTCGACCGCCCCCGGGCCTGGCCGCCCGCTGAGCATGTCGTGTACGACCGACATGATCGTTGGTGCGATGTCGTCGGCGCGATCGATGTGCTCGGCGCGCTTGGTAATGGTGCGCAACATCTCTAGTTGCCGCTCGGCTTGATGGATCGTGCCGCGCCCGCGACCAAACTCGCCGGTCTCGACTTGGCCGGTGATCATCAGCACTGGCGACGACGCGTAGTTAGCTTCGAACAACCCACCCATCGCGTTCGCGGCGCCGGGGCCAGTGCTCGTCAGCGCGACGCCGACCTTGCCGCTTGCCCGCGCGTAACCGTCGGCAGCGTGCACCGCTCCTTGTTCGTGACGGCACGCAATAAACTCGATCGAGGATGACCGGCTGATCGCATCCAGCGTCGGCACGTTGTGAATACTGACGATGCCAAACACCTTTTCGATCCCCAGCGCCTCCAGCGCGGCTACCGCGGCTTCTCCGCCCGTCATAGTCGTTCCCGTCGTTGCGGTCATCACTTGCTCCCTGTTGCTGGCCGCGGGTCGCGCGGTAGGCCGAGCACGCGCTCGGCGAGAATGTTGCGCATTATTTCGTCGCTGCCGCCAGCGATGGACAGCCCGGGTGTCGAAGTGGCGACTTCGGCCCAGGTGGCACCAGCCGGATCGGCGGAATCCCACGCCAACGACGCCGGCCCGACGAGTTCCAGTGCTAACGCAGCGGACTCCTTCGAAAGGCGGGTGCCTGCAAGCTTGGCGAGCGAACCTTCCGGACCCGGCTCGGCGCCACTGAGCAACGCTTCCGTGACGCGCATTCCGAAGAATCCGACGATGCGTTCTGCGATCACGATCGACGCAAGTTTGTCGACGATCGCGCGGTTCTCGGTTTGGTGGGTGCGTTGCGCTTCTTCAATCAGCACGGCCGACGGAAAACCGTAGCCACCTGGCGAACTGGTACCGATCGAAACTCTCTCGTTCATCAGTGTCGTGATCGCGTTCCGCCAACCAGCGCCCACTTCCCCGAGCAATGCATCGGGGCCAATTCGGCAGTCGGTGAAGAACACTTCGTTGAACCTTGCTGTGCCGGTCATCTCTACCAGCGGGCGCGTTTCTACGCCTCGATTCTTCATGTCCACGATGAAGGTGGACAGCCCCGCGTGACGCGATGAACCGCTGTCGCTACGTGCGAGCAGCAGGCCGAACGCAGCGTTATGCGCGCCCGACGTCCAGACTTTCTGGCCGTTGACCACCCAACCATCACCGTCGGACTCCGCGCGACACTGCACGCCGGCGAGATCCGAACCCGCGCCGGGCTCAGAGAACATTTGGCACCAAATCTCGTCGCCGCTCAGTAACGGTGGCAGATGGCGGTCCTTTTGCGCGTCCGTCCCGTAGGCGAGCACCGTCGGCGCACACATGCCCTGGCCGATGATGAACATGCCGAGCGGCAACGAGTAACTGGCAACCTCCTGGTTGAAAATCACCTGATGCCTGTTGGTCAGCCCCTGTCCGCCGTATCGCTCTGGCCACGAGATCGCGCCAAGTCCGTGTTGATACAGCAGCGTGAGACAACGACGATTGCGTGCCAGCCGAATCTCGTTCGATGCATTGTCCAACGGCGCGCGGCCGTAACGATCGCGCCGCCAGCCTTCCTCGTCGGCGTAACGCTCGAGGAAGTCGCGGATCTTCGCGCGGAACTGATCGTCGGAGATTTCGTTAGTCATGCTCACAGGCGGCTGTTGTAACCGCCGTTAACCAGGAACGTCTGGCCGGTGACCCAATCGGCCGCAGTGCTCGCGAGATAGTGAATCATCCCGTAGAGATCGCTCCCAGTGCCCATCCGCTTCATTGCGGTACCAGCAATCATCTTTTGAAAAGCTGCCTCCGGAAGTTGGCTGCGCGTTGCTTCGTTGTCGATCGGTCCGGGCGCAACAGCGTTGACGGTGATGCCGCTCGACCCCAGTTCAGTCGCGAGCGCGTACGTCATTTGGTTGAGACCGAGCTTGGAAACGCCGTATACACCCGACGGCATGTACGCGCCCATCGAGGAAATGTTGATGATGCGACCCCAACCCTGCGCGCGCATCGGCTCGAGCACTGCCTGCGTGCACAGCAACGGGCCACGCAGGTTGACCGCGATCACCAGATCGAAATAGCTCGCCTTCGTTGCCGACAACGGTGCTGGCTCAAGATCACCCCAAATACCGGCGTTATTGATCAAGATGTCGACGGTCCCCCACGCCTCAATGACCGCAGCAACCATTGCGGCGATGCTGTCGGCATCGGTGACATCGACAGCGAGTCCAAGCACCTCACTGCCCTTCACCTCGGTGGCAATTTCTTTGGCCGTGGCGACAACCGCATCGGAATTGACATCGGCGAGCGCAACCTTGGCCCCATCGCGCACCAGCATGCGTGCGTAATCGCGTCCAAGGCCACGTGCAGCACCGGTGACGATGACGACTCGGCCTTCAACACTACGGCCTTCAACGCTGCGATCTGTCTCTGTTTGTGTCATGCAAAATCCTTCGGGTTGTCGATCGATCTAACGGAGGGGAAGTTTCAGGCCTTGGCCGGCAATGACGCCGCGCATGATTTCGGAGGTACCGCCGCCGATCGTCTCGCTGATCGACTGCCGCCACAGAAACTCGATCTGCGAGCCGGCAACGATCGACTCGGGAACACCAAGGTCGCCCGCTACACGAGCAATCGCTTGCGCGGCTTCGCTGCCCGCAAGCTTGTTGGCCGCGGCCTCGACGACCGCATCGCGACCGTCTTGCACTGCTTCCAGCATCGCAAGCGCGTGGGCTTCCACCTCGGCGACGATCACGGCCGTCTCGCTGAGGCGGCGGCGAACGAGCGGATCATCGGTGAGCCCACGCTCGGTCAGCCAGGCGAGCAAGTCCTCAAAATCTTGCGACACTCGCGCCGGCGAAAATTGCACGTGTCGTTCGGTGGCGAGCGCAACGCTGATCAAGCCCCAGCCGCCGTTCTCTTCCCCGACTCGGTTCGCAACGGGCACAACGACATCGTCGAAGAAGATCTCGTTGAACCGCTCGCCGCCCGTCGCGGGAATTGGCGAGATGGTGATTCCCGGCGACCGGCGATCGACGATCAGAATCGTCAGGCCGCGGCCACGATCTTCCTGTGTGCCGGTGCGACACAGCACCCACAGATAGTCGGCGCGATGTCCGCCGGATGTCCAGCGCTTCTCGCCCGTGAGTATGTAGTTGTCGCCATCGCGCACCGCCTTTGTACGCACCGAGGCAAGGTCCGAGCCAGCTTCGGGCTCTGAGTACCCGAGCGAGAATGCAATCTGCGCGGTACGCAGCGCTGGAAGGAAGCGTTCCTTCTGCTCGTCGGTGCCCGCGGCGATGATCGTCTTGGCCACAATTCCGGAACCGAGCGGAGGCCGCGCCGCGCGACGGCGAGCCATCTCGTTCCACAGCACGAACTCGTAGAGCGGATGCTTGCCCTCACCACCCACTTCCTTCGGCCACGCCAACGCCAGCCAGTTGCGCGCACCAAGCGCGCGATAGAGCTTGATCGTTGCGGCGTGGTGGTCGCCTTCGTGATGGAAAAAGCCGTGCGTGTCCTTGTAGTCGTCGAGGAACGCGCGGACTTCGGTTCGGAAGGCTTCGAGCTCTGGCCCGAGATCGAGGTTCATCAGTGCGAGCTGGGCTCTTCCTCGCCAGTGACCCACTTCGGGTCGCGCTTCTCTACGAATGCCTTTGGACCCTCCTTGAAGTCGGGGTGATCCCAGTGCATGCGCAACAACGCCCAGCCGTACTCGAGGCTGTCGCGGTAGCCGAGCTCGACCGAACTCCACACGGCTTGTTGCGACAGCGAAACCGCCGCCGGCGAGTTGGCGCAGATCTGGTGCGCAATCTCCTCGGCCTTCGCCATCAGCTCACCGGGCTCGCACAGTTCATCGACGAGACCCAGTTGATAGGCGCGCTCGGCTGTCATTCGATACGCCTTGCCGCACAGCGTCATCCGCAACGCGGAACCCAACGGCAGTCGCTTGGCAAGACCAATGTTCTCGAGCGCACCGACCATGCCGACGTTGACGTGCGTGTCGAGGAAGGTGGCGGTGTTGACGGCGACGATGATGTCGGAGTCGACAACGAAGTGCAGCCCGGCCGAGGCAACCGTGCCGTTGACGGCGCAGATGACTGGCTTCCACACGCGGTTGTGGCGTGGCGACCAGTGCACTTCTTCGCTCATCGGCCCCTTGCCAGCGGATACTCCGCCGCGACTGGCGACGGCGCCGACATCGGCACCGGTGCAGAAGAAGCGATCGCCGCTAGCGGTGATGATCACACACCTAATCCACGGATCGGATTTCACTTCCGCCCAGATCGCCTTCATCGGTTCGACTTGGCTCTTGTGTAGCGCGTTACCGCGATCGGGTCGGTCGAGCGTGATGTAGGCGATGTGATCCTTGCGTTCGTACTTCAATCCCTCGAGGGGACCAGTGAGGTCGATCATGATGCAGTCCTTTCACGTTTTGGGTCAAAGAGATCGTCGAGCACGAGCTCGTGCGCATAGTTCTGATTCGGTGGTAACAGGCTTACCTGACGGATGCGATGACTCAAGTGTCCGACCGGGCCCTCGAGAGTGAATCCCATCGCGCCAAACAGTTGATGCGCCTGGTAGCCAGCCGCCATCGCCGACCCGATCGCAGACAGGCGCGCGGTCGCCGACGACACGTGTGCTCTCGAGTCGCCACCGTCGAGACGCTGGGCAGCACCTCGGGCCAGGATGCGCGACGCATTCAGGCGCATCGATGCGACCGCCAACGGATGCGATACCGCCTGGAACGTCGCGATCGGCTTGTTGAATTGCACGCGATCCTTCGCATACGCAGCGGCGAGCTCGATCAGTTCCTGCGCGGCGCCCACCAGGTACGCCGCCGCGGCAACGTGTGCGCGCGCGATCGCGCTGTGCGCGGAACCCAGCGAACGCACTCTCGTCGGCTCGATGAAACCCCAGGGTTCGTTGCCAGTCGTGTCGCAACGATCGACCTTGCCCTGCGGCGTCACCAGCCACGCTTCGACGCCGTCGATCTCGATGAACAGTGAGGCAACGGGTGCCCACGGAAACAGACGGTCCTGTCCGAGGCTTACCAGTGCCTCGCCGCTTCCAATCGAGTCGATCTCATCTGGCTTCAACAACGCCGTCGCCGCGAAGGTGCCGACGAGCGGTCCCGGCGCGCCACGACGACCGAGCGTCTCCATCGCTGCCGCTATCTCAAGCACGCCGCCGCCACCAGCCTCCGTCCCAAGGGTCAGCACGCCCAACGCAGCAAGGCCTGACCAAAAACCTTTTGGCAGCGGCTCATCGGCGGCAAACAGCGGCCCTGTCCCCGCGCGTCGGCAATACCCATCGATCGAGTCCTGAAGTGCGAGTTGCTCGTCGTCGTACGACAGTTTCAGGTTCACAGACAGAAAGAGTATCCTGAAACCCCGATGGCACCCTCCCTGCACAATGAGGGGTTGGCCGGCGGCCCACCCAAGTTCTTCACATTTGCCGAGACGCCTTCAGGCGCGTTGCTGGTTGGCAGCTGCGTTCGTGGCATTTCCCGATCGACCGACGGTGGTGCCAATTGGCAGCCCGTCGGCGAGCTCGATCACGTCAGCGTCAACACCCTTGCGGTCGAGCCCGACGGTCAGCTGCTCGCCGCAACCTCGAAGGGGCTGTGGCGGTCGGCCGACGACGGTTCGTCGTGGACAGCCCTCAACGACGAGACGCTCTACGCAGTGCTGTCCGATGGCGCGGACCATCCACGCGGGGTCACGACGCTGCGGCTGCTCAAACTGGCGAACGGCACCACTCTTGCCGGAACCGACGGCGAGGGCGTGTGGGTCGGCGATGGCGGCGAGTGGAACCACGCTGGCCTCGACGACGCGATCGTGTACAGCCTTGTTGAGACCTCGGCAGGAACGCTGTTGGCTGGGACTCGTGGCAAGGGAGTCGCGCGTTCGAACGATGGTGGCGCTACATGGTCGCTACCGGCGACTCCCGTTCCCGATGTCTACGTGCATTGCTTGGTACAACTCGCCGACGGATCGTTGCTTGCCGGAACGGGTCTCGGCATTTCGATCTCGATAGATGATGGGCGCTCATGGAACTCATACGCCAGCGACCTGCACGGCCATCGCATATTCGCAATTCGTGAACTTGCCGACGGACGAATCGCGGCGGGCAGCTACGCGCACATGTGGATCGGGCGCGACGAGTCGTGGCGCCAGGTCGACGCGGGGATGACGCCCGATGAAGCGTGGGCAGTGTTGTTCGGTGATGACGGCGCGATCTACGCGGGAACCAAGGGCGGCGTGCTGCGGTCCGACGATCGCGGCGCGACGTGGGCCCCATCGCTCACCGGTTCGGTCGTATTCGCATTAGCCAACACCAGAGCGGGCGAGGTCCTCGCGGGTGGCAACGACGGGGTTCACATCGGCCCCGAATGGCGGCCGGTCGGCGAACTCGGCCCACGTGCGTACGCGCTCTTTGAGGTTGCCCCCGGCCATGTGTTAGCTGGCACGTTGACAGAAGGCCTGTATCAGTGCGTCGACGACGTGTGGGGTCCGGTCGTCGACGGCCCGCCCGATTGGCAGATCTACCAAATCATCCGCTCGCAAACCGGACGACTGCTCGCGTGCAGCGGGGCGATCATCAATGGCGAGAAAGACGGCAGCGTCTACACCTCCGACGATGAGGGCCGGACGTGGGTGGCGACGCTTTCGGGTCGCAGCTACTACAAGATGACGCAAACCGCCAGCGGTGTCATCTACGCAGGCGGCCGCCGCTGCTACATCTCGCGCTCGACCGACGACGGAACTACGTGGGAGCTCTGCCCGCTTCCGCTCGAGCAAGAGTCGAAGATGTACTCGCTTTCGGGCGATCGCGCCGGTCGGCTGTTCTTGGGCGCAGGCAGTCAACTGCTTCGCAGCGACGACGGCGCGAACAGTTGGACGGTTCTCGACAAGGGCATCGACGGCGTCAGCGTCTACGACCTACGCGAGGGTCCCGACGGCCTACTCGCCGCCGCGACAAGTGTTGGGCTGTTTGTCAGCGACGATGGTGGCGACAACTGGCGCGCCGGAAGTAGCGCCTGATCATGCCTGGCGTGTTCGCGCGCGTGAAGTCTGCTGGCCTCGACCGATTCGGTTTTCACGTCGCTGTCGAGGACGTGCAAGAACCCGCGCCTGGGTTCGCGCTGATCACGCTGGCAGGCGAAGGGCTGACCAAGAACGTCTGGCACCCCGGCGATTGCGTCAAATTGCGCACACACGATGACCATCTGCGCAGCTACACACCATTCGACTGGGACGAGAGCGCCGGACGCATCCGCCTCTTGAGAGGTGGCCGCGCCATTGGCCCGGGAACTCACTTTCTCAGCACATTGTCGATCGGCGCACAGGTGCAGTTGCTCGGGCCGAAGAAGAGCGTCGACTTGAACTTCGAGCGAGCACCGATCATCGTCGGCGACGAGACGGCGCTCGGGTTGTGCGGCGCTTGGGCTGGCTCGCATCCAGAATCGCCAGCAACCGTTCTGCTGGAAGCGACCGACGTCGATGGTTGCCGCGCCGCTGCACACGCTGTCGACGTGAATCCGAATTCTGTTGTGTCGACCCGCGACGACTTGATCGCTCGCCTCATCGAACTTGTTCGCGCGAGTGCAGATGCGCCGTTGGTGTTGTCTGGGTGTGCCCAAACGATCGCGGCGTTGCGAGCTGCTGTGAAGAGCGCAGAGTTGAACGACGGCCGGGTTATCCGGGTGAAGGCGTACTGGGACGAGAACCGAGCGGGGCTGGACTAGCCGTTCACTGGCCGGTTTCTTGAAACCATCTTGATTACGCCTCAGCGCCTATGTAGTGTACTGATTTACGGGTGCGGGGGCATTCCGGTGGATCGATCGAAACTGTTCGAGCGTCCAAAAGTCCTTTGGAAGGGGCAAGGCAATGATCAGTTTCAGAAAGGTTCAAGCAGTCGCACTCGCAAGCGTGCTCGTCCTCGCCGCATGTGGCGATGATGAGGACAAGGCAGCGGATACGACCGCCGCAGCCGAGACCACGGTCGCGGAGACCACGCCGCCGGAGACAGATGCGCCGACGACCACCGAAGCCGCACCGGTCATCGACGAAGCCGCTGCATCGGCTGAAATCGAGGCCAACGTTGTTGGCCTGTTCGATCAGCTCGCAATCGCCGGCAACGCCGCTTCCTCGCCCGAAGATGTAGCCGCCGCACTCGGCGCCGCCGGTGGCTTGGTTCAGGGGGGCGACTGCCCCACAACCAGGGGCCAGGTTCCGGTCATCGCCGGGCTTGCTGCTGCCGCCAACTTGACGCTCGTCATCGACGAGGCGCCAACCTTCAACGCTGACGGCACCGAGGGGACCTACCTCTTCAGCGCACTCAGCAACGGCGCCCCGTCGCAGCTCGACCACTCGAATGGTGTGTCGGTCTACGAGAACGGCGTTTGGAAGCTTGCCTCAACCATCTGGGGAGCATTCCTCGGCATGGGTGGCATCGATGCGCCGGATCCCGACGCTCCCTTCGATGCTGCTGTTGATGGCCCCGAAGTCAGCGCCAACGTGGTCGACCTGTTCGATCAGCTCGCAATCGCAGGCAACCCGGACGCCGACCCGCGGGTCATCGAGCCAGCATTACGTGCCGCAGCGTGCCTGATCGAGGGTGGCTACACCGAAGAGGTCCAGGCCCAGATCCCGATGATCGCTGGTCTTGCCTTTGCAGCCAGCCTGACCATCGTCATCGACGAAGAGCCAACCTTCAACGCTGATGGCACCGAGGCGACGTACATCTTCAGTGCCCTTGCCGGCGGCAACCCGTCGCAGCTCGACCACAGCAACGGTGTGTCGGTGCTGGGTGAAGACGGAGTGTGGAAGATCTCGTCCGCGATTTGGTCAGCATTCGTCGCCATGGGTGGCGGCTGAGTAACTAGTTGAAACGGCCGCCGGCGCGTCAGCTTCTGACGTGTCCGGCGGCCCTTTCATTTTTCTATACCCTCAACACGCCTGTGCTAAATTCGGGCTACTGAATTACTAACCGGGGGGTCGACCTTGAAGCACAAGTCTCGGATCGCAGCGTTGATGGCCTTGTCACTGGCGGTAGTCGCATGCAGCGACGACGGTGATTCCAGTGACTCCGTTGCGTCTACGCCCAACAGTGGGTCGACCAGCGATTCGACCGGCGACACAACCGCGCCCGGCGAGGTCACTACCTTGAAGATTGGTTACGCCTACCAAGACGTTTCGGCATTCGCCATCCTCAGCGAGAAGTTCTCGCTCGGCGACATCGAGTTGCAGGCCCAGTCGGTACTCGAGGCGTGGCGACGCGATGGTCTGCTGCCAGCAGGCATCGACATCGAGTTGGTGTTCGCAGAGTTCAACACCCTGAGCCCGGAAGGCATCTTGGGTGCATGCACCAAGCTGGCCCAGGACGACCATGTGTTCGCCGTGATCGCGAGCCGCGACTTCGGAGTCGGTTCCCAGTGCCTGGCCGAGCGCTTTGGAATCCCGACCATCTCCTCAATGGGTGTGGCCGCATCTGCTTACGAGCGCGGCGCACCGTGGCTGTTCTCGGTGCAACCCACCGAGTCCCAGGCCATCTTGTCCTTCGTCAGCTGGGCCAACGAAAGGGGCGCACTGGAAGGCAAGAAGGTTGGAATTTACTGGGACACGCGCTCCGAGGAAGCCGCCGACGATCTGAAAGATGCGCTCGCGGACCTCGGCGTTGAGGTTGTTTCAGACCTGCCCTCTGATGGTGAAGGTATTGGTAGCCCGCAGGACGCGATCGTCGTGCCACGCTTCATCGCCGACGGCGTCGACTTTCCGATCCTGATGGTGGGCACGAGCAGCGTGACCGCCTTCTTGGCCGTGTCCGAACAGCAGGATTACGACCCCGACTTGCTGTGGTTCGAATGGGCGAGCCACTTGAACGACGTGTCGACCGACGCACTCCCGCAAACCCTGATCGATGGGGTACAGGCCATGACGTTCAGCCGAGTCGGCGAGCTGTCGGCCGGAATCGAGCCCGGCGCAGCCGCCGAAAAGTGCTTGAACGAATACGTCACATATTCTGGTGAGGACGTTGACTTGGACGTCCCAGCTAGCGCCGCGACCGGCCAACTGCTCTTCACTTGTGACCTGATGTCGATTCTGCTGGAGGGCCTGCGCAACGCAGGGCCGAACCCGACGGCCGAGAGCTTCGTTGCGTCGCTCGAGATGATCACCGACCTAGAGCTCGCGTGGTGGGGCAACGTGTCGTACAGCCCCGATGATCACGCCGGTGTCAAGCAGGTCCGCACCATCACGTGGTCGCCCGACTGCGGCTGCTGGGCAGCGGAAGGCGAATTCGCCGACGTAGCTCCGTGACAATTCGCGGCATCGAGCTACCAAAAGGTTCATTGCTGATCGGCGATGGCCGAGTCGAACGCACCGAAGCGGGTGTGTTCGAACAGATCGACCCGTCGACAGGTGAAGTGCTCGCGCCCGTCACGCTGGCCGGAGCGGCCGAGATCGGCGATGCGGTTCGCGCCGCCAACGAAGCCGAAGCCGGTTGGCGCGCGTTGGCGCCGGCACGGCGCCGCGACCTGATCCTTGCGCTAGCCGACGCGCTCGACGAGCACCACGAGGAACTCTCAATTCTGCGCTCGCTAGAACTCGGTGCACCCAAGAAGCAGGGCAAGGGCCTCAACATGGCCGTCGAGTACATCCGCTACTTCGCCGGCTGGGTCGACAAGCTCGAAGGCACCACGATTCCGATCAGTTCGACGGTGCTCGATTACACGATCCCCGAGCCGTACGGCACGGTAGCCGCGCTGACGCCGTGGAACGGTGGGGTCGTTTCGGTCGCGATGAAGGTCGTGCCCGCGCTGGTCGCGGGCAACTGCGTCGTACTCAAGCCATCGGAGTTGGCGACGCTGGCGCCACTGCGCTTCGGCGAGTTGGCACTGGAAGCTGGCATTCCGCCGGGAGTACTCAACGTGGTACCCGGTGGAGTTGCGGCTGGTGAAGCACTGGTCGCTCACGCCGGAGTCAACAAGATCAGCTTCACCGGCGGCACCGCAACCGCGCGTCACGTGCTGCGCGGTGCTGCGGCGAACCTGACGCCGGTGATTCTCGAGCTCGGCGGCAAGTCGGCGAACATCATTTTCGATGATGGCGATCTCGATGCTGCCGTGATGACCACCATCTTCTCCGCACTCGGCGGCATGAGCGGGCAGGGCTGCGTGCTGCCGACGCGATTGTTAATACAGGCGGGCGCGTATGCGGAGGTCGAGAAGCGCATCGTCGCAGCTGCATCGGCGCTTTCCGTTGGCCGACCTTTCGACGCGGGCGTGCAGGCGGGCCCAGTGATTTCGCAGAGTTCGCTGGAACGGATTCTGGCGATGATCGACGGGGCTCGTCAGCGCGGCGACGGGACGCTACTCACCGGCGGGCAGCGCCTGGCAGGCGACCTGGCATCGGGCTTCTTTGTCGCGCCGACGGTGTTCGGCCATGTCGACAACGCGTCGCCCATCGCGCAGGACGAGGTCTTCGGCCCGGTACTCAGCCTGGTCCAGTTCTCCGACGAAGAAGAAGCGATCCAACTCGCCAACGATTCGCTGTATGGGCTCGGCGGGCTCGTCTTCACCCGCGACATCGGTCGAGCACATCGCGTCGCGCACAGACTGAAGGTCGGTTCGGTCGGTGTCAACGCCTTCGCGCCAATGCCGCCCAGTGCGCCGTTCGGCGGCATGAAGCACAGCGGGTATGGCCGCGAGGGTGGCCTAGTCGGCGTCAAAGAGTTCTTGCAAGACAAGAACATCTACGTCGACATCGCCTCACGATGACAAGCCGGCCGCAACCGGTCTTGTTCTGCACCGATCAGTTCTTCGACGAATACGGCGAACGCCTGCGCGCGACGGCTCCGCAAGTCGAGGTCGTCGCACTCGGTACCTCCGATGTGATCTCGGCCGAGGATCTCGCGCGCGTGACGATCGCCTTCATGTCGAAGGACACTTGGCCGAAGCGCGCGCAGTCGTTCTCGACGGTGGTGGAAAGCGCGCCCCAGCTCGCCTGGTTGCATGTCTTCTCGGCTGGCGCGGATGGACCATTCTTCGACGCGTTACGTGCGCGCCAGGTACGAGTCACGAGATCTGCCGGCGCGTCGGCGCACGCCATCGCAGAGACCGTGTTTATGTTTTTGCACGGGTTGTCGCGCGACTTGCGCGGTGCCGCCGCCGCATGTGCCGAACGTCGCTTCCAGTGGCACGAGTGGTCCGAGCTTGAGGGGCGACGCATCGCCGTTCTCGGGTACGGCCCAATCGGACAACGCATCACCGAACTTGCACTCGCCTACGGCATGCGCCCGACGATCGTGCGTCACACCGTCCGAGGCGACGAATTGCTGCCCGCTCGAACGCTGGCAGATCTTGAGGACATCGCCACCGAACACGATGTGCTTGTGGTTGCCTTGCCGCTGACCGACGAAACGCGCGGTGTCATCTCGCGCCGAGTCATCGATCGCATGTCAGCTGATTCGCTGTTCGTCAACGTCGCACGCGGCGCAATTGTCGATCAGGAAGCCCTCACTGAAGCTCTCGCGGCCAGACGCATCGGTGGCGCCGGGCTCGATGTGTTCGCGACCGAACCGCTTCCCGCATCCGATCCGTTGTGGGACCTGCCGAACGTGTTGATCACACCACACAACTCGGGTTCCAGCCGCGGTGGTCCGAAGGCCGTCGCAGAGGTCTTCTTCGCCAACCTTGCGCTGTATCTCGCCGGCGAGGCGATGCAACACGAGTTGCCGTAATCAGAGCGCGAGGTCGCTCAGCGGCACGCCGTAGAGCACGGCGGCGTTGCCGTAGAACAGAGCGGACTTGTCAGCATCGCTGAGCGAGCTGAAGATTGTGCGATAGGCGTTCACGACGCCTGCGTAGGTGCCGAACAGTCGATCCACCGGCCAATTGGTTCCGAGCATCGCTCGGGCCGGCCCGAACACGCCGTAGCAAGCCTCAGCCCACGGGCGAATCGAATCGATCGTCCAGTCGGGGTCCGAGCCGCCGCACAGCGCGGAGATTTTGCACACCAGGTTCGGACGTTCCGCGATCTTCGTCGCCGCCGCAACCCAGTGCTTCAGGGATTCAGGAGTGCGCTTCTTCGGTAACGCAGCATGGCTGAGTACGAACGTGACGTTGGGCCAGCGATCCGCAAACGCGGCGAACATGTCGAAGTTCTCTGGGGCAGTGCGTAGCTCGATCGAGAAGCCAAGCTCTTCCGCGACGTCGACGCTGGGCGCACACGCATTGAGGTCGCGACCTTTAGGGCCCTTCATATCCCGAACGGATCGGCAACGTTCGCTGGCCGCTCGATGGCGGCGCAGCAGATCGGGGCCATCGGGCGACGCCAAGTCGCAACCACCGATGATCCCCAGCGTTATCCCATCAGTCGCGGCCATCGCGGCCAGCCACTTCGTTTCCAGCGCAGCGTCGTCCATACCCGACGCGGATTGCGCATGAATCACTCCCGCAACACCGAGGCCGGCGACTTCCTGGCGAAACTCGTTGCTCGTGTAGCGACGCGCTTCGTGCATCACTTCTGGGCGCTTATCGGTTGCATCCGTCCAGCTGTGCAACGGGCTCTGGAAGCTCTGCTCGAGCCATGGCCAGCGCATGCCAGCAACATCGTGATCCCAGAAGTGAACGTGTGTGTCGAGGATCGGCGTCGTCATACGACCACCCAGAAAGTCGTCGACTAGCCGACGACCGTGATGACGAGCACTTCGCCGAGCGATGCGTGCGAGGTCTCGCCCTTCTCGGGGTCGTCGCCACTGTTGCAGAACAACACGTACGTGCCGGGCGCGAGATCGACAGTGAGTACTTTGGTAGCGCCCAGCCCTTCGATCAGCAGGCCGGTCTTCGCGATCAAGTCATCACCTAAGGCGTCGACGTCTATTGCACCGTTCGAGCGCTGCGGAAGCGCTTCGTAACTGTCGCCGCGTGCGATCGCGAATACGTGCGGATCTTCCTCCACATTGGTCGCTTCAAAGTTGATAGTGCCAGCGGTAAAGACCGTCTGGCTGACCACGATCGAACCGGTGTGCAATTCGACCACCACCGTGTCGGGATTCACCGGCGGCCCGGCTGGGGTCACGCTTGTCAGCGTTGGCTCAGGTGAGGCCGTCGTGTCGCTGGCGGCCTTGTCGTCCGAGCAACTCGCCGCAATCAAACCGACGGCTGTCACGCTGAGGAACAGTCGCACCAAGGACCCCTGAGTTCGCATGGAGAAAAGAGTATCAGGAATTAGACACGTCGAATTCGGCGAGCACGGCGTCCGTGTCGTGCCCAAGCGGCAGTGTTCGGCCCCATTCTCGGCGACGCTGTGGCGGCGACGAATCCGTACGCGCATGGGGGGTTTTGGTGGCGCCAGCATGGGCCGCAGCAACACCGGCTAATGGGGCATCAACCAACCAGCGGCCGCCTGACGCTGCAAGCTGGACGACTGTCGCCGCCGTGGCGAGACCTGTGATCGGATCGGCAACGGCGTCGGCGACAAATCTGGGCTCATCATTCACCCAGCCGACCAATCCCCCGGCGGCCGCCGCGTCGTCGCCGAAGCCGATTCGAAACGCATGCGCGTCGTCGCGCCCGTGACCGGTGATTGAGACCCAAATGCGTGGGCCGCTGCACGTCATCGCACGCGCATCAATGCCGAGTTGCGCGAGCGCTCGCGGTCGCGAACCTTCAATGACAACATCGACACGTTGCAACAGTGCCGCCAGGCGATGACGGTCGCCCTCATCGGTGAAGTCGAGTGCGACGGATTCGCAGCGGCCGTGCAAGCCGTCGAAGAACTGTGGCCATGCACGTGCGCCATCGGAACGCGAAGTGCTCTCGATCGTGATCAGCCGCGCACCACAACGCGCCAACACGTCTGCAGCCAACGGTCCCGCCCATAGCGACCCCAGGTTGGCGACGACGAGGTTCGTAACCGGTGTTGGTTTCGCCGCCCCAAGTGACTCAACCCGAATCGTGGACGCTTGTTGTGCGCGCTCGCCAACGCCCGCGCACGCGAGCCCCAACAAGCCAGCACGTTCGACCGCCGCGGCGGCCGTCGCCGAGGCCAAGGATGCTTCCACTGTTTCCCACGCATCGCCTTCGCCGACGCCGCTGCCCAGTAGCGCCGGCAGCGCCGCAAAGTCCTCAGGGCGGGCCAACGAGAGTGCGATCCAACCGTCCGAACAGCGAATCAGTCGCGAAGCTCCGCCGCAGCTCACACGACCCGAGCCGCGTAGTTGCAGCGTTGCAGCGCGCTCGCTCAGGACACCGGCTCCGAGGTTTCCGAACAGTTCACCGAGGCCCGCTCCTGCACGATCGAGCCAGGTCACAGTTCCGGCAACGCCATTCACAAGGTCGACGGGAACACCGACGCCAGGGTCGGTCAGCCACTGGCCCCCGCACGCAGCCCACACCTGCGCGGTGTCGACATCGCTCGCCGACCAGTCGGGCACGAACGGCTTCCAGGTCACGAAGCCATCTTGGTCGCAGCGATCTACGCTGAGTGCATCGGTTCTCTCGAACTCTCTGTCAGCGAGTACAACGCCTTTATTCAGTCGCCGTGGGTACACGAGTCCATCGCCGGCTCCGACCGCGTCACCACTCTGCTCGTGCGCGGCTCGCTCAGCGATGTCGTCGAATCACCTGGCTCGCTGCCGGTAATTGTCTGTTGGATCGGCGACGACTTTGGCGGCCAAGGCCCCAGACACGCCGACCTTGTCGTCGGTAGCCACGACACCGCCGATCTCACCGCAACTGTCGAGCGCAACCCGTTGGCCGCGACCGCGCTCGCTGTGCTCTTGCGTTCGACGGTCGATTCCGCGATCACGAGCGCGCTCGCCAACGAGTCGGCCGTCTATTCGATGCTGCAGGCCGGGCCAGAGTTCGCAGCCTGGCGAGCGGCGGTACGGAGCCAGCCTGGTGAGCCAGAGTCGCGGCCCGGCGTCGCGGTCGAGCGCGACGGCGACTGCCTCACGATCACGCTCGATCGCCCAGATCGCCACAACGCGATCACGACTCGTCTGCGCGACGAGCTATGCGAAGCGCTCGCAATCGCCGTCGCCGACGATTCGATTCGAGAGGTGCGTTTGCGCGGTAACGGCCCGTCGTTCTGCAGTGGCGGGGATTTGGCCGAGTTTGGATCGCGAGTGGACCCGGCGACGGCCCACGTCACAAGGTTGGCCCAGAGTCCCGCGCGACACCTCTATATAGTGCGCAATCGGCTCACTGCCGAGGTTCACGGCGCCACCTTGGGCGGCGGCGTCGAGATCGCTGCCTTTGCCCACCGTGTAATCGCCCGGAGCGACACATCGATTGGCCTGCCGGAAGTCGGGCTTGGCTTAATTCCGGGTGCGGGGGGAACGGTGAGCGTGCCTCGCCGAATCGGCCGTCAACGCACGGCGGCACTTGCGCTCACCGATCGCCGGATCGATGCCGAAACCGCTCTGGCATGGGGTTTGGTCGACGAGATCAGCGACAAACCACGCGATTGATCAATCGCTTGCCGGCATCGCCTTTGCGTCCTTGATCTGCAGCAGCGTTCCATCAAGTGCCGGCAACCCATCGCCCGGCTTGGTGCACAGCACCTCGATCGCGTTGTCAGCGTCCACATACCGCTTACCCATCGCCGCGCCACCGTCGTAACCCGGGACGACTGCGCCGCCGCTTGGACGATCGGCCGCGGCCAGAACCGGGGCCGAGCCGCCGATTGTTAGGTCGACCGGTATACCCGGTGCCTTGACGACGATCATCTCCGTCGAGCACACCGCGCTGAACAGACGCGTTCCAGGCTTCAACATCAGCGACATGCGGTTGATCTCCAGTGGTTAACGAAAGGGTGGTTCGAGCTGTTGCAACACAATACGACGCAACAGCTTGCCGGTTTCGGTGTGCGGCAACTCACTTCGAAAGACAATCTCTTCCGGTGTCTTCGAACTCCGCAGTTCGGCACGAACCCGGTCGCGCAGCTCGTCAGCCGTGACGGACGCGCCATCGCGCAACACGACTACAGCAACGATCCGCTGTCCCCACTCGTCGTCGGGCGGTCCGACGACACACGCCTCGGCGACGGCAAGATGCGCGAGCAACACCTGCTCGATCTCTGCTGGAGCAATGTTCTCGCCGCCGCGGATGATCGTGTCGTCGTCGCGGCCGTCGATGAACAGATAGCCACCAGCGTCGACCCAGCCACTATCCCGGGTACAGAACCAGCCGTCGCTGTCGAGCACGCTTCCAGTCGCATACTCGCCCGCGACCTGTTCCCCACGCAGAAAGATGATGCCGTCGCGAATTTCAATCTCGACGGTCGGGAGAACCTGCCCCGCGGAGCTCAGGCGGCGGCGAACGCCCGGATCCGCTGACTCGACTGCCGCACGATGATCTTCCGGACCGAGCACCGCAATCGTCGATGCTGTCTCTGTCAGTCCGTATGCATTCACGAAGCCGGTGTCGGGAAAGAGCCGCAGTGCTTCGATGAGCACTCGTTCGGAAACTTTTGCGCCGCCGTAGGAAAGTGTCCGCAAGCTGGGCACGCCAGCCGTGTCGTTCAGGGCCGTGTCGTTCAGGGCCGTGTCGTTCAGGGCCGTGTCGTTCACAACATCGACGATTCGAGACAGCATTGTCGGCACAACCATCGCATTGGTGATGCGTTCTGCGCGAACCGTGTCGAGCCAGAGTTGCGGCTCGAAGGAGCGCAGGTAGACGAGGCGGCGACCCGCGAAAAGGTTGGACAGCATGTTGGCGATTCCGGCGATGTGATACGGCGGTACCGCAACGAGCATCGCTTCGTCCTCATCGGCACTACCGAACTCCACTGAACCGAGCAGATACGCCATCAGGTGTCGATGGCGCAGCAGCGCCGCCTTCGGCTCGGCGGTCGTGCCGCTTGTGTACAACACAACAGCAACATCATCCTCATTCAAGGGCGCGTCGTTGAAGGGTGCCTCGCCTGGGAACGCCAGCCATTCATCGAATGCGGTGACCGAGCCCACGATGCGCTCGACGGTCTTGTCGTCGGCGAGCACGAGCGCGTTCGCATGGCGCGCGATGAGGCCGTTCAGCTGCGCGTCCTCCAGGCGATAGTTCACGGGCACGAAAGGCACCCCCGCGCACGCGGCCGCGAGCAACGCGACCGGCAGCAGCGGATGGTTCTCGCCGGCGTAGACAACAGCGTCGTAGCCGCGCAACGTGGACGCACCCCGCCGAGCGAGCTGCCCGAGTTGGCGACCTGTCACTGGGTCGTCAGCGGTAACAAGCAGGACGCGGTCCTCGAAACCGGACTCGACCATGTCGACGAGCGAAGCTAGATGCACGCCAACTGCTCCTGCCGATGCGCGACCAGAATCGGTTCGGTGTAGCCGTTCGGCTGAACACATCCGTCGAATATCAGACTGCTAGCAGCTCGAAACGCGGCGCCGCCGAAGTCTGGTGCCATGGCGACGTACATCGGGTCGCTCGCGTTCTGATGGTCCACCACCTCAGCCATCCTCCGCAGCGAATTCTCGACGTCGGCTGTTGTGACGACACCATGGCGCAGCCAATTGGCGACGTGTTGCGACGAGATCCGACAGGTGGCCCGATCTTCCATCAGTGCGACGTTGTGGATGTCGGGCACCTTCGAGCACCCGACGCCATGGTCGACCCAACGAACGACGTAGCCGAGAATGCTCTGCACGTTGTTGTCGACTTCGCGTTGCCGCTCTACTGGATCGTCGGGAGGATCAGCGAGCGGCAGAGTCAGCACATCGGCGAGGGCGGCCGTCGGTCGCAAACGCAATTCTTGCTGGCGGGCGAACACATCGACACGGTGATAGTGCGTCGCGTGCAACGTCGCTGCGGTCGGCGACGGAACCCATGCGCAATTGGCGCCGGCCTCGAGATGCGCAACTTTCTGTATGAGCATGTCGGCCATCAGGTCGGGCGCCGCCCACATCCCCTTGCCGATCTGGGCGCGGCCGGGAAAGCCGCAGGCGAGACCGATATCGACGTTGCGGTTCTCGTAGGCCTTGATCCAGGCGGCGTTCTTCATCTCGGCCTTGCGCACCATCGGGCCAGCTTCCATCGAGGTGTGGATCTCGTCGCCAGTCCGGTCGAGGAAGCCCGTGTTGATGAACACCACCCGCGAGGCCGCCCGGCGAATGCACTCCGACAGGTTGACGGTTGTGCGGCGCTCTTCATCCATGATGCCGATCTTGACGGTGTTCGTGGGCAGGCCGAGGGTGGACTCGACGTGCGCGAACGAGTCGACCGCGAACGAAACCTCGTCGGGCCCGTGCAGTTTCGGTTTGACGATGTAGATCGATCGCGCTGGCGAGTTCGCAACCTGCGGCGCACGGCGAAGGTCGATCATGGCGATGACCAGCGTCATCATCGCGTCGAGCAACCCTTCGAAGATTGCCTTGCCATCGCTGTCGCGAACTGCGTCGCTCACCATGTGCAAGCCGACGTTGCGAGCCAAGAGCAGCGACCGGCCACGCAGCAGCCGCGTCGAGCCAGCGGCCGCAATCACGCTTCGATCGGGGTTGAGCTCACGTGTGAACTTCGCACCGTCCTTGCTCACTGATGCGGTCAGCGAGCCGGTCATCAATCCCAACCAGTTGCGGTACGCCTCGATCTTTTCCGAGACATCGACCGTTGCGACCGAGTCTTCGAAATCCATGATCGTCGTCACCGCCGATTCGAGCAGCACGTCGGCGAGTCCAGCGTGATCTGTCGCACCGACAGGCGCGCCACGGTCGATCACCATCTCGATATGTAAGCCGTGATGAACGAGCACGATTGCACTCGGGTCGTCCGTGGCACCTCGGTGACCAACGAACGCCGACTCGTCGATCAGGTGATGCGGCTGGTCGCCGACGCGAGCCACGAGCCGGCCGCTGACGACGGTGTACGCCAAAACGTCGGCGTGCGATGCGCCTTCGAGCGGTACGACATCGTCGAGGAACCGGCGCACCCACGCGACCACCCGATCGCCTCGCACGCGATCGTAAGCCCCACTTGGCGGCGAGTCACCGAGCACATCGGTGCCGTACACCGCGTCGTACAGCGAGCCCCAGCGAGCGTTGGCCGCATTCAACGCATAGCGCGCGTTGGTGACCGGGACCACCAACTGCGGACCGGCGATCGTCGCGATCTCAGGATCCACATTGGCGGTTGCGATCGTGAACGGATCGCCGTCCGGGAGCAAGTAGCCGATCTCGGCCAGGAATGCGCGATACGCCTGCGCATCGTGTGGCGTGCCAGCTCGCTGGCGATGCCACGCATCGATCGCAGCCTGCAGATCGTCCCTGCGCGCGAGCAAGGCCCTGTTGCGATCCGACATCGCCGCGATCAATCCACTGAGGCCTGCCCAGAACCTGGCGGCATCCAAGTCGACCGCGGGCAAGACTTCCTGCTCGACAAAGTCGACAAGCTGCTCGTCGACCAGCAGGCCTGACTTGCTGCTTGAAGGCCTACTGCTCGAGGGTCTACTTCTCGAGGACATGTACTCCGCACGCGGAGCCGAGGCCGATGACGTGCGCCAGGCCAACCTTGGCACCTTCAATCTGTCGGTCACCAGCCTCGCCGCGCAGGTGATGGCAGATCTCCCACACGTTCGCGATACCGGTCGCCGAGATCGGGTGGCCCTTTGACTGCAATCCGCCGGAGACGTTGACGGGTGTTGAGCCATTGCGCCACGGCGCGCCGGATTCGAAGAACGCGACTGCATCGCCCGGCGCGCACAACCCGAGGTTGTCGTAGTGCACCAGTTCCGCGGTGGCGAAGCAGTCGTGCAGTTCGACGAGGTCGAGGTCTTGCGGGCCAACGCCAGCTTGCTCATACGCGATCTTGGCGGCGTTCTTGGTGAGGGTGTTCACATCTGGCAATACCTGACTTGCCTCTTGGTAGGGATCGCTGGTGAGCACCGAGGCCGAGATCTTCACTGCCCGGCGCTTCTGTTCCAGCGACAGCGTCTTCAGCTTGCTGCCACTGACCAACACCGCGGCTGCAGCGCCATCGCAGTTCGCGGAACACATTGATCGCGTATTCGGATACGAGATCATCACGTCGTTGACGATCTGGTCGTAGGTCATCGCCTTGCTGTATGCGGCAAGCGGATTCAGTGTCGAGTGCTGATGGTTTTTCTCGCTGATCTTGGCGAACACCGAGACGTCGGTCTGGCCGTACGCGTGCAGGTATTCCATGCCGACCTGTGCGAACACACCAGGCATCGCGGCGGTGCCGATGCGACCGTCAATCGGCCCGACTGCGCCGTAACGCCCCTTTGCTTCCCACGCACCCGAGCCTGTGTTGCCCTGCGCTCCGAGCAGCCCAACTCCGGAGAGCTTCTCGACGCCGATCGCGAGACCCATATCGACTTCGCCGGCGCGAATGGCCATCACGACGGTTCGGATTGCAGTGGCGCCGGTGGCGCACGCGTTCGACACGTTGTAAATCGGTACGCCCGTTTGGCCGACCTGCTTGAGAATGTTCTGCCCGGAAGCGGCACCGCCACCCAACAGGTTGCCCGCGGCGACCACGCCTATGTCGGCCATCGTCACGCCACCGTCGGCGAGCGCGGCTATCACCGCGTTGGCGGCGAGGTCGACGGCATCGAGATCCGGGTGCTTGCCGAACTTCGTCATGTTGATGCCAAGAATCCAGACTTCTTCGCTGGCACTCATTGCGCACTCTCCTGCTGCACGGGTTCAAACCCGTAGTTGATTGCCTCGACACCGTTCTGATCGACACCGACTGAGTAGGTCGCCAGCTGTACTGGCATCCCGAGCGTCACCGCATCGGCGGTTGGCGCACAGTTGATGATGTTGCCGCGCACCGTCGTGCCGTCGCAGTCGATAAGGCCGGCAACGAACGGCACGTCAACACCCGGGCCAGCGAACGAGACGATGGTGAACGAGCGCAGCGTGCCTTGCGTTGCGACCCGGACCTCGTCGAAGTTCGCCGCAAAGCAACGTGCGCACAGATTGCGACGGTCGAAGAATCGCGCGCCGCAAGCACGGCACTCGTGCGCCACCAAATGCGGGTCGCCAGGAGTCAGCTTGAGATAGCCGACGAATGGGACCTGTTTCATTTCGGCAGTGTTTGTCATGACGTCCTCCGGTTCGCATGGTAACTGGGCTTCGCAAAACCGTAGAGTGCCGACCCATGAAGCCGAGTACGCAACTCGTCGCGGCGCTGCGAGCGCTGATCGAGACGGTTCGCACCAGCGACCTCGACCAAGCCCAGGCCAACGGCGTCGACCTTGCCGACCTCGCTGCTCACGTCGAATCCCACACACGCGCACTCGCGCCGTACACCGTTGACGCCGTCCGAACGCAGATTGGGCTGCGCCACGAAGTGGCTCGTGTCGACCCTGGCCGCCTGCGCAGCTTCGCAGACGGCGAGGTGCTCGACTTCTTTCCGCACAGCCCCATCACCGGTGAGCTCAACCCGGTGGCGCCGCCAATGAAGATGTGGCGCGACGGCTCGACGGTGCGCGGCTCGGGCCGCATTCCCACCGCGCTCAACGGACCACCCGCGGCCGTTCACGGCGGATTCGTGGCAGCAGTGCTCGACGAACTGCTGGGGATGGCGGCGGTTGTTGCTGGCATCGGCGGGTTCACCGGCACGCTGACGGTTCGCTACCTGAAGCCGACCCCGATCGGCGCTGCGCTCGACTTGGCGGCCCGTGTGGAATCGAGCGAGGGTCGCAAGGTCACTGTCACCGGCGAAATCTCCGCTGACGGCCCCGAGGGCAAGTACGTGTGCGCAACGGCGGAGGCGATCTTCATCCGGCCGACGGACTTGGCAACAAAGTCCGGTTGACATAAGATTGAGTATACCGAATACGCGCTTCTGACGAGAAGGTGTGGAGCCAGTCGTTAAGCGAAGAGCCAGTCGTTAAGTAGAACGGAGACCGTGTTGAAGAACGGTTACAAGATCATCGATACCGACACCCACGTCGGGCCAAACCTTGAGACGCTGAAGTTGTACGCATCCGACGTGCTCAAAGATCGATGGTCCGAGTTCGATCCGTTTCTGCAACCGGTAACCCTGGGCGGCCACTTCCTCAGCGTCGCTCCGATGAAGTACGGGCGCGAGCTCGGTACGGAACACCACGGCGAAGGAGCAGCCCAAAAGGGCGGCGACTCACCGTTGCGCGGTGCCGTCACCAAGACATTCGTGCAACCGCCGGTCGACGAAGGCTCGAATCTCAACTCCAAGGGCCGCCTCGACGACATGGATCTCGAAGGCATCGACGTCAACCTCATCATCCCGGGCACGTTCGGTAATGCGGCCACCACCTTCGACACTCCCCTCGCCGTCGAGCTCTACGACGCGTTCCATCGCTACATCGCCGACTACTGCTCGATCAACGAAGATCGCCTGAAGGGCACGCTGCAGTTGCCGGCAGTCGCTCCCGAAGAAGCCGTCCGCATGGTCAAGGAGTACGGCGACAAGAAGTGGCTCGCCGCCGTCAGCGTGATTCTTCCCGAGGGCACGCCCATCGACGACCCGTCCCTGTACCCGATCTGGTCTGTGCTCGGCGATTACGACCTGCCACTGCTGCACCACTCGTTCTTCTACGAGCCGCCGTACTTCCCCGGCTATCGCGACATCTGGGGCAATATCGTCGTCGCTCGCGCGGCGGCACATCCGTGGGGCGCGCAGCGCTTGCTTGCCTACCTCACATTGTCGGGCTTGTTCGATGTGTACTCGAACCTGCGCATCGGCTTCGCCGAGTGCAGCGCCGGATGGTTGCCAGCGTGGCTCAACCGACTCGAGGGTCAGGCTGCGTACATGTCGAAGAAGGTTCCGTACCGCAAGATGACCTCCACCGAGTACGCGCAGAACGGTCGCATCTTCTGTGGCATCGAACTGTACGAAGGTGCTGGCATCGCCAAGTCGGTCATCGATCTACTCGGCGACGGCGTACTGATGTACTCGTCGGACTACCCGCACAATCAGGCCGAGTTTCCCAACTCGCCGGATCACGTGTTCGCGTGGGAACCCACCCTCGGCAAGAGCAACATGAAGAAGATCATGTCCTCCAATGCCGAGAACTACATGCGAATTCTGTGACCGCTGCTGTCGCCACCAGCGACCCACGAGCAACGCAGGCCGCGGCCGAAGTCATCGGTTCGGGTGGCAATGCGGTCGACGCGGCAGTAACCGCAGCACTCGTGCTGTATGTCGTCGAGCCGCAGTCGTGCGGTATCGGCGGCGATGGTTTCATGTTCGTGCACAACGAACCTGGACCGCCGATCGCTTTGGACGGTTCCGGTGCAGTGCCCGCAGGCCTGACGCGCGAAGCACTCGCCGCCGACGGTCTCGACAATGTGCCGGCTCGAGGAGCGAAGACAGCGACGCCCCCCGGCGCTGTCGCGCTGCTCGAGTCGGCGCTGCAGCAGTTCGGAACGATCAGCCTGAGTGACGCGATCGCGCCAGCAGAGAGGTTCGCCCGCGAAGGTTTCGCAGTGCGTCCGACGCTTGCCGTCGCGGCTGCGAGGGCAACTGCCGAGCTGGCCAACGAGCCAGTGCTTGGCCCGCTGTATTGGCCGGGCGGCAACGCGGTAGCCGAAGGCGCAACGGTTTTCAATGCTGCACTCGCCGACGCGCTGGCGCTGATCGCCGTCGAAGGGTCGGCCGCGATCCTCACCGGTGCACTTGGCGACGCGATTGTGGCGGCGATGGAGGCCGGTGGCGGCTACCTGTCGCGAGCGGACCTGGCCGCGCATCGAACGCTGGCGATCATTCCCGACTATGTCGACTTCGATGGCCATCGCATGTGGCAAATGCCGTCGCCGACGCAGGGACCCGCCGTGTTGGTGGCGTTGCGAGAGCTCTCATCCAACGGCATCTCCAACGGCACACCAGACGGCGAGATCGATTGGGACGCCGCCTACCATGCGGTCGCCGATGGAATGATCGAGGCTGGCTTCGACCCGACCAATGTAGGCGTGTCGGCTCCGAGCCCGGCCAAGGGCGACACAACTTTCATCGCCACCGTCGACCACGAAGGCCGCGGCGCCTCGTTGATCACCTCGGTGTTCGGAGACTTTGGCTCGCATCTCGGCGTGCAGGCGCTTGGCGGTCCGATCCACAATCGCGCGACAACCTTCCGTCTGGCGGCGAAGCCGATCGGCCCTGGCAAGCCGCCACACACAACTATCCCAGGGCTGATCACACGGGCCGACGGAACGCTGCGCTATGTCCTGGGTGTTGCCGGCGGAGTGATGCAACCGCAGACGCAGGTGCAACTCACGCTGCGAACGTTGCTAGAGAACCGCGGACCGCAAGCAGCAATCGACATGCCACGTTTCAAGATCTGTTTCGGCGGCGACCTTGCCCTGGAAGCTGGCCACCCACTCGCGGCGCAATATCCCGACGCGCTGAACAAAAACCCGGGGCCAGAAGGTTTCGGTGCTGCCCAAATGATCGGGTGGCACGAAGGCGAACTACAAGCAGGGGCCGATGCCCGACGCGGTGGTCACGCCGTCTTGATCGAATGACACACTCGCATCTAGTACGACTATCCAGCAACGACCCGTCGGAGGTTCCACATGTCCAAGCACATCGTCAGCCGCAGTCACATCACCTATGCGACTGCCACGAAGGTAATTACCGCCGGCCTCGAGAAAGCCGCTGAGCTGAAAGTCGGTGCCGCGATCGTGATCACCGATGGCTCGGCGGAGCTCGTCGCCGTCGCGTCGACGCCCGGAGTGAACCCCCGTGGATGGCGCGGCGGACTCGCCAAAGCATCGGTTGCTGCCGGGCTCGGTGTGTCCACCGAGTTCTTTCTCGACAAGCGGCTGAAGCAGGACGAAGTGCTGTGGAAGGCGTTGTCGAACAATCCTGAGCGCATGTTCGTGCCCGGCGGCATCCCGTTCAAGGTCGATGGCGCGACCGTCGGCGCTGTCGGAGTCAGTGGCGGGCACTACGACGACGACGTCAAGGTCGCGCAAGCAGTAGTCGACGCCTTCAACGAGTTGATCAAGTCCGAGTAAGCGCTGCCCAGGTGGCGATGCACTCGTCGGAAACCTCGCTGTGCCCGCCTGCATCGACGCCGACTGTCAGCAGAAAATGCGACACGCACGAATAGAACGCCGACGTCAGGATCAGCTCAATGCACTCGCCGTCGCTGAAGTGGTTTCGTAGCGCGGCGACTGCCTCTGCGGAACCACCGCCGTTGGTCATCATCTCGTCGCCGCAGCGCAACGCCGCTCTCGTTGGCTCGTCGAATTGGTCGGACGTCGACCAGCTGCCAAGCGACGCGAGCTGCGCCGGGGTTGCGCCAGCCTTCAACGCAGCTGGCCAATGGGCTTGCCACTCGAAGCTGGCACGGGTCAGCACGGCGAGTTGCATGATCAACAGTTCGCGCAATGCGCGGCTGGTGGTCGGTTTTGATCGCAGCGGCCACGCCAAACCGACCCACGCCTCAAGCATCGCTGGCGAGTTGCCGAGCAAGCGGTACAGCATCGGAATCTCGCGGTCAGCGTTACGAAATACATCGAAGATCGGATTCAGGATCGGATCGTTCGCATCAATGGCGACCGGGTCAAGGCGTTCCACGGAACCGAGCGTAGCGCAATTGAGTATGCTGATTTCTGCGGCGACCGTGCCGGAGCGCAGGAGGAACGATGGCGAAGCAACCGAGTTGGGACGAACGTGCCGAAGCTGCTGGCTTAGTGATTCCCCCGCCGCTTCCCGCGCATCCGATGTTTCCGGGCGTGGCCATCGACGGCACCACCGCCTACACATCGGGCATCGTCGCCGTTGAGGGTCCGCCGTGGAAGCTCGCCTACGCGGGATTGGTCGGCGAAGAAATCGATGTCGAGACGGCGAAGAAGTCGGCGGCCTTGGCCATGCTGTGCACCCTCGCCAACTTGAAGGGTGCGCTTGGCGGCAGCCTCGATCGCATCGAGCGGTTCGTCAAGCTGATGGGCTTCGTTCGCTGTCGTCCGGATTTCGGCGATCCCCCGCTCGTGATCAACGGCGCATCGGAAGTGCTGTTGGCGATCTTCGGTGCCGAGCTGCTTCCCGCTCGCTCGGCGATCGGTGTCGCTTCGTTACCGAGCGGCGCCAGTGTCGAGATCGACACGATCGTGAAACTGCATAGTTAGAGACTGGTTGTTAACGACCGGTAGTCAACGACTGGTACTTAGAACTCGACGCCTATCCAGGTGATGCGGGCGCCTTCGTGGCCGGTGCGAATCGCCCAGACTGCGGTCGCAACGCCCACCAGCCCAACGGCACTCGCGAGCACAGTCGGCCATTTCTTTGCTGGCGAGCGTGGGCCATACCAGCGGTCGATCGCGGCCAGCGCAGCAGCGCCGACGAAGAACATCGTCGCCAGCAGGGCTGTCTGATCGCCCAGCTCTGCGTGCCGTTCTGCCAATGACCCAAGCGACGGTTGCAGCGCGTCGCGCAGACGCTCGCCCGATTGCGTCGCCCAGACGGTCACCGCTGCCGTGATCAGCGCTGCACCAGCGAGCGCCCACGACAACCGAACGCGCCACGCGGGTCTCGCTGCCAGAACAATCGCCGCGATGGCGAGCAGCGGCAGCAGCACGACTGGAATGTGGACCAGCAGCGGGTGTGCCGGCGTACCGAAGAGTTCGCTCATGCTCAGGCGACCCGTTGTCAGTCGATCACGGTGACGGACAACACCTGACCGCGAGCAGCGTGCGACACCGGGCCGACGACGAGGTTGCATAAAAACACGTAATTGCCCGGCGTCAGGTCGAAGGTGATTTCGCGTGTTGGCGAAAGAACCTGATCGACCACGGGCGTCTTGCCGAGGAGGTCGTCGCCGAGCGCATCCTCATCGATGCTGCCGTTGGCGAGCAGCGGCAATTCTTCGTAGCTGTTGCCGCGAGCGATTCCGAACTCGTGCGGCGCGTCGTCGGAGTTCGTGGCCTTGAAGTTGATAGTGCCAGCTTTGTAAACGACCGAGTCCACCAGGATCTCGAAGTGGCTGAGATCGACCAGCACCGGGTCGGCGTTGACAACCTCGCCGGACGTTGTCGAAGTCACGACAGCGGTAGTGGTCGTAACTTCGTCAGTTGCGACAGTTGTCGCGTCACTGTTGTCGTCACTGCCACCACACGCGCTGAGAAGGGCTACGGCAACAGCGATCGAAAATGTCGTGCGAGTCATCGCGCCAACTCTACGCACTCGCACCAACGCCGAGGATTGCCTCAACGTCGGGACGAGCATCCCAGCGGAACAGCTTCTCGGCGTTGCCGTGCGTCATCGCCGCGACTTCGTCGGCGGGGAGATCAGCGAGCATTTTGTGGACCTCTTTTTGGCTGTCCGGCCACGGCGTATCAGCATGCGGGTAGTCGCATTCCCACATGATCCGATCGACGCCGATCGCGTCGCGCGCGGCCAGCCCGGCGTACTCGTCGATGAAGCAGACCCAGAAGTTACGGCGGAACAGATCCGATGGGGGCGTGTCGCCCATCTTCGCCCAGTAACGATGGCGTTCCCACGTGCGATCGATGCGCTCGAGTGCGAACGGCACCCAACCGATGCCACCTTCGGAGAGGGCGATCTTGATCTTCGGGAAGCGCTCGGGAATTCCCGACAGCAGCAAATCCATGAATGTGATCTGCGCGTTCACCGGGCCGAGCGCAACCGCTACTGAATACGGCGCGTCCGGAGAAGGAAGGTGCGTGCGGCCACTAGTACCGATGTGGATGCAAATTGCGATGTCGGTTTCGACCGCTGCTTCCCACACCGGGTCCCAGTGATTGGTGTGGAACGAGGGCTGGTCGAAGGGCGTCATGCTCTCGGGGAAACTGACGGCGCGCACGCCGCGAGCGGCGCACCGGCGAATTTCTTCCGCCATCAGCTTCGGGTCCCACAGCTGGCCGATCATCATCGGGATGTACAGCCCGGGCACCGAGGCGCACCACTCTTCGAGCATCCAGTCGTTGTAGGCCTTCACGCACAGGTCGGCGAGCGTCTTGTCCTTGGCCGTAGTGAACCGTTGGCCGGCGAAACGCGGGAAGGTCGGGAAACACAAGCTGCCGCGCACACCATCCTGCAATAGGTCGCGAGCGCGCTGCACGGGGTTGTAGCAACCCTCGATCATGTCGGCATAGCTCGTCGGGTCCATGGCGAAGTCTTTGAACTCTTTGCCGGCGACGGCGTTGAGACCCATCGTCGCGATCTGCTCGCCTTCGAACTCCCAGGCTTCCGAGCCGTCGTCTTTAGTGATGACGCGAGGACCGGCATCTTGATACTTGGCGGGCAACCGATCCGTCCATACCTTCGGCGGTTCGATGATGTGGTCATCGACGCTGATCAGGTCGAAATCGAGCTTCGGAACCATGCTGGCCCTCCTGTCTTCACGACACGTCTTTCACGACACGTCTGCGATCCTGAGACTATAATAGAGCATACTGATTTGTCATAACGCTGAATTGTGAGGGACTGAAATGCGTGTACGCGTGGCCGAAGAGATCTGTCAAGGACACACGTTGTGCGCGACCGCCGCTCCGAAGGTATTCGCCCTGAGCGAGGAAGACGGCCATGCGATCGTGCTGCTCGCCGATGTTCCGCCGGAACTCGAGGCCGACGTTCGCCGCGCCGCGCTCGGTTGTCCCGAGCAGGCAATTCAGATCTCCTAGGTCGCTTCAGGACTGGGCGACAACCTTCTTCGCGAGCAAGTCGTCGATGCGGCCACTGTCATAGCCGATCTCCTCTAGTACCTCGCGCGTTTGCATGCCGACTGTCGGAGCTGGCCGCGGTGCTTCGTACGGCTGGTTGTCGACGATGACGGGTTCGCCGATATAGGTGAATGGCCCCGCTATCGGATGGCTGCCTTCGACGATGATCTGCCGCTGCGCGATGTGCGGGTCGTCGCGCAAACTGGCAACACCCTGGTTGGCCGGGCCGATCGGTATCCGCTCGCGAATGGCGAGTTCGATCCAGTGTTGCTGCGGTTGGCTGCCGATGATCGTCTGGATCTCGCGGCGAAGTTCGTAATCGTCGCGACCAAAGTCGATGGCACCAGCTTCTGTTTGCCGATCGATCAAATCGGCGCGGCCGACTGTTTCACAGAACTTCTTCCAGAACTTGGGCTCAATGCAGCAGAACAGCACGTACTTCTTGTCGGCCGTTTCGTAGTACTGATATTTGGCACCGGTAAACGGTTCGCTGCCGGGCTCACGCAAGCCGGTGGTGTCGGTGAGGCGGTGATGGTTCAGTCCGTAGATGGCGCCGATCCAACCCTGCGAGATAACCGAATCGGCAGCGGACGCGTCAAGGAACGCACCCTCACCGGTGCGATCACGGCGATGCAGCGCGGCCACGACGCGCAGCGCCGCGTGGATCGCGCCAGCAGCCGTTCCATCGCCGCCACCAGTTGTCCCCCACATCAGTTCCCGGTTCTCAGCGATGCGCACCAATCCGTCGTCGCTCATTGCGACGGTGACCGATGCCGCTTGAGCATTCATCATCTGGCCGTGAGTAGGAATCCCCGCGTACGGTCCTTTGCGACCGAAGCCTGTGTACTGGCAATAGATGATGTCGGGCTTGTGCTGTCGCTGCGCTTCGTAGCCGATGCCAAGCCCGTCGGCAGCGGAACCGGCGAATCCGTCGATGAAGATGTCGGCGTTGCGCTGCAGATCCCAGAAGACATCGAGCGCACCGGCGGCGCGCAGGTCGAGAGCGATGCTGCGCTTGTTCTTGTTGACCTGCAAATGCGCGGGACTGTGCCGCGGTTCGATCTGCCCAAGGATGTCGCGCAAGTAGTCGCCAGTGCCGGGCGACTCGATCTTCACCACGTCGGCGCCGAGGTCGGCGAGGTGCATGCCAAGCGTGTCGCCGTTCAGCAAAATTGCCGATTCCAGAACGCGCACGCCGCTGAGCAGGTTGCTCATTTGAGTAACGCACCGCCGTCGACGCGCAACGTGATGCCGGTCGTGAAGGTGTTGGTTACGAGGAATTGAACTGCGTGCGCAATCTCTGCGGGCTGACCGACGTGGCCAACTGGCATCGATGCAGCGAGCCGAGCGAGCGCGGCGTCGGGATCGTTGCCAAGTGCCCTTCGCAGCACTTCCGTTTCGACCGCGCCAGGGCAGATCGCGTTCACGCGGATCGGTGCGAGTTCGACGGCCATCGCCCGGCAGAACGATTCGACCGCCGCTGTCGCAACTGCGCCGGGCGAGCGCTCGGCACGAGGGCGGACCGCCGAGACGCCGGAACAGAACGTGAACGACCCGTCGGCTGGCATGCGCGGCGCGAACACCGCGCAACAGTTGCGCGCCGCCCACACTCGCGCGTCGAAGGCCGCCATGAACAGGTCGTGCGTCGCCTCGCCGATCGGCGACGACGGTTGCAGCCCGGCGAAGGAAACAACATGGTCGACTGCGGGAAGCTGATCGGCAAACTCGCGCAGTGCGGCTTCGTCGGTGGCGTCGAGCACCCCAACGGTCACCTGCCCGCCGAGCGTCTTCCCCGCTTCCTCGGCCTTGGCGCGGTCGCGACCAACAACCGCAACCTTGGCGCCCGCGGAGATGAGGAGTTGCGCGGTCGCGAATCCCATTCCCGATGTGCCGCCAATGATCACCGCCGTACGCCCCTGGAGTGTCATCGGCAGAAAAGTACCCTAAATCGCCGTAGTCGGCCACGCTCAAAACGTCGGGGGTACTTCGTCCATTAGTGTCCTGAAAGTGAACCTTGTACATACCCGCACGAGCGCGCCCAACGGCGGCAGGAAAATGGGCGAAGTGCTAGCGGAGAGGATCGAAAACGAGATCGTCGCTTCCGGGTGGCAGGTCGGCCAAGTAATCGGTTCCGAGGCAGAACTCTGCGAGCGCTATGGCGTCAGCCGCGCTGTGTTCCGCGAGGCAATTCGCCTCGTCGGACATCACGGCGTCGCCGAGATGCGGCGCGGCCCGGGTGGCGGGCTTGTCGTCATCGAGCCAAACGTCGACGCCGCGGTGCGCGCTGTGCTGTTGAATCTCGAGTACAACCACATCAGCCCCAGCCAGATGATCGAAGCGCGCTCGGCGATCGAGGTTGCGTGTGTACGTGCGGCGACGAAGGCGTTGACCAAGGCCGGTGAGACGGCCATTCGCGATCACATGGACCGCGAAGTTGAAATGATCTTGGCCGGGTGGAATCCCGACGAGCCGAGCGAGGATTATCCGTCCAACCGTTTCCACCTGCTGCTCGCCGAGTTGACGGGCAGCCCGGCGATGGTGATGTTCGTGCAGATCCTCAGTCGCGTGACCAGCAGGCACGCCAGTCCCGTTGGGTCGGCCGAGGATCTCGAGGAGCGCGCGCAGCAGATTCATCGCGTGCACATGCGCATCGCCGAAGCAATTCTTGCGCGCGACGCCGACACCGCAGAGCGCCGGTTGCGCCGTCACGTCGGAGCCATTGAGGGCTACCTCAACGAATAACGGCAACGAATAACGGCAACGAATAACGGCAACGAATAACGGTATGTGCACCGCGCTCTCTCAGGCACCGCCAGGCTGTTGCTGTGCTCGTCGTCGGCTTCGCCACGACTGACGAGGCGCAGTGTTCGTAGTCGCGCGTTCGCTGCGGCATGCGCAGCGCTCGCCGATCGGAACGTCGGCCAAGACCCGGTCAACATGAGCGCCACATCCAGCCCACGTCGGTCGGTCACACACTTTGCAACTCACTTGTCGACACATACCCCCTAGGGTATCATGGCTTACGCGAGTTTCATGAACATTTTTTGAACGTCGGCCAACGCGTAGCCCTCTTTTGCTGCCCGTTCAGGATCGGATACGCACCATGTGAGGCCCGCCGCCACGAGCAAGAACGCGGCCTGCTCCAAAGCTTTGGTCACCGCGGTGAGTTGGGTGACAACTTCTCGACAGTCACGGCCTTCTTCCAGCATCAGGCCGACACCGCGTACCTGCCCCTCCGCGCGACGCAGTCTCTTCTTGAGATCGGCAAGTGTCTCCTCAGATAACTCCACAGCGTCCTCTCCTCTCGGCCGAAGGAGTCGGCCATCAGCAACCAAGTGTATCATTCATACCCTACGGGGTATATAGTAGTCGACGAAACGCAACCGCAGGAGGCCGGATCACATGTTCTTTCGCCAGTACTACCTTGAATGCCTTTCGCACGCGAGTTATCTCATCGGCGACACCGCCACCGGCCGAGCCGTGGTCGTCGATCCGCAGCGCGACATCGTCGAGTACCTCGCCGACGCGGAGTCACACGGTCTGCGGATCGAAACAGTTTTGGAGACCCACTTCCATGCCGACTTCCTGTCCGGTCACCTGGAACTTGCCGAGCGCACCGGCGCCACGATTGGGTATGGGCGCGCGGCCGAGGGTCGAACGGAATTTCCGATCACTACGTACGCCGATGGCGACCTGATCCGCTTAGGTGAGGTCGAGCTGGAAGTTCGCGAGACGCCGGGGCACACGCCTGAGTCGATCAGCATCGTCGTCTACCCGCGCGGCGCCAGTGCTGCCCCGTACGGTGTGCTGACCGGCGACACAATGTTCATCGGCGATGTCGGCCGCCCCGATCTGTTGTCCTCCGAAGGCGTGACGGCGGACGAGTTGGCCAGCCAACTGTTCCACTCACTGCACGAGAAACTGCTCACCCTCCCTGACGACACCAAGGTCTATCCGGCGCACGGCGCGGGCTCGGCATGCGGCAAGAACCTGTCGACGGAAACTGTGTCGACAATTGGCGAGCAGCGACGCATGAACTACGCGCTGGCACCGATGACCGAGGAACAGTTCGTCGAAGCCGTCACGCAGGGTCAGTCGGTGGCACCGCTCTACTTCTCATTCGCGGCCAACCGCAACCGCGAGCAGCGAGAACTGCTGCCGGAGGACATCACTGTTCCGACTCTGACGATCACGGAGGTCCTCGCGCGCCAGCGCGAAGGTGCGGTCGTCATCGATGCTCGCGACGACACCGCATTCGCCGCCGGACACCTACGCGGGTCGATCAATGTCGGTCTTGGCGGACGGTTCGCCGAGTACGCGGGCGAGGTGATGACACCCGAGACGCCCATCGTGTTGGTGACTCCGCCCGGACACGAACCTGAGGCCAAGGTTCGCCTGGCCCGAATCGGATTCGACAACGTCGTGGGGGCACTCGAGCACCCCGTCGCCACTTTCCTCGCCCAACCCGAACTGGTCGAGCGACTCTCTCGCTTGTCGGCTGAAGCGCTTGCCGAACGGATTCGCGCCGTCGACGATCTCGTCGTCATCGATGTGCGCAACCCAGGCGAAGTTGCATTGGGCGGAATCGACGGGGCGCTACCTATCAGCTTGCCGGCACTGTTCACCCAGCTCGATGTCCTCGACCGCGATGCGCCGACCGTGGTGTACTGCGCGGGCGGCTACCGCTCGGCGATTGCGTCCAGCCTGCTACGCAGTCACGGTTTCACGGACGTCTCGGATTTGGTCGGCGGCTACACGGCCTGGCAAACCCTCAGCCCCCAGCGCTGAGACATGCGCGCGCTTCTCGCCTCTCCACTGGGGTTCCTCATCGGACTGTCGCTCGCTGCCCTCGGCGGCGGCGGGTCCATCCTGGCTGTTCCCGCGCTCGTGTACGCCGCCGGACAGTCCCCCAAGCAGGCGACCTCGACCTCGCTCGTGCTGGTCGCCATGACAGCTGTGGTCGGCATCATTCCCCAATGGCGCGCCGGACGTGTTCGTGTCGCCGCCGGCGCGACTTTCGGCCTTACAGGCGTCGGCGGCTCGCTACTCGGCTCGCACTGGAACAAAGCAGCGGACCCCAACGTGCTACTACTCGCATTCTCCGGTCTGATGATGCTCGCCGCCTACGGGATGTGGCGCGGGGTGCGAAAGCCGAAGACGGTGCCAGCGCCGCAGCCAGTGACGTCGATGACGATGACGATCGTGAAGGTCGTGGTCGCAGGCACCGCCGTCGGGTTACTCACCGGATTGTTTGGCGTCGGCGGTGGCTTCGTCATCGTGCCCGCGCTGGTACTTGCCCTCGGTTTCGCGATGCCGGAGGCGATCGGTACGTCGCTGCTGGTGATCACCATTAACTCGCTCATCGCGCTCACCACGCGGTTGCCAGCTGGAAACATCGAGTGGTCGACTGTGATTCCGTTTGCTGGCACCAGTCTGGTCGGAATCTACGTCGGTCACCGACTGGCTACATCTCGCGACTCCAGTTCGCTGCAGCGCTGGTTCGTCGGTCTGCTCGTCGTCGTCGCGATCTACACGGCAGTGCACTCCGGCGTCGCCCTGCAACGAGCGGACTAATCCGCATCGGCCTCGGGAAGCTTCAGGCCTTTGAGCATGACCGCGTTGACGGCAACGATGATGCTCGACCCAGACATCGACAGCGCAGCGATCTCGGGGCGAAGCACGAGGCCGAAGGCGGGTTCGAACACACCTGCGGCGATCGGGAGTGCGATGAGGTTGTATCCAACCGCCCAGCCGAGGTTCTGGCGCATCTTTCGTAGCGTGCCCCGTCCGATTCGCAGTGCGACTGCGACATCGAGCGGATCCGAGCGCATCAGCACAAGATCCGCTGTCTCGATCGCGACGTCGGTGCCCGCTCCGATCGCTATGCCAATGTCGGCTTGCGCGAGCGCAGGGGCGTCGTTCACGCCGTCGCCGACCATGGCGACCTTGCGGCCCTCGGCTTGAAGCTCCGCGATCTTGGCCGACTTATCACCGGGTAGAACCTCCGCGATGACAGTTTGCACACCGAGGAGTCCGGCGATTCGATTGGCGGTTGCTTCGTTGTCGCCGGTGAGCATCACCACCTCGACACCAAGTTCTCGTAGCGCGACTACGGCGGCGGCAGCAGTCTCACGTGGCGCGTCAGCCATCGCGATCAGGCCAACAGCGCGACCATCGACAGCCACGATCACCGCTGTGCGCCCGTTCTCGGCGAGTTGCTGACGGCGCTCGGCGAGCGGTCCGATATCGACCTTCTCGCGTTCCATCAGCCGCCGGTTCCCGACCGCGACGCGTCGCCCATCGACGGTTGCGATCGCGCCGTGGCCGGGCACGCTGTCGAACGCCTCAGCGCGCAACACAGTCGCTCCACGAGCCTCAGCAGCGAGCACCACCGCTTTCGCGAGCGGGTGCTCCGACTCTCTTTCGACGGCCGCTACCAGCGCAAGCATCTCTGACTCATCGATTCCATCGCTGATGATGTCGGTTACTTCTGGTTCGCCCTTTGTCAGAGTCCCCGTTTTGTCCATGACGACGGTGTCGATACGTGCCGCCGCTTCGAGCGCCATCGCGTTCTTGAACAACACGCCGCGTTGGGCACCGAGCCCGGTGCCGACCATGATCGCCGTCGGCGTCGCCAAACCGAGTGCATCCGGACAGGTGATGACGACGACCGTGATCGCGAACAGCATCGCTTCTGACACTGGTCGGCCGGCGATGAAGTCCCACACGATGTAAGTGAGCCCGCCACCGACCAGTGCGACGAACACAAGCCAGAACGCGGCCCGGTCAGCGAGCCGCTGACCCGGTGCCTTCGAGTTCTGCGCTTCCTGTACCAGTTTGACAATTTGTGCGAGTGCTGTGTCCGCGCCAACCTTGGTCGCCCGCACTCGAAGAGTTCCCGTGGTGTTGAGGGTCGCACCGATGACCTGGTCGCCCGCTGCCTTGTGAACAGGCAAACTCTCACCGGTCACCATCGACTCATTGATGTCACTTTCGCCGTCCTCAACCAGACCGTCGACAGCCACTTTCGCGCCTGGCCGGATCAGCAGCAGGTCGCCGACCACGACTTCTGCCGTCGGAATCTCGATCTCTACACCATCACGAATAACGACGGCCTGCGGTGGGGCCAGGTTGATCAAGGCGCGGATCGCATCGTTGGCGCCCCCTCGGGCGCGCATCTCAAACCAATGGCCGAGCAGCACGAACGCAGTCAAAACGCAAGCAGCTTCGTAGAACACCTCACCTCCGCCGGTGAGTGTGACGACCAACGAATACAACCAACCCGCCGCCACAGCGACTGCCACCAGCACCATCATGTCCAGTGTCCGTGCCCGCAGCGCGCGCACCGCGCCGTCAAAGAAGATCCATCCAGCCCAGAACACGACGGGCACGCTGAGGATCAATTGCAAGATGTCGTCGCGCATGCCGAACGGCGCGCTCACCTCAAAGTTGACGACGTCGCGTCCGATCGGGGACCACAACAGGATCGGAATCGACAGCACTGCTGCGACAACGAACCGACGACGCATGTCGATGACCATTGAGGCCATCGACATGCCAGCGTGACCACCGTGACCCATCGCCTCGTGCGGCGACCGGTCCGTCGTTTCGTGGTCGTGGTTCAACGAGTGCGTGCGCTATTCATGGCGTCGAGGCGACGCTGGAATTCGTCGGCATCGATCTCGCCGGACGCGAGACGGTGGTGCAGGACTTCGTCGGGTGTGCGCTGCGTCGAGTTCGCTCGGCTGCGTCCGCCGAACCCGAAGATGATGATCGCAACGACGGCCGTTACCAGGACGAGCATCATTCCACTCATCCAGAACCAATCGCCCCCATTCATATCGTGGTCCCACATTGCCGATCTCCATTCTCTGAGTGTGTTCAAGTGTCATGACGACACCGTGTAGTAGTGATCCTACGGCGGCCGACCGGGTAGCGGTAGGGTCATTGCATCTCAGCTCGGCGAGAGAAACCTACGCGTGCTGATTACACGCGTTGAGCGAAGGTCATCCTCCTGATCCGACTGCGACGGGCAGGCCAGCTCGTTTCCATTCTGGGTAGCCGTCCTCGAGGCGCACCGCCTTGAAGCCGCGTCGGCGAAGTTGGCGCACGGCATCGTCGGCGTAGACGCAGTAGTGGCCACGGCAGTAGGCCACGATCTCGATGTCTTTGGAGAGCGAACGAAGGCGGCGCAGCTCTGCGACAGGGATAGACCGAGCACCGGGAATGTGGCCAGCTTCAAACTCGGCGGCGGGGCGCACGTCGAGCACGACGACATCCCCCGCGGTCAGGCGCGCTTGGAGCTCCTGGCGAGTGATGGGTTCCAGCCCATTGCGTCCGCCGACGTACGCCTCGGCGAGCTCGGCGATGCCGGCGACGTGTTCCTCGGCGATGTCGCGCATCGCCACCCACAGGTCACCGACGCGATCGCTGGCCAGCATGTAGATGATGCGGGTGCCTTCCCGCCGCGTGCGCAGCACCCCAGCGCGGGCCATCGCCCGCAGATGATGCGACGTGTTAGCGACGCTTTGCCCGATCTCATCAGCGAGTTGCTCGACCGAGCGCTCGCCCTGGGCGAGAACGTCGACGATCTCGGCTCGCCGGCCGCCAGCCAACGCCTTGGCTACCTCCGCGAACGCGTCGTACAACGCGTTCTTCGCTGCCCTGTCACCCAACGTCGACCTCCGATCAGATGTATTCAAAGTACTCATTGAATATCAGGACGGCAAGGGATATATTCAAGCAATCACTTGAATATGAGGAGAAGGGTAACGACGGATGAAAGTGCACGAATTCCTGGATGAAGGCCTTGGGCACTCGTCGTACGTAATCGATCTCGGCGACGGAACCGCGGCCATCGTTGACCCACCACGGTTCCCGATCGCCCACGAAACACTCGTCGACCGGATCGGCCTGCGTGTCGCGTGGACGCTCGACACGCACTCGCATGCGGACTACGTGACCGGCAGTCCCGCGCTTGCCGACCGCCTGGGCGCGACGTTCATCGCTCCCGCGGCCTCGCGTCTCGCCACACCGCATCGTCCCGTGCACGACCGCGAACGCGTGGATCTCGCGCCAGGTGTCGAGCTGATCGCGCTCGCAACACCCGGCCACACCCCCGACCACCACGCCTACCTCCTCTCCGAAAACGGCACGCCGGTCGCGTTGTTCTCTGGTGGTTCGTTGATGGTCGGCGCAATCGGACGCACCGACCTGTGCGGACCGGAACTGGCCGAGCCGCTCGCGCATGAAATGTTCCGTTCGCTACGGCGCTTCGACGATCTCCCGCCGGACGTGGCCGTGTACCCGACGCACGGCGCCGGGTCGTTCTGCTCGGCGCCCGGTGGGTCGCAGCGCACCAGCACCATCGGCCACGAACGAGCCGCGAACCCGCTGTTCGCGATTCGAGACGAGGACAACTTCGTCGAGCAGCTCATCGACGGCTTCGGAACCTTTCCCAGCTACTTCGCCCGGCTTCCAGAGTTGAACCGACTCGGGCCAACCCCGTACGCGACCATTCCCGACCTAGCACTCATCAGCCCCGACGATCTGGCGCGTCACCTCGACACCGGCGGGATCGTCATCGATGCCCGCTCTATCGCCGCGTTCTCTGCCGGGCACGTGCCGGGGTCGATCTCGAACTCGTTGCGGCCGGTGTTCGCGAGCTGGCTCGGCTGGCTGATCGCGCCAGACCGGCGGCTTGCCTTCGTCCTCGACCCCGACCAAGACCGCGCCGATCTCGTTCGCCAATGCCTCGACGTCGGCCACGAGCACCTCATCGGCGAGCTCGCCGGCGGCATCGACGCCTGGACCAACAGCGGGAGAGCAACGACTGCGACACCGCTCGTCGACCCGACCCACATGACCGACTGTGTGATCGACGTCCGCCAGGCCAACGAGTACGAGGCCGGGCACGTACCCGATGCGATCAATATCGAGCTGTGGCAGGTGCCGACCGCTGACCTGACTGCCAATCTGACTGCCAATCTGACTGCCAATCTGACTGCCAATTCGACTGAGGGGCCGCTGACGGTGATGTGTGGCCACGGCGAACGGGCGATGACCGGTGCCAGCCTGCTCGCCAGACGAGGGCGCTGCGACGTTGTCGTCCTCGACGGTGGGTCCGAGACCTGGTCGGCTGCCACCGGGCTCGCATTGGAAGTCGGATGACGAGCACGCCAGCTCCCGAGACATCCGCGGCACCGCTGCGACTCGGGTTAAAGGAGAACCTGGCCCAGTTCTCGCTGCTCGTCGGCGTGAACGCCTTGGTCGGCGGCATGATCGGCCAGGAACGCACCGTGCTGCCGCTGCTCGCCAAGGAGGAGTTCCACCTCACCGCGTTCACCTCAACGCTCACCTTCATCGCCGCCTTCGGACTCGTCAAAGCTGCCACCAACTTCTTCGCCGGAACACTCGGCGATCGTTACGGACGCAAACCTGTCCTGGTCGCGGGCTGGATCGTCGGCATCCCGATCCCGCTGTTGTTGATGTGGGCGCCAACGTGGGGATGGGTCGTGTTCGCCAACGTGCTCCTCGGCGTCAATCAAGGCCTCACCTGGTCGACCACGGTGATCATGAAGATCGACCTGGTCGGCCCCGCGAGACGGGGATTCGCGATGGGACTCAACGAAGCCGCCGGCTACGGCGCGGTGGCGGTGACGGCGCTCGCGACCGGCTACATCGCGCAACGGTACGGGCTTCGGCCGGAACCGTTCTTCCTCGGCCTTGCCTTCGCCGGGCTCGGTCTCGGCATCTCCGTGCTGTTCGTGAAGGAGACCCTCGGCCACGCGAAACACGAGGCCGTCAACCACACGTCGAAACCCGGCGACCATCACGAAGGATTGACGACCGGGCAGATCTTCACGCTGACGTCGTTCGGCGACAAGGCGTTGTCGTCGTGCTCGCAGGCCGGGCTCGTCAACAACCTCAACGATGGGCTCGCCTGGGGACTGTTCCCGATCTTCTTCGCCTCATCCGGCCTGTCGATCGGGCGAATCGGAATCCTTGCGGCGTTGTACCCGGCGGTGTGGGGACTCGGTCAGCTGTACACCGGCGGTCTGTCAGATCGCGTGGGGCGCAAGCCGTTGATCGTCGCCGGGATGGTCATTCAAGCCGTCGCACTTGTATGGATCGCTGCGACCGGAAACTTCTGGGCGTGGGCGGCGGGTGCAATGCTGATCGGTGCTGGCACCGCGATGGTGTATCCGACTCTGCTCGCCGCGATCGGTGATGTCGCTCACCCGACCTGGCGCGCCCGCTCGGTCGGCGTCTATCGGCTGTGGCGCGATGGTGGCTTCGCGGTCGGCGCGCTGCTCGCTGGCATCCTCGCCGACCTGGTCTCGATCCCCGCCGCGATCTACACAGTTGCTGCACTCACTGCGTTCTCCGGGCTGTTCGTCGCCGTCCGCATGTACGAGACCCACCCGCGCTGACTTCATCCTCAGCAGGGGTTGCTACGCCATAACGTTACATGTAACGTTATGAGGCATGACTCGCCAACGGAGCACCACACCAATCACAGGCGCGGAACGAGTCCGTGACCATCGCAATCGGCTTCGCGCCCAAGGACTCCGCCCTATCCAGATCTGGGTACCGGACGTGCGCTCACCAAGCTTCGCCCGGCAAGCTCACCAGCAATCGCTGGCTGTCGCCGCGAGTACCCGGGCTGCGGACGATCAGGCATTCATTGACGCGTCCAGCTTGGATGAGGAGTGAGGCGGACCGAGATCTGGACCGCGGCCGGCGGCAGTGGATACATAGGCAAACCCCGACCGGTCGTCATCGTGCAAGATGATCACTTCGCTGGCACCGACTCGGTGACGATATGCGCATTCACCACCGACCTCACGTCCGCGCCGCTGTTCCGGGTGGCAGTTGTCCCGGATCTGTCCAACCGGTTGAGCGAACCGTGCAGCCTGATGATCGACAAAATCACCACGGTGCCGAAATCCAAATTAGGTGAACGCATCGGGACCTTGGGGGATGACGACATGCTCAGACTTGTGCGATCCCTGATCGTCTTCCTTGGCCTGGCATCCTGAGGTTGTACGTCAGTGATCGTGGCGACGGTGGATGTCGGGAAGATGCTCATGTTGATGCGCCAACACAAGGTGACGGTGGGCCGAACCCGAGAGGACCTCGATCGCTGCCAGCGAATGGTGCGAATCGGTCGCGTCGATCGGATGGGCATGCTCGAACACCTCATGCGTGTGCGCGTGGCCGTGGTGTGCGCTTCCGACGATCAACACCCCGGTCAACGAGACGGCGAACGCCACCGCCAAAGTCACCGTCAGGCTCTCGCCGAGCAACACGTTGACCGAACCGGCCACCACACCCTTGGTCAGTGTGATTCGTGCCGGGCTGTAGCTGTCGAGGCTGGCGGCCACCGCGTTGTCGACACACACACACACACACGCACCGACCACCAGCAGCGCGCGGCCGATGTTCTCGCGTAGGAACACTCTGGCGATGATTGCGGTCGCGACCAGCTCGAGGTTGAGTAACAGCGACACCATCCCTACAGGTGTGCGACCGAGGGCCAGCTACGCCCGGCCGCGGTAACTTCTAGCGGGCCAATTAGAGTTTGGCGATGGCGATGGCGGTCGCATTGCAGTTGGTCGGCCGGCAGACCGAACTTGCGCAATTGCAAGACGGACTCGCTGCGGGGCGCCACCAGCTCATCGTGGGTGAGGCCGGGGTCGGCAAGACACGCCTCGCTGCGGAGGCGATCGGGTTGCTTGCTGGCGGAGATTCCGATTGGAGACGCGTTACTGGCACTCCGACCGCTGGCACAATTCCGCTCGCCGCTTTTGCAGCCTTTGCACCAGACCTGCTCGGCCTTGATGTCGTGCGGGCTGTGCTTGACACATTGCCCGGTGATCAACGAGGCGTCGCGTCATCTTCGTTCCTGCACGTTGATGACGCGCATTGGCTCGACGATGCCTCGGCCACCGTTATTCACCACCTGTGCATCGACGGCAGGATTCGACTGGTCGTGACGATGCGCTCGGGAGAACCCGTGCCGCCATCAGTGTCGGCGTTCCTGCGCAATTCCGAATTCGACGTGACCACATTGCGGCAGCTGACTCACGATGAACTCACGACCCTTCTCCGGTCAGCCTTAGGTGGCCCGGTCGACGGAGCTACCGAGGCGCGATTGCTCCACGCCGCCGGCGGCAACACCTTCTTCTTGGTCGAACTGATCAGTGGAGCTCTCGGCGCGGGCCTGCTTTCTCTCGTCGGTGGGTTATGGAGACTGAGCAGCGACCATGCCTTCGCGCCGCTACTTGAGGACGTGTTGCGGGCCAAGTTCGAGCCGCTCTCCGCCGATGCACGCGATGTCATCGAGATGATCGCGCTGGCTGGTTCGTTGCCGGTCGAGATGGTGGCCACCTCTGACTTCGCGGAAGCCGTCGAGCAACTCGAACGGTGCGGCCTAGTGCGTTTCAGTGATCAGGAAATAGGCCTCGACCACCCGCTGTATGCGGAACTGCTGACCCGACGACTACCGCGGCTTGCTCGGCTTCGTCATTGTTCGCTGCTGGCCGAAATGTTTGAACGGCGCGGCGTTACAACTCGACAAGCTCGGCTGCAGACGGCTCTGTGGCGGCTAGAGACGGGAGCCCAACTAGAGCATGACCGTCTGCTTGGCGCCGCGATGGATGCCAGAGATGCTGGCGACACAGCACTCGCCGCGCGCTTCGGAGCGGCTGCTTTCGACAAAGAAATGGGGGCTGAGTCGGCGCTGTTGACATCGTGGTGCCTCGGTGAGCAGGGCAACCATCGCGGAGCTCTGGACATTTTGAGAAGAGCGGCACGCGTGGCGAGCGACTTCGGTGAGCAGGCCGCGATCGGCATGCGTATCGCCGAAGAACTGTGGTGGGGCGAGCGCGACGTCACAGCAGCACTCGAGGCTCTGGCCGCAGCTCGCACGCGTCTGGGAACGCAACCGGAGGCCGCTGTTCTTGATGCGCAAGCGGCCGTCTTCATGATGCTTCGTGGCCATTGCACCGAAGCACTCGCAAGCTACGAGCTCGTCAAGCATCAGTTGTCTGACGTTCGTTCGGTATCGGCACTCGCGATTGCGCTCAGCCTGACCTACAACGATTCAGCGGCCGAGGGAGTTACCGTTGCCGAGCAGGCCTTCGAGAGGGCGCTTGCCGATCCACCCAAAGTAATTGGTGACGCAGGCACCCATTTGGTCAGCCGAACGCTCAGCCTGCTGCACAGCGACCGAGTGGCGGAAGCAACAGAGCTTGCCGACTTCATCTACCAGGCGACCATCTTCCTGGCCAGCCGTCAAGCACGCGCCTGGGCCGCGGCTGTGCGCGGCCAGAGCGAACTTCATTCGGGCCACCTTGCCGAAAGCTGGCGCGATCTGCGCGAGGCGACGTCGCTGTGGGTCGATTGCTCGAAGTTTGGTTTGGCCCAGTGGTGTGCATCTGGTGCTGCGTTGGCGGCGGCGGCACGCGGCGATGTCCAACTGGCGAGTGAGTCGATGCAAGAAGCGACACAGTTCGACGCCACCGGGTTTGAAATCCTGAACGTCACCTACGAACGGGCGCTGGCATGGACAGCCGTGCTGGCTGGGCGCGACGAGGACGGTTCGGCGCTCAGTGTGGCTATTGCCGAAGCCGGTCGCCTCGGCAACTTCACTGAAGCCATCAACGGCCTAGTCGACCTGGCTCGTCTCGGCTTCACGCAAGCCGTGGTCCGCATGTTGCCCGAAATTCCGTGGCGTTCCGAAGTGGCGCAACTCCGCTATCGATTCATCACGGCCGTAGTTGCCGTTGATGCCGAACGCCTCGAGCAGGTCGGTGACGACTTCGGAAAGGTCGGCGTGCGCATATTGCAGGCCGAGTCATACGCCTTAGCGTCGATGGCGTTTCGCAGCGCGGGTGACGCGAAGCGATCGGCGTCGTGCGAGAGCCGCGCCCGGCAACTCGCGGCGTCGACACAAGCGCATACCCCGCTGCTACAAACATTGGACAGTTCACCTGTGCTGACTGCCCGCGAGCATGAGATTGCAGTGCTCGTCAAAGCAGGACGAAGCAACCGTCAGACCGCGGCGCAACTGTTCATCGCTGAGCGAACTGTGGAGAATCACCTGTATCGGGTTTTCCGTAAACTCGGCGTTGCGTCGCGAGACGAGTTGGCGACTGTCAAATTGAGTACCGCCAGCGAAGACTGAGTACTGCCAGGCCTTGACGCGTCGGTACCTGCGCGTGGTCCACTCGCAGCGTGGCAGACATCGACAAAGTTCTACACCGCCTGCAAGCCGACGGTGAATACCAGCAAGCACTGATCAACGACCCGATCGCAGCCCTCGCCCCCTACGAGTTGAACGCCGACGACCTCCGCCGACTTGATCACGCGCTCGGACGTCCAGTCGAACCGACCATCGGCTCGCTGCTCAGTCCTGCGCCACACATCGACGAAGCCGATTCGGCCGCTACCTGAATCCCGGTCGGTCGCCGGGCACTCCGAAGCGGCTGGTGGCGTAGGCGTCCAAGGCCTCGACACCGCGCCGGGCGACTCCGGATTCGGAGTCGTCGGCCTCAGCAATTCCGGTGTCGGCGTCGTGGGCCAAGGCGCGAGATTCGGCGTCGACGCCTACTCCTCCGGGGGGGTCGGCATTCGCGCGGGTGGGATGAACGGGTCCGTTTGGCTAGACGGCATACACGGCGCAGCACCTCCGGCACTCTCCTCGGGTCAACGAGAATTCGTCCGATAAAACGACGCGCCAGCGCCGGCCGAGACCGTCGCCCACGGGGTGCCTCCATCGCCTCGTGCGGCGAGGGCGTCGGCGTTTCCTGGTTGCCGTTGATCGGGGTGGTTGTGGTTGTGGTTCAACGAGTGCGTGCGGTGTTCAAAGCGTCAACGCGACGCTGGAACTCGTCGGTGTCGATCTCGCCGGACGCGAGGCGGTGGTGCAAAACTTCGTCGGGCGTCTGACGCGGCGAGCTGCCCCTGCCGTTCCTGGCGAACCCGAAGATGACGATCGCAGCGACGGCCGCTACGAGGACGAACATCACTCCACCCATCCAGAACCAATCGCCACCATTCATGTCGTGGTACCTCATCTGCCAATCTCCGTTCTCTCAGGGTGTCGCGCCTCTTGACGACACGCTGTAGTAGTGATCGTACGCCGCGCAGCGCGCTATCTGTAGGGTCTTTGGACACTGGCGGTGGACGCTGGCGAACCAAGACGCCTAGCCGACCCAGTCGACGGCGCTCGTGCAGTTCAACGCCGGTAGGAGAACACAGTCGCCATCCCAGTCTCCAAGTGGTAGGTGTTGTGACAATGCAGCATCCACTGGCCGGGGTTGTCAGCTTCGATGTCGATCTCGGCGGTGCTCATCGGGAGGACGTTGACCGTGTCCTTGCGCGCAGAGCCGTTGCCGACCATTTGAAACGTGTGGCCATGGAGGTGGACGGGGTGGAACATCATCGTGTCGTTGGCAATCGTCAAGCGCAGCCGCTCGCCCTCAGTCACCGTGATCGGCGCTGTGTCGGGGAAACTGCGGCCGTCGATGCCGTGGATGTACCCGCCATCATCAGCGGTCAGGTGGATTCTCGTCGAGCGGTCGGGGTCCTTGGACTGCAGACGCACGGCATCGGTGGCGACGAGATCGCCGTAGACCAATTCGCGACCTGACAGCTCGCTCGGGCGTGACCCGACTTTCGGGGGCGACGTTGCGTTGCTGGTGCGCAGAATCGCTTCCCCGGCAGGGTCTTGCTTGCCCTCAGGGACCGCGACGATCGGGAACGAACCTGAGACAGCAGTGACGATCACGTCGTACCGTTCACCCATCCCGAGCACAACATTGTCGACCTCCACCGGCTGCACCGGGAACCCATCGGCGTGGGTGACCGTCAGCCGATGCCCGCCAACTGCGACGCGGTAGGCGGTGTCGGAGCCGGCGTTGATCAAGCGGATTCGGACCCGCTGTCCCGGCTGCGCGTCGATCATCTCGCGTTCGGACGGTGCGCGTCCGTTGATGACGTGCAGTGGATACGTGACATCGCCGGTCAGCCCGCCCATCATCGAACCCATGTCGCCCATACCACCCATGCCGCCCATGCCGCCCATGTGACCGGAGTGCCCGCCGCCGCTTTGCAGTTCGGCCAGTACGTCTTGCTGCGTGCGGCCGTAACCGTCGAGCCAGTCGTCGAGCATCAAGGTCACGTCGACATCGAACGCGACCGGGTCGTTCGGGTCCTCCACGATCAGCGGCGCGTACAGACCACGGTCCAACTCCAGGCCCATGTGCGGATGAAACCAATGGGTGCCTGGGTCCGGGACGGTGAACAGATACGTGAACGTGCCCGCCGGCTCCACGGTCATCTGAGTCAGGTCGTGCACACCATCCATGTCATTACGCAACGCAATGCCGTGCCAGTGCAGTGTGTTCCCAGATGTCAGATCGTTGACGAACGTCGCCTCGATCAGATCGCCGACTTGCGCTCGAATACCTCCGGCGCCGGGGCGATCTCCGAACGACCACGTCGAGACGTCACGTCCGCCGATGTTCACCGAAACCGGTGCGGCGGTGATCGTCGAGCGCACCGTGGACGCCCCCGGCTTGCGGCGCAGCGCGTCGCGCGCCTCCACCGAAGGGTCGGACGCGCTCACGAGTGCTCCGCCTGGCCCGGACGGCGACGTGCCTGATCGGCACGCGGCCAATACGAATGCAGTACCTCCGACTATCAACAGTTCCCGTCGCGACAGCACCTTCATCATCAGTCCTTCCAGATCCGCGCGGCGAGCGCGGAGATCAACGGGCGGCTTCAGGGATGTACCCACGTGGCGCCGTCATCGGCGCTGAACCAGACGGTGACGGCGTTGCCATCGTGCACTCCGCTGTAGAGCGCACCGTCAGCGCCTGCTTCGACAAGGCTGGCGTCAGGCGGGAGGGTCAACGACTGCCACGTGACACCACCATCTGTGCTTCGTTGCGCGGTCGGCCCACCCGACGCGTAGATCGTCGCCAGCCCGTCGCCAGAACTGACCCACGACGTGGGTTGTGTACCCAAGGCAACCCATGTCTGGCCGCCGTCGCGTGACTCCATCACACCCTGTTGAACGTCGGCGGCAACAACATGCTGCGTGTCGCTCGGGTCAACGAGAATTCGTCCGAAAAACGACGCGCCAGTGCCGGCCGAGACCGTCGCCCACGTGGTGCCTCCATTGGCCGAGACGGCGACGCCAAGTCCGGGACCCGCCGCGTAGAGGATGTCTCCGGCAGCACCAAATGCATGCACATCGGTGTCCAGCAGTCCGTCGTTCCGTAGTTCGAACGTCGCACCACCGTCGAGCGACCGGTTGAGGCCCGGATGGCCCGACACCCAGATCGTTGTGCCAATGATCGACCAACCCATTGCGTCGGCGTTGTCGAGCGCGCCAACGGGTGCCCAAGTCATTCCGCTGTCGTTGGATTGCGAGACGGCCGCATGACCACCAACGTAGATACGCCCGGCGACGACGGGGTCGGCAACCAACGAATGAAAATCGCCGCCAGTGATACCGACCGCGTCCGATGGCTTCTGTGACGCCGTGCCACTCGAGCCATCGGAACACGCGCCGAGCACGCTCGACACGACGAGCAAGCTGATCGTCGCCGACCTCAGGCGCATCTCAGCCCGCAGTCACGAGAGGAGTGCTTGCATCTCGGTGATCTCGGCTTGTTGCGCGGCGATCACTTGGTCAGCGAGCGCAAGCACGTCTGGGTTCGAGCCGTTCGCCTTGACAGTTTGGGCCATCACGATGGCTCCCTCGTGGTGGCGGATCATCATCTCCATCCACATGCTGTCAAAGTCCACGTCGGTCATCATTCCGAGCGCATCCATCTCCTCGACCGACATCATCCCTTCCATCGACGACATGTCGTGGCCATCGCCCATGTCCATGGTCAGCGGCTTGCCCCATGCGGTCAGCCAGCCGGACATCAGCGCGATCTCAGGGTCCTGTCCGCCTTTGATTCGGGTTGCCAGGTCGCGAACCTCCGCGCTCGCACCGACGGTGGGATCCAGCGCGATGTCGGCCATCTCGATCGCCTGCTCGTGGTGAGGGATCATGCCTTGCGCGAACGTAACGTCGGCGTCATTGAACTGATCTCCAGATGTGGCACCGCTGTCGGCGGAGGTTGTCTCTGACTTTGAGTCACCACCGCAGGCGGCGAAGGCGAGCGCGCCGACAACGAGAATTGTGCTGGCAAGGGATCGAAACTTCATGAGGGAGTTCCTTTTCGGGGAGGCGACTAAGTGGTCAGGGCGACTAGCACTACTACACAGTGTAGGTGATCCATTCACAATTAGGGCGTCAGGTCACGGGCCAAATTCCGAGGGCGGTGCCGGTGACCTGGCCAACGATCCCGTCGGATACAAGTCCGCTCGCGGTCTGGAACGCCCTGACGGCCGAGTCGGTCGGCGCATCGAAGATGCCAGCAACGGCAGTCGCGAGCAGCCCACGATCGATCAGTGACTCTTGCAGGCAGGTCACGTCAGCGCCCGACGAGCCGAGCTGAAGGGTTGCTCCCGTGACGACGCAGGTTGTGGCAAGTGCGACCGAATCCGCCACTAACGGAGTGGTCGAGGTGGTGGACGTCGTTGTATTGGATGGAGTGCTCGAACCTTCTGCAACAGCAGGCGGTGATACGACCATCATCGCGGTCACCGCGATTACGAGCATCCCCACAACAAGTTCGGTACCCATTGCTCTACGGAGATTTTCGACGGCGCGTCGAGGGGTGGCCGCTTTGGAGCCAAATCGTCGTACGACTCGCTGGCGATTGATGTCGGCAACCTTGAGCATCGCGCCGAGCACCACAACCTTCAGGACCAACAACCTGCCGTGGGCGGCAGAGAACAGCTGTGCGGGGCTGCCAACGAGACGAATTGATTGGACAACTCCGGTGCCGACAATCACGGCGACCGATATTGCTGCCAGTCGTCCAAATTTACTGACGACTTGTTTCAACTCATCGGGGCTGCATTCGTGAATCGCGATAAGCCCAATAATCGCGAGCCCGCCGATCCAGGCTGCGGCCGCGGCATGGTGGGCCACATCTAGTGGCACACCGATGAGCGGCCAGCGCATCGATCGCGAATGACCAGCGAAGGCCCACGTCGCCAACAGACCGAGCAGCCCGAGGAAGGCCAACGACCAACGATTCTCGTCAAGGTCGATTCTGGCCATAAACATCAACCAAGTGACCACCGCGACCAATGCGATACGAATCATGAAGGCAGTGCCAGCGTCGGTCTCCAGCGCGCCAGCGATGCCACTCCACGCCGACCACGGAGGGGTGCCTCGAACGTCGGATGCGATGACCAACACTTGGCACACCGTGGCAGCCAACGTTGCTGCGAGGGCTGATCGGACCACGCGCTGAATGAGCGGATGGTCCCACGCGGGAGCCCACACGAGGGCTGTGACCGCGATGACGCCACCGATGGCCAGGATTGCGAGGTACGAAACGAACCGCAGGAACCACCGAATCCAATCGGGAGTCACCCAAGGCTCACTGAAGCCACCTCCCGACGAAGCGGTGGGCACTGCGGCTGTCGTTGGGGTCGTCGTTGGGGTCGTCGTTGGGGTCGCGGCGACCGTCGTAACAGGCGCCGTGGGAGCAGTCGTCTCGCCGCCAGGTGGTGCAACGGTTGGTGCCACGGTTGGTGCCACGGTTGGTGCCACGGTTGGCGGCGGCGTTGTCGCCGGAGGCGCCGCGACGGTGAATCCCACTCGTCCCGTGATGGGGTGGCCGTCGGCGCCGACGAGACGCCATCGCACTGTCACCTCTCCGGTAGGAATGGACGGCAACGGCGTGAGTACCTCCTTGTCGCCATTCGGGCCGTGAAACGAGCCGCTGAGGTCAGTACGAACGCCGGTCGCGTCAATCATCTCGATCGACAGCGTTTCGAGCGGCACCGATTTGTCGAAGACCAGCGTCAGTTGCGTCGGTGCCGACGCCACGGTCGTGCCATCCGCCGGATCGCTTGACGCCAGTGAGTTGTGAGCCGCGGCGGGGCTTGCAAAGAGCAAAACACTGGCCAGCGATACGACGAGGGTCAGGAGGATGCGACGAGCCATGGTGTGGGGAGTGCAACCCGGCCCGACGCGGGCTGGGAACTACACGATGTAAGAGACTAGCCGATCGGTTCCGGCTAACCTGTTCACGGAGGTGTGACATGGCGCGGAGACCTGACGGGGCATTAGAGCACGACATCATGATGGTGCTCTGGGAGGCCGACGGCCCGCTGCACCCCGGTGCCGTGAAGGAGCGCCTGAACACCGACTTGGCCTACACAAGTGTGGCCACAGTGCTTGGCCGACTGCATGGTAAGGGTCTGGTTCGGCGCACCGAAACCGGGCGTGCGTTCGCTTACGAAGCGAGTGTTGACGAGTCGCAACTTGCCGTACGTCGCATCGGTGAAGTGCTGGCTTCAACGTCTGACAAGGGGCAGGTGTTGGCCGGGTTCGTGAGCAGCTTGTCGAAGAAAGACCTCGCCGCCTTACGCGCCATGCTCGGGCAAGGCCCCGGCTGATGTTCCCGACGATCGTGCAGCCGCTGGTGGCGGCTTTGGCGCTGGCGGTAGTTGTGACCACCGCTCATCGTCGACTTTCGCCGATAACAGCGGCTCGCGCAGTGACCACCACCCTCGCAATCGTGGCAATGGCGGCCGCGCCGACAATGTGGATTCTGGCCATTGGCTACATCGCGCACGTGCCGCTACTCGGCGGGCGGTTGGACTGGTGTGCCGAAACGCTGGGTGTTCATGATCCGATCCCATCGTGGGTCGGGCTTCCTGCACTGTTTCTGGCTGTGGCTGGGGTTGTTCGGGCTCGCGCAGTCTTCAGCAATTACCGCCGATTGTGTCGCGATCACGGCGGCGCCGTGGAGGTCGCCGATCATGCTCGGCCGTTCGCCTTCACACTTCCGGGCCGCGGTGGCCACGTTGTGCTGTCGAGCGGACTCGTTGAGATTCTTGATGAAGCCGAGCAGGCCGTCGTACTTGCCCATGAGCACACGCACGCACGCCACCGTCACGACCGTTATTTGCTCACCGCCCAGCTGGCCGCCGCAGTGGTCCCGCCCCTTCGCCCGTTGGCCAGTCGATTGCAGTTCTCGCTTGAGCGCTGGGCTGACGAGACCGCAGTCGCGCACTGCGGCAACCGAGGCTTCGTTGCGCGCACGCTTGGCAAAGTTGCGCTGAGCGCGTACGCGCCGACTGGGGCGATGGGTTTTACCGGCCTCGGGGTTCCCGCCCGCGTTGCCGCACTACTCGCGCCCCCCGTAACGCCGCCGCGGGCCAGCGTCCAGGCAGCGCTGTGGGGAGCGATCATCGTGACCGCCGCACTGGCAGCGTTTCAACTTCATCACCTCGCCCGGCTCATCACCGCACTCTGCCCTGGCTGACCGAAGCTTCCTACACGTTGTAGTAGTAGAGTCGAAGCCATGGACAACGAGCAGTTCGAGCCCGCTGTTCAGTCCACTCGCAGTGGCCGGCGCACCAAGCTGCTCGCGAGCGCCGCCGTGCTGGTGATTGTCGGGTTTGCCGTGACACGGCCCGCGAGCGACACGTCGTTTCGCGCTTCTGGCGAGCCCCTGGCACTCCCTGAGGCAGCCGAGTTGACGGAGTTGTCGGCGGATCAGTTCGAAGGTGTGTTGGTCGGGCTGCATGGGACACCAGTCATAGTGAACATCTGGGCGTCGTGGTGCTCTCCTTGCCGTACCGAAACACCCTTGCTCGAACGAACCTGGCGTGCACATGGCGACGAGGTCATGATTATTGGAGTCGCCTCCAAGGACGCGGCGTCACGATCTCGTGCCTTCATGGACGAGTTCGGCGTCAGTTTTCCCAACGTGTTCGACAGTTCCGGCGAGATCCGCGCCCGTCTCGGCTTGCGCGGTTTTCCCACCACATACGTCTTTGGCGCCAACGGTGAACTGCGGACGACGATTGTCGGTGGACTCACCGAGCAACGACTGGCTGCTGTACTCGAAGATCTCCGCGGATGATCGACGTCGGCTTACTCGCATCGATCGCGATCGTGCTCATCGTTCCATCGGTCTTCGTCCCACCGTGGCCGACGTCCGCGGCAGTGATGGGGCTATTCGAGACTGCGGGCGGCGCGCTGATGATCGGGCTGGTGGTCGGACGCCTCACTTCGGTAGCGATCGACGACCCGGGATCGCTAACCAGAATCAGCGATTTGATGATCATCCGTAGTGGCGTCGAGTTTTGGCCAGGTGTCGTCGCCGGAATGGCATGGATCGCATTGAGATCGAACCACGACCACATCGCCCCGGCGCAGCGACTAGCCGCGCTCACTGCGCCGGCGCTCGTGGCTTGGGCGTGCTTCGAGGCGACCTGCCTCATTCGCGACGGCTGCCCTGGTCCGCTGAGTAATGTCGGATTGCGGCCTGATGGGCTCGTGCAACGAATGCTCCCGGTCGGTGTGCTTGCCGCCGCGACCGCGGTTGGTGCCGCGATCGCGACGCGTCACTTCCATCGTCGAGGCATGCCGAACGCGCAGGTGGTCGCGTTGGCACTCGCGTTGCTAGCAGTGATCCGGTCGGTGGCGTCGATCTGGCTCCCCCGCATCGGCGAGGGGCTGACTCGACAGCACAAAACATCGCTTGCCGTCGCTGTTATCGCGTCAGCGAGCTTTGTCGCGATCAGAGTTTTGGATCGGCGAGCAACTGCGCTGGCTGAGCGATGAACGGAGTGCTACTCCCCTTCGCCGCAGTAGCAGCCGGCGTGTTGTCAGCGACCAGTCCATGCGTGCTCCCCGTTCTACCCGGGTACCTCGCTGCCGTGTCAGCGAGCGATACCGGTCATTTCGATCACGATGGGTTGCGGGCTCGGCCAAAGATCCTGGGAGCGCTCGGCTTCGTTCTCGGATTTACGATCGTTTTCACTCTCTTGGGAGCCACCGCGTCGGCGCTCGGCGCATTGCTCTACGACCAACTCGACATGGTCCTCAGAGTCGCGGGACTCCTGCTGATCACGTTCGGTCTGCACACACTCGGTCTCTTCCGTTCACGCTTGCTGTTGAGTGAAAGTCGGCCAATTCAACTGCACTCCGTCGGCCGAGGGCCGAGACGAGCTGTTGCGTTGGGCGCCACCTTCGCCTTCGGCTGGACTCCATGCATCGGCCCGATTCTGGCGACCATCCTCACCAAGGCTGCGGCCGACTCGTCGCTGGCCGCGGGCATGCTGCTGCTGCTGCTCTACTCTCTCGGACTCGGAATTCCGTTCATCGCACTCGCGATCTGGTTCGAACAATCCGAACGGGCGCGCAAGTGGTTGCAGCGTCGAGCCAAGCTGCTGCAACGAGTCGGTGGCATTGCGATGATCGCAGTCGGCGTGGCGTACCTGACCGGACTATGGGCCACGTTGTTCTCAGGCCTTCAAGGCTGGCTGGCCCGAACCGGATGGCCGCCGATCTGACGAACCAGCACCCTGAATACGACATAGTGTAGTAGTCGTGATAACCTTGTGGTCCTTTTTCCTACGCAACTGAAAGAGAGCAACTCCAATGCCAGCCAGCACCCTTCCCACATCGCCGCTTGAGCAAGGCGGGGCGCAGCCGCGCTCCGGCAAGCTGATGGTTGCGGCGTTGGTGAGCATTGGCGTGGCGGTGATGCTGTACTTCGCGCTCGGCATGCCGGGCATGGAACACGGCTCCGGATCGACACACGACGGTATGGACATGGATGGCGCAACACCGGTGCATGTCCTCGCAGACCCTGCTGCGTTCGCGACTGCGATCGACGGAGGGTCGGCTGTCCTGATCAACGTGCACATTCCCTACGACGGCGAGATTGATGGCACCGACATGTTCATGCCGTTCGACGCGATCGATGTCGCCCAGCTTCCCGCTGACCGAACGACACCCTTAGTCGTCTACTGCCGATCAGGCAACATGTCTTCCGACGCCGTTGTCGAGCTGGTTGGCCTCGGCTACACGAACGTCGTCGAACTCGACGGGGGCATGCTGGCTTGGGAGGCAAGCGGTCGGTCGATTACGCGTGCGGGTACGGCCGACGACTGAGCGCTGTGACGAGTACGCAAGAACAACTAGCAGTGCTGGCGAACCGTTGGGTACGGGTTCACCGCCGCACCACCACCGGGATGGATCTCGAAGTGGAGGTGATTGGCCGTCGTATTACCGGTCGCGCCGACGTAGCCGATCACCTCACCCGCGCTCACGCTTCGCGAGGTGCCCTCCCATGCCGACAGATGCCCGTAGTAGTACTTGTTGCCATCGGCACCCGTGAGCCAGATCACGTTGCCGCCGAGAGTGTTGGTTTTCATCAGGACGTTGCCAGCGACAACGGCGACCACTGGCGTCCCTGCCGGGCTCATCATGTCGACCCCTTCATGTCTGCGCCCGCCGGAACGCGGCGCACCCCAGCTGTCGCCGAACGCGTTCGGGCCTGCGACGGGACACAACCATGACCCGCCCGAGACCACTGGCGGGGGCGGCGCGGGAGGAGCCTTGTGTTCGACGGGCGTAACGCCCCCACCCGCGCCCCGAGCCGGAGGCGGAAGGCTGGCTTGCTGCTCCGCTGCGGCTTGCACAGCCCGTTTTTCCGCCGCGGCCGCCTCGACGCGGCGCTGCGCTGCGAGCTTGGCGTCATGGGCTTGCTTGACCTCCTCCACTTTCAGGTGCTCATGCAGGCTGGCGAGGGCGACAAGTTGCGCGTCGATCTCGACCTGACGCGCGGCGAGGTCGTTGACCAGCCGTGCGTTCTCGACGTTGAGCGCATCAAGACTCGCTTGCTCAGCGTTCAGATCTGAACGAACGGCATCCAGGCTGTCGAGATCAGCCGCGCCCGCATCTAGCGCCACGCTGCTCAAGGCAGACAATTGCATTGCCGCGCTCGGATCGGCCATAAAGAAGAGCACCGGGCCGCTCTCGGCCCCGGTGAAACGGTTCACGGCGATCTCGGTCATAAGGGCATTCAAGGTGTCAAGGTTGGCGGAGATCTCGGCGACCCGTTGCGCTTCGGCAGCAATCTCGACTGCGAGATCCTGCGCCTGTTGTTGGGCCTGCGCCCACCGTTGCGCCGTCAGATCGGCTTGTGCCTGGAATCGCAGGATCTCTTCGGCGATTTGTTCCGATGTCTGGTTGGAGTCCGACGCGCTCGAGGTCGCGACAGGGACCACCAACACCCCGACCATCAGCAGCGCCGATGAGACGACGACGCGAGTCGCCCTCATCACGGCGAACCCGAATGTTTCATTCTCATGACAAAACCACATTAGCTTTTACATAACCTCGCAGCAACGCGATCGCGTGGCCTGACCGGAAAACCACCGTTGCGTAGGCGAGACTGTGTGCATGACCTTTAGTGGACGCAATCGCCGCCATGTGTTGACTGCTGGAACCCTGCTCTTGCTCGTCGCAGCTTGTGGCGGCACAACCCAGAAGTCGAACGAGGCCGCGGCTGAGCCGACAACGGCAAACTCCACCGTCGCATCTACGGCAGGCTCCACCGCTGCGACTTCCCCTGGCGCCACCGCCGAAGTGCCCGCACTGCTGCAGTTCACTGCACCGCTCGTCGGCGGCGGGGAATTCGCGGGAGCTGCCTATGCCGGGCGGGCGACAGCGTTTTGGTTTTGGGCACCCACTTGAAGCATTTGTAACCGAGAAGCTGCTTCGGTCGAAGCAGCAGCACAACAGTGGGCAGGCCAAGTCGACTTCGTAGGAGTCGCGTGGACGGGCAGCGACGATTCGTTCCAGGGCTTCATCGACAAGTACTCGCTGTCGTTTCCGCAAATCAGCGACGACCCGGGTGACGTATTCGCTCGCTTCGGCGTCCCCGCGCAACCAGCGTTCGTGGTGATCAACGCAAACGGTGACGCGCAGCTGTTTCTCGGAGCGATCGACGGCGGCGAGCTAGAGAGCGTGCTGGCCGAAGCTGCCGGCTGACCAGGCCAGTCCGGCTTCGGCGGCTGCCAATTCGATTGCTGCCATCAACCGATCGGGCGAACCAGCGCACTCCTCCAGCGCTTGCGGTCCGAGCAACATCACTATCCCGGTTGCCGTTTCGGCGACTACTGCTGGTGCAATGCCACCGAGTGCGGCGCGGATGTTCTCGGGTTGGTCATTGAGGTGATACGTGGCGAACGGGATTGGAAGCCCAGCGCTACAGGTCTTCCAGTCGCTCTTCTCGCGGACGAGTCCGTGCGTGATGTCGCACAGCGCGCAATGAGCACGCCCAAGTCGCGCACCGATCCAGTACGCGAGTTCACCGCGCAACGTGCTCTCCGCGTTGTAGACACCGACGAGCCTGACGATGGTTGACGACTCAGAACCGATCACAGCCGCAGCGTAGTGAGCAGCGACAACGGTTCGGGCCGAGGTCGACGAACGTGAGCGATTCGAGTGTCGGCCGACCGCGCTCGCCCTCTGAATTCCCAAGTGTGGCGATGCGAGTCGCTGCGGTGACTTCATGGAACGAACCGAAGAACGCGAAGTTGTTGGCGTGACGCTCATAGTGCGCTCAGCGCCATCGTCTGGCCACCCACGTATCGCGCTCGTCTCTTTCGCATCGTCAAACCTAGACGGACGCAGCTGGTACGTGCCGGTTAGTCGGCGCGCGCGGGCAAGAAGCGACCGGCGAAGACGGCACCCGCTGCGGCGACACCGGCGGCGACAAAGCAGCCGGCGCTCAGTCCGCTGAGGAATGCCTGGCTGACCTGGTCGAGATACGGCTGTGCGCTCGCTCCCAGCTGGCCGGCGACGACTCGTGCCGCGCCGACGGACTCCTCGGTGAGGTGTCGAACTTCCTCGGGCAATTGCGCGAAGACTCCGCCACCGTCGCGCAGGTCGGCGACGTAGACCGAAGTGAACACGCTGCCGATGATCGCGACACCGAGCGTTCCGCCGAGTTCGCGCGTTGTGTCGTTGACGGCCGAGCCGACACCCGCTTTGTCGGCGCTCAGCGAGCCCATGATCGACTCCGTCGCTGGCGCCGTGGTCGCGCCCAGCCCGACACCGAGCAGGATCATCTGGCCGACGATTTCGAGGTACGGAGTATCGACCTTGGTGTGCAATGCGATCCACAGGAACGCGATCGCCAACAACGCCAATCCCCCGCGTACGACCTGCGTCGTCCCGACTCGGTGAACGAGGCGCGGCGACATGATCGATACGACTGCGATTGAGATCGCCACCGGCAGTGTGCGCACGCCGGCTTCGAGCGGACCGTAGCCACGGATCAGTTGGAAGTACTGCGTGATCAGGAAGATGAACCCGAACAGCGCAAAGAAGGCAGCGGTAATCGCGACGCTCGCTGCCGAGAACCGCAGGTTCGAGAAGATCCTCACCGGCAGCATCGGGTGGGCTACGCGTAACTCCCAACGCACGAACGCAGCGAGCAGAACGAGTGCGACGGCGAACCCGCCGAGGGTTTGTCCCGAAGCCCATCCCCACTCGGGTGCCTCAATGATGGTGAACACGAGTGCCGCGATGGCGGCGATCGAAAGCAAAAGTCCGACCTTGTCGAGTCGAGGCGCGTTGGCCTCCCGCGACTCCGGAACGACAAACCACGTCGCCGCCGCAACCACGATCGCGATCGGCACATTGACGAAGAACACCGATCCCCACCAGAAGTTCTCGAGCAACCAGCCGCCGGTGATCGGTCCCGCAGCTACGGCCACGCCCGATGTGGCGGTCCAGATGCCAATCGCTTTCGCGCGCTCGCTCGGGTTGCGGAACATGTCGGTGATGATCGCCAGCGTTGCCGGGAAGACCAGCGCCGCGCCGATCCCCATCAGTGCTCGTCCGGCGATGAGCGCGCCAGCTGAGTCGGCCCTGCCTGCGAACGCCGAGGTCGCTCCGAACACGATCAGGCCGATGATGAGCACGCGCTTGCGGCCGAACTTGTCGCCTATTCCTCCGCCGGCTAACAGCAGCCCGGTAAACACGAGCAGGTAGGCGTCGACGATCCACTGCAGTTGGCGAGTCGATGCGCCGAGGTCGACCGACAGTGATGGCAGTGCGATGTTGACGATGGTGCCGTCGAGCACAGTGACGAATACTGCGAAGCAGACGACGACAAGCGCCGCCCAGCGTTGGGGATGGCTCGCGGGTTGCGCTTCGTGAATATCGCCTGTCGCTGTCGTGATGGTACTCATGTTGCCACCGTATAGATTCAACTAGACATCGGCAAGATGCCGGTACAATTGCGATTGTGACTTCCGCCACCGCCCACAAGCCGAAGCACCAGCGACCGCCGTACCACCACGGCGATCTACCGAACGCGCTGCGCCGCGCCGCGGTCGAGGTGATCGAGGAGCGAGGGCTCGGCGCGTTCAGCTTGCGTGAGGTCGCTCGCCGCTCGGGTGTCTCGCACACGGCGCCGGCGCATCACTTCGGCGACGTGCGCGGGCTGCTGACCTCGGTTGCCGAGGAAGGTTTTGAACTGTTGCGTGTCGTTACTCAGGCGGCGGCCGATCAACACGCCGACCCGGCCGAGCGCCTGGTCGCTATCGGCGCGGCCTACGTCGAGTTGGCGCGGGCGCACCCCGGCCATTGCGAGGTGATGTTCCGCACCGACATCGTCGACCAAGAGGACCCGGAAGTGCAGCGCTGCGGGCTTGAGGCGTACGCGGTGCTCGAGAACGCACTGCGCGATTTGATTGCGGCCGAGCAACTCACGGTCGACGTCGACGATGCAACGTGGTTGTGCTGGTCGGCGATGCAAGGCCTCGTCGTCCTCGAACCAAAGATCGCGATCATCAACCAGATGCGCGGTGGCTCGCCGTTCTCGACCGACGAACTAGTCCGCCGCTACACGCATCTCATGCTCAACGGCCTACGCGGCAGCACCGGCACCTGAATACGAGTTAGACCGCGACGATGTCGACTAGGTGCTCAATCCCGACGAGGTCGGCGGCGTTGCGGGTATATAGACGAGCACCGTGGGCGTGTGCCGTCGCAGCAATGAAGAGATCCATCACCCTCGAACGCGGTTGACGGCCGGTGCTGGCGACTGCGACTGCGACAGCGAGCTGCCCGTAACTAACGGCCACGTTGTCGTCGACTGGAAGTGCGTCGAACTTGTTCTGCAGCACCGAGAGCCGACGCAGTCGCTCCGCACGGATCGCTGTATCCGTGGTGATGAGCACTCCGAAGTGCAACGCCGCGAGTGACGCCGCACTGATCGCGAGTTCCCCGTCCAATTCGGCCACATCGGTGGCGAGCAACACGCTGGTGTCAAGAATCGCCTTCATCGCTGCGCTCCCACGGGTTCGTGACCGACTGATCGATCAGGTCACGATCGCGCTCCCAATCAGGGTCGGGGCGGCCGGCAAACAAACCCGCGATGTCGGCCCATTTCTGCCATCGCTGCGGGGCTACCGGCACCAACCGAGCCGCCGGACGTCCAGCGACGGTGATTTCGATTTCCTCCCCCCGCTCAACCCTGCGCACCAGGTCGGACGCATCTTGACGAAGTTCTCGTAGGCCCACGCTGGTCATGTGCCAAGGATAGCACAAGTGCTACATAGTCGAGGGATGGAAGATCGATTCGATCGCTTCGCCGAAGACCTCGGCAATTTTGAATGCCAGCGGCAGGCTCGGGTCGTAGCGACCGGTCTCGATGGCGTTGACCGTTTGGCGCGAGACCTCGAGGCGGTCGGCCAGCTCGGCCTGGCTCCACTTCCGGACGGCGCGCAGTTCTCGTAGACGGTTGTCCATCGGCTCAGCTGCGCAGGCGGATTGGCAGCGCGATCACCCAGGCGAGGATTCCACCGATGAAGGTGATCTGCAGCCATTGGGGGCTGGACCCGACGTCGGCGGCATGCAGCAGACCGCCGGTCAACGCCGCCAACATGGCGACTGCGAATCCGATCGTCATCGCCTCGAGGTGCGCGATGCGTTGGAACTCGTCGGAGCGACGCAACATCCGCCAATGCGCCCACCCCAGCCAGCATGCAGGTAATAGAGGTATCAAAGCCACCGCGAGGTGCCACCGGTTGGTGCGTGCGTGGAGGTCGAGCGAGGCGACGAGTACCTCAGCCACAACCAGCGCCAAGACAGCGGGCAGTGCGTCACGAAACCCGGCTCGGTTCTGGCGGCGGTCGAATTCAGCGGGAGTTGTTCGGGAGGTCATGAGCACGAATGTAAAGGGTCTTTTACGTCCTGTCAAGCTCACTTGTCATCGCTGTGCCGATTGACGACACTATGCCTTGCGTATATATGTAGATATCTTTATGCTTTAACGATGCCGCTCAACTCCGCAGCCATGGTCGACGTGCTCCGCGCGATCGGCGAGCACACTCGTCTGCGCATCGTGGCGTTGCTGCAACACGGCGAACTCACGGTTACCGACCTCACTGACATCCTCGGCCAGTCGCAGCCACGGGTGTCGCGGCACCTCAAACTGCTGACCGGCGCGGGTGTCGTCGACAAGCACCGCGAAGGCACCTGGGCGTTCTTCGACCTGACGACCAACGGCCCGATCGGGCAGCTCGTTGCCGATGCGCTCGCACTGACCGACGTGCACGACACCGTCCTGGCCGCCGATCTCGACCGGCTCACGCTCGTGCGCAGCCGCCGGACGACCGCTGCACAGGAATACTTCGCTGGCATCGCGCCGCGGTGGGACCAAGAGAGTTCGCTGCACGCATCCGATGCAACCGTCGACGAGGCGATCGTCGCGGCCATTGGTTCTGTGCCGTACTCGTCGATCCTCGACATCGGTACCGGAACCGGCCGCATGCTGCAGCTGCTCGGCCGTAACGTGCAACGCGCCGTCGGCCTCGACAGCAGTCACTCGATGCTTGCGGTAGCGCGGGCCAACCTCGAGCGCTCCGAACTGCGCGGCGCCGACCTGCGCCAAGGCGACGCGTACACGCCACCATTCGAGCCGAACTCGTTCGACCTGATCGTCGTGCATCAGGTGCTGCACTTTCTCGACGATCCGGCCAGAGCGCTGCGTGAGGCCGCCCGATTGCTGGCACCCGGCGGACGCCTCTTGATCGTCGATTTCGCGCCGCACTCTCTTGAGATCCTGCGCTCCGATCACGCCCACCTGCGCCTCGGCTTTCGCGCCGACACGGTCGAGGGCTGGCTCGAGCACGCTGGACTCGAGGTCACCGCCACACGCACCATCGCTCCCCCGCCGACACCCGCGGGTGTCGAGGAAGTGGCGCGCCTGACGGTGCTGCTCTGGCTCGGACAGGACAGCCGAACTTCGACGACACACGAGCCAGCAACGACGACGTCCACGACAACAACGACAGCGGAGGTCCGGTCATGACACTGAACATCTCGTTCGAAGTGTTCCCACCGAAGTCGGCCGACGGCCTAGACGGCCTGCGCGACACGGTCGTCAGCCTGCGAAACGCTCAGCCGGCTTTCGTGTCAGTCACGTACGGCGCCGGTGGCTCGGATCGCGATCGCTCGTTTGCCGCAATCGAAGCTGTTCGCGCCGCTGGCACCGATGTCGCGGGCCACCTGACGTGTGTAGGGCAGCCCCGCGAAGATGTCGACGCAGTCATCGGACGATATGCGGCGCTCGGCGTGCAGCGCATCGTCGCTCTGCGTGGCGATCCGCCGTCGGGCGTCGGAGCCGACTACGAACCGCATGCCGACGGCTATCAGCGAACCTCCGATCTGGTGGCGGCGATCAAGCAGCGCGGCGACTTCGACGTCGCCGTGTCGGCATACCCCGAACGCCATCCGCAGTCGCCGACCACCGATCACGACCTCGACGTACTCGCCGAGAAGGTCGCGGCCGGGGCCGACCGAGCGATGACCCAAATGTTCTTCGACAACGAACTCTTCCTTCGGTACCGCGACCGCCTCTCGGCGCGCGGCATCGGCATTCCCATCGTGCCGGGCATCTTCCCGATCCATTCGTTCACCGCCGTCGCTCGTTTCGCCGAGCGCTGTGGTGCGTCGATGCCTACATCGATCGGGGATCGGTTCGCTGGCGTTGACGACGCTGCCGCAAGCCAACAGCTGGCTGTCGAACTCGCCGCCGAGCAAATCGCTGAGCTCGTCACGCACGGCGTCGATCACGTTCACCTCTACACGCTCAACCGCGCCGACCTCGCCCTCGCGGTGTGCGAGCGCATCGGCACCCTCACGAGGGCGTTCGCATCATGACGGCTCACACCACGACACTCACCGATCTCCAGCTCGCCGCGCAGGAGCGCATCCTCGTCATGGACGGCGCCAGCGGCACCGAGTTCCAGGCAATGAAGATCACCGAGGACGACCTGCGCGGTCACGTTTTCCACGAGCACGCGTCGTCGCTCGCCGGTAACCACGATCTGCTCGTGCTCACGCAGCCACAAGCGGTGCGCGAAGTTCACATGTCGTACCTACTCGCCGGCGCCGACATCATCTCGACCAACACGTTCTCGGCGACGACCGTCGCCCAGCGCGAGTACGGACTCGACGATCCGGCGCTCATCGTGAAGTTGAACCGCACGGGCGCGCAGCTCGCGCGCGCGGCGGCCGACGAAGCGCAGCAGTGCGATGGGCGCCAGCGCTGGGTCGCAGGCGCGATGGGTCCCACCAACGTGACGCTGTCGTTGTCGCCCCGCGTTGAGGACCCGGGCTACCGCGCAATGACATTTCGCCAGCTCGCCGAGGCCTACGGCCATCAGATCGCTGGGTTGGTCGAAGGCGGCGTCGACATGCTGCTCATCGAGACGATCTTCGACACGTTGAACGCGAAAGCAGCTATCTGGGCGGTCCGCCGACATGCTGCGGCGACTGGCGTGGTGACGCCGCTGATGGTGTCGGGAACGATCACCGACCGCTCGGGCCGCACGCTGTCGGGGCAAACACCTGCCGCGTTCTGGCAATCGGTGCGTCACGCGCAGCCGCTTTCGATCGGTCTCAACTGCGCGCTCGGTGGCGCCGACATGAGGCCGTACATCCACGAGCTCTCCGGCTTGGCCGACACGCTGGTGTGCGCATACCCCAACGCCGGTTTGCCGAACGAGCTCGGTTGCTACGACGAGACACCCGACCAAACCGCAGCGATCCTTGGCGAGTTTGCGCAAGCCGGTCTCGTCAACATCGTTGGTGGTTGCTGCGGCACGACTCCAGCGCACATCGCCGCGATCGCCGACGCGGTCCGTGGCAAGACGCCGCGCATACCCGCCGTCAGGACTGCACGGTTGCAGCTGTCCGGGCTCGAGCCGTTCACGCTCACCGACGACATCCCGTTCGTCAACGTGGGCGAGCGCACCAACGTCACCGGCTCGGCGATGTTCCGCCGCCTGATCACCAACGGCGATTTCGCCGACGCGCTGGTCGTCGCGCGCCAACAGGTCGAGAACGGCGCGCAAATCATCGACGTCAACATGGACGAAGGCTTGCTCGATTCGAAGCAGGCGATGATCACGTTCCTCAACCTGATCGCTGGCGAGCCCGACATCGCGCGCGTGCCGGTGATGATCGACTCGTCCAAGTTCGAGATCATCGAGGCCGGCCTCGAGTGCGTACAGGGCAAAACCGTCGTCAACTCGATCTCGATGAAGGAGGGCGTCGAGCAGTTCCTGACGCACGCTCGTATCTGTCGCGATCACGGCGCCGCAGTCATCGTGATGGCATTCGATGAGGACGGTCAGGCCGACACGGTCGAGCGCAAGATTTCCATCTGCACCCGCGCCTTCGAGTTGCTGACGACCGAGCTCGACTTCCCACCCGACGACATCATCTTCGACCCCAACATCTTCGCCATCGCCACCGGCATCGCCGATCACGATCGCTACGGGCTCGACTACATCGAGGCCACCGCCGAGATCCGCAAGCGGTTCCCGACATCAAACGTGTCCGGTGGTGTGTCGAACCTGTCGTTCGCGTTCCGCGGCAACGATCAGGTGCGTGAGGCGATGCACTCCGTGTTCCTGTACCACGCGATCAAGAACGGCATGCGCCTCGGCATCGTCAATGCTGGCCAACTGGCCGTGTACGAGCAGATCGAGCGCGAGCTGCGCGATCTGTGCGAAGACGTCGTGCTCGCCACTCGTACCGATGCCGCCGAACGGTTGCTCGAAGCTGCGACCCGCTACCAGGGTGGTGGACAGAGCCCGCTCGAGCGCGCCGGTCAGGAGTGGCGCGACTGGGACGTCGACAAGCGCATCGAGCACTCACTCGTTAACGGCATCACCGAGTTTGTCGAGGTCGACGTCGAGGAATCGCGCGTGCGGCTGCAGTCACCGGTGTCGGTGATCGAAGGTCCATTGATGGACGGCATGAACGTTGTCGGCGACCTGTTTGGCTCAGGCCGGATGTTCCTGCCGCAGGTCGTGAAGTCGGCGCGGGTGATGAAGCAGGCTGTCGCCTACCTCACCCCGTTTCTCGATGCCGACCGCGCGGCACTGGTCGCAGCCGGCGGTGCGGTCACCACCTCCAACACGAAGGGCACGGCCGTCGTCGCGACGGTGAAAGGCGACGTGCACGACATTGGTAAGAACATCGTGCGCGTGGTGCTCGGCTGCGCGAACTACGAGGTCATCGACCTCGGTGTGATGGTGCCCGCGCAGAAGATTCTCGACACGGCGCGCGAACACAACGCCGACATCATCGGGTTGTCCGGGCTGATCACGCCGTCGCTCGACGAGATGGTCCACGTTGCCAGCGAGATGCAACGTCAGGGTTTCACGGTGCCGTTGCTGATCGGTGGCGCGACGACCAGTCGCATCCACACCGCACTGCGGGTGACGCCCGCGTATCCCGACGGACCGGTCGTGCATGTCGCCGATGCCAGCCGTGCCGCGGGTGTCATCTCCAAACTGCTCTCGAACGACCAGCGCGACGAGTTCCTGACCGACCTCGACGCGCAATACCAACGCGTCATCGAAGCGCACGAGCGCGCGCAGATCGAGCGCAACCGCGTCACGATCGACGTTGCTCGCCAGAACGCTGGCCGGTTCACGTTCGACGCCACCACCGTGGTGCCGCCGACGTTCACGGGTGTGCGCACGTTCGACACGATCGATGTCGCCGAACTCGTGCCCTACATCGACTGGACGCCGTTCTTCCAAACGTGGGGCCTGCGCGGGCGGCACCCGGCGATCCTGACCGATCCCGAGATGGGCACCGCCGCCCAAACGTTGTTCGACGACGGGCAGCGGATGCTTGAGCAGATTGTGAACGAGCGCTGGTTCCAACCGAAGGCTGTCGTCGGCTTCTGGCCAGCACACTCCGACGGCGACGACATCGTGCTGCCCGAACACGGCAAGCGCCTGCACGGTCTGCGCCAACAGCTGTTGCGACGCGACGGCAAGCCGAACGTTTCGATTAGCGACTTCATCGCGCCCGCCGATGCCAGCGTCACCGACCACATCGGCGGCTTCGTCGTCACCGCTGGGCCGGAAGAGATCGCCATCGCCGACCGCTTCGACAAAGCCGGCGACGACTACAGCTCGATCCTCGTCAAGTCGCTGGCCGATCGCATCGCCGAGGCGCTCGCCGAGCGGACGCACGCGCTCGTGCGTCGCGAGCTATGGGCGTACGCGCCCGACGAGGCGTACGCGCCGGGCGAGTTGATCGGTGAGCCGTATCGGGGCATCCGACCTGCGCCGGGTTACCCATCGCAGCCCGACCACGCAGAGAAGACCACGATCTTCGAGCTGCTCGAGGCCGAGGCGCGTATCGGCGTCGGCCTCAGCGATTCGTATTCCATGTGGCCCGGATCGTCGGTCTCGGGCCTCTACTTCGCCCATCCCGACGCGAGCTACTTTGCGGTCGGCCGCCTGCAACGAGATCAGATCGAGAGCTATGCCCAACGCAAGGGCATCACCGTCGAGCGCGCCGAAAGCCTGCTCGGCCAAACCCTCGCCTACACAGCCGACGCCTGACGCTGCCTTTACGGCATCCCCGTGATCATGCGGAGGATGTCGAGGAGCTGGTGAGTGATTGCCGGGCCAACACTTCCCACGGAGGAACTGCAGCGCTCGACGGCTACCGCACGGAGCTGTTCGACGAGCGCCCAACTGGTGTGCTCGAGACCATTGGTCGGATCGGCTGCGATTTCGACGTGGCTCGGGAACGCACGCCGAGTCGATGTCAGCGGAACCACGAACATCGTCGTGGGGCGTAACCGCAAGAAGGCGTCCGCCATCACGACGATGCCCGGCCGTCGGAACCCAGCTTCGGAACCGATGGGCGTCCCGAAGTCGACCGTCACGACGTCTCCACAGTTCACGCGCTAGTCCGCGTCCGCGTCGAGCCATGCATTGCGTTCGGAGACGTATTGCGACCAGCCCACCGGGTCCGCTCGCAGCGCTTCTTCGGCTTCGGCCATGTCCCGGTAGAACTGGTCGCGCCGGAGCGCTTCGAGAGCGTCATCCAGCGTGTCGGCCATCGTGGATGCTCGCTGTTCGGCGAGCGTGCGAAGCCGGTCGCGCTGCTTGAGCGTCACCCTGATGGTTGTAGACGATTGTGTCATACTCAGAGTCTACGCGAAGACCACCCAGATTGAGTCCTTTCCCGAGGGTTGCAGAACGCAGGACCGAATCGAGCACGAGCACGATCGCTTCCTGGTCACCCGGAACGGACTCGCCACCTCCATCGCCTCCCGCCAAACGTTCTCGATGCTGCGGTGTCATTGATCTTCGACGCACTCGCCGAGAATCCTCGGCAAATTGGAAAGCCACTCGTCGGCGATCTCGAAAGTCTGTGGTCGGGCCGGCGCGGCGATTGCCGCGTCATATACGAAATCGACGAGGACAATCAGGTCGTCGTCATCCATCGAATCCAGCACCGAGCGGACGCGTACCGAAGGCGTTAAGCCAGCAGCTGCATCGCCGTTCGTGCCGAATTCAGAAGTGGGCGGACCTGACCCGCTGCCGAGATTTCGACACGTCGGTGGCGGCCCAGCGTAGAAGCACCTGGTGGACGTTGCGGTCGAACCAGCGTGAGCTGACTCCGGATTCCGTGGCCCGCCGCACACCTGCAGAGGTGTGTGCCAGCCAGGCCAACATCGCCGTCGGGCCTGCGGGCAACATCGGGTTGGGGGGAGTCGCGAATCCATCGAGGAGATGTTGTAAGGATGCGGCGCGGTAGGTGTCGGTGACTCGCGCGAGGCCGTCGGATTGCGTCGAGAGCCACAGGTGAATCAGATCAACATCGCCAAGGCCGCATGCGAGGCTGTCCTCCCAGTCGAGCATTGCGGTGACCCGCGGCTTGAAGGACCAACGGTCGAAGAGCAAGTTGCCGAGCCAGGCATCGCCATGGGTGCGCGATACGACGACATCGATACCACGCAGGTTTGCGTGGAGGTGCAGATCGAGGTCGGCAAGGATCCCCAAATCGCCCAGCATTCGCGGGTCCTCCGCGAGGATCCGTATCGGCTCGTCGACGAGGATGGCGAGCAGGTCGTCGTCGATCGTGCGCCAGCCACGGTCGATTTCATGGCACCAGGAATAGGCGTCGACCGCCGCGTCAAGCACGTCTGCCGAGACCAAACCCGTTCGATAGCCCGGACAGGCAGTCTCGATCGCATACCGCTGTCCCAGGCAGACGCCGGTTTCGATCACCTCCTGGACAAGTGTGGTGCCGAGCCCAGCCTTCTCGGCGGCGCCCCGTACGGCGGCGATGCCTTGCACGTGGCGGGCGAGACCGTCGGCCGCTGCGTTGCTGAGCGCGATTCGAACGACCTTGCGTCCGGTGGGATCGTCGATCATCGTGATGGCGGTGTCGTTGTCGGTGCGCAGGACACGGCGCGGTCGGAGTTGATCGTCGGGCCCTCGGCCAAGATCGAGCTCGTCAAGCAGACCTGCCACAGCGCGCACCCGGCGGCGGTGACGGACTTCGCCTCGTGTCTGGGCCGCGAGCCGCGTCGCCAGCCGGATCGCCGCGGCATCCATTCCGCTCCGGCGCAGCGCCGTAATTGCGACAGCGAGCGCGATCAGGGTTTGGCCGATCAAGGTTGCTGCGCCGACCGCACCAAGTCCCCAACGCGTCGCGCCGAACAGTGCGCCCGCAAGCGGTGCGACAGCACCGACCGCGAACACGGCGATCACGAGATCGACTCGGCGGTGCAGACGGAAGTAGCCGACGGCGAGGCTGCCGATTGTCTGAGGGATCGTGGCCAGGATGAGGAGGCGGAAGGTCCCGGTGCCACCTGCACGGTACGACGATCCGAACACGCCGAGAATAAACGGCGCCGCGATTGCGGCCACGACCGCTACTGGCACGACGAGCATGATTGCTCGACGTGCACTGTTGCGCAGCAGAGCCGAAGCCTGCTGCGGGTTCGCCGATGCCTCGGCGACGAACGCGGTGGCGGTGTTCGTTCCGATGAGTGCGACCGATGCTGGAATGGTGACCGCGATGAAGAACGTCGCCCCGATCTGCGGCCCGAGCTTGGCCAGGATAAGCAGCACGACCACTTCCGCACCAGCCATCCGGATCACGTCGGCAAAGTGGTCGCCAGCGGCGAAGCGGGCAAGTCCGCTGATGCGCAACCGCGCAGTGCGCCAGCCTGCTCGGTCGGGAATCAGTTTGCGCACGATCAAGAAGTTCAACGGCCCGATGATCGCAAGCATCGGCACGATGCCCGCGAGCACGATCCCCCACTCGTGCGCGAAAGCGAGGACAAGACACAGGCCCAACTTCGATAGGGAGTACAAGCCGTTCTCGATCGGGACCCATGTCGAGCGATGCAGACCAGCCAGCACAGTGTCTTGGAGCACGAAAATCGTCCAGGCGGCAACAGCGACGACGAAGAACACCTCGTTGATCGCGCTACTGCGCAGCGTGTGCAAAGACGGCGCCCAAGTTGGCTGCCCCGCGAGAAAGACGACCGCAAGAACGGTGCCGGTGAGCGCGCATGTCGCGTAGCTGCGAACGATCAAGCGCAACGCGCTGTCCTCGGCCGCGGGTAGGTAGCGGATCAAGCCGTTGCGCAGGCCGAGAGTCGACAGTCCGGCAACGAGAGCGATCGCGGTGAGGATCGCGCCGCCGATGCCCAGCTCGCGTTCGCCGAACGAACGCGCCGCCACTATCCAGAACAACAGCCCGGAGGCCGAGGTCACCGCTGAGCTGGCGATCAGCGCGCGCGAGTTGCGGGTCATCCGCACTTCGGCTGAGGGTGCCGTCAACGGTGCCGTCGAATCCATCATGTGTCGCGAAACCCAATGATGCGCTTCACGAGGCGGCGTGCGGCTTGGTCGGCCTTCGTCAACGGAAACCGTTCGAGGCGGTATTCGCTATGAACGATCGGCAAGGCACCGAAGCGCTCCTTGAAGAAACCGATCCCTTCCGAGTCGCCCGACTCGCCCATGTTGTAGGCAACGCTGCCGAAGCGATACGCCGCTTCGATGGCGGCCCACTGCACCGCGTAGGACGCTCGGCTGTGGGAGAGCTCGATGTCCATCGCAGCTCTGGTTTCGCGGGCGATGGGACCGAGCAGGACGATGGACGAGGCCGCCGGCTGTCCATCAACAGACGCGATGGCAGTGATCAGACGCGATCCGAGGTGACGCGACATCGATTGCAGCTTGGCCAGCGGGTCGCGGCGACGCGCGCGCCACAGCGCCATGCGGTCGGGTTCGCGCTGGTGCTCGGCCCAGCGGACAACCGACTTCAGGTACAGCTCATAATGCGCGTCGAGCAACGATTCGTCCTCGGCGAGCTGCACCGTCACCCCACTGCGATCAGCAACGCGTAGGTACCTGCGGGTACCCTTGGAAAGATCTCGGTAGTGGTCGTCGATAGTTTCGGCGAGCTCGATCACATGGCCACGACGGGGAACGGCCACCATCTCGCTGCTGGCGAGCGACCACAGCGGATCGTCTTGCGGCTGGATCCGAATCGACACCGACGCCGCGCGCAGCGAGCGTAGGTCTGCCACGATGGCGGCGACGACGTCGCGATCGAGCTCGGCGCCGACGGGCCCGCCGATGCCCCACGCCGGCGGGTAAGAGTAGTAGCGGCCGCCGAAGCCCAGCGGCCCCTGACGACGAACCAGTGGAAGTACAAACCGGCGACCATCGGCACATTCGTAGAGTCGGCTCGCATCGTCGTAGCGATCATCGGCGCACACTGCGTCGAGCCACTCGGGCGTCTGCTCGGGAACGTGGGATCTGTCCGCGGCGACCACGGCCTGCCATTCCGATCGCATCTCGGTTGCCGATAGCTCGAGGCGCGTCACCGACGCGGAACCGGTCGCGCTCGCGTTCGCTGAGGAGGACAGCTGTGTCAGTGTCACGACGCGCAGCAGTTCTGTTGCCAGACGCGTACGGCTTCAATCTCAAATCGTTGCGGCAGCGCCGCGTCGTCCACCGAGCCGGCTTGCCCACCCATCGCAAGGTTGATGATCAGGTACATCGGTGTCTGCGGGATCAGCGCCGAATCCGTGATCGATCCAGTGCTTACGTCATCGACGAAGAATTCCACACTCGTCGGCGTCCACAGCACGCCGACGGTGTGCCATCCCGTCTGCCTACTGCGCTCAGTGGATTCGATGCCCTCTGATTCACCGGAGCCGTCGACACGTTGGTGGACCCGGCTGGTAAATCGGCCCGGGCGGCTGCCGTAGTTCTCGACGATGTCGATCTCGGGCAGGCTCGTCCGGTCGGCAGACAACAGCCAAACCGCCGGCCACGTACCCTCGGCGGTCGGCATGCGCACGGTAGCTTCCACGTAGCCGTAGGTGAAGGTGAACCCGGCGGTGTCACCCTCATTGCCGACGGGACCGGTGCTGACCATGCCCGACTGGTACGGCAATCTGGTGCCGTCGGTGGTGCGCTGAGGAATCGCCGATGCAGTCAGCTGCAGAACGCCGTCTGCAACTCGAACCCCGTCCGGCTGGTACCACTGCTGTTCGTCGTTGCTAGAGATCGTGCACCCTCCGTCGGTTTGCCACCAGTAGCAGGTGGTCCACCGCGAGTCGAGGTCGTCGCCGTTGAACTGGTCGTCGAAGACCAGCTCCCAGCCACGTTCATCAGTGAGTAAGGGTGGCAACGCGACGGCCACCGAACTGGCAGTGTCGGTCGGAAGGCAGGCGACGAGAGTCGCGCTGATCACCGCCAATCCGGCGACGACGATGGAAATTCGGCGCGCGTTCATCCAGCGACCTGCTGGGAGAGGCGTCCGTGAACTCGACGACCGCAGCGCCAACCCAGCCGAACAACGTTCCGCTTCCCGCCAGGACGCTTGGGAGGATCTTGCAATCGGGCGACTAGCGCCTCCGCCGAGGTGCCACCGCGAATGATGAACCGGGAAATCGCAAACCGGTCCTCGGCGGCGTGGCTCCACCTATCGGCGACCGCGACAGCCGAATCGAAGCCAGCTTCGCGAGCGAGCCGGCGCACACTCGCCGAGTGGTAGCCGTGCGGATATGCCAGCGAGCGAACGTCGCGCTGCAGGCCGTCGGCCAGTTGTCGACGCGAATCGTTCAGCTCCGTCCAGCACCTTTGCGACCGGGTGATATCGAGCTGTGGGTGGTTGACCGAATGAGCGCCCAGTTCAACGAGGTGCTCGGGTAAATCGCGCAACGCCTGCCAGCTCATCATCGGCTGCTGTTGTTCGTACGGGTCTTCCAACCAACGGCTAGTCGCACCGATGAACGCCGTTGGCACATACATAGTGGACGGCATCTCGTAGCGGGCGAGGACGTCGACGGCTCCGTCGACGAAGTCACTCCGGCCGTCGTCGAAGGTGATCGCAAGTGGTCGACTCGGCAGCGTCCCCGCGACGATCGCGTCGAGCAGCGCACTGATCGTCAGACAGGTGTAGCCAAGTTTGTAAATGGCGTCCATGTGCTCGGCAAAGAGATTCGGCGGCACGGACCACGTCTTCGACCATGCAGACAGCTGCGGCGCGATCGCGTGGTAGAGGAGAATCGGGATTGGTGTCATCCGTGCCGCTCCTCGAACCGACGGCGCTCGCGGAGCGCTGCGCGGTAAGCGAACGCACCAAGCGAAATGCCTCGCAGCTCGGCCCACTTCAACGACCGCGGATAGGAAGTCGTCCGCTTGCTGTTCTTGGAGGAGTCTCTCGCCACCAACGTCCGGAGGCCGTGCGGCACCCGGCGCAGCAACTTCATGGATGTCGACCGTTGAGTCGCGAACTTGAACATCACCGCGGCCAAGCCGCACCCGTAGTCCTCGATCTGACTGCGTAGCGCAGCAAGACTTCGATGCGACGGGTGCCAGACAACGGCGGCTGGTTGTCGAACAAGCAGGTGGCCCGCCATCAGCAAACGAACCGCGATGTCGATGTCCTCGCCGCCCCGCGACTTTGTGCCAGCTCCGAGTGCAGAGTCAAAGCCGCCGATAGCGAGCAGCGCCTCCGCACGAAAAGCCATGTTCGCTCCGGTTCCGAGCAGGCGCGGGTGGAACGGGAAGATCGGCGACGGCATCGGGTCAAGCGAGAGGTGATACTCCGTCTCCCGGAAGTCCGACACGTAGCCACCGAACTCCTGGAAATAGCGCTCAGCCACGGTGCCGAGTGACTGCGGCAGTACAGAACCGCTGACGCACACCGCACCGGGGTGGGCCACGAACGTCGACTTGATGACCGTCAGCCAGCCCGGATCAGGCTTGACATCGTCGTCGGTGAAGACAACGAAGACGTTCGTCGCCGCGCTCAGGCCGGAGTTGCGCGCGTTGGCAAGACCGGGCGTCGGCTCGACGATGCGTCGCACTCGTGGGGCGTGCTTCGCGACCACTTGGGCGGTCGCGTCGTCGTCGGGTGCATTGTCGACGACGATCAACTCGTCGTCGACATCGAGCAGAGGAAGCAAATCAGCGAGCAGCCTCTCGAGTAGTGCTGGACGATTGCGGGTGCACACAACGACCGACAGCGGCGGCAGATCTGTCACGGACCGCGAGGGGCTAGCGAGCACCTCGCGGTCCAACTGCGCACTGATCGCGCCAGAGGGTCGGCCGTCGATCAGTTCGAACTCGTCGAGGCCGATCGGCCACCCGTTGCTGCGTAGTAACACGAGAGCGCGCGTCGGCACCACACCGTTGTGGCCATCGCTGACTTGTTCGTACCGTGTCGTGTCCAGGTCGAGGGTTCCGACCGCCATCGGGCCTGAATCATCGATCGGCTGTTGGTCGCGCGTTGCGAGTGCGTCTTCCAGAACGCTTTCGGTGATAGTCACTGAGTTGCCCCCTTGTTGGTCATCGCGACACCGCGAGCAGCCAGCTGTCGTCGATCTGATGGACGACACGGAATCTCGGGTTGCTGGTGAGGAAAGTGACGGTTGCTGCCGTCGAAGAAATCGGGAGCTGCCCCGTCGCGCGTATCGAGTCGATCATCCCTGGGCTGACCACCACGTATGCCGTGCCTTCGGTCAGAGCGGTGAGGTCGTCGGCGACGATGCTCAGCGAGGCGGCAGGGGGCATCTGCGAGGAAGCGTCGAGCCAGTCGACGACGAGCGGAAGATAGGTGTCGTTGACCTGCAGGCCTGGGTAGCTCGCCGTGCTGTCGTGCGGATAGCCGTCGGCGAACTGCGCGACGAGCGCTGGCGCGGCCACGTTCGCGCCGATCCATTCGTCCATCGCCACTTCCGACGGAGCGACGTGGTTGATTCGCTCGCGGCCGTAGTGGGCTACAAGGAACCCGGCAGTCAACACCAAGCACAGCACCGACGTGCGCAACGAAGTCTGCGGAACCCGACGACGTTCGCGGATCGGCGAGGTGTTAACCAGTACCCATCCGACAAGCCCGGCCACGAGCGGCAGCGAATACAGGTACACGCGATAGATCGCCTCACCCCCGTACGACTGAACGAACGGGATGGCGAAGGGCACGGCGGCAGCGATCAGCAGCACACCAACACGACGCTTGGTCCACCAGCACAAGAACACACCAAGCGCGGCGACGGCCCACACGCCGAGCGAGAACAAGCGGGTCACGTCGCTGACCACCGCTGCTCCTGAAGGCACCGATGTCGCGATGACCTTGGCATTGCCGTCGGCGTTGTCGGCAACCGATCCGCCGAAGCCGAGGTCGAAGGCGTTGACAACGAAGTACGTCCAGCATCGCAGTAGCCAGACCAACCCAGCGATGGCCAGCAGGGCGAGCAGTCGGCGGTCGCGGATCCAACCGAGGCACCAGCTGATTCCGATCGCGCCGCCGACGGCTGCCGGTGTCAGCGGATGGCTCATCATGAGCGCAAGGAACAAGACGGCAATCACCACGCGACGGTGCCATGCTGTCGCGCGCGAGACCGCAGGTGCGCCTATCGGGGAGAGGCCAGCCAACCAGCGACCGAGAAAGGGGACGCGCCGAGTTTGCGAGTGGGCGAACCAACTGAAACACAGCGAGAGAGTGAGCAGACCGAAGAACGTTCCGAAGGTCTGCGCCGCGAAGTAGTTCTGGCCGACCCAGTTGGTCAGCAGGTACACGAGCGTCGCGATGTGTGCCACCCGGATGCTGTCAGTGCTGCGCCTGACCAACATCCACACGACGAGCAGAATCGCGGCCTCGGCGCCCAATTGGAACCACGCGCCGTACGACGTCGGGTCCACTCCGGTCGCACCACGGACCAGCGCCCCGAGTCCGAAGAATCCTGAGAAGTTGTTGTAGATGTCGACATCGGGATGGAACCTGCCCGTTTCATCGAGCAAGCGGATCACTCCGACGTGCTTGTACGCCCACGGGTAACGGATGGTGCCTGCGATGGCGGGCAGGGTGCCGTAGAGGATGACAAGTATCGGGGCGATCATCACTGCCACGCGCTTGCCACTCGTGCTGATCGCGCTGACAGCGCGTGCTGCGCCGACGACCGCAAGAACAAGTGCCGCGATCCAGGTCAACGGCAAAACGGGCAGCAGCCCGAGGTCGCCCATGGCGTCGAGGTTGATTCGCGGTAACGAGATCGCCCACAGCCCGAGAGCGACGACCACGACGACAACATCGCTGCGCTCAAGGCTGCGCTTAGTCGTCGGAGTTGTCGTCGGTGCTGTCGTGGAAGTAGGAGTCGCTAGCTGTGGCGAGCGAACGATTTGCATCCAGCGCGCGGCTGCTGATGCAACGACGGCCACCGCGACCGCAGCCGTTGGATGCCACCACTGCAGGCTGAGCAAGACATGAGCAACAACCATCCACACCGCGATGCTCAATCCGATGCAGACCGTCAGCTGTTCGACACGGTCGCGTGCGGCCACAGAACGGGACCAGAGCAGGCCAGGACCGAAAAGCAACGACGGAGCAAGCAGTGCGGCCGACAGCGGACCACCGCGACCGGCGACCAACAGCACGCCAGCGACGAGTCCGAGCACGAAAACTGCATCGGAGGCACGCGCGCGACTCGGTCTGAACGCTGCGTCGGTGGCGATAACAACATCCACCGGCCGTTCAGCCGAAGTTACTTCGTGGACGAGCATCGTTCGCACGCATATCCAACTGCTGCAATACCGAACCCCGACACCAGCACTCCGGCGCGACCGAGTCCACTCGGTCGGCGAAATGCCATCGACACATCGCGCCACACCTGGCGCGCGATCACGCGGGCGTACGCGCGCTCGTTCGATGTTGCATCGGCACGGCCCACCCGTGCCGCAAGGCGTGCCTTGCTGCGTCCCTCGGCGAAACACCGGCGCAGCACATAGCGCACAGTGGCTCGCCCAGCGCTGACCGAGTGGACGACACCCGAGTTCGGTGCGTACAGAACTACGGCGTCCGCATCGTCAGCGCGCACGCGAATACACAGGTCCGTCTCTTCGCAGCCGGCGCCGTTTGCGCCGACTCTGCCGAGGTCCGCCGTGAAGCCGCCGACGCGGTTCAACGTTTCGCGACGGAACGCGGCACTGGCACCGAAGACATTGCGAATCGGCCCGCCGTCGGCCGGCATCGTCGGAATCGAACAACCGATAGTCCAGTCGAGGTGCGGGGAGAACCACCAGGGCCGTTGCGACGCCCAGCCCGGGTCGATTCGGCCGCCCACCGCGGCGACGGCGTCGACGTCGAACGGGGACAGCAGTTGTGCCAGCCACATCGGTTCGGGCACTGCGTCGTCGTCGAGGAACACCACGATCTCACCGTCGGCGAGCTTGATGCCTGTGTTGCGCGCGCCCGACAACCCCGGAGTTTCATCGTTGGCGACGACGCGACACGACAAGTTTCCAGCGAGTGCGGCGGTGAGGTCGCTCAGCAGGGTGGGGTTGTTGTCGACGACGACGAGAACCTGCTCCGACGTGTGCGATTGATCAAGCACCGCGTCGAGGCACCGATGCAAACCGTCAAGCCGGTCGGCGCTGTATGTACAGATCACGATCGAGCAGGAGACAAACCCCGCGGGCGCCAG